>PVMO01019323.1_pt1 | contig 741637 bp, 624 predicted proteins | sample 1853421 | NCBI WGS metagenome assembly PVMO01 (sample SAMN08533511, study PRJNA380276) | Human gut metagenome, whole genome shotgun sequencing project.
TTTTGTCGCTTTCGTTTTGCGAACGTGGCTGCAAAGATAAGGACTTTTATTTTAAACCTCCAAATTATTTCGGAACTTTTTTTTCTAAAAGTTTGTTTCATCATTTTGGACCGGCGTTCTCTCTCGAATGCGGGTGCAAAAGTAGTGTTATAAAACATAACCTCCAAACTTTTCCGGTATTATTTTTCAAGTTTTTTTCACGAGGGGGATCGCGTACATTAATAATACGTCGATATCCATTCTCGGCTCACGTGCCCCACCACGTGGCCTCACGTGTCACCACGTGCACTTAAAACAAGTGCTCCACGAGTACATTTGCACGTATGAAAACGACAAAAACGATCTTGGCCCCGATAGGAAATCACACAGAAAAAACGGCTTTTAGCTCATGAAATCATGCGAAATGCACTTGGTTTTAGTGCTTTCGGATCACGTAAACGTGGGTAAGGACCCATTATATCGCCCCCCAAAGACCCAAAAAGCCGAAGAGGGAAGAACCACACAAACAACTGTATATCCACATGTTAAGGCATCAGGAAAATTCCCCGGTAAAAATCCTAGGGCGCAAAAGGCGCATCTTTACGCTTTCAAAGAAACATTTTTAGAAAAATAATATTTACATCACTCTACAGACAAGAGGGGTATAAACGTTATTTACAGAAAAAGTTTTAGAAACATACGTAAAGATGCGCCCCTTGCGCCCTAACCTATCAGCAACATCCCTAATACGAGATACAAAAAAGTCAATGGGACACGGCCGTAAAGTCATTGAGAAACCATCTCTATTCCATTGACTTTACCACCGTTTCCCATTGAGATACTATCGCAAACCAGACACTTCTAGGACGGAAACTCATTCCCCGAAAAGAAACTTACAATCCCGTTCGGCCGCCGGTCTCGTCCAATCCTGCGGGATCATTTGCCATTGGTTTAAAGGTTGTGGGCTAAGTACGCCCTTTTCCTTTATATATTGAATCATATAATAACGGAGGTCTTTATCGGTCGAATGAATGATACGACTCTTTAACTCGTCTTGGGGAATACCGGCCCCTTTCGTCAATAACTCACCTCCTCCATTACCTCGGTAAGAGTTGAGAGCTACTTTATACGTTTTATTCTCGTCGAAGGGCCTGTTATCCGCCATTTTCAAGATCGTAATCTTCTCACCCTCTGGTTTCGTTACATCCACGGTGTAAATGATACCAGCTGCGGAGTCAAAGTTAAAACTGAAGTTGACGAATGAGACATAATTCTCCTGTCCTTTCTTTCTCTCTTTCAATAATAAGACATGATCGTCCGGAGATTTCATCCGGTTGGTCCACATAGCGTATGATTCCTCCAAGAAACCTTTGATCTCGGCTCCCGTCAAATTCATCGTATAAAGCATATTCTCATATTTGTAAAGACTGAACATATCGCTGATCGTGATATCCCCTTTATCTATTTTTGCGTCAAAGGATAACGGGGCGGCAAAAGAGACGTCCGCACCAGTCAACTCCAATTGTAAAGAGTGAATAAAATCAATAAAAGCGGATGGCCCAAAGTAAGCGGGACGGGTCGCAATACTCTCCGTAAAAGTTCCCACCTTCTCGGAGACAAAATCATTCACCGCTTTGTATTGCGGAGCGAATTTCTCCATAAACTCCTCGCTAGGCTCCAACTTATCCACATCCGTCAAAACACCCGATACTTGTTTGTCCAAAACCTTTCCATGCTCCATCTTTAACACGACATCAACGGAACCGACTACACGCCCATTACTTGCCGGATTTATCAGTAACACGGAATCTCCCTCGATATTCGCCACCTTACCACAATACCGGCGATGATCATGCCCCATCATAACCACATCGAAGCCCGGAATGCGCTGGGCAACCTCCATCGACGCATCCTCACGGTACTGGCCGGACATGGTACGAGCCTCATTTCCCGCATGAAAGATACCTACCACAACATCCGGTTTCTCCTTCTCCTGAATGATCTTCATCCATTTACGGGCCGTCTCTTCCATATCGGCGAAATAAAGACCTTGCCACAGAGTCTCCGGCAACCATACAGGAATGGCCGGAGTAATCATCCCCAGTACAACGATCTTCACACCATCACGCTCAAATACCTCATAGGGCTTTAAATAGTTCTCCCGGTCGGAGGTACGGATAATATTGGCACCCAAGATAGGGAAATCACATTGTTTGATCCAACGATCGAAAACGGCATGGCCAGCCTCTACATCATGGTTACCCATATTTCCCGCATTGTACCCCATATAATTCATCATGGCGGAAGCTATATGCGTAGAGACCGTATCCATGAAATTGTAATAATACGCCGAAGGTTGTCCTTGCAAGATATCGCCATTATCCAATAGCAAAAGGTTATCGCCATACGCCCGGCGTTCTTCTTGCACGAACGAATATACCCGTGCCAGACTTCCTCCCCACTCCCGCTGCTCGATAAAATTATACGGGAAGAAGTTTCCATGGATATCACTGGTTTCCACTAATTTCAACTTTACTTCCTTCGTTGTCGCCGACAGACCGAGAGCGACCAGCAGCAATAAGGCAATTGAATAAACTCGTCTCATATCAGGATTTTAGATAGATTAATGACGCGAAGATAACGAAATAACCTGTTCGCCCGGTTTCAACGGGATTTCTTTTCCATCCCAGATAAATATACCCGTAGTACCTTCCGGCAAGACCAGACGGGCGGTTCCCTCACCTCTCTCATCCAATTTATAAGCGGCGGTCACGCTTCCAAGCGGATGTGGGATCGTACCGGAAACCTCCTTCAGTTTTCCCAAAGACGGAGCGATCCGTATCTTCCTAAATCCGGGAGCATCGCTATCTATCCCCAACAAGATCCGGTAAAACTCGATATTCGGACTGGCTCCCCAAGCATGGCAATCAGAACGGGATGGCTCCGGCATCTCGGCCCATGTGGTCAATCCCAACGCCATCTGATCCCGCCATATTTGTAAGTTATCCAAGAACTGATCCCCTAAACCGGAAGCTTTCAACGCTTGATTCAAGTAATAACGGAAATAGATCGTACACTGGATCAAGCTCGTATCCGCCAAGGTTTGGTTCATCACCTTTACGGCCTCCTCTCCTTTCGTAACCCCAGTCAAGATCGCCAAGGCGTTCACATGCTGGGAATAGCCGCGATGATCCTGCGTATCGGCGAATAGATTACGGGCAGCGTCCCAATATTTCGGGCGGATCGTCTTACGCATCTCGGTAGCGATCTTCCGGTAATGATCCGCCATGGCAGGGAGGCCGATCGCTTGTTCCATCTCCGCCGCAAACTCCAAGGTCATTATATACATCAAATCTTGGAGCGCCGAGTTTCCCTCTTTCTCTCGTATCGGCTCGCCATAATCAAAACCGGCCGCCCAATCCACGAAGAACCAATGAGGAACGTACGACAAACTATAATCCGGCTTCAACCATTGCTCGTACCACGACAAAACCTGACGGTAAGCGGGAAGCAAGGTCTTCATGTATGCCTCATCCCCACGGTACATCCAATAATCGTGCCCCATACAAATCCACCAGAGAGAGAACGAGGATATAAACTGATGTACGCTAGACGGATATCGGCTCATCGTAATCCCTTCCGCCACCATGGACTGCCGTCCTTGCTCTAGGGCATTCTTCACCATATAAGGGTCTGATGTATTATACATGGAAATCATTGCCTGTATGCGTGTATCCCCGAAATATTGCAGTTGCTCGTAATACGGGCAGTCCATATACGTCTCATTGGCGCACAGACGGGCGGTACGCCATCCTATCTTGAGCATACGGCCCAGCTCCTCATGTCCCGGAGCGGAGAAAGCGGTCTCGTTACGGAAAGGATAGGCGGAGAAAGTCCCATACATATCCTCAATCACCAAAGGCTCGGAAGCCGTCTTCACTTTCAACTCCACATATCTCCATGTACGCCACCACAGGGAGGTGAAGAGACGATTATCTCCCCCATCAGCCAGTATCTTATCCCCGTACCCGATAAACTGCTTATCCGTCAACTCGTCCCGATGTCCCTTGCCATTCAACGCATACGATTTAGTGGTCGATTCCTCTTCTTGCTTATAGAGGGCTTCCGAATAACCGATATGGATCTCGGCCTCCTTTCCTTTGCTGAAGGCTAAGGAGAAATAACCCGTCGTCAGGTAATCATTATCCAGAAGCAAGCGGACCTCTGTATTCGCCGGGATCGTCAAAGCTTTTGGCCAGTAAGGAAATCCTTGCGGGCATTCGATCCCTTCCGACCGGCGGAGCTTGGCCAGACGCTCGATCCGGCTGTCCATCGGAGGTATCGGGCTAGGAACCAGCAACCGTCCCGGGTAATCTCTCGATCCTTTTGTGGCACCCTCCATGCCCCGTACGGCCTTCTCCCATTTCCTGTCGTCGTAATCCGGTTGTTCCCAGCCCCAAGGATAAGCGGAGGCTTCCAGTTCCTCACCCGGGCCAGCCACGTAATACCCCAATACCTGCCATTCGGTCCAAGGAGCATACGCCTTATTACGCAGGCAGACCCAAGTGGTATCCGTATTTACCACCGCCTCATGCCCCGTATTGCCTTGCAGGATAAAACCCGTCTGATCGTAACTGATCTGGGCGACAGGTTTCCGCTCGGCATAATTCCAGACAACGGAGGCCAGCGTATTCTTCCCTTTCCTCAGATAAGGAGCCAGATCCACCGTCTCGAAACTCCAGTTATAGATATCCCCACGGGCCGGGCCCAAGGATACCAATTTCCCGTTTACATATAATTTATACCGGTTATCGGCGGAAACATGGACGATAAACCGGGAAGGAACCACCTCCAGATCGAACGATTTACGAAAATGATAGACCCCATATACATTCGGGGCCTCACCCGGGTAGGAGATCCAACGGGCTTTCCATCGTCCCTCGAAAAGAGAAGGATCGATCTTCTCCTGATTATACCCTTTCAGGCTAATCTGGGAGGAAAGGGAAAAGGCTTGAAACACAAAAAGCAAAAGGAATAAATAGGTTTTCATACAAACACGGTATTATTTGAGATTAACGATCCGAACAAAGGTACAAAAAAAGAGAAAGCGCCAAAAGAACTTTTGCCTTTTGACGCTTTCCCTCACAATATACCGGATGCCCGGTCCTCCATTAGAAGAATATCTCCGGCTCCCTGCGCGCGCTAAAGTTCTTATGGAGCATCGCCGTGTAAGGAGTATCGAAAGTACGTGCGCCCTCGGGACACTCTTTCACGCAGGCGCAACATTTGATACATAGGTTCGGGTCGCTATACATACCCTCGTCTGCCAAGGATATCGCATGTGTAGGACACACATCCACGCAATACTCACATTGCGTACATAAATCATTATCCGTAACAGGAGCTTGAGGAGTGGAAGGGCCTTTCACCCGATACGGGAAATTACCTTTCACCTCCAAGGCGGACAAGCATTCCACGCAGGAAACCTTCTCCAGCTCCTCGATAATCTTTTTCCCGAATTCCGTAGCCTGCTTAAGATCCGACTCATCCGGACGCCCCTCGGCAATGGGCATCCCCTTGCGGCTGAAAGAATGCTCGCCGATAAACGCTCCGGCAGCCACAGGTACGAACCCCTGTTCCGACACTAAATCACAGAGCTCTTTCAAGGCATCCTCATAATCCCGGTTCCCATACAGTACCACGGGGACTACCGGCGCATGGTGGGCAGAACGGAACATGCGAAAACGTTCCATGGCAGTCTCCGCCACACGGCCACCGTATACAGGAGCGGCTATAATCGTCAGCTCATCATCAATATACTCTTCCATATCCAGACTCTCACAAGTGACATCCGACTCGGACATCGAAGTGGCACCCATTCCTTCCGCTATCGCGTAAACGATCTTGGCGGACGTGTGTGTCGGAGAAAAATAAATTAAATGTATGTTACTATATTTCATGATTCTTATTTTAACGCACCCTCTATTTTAGTCATTAACTCAGCAAATTCCTCATCGGTATAGCCTTTGCTCGTATAAATGATCTTCCCGTCTTTTCCGACCAAATAGCCACGAGGGATCAAGTTCTTGGCGAAAGCGCCGAAAATAGCCCGGTCCTTATCGGGATACAAAGGAAAATCGAAGCCTTTTTTCTCGTTATATTTCTGTAGATCGGCATCGGAATGCTCACGCCCAATCACCAAGAGAACGAAGTCCTTGTTGTTCTTGTATTTCGGCCAGAGGGTTTGTTGGACAGCGGCCAATTCTTTTTGGCAGGGAGGACACCAAGTGGCGAAAAAATTCACGAGGATCACTTTTCCCTTTAACGAAGCGGACTGCAACTTACTCCCGTTGTCGGAAACAATCGTAAATGACGGCATGGTATCACCGACCTTCACGATATCGGAATTATCCTCCTGAGCTTTGCCTACGAAAGCCAATAACGCTAGTAAACTAACCAATAAATACTTCTTCATAACCTTAATCATTTCTCGTTTAGGATTCAGCGACAAAGATACATTAAAATTCTCATCAAACCGCATAATTCTAAGGCTTACGAAAGTTCTACGATGCTGTACCTACCCCTCGACAGCTCTTCTAAAAGTTCTAGGGGGTTAGATGTTAAAAAAAACGTACGTGAAACCCGGAGATGTCACGTACGCTGATACCATGCAAACCCGGAGAAAGATTTACCGCAGACTTTGCGCTAAGTCATAACCGGCTTTCAACGCCTTTAGGTTCATATTAACTATATCCTCGCCCTTACGACCGAATATCTGACGGATTCCCGCCTCGATCTTATCATACTCGATCCCGATAAATGGGGCAGCTGCACCCAACATCACGATATTGGCGGCACGGACAGAACCCGCTTCCTTGGCGATCTCCTCCACGTCCAATACGACCTTGTGAGGGAGCTTGTCCAACTCGGCGTTCACTTTCTCGATCTCCGGATAGTTCGGGATGTTCACGAACGGACGGGAGTTCGTCACCAGCCAACCCTCTTTCTTCAGGTAAGGCAGATAACGCAAGCTCTCCATCGGTTCCAAAGAGATGATCAAATCGGCGTGGCCCTTCGGGATCAAGTCCGAGGCGATCGGCTCGTCGGAAAGACGCAGGTTAGACTGCACGTCTCCCCCCCGTTGACTCATACCGTGTACTTCCGCTTGCTTCATATACAGACCTTCTTTTAAGGCAGCTTCTCCAATAACGGCGGCGATAGAAAGGATACCCTGTCCTCCTACGCCTGATAGTATAATATCTGTTTTCATTTCTTGCTTGCTTTTTTCTTTCTGGTTAATGTCTGGATACACTCACGGCGAGGGATCAATACGGATACGCCCTTGTACTCGATTTCCTCACGGATGATAGACTTCATCTCCTCGAAGTTCTTTTTTAAAGGAACCATCACACGGATGTGAGCCGGGTCCACACCGATACCGGCGCAGATAGATTCCAGACGTCCCGTTCCGGCGGAATCCTGCCCTCCGGTCATGGCCGTTGTCTCATTATCGGAGATAACGATGGTGATATTCGTGTTCTCGTTCACGCAATCCAGCAAACCAGTCATACCGGAATGGGTAAACGTAGAATCGCCGATCACGGAGATAGCCGGGAATACACCCGCGTCGGAAGCACCCTTCGCCATCGTGATAGAGGCCCCCATATCGATACAAGAATCGATCGCACGGAAAGGAGGCAAAGCTCCCAAGGTATAACAGCCGATATCGCCAAACACCTTAGCCGTACCGTTATACTCGGCGATCACCTCGTTCAAGGCCTCATACATATCCCGGTGTCCACAACCTTGGCACAATGCGGGCGGACGTTGCTCAACCACCTCGGGGATCGCATAATAGCTCTGGATCTCCTTACCCAAGGCTTTGCCTACCGCATCTGGCGTAAGCTCGCCGTCACGCTGAAGCGTACCGTCCAGACGGCCATGAACCGTCACGCCCTTCCCCAAGAAACCCTTCAATTGCTCCTCGACAACCGGATACCCCTCTTCCAGCACCAAGATCTCCTTACACTCGCCAACGATCTTCTCCACTTGCTTTCTCGGAAGCGGATACTGGGAGATCTTCAATACGGGATGCTCGAAACCGTCCGGATAATTCTCGGAAAGATAATTGAAAGCGATACCCGTCGTGATGATACCCAAGTCTTTATTCGGGGCATCGAAATACTTATTATATGCGGAATTCTCGGAAGCTTCCGTGAAAGCCTCTTGAGACGCCAGCAAACTCTTGAAACGTTTACGGGCCAATGCCGGGAGTAAGATAAAACGTTGGCGACCGTCTTCCGGACAATTCATCCGGTTCTCCGGCTTCAACGGGCTGGTTACGACACCGGCACGAGAATGCGCCATACGGGTCGTTACACGCAGCAAGATAGGATACCCTAATTTCTCGGATAACTCGAATCCATGATATACCATATCATAAGCCTCTTGCTGGCTGGATGGCTCAAACATCGGGATCATGGCGAAATTGCCATAAACACGGTTGTCTTGCTCATTCTGGGAAGAGTGCATGGATGGGTCGTCGGCCGTAAGGATGATCATACCTCCGTTGATACCGCTCATAGCGGCGTTCATAAAGCAATCGGCGGCTACATTCAAACCCACGTGCTTCATGCAGCAAAGCGCACGTTTACCGGCATAGCACATACCCAAAGCGGCTTCCATGGCGGTTTTCTCATTTGCGCTCCAGCGACAATGGATACCTCTTTCCTTCGTTACCGGAGAACCTTGGATATATTCTGTGATTTCAGTAGAAGGGGTTCCCGGGTATGCGTACACCCCGGAGATTCCAGCGTCTATAGCGGCTTGCGCTATGGCCTCGTCCCCCAAAAATAAATGTTTTTCCATGTGTATCTGTTTTCTTAATATTGACTATTCACACTATTTAGCTGCCAAAGGTAATGAAAAATGTTCAATTTAGAATGAGAGACTTATGATTTATACTAGATCCATTACCGTATCCGGCGCCTATTCAACTCCGCCCGATACCGGTTGGCATTGCGGTTATGCTCCGCCAACGTCACGGCGAAATTATGCCGTCCCGAGAAATCCTCCTTAGCGCACATGTATAAGTATTTATGTTTCGTATGATTCAATACGCTATTCAAGCCCTTGATAGTAGGAATCCGTAGAGGACCAGGAGGTAGGCCCGCATATTTATAGGTATTATAGGGAGAATCTATTTCCAAATGCTCAAATAAGATACGTCGCAAAGAAAAATCCCCCACCGCGAACTTTACGGTAGGGTCTGCCTGTAAAGGAATACCAGCATGAAGGCGGTTGATATAAAGGCCCGCCACGATTGGATATTCGTCCGATGCCGCCGTCTCCTCTTCTACGATAGAAGCCAAGATAGATACCTCGACTGGAGTAAGCCCGATCTCCTCTGCCTTTTTCAATCGTTCCGGTGTCCAGAAAGCGTCATATTCACGCTTCATGCGACGTATAAATTTATCCGCGGATATATTCCAATAAATCTCATAGGTATTAGGAATGAAGAGGGCATTGATCGTTTCCGGGGTAAAACCTAAAGAGTCGCAATACACAGAATCATTCAATAAACACAGGAGATTTTCCTTCCCGAACATCAATTGATCACTTATACGTTCCGCCAAATCTTCCTTGAAACGGACATTATTAAAAGTAACCCGGGCCGCTACTTGATGTCCTCTCCGCAAGTCATTCAATAAGGTTAAATTACTCATGCCGGGCTTCACGGCGTATCGACCGGTACGCATGGACGCAGGATACTTCAACAATCCACTCAATTGCTTAAAGCTACCGATACGGAGACAGTTCGCCGAATCCCTCAACTGCCGGCAAAGATCATCAAAATCCTTTTTATCATCTATATAGACATAGACCGTCTTATCCGGCTTAAAATTCGGAGCCCAAGCCAAACGGTACACCCAAAAGCCTCCACCGCCTATCAAAACAACGAGAATCGCTATCAAGGCGATAATTATCGGGCGCCTCGATAAAATTTGTTTGTTCAAATCCATGAATAATCTATTGAATATCAGAATAAGGCACAAAAGTAGTATCTTTTTTCGAAAAAAATGATGTGCAAAGCCTTGTTTATTTAAAATTATAGTTCTACCTTTGCATCGCAATTCTAAGGAAGAAGCACAGAACACACAAGGAAGTGTGGGTGAGTGGCTGAAACCACCAGTTTGCTAAACTGACGTACTCGTTAGGGTACCGGGGGTTCGAATCCCCCCGCTTCCGCAAAGAGCCAACTAATAAATTTATTAGTTGGTTTTTTTGTTTTTAAGCCAACCGAATTAAAGTGTTTCATATATTTGTCATATTTGAACTTATCGTAAGTCGATCTGTTATTAAAAGGAGATAATTAAATATATACATTATGACAATTGCTTTTATCCGAACATATAACAATAAGCAAAACTCCGAGGTCCAAGAAGCTGTGATCCGGGAATTTGCAGAATCTCAGAAGATAGAGATCGGGAAGTGGGCTAAAGAGGTGGGAAATAGTCCTCGTGCGAACCGCAGACTGGAAAGTATTGTCAAATCTTTAAGTCCCGGGGATGAGATACTTGTGTCCGATATATCCCGTGTGAGCCGTAAGATGATCGAGATCATCCATATCATTTTGCTTTGTATAGAGCGAAAGGTAACGCTCCGTAGCGTAAGCGACGGATATGTGTTCGAGGATAATATCGACAGTAAGACTTTGGCCTTTACCTTCGGTCTGGTCTCTGAGATCGAGCGAAAGCTGGTCTCTATCCGTACGAAGGAAGCCCTTGCCTTGATCAGAAGTAAAGGTGTGGTGCTGGGCCGTCCGAAAGGTAGTCAACAAATGGGACGCTTGGAGCCTTATAAGGAACAAATCGAGAAAGACTTGAAAGACCCGAGCTTGACTTACGCTCAGATAGCGGAGAAATACAATGTATCGTTAAGTAGCTTCAAACGCTTTCTGAAAGAGTATCTTCCCGATAAGAAAAAGAAGAAGACTAAAAAATAAGAAAAGCTCCTTTCACCTCTGCTAAGTATATTAGCATTCAGTAGTGAAAGGAGCTTGTTTTTTTATTTCTCTATACGGATACGGGCGTCTACAGCGAACAAGCCTCTATCCGTAGCCACCAACGGATTTATATCCATTTCCTTTATCTCGCTGGCAAAACGCAATAAGGTAGAGAGGCGAACGATAATGTCCGCATATTGTTGCTCGTCGATACCCTTTTGCCCACGTGTACCTTTAATGATCGGATACCCTCTCAAAGAACGAATCATTGAATAAGTCTCATCGTATGACAACGGAGCCAAACCATAAGACACATCTTTCAATACCTCCACGAAGATTCCACCCAACCCGCAAAGTACCACATGGCCGAAACGATCCTCATATTTAGCTCCCAAGAATAATTCCTGTCCTTTCAACATCGGTTGTACCATGATGCCCGTAACACCCGGCAGACGCATCATACGTTCATACTCGAACAATAAATGCTCTTCTCCACGGATATTCAAGGCCACACCACCGATATCGCTCTTATGCACAGGCCCTACAACCTTGGCTACCACCGGATATTTCACCTTCTTGGCAAAAGCCAGCAACGCATCCCTATCATCCGAAGCATATTCCTCCACTAACGGGATATTAGCGGCACGCAACAATGTACGCACTTCCTCCGGATTTAAATAACCGCTACCCGGCAACCGATCTATGATACGACGAACTTCCGGTACATCCACGCCATATAGCTGGATATCCGTGCTCATCGGTTTCGGCGTATTGATCACCCGTGAAAGGGCAGTACCCAATGTCACCTCGTCCGAGAAGTTCACATGGCCTTTCTTGACAAAGCTCTTCACTTCCGGTCCGGCCGTTACGATAGACGGTAATATCGGGAAGATCGGCTTCTTGCACTCTTCCATCTTTTTATGAAGTACCTCGTAGGTATCATAAAGTTTTACCAAACCGGGACTACCGAAGATGACCATCATCAAATCCACATTATCGAAACGATTCTCACAGAAATCGATGGCTGTAGCCAAATGTTCCGGTGTCCCCGTACCGATAATATCAATCGGATTACCGACAGCGGCACCCGGATACAGTTTGGATTTCAACTCATCAGCGATAGGGCCTTCCAAACTAGGAACATTCAAACGCCCCTTGGATAAAGCGTCCGCCAGCATTACCGCAGGCCCTCCGGCATGTGTCACGATCGCACAATTCTTCCCTTTCACGTCTTTCAAGGTAAAGATACTCGCCACGGTAGTCAATTCCTCACGGCTAAAACAACGCACGATACCCGCCTTACGGAACAAAGCCTCCACAGCAGAGTCCGAACTAGCGATAGCGCCCGTATGCGAAGAGGCAGCTCGCTTTCCCGACTCCGTACTTCCCGCCTTGATAGCGGCGATCTTGCATCCCTTACGTATCAAGGAAGACGCATGATACAACAATTTATCCGGTTGCTTGATTTGCTCGATATACAACATCTTGATCTTGGAATCCAATACCGGATCAAAGTTCCGATCCATATATTCAAGGATATCCTCTACTCCATTCTGCTTGGAGTTTCCAACCGACCAAACAGAAGAGAAACGCAGCCCTTTTGTCAGCGCCGACTCGATAATGAACAAGGCCGTACCGCCGGAGCTAGAGATGAAATCCACGCCATCGGGATGGAATTCCGGTATCGGTTGCGTAAACACGCCATGATAATTCATATTCATCAACCCGATACAGTTCGGGCCGATCAAGGAAGCTCCCGCCTCATTCACGACATCCAGCATCTGTTGTTCCAAGATACCGCCTTCGTGTGTCTCCTCGCCGAAACCGGCTGAGATCACGATAAAAGCTTTTACCCCCTTTTGCCGGGCCAGCACTTCCATCACCTCGGGGCACGATTTACTCGGAATCGAGATGATCGCCAACTCCGTCTCCGGGATATCATGTACAGAAGGATAAGACTTGACGCCTTGCACGTCTGTCTCCTTGGCGTTTACCACACATAATTCTCCTTTATATTTTCCATCCAACAGGTTTCGCACGATACGACCGCCCGGTTTATGTACGTTGTTGGAACCTCCCACCACTACGATGCTTTGAGGATTAATCAATTCTCGGTTAATCATAACATTTTGATTAGTTAGATTCAATGAATGGGAGCAAATATAGTTTTTTTCTCCATTTATTCATTAAAACCCGTGGTATTTATTTACACTTTGCACTCTCTGTCTGCAACCAGTCACACCATGCATCCATCCCGTCTCCTTTCGTGGCGGATACCTCGAATATCTGGAGATGGTGATTTACCTTCAAGGCGTTTTCCCGAAGCACTTCCACTTTTGTATTCAGATAAGGAGCCAGATCAATCTTGTTGATTACGCAGATATCTGCCTCCTGAAAGATATGTGGGTATTTCAACGGTTTATCATCCCCCTCCGTCGTACTCACGATAACGACTTTCTTGGACTCTCCGAGATCGAACATGGCCGGACAGACCAGATTGCCGACATTCTCTATAAAAAGGATCGCTCCCTCCTTCGGATTCAGATGCTTAACGGCATGATTGACCATGTCGGCTTCCAAATGACAGCCGGTACCGGTATTTACCTGAAACACGGGAATCTCCAACGCCGCTATACGGTCGGCATCGTTTGAGGTTTGTTGATCGCCTTCTATCACATAGATCGGTCGCTTCGCTTTCAAACGGCGGATCGTCTCTTCCAGCAAGGTTGTCTTACCGGATCCGGGCGAACTCATCAAGTTCAGGCAGAACAGGTTCTTAGCCTCGAAATATCCCCGGTTTCGCTCCGCCAATAAGTTGTTACGTTGAAGTATATCTTGTTCCAGATTAATTACGATCCCTTCATCAGGATGGTGATGATGTTCATGGCCATGAGAATGCTCATGCGTATGATCGTGATGGTGATGATGCTCTCCGCATCCGCAAGTTCCGCACATAGTATTTAAGTTTTTATTTCATTAATATATCATTCCTTTTTAATAACAATCGACTTCACCCGAAGTTCCTTCCCTTTAAGGATTTTAACTAAATAGGAGCCACAATGGGGACAAGGGGAAAACAAGGCGTTCATTGGGAAAATGGTCTCACAGTCGCTACACTGTCCTTCCCCCTCAATATAATGACGGATAATCCGGGCCTTTTCCAGCTTGCTACCTTTTATGGCGCTATCCAATGCGAACGCTAAGGTTTGGATCTCTACGCCGGACAAATGTCCTATCTCTAACTCCAACTCTTCGACCACCGAGGCTCCCCGGTTATCCGCTTGTTCCTCGACCAGCTCCACGATACTACGGGCGATAGACAACTCATGCATATCTGATCTCTTTTAAAAGGGAGTCACCGAGGCGATCGTTAATTGCCCCACGGCTATCCCCCCATCGTTACAAGGTATACGAGACGGAATATAGACGGGGACCCCAGCCATGATGAACTGTCTCCTCATCGACTCCGTCAATAATTTATTCTGGAAACATCCTCCCGAGATAACCACTTGTGTCGCTTTCGTCCGTTTAATCAACAAGCGGGCTTTCTGCACAAACAAGGAAGCCAATGTCGTATGGAAACGGGCGGATATCAAGCTCACCGGGACCTCGTTCGTCTTATCATGCAATAATGCCTCAAACAAAGAATAAAAAGAGATTTCCTCTCCCTCCGCCGAGACTGGATACGCATAAGCGTTCCTCTCTCCCATCGCCGCCTGCTCCAATAAGACCGGAGCCTCCGCTTGGTGGCTGGAGACATCGCAAATCCCCAATAAAGAAGCTACCGCATCAAACAGCCGGCCAGCGCTGGATGTATAGGGTGTATTCACACCTTTCTCCATCATTCGTTCAAGCATAGCGATCCTTTCCGTGCCTATGCGTTCCACGAAATCGGCCGGATAAGGAATACCCGACGGTTCGTCCTTGAAATAATGCCACAAATAGGCGACAACCATTCGCCATGGCTCCTCAGCCGCCTTGTCGCCTCCCGGTAACGGGACATACTCAAAATGGGAAAGGCGACGGTATTTCGCTCGGTCACAAAGGAAGAACTCGCCTCCCCAAACCTTACCATCATCACCCAGACCTGTCCCATCCATCACGATAGCGAGAACCGGCTCATTCAATCCATGCTCCAACATACAAGCAGCGGCATGAGCATGATGATGTTGTACCTTTAATAAAGGTAAGGAAAGAGATTTCGAGATACGTTCCGCCTCTTGGCTGGAAAGATAATCCGGATGCAGGTCACAAACCAATCGCTGGGGATTGAAACGAAACAAATGACGAAACCGCTCCATAGATTCCGTATAGAACCGGAAAGTCTCCCAGTTCTTTAAGTCGCCAATATATTGACTTTGCAGGATCGTCTCTCCTTTCCCCAAAGCGAACGTGTTCACTTTCTCCGCACCGAAAGCCATGATCCCCTCCACATTTGTATCCGTGAAAAAGGGTTCCGGCACATAGCCCCGGGAACGACGGATCAAGCAAGGTTGTCCTCCGCAGACCTGCAATACAGAATCATCTACCCGGTTATGGATCGGGCGATTATGATGCAAGAGGATCGCTACCTTTCCCGCTAATTGCGCCTCCGCATCCTCCGGGGTGATCGCTATCGGCAAATCGCTTAGATTCCCGCTGGTCATTACCAACGCAGGTATCCCTGTACGAGCAAACCAATCGTAATGAATCGGCATATAAGACAACATACATCCTAGCGTATGCATGCCCGGATTGATTCCGGAAGCTAACCGGCTCCGTTGCCTCAGCAGTACGATCGGACGGCGCCAAGAAACTAAGCATCGCTCCTCCATCGGCTCCGTTACCGTATAGACTTGCAGATGTTCCAGATCACGGAACATAACAGCGAATGGTTTGGTATCCCGCTGCTTTATCTCTCGCAGACGGGCAACCGCTCTCTCGTTCGAGGCATCACAAATCAAATGATAGCCTCCGATTCCTTTAGCCGCAATAACCTCTCCACCAAGCAATAAGCGAGAGGTAAGTTTCAATAAGGTCTCATAATCGATATAAGTCTCCTCGTTATAAGTCGCGTAATAAGTCGGGCCACAATGATTGCAAGCGACCGGTTGGGCATGGAAACGGCGATCGATAACATTCGTATATTCTTTCTCACAATCGGGACACATAAGGAAACCGCCCATCGTTGTCTGCGAACGGTCGTAAGGAAGGTCCCGGATAATAGAGAAGCGAGGGCCACAATGCGTACAATTAATAAAAGGATATCCGATTCGATGGGGTTGAGTAGTCCGGTCTCGCATACAATCCGCACAAACAGCGATATCCGGGGAGACCTGCGTGACCTCATCCGATTCTGAATGGCTAGGCGTAATCGTAAAATCGTCAAAATCATCTTCATCCATTTCCGTAGATGTATAGGAGATCCGATGGATATAAGCGACACGAGGATGCTCGGTCCGTATACGACTTATCAGCAAATCCCGATCATCCGGAGTAGCGGCAACCAATATACGTACTCCATTATTCATATTCTCCACACAACCTTTCATCCCCAGATCTTTAGCGATCCGGTAGATAAAAGGGCGAAAACCAACCCCTTGAACCAAGCCTTGAATAATCAACGCATATACTTTATTCTTCGCCATAGCACAAATATAGGAATAAATGTCTAATCAGACACGAATCGACTATCGTATTTACTAAAGAGATATTATCCATCATCTTATAAATAATATTTATCAATTTTATCTTTCCCTCTTAAACATATTAAGTATCTTTGAGGTTATTAAATAAATTGAAACGATATGTGTTTAGCGGTACCCGGAAAGATTATCTCAATCGATCGAAGCATCCCCGAAATGACCATGGCTAAAGTTGATTTCGGAGGCATCCTAAAGAATATATGTATTGAATGGGTGGATGTGAAACAGGGGGATTATATCCTCGCTCACGCAGGGATCGCTATATCCGTGGTAGATGAGAAAGAAGCGGAGGAAACACTGAAAGACCTTAAAGAATTACAAAAGTGCGTTTCGTAGACGAATATAGAAGCAACGAGAAGGTACAAACTCTTCTGGAGGCCATCCGCAAAAAGGTGACACGACCTTGGTATATCATGGAGATTTGTGGCGGGCAAACACATGCTATCGCCCGTTATCGGCTGGAAGAGATGTTGCCGCCGGATATTCAACTGCTCCATGGGCCGGGCTGCCCGGTCTGTGTAACACCGGTCGAGACAATCGACTACGCCTTGAAGTTGGCGACACAGCCGAATGTGATCTTAGCCTCTTTCGGGGATATGATGCGAGTTCCGGGAAGTAAGGAGGATTTATTGAGCGTAAAAGCGAGAGGAGCGGATATCCGTATGCTATATACGCCCTTGGATGCCCTATCACTGGCCGAGGAGAACCCGGATAAGGAAATCGTATTCTTCGCGATTGGTTTTGAGACGACCGCACCTGTCCACCTCATGGCTTTGAAAGAGGCCATACGCCGAGGACTTCCGAACTTTTCCATATTGACTTCCTTATTCACGGTACCACCCGCTATCGAGGCTATCTTATCAGATCCGGAAAGCAAAGTGAATGGCTTCCTGACAGCCGGACATGTCTGCGCCATCACAGGCAACAGGGCCTATCACCGATTAGCCGCCCACTATAAAATCCCGATGGTCGTCACCGGATTCGAGCCGGTAGATCTATTATATGGTATCTACCGCTGTGTCTCCCAGTTGGAAGCCGGAAGTTATGAGGTAGAGAACGCTTACAAACGGGCCGTTCCCGAGCAAGGGAATGCCGCCGCCCGCCAACTTATAGACGAGATGTTGGAACCTTGCGACCAAGACTGGCGGGGCATCGGAATCATCCCCTCCAGCGGGCTTCAACTTCGATCCGAATATAAAAGATATTCCTCCCGAATGAGATTTCAATTGTGTCCGGAAGAAAACCAGATCGCATCCGAATGCATCGCCGGTCTGATTATGAGAGGTTTGAGACAACCCTCGGACTGTCCCCATTTCGGGAAGGCCTGCCATCCCACCCATCCGCTGGGAGCCCCGATGGTCTCCTCGGAAGGGGTTTGTGCCGCTTATTATAGATATAAATAGAAAGATATGGATATACACTTGAATTGCCCGATTCCTTTTACCGACTCAGACCGTGTGTTACTAGCGCACGGAGGGGGAGGACGCATGACACACCAACTGATCAGCCAAGTATTTTATCCGGCTTTCCGGAACCCATTATTGGAGCAGGATCATGACGGATGCGTGTTCCCTATGGAAGAAGGGCGACTGGCCTACTCTACCGACTCCTTCGTGGTAGACCCGATCTTTTTCCCCGGAGGAGATATCGGTGATCTGGCGATCAACGGGACCGTTAACGATTTGGCTTGTTGTGGTGCCCGTCCTTTGTATCTGACCGCCGGGTTTATACTGGAAGAGGGCTTGCCTCTAGCAGATCTTCAGCGTATCGTACAATCCATGAAACGTGCGGCGGAGCGTGCCGGCGTACAGATCGTAGCCGGAGACACAAAAGTGGTGGAACGGGGCAAATGCGATAAATTGTTTATCAACACCAGTGGGATCGGGATCGTCCCTCCGGGCATACGAATCGCCCCAGACCAAGCGACTCCCGGCGATGTCGTCATTTGTAGCGGCCCGATTGGTCTACATGGTATCACGATCCTTTCCGCACGGGAAAGCTTGGGATTCGAGACGGATCTAAAAAGTGATACCGCTTCGCTAAACATTATGATTTCTGAGCTGTTACATACTATAGGAGAGGTACATGTCTTACGTGACCCCACCCGAGGTGGCGTAAGCGGAACCCTCAACGAGATCGCCCAAGACGCTGGTGTGGATATCCTGCTGGACGAAGACGCCCTGCCTATTCCGGAAGCGGTACGTGCCGCATCCGAGATGCTAGGATTAGACCCACTCTATATAGCGAACGAAGGATTGGTTCTTGTGATCCTGCCGGAAAGCCTTGCGGAACAAGCGTTACCCCTTATGAGACGTTTTGAGGAGGGTAGGCAAGCGACCGTTATCGGCCGTATCACCAAGCAAAGCGGAGAGCAAGCCCGGGTCAAGATGAAGACATTATACGGTAACTACCGGATCATCGATATGCTAAGCGGGGAGCAACTCCCCCGTATTTGTTAGAATACTTAATTGCTGAGATATGGAAAATAAAAGACCGTCCGTTTACGAAGAGTGCCGTCAGAAAGGCATCTCCCGCCGGGACTTCCTGAAGTTCTGTACCACCATGGCCGCCCTGATGGGATTGGAGGCTTCGGGAGTGGCACAGGTAGTAAATGCCTTGGAGACGAAACCCCGCCTTCCGATCATCTGGCTACACCTACAGGAATGTACCTGTTGTACCGAATCGTTTATCCGTGCCGCCCACCCGATCGTGGCGACCTTGTTGTTAGACAAGATTTCCCTAGACTATACCGAGACGCTGATGGCCGCCGCCGGCGAACAGGCCGAGGCCGCTAAGGAAGAGACCATGAAAAAATATTACGGCAATTATCTGCTGATGATCGAGGGATCGTTACCTACAAAAGATGAGGCTTATTGTTGCGTAGGCGGCAAGAGTGCCTTGCAGATCACCGAAGAGGCCGCCGCAGGAGCTAAAGCGATCATCGCTTGGGGCAACTGCGCTTCCGCCGGTTGCGTGCAAGCGGCGAACCCGAATCCTACCGGCGCTAAAGGTATCCATAAAGTCATCAAAGGTAAACCTATTATTAATGTACAAGGCTGTCCTCCGATCGCCGACGTGATGGCGGGTGTCATTATCTATATGTTGACCTTCGATCGTATGCCACAATTGGATGGATTGGGCCGTCCGAAGATGTTCTACTCACGCCGGGTACATGATACGTGCTACCGCCGTGCGAATTTCGACGCCGGTTTGTTCGTGGAGAGCTTCGACGATGAGAACGCCAAGCATGGCTACTGCCTGTATAAAGTGGGATGCAAAGGTCCAAGCACCTATAACTCGTGCGGTATCATCAAATGGAACGAGGGCACCAGTTACCCAATCCAAAGCGGTCACCCCTGTTTAGGTTGCAGCGAGGAGAATTTCTGGGACAACAGCCCGTTCTATAAACGTATGCCCGATATACACGGATTCGGTATCGAGGCCACGGCGGATCAGATCGGTCTGGCTCTAGGAGCCGCTACCGCCGCCGGTATCGCCGTACATGCCGTAGCAACTAACATACGGAAAAAAGAGCTTATCGACAATGATGAGCCGGAAAGTAAATCTACGATCTAATAAAACACTACTATCATGTCAGAAAGAATTGTCATAGACCCCATTACCCGTATAGAAGGCCACCTGCGGGTAGAGGCTGAAATAGAAGGTGGCACGATCAAGAACGCTTATAGCTCGGGTACCATGGTGCGGGGCATCGAGAATATCGTAAAAGACCGGGATCCCCGGGATGTATGGGCTTTCGTAGGCCGTGTTTGCGGCGTATGTACTTCCATCCACTCGCTTGCCTCGGTACGGGCGGTCGAGAACGCACGGGGTATCGTGATCCCTCCCAACGCCAGTATGGTTCGTAATATCATGCAAGCCGTATTGTACATGCATGACCATACGGTGCATTTCTATCAATTGCATGCATTGGATTGGGTAGATGTGGTATCCGCCTTAAAAGCCGATCCAAAAGCCGCCGCTTTACTTGCCCAGCAACTTTCTCCATGGGCAAAGAATACCGAGGGGTATTTCACCGCCACTCAAGAACGACTAAAGAAGTTCGTTGCCAGCGGGCAGCTTGGTATATTCGCCAATGGGTATTGGGGACATCCGGACTATAAACTTACGCCGGAACAGAACCTTATCGCTACCGTCCATTATCTGGACGCATTGGAATGGCAGAAAGAGGTCGTCAAGGTACACGCTGTGTTCGGGGGCAAGAATCCGCATCCAAACTATATCGTAGGCGGTATGCCTTGCAGCATCGACTTAAATGAGGCCAATGCGATCAACGCAGATCGACTCGCTCTGGTAAAGCAGAAACTAGAGGAGGCGAAAACATTCATCAATCAAGTTTATATCCCGGATTTATTGATGATCGCCAACGTTTATAAAGACAAATGGAGTAAGATTGGCGGAGGAGTACGAAACTATTTGTCTTACGGAGACTATCCGATGTTCGATCTCGGGGAAGTGGAAAGTTATAAGATCCCCAGAGGAATCGTTTTGGATCGTGACCTAAGCAAGGTACATCCCGTAGACGCTAACTCCCCGGAGGAAATCAAGGAGTACATTTATCATTCATGGTATAAATACACGCAAGGAGACAAAGCCGGTTTGCATCCCTACGAGGGAGAGACTCATCTGGAATATACCGGCCCTCGTCCCCCCTATAAGTTGCTGGACGTAGAGGATAAATATAGTTGGATCAAGACGCCACGGTGGAAACAGGAACCAATGGAAGTGGGTCCGTTAGCCCGTTTGATCGTAGCTTACGCCGCAGGGAAGGAACCCCAAAAGAGTATCGTAGACGAGACTTTACGTCAGCTCGACTTGCCGGTAGATGCTTTATTCTCTACCCTAGGACGTACCGCCGCTCGTGGATTGGAATGTAGAATGGCAGCAGACTGGGCCCTTGAGTTTTTCAACCAATTGATCAAGAACCTCGAGAACGGGGATTCCCGGATGGCAAACAGTGCCGAATGGGAACGGGAGAACTGGCCCGATCATGAGCAAGGCGTAGGATTGGCCGAAGCTCCCCGTGGAGCATTAGCCCATTTTATCGTGATCGACAAGAACCGGGTAAAGAACTACCAGATGGTAGTGCCTACTACTTGGAACGCCTCACCGAGGGATGAGAATGGCGTATTGTCCGCCTACGAGTCCGCTTTGATCGGTACGCCGATATACGATCCGAAGCAACCCTTAGAGATTCTTCGGACGATCCACTCTTTCGATCCTTGTCTGGCTTGTGCCGTGCATCTGTATGACGAGGAAGGAAAATATGTGCACCAAGTTGATACATTCTAAAAAACAATAGAGCCATGAAGAGTCGTAAGAAACGTTTAAGAGAAGTGTATGTATGGGAATTACCCGTACGTATCTATCATTGGGTGAATGCGCTCTGTATCGTCATACTCTGCGTGACAGGCTTTATCATCGCCGATCCTCCCGCGATCATGTCCGCTTCGGAGGCTTATTTCAGCTATTGGTTCGGCGTGGTTCGGTTTATCCATTTCGTAACAGCGTTCGTATTCTTCTTCAATTTCGTATTCCGGCTTTATTGGGGATTCGTCGGGAATCGTTATGCCAGATGGAATAACTTCATCCCTTTAAAGAAATCCCAATGGAAAGAGGTATTGGAGGTGATCAAGGTAGATATCCTGATGATCAAGAACAAACCGGTAGACAGTATCGGGCATAACGCCTTGGCCAGCTTGATCTATTTCGGTACGTTCTGGGCGTTCTTGTTGCAAAGCATCACGGGTTTCGGCCTGTACGCAAAGATGAGCCAGTCCTTCTTCCCGCAACTGTTCGCGTGGACGGTTCCCTTGATGGGTGGGGATTTGATGGCTCGCCAGATTCATCATTTCCTGATGTGGTTCTTCATCCTTTTCGCTATCGTTCATATTTATCTGGTATTTTATCATGACTATATCGAGCAACGTGGCGAGACTTCGTCCATCATCGGTGGCTGGAAGTTTATCGAGGAAGACATAGCGGACAAGGAAGAAGTAACCGAGACTGCCGAGACTATCACTAAGATCGCTAAAAAAGGATGAAAGTGGAAAAGGAAACATTAGTATTAGGAGTAGGCAATTTATTGCTGAAAGACGAAGGTGTAGGCATACACGTTATCAAGGCTTTAGAAAACGAGAAGCTCCCGGCTCACGTCCATTTGATGGACGGGGGCACGGGAGGACTTCATTTATTAAGTTGGCTGCAAGGATATGACCGTATCATCATGATCGACGCCACGCTGGATAATAACCCTCCGGGCACCGTCCGTCTGATCCAACCTCGTTACGCCACCGACTTTCCCCCGCTCATGAGCGCCCACGAGATCGGTCTAAAAGATATGATCGACGCCATGATCCTAACCGACGATCTCCCGGAAACCCATCTCATTGTCATCTCCGCCCTCAATATCAACGAGGTCGGAATGGATCTGACACCCGAGGTAAAGGCTGCGGTTCCGAAAGTGATCCGGATGATACAAGAGATTATTTCAATACATAATAGAGCATACCGGCAATAGCGGCCCCAGCTATCGGTCCTAAAACAGGTACCCAAGCATACTCCCAATGGCTGCTGCCTTTTCCCTTGATCGGCAAAATAAAGTGTATGAACCGGGGAGCTAAATCACGGGCAGGGTTAATCGCGTAACCGGTAGTTCCACCTAAGGAAAGGCCGATTACCCAGACCGTAAACGCTACCGGAATGGCACCTACCGAACCTAAACCTATCGGCAAGGTACTATTGCTTTCGTAGGTTAGTTCTCCGTCCGTTATAAAAAATACGACAAACATCAAGGCGAACGTACCGATCATCTCACCTAAGAAATTAATTGGATAATCTTTGATAGCAGGACTCGTACAGAATACGCCTAATTCCGCATCCGGATCATCCGTAGCGTTGAAGTGATCCTTATAAACCAGCCAGACCAATAAAGCGCCCAAAGCGGCACCTATCATTTGCCCGGCTATATAAGTACATACATCACACCAAGGGAAAGTCCCTCCGATCGCCAAGCCAATCGATACCGCCGGATTCAAATGTGCGCCACTATAAGGGCCGGCTACCACAACACCGATAAATACGCCTAAAGCCCAAGCGGTCGTTATCGCTATCCAGCCCGCTCCATTGCCTTTTGTTTTCGACAAACAGACATTCGCTACAACTCCTCCTCCCATCAGGATCAAGAGCATAGTCCCTAATAATTCCGCTAAAAATGGAGACATAAGATAATAATTTAAGAATTTGTTAACTTGTTAATCTGCCTATAAGATGATTTTCATTATTCAGCCCAATTCTGAGAACGCCCCACCGCCTTATGCCATTCGTTCAATAATTTACGGGCAGTATCCTCTTTCATTTGTGGGTTAAAGACCTTATCCAAGCACCATTGTTCTTTCAGTTCATCGATATCCTTCCAATAGCCGATCGCCAAGCCCGCCAAATAAGCGGCTCCCAAAGCAGTCGTCTCCAATACATTCGGACGTACGACCGGACAGCGGCAGATATCGGACTGGAATTGCATCAAGAAGTTATTAGCGATAGCACCGCCATCTACCCGAATCTCTTTCGGCTTGGCGTGAATATCGTTTTCCATGGCCATCAATACATCATATACTTGATAGCAGATGCCCTCCAAAGCCGCACGGGTTAAATGAGCCGCCGTAGTTCCGCGGGTAATCCCGATAATAGCGCCACGTGCGTATTGATCCCAATACGGCGCACCCAAACCCGTTAACGCCGGCACAAAATAAACACCCCCATTATCACTGACGGATTTCGCCATTTGCTCCGTAATCGAGGCATTCGGAATCAAGCCGATCCCATCCCTCAACCATTGAACGACGGCACCTCCCACAAAGACACTACCTTCCAGCGCATAGGTCGTCTGATCCCCTAATTTCCATGCGATCGTTGTCAATAGGTTATTCTGGGAAAGAACGGGTTCCTTGCCGGTATTCAGGATCATAAAGCAGCCGGTTCCGTAGGTTGTCTTGATCATACCATCCTCTACGCAGAGCTGGCCGAACAGAGCCGCCTGTTGGTCGCCAGCCATACCGGATACCGGGATGCCTTTCTTAAAAATAGGAGTTGATGTCTCGCAGTAAACCTCGCTACAGGCTTTCACTTGCGGTAACATCGAGGCAGGTATCGTAAACAAGTCCAATAACTCTTGGTCCCATTGCAAAGTACGGATATTGAAAAGCATGGTACGGGAAGCGTTCGTCACATCCGTAATGAATTGAGCGCCCCGGGTAAGTTTCCAAACCAGCCAAGTATCTACCGTACCGAAGCATAGCTCTCCCCGCTCCGCACGCTCCCGGATACCCTTTACGTTATCCAATATCCATTTTATCTTCGTGGCGGAGAAATAAGCGTCGATCACCAATCCGGTCTTCTGCTGGATACGTTCCGCCCAGCCTTGCGATTTAAGTTCCTCGCAATAATCCGCCGTACGGCGATCCTGCCATACGATCGCGTTGTATACGGGAAAGCCAGTCTCCCGGTCCCAGATGATGGTAGTCTCCCGTTGGTTAGCGATTCCGATACAGGCGATATGGCTATCCGTGACATCCGCTTTTGCCATCGCCTCCTTGATGACAGACGATTGGGTGTACCAAATCTCATTCGGGTCGTGCTCTACCCAGCCCGGTTTCGGAAAATACTGTTGGAATGGCTTCTGAGCCAACGTAATAATAGTTCCTTGATGATTAAACAGGATAGCCCGGGAGCTAGTGGTTCCCTGATCGATCGCCAATACGTATTTATTCCTGAAATTCATATCCTTCTATATTAGTATCGTTTATCAATTTGTCAATTCAGTATATAATTCGAGGCAACCTCATTAAACGCCTTTACCTGAGCAGAGGTCCAAGTCTCGTCCTTCCCCCATTCCGTAGCCAGAATCCCCGCTACTTTAGGAGCCATTGCCATCGCCGCCCGTGCGTCTAAGAATAAGATACGCAAACGGCGTGCCAATACATCCTCCAAAGTACGAGGCATCTCATTACGGACCAGCCAAGTTACCTCTCCTACCGTATAGGCATAGTCCGGATGCAACTTCTCCGCCATGGCGGGGGAAGAGGCCACTAAGTTACGGATTTCGTCGGCATCCGTACCATATACGTATAAAGGATCGGAGAAATCCGGATTCTTCCGGCTACCATGGATTTGGTAACGCTCGGTAATACAGTCTTTTGTAGGAATATGCATGTAACGTATCGCTAGGTCTAGGGTATCTTGAGCCATTTTCCGGTAGGTTGTCCATTTGCCTCCGATAATGGTGATCAAGCCGGATTTCTCCCGGATCAATTTATGGCTACGTGATATCTCTTTTGTCTTTTTACCTTCGCTACGGGGAGCGGCGAGCGGACGAAGCCCCGCGAACACAGATAAGACATCGCTTCGCTTGGGTGGCCGGGTCAAATAGTTAGCGGCCGTATCGAGTATAAATTGGATTTCTTTCTCTAAGGCTACCGGCTCTTTTTCCGGCGATTCCATCAAGGTATCCGTTGTCCCTACCACGACTTTATCATGCCAAGGTACGGCGAACAACACACGTCCATCCGATGTCTTAGGAATCATAATGGCGCAATCACTTTGCAAGAAAGAGGAATCCAATACCAAATGGACGCCTTGACTGGGGCGAACGGTCGGGCGTTTACCCGGCTCGTCCATTTGCAAGATCTCATCGGCGAAGACACCAGTAGCGTTGATCACGCAACGGGATCTTACTTGATAAACCGTACCGGTCTCCTCATCTCGAACCGTAACGCCGGATACTTTGTGGTCACCGTCCTTCAGAAGCCCTATGACTTTCGCGTAGTTCAAGATACAAGCACCGGCGTCGATAGAGCTGCGGACCATATTAATCGCAAGGCGGGAATCATCGAACTGGCCGTCGTGATAAAGCACCCCGGCGGTCATCCCTTTCGGACGAAGCATCGGAATGGTACGAAGCGCCCGTTTCGGGCCGATACAAACCGAACGTCCCAGACCTAATTTTCCGGCCATCACATCATATAGGATCAGGCCTATCGTATAAAACGGGCCTTCCCACCAACGATAACAAGGGATTAAGAAGGTTTGATCTTTTACCAAATGGGGAGCGTTCTGGCGTAGCAGGCCTCGTTCGCGCAAGGCTTCCAGAACCAAGGAGACATCTCCTTGCGCCAAATAACGGACACCGCCATGGACCAACTTCGTACTACGGCTGGAAGTTCCTTTCGTAAAGTCCGATTGTTCGAATAAGGCGACTCTATATCCTCTTGTCGAAGCATCCAGAGCGATACCTATGCCGGTAGCTCCTCCTCCGATCACAAGAAAATCAAAGACTTCAGACGGGTCTTCCAACTGAGAAATCATTTTACTACGGTCCATATAGCTCCTCCTTTATTAAGATTAACAGTCACAAATCTAACCATTAATTCTTAGTATAACAAAGGATTTGGGAAAAAGGATCAGTAGCGCTTTCTGTTTTCCATAAAGATAACTGCAGTTTCTATTGGAAGAAACAAAAGTTTCCTGCTGAAGAAACTTTTGTTTTGCTATAGGGAAACAAAAGTTTTCCTTACGGGGAATTTAAAAAAACTGTAATAGTCTGATTATTATCACTCAAACATCTTATCGATACCTCCTGTATCCGGTGGAGTCGTAGGGCTATCTTCCTCCCCTCCTTCGCTACATGGGTTCGCGTATTTCTCGGGGATCTCGAAAGTCTCGTCTTCCGAGTAGCCTAACGTTTTATCTTTATAAACCTTTTGCATATAAAGGGCGTAAATCGGTAACGCCATACTCGCTCCCTGCCCTTCCGCCAAGCGGTCGAAATGGATGGAACGGTCCTCGCCGCCTACCCAGCAGCCGGAAACCAAGCTAGGCGTAAATCCCATGAACCAACCGTCGGAGTTATTCTGGGTCGTTCCGGTCTTACCACCCATCTCCGCCTTGATACCGTAGCGGAAACGTACACGTCCTCCGGTACCACCGTCGATTACGCTTTTCAACATATGTAGCATCTTATAGGAAGCATCTTCCGTCAGCACCTCACTCATCTGTGGGGTAAAGTTCGCAATTGTATTTCCATATGAATCTTCTATACGGGTCACGAATAAAGGTTCTACCCGGATGCCCTTGTTGGCAAATACCGTATAGGCCCCGACCATCTCACCCACCGATACATCCGGAGTACCCAGACAGACCGAGATAACCGGATCGATATGATTCTTCAAGCCGAAAGAATGAAGCAAACGAACAAACGTATAAGGTGAGAGCTGGCTCATCAGATAAGCGGTTACCCAGTTATCCGAGTTCTGTAATCCCCACTTGATCGTAACCATCTCGCCGATTCGCTTCGCGCTGGCGTTACGGGGAACCCACAAACGACCGTTCTCGTCCATCAACTGCTGCTGCACATGTAGCATCTGGTCGCAAGGACTGATCCCCTCGATCATCGCCAACGAATAAAGGAACGGTTTCATGGTAGAACCGATCTGACGGCGACCGCCATTCACCATATCATATTGGAAGTCATTATAGTCAATACCACCTACATAAGCCTTGACCTGCCCGGTGCGAGGGTCCATCGACATAAACGCCGTACGCAAGAAACTCTTATGATAACGAATCGAATCCAAGGGAGACATGATCGTATCGATCGGACCATCCCAACTAAACACACGCATATCGACAGGCTTCTCAAACTCCTCGCGCATATCGGCCTCAGCCATTCCACTCTTTTTCATCGCCCGGTAACGATCTGTCTGGTGCATCGCACGCATCAACATCGTGTCTACTTGACCGACACTTACGTCTCTTGAGAACGGAGCATAGCTACGCCCCTTCTTTTCCCGGAAGAAAGCCGGTTGAAGATCTTTACTCATATGCTCGCGGACAGCGTCTTCCGCATATTTCTGCATACGGGAATCGATGCTCGTATAGATTTTCAAGCCATCCGTATAAAGATTATAGTATTCTCCATCGGCTTTTTTATTTTTGTTACACCATCCATATAATGGATTCGTCGCCCAAGATAATGAGTCCTCACTGAATTTCTGAGATTGCCAAGAGGCGTAATCCTTACGCTCCGGTTTCTTCGCGGTCATTGTCAGACGAAGGTATTCACGGAAGTAAGGAGCCAAACCGTCTTTATGGTCCATACGGGTAAAATGTACGACCAAGGGTAAAGCCTTCAACGAATCACATTCCGCCTTGGTTATGTACCCGGCCTTTTCCATCTGCTCCAAAACCGTATTACGACGGCCGATGGTACGCTTGTTATGGCGAACCGGATTGAAATAAGAAGGGTTCTTGCACATGCCTACCAACGTGGCGGCTTCCTCGATCTTCAAGGTTTTAGGGGTCTTCCCGAAATACACACGAGATGCGGATTGGATTCCCACGGCATTGTACAAGAAGTCAAACTTATTCAGATACATATTTATAATCTCTTCCTTTGTGTAATAACGTTCCAATTGAACCGCGATCACCCATTCGATCGGTTTCTGGAAAAGACGTTCCATCATATTATCGGCACTCGGCGAGAATAATTGCTTCGCTAATTGCTGGGTAATGGTACTACCGCCACCACCGCTTTTTTGCATCAAGATACCCCGCTTCACGATGGCACGAAACAAACCCTGCGCATCGATACCGCTATGTTCGGCGAACCGGATATCCTCGGTAGCGATCAAGGCTTTCACCAAATCCGGCGAAAGATCCTCATAATTCACGTAAATACGATTGTCTTTGCTATGCGCATAGGCTCCCAACGCCTTTCCGTCCGAGGAGATAACTTGGGAAGCATATTTATCAATCGGGTTCTCCAATTGTTCCACCGGAGGCATATAACCAATTGAACCATTCGCTATCGCCATAAACACCATTACCACCGCCCCTAATATAGCGAGGTATACTATCCAACAAGAAATAAGGATACCTTTTGTAATCTTTGATGCCATCTTTTTATATTTCACGGTATGGATAAAAGACTCATCTTATCCACAACGACCTATTTAAGATCACAAAAATAGAGGAAAATACGATCTTATGCAAGTTGAGGCACATATTTCGCCAACAAATAACCACCAGCTAGTAACCAAACATATAAAATAGCGGCCAAAACAAAGGGCTTAGCGCCAGCTTTCTTAAATTTCTCGATACTAGTCTCCGTACCAAGAGCAGTCATGGCCATTGTCAGCATGAATGTATCTACCTGATTGATCCCATCTACAACCGCATGAGGAAGCAAGTCGAGCGAATTGAAACCAATCACGGCCAAGAAACCAAACGCAAACCAAGGAATAGTGATCTTACCACGAGAAGGGGCAACGCCTCCGCCATTCCTCCCCCCGTTAACCACGGACTTCACGGCGGTTCGAGCCAACATGAAACTCATGACCACTAGCACAGGAGCTAACATCATCACACGAATCATTTTCACGATAATAGCCGCATCCGAAATTTCCTTTCCCATAGCGTTACCGGCTCCTACCACATGAGCTACCTCATGCAAGGTCGCACCCGTATAAAGTCCCATTTGCTCCGGGTCTAAATCAAGAATACCCGCACGGTACATCACCGGATAAATAAACATAGAAAGCGTACCGAAAATCACGACTGTCGATACGGCAACCGCCGTCTTATGAGCCTCGCACTTCACGACCGGTTCAGCGCCCAATACCGCGGCAGCCCCGCAAATAGCGCTACCCGTGGCGGTCAGTAAAGCAAGGTCTTTATCCATTTTCATCAATCGCCCCACCCAAACACCGATCAAGATGGTAAGCACCACGATCACCATATCGATCAGGATTGCCGGAAGGCCGATCGCAATCACGCTCTGGAAGGTCAGCTTAAACCCATATAGTACGATACCCGCACGAAGCACTTGCTTAGTACAAAACAGGATACCCGGAACCCACGTCTCCGGCAAATGGTTTCTCAGGCTGTTGGCGTACAACATACCTAAAATAATGCCGACAATCAGCGGACTGAATGACAATTGTTTAATAAACTGGAACTCCGCGATATAGAATGCGGAACAAGAGAAAAGAGCTATCAGCAAGACACCATGTAATACGTTACCTCGTTTTTCACTAAACATAATTATTGATTTATTTAGTACAACATATCATTATTTGATTTCGTTCGCGAAAGTACATATTTTCATCCGATCCCTTACTTCACAAGTTTTTATAGCGAATAACCTAAAGTTATTGCCAATGTTGACTGGCAAAACGCATGAAACTTTCTTCCATACCGCTGTTCTGTCCCTGCGGCTCCACAAAGGAGAAAGTCCGTTCGGCCTTAAAACCCTCAATATCTATCACTTTCAAACGTCCAGCCATCAGCTCACGTGTCACCGCCCGAATAGAAAGAATTCCCAAAGCATCGGAATTTTCCAAGAATAATTTGATACTCTCCGTACTACCTAGCTGCAATAATACGTTCAATTGCGACAGTTTGATCTGGTGTTTTGCCAAGGTCCCCTCCAAGACCTCAAGCGTACCGGAGCCGTTTTCACGAAGTACTACGGGCAAAGCACAAAGTTGTTCCAACGTCAGTTCGTCATAAGCAGCCAACTTAGACCCTACATGAGTCACAACCACTAACTCATCCTTCATAAAAGGTATATAATGCATCGTATTTTGACGGGTAGTCCCTTCCACCAATCCTAACGTTATTTTTCCATCTCGCAAAGCCAACTCTATATCCCGGCTATTCCCATTCAATACAGATACATGTATATCCGGAAACATCTTAATGAATAAAGCAAGCACGGGCGGAAGAACATATTGGGATATTGTCGTACTGGCACCTAAATGTAAATCCCCCAGAAAATTATTTGTCAACAGATTCATCTCGAAATCCAATTGACGATACGAAGCCAATAAGGAATGGGTATGCGAAAACAACAACTCGCCCGCACGAGTTAAACGGATCTGGCTACCTGTTCGTTCAAAGAGAGGCGTCTTATACTGAACCTCCAACTCATGGATATGCTTGCTAATAGCGGGTTGGCTAATGAACAATTCCCGGGACGCTTTCGTGAAGCTTAAGTTACAAGCTACGCTATGAAATACTTTTAATCGAAAATCCATGATATTCTACCTTTTGCTGTTTTAATTTAACAAAGATAAAAAAAATACTATATATTTGTAGATTGAAACATAAATATATGAATGAATATGAAATATCTATATGTTTTATTGTTGACGTTGACCGTCAACGCATGCAGTGGTCAACGTAATCAAAAAACGGAGGAATCCAATGTAGCGCCACCCACCTTTGAAATGGTCTCGGTCCCCACCCTAATCACAGACCCGGTGGAAAGGGCCGAATATTTAGTGAAACATTATTGGGATAAATTCGACTTCAAGGATACGACCTATATCCATGAACCTCAAGTGACCGAGCAGGCATTATCCAACTATATAGATTTGATGAACTATGTCTCGCCTGCGGCTATGTCTTCTTCCGTAAAAGCGATGATGAAACAAACAGAACAAGACAGTGCCATGTTTCAGTACTTTTCCGAGATGATGGAGAAATATCTATACGACCCGAACTCCCCCCTAAGGAATGAGGAAATGTATATAGCGGTATTGGAATATCTTACCGAATCCTCGTCATTAAGCGATGTGGAAAAGATACGTCCCGCCCATTTGCTAGAGCTCGCATTAAGAAACAGAATCGGGACGCCTGCGACCGATTTCACGTACACATTAGCGAACGGAAAAACCGGGAAATTATACAATATAAAAGCGGATTATCTATTATTATTTTTCTATAATCCGGACTGCCATGCTTGTCAAGAAATAACCAGACAAATGGAATCGTCCTTCTTGATCAATGAATTTTCAAAAAGCAACAAACTAAAGATCTTAGCCGTTTATCCGGACGAGGATCTGGACGCATGGAAAGAGCATGTTTCCGTCATGCCTAAAGATTGGATCAACTCATACGACAAAAGTGTTTCGCTTAAAAACGACGAGATCTACGACTTAAAAGCGATACCCACATTATATCTATTAAACAAAGAGAAAAAAGTATTGTTGAAAGACGCTACTTTTCAACAGATCGAAAATTATTTATCACAAACAACTAACTAATTTAAAACATGAAAAAAATCTTATTGTCCTTGGCTTTCTTAGCAGGAGTGAGCCTAACGGTTTCCGCCCAATTCAAGATTGGCGGCAAGACCATTAATACGAAAAAAGTGATTAATGCCGCGACTGATGTAGCGCATGCCGCTACTCTATCCGACGAGGATGTAGCCAAAATGGCAAAAGAGTACATCCAATGGATGGACACTCATAACGAGGTAGCAGGTCCGGATACGGAAATGGGACAACGCTTGGAACGCTTGACCGCCAATGTAAAGAAAGTTTCCGGCCTAGACTTAAACTTTAAAGTATATAATGTAGTAGATGTAAACGCTTTCGCCTGTGGAGACGGAAGTGTACGCGTATGTGGCGGATTGATGAAAATCATGGACGATGACGAGGTATTCGCCGTTATCGGTCATGAGATCGGGCACGTCGTTCATTCCGACTCTAAAGACGCCATGAAAAACGCTTACTTGACCTCCGCCGCTAAAAACGCCGCCGGAGCTGTAAGTGGAACCGTATCCAAACTGACCGACTCTCAACTGGGAGACATGGCACAGGCCTTGGCCGGCGCTCAATATTCCCAGAAACAAGAGTATGAGGCGGACGAATTCGGTTTCCAGTTTTGTATAGATAACGGGCGAGATCCGTACGGAATGTCTAACTCATTAAATAAATTGTTACAACTAAGTGAGTCAGAAGCTAAATCGTCCAAGTTTATGCAGATGTTCTCAAGCCATCCCGAGACTCAAAAACGTGCCGATCGGGTAAAAGAGAAGGCCGATGAGTACGTGAAAAGCAAGCAATAACTGTTAACGGTCCTTTAGCAGGAAGGACTATTATTAAAATAAAGCTAACGTATCAAGGATTTGCGCCACGAAATCATGCTGTACAACATAAAATACTATATATTTGCACCGTGTTTTTCATGGTATTAGATTTAAGGTTAGCAATGAAGATTGGTCGTCCGTGACGGATGACCATTTTTTTGCTTTGATAATCAAAAAAACTTCTACCTTTGCGAAAGATCTATCTATTGAGAGTCATGAAACACACACATAAATATCTAGTTCTCACAATACCCATATTTCTTTTTTCTTTGTTAGCCTTAGGTTGCCAAGAAAAAGAAGAAAAGAAAGTCGTGCTTATCCATTCTTTTGAGCAAAAGAAAGATACCTACCCGATTTTTTATGAAACGCTGAAACGAACATTCGATAAACAAAAGGTAAACCCGGAGATTCATACATTCTATCTAGATTGTGAGCAATATCTGGATAGTGCCGAAATAGCCCGAATGTATAATTATATTGACTCGATCAAAGAGATTAAACCCGATATCATATTAGTAAACGATGATCAAGCTTGCTACTCTTTATTAGCTTGCGGGCACCCGTATCTAAAAGAAATACCGATTGTTTTCGCCGGCGTAAATTATCCGAATTGGTCGCTTTTAAAGAAGTACCCCAATGTTACCGGACTACACGACAAACAAGACTTCATCAAGAATATAGAATTTATACATAAATTATTCGGAGTATTGCAAATCCAGATTCCTTGCGACCGGACAATCCTTGGAAGAAAATCCTTTAATGACTTTTGGCAACAAATACAAGGACACCCGGAAATAGAAATAATCCGCCTTAAAATCCGGGGGCTAGAGTTAGATAAAATCGGAACAAATGACAGTCTATTTGTAAAGAGGCTCATAGACCTTACCCAAAATGGCACTCAGATGCGGTCGCTACCGGGAAAAAACTGTATAGCAAAAATAAATACCCTTCCATACCGAGTTTTACCGGGATCTTCTTTGCTCTTTAATTTGTCCGGCACTCTGGATCAAAGCACTTATCTAGATATAAAATACGATCATACCTCCGAAGCTTTTTATCAATTAGTCAATTATCCCAGCTTCTCCGCTCATTACGAACCGATTCAATATCATCCGGCCAAAAGACGGAATCGATACATCGGAGGTTATTTCACATCCGTAGAAATACAAGCACAAGAACAGGCGGAAATGGCTTCGTTAGTGTTGAAAGGGACCCCTGTCGCAGAAATTCCGATCAAAGAAAGCAGTAAGGAATATATTCTCGTATGGCATACCATAAAAGCATGGGGAATACCTATCGAGAAGATCCCTTCTTATGCCCGATTAGTCAATATCCCTTTTTATGAGCTATACAAGAAACAGCTGATCGCTTTCATTTGCGTAGCGTTCATCTTTATCAATATCGTTGCCACGGGATTATGGAAGCTATATTCCAGAGAACAGAAATATAAGAAATTAGCACAAGCCAATTTGGTAAAACAGAACAAGGAACTGGAAGTAGCCTTAGAGAAGGCTAAAGAGTCCGACCAAATGAAATCGGCATTTTTAGCGAATATGAGCCATGAGATACGGACTCCATTGAACGCTATTGTCGGATTCTCGAATCTTATGAACACAGACATCGAGCTCAGTAAGGCAGAACGGGAAAACTTTACCGAGTTAATCAATACGAACAGCGATCTGTTATTGAACCTTATCAATGATATCTTAGATCTTTCCCGTATCGAATCGGGCCGTATGTCATTCTCTTTCCAGCAATATTCTCTAAATGAATTAATAAGCACGATTTACCAGACTTTCCAAGTTTTAATGCCGGAGAACGTAGAACTTCGTATGCAAATACCGGAAAAAAGCATATCCATTCCCACGGATAAGCTTCGGTTGACACAAGTGATTACCAACTTTCTTAGCAACGCTATCAAATTCACGCAAAAGGGATATATATTGATTGGTTATGAATACCGAGAGGAAGGGCGGCATGTACATATTTTCGTAGAAGATACCGGCATTGGTATCCCGAAAGAAAAGCAAGACGCCGTTTTCAATCGTTTCACGAAACTGGATGAATTCGCCAAAGGTACCGGCTTGGGACTATCCATTTGCAAAGTGATAGCCGAACGTTTCGATGGGTATATCGCCGTAGAGTCCGAAATAGGAAAAGGAAGCCGTTTTTCCATTATCCTTCCCCTTAACCCCAAACACACTGAAAGTGATTAATCACATTTATTCGCAATAATCCCGAAAATAATATTACTTTTGCTTTTGTATACAATTTTAAATTTCAGATCTGTGAGTACAAGAATAAAATTAAGGGTTCAAGGATTAGCGAACAGCCAAATTCAATCCGGGGCCTATGCGTTAATTTTGGCAGAGGAAAATGGTCCACGGCGAATTCCAATCATCGTAGGAACCGCTGAAGCACAGTCTATAGCGATCGCTTTGGAGCATATCGTACCTCCTCGTCCATTAACACACGACTTATTCGCCACTTTTGCGCAAGCCTTCAACGTCATTCTTAAGGAAGTTTACATATACAAATTCGAAGATGGTGTGTTTTACTCAGAATTAGAGTTTAGCGACGGTGAGCGCTCGATAAAGCTGGACTCTCGCACTTCCGACGCGATTGCCATAGCGCTTCGGGTAAATTGCGACATCTTTACTTCCGAGGAGATTGTAAAGGAATGCGGTGTCGTACTGGAAGACACCCTGTCCATCCCCGCTGACGAACCGGAGGAGGATGACAATTTATTAGAATTAGAACCGGATGAGATTAAGGACGAAGCCCAGTTAAAGAAATGGTTAAGCCTATTGGATATCCAAGAAATAAACGAGCGATTGGAAGACGCTATAGCGGACGAAAATTACGAATACGCGAAAATGTATAAAGACGAGTTGCGCCGTCGAGAAGAAGAGGAGGACACAAACAAATGATTGGAGAACAAGGAGGATTCGGACTGGTCTCACTTTTAAGAGGTCTGCTTGGGATCATTACGATTTTAGGTATCGCCTATGCGATGAGTTATGACCGTAAACGGATCGATTGGAAATTAGTAGGTGGAGGTTTGTTCATGCAGATCGTATTCGCCTTGGCGGTTTTATATGTGCCGTTCGTCGGAAGCCTATTGGAAGGATGTGGCAAGATATTTGTTAAGTTGATGGACTTCACGGATGCCGGTCTTACTTTCTTATTAGGCCCGTATGCCTCTAAAGCGGCAGGATTCAGTTTCTTGCTTCATTCGCTACCGATTGTTATTTTCTTCTCCGCCTTGGTTTCCATGTTTTACCATTGGGGGATTATCCAGAAAGTAGTCGGTGCCTTTGCGTGGGTATTGCGTAAATTCATGAATATATCCGGCTCGGAGGGATTAGTGGCCGCCGGTAATATTTTTATGGGAATGACAGAATCTCCTGTGTTGATCAAGAATTACCTGCCGACGATGAATCGTTCGGAGATATTTTTGGTCATGGTATCCGGAATGGGTACGATCGCCGGTTCCGTAATGGGTACTTACATAGGTATGTTGGGAGGAACAGACCCGGCGGCGAAGGTTTTATTCGCCACTCACTTGCTCTCGGCTTCCGTAATGGCAGTACCGGGTTCAATCGTTTTAGCGAAAATGCTTTGTCCGCAGACGGAAGAAGCCACGGACCATGTAGCTATCTCCGGCAAGGAAAAAGAGAACTCGAATATTCTAGATGCCATCTCATCGGGTACGGTTACCGGCGTAAAGTTGATGACGAATATTGCCGCGATGTTATTGGTATTCATATCCCTTGTAGCGTTAGCGAATTATATTACGGAAGGTGTGATAGGGCGTTATACCGGACTGAATGACTGGATTGTAAAGATTACGGACGGTAAGGCGCAGGGCTTGACCTTCCAATTTATACTGGGCGTAATCACCTCTCCTTTCATGTGGTTGATCGGGGTTCCCAGCCAAGACATCATGTTAGTTGGTTCTTTATTGGGACAAAAGACCATATTGAACGAATTTGTCGCCTATTTCCAATTACAGCAATGGAAAGATGCCGGATTATTCATGTATGAGAAATCGATCTTGATGTCTACTTATATCCTTTGCGGATTCGCTAATATATCGTCTATCGGTATCTTATTAGGCGGATTGGGCGTATTAGCCCCGGAAAAACGAGGATTAATTTCACGTATCGGCGTACCGGCTATGATCGGCGGAGCCTTGGTCTCTGTGCTATCGGCTACTATAATTGGTATGATCCTTGGGTAATTGAAAATTGAGAATTGAAAATTAGATGGTCATGCAGATTTTTTATACACCAGATATAGCTATCAAGCCGGAATTACCGGAAGAAGAAGCAGGACATTGTATACGGGTACTTCGTCTAGGTGAAGGCGATGAGATAGTATTGACGGATGGGCAAGGCTCTTTTTATAAAGCGGCTATTAGCCGGGCGCATCCCAAACATTGTGAGGTGACCCTCTTAGAGAGTTGGAAACAACCCGATCTCTGGAACTTCAATCTCCATATAGCCATAGCTCCTACCAAAAACATGGACCGGATGGAGTGGTTCGTGGAGAAAGCGACGGAAATAGGGATCAATGCGATCACCTGTTTGAATTGTCGTTTCTCGGAGCGTAAAGAGATCAAGCCGATTCGATTGGAGAAGATATTGGTCAGTGCCATGAAGCAATCCCAGAAAGCGACTTTGCCGGCGTTAGAAGGAATGACAGATTTCAAGAAGTTTGTCGCCACTCCCTTTGATGGGCGTAAGTTTATCGCCCATTGCGAGGAAGGCGAGAAGCCACTATTAAAACATACGTATCAGCCGGGAGAGAATGCCTTAATCCTCATCGGACCGGAAGGTGATTTTAGCCCGGAAGAAATCAAACTGGCTCAAGAGAATGGCTTCGAGCCGATCTCTTTAGGAGAGAGCCGGCTGCGTACGGAAACGGCCGCGCTAGTGGCTTGCCATACGATTCATGTGTTAAATCAATAGAATAATCCTATTTCCATTAAAAATACGTTAATCCTCATAAGGGTTATTAAGCAAATTGCTACATTTGTAATGATATTAACAAATCTAATCTAATAACAATTTAAGTAACATGAAAAAGTTGTTCAAATCATTCTTGATTCTTTCGGCCATAGCTATGGCTATCCCCTGTTTCGCTCAAACTCCGAATACATTGACTAAGAAGGAAAAAAAAGCTGGCTGGGAATTATTATTCAACGGAAAAGACTTCTCTGGATGGCGCCAATGTAACGGTACCGCTATGCCCGCAAACTGGGTTATAGAAGACAATGCCATGAAAGTATTTACCGGCGAAGGTAAGAAACCGGGACAAGGCGCTAATGGCGATATCCTTTACCAGAACAAGAAATTCAAAAACTTCGAGCTCTCGGTAGACTGGAAAGCGAGCAAGATGGGAAACTCCGGTATCTTCTATTATGTACGCGAGGTACCCGGTAAACCTATTTATTATGCGGCTCCCGAAGTACAGGTACTAGATAACGTGGACGCAACCGACAACAAATTAGCGAACCACTTAGCAGGTTCTCTATATGACATGCTTCCCGCAGATCCGAAAACAGTTAATCCTGCCGGCGAGTGGAATACGATCGTAATCCGTGTAAAAGATGGAAAAGTAACGCATACCCAAAATGGCAAGAAAGTTGTTGAGTATACTTTATGGAGCAAAGAGTGGGATGATTTGGTAGCTAACAGTAAATTCAAGAACTTCCCGGGCTTTACCGAAGGTATTTCTAAAGAAGGTTATATAGGTCTGCAAGATCATGGTTATCCGATCTGGTTCCGTAATATCAAGATCCGTGAACTAAAATAGTTCTTCGAATCTATCGTATATAAATAAAAAGCCCGGGATTCAGATAAATCACCGGGCCTTTTTATATCTGTTTAATAAGTAAGCCTAATTACTCCCACTCAATTGTCGCATTCGGTTTCGGAGACATATCGTAGCATACACGATTCACGTTCTTCACCTCTTTCAAGATACGATCCGTAATCTTCATCAAGATAGGCCAATCAACCGGTTCGATCGTAGCGGTCATGGCATCTACCGTATTGACGGCACGGATAATCACGGGCCATTCGAAAGAACGGGCGTTATCACGTACGCCAACCGACTTAAAGTCGGGTACTACCGTAAAGTATTGCCATACCTTTTTATCCAATCCGGCGTTCTTGAACTCCTCCCGTAAGATCGCATCCGACTCACGTACCGCTTCCAGTCTATCACGAGTGATAGCGCCCAAGCAACGTACGCCCAAACCCGGTCCGGGGAACGGCTGGCGATAAACCATGTCATAAGGCAAACCTAACTCTACGCCACAAGCACGAACCTCGTCCTTGAATAATTGACGCAAAGGCTCAACCAACTCAAATTGCAAATCTTCCGGCAGACCGCCTACGTTATGATGGGATTTCACCATCTTAGCCGTCTTCGTTCCACTCTCCACGATATCCGGATAGATCGTTCCTTGAGCCAAGAAATCGATTCCATCTAATTTGCGAGCTTCTTCCTCAAATACACGGATAAACTCACCACCGATAATCTTACGCTTTTGCTCCGGATCTTCCACGTCAGCTAGCTTATTCAAGAAACGATCGGTAGCGTCTACATACACCAAATTGGCATTCAACTGGTTCTTGAAGACCTCAACGACATCCTCGGACTCGCCCTTACGCATCAAACCATGATTCACATGCACGCAAACCAATTTATCGCCGATCGCTTTCAAAAGTAAAGCGGCTACTACAGAGCTATCGACACCTCCAGACAAGGCCAGCAGAACTTTCTTATCCCCTACCTGACGCTTTACCAATTCAATCTGGTCATTGACAAAATTCGTCATATTCCAGTTTGCCTCAGCCTTGCAAGTATCGAACACGAAAGACTTGACAGCGCCCTTGATCGCCTCGACATCATCCGTAAACTCCGGCAATTTAACCTCGCACAACGCCTTATCGTGACCTGCGGCCATTACAGGAGTGCCCATCTCGTAAATACCCGGATTCACGTCGATAGCTACACCGTCGATAACATTGTTTGGGCCACCATTGATAATGATACCTTTCACGTTTGGCAAGGCTTTTAATTCCTCAACCGTGATGTCATGCGGATAAATCTCACTATAAACGCCTAACGCACGAATAGCACGAGCCAACACCGTATTCTCATGACTACCTAAATCCAAGATAACAATCATATCTTGCTTCATGTGACTTTTAAATTTTATTGATTTTACACTTTGTTATACCTAAGACAAATGTCACTCCCACTCGATGGTTGCAGGCGGCTTCGAGCTGATGTCGTACACGACTCTATTTACGCCTTTCACCTTATTGATAATCTCGTTGGAAACTTTGGCGAGGAACTCGTACGGAAGCTGCGCCCAATCGGCGGTCATAGCGTCCGTGGAAGTTACCGCACGTAAAGCTACCGTATTCTCATAGGTACGCTCATCGCCCATTACACCTACGGATTGAATCGGAAGTAAGATTACCCCAGCTTGCCAAATCTTATCGTAAAGTCCCCACTCACGCATCAATGACATATAGATATCGTCAGCGTCTTGCAGGATACGTACCTTTTCCGGCGTGATATCACCCAAGATACGGATACCCAATCCCGGTCCCGGGAACGGATGGCGCTTGATCAAATGCGGTTGCATACCCAACTCCATACCGACACGGCGAACCTCATCCTTGAAAAGAAGACGAAGCGGCTCGACGAGTTTCAAGTTCATCGTATCCGGAAGTCCGCCCACATTATGATGGCTCTTGATAACCGTACCTGTGATAGACAGCGACTCGATCACATCCGGATAAATCGTACCTTGCCCCAGCCACTTGATATCTTTCAGCTTATGCGCCTCCTCATCGAAGACATCGATAAATCCTTTGCCGATGATCTTACGTTTCTTCTCCGGTTCCGTAACGCCCGCTAGTTCTTTATAGAACTTATCTTTCGCGTTTACGCCGATCACGTTCAATCCTAAATGCTCATAATCCCTCATTACGTTCTCGAACTCATTCTTGCGCAGCAAACCATGATCCACGAAAATGCAAGTCAAGTTCTTACCGATCGCCTTATTCAGCAATACGGCCGTAACAGATGAATCCACACCGCCGGAAAGAGCCAAGATCACCTTGTCATCTCCCAATTGCTCCTTCAACTCAGCTACGGTAGATTCGATAAAGGAAGCCGGTGTCCAATCCTTGGCGCATCCGCAAATATTCAAGAAGTTATCCAGCAACTTCGTACCGTCTGTCGAATGGAATACTTCCGGATGAAACTGAACGCCCCACGTTTGCTCACCTTCCACATGGTAAGCGGCAGCCCTCACGTCGTCCGTGCTGGCGATCACCTTGAAATTATCCGGCAATACGGTAATCGTATCCCCATGAGACATCCATATCTGTGAACCCACATGGATCCCTTTCAGTAATTCATCCTCACCATCAATGTGCGACAAATTAGCACGTCCATACTCACGTGAATTAGCCGGTTCCACATTACCTCCGGATGTATAAGCTAGAAACTGCGCTCCATAACAAATACCTAAGACGGGATACTTCCCCCGTATCTCGGTCAAATCAGCCTTAAAGGCATTCTCGTCGTATACGGAATAAGGACTTCCGGAAAGGATCACACCTTTCACGTCGGTAGCGTCATGCGGGAATTTGTTATAAGGAACGATCTCACAATACATATTCAACTCTCTGACCCTACGGCCGATAAGCTGGGTTGTTTGCGAGCCGAAATCAAGAATAATAAGTTTCTCGTGCATGCAATTATGATTATTTAATTGAGTGGCGCAAAGGTAGTAATAAATTCGGGAAGCATAAACACACTGGGCAAATATTCTTCCTTATCACGATACTTTTAAAGGATCTTCCCTTGTCCTATTACGCCTTTCTTCCTGAGACAATCATGCAACAGCCATTAGAAGATGAATACCTCAAGAGGAAAACCACAAATCCCCCTAAGGATCCGGCCAAGGGAAGCCATGAAAACAGCGAACCGCCCGACAACCCGGCGAGAGTTACGGACGAACAAAACAAAAAAGCCTCGAAGCGTTCATTACAAACAACTTCGAGGCTTTCCTCTGAGGTTCCTGGCGGATTCGAACCGCCGTACACGGTTTTGCAGACCGCTGACTAAGCCACTCATCCAAGGAACCATAATTTCAACACAAAACAACTACTTTCGTTTTGCGAGTGCAAAGAAAGATAATAATATTGGAATTACCAAACTTTTCCTTTCTTTTTTATTTTTCCCTCCGAATATTATAGAAGTAGAGAAAATGAGCTTACCTTTGCCTATCAAATAGATAAATAACGAAAAAATGACTTATACAGAAACTGTAATACCGGGCGTATGGATCATTGAGCCAAAGGTATTGAAAGATGCGCGCGGATACTTTATGGAAGCTTTTAAGCAAGCGGAATTCGAGGAGCATATAGGAAAAATCCAGTTCGTGCAAGACAACGAATCTTGCTCCTCTAAAGGCGTATTACGAGGATTACACTATCAGCTAGCGCCCTATTCTCAATCTAAATTAGTCAGGGTGATCAAAGGACGGGTATTGGATGTAGCCGTAGATGTACGTGAAGGCTCGCCCACATTCGGCAAATATGTAGCTGTAGAGTTATCGGACGAGAATAAACGCCAGTTATTCATTCCACAGGGATTCGCCCACGGATTCCATGTATTAAGTGACGAGGCTATCTTTACCTATAAAGTAGATAATCCATATGCTCCGACGCATGAACGGGGAATCCGCTATGACGATCCCACGGTCCATGTAGATTGGAGCATCACAGATCCGGAATCGATCAACCTATCCGAGAAAGACACCAAGGCTCCATCGCTGAAAGACGCTGAGCTTAATTTCAAATACTAAACACTGTACAGACATGAAAACTTACCTAGTTACCGGTGCCGCCGGTTTTATCGGTGCCAATTTCATCAAACACATGCTGGCGAAATATGACGATATCAAGATCGTTGTCCTAGACTTGCTGACTTACGCAGGTAATTTGGGCACCATCGCCGAGGATATCGATGGAGTACGTTGCGAGTTCGTGAAAGGCGATATTTGCGACCGTGCCTTGGCCGACCAGCTATTCGAGAAATACAACTTCGATTATGTCGTGAACTTCGCCGCTGAAAGCCATGTGGACCGAAGCATCGAAAATCCCCAGCTATTCCTGCAAACCAACATCCTTGGTACACAGAACCTATTGGACGCCGCACGAAAAGCATGGGTTACCGGTAAGGCCGAGACAGGTTATCCGGTATGGCGTGAAGGTGTACGTTTCCATCAAGTCTCCACCGATGAGGTCTATGGAAGCCTTGGTGCCGAAGGGTATTTCCACGAGACCACGCCTTTAGATCCCCGAAGCCCGTACAGCGCCTCCAAGACAAGCGCGGACTTATTCGTAAAGGCTTATCACGAGACATATAAGATGCCGGTATCTATTACCCGTTGCTCCAACAACTACGGACCTTACCATTTCCCGGAAAAATTGATTCCCTTAATCATAAAGAACATATTGGAAGGTAAATCCCTACCTGTATATGGTGACGGCACAAACGTACGCGACTGGTTATATGTAGAGGATCATTGCAAGGCGATCGACGCCGTAATCCACCACGGGCGTGTGGGAGAGATTTACAACGTAGGCGGTCATAACGAGAAGCAGAACATCGAGATCGTAAAACTCACGATCCGGACGATCCATCAACTAATGACCGAACAACCGGAATATCGCCAAGTATTAAAGAAAAAAGAGATCGGTGCCGATGGGCAAATCTCTATCGACTGGATCAACGACAGTTTGATTACATTCGTAAAAGACCGTCTGGGCCATGATCAACGATACGCCATCGACCCGACGAAGATCACCAACGAATTAGGCTGGACACCAGAGACCTGCTTCGAGGTCGGTATCGTAAAAACCATCCGTTGGTATCTTGAGAACCAAAAATGGGTAGAGGATATCACCGGTGGAGATTACATGAAATATTACGAGCAAATGTATGGATCACGTTGATTCCTCAACGTGACCGTGTGTATGTGGATGAATCTCAGAGAGGCTGTTTCCTAATTCGGGAGCGGCCTCTCTTATTTGTTTCCGGATCGTCTCACGTATCTCCTCACGCACATTCCTGCGGGTACTATCCAGTTCCGCTTGCTTGGCAGGTTTCAAGAAATCTTTATATTTACATTTCACTATCTTGAACTTGAAATCATCCAAATTCCCTTTTATATCGATACCCAGCTTAAACGGTACCGGCGATTTTAAAACCGAGAGGTGGTAATCGAACGTCATATCCAAATTATGCGTTCCTCCTACGGCTACTTTATATCGGTCCATCTCCACCAAGAATGGGAATACCTCGATCTTGTTATCATGGATCGCTAAATCTACCGCTATACTATCGATCATATTCCGTTTTTTATTCTTGAACATCAGCGTCTTCGATATCTCGGTAAATGTCTCACCATCCAGCAGCACCATATTCTTTCCGCTCAGGTAGCAAGAGGCATTTACAGACGGCAGCAACACGGACATCGTAGAATCCGCCTTGCAAGTCGCCGTCATCTGGCAATCTACCATGCCTTCGAACGAACGAAGCATAGGGACCAATGTATCAATATCCGGGAATAAACTAATTAACCGTTCCACTAAAATATCATTTAAGGACAACTCAAATCCCATAGTCGCCTCTTGATCTGTTTTGGTCGTATAAACCATCGTCAAATCTCCGGAGCCGATATTCGAACTCATACATAAATCGCTCAGATTGATACTTTGATCCCGGATTACAACCTCACCTTTCACATCCTCTAACTTCAGATCCTTAAAATCTATTTTTTTAGCATTTGTATGAAGCGTCAGATCCAAGAATTTCGGAACGACAAATAGTTGAGAGATCGAATCCGTAGCGACACTATCCACGGTATTCGCTAATAGATGATCCGTCTCCAGTACGGAGATACTGTCTTCCGAGAAGGCCCCAACCGAATTGGATGCCAATTGATCAGAAAACTGCAAACCTTTACCTATAGCTAGCATCAACTGGTTACAATCGATCAGATCGGATTCCAACTCGAAATTCGCTTTCAGCTTTCCTCCCCGTAGCATGGCCCGCCGGATGTCGCTAAGCTCTCCGCTCAAAGTAAGATCGCTCTTTCCTAAATGCAGGCGGGCACCACTCAACGTCATATTGTTAGTATTGAATTTCACGCTTGTCTCATCAATATACATCGGAATGGGGAATAAGCGGCTAAAGCCCCTCAATTGCTTAAACCTCACTTGTCCCCGAGCCTCCCATTGGCGTAAGACACTGTTTGAGGAAGCGACCGAATCCACTTGCGACCGCTGTCTATTCGCCCTTCGGGTGGTCTGCGTGCGCCTGCGCAAGGTATCACCGGCGGCAATACGGCGTTCACGTTGTTGACGGATCGCTTGCCGATAAGGTAATGCTTCCAAAGAGAACTGGCTTTCCGTCAGAACCATACCCGTCCGTAAAGGGATAAGAATATATTTTAAGGTGTCCACCGAGATCGTAGCTCCCGCCATAGGGATCCGCTTATCTGTAGAAGAAGCCTTGATGCCCCCTTTCAACACGGTCTTACCGGCCACCATCCAGGTAGAATCCGGCAACTTGGTGCGTAAATGATCAAATTCCAACCCTGCGGTCATAGGGATAACAGCCGTTGTATCAATAACCGGCGTCGTATTGGCTACCATCTTCAATCCACCGATATTCGTACTGATCTCATCCTTATACTTTATATTCAAGGTATCCACCGATAGATTAGCGCTCAACAATCCTTTCGCATTCAGATATTTACTTTCATTTTCCGTAGATCCTACAAACAGATTCGCCCCAGCGATATACATATCCACGCCTAACGGCTTACTAAACGCCTTGAAGCGATCAACCGTCAAATTGCCGGATGATTTGACCTTGGCGAAGCGGCTATTCACGATATCATCCACCTTAAACACCGTAGATAAATCAGCCATCATGGTACCCTCCAGCAGCAGTGTGTCGGGATTCAAGAACTCTTTAGCCAAACGGGTAAAATCGACCTGCCCTTTCATCTCCGCCCGAATCGCAGGATTCCTCCAGATATCCCTAACCTCGCCACTCATGGTCAGCGAGGTATTCAACCCGATCAATGTCAGCTCCTCCAAAGAGACATAAGAAGAATCCGGGTAAGCGCCATTCAAATGTAAATCCATGTCCATGCGCAAGGTATCGATCCCCTGTTCAATACCTTTTACATGATAAGAACCATCCTCTATCTTGCAGCATAAGTTCACGGTCGGAACGATACTATCCCCTAATTCTCCACGGATATCCCCTTCCAAAATAATACGTCCCTCAGCAAGTGTTTTATCCCGATCCTTAAAATATTCATCCGGAATAAAATGTAAGAGATCATTCATATCGGAAACCTTCAACCCGAAAGTCATATCGATCCGTGACGGATTATCCTCGGTAGCCGGCACCATAAAGCCATCCGCCGTAAAAGGCAGGTTATTCACCAGCAACTCCGCATCCCTCAACCCAATCCGGCGAAGTCCGTCAGCCAACAACAAACGTCCCTTGAAGCGTAACGCTAACTTATTCGCCAAAGAATAAGACGGGCTACGGAATACGATCGAGGAAGAACCGGTCTCCACATCCAACTTATTTCCTCGTTGGGTCAAAAGGCCGTCTATATGTAAAAAGAAACCATCGATCGCCGTATATAAATCCTGCTGCCGGTCATCATAGACAAAGTGCCCATTCGTAATATGCACTTGCTGCAAATCTATTTTAGGCAATGGAGATGACGATGATTCGTCTACCGAATCCATCTCACTTTGATAAATCTCCCAATTCGCCTTTCCCTCCTCATTCACATAACCATAAAAACGGATACTATCCATGATAACCCGAGGAATCGTCACTTTCCCGCTAAACAGATAATCCGTAGGGTTAAATACGACGATCGCTTTTTTGAAAGACAGCAAAGAATCCGAAGGAATCATCAAATCCTCCTGATGTTCTATAGAATCCTCAGCCTGATGTGAGATCAAACGCCCATTTGTCAACTTCACTCCCAGATAAGGATACGTCTCGAAATAAGTCAACTCCACCCGCTCACATTCCAAGTGCGCCTCTATGAATTCGTTTGTTTTTTCTACGACCAGCGGTGTCAGCTTCTCCGGAGGTAAGACCGCCCATTTCAGTATACCAACCCCGATCAAGGGAAGTATGAAAAAGATCCCGACCAACACAGACACAACAACCAATAATATTTTCTTCCACTTCATCATCTTCGAATTTTATAACCCTTTTATATCTTCGCCAATTCCTCAAGCATAGCCCTTCGGGCAGGATAAAGCTTTCTCAATCGCTCGATCAGTCCCACTGCCATCAGACGGGCACCTAATTTTATCATCCGGCGTATATATCTGCAAGCCGACTGATAATGCTCCCGTCCCATCTGTCGCTCCATATAACCCAGTATCAGATCCCTATACATCGCGGCCAACTCCATCGGATAAGAATCAGCCAAATACTGTTCAGCCTCGACGACACGATCTAGCGTGGCATTCTCTTGAAGCAATTTAAAGAAATCTGCCCACCTAGATTCCCACACATACAGCTGCGAAATTCCCGCATAATCGATGCCATATCTCGATTTATTGCTCATTTCGCTCACAAGCCCATCTACATACGACGGCCACTGATCTTGAGGTGTAAGCGATTTCAGCAAATCATAATAATATTTCTGGGGATGGTAACGTCCTGATCGTGTCACAAAAAAATACCGAGCAAGCAAGATCATACGTGCCACGTCATTGGTTTCCATATAAAGACTCAATAAATAGTTACGCCAGTCATCTGCCAAGCCGGGAAGTTCCTTCTCGTCTTTCCGGACACCTTCAGCTGCCAGCTTTTCCGCCTTCTCGTACTCTTTTCCAGCCAATGCTTTTTCGATCAACTCTTTTCTAAAATCGGAATTTTCCAGATGACTTTCCATAAAACCAAGACAAGCCTTTTCATCTTCCGTCTTTCTAATAAGCTCCAACATCAAGTTTTGGGATTGCCTGTACTCCCAATCCCACGAATCCTCAGTCGGCCTGACTAGAGAGAGGTTCATCTTGATACGTTCTATCTCAGGCTCGGTTTTCATCATACGGATAGCTATATCAATCAAATCGAAATGCCAATCCCAGCCTTTCAAAAATCCTTTCTCAAACCCCACCATCAGCCAATCAAACAATTCATCATGCAAGGCTTCATCCAAATCAGACTCCACAAGTGTCTCCAGTAATTCAAATCCACCAGCGATACAACCGCCGATCGTCCCGTTACTATCGTCGGAACAATCAAGAACCTCCCTCATTACCTCAGTAACAGCTTCCGCCACATAAAGGGCTTTCCTCTTTTTCCCCTTCTCTAATCCGGCTAACGCATCATCAATGATCCCTAACACTTCACTACCCAGTTGCCCAGCTTCCCGATATTCAACAAATCCATGCCTTCCGGTATACGTTTTCACCAGTTTTTCCAATTGTTTCACGTATAACTCTTTCGATTCCGGATACAAATTTGGCATATGCTTCGCCACGAACAAATGCCGGAAACCTTTATCCGTAGCACACATATCACGTACGAATGCCCTTAATTCATCATGAGTCAAATGCTTAAGTATTTGTTCCATCTGCAGTGTTTCCGACTCTTTCTTTTTCCGGGGAGAGGCCTTTACCTTTGTCAGATTATCCAGATCCAATAAATCTTTTTGCAAATAAAATAACACGGCAACTACATGCTTACATACGACTCCCCAATCGTACGGACAGTCACAATCATATTCCATGACCTTATCCCCCTTTATATGCAAATGAACCGTATAGATTTCCGATCCTTCCACGGTAGCCTCAAAATCTCCACCGCCCAAGTCTTCCACTTCGGTAACATATCCTTTTTTGAAATAATCGAATCCTCGTTTTAGGATCGTTCCATCTATTTGCTGCTCAAAATTACTCAGTGATAAATCCATATTCATAGCAATATTATCTACGTTGTGTCTTACAAATGTATGTAAAATAATCAAACTATCATTATAGACTTTCCAAAACTTGATTAATACCCCAACCTCCTCAAAAGCAAACCCGCCTCTCTTGCCTCCCTACATTGGGAAGAAAGAAAGGCGGGCTCATCCATTCATTTCAAATAATTTACTTTTTATTTCGCTCTATTCATCCAGGACCTCGTATTTAGAATGCTGGCTCTTGAACTCGGGAACAATCTCCTTCATCCGCTTCACGATCTGCATATCCCCCTCCACGGCACAAGCATGTACCAAGGCATCAATCCGCAGATTGGCGTCCGCATAATCATACGCACGGACTTGGGCGATCTTGATCTTCGGATGAAAAGTAGGCTTGAAGGTCTCCTCCTCGTTGAGTACCTCCTCATACAATTTCTCTCCGTCTCGCAATCCCGTGAACCGGATCTCGATTCCCTTCACCCCGCTCAGACGGATCATACGCTCTTCATTTACCAAAGCAATGATGTACTCAACTTTGTCTTCCAGATGATAGTTACGAGGTATATCCATAATGATTATTTTACTGAAAATAAAAATAATCATTTATCATCTTAACACTAACTTTTCCGATAAAAATATTAGAGTACATTTGCTCTCAATTGTAACAAATATTCTTCTTTATACAATCCACAATATAAGCCACATCCTCATCCGTCACATAGGGGCCGGAAGGCAAGCACAACCCGACCTTAAACAAAGATTCGCTCACCCCATTCACGTAAGCCGGGCAATCTTTATAGACAGGTTGCTTATGCATCGGCTTCCACAAAGGGCGGGATTCTATACCCATCGCATCAAGTCCCACACGCATCGCCTCAACATTGGCATTCGGCTCGCAATCCGTATGTGCGTTAACCGCTGCGTGAGTCACACCGCCCGCACCACCAACAGCACCTTGTACCGTTGCTTGATAAGCATTCTCCTGCCCTTTCACCCTCAATAAAGGATCCAAGACAATCGTATTCAACCAATAATTACTATCAAAACGACCGGAAGGATTCTCATGCAAGGTGATCCCTCTCACATCCTTCAACAGCTCCCGATATAAATCACACGTATGCTTATGATGAGCCACATGAGCGTCAGCCACCGTCATCTGACCACGCCCGATACCCGCACAAATATTCGACATCCGGTAATTATACCCGATCCGCTCATGCTGGTAATACGGATAAGCCTCCCGAGCCTGCGTAGCGTAGAACATGATCTCCCGCTTAGCCTCCCCGTCCGGACAAATCAACGCACCACCACCACTGGTCGTAATCATCTTATTCCCATTGAACGACAGCACCCCATATTTTCCAAACGTACCCAACATACGTCCATCATAGCGAGAACCAAAACCCTCCGCCGCATCCTCTATGACCGGAATCCCATACCGATCAGCGACCGCCATAATCTCATCCACCTTATAAGGCATCCCATATAAGGCCACCGGTACAATCGCTTTCGGTGTTTTTCCCGTCTTCTCGATACGATCTTTAATAGCCTCTTCCAACAACACAGGATCCATATTCCAAGTATCCACCTCCGAGTCCACGAACACAGGCGTAGCCCCCAAATAAGTGATCGGATGCGAGGAAGCACAGAAGGTAAAGCTCTGTACCAGCACCTCATCCCCCGGCTTCACGCCACAGGCAAGCAACGCCAGATGCACAGCGGCAGTACCGGCAGACAGAGCCACCACATGTTTACCTTCACCCACGAATTCCTCCAGATCTTTCTCAAATCCATTCACGTTCGGACCTAGAGGCACGACCCAGTTCGTATCAAAGGCCTCTTTGATATACATTTGTTCTTTGCCCGTCTCACTCATGTGAGCCAGGCACAAATAAATACGTTGATCCATAATTAAAAAAACAGATATAACGAGTCATCTCACGAGGCTTCGCAAGATGACTTTATGTTAGAATAAAAATCAGGAGTTTCTTTTAATCGAGTTTCTCTTCCTCCCTAAAGGAAAGAAAGACGAGGGCACAATCAATTACTCCCCATAAAAAATCAAGGCTTTATTATACCGCATCCTCATCACGATTGAAATTTTCAAAGAAAGCATCCATTGATTCCGGCAAATCGCAAATCTCTTGGAACATAAATTTGCAAGTCAAATCATAAAGAGGCTTGGTATAGTCAACAAGCAAGTGCAATTATAGTCATATAAAATAAAAACCATCGAAAAGCTCTCATTTTTGAAAGAAAGATCAACATTCCTTTTGGAAGAAACTTTTTCTTTTCTATTCTCCCAGATTAAACAATTTAACTGCTATACACTTAATATAACTCACTTTAAGATAATGATTTATTTTCTTTTTCCTTATCAATCCACGACAAGCTCGTCTGATGCTTTTATCAAAATCCTTTGTTTCCTTGTATATGCTTAAGAACTGATCTCTCAATGGGCTCCTTTCTGTTGGCTTATGTAAGGTTCGTTGTATTTTTAAAGCCTCACTTAAAGGACGTTCAAACACTTGAATATATCCATTCTTAACCAAATGTTCCAAGAAGGCTTCTCCGGAGTCAGAGCATACAAAAATACTATTCACGCTGTGATCTTGAAATTTTATCTCCGGAGCGCTTCGATCTCTATACCAGTCTGCCAGCAGAAGATCTCCGTTCCTATGCATACCTGTATATCGGCACGAATAGCAATTTTCTCTATATATAACTCCGTTATGATAGCCTATCTGGTACTCATCACCCTGTTTCTCAGAACTGTGGTAAATAAGCTTTTTCCTCTCATCTCTGCAAGAAATTATATGCTTTTCTGTTCCATAGGCCGGATCCCGGAAAGAAATTGTCTTTGCTTGTTTGCGTGTACGCTTCTCAATCTGCCTCATATGATCCAAAAGATATTGATGCGATGCAATTCCATGACACATGAGCTCAACCAAGAACAGTTTTTTCGAATTTGAAAGGATGCGATTAACATGGCACTTTAGTGCTGCCAGCTGACATGGTAATCCGATAAAAATTACCTTTTCGTTCTGTTTTAAATATTTTAGCACCGCATAAAAGCAATCTCTCATATCGCTATAGGTGTACTTTGAATTGCGGGAATTTACTATGTCCAAACTACTCCGAATTTCAATATATTTTGCTTGAAAATTTTCTTCCTGTATAACTCCAAAGACCTTATACCCTTCTTTGAGTCCCATCTGATAAATTGCTGCGCAAATTCCGCCGGATGCACTATTTTTACGATCCTCATCATTGGAAAATCCAGCATAATATTTTGTTATCGTATGTAATGAAACTGTATTTTGCACATGGCAAACAGAATTACACAATCCACACCAAGTACATTTATCCTCGAGAACCTGCGGGTAAATATTGCCATACTCGTCTTTTTCAAATATAATTGCAGAATTCGGACAAATCTGTTCGCACGCACGACAAGCCGTACACGCTTCCCCAATATTATTTAACATGGTTTTTATTCCTTTCATGACAAACTGATAATAAAACAACACTCAAGCGATACATAAACACGGATACCTCTGTAAAACTCGTCAATCCACAAATGGTATATATATTCATTCTGTGGCTCAAAAAAAGCAGCAATAATCCGAGTAATTGAATAAATACACCTATAACATTAGAATAATTAGCATATTTTGCCAAGCCCATTGGGCTCATGACCGGAAATGCAACAACATATGTGGGCAATATAACCCAGGCCGCAGGAAGAAGTAAGCGAAGAATTGCTCCTGATTCAGCATATCCATCTCCAAAAACAAACTCACAAATCGGTTCAGCGTAAATTCCTATAATAATTACACCAACCGTAATAATTGGCATCACAAACCCAAGAAGCCTTTTTATAAGCCTGTAGTTCTTATGATTTAACATATACGGATATAAGCTATCCGCAATTGGTGACGATCCCATTTTGACCAGCGAAAGACACTTATCGCTTGATGTATAATAACCCACCTCGGGTGCTGTACCATATATCTTTCCAATAATTATGACATTCAAGGCCTGATAAAAGGTTGATGCAAAACGGGATGTGAAATACGGAAATGCAGATCGTACCATTGACATAACATATTTTCTCCCCGGCCATCTAAAGGTGATCTGTTTTTTCCAGCGAATATCAGCCGCGGTGATAATGAAAGCCAATATGCTACCAACCAGAAAACACACTGGGACAAACATAATATCTTCCTTCTTCCTTACACAAAGAAAAATCAAGAGCGTAAAAAGAACTCGGACAATTAATGTACGTAGGGCTATAGATTTCATATTTTCCATACCCCTGTAATAAAAATCAGGCAACAATGCAGTAATCAAATATCCCAGCAAGTAAACCTGCAAAATCGTCATCAACGTGACATCAAAGACATTTATATATAGGAATAGCAAAAATACCACACCGAGGCAGACAGCCAGTATTACCTTTATGAAAGTGACAGCAGTAATAATGTACTCAATTTTACATTTGTCGGTTTTATTTTCGCTGATTTTCTTTGTTGCATACAACGTAAATCCAAAATCCAAAATAATCTGGACATAAGCCATATATCCCAAAGCCAAGCCTATCTGTCCATATTCAGTTGGTCCCAACACTCTGCTTAAATACGGAACTGTCAACAAATTCAAAATCTGTATCGAGGTTGTCATTAAATATAAGAAAACGGTGTTACTGATCAACTTTCTATTCGCTTGATTCTTCATTTTGATCAATACTCCTTAGTTTTCTATCGCTTCACAAAACCAATCTACTGATTCCTTCCGAAAGTCATTCAGTAAAACTGTCACGTTAGAATAATCAACTTTAGAATAATTTTCAATATCCATATCGATTCTATCCAACAGGTTCAATCGTGATAACAGATTCCTCGTTCTGTATGGATTACCTCTATTTTCTACAGCAACAAAATTCTTTCCTAAATTAACAGACAATGCTACTCCATGAAAGGAATCCGTAATAATCAGTTCTGCGTGTTCTATAAGCCGTATCATATCTGCAATAGATGCACCCAAGATTTTCTTGTCGCAGTTTTTGCTATAGTATCTGGTGAATTGAACAGCCCAAACCGGCAGACCTAAAGATTCAGAATATGTTTTTACCAGATTTATACAATGTTCGCTGTATTTTTCCAAGGATACAAAATAGGTCAGAATGTATTTTTGATCATTCACCAAATAATCTGAATACTGCTTGGCAAAAAGCCTCCACTCTTCTCCTGTTAAAAGGAATGTAGGGTCGCAAACCACATTAATATTTCGATTCATAATCTTTTCTAACTGCTGCTTGGCAAAAGTTTCCCTAACGCTGATATATGAAAATTCTTCCAGTGCCTTCTTCATTAAAGCTTTGTCCTGCTCTCTTATTTCTGTACTCCCTATACTCGATGCATAAGATATTCTTTTATCAGCGATGCCAAATTGCAGCAAAAATACAGGATCCAAGGTTCCCCCCGTGGTCTCCGGATTCCATATCTGGTCACTTCCCGCCACCAATACATCATAATGTAAATCTGACAGGTTCTCTATTTGTGTGCAATGTTCACTAGATAAAGAATAAAATGTATTCAAATGTTTCTTGAATCCTTTTCTATAGTAGTGCATTCCTCCAAATAGTATGTTCTTCGCAAATGAAATTAAATATCCCATATACGAATTCTTACCTTTGAATGCCATCTTCAGCTTTTCATCGTCATGCAAATTAGAATAATTTACGATTTGGGCATCATATCCTCTACCCCTCAGAAAAGCTTGTGTAGCGTAGGCTTGAAACCATACACCATAGTTATAGGATTGAAAAAAAGTTACGATTCCTATCCGTTTCATACTTCTTTGTTTTTCTCTTTCCGTATATTTGCCGCCGTAACAGCCATAGTTGGAGAAATGGCCGCAAGCAGTGCAAAAATCCTAGATTTCAATGAATTTTTTCCTTTGAGATATATCAAAATATTTTTTCTAATATTGCTACGGATCACACCATCATACCGCTTGTCATAGCTCTCCATCTTTTCGAGTGCACAAATGCAATCGTAAACCAAGTAACAAACCGCACTATTCCAATATTCAGGGTACTCGGTTTTGCAAAACTCAATTTTTTCCAGAGAGGCATAAATCCGATCCAGCTCTCTGTCTGAAAACTTTGCATGTGTTATACTATCTGGATTTGAGCGATAATAATACAAGACATCTGTTCTTACAGATACCGCCTTGCAACGATGAAACAATATGTATGTCACATACTCATCTTCATAAAGCTTTCCTTTCGGAAACTCAACTCCTTCAAAAAGAGCTGTTTCAAAAAGCTTATTACATACTGAATTGGAGATGTTTTGTGAATATATCAATTCCCCCATTGCCGCTTTTCGATCCAGCCGTTGATTTTTCTCCAGTTTACGAACACGCATCGACCCGTTTGGATAGACATGGGCTATTGCGGCCACACCAATAGAAGTGTTGTCGGCTTCCATCTGTTTTAATAAACCACAATAAAAATCCAAATCAATATAATCATCCGAATCAATAAATCCCACATACGGAGATGTTACATATTTTAGCCCGGCATTTCGCGCATCCGAAAGGCCACCATTCTCCTTATGAATAACCCGTATTCGTGTATCTTTTTTTGCATATTCATCACAAATTGTCCCACTAGAATCCACACTACCATCATCCACCAGAACAATCTCTAAATCCTCTAATGTTTGATCGACAATACTATCAAGGCATTGTTTCAAATACTTCTCTACATTATAAACCGGTACAATAACAGATACTTTTGCCATTTCAACTCCTCATTTCCGCTTCCTCTTTATGAAAACAATGGACTGTATGTCAATACATCAATCACAAACTTTTCCACAGGAATCATCGTATTAAGCATATAAAAACTCAAAAAATATCCAACCATTGCCAAGCAACATACAACCGTATTGAATGCCCATGCAGTTACTTTATGTGAAGCATTCTCTCTTACATATTGACCGAATAAAGCAGCTCCATACGGAAAGAACACAAAAGTAAACCTTTGATATGATGGCGTTTGCATAAAAAAGCAAGCTATTATAACAAAGAAATAAATTGCAAAATAGTTTTCGAGCTTTTCATCCCAAAGTTTTTTTTTGCTTCTTTTTATGTTCCAAAAGGCAAGTGCCATCATCACGAGCACAGAGTAAGAAAAAACCTTATTTAGCAAGTAATACCCACTATCTTTCACGACCGTAGCCCAACCACCAGTATCCCAATTAAAATACATAAGTGTTCGCTTCAAAAAAGCCTGTGTATAAGAAATCACTGCTAACTGTGATAGGAGCATATCCACTATGCCAACAAGAGTTTCAACAACCAACGGTGCGAGCAATAACATCATTAGGATTATTTTAACATATCGTTTTTTTGTACTAACAATAAATCGTATCAACACCAGCAATATCGCCGCAAAATGCATAAAAATCGGAAGAACATAAAGAAAATATGTCCATACACTTCTCCTTTTTTGATACAGTTCTCTGTAAACCGCCAACAAAATCATCGCAAATGCCAATTCACTTCTCAGTGCATTAACAGAAAAACAGAAATTCATAAGCCCCATAAGAAGAAATAGAGTATATACTCTTTGCCTCAAATTAAAGCTTTTACTGTGCGCATAATCTTGCAATACATATAAACTAATTAAATAAGTGAAGAATACTGACGTACCTGCAATCAACTGATAATTCCCCGTCTTGGCAATGATCCAGAACCAAATGTCAATGACATATAAATTTTCATATGAGCCATGATTAAATGCTCGAAAGAAAGATACGTTTGCATAATCTTTTACTGCGGCAATATATCGTACAATATCCGGATCAGTTTTGGGATCTCGGAAACACATTGCCATCAACCCCATAAACAGAGCTAAAAAAAACAATCCCAAAACCCTTTGTACCTTATTTTTCGAAATATAACCAAGTAAAGAAAAGGGAACAGTCAAGGCAGGGAAAAGCAAGCATGTAATTGTCAATCCTAATAACATAACACCCATCTTCTTACCGTTAGTCTGCGAAACCAATGTTTAGTCATCTAAATTGCCTCTTTTTAAATAAAATTTCTCCCACTCAGCATTTGCATCTACCATACAATAATATGTCGGGGAAACATCGACATACTGTAAATACGTTTCTTGGATTCTTTTATCCAAAAATGTATCAAATGTACCTATTACTTTCGCCGGAATACCAGCGACAACCACGTTATCCGGAACATCCTTTGTGATTATACTGCCTGCTGCCACAATAACATTTGAGCCTATCTTTGTATCATATAAAATAATACTTCCGGTACCAATAAATACATTATTTCCTATTTCTATACAGCCAACCTTCTCATGGAATACTCCCCCCACCAGAATTTTTTCGGTTTTTGGAGATATCCTATTCAACATATTGTGTACTACATCATGCGTCACGAACAAAACATTAGAAGCCATGCGTACATTATTTCCGATTCTGATTAACTCTGGATATAACGGAATCTTACGAGACTGAATCATCACATTCTCTCCAATACCTGCATATACATTCCGTTTTTTTAAATATGCGGTACGTTTCACTCCATCCCGTATGGTCAGCATCCGAAATTGATACCACAGCATCCGCAGCCTCATGACTCCTTCCTCCGAATCATCACTTCATTATATTTCATCATATAGATGCCTTCTTCATAGGCTCCTATGTTCTTCTCGTTTGCTACACCTATCAGGTTATTCTTTATCAGCTTCATGTGGTTACATCCGCATTCATAGGCATGCGGATACCCACCTCCGAACCTTGGATTCACTTCCGAGATGTAATATTCTCCATCTATATCAAAGATATCAATATCAATCTGACCGCTCCATCCGCATTCCTTTACAAACTTCTCGATCAGCGCAAACAGTTTTTCGTCTTTGAATGACACAGCTTTGTCCGTCTCTCCGGCTCTCATCAAGATTTTCTTTTTGGTGAACACTGAAACGAGTTCGCTGGAAATCATATCAATATAGCAGTCTCCTCCTATCTCCTGACCGTTCAAAAATTCCTGAATCATCAGATTGTCATCATGCGCCCAAAGAAGATCCATCGTCTCTTTATCCTTAACCTTATTGATAGCAATCGATGCACTGCCACGGACAGGCTTTACAAATACCGGAAAGCTGATCTCCCCAGCATCCAAATCCTTATAAAACGCTTCCTTATCCACATAGCTCTTGGCGCAATTGTACCCATGCTCCTTAAGCCATGTAAACATCTGCATCTTGTCCAGTGCCATCTCGCACAGGTCGTAGGACGAGCCGATGATTGTCACGCCAATCTCTGCAAACCTCTCCTTATTTTTTGCAATTAGACTTAACTCCGGGTCAATCAGTGACAACACACCGGAAATTTGTTCTTTCTTACAGATATTAAGGATCAGATCTATATAGCCATCCTCTATAATACGAGGCACTTGATAATGCTTATCCGCCTCATAGATTGCTGGCGCAATCTCGGTTAAATCAGTAACAACCACATTGCCCACGCCAGCGAATTCCTTCTTAAAATATTGAATTACCTTATTGCGCGTTCCCACGCTTAGAAGTAATATGTTCGTCATTTCAAAGTCTCCCAAAATCATCAAAGAACAACGGTGTTCCACCTGTGTGGATGAACAATATGTTCTTGTTTTTTATCTCTTGTTTTTCTATATAGTCCATCATGCCGGTATATGCTTTGGCCGTGTATGTGGAATCCATCGGGATTCCGTGGTTACTGAGCATATTCTTTATGGTGGTTTTTATAGCTTCATTTTGTTTGCCGTAGCCATCTCCGATGTAATCATCAATGAAAATAGTTGCGGATTCTATCAGTTCATCGGCTACATCACCACACAAATATTCTTTCACGCTGTCAAGCACCACCTGCCGACCTCTTGGATTCTTTCTGGCAATGCTGACACCCACGATTTCTCTCTCGTCTCCATGCATAATCTGACCGCACACAAGACCCGCCTGTGTAGTGCCTGTCCCTGATGCGAAGAAGATGTAATCGAAGTGGAGTTCGTTCTCTTTTTCGTATGCACATATCTCGTTATAGCAGTCAACATAGGCCTGTGTTCCGAGATTGCCATGACCACCACCGGGGATAAAGTACGGCTTTCGACCACACTCTCTAAGTTCAGCCAACTTTTCATCAATTGTTCTGCTGACCTCATCCACAGGTACGGTTGTGATCTCCGCACCGAACAACTGCATCATCTTGCTGTTATAAGTCGGTTCAGATGCTTCCTCCGGACTGATGATATAGCAAGGAATGTTCCGCACTGTCGCCATATTGGAAATCACACGGCAGTGATTGGAACTACTGCTACCATAGGTGACAACCGTGTCGAAATCTCCGTTGTCAATCTCTTTGAAGAAATTCACTGCTTTTCTTGCCTTGTTGCCACCAAAAGAGAACGGGAACAGATCATCACGTTTGATATATATATTATTTTGTTCCGTTCTTATTTCACATATATATGTCCTCATAATCATCCTCTGTATAATGGGAAAAAAACCGGATTTATAATCGCACCTGCTTTTTGAACCATCGTGTCATAAATCGTCTGATTATGAATCTTTTTAATTGCGTAATATGGTATAACTCCATTTTCCGCCACAAAATTCAATTTAAACTGTTCAATATTTCCGCCTTTTTTCCCTCCTCCCATGTCAATGAGTTTTCTTCCATATTGTTTTCCTAACAAGGAAGTCTGATATGTTAATAAACTATTGGCTTGGCAATGAGCAAATTCCGGATTTGATCCAAGATAAAGGTAGTGCACTATGTCTTCGCTCATAACAGATAAAACAGATGTAATAATTTCACCATCCTTAACCGCATTGGAGAAGAAACACACGCCTTTGAAAACTTCAAAATATTCCTCTAACTCTTCTGCTGTGAATTTATAGTAAGCAGAGACCTGAAACTTATCTACCGTATTTTGGTACAGTTCCAAAAACTTAGGGATTGTTACCCCGTCAAAATCAAACTTTACAGATACATTTGCGTCAATTGCTTTCTTTATAGCGCGTTTGCTTCTCCTGTTATACGCTTTCTCATAAAAATTTTCAGTCAAATCATTGCAGTAAAAATATCCATAAAACTCCGCACCTAAAACCTCTGAAATCACAGAAGCATTTGCAGCCCATGGATCCAATTTCGCAAATTCAGCGATAATATTATTGTTTTTACAATATTGCTGAAAATCTTGGGTAAATGACTTCATTAATTCCAATTCCTGTCCGTCATTGCACCATTCAATACAAGGTCCACCTGTACCTCTATATGAGGAAATATCATAATATTGAACATCATCTATAAAGCCTGCTTGTTTTTTTATAAAACGGTAACTGACCTCTCCTTGTTTTCCTATAAAATCATAGGAAACAAGTTCTCCGGCTTCTTTTTTCTCCTGAAGCTTTGCCCAGCGTGCTTCACGATATACACTTTTCATATCAATAACCTCCCATTTATCGGAACAAATTCTTCGAAAAATTGAATATTCAACAGTAAACGCTATTTGCTGAAATTAGATGTTCTGTGCATTTATTATGTATCTCATCTAGTAGTTACATTATTCTGCCTATTTCTTCTCTCTACATCCAACCGTCCAGAGCCACCCTCGCCTGTTGGAACCACTACATCAGACCGTTTGAAAACCTTACTTATGGTCGAAAGGATAATCTTTAGGTCTCCAATCCAAGTAATGTTACTGACATATTTCAAATCGTATGCAAATACACTTTCCCACAATTTAATTGCGTTTCTTCCGTTCACCTGTGCCAAACCTGTTAAACCCGGACGCACATCATGACGGTGATGTTCTTCTTCTGTGTACCAAGGTAGGTACGACACCAGTAATGGTCTTGGTCCAACAATACTCATATCGCCTTTCAGTATATTGAATAGTTCTGGTAATTCATCTAAGCTGGTGATTCTCATAATCTTTCCATACTTATTAAGTCTCACATCATCCGGCAGAAGATTTCCATCCTTATCTTTTCGGTTATCCATCGTTCGGAATTTGACGAGCTTGAAGATCTTCTCCTGCCCGTCCTTGCCTTTTTTACCAGGACGAGGTTGAACGAAGAACGGGTTGCCTCTCATTGCAACCGCACCAACAATAATTAGAGCCAGCAGCACCGGGGATAGAACAACCACAGCAATCAGTGAAAAAATGAAGTCAAAGAATCTCTTAAAAAACTTTACGTACATCTCCACACCTCTCACTCAAAACAAGCCCTAACAATCTCAATCACCGTGTCCTGCTCTTCCACCGTCATCTTATTATCGCTCGGTAGGCACAGTCCTCTCTGGAAGATGTCCATTCCTACATCCAGTGGCTTGCCGTCCTTACCTTTCACGCCACCGGCTATGTAGTAGGCATTCATCTTACCTCTTCCATCGCCCTCCCGGGTCACGACCCCATTCATCCGATAATTATATCCCAGTTCCTCATGTTGATACCAAGGAGCGTTCTCACGAGATTGGGTAGACCATTTACGTACTTTGTTCGCTGCCTCCAAATCATCCGTCAATAACATTCCCCCGGAAGAGCCCGTGATAATTTTATTGCCATTAAATGAAATGGCATTATAACTACCGAAAGTCCCGATTTGTACCCCTTTATAAGAGGCTCCCAACGATTCCGCTGCATCCTCTATGATAATCGCGTGATGCTCCCGACAAATAGCTCGGATCTCATCGATTTTACCCGATGTTCCGTATAGGTGAGCGACTACAACGACCTTCACTTCCGAATACATCTCGAAGGCTTTCTCTAACGCAACCGGATCCATATTCCAAGTATCATATTCCGTGTCGATAAACACGGGTACCCCTCCCTCGTAGACAACAGGGTTTACCGTAGCGTCAAAAGTCATATCCGAACAAAAGATCTTATCAACGGGCTTTACCCCGGCTAATCGAACTGTCATGTGCAAAGCGGCTGTCCCTGCGGACAAGGCAACCGCATATCGGCAACCGATCTTCTCGCAAGCCAGATGTTCTACCTCATTGATATTCTTGCCCACGGTAGACATCCAATTACTCTCGTATGCTTCTATTATATATTTGATTTCATCTCCATGCATGGTAGGAGAACTCAGCCATATCTTAGATGCAAATGGTACTATTCCATCTTGATCCTCTCTCTTATTCATATCCTTTAAAATTGTTTTTTCTTGTAAATGCGCAAGTACTTCTATCCCGCTTATTTCCAGCAGGACACACAATCAGTTTTTATCTTAAATGATTTTCCTTCTTTTTATGCACGGTATGCTCTTAAAAAGAGTCTGCATAGTCATTATTTCCGTGCGTCATTTCACATTTTAAGAAGCCATTCCGCTTCAACAAATTACCTTTATGATTGTGACTCGAGCCAAGGAACACTGCGGATGGCGGTAAACACTCAAATTAGGGCACACCCCTTTTAAAGGGCACCTTTCCAGTGCCCTAACCGAGTTTTGTTAAATATTTAATTTGATTTTAACATTGGCTCGTCACCAAATGAATCCTATCGGGTACCATATTAACATAGTCACAACACCTATTAAAGATTTTTCATACAAAAGGTACCTTTCTCAATCCAGCTCCTCAAACCGGGAGTTCTGGCTCTTGAACTCGGGGACGAAGGCTTTCATTTCCTTCACCATCGGGAGGATCTGGACACGAAGGGATACTTCGGTCAATACATTAATATGTTCTACTACATCCTTATAGATATACTCACGAACCGCCGCCACCCGAATCTTCTCGTGAGGGGTCTCTTTCGTGTTCTCCTTGTTGTTCAGTAGCTCTTCATACAATTTCTCGCCGGGGCGAAGACCAGTGTACTTAATCTCGATATCCTTGTCTACCTGCAATCCGGACAGTTCAATCATGCGCTTCGCCAAATCCGCTATCTTCACCGGCTCACCCATGTCGAAGATAAAGATCTCACCGCCCTTACCCATCGTTCCGGCCTCTAATACCAGACGACAAGCCTCCGGGATGGTCATGAAGTAACGGATGATATCGGGATGGGTGACCGTCACGGGACCTCCTTGAGCGATTTGTTCACGGAAACGGGGGATAACCGACCCATTGCTACCTAGAACATTGCCAAAGCGGGTCGTAATGAAACGCGTATCGCCTTTCACCTCTCCTCGCTCGATCGCAAGGCTCAAGCTCTGTACATAGATTTCGGCCAAGCGCTTGCTACATCCCATGATGTTCGTGGGGTTCACCGCCTTATCCGTACTGATCATCACAAATTTCTCCACACCATAGCTTACAGCGGCATCCGCCATCACACGAGTACCGAACACGTTTGTTCGGATCGCCTCGCAGGGGTTCTCTTCCATTAAGGGGACATGCTTATAGGCCGCCGCATGGAACACCACTTGGGGGTGCCAGTTGCGGAACACATAATCCACACGGTCCGGACTGCGGACATCGCCGATCACCGGGACAAAGTTCAGTTCCTTGTATTTCTCTTCCAATTCCAGACGGAGATTATGCATCGGGGTCTCAGCGGAGTCGAAGCAAACCAACTTCTTAATCGGGAAATGAGCCAGCTGGCGACAGATCTCGCTACCAATACTACCGGCGGCTCCCGTGACAAGCACGGTCTTCCCTTCCAACAGATTGCCGATCTCATCCAGATTGATATGGATCTCCTCACGACCCAACAAATCCTCGATACGGATCTCACGGACCGAACGCTTCGCCTCACCTCCACGTAGCTCCTCCATCTCCGGGACTACCAATGTCTTCAAGGAGGCCTGCTCGCAATAACGGATCAAACGGTCACGCTCCTGATGGGCAACCTTTATATTCGGGAAGAGAACGCCATCCAAGCTGTTGCGAGGGATCAAGCGATACAGATCCTCCACGTTCTCGATCTGGTAGACCGGTAACTCCGCGATCCGGATGCTTTTCTTGGAATTGCCAAAGGAAAGGAAGCCCATGATGCTATAATTCTGCATGAATACCTGACGGTTCGCCGATGTGGCGATCATCACGCTCTCCTCCTCCGTGCCAAAGACCAGTACCCGCTTGCGTTTCTTGCCGAGTTGCAGAAGGACGCTGTTATAGACATTGATCACGAAGACACGCAACGTGACCAACATCACGATCGTCAACGTACTGTCCATGATTCCACCCAACCAATAGATAGAAGGGCTGAAACGGGCTTTCAACAGCCAAAGCAGCAGGAACATCAAGAGCGACTTGCCGATCGCAGCACCACCGATCCGCCACAAGCCACGCAGCGTGGAATGGCGAATAACCCCATGATATGCTTTGAACAGCAAGAACGAAACGATACTGGCCACAAATGAGGAGAGGCCCACTTTCAGCACATCAGACTCTCCAATACGTATATGCAGAATGGAGAACATTCCTAGTACGCCCAGCAACGATACGGAGAGCGAGACGAAAAGGTCCGCACTAAAAATGATCCAACGGTTGATATACCGCAAATTCACCAGACGGCCTAAGGCCAATCGCCATCTGCCCTTATGAAAATCCATCATTTGCATTCTGTTTGTTTTATATTCAATGCCCTAACTTTTCCCAACGGCGGTGCCTGTGACTCGTGGCGTCCCGAAGCGGCGGGCGTAATACAGCTTTCCGTCCGCAAGATCGTACCATCACCCTGGTGGATGATTTGGATCGCATGGGTTGCATTGGGCAGGATCTGCACATTGCAACCGTAGATATGGAAAACGAAGTATATATTAATTGCCCTGTGAAGTATATATTAATTGCCTAACGCAGTATATATCCTCGGGCACATGCAGTATATCTTCTCAAAAACGGCCAGTTGAGCGGTGTCTGAGACGACTGCTTCACGCATCGTTGATACGGGTACGGAGAAACGCTCTTTGACCATCTCCTCGGGGGTTATTTTCGGATCATTTCAGGCATGAGACCGCAAAGGAACAAGCATATGCAAGAACCAAGTGACGAAAGTGATGAGTTTCGATGCTGTCGAGCATACACATGAGCGTGAAATCATCCCCATACACTATTTCCCGGCTCCGAGAAATTGCGTCTTGCATTATAATACGCTTTCTTTTTATCAAATTCAAAATCGGGCGTATATTCATAGACTGTTGAATCCTCGAAAAACCCTTCAATGGAACTTTGTTCCAAACTGAACACAAGAACTCCGGCTTTCGTCTGCCAGCAATCTTGATAGATAACATAACCTTCCCCGTAAATACCAAACTGAAATTCCCTATTATTATATCTAGCAACGATCGGAGTTCCGTCCTCCAAGTCATCTATATTCTCAAAGTCAAGCTGTCCGTGTTTACCCCTATTCAAAAAATCTCCAAACATCTTTCCTCATTAATCGCCGCTTTGATGGCTTTGGGTGTATCTTCTTGTGTCTCTCTCTTTTAAACCTAGACAACAATGATACAAGAGACCTTTCCCATAATTGCCAGCGGGGTAGAAGTACTCAATGAGCGTATCCTGCTGACCCATGTGGAGAACGGATTATTGATGAATGGTTTATGATAGAATAGCTTGCTTCATCGATAATAAGGTTGCCTGCAAAAGGGGTAAGTCCTCCTTCATTGTTGAATAAACAATATCAACATCTATTTTAAGATAATGATGAGCTATCACATCCCGCAACTTCATAATCTCCTTCCAAGGAATTACAGGATATAAAAAGAAAAGTTCTCCTTCTGAAAGTTTATCTATAGTTTTTACACTTTCACCAATAAAAATCAATTTCATACAAACACCATCCAAAACGAACATATCATCAGGAGTCAATAAGAAATCATTGCCATCCTTAATATGAGATGTACGGACTTATATAACATGAATTGAATCAATCATCATGTCTATCAAATCCAAAATTCGTCCCGAATCTTTCCATTTATACATAAATCAAATCTTTATTTATGGATTTTTCCATACGAGTTCCTGCAAATGACTCTCTTTTACAGAATAAATCAACAGAACAACCTAGAAGTTTCTCAAGTTCTGACTTTAGGCGACATAATGTAAACAAACTCATATGAGAACTCTCGTAATATATATCAATATCACTATCTTCCCTTTGTTCATGACGAGCCACCGAGCCAAACAAACCAAGATTACTTATCTGATATTTACGAAACAACGATTCTTTTTCGCTCCTTAATATACTTAAGTATTCCTCTGTAGACTTCATAGGCTCATTCTTTTTGTTCTAAAGACAAAAATATAAAGAATAATTGAATCCTCCAAGTCAACTAATTGAAATTGCCCTATGATTTTGGGGTGACAAACGCAACAGCTGATAAACAGACCGCTCAAACGCCACCCAATGCGTTCCCGTAGAATATAGGGGATCTATGTTAGAGTAATCGAATATATTCAGGATCGACCTCTACAGCGGCGACCAACAGACCGGGGATCTCCACGATCAAACGTTTCACACGGGAACCCCGTATAGAAAGTAAACGACCCTCGTAGCCATCCAATGGGCCACCCTCGATGCGGATCATGCGACCGTACATCGCAGGGGTTAATTCTTCAACCAAGAAATAACGTGGGGAATCATCGGAATGGACAGCATGGATAAAACGGTTCATCTCTGCATGGCCTACCGTCATCGGCTTACGGTAGCCACCACGCAAATAACGATATTGGAGGGTACTGATCTCTTCTACGATTGGATCCATACAGGTACGGGTAGTATGGGCAAAAAGTAAATCGTGCAGAAGAGGAACCTCCTCACGAATCCGCTTACCCTTCCTCTCGACCAACCGCCAACGCATAGGAGTGAAAATCTCAATACCCTTTTCCTCTAGCAACCTATAGGCCGGGCGTTTAGCATTGGGACGGGTCAGGTCTCGCAATATGAACCAATTGTCTGTCAAAGGATGTTCCACAGGATGATGGATAATTCTTCTAGTCCTGAAAGGATGTATATTCTATTAATATCCAATCAGTTACAAAATATAGTCTTATAAGTTGGAAGGCGTACTTGGCGAGTAGCATTCGTTTCACGCCGCAAATATAGCAAAAAATAACCAAACACAAGCAAACATCAAGCCTTGTTTGTGTTTGGTTATTTTTCACTACATTTGTGTTCGCTAAAAAAGGAGTAATTTAAAATGATCGATCAACCTACCATAGACCGAATATTGGATGCGGCGAACATCGTGGATGTTGTCTCTGAATTCGTGACTCTTCGGAAACGAGGGATCAACTATGTAGGATTATGCCCGTTTCATTCGGACAAATCACCGTCTTTTTACGTATCCCCCTCAAAGAATATCTGTAAGTGTTTCGCTTGCGGAGAAGGTGGAACCGCCGTTCACTTCATCATGAAACATGAGCAACTCAGCTATTTCGACGCTTTACGCTTTCTGGCGAAAAAATACAATATAGAGATACAGGAACGGGAACTTACCGAGAAAGAGAAACAAATCCGTAGCGACCGGGAAAGTATGCTTATCGTCAATAGTTGGGCGGGGCAATACTTCTCTACTTTATTACATGAGCATGTTGAAGGGAAAAGCGTAGGTATGCGCTACTTCGCCGAGCGAGGATTGAGGGAAGATATCATCCGTAAATTCCAGCTCGGGTATAGCTTGGACCAGCGGGATGCTTTATACAAAACCGCTATAAAAGCAGGTTATAAAAAGGAATTCCTCGAGAAAACCGGTTTAGTTATCACTTATGATAACGGAAACGTGAATGATCGTTTTCGAGGACGTGTTATCTTTCCCGTCCATACGTTAAGCGGAAAGGTCGTGGCATTCGGCGGACGTGTATTGAAAAAGGACGAGAAGACCGCAAAGTATGTAAACTCCCCCGAAAGCGAGATTTATCATAAAAGCAACGAGCTTTACGGCATCTATTTCGCCAAGCAAGCAATCATGAAACAGGATCGCTGTTTCTTGGTGGAAGGATATATGGACGTGATCGGTATGCACCAAGTGGGCGTAGAAAACGTGGTTGCCTCCTCGGGTACGGCGCTCACGCAAGGGCAAATCCGGCTCATACATCGTTTCACGAATAATATCACGGTATTATACGATGGAGACGCCGCCGGAATCAAAGCGGCCCTCCGGGGTATCGATATGTTATTGGAAGAAGGGATGAACGTCAAGGTCGTGCTTCTTCCGGCGGGAGAAGATCCGGACTCGTTTGCCCGTAGCCATAGCGCGAGCGAGTTCGCAGAGTTTATCAGCCAGAACGAGACGGATTTCATCCGTTTCAAGACAAAGTTACTATTGGCGGAAGCGGGGGGTGATCCGATCAAACGTTCCGCCCTGATCTCGGATATTATCCGTACGGTAGCGATCATACCTGATAATATCGCTCGCTCCGTGTATATCCGGGAATGTAGTACGACCATGGAGATAGACGAGCAAGTCTTACTCAACGAGGTCAATAAGATCCGTCTCAACAAGGAAGAGAACCAAGCGGCTAAATCCGTAAGGAATACACCGCCCGTTCAATCTCCCGTCAATACGATTCCGGAGTATCCGGATTTCCCCGGCTACCAACCGTATACACCGGAAGAGGTGAATACTCTTCCTCCGGAAAATATTCCGCCTCCACCGCCCGAAGACTATATTCCGGAAGAGGAAGCGGGTCCGCCCCCTACTCCTCCCTACGAGGTTCCGACGGCTCCCAACATACAGGTCCAACCGAAACGTTCTCCTTTTGAGGCTTATGAGTTGGCTCTTCTGCGCTATATCGTACGATATGGCGAACGTGTCCTCTATGACTACGTAGATGAGGAGACCAACGAGCATGTCATCATGAGGGTCGCCGATTATATCCGTTTCGATCTGGAACGTGATGACCTTACGTTTTATACGCCAGCCTTCAAACAAATGCTGGACGAAGCTGCTGAACATTGTCAAAACGAGGGCTTTATGGCCAGTCGTTATTTCCTTGCCCATCCGGACCCGAACATCAGCCGGCTTGCCGCCAACCTTATCAGCGATAAGTACCAGCTTAGTAAATATCATACGAAGTTCAGGGAACTGGAGCAAGAAGAAGATAAATTGGATTACTTGGTACCCCGGGAAATCTATTCTATGAAAGATGCCTATATCCTCCATAAGATAAAGGATATCCAAGCGAAAATCAAAGAGGCTCAAAACAAGGGTGACATGGAACAGATCTTTGATTTAATGAAACAGAACGCCCACCTCAACGAGATCAAGAACGTGCTCTGCAAAGAGCTGGGTGAGCGTATCGTATTAAAAATGTAATAAAAAAACATCTATGAATTTCCTTGAGACAGAAAACGTGGTAAAACAGTACGCCGGGCATCTGGCGCTGAACAAGGTAAGTATCCAAGTTCCTCAAGGAACAATCTTTGGATTACTGGGGCCTAACGGGGCGGGCAAGACAACCTTGATCCGGATCATCAACCGGATTACGGCACCGGATAGCGGAATCGTTCGCTTCAACGGCCATGAATCCAGCCCGGAAGACATCTACCAGATCGGTTACTTGCCGGAAGAGAGAGGGTTGTATAAAAAGATGAAAGTCGGGGAGCAGGCGATCTATCTGGCACAATTGAAAGGTCTCTCCTACCCAGAGGCACGCAGTCGTTTGACCCGTTGGTTCGAGAAATTTGACATCATGCCTTGGTGGAATCGCAAACTGGAAGAGCTGTCGAAAGGTATGCAGCAGAAAGTACAGTTCATCATTACCGTGATACACGAACCCGAGCTATTGATCTTTGACGAGCCATTTAGCGGATTCGATCCGGTCAACGCCGATCGCCTTAAACAAGAGATATTGGAATTGAAGGCGGCCGGACATACCATTATATTCTCAACTCACAACATGTCCTCCGTTGAGGAGATTTGTGACGAGATTGCTTTAATCAATCGCTCTGAGGTCGTCCTGTCCGGCAATGTCAAGGAGGTACGGGAACGGTTTAAGAGTAATACCTATATATTAAATGTACGCAAGGAGACTGGAGGTATTGAGGAGTTAAGGATACGCAAGGAAGAAAATATCAGTAACTCCGATTGGCTTACCCGGCTGGCGTCCCAATATGAGATTCTTTCCTTCACGGAGGAGATCCCTTCTATGAATGACATTTTTATCAACACCGTTTCCGGTACAAACACATCAAAGGTATGAGCAAAATTGGATTAATCATCAAACGGGAATATCTCCGGAGAGTAAGTAAAAAGTCATTTATCCTGCTCACGTTCCTCACACCGTTTCTATTCGCTGCACTTGCGTTCGTCCCCCTATGGCTCTCTTCCATCAAGGGAGATGAGGTTCATACAGTCGCCATACTCGACGCCACCGGCAAATACGCCCCGTTGTTCGAGGATACGGAAAGCTATCGTTTTATCAACGGCGACAAAGATATGGATAAGTACAGGCAAATGTCGGAAAAGGAGATATTCGCATTTCTCAACATCTCCGACGACTTGCAGAAAAATCCGAAAAACGCAACCCTCTATTCCAAGAAACAAATCCCGGCGGATTTGAGCCGACTCGTCAATATGACATTAAAGAAGCAGATAGAGAGTGACAAACTGGCAACATTCAATATCCCCAATCTACAAGAGATCATAAAAGAAAGTAAAGTAGATTTCAACATACAAACGATCAAATGGGGGGATGACGGAAGCGAAAAGCAATCCTCGTCCGTAGTGGCATCCATAACCGGAGTAATTTTCACCATGCTTATCTATATGTTCATCCTAATCTATGGAGGAATGGTCATGCAAGGGGTTATGGAAGAAAAGACGAACCGGATCATCGAGATTATGATCTCGTCCGTCAAACCTTTCGACTTAATGATGGGTAAAATTATAGGAATCGGTTTTGTCGGGCTTACGCAAGTATTCCTTTGGGCGGTTATGACCTTTATTCTCATCACCGGGGGAACTTTCTTTTTGGGAGGAGGTATGGAAAGCGAGATCTTGCAATCAAGCATGGCACTTAACACAACCCCTAACATGACGGCTATCGCAGCCCAGCAGCATGGAAATGAATGGATAGAGATGCTTCATACAATTAACTTCACCGAGATAGGCATCTTGTTTATCGCTTATTTCATAGGCGGCTACTTATTATATTCTTCTTTATTCGCCGCTATCGGATCAGCTGTAGACGGCCAAGAAGACACGCAACAATTCATGCTACCAGTCACGCTCCTTTTAGTTTTCGCCCTCTATGCGGGAATCTATAGCATGGAAAACCCTGACGGACCATTAGCTTTCTGGTGCTCCATGATCCCCTTCACCTCTCCGATCGTGATGATGGTCCGGGTGCCATTCGAGGTGCCTTTGTGGGAAATACTACTTTCCATTGGATTTTTGTATATATCATCCATCGGTTTCACTTGGTTTTCCGCCAAAATATACCGTGTAGGCATTCTCATGTATGGTAAGAAACCCAGTATAAAGGAGATGTCCAAATGGCTTCGTTACAAATAAAAACATGATATCTACAACAAAAAGCCTCGCTACTCTTATCGAATAACGAGGCTTTTTTATGTTGTTCTACCTGGATTCGAACCAGGACAAACAGGACCAGAATCTGTTGTGCTACCATTACACCATAGAACAATCTCTACAAAATTGTCAAGTAAACTTTAAACGTTGTTCTACCTGGATTCGAACCAGGACAAACAGGACCAGAATCTGTTGTGCTACCATTACACCATAGAACAATATTTAACAAATCACCAACTCTCTTGTTAGCGGATGCAAAGGTATATACTTTTTCAAAATTTGCAAATAAACCTTCGAAAAAAATGTCCAGAAAAAACACGTACGTCTTTCGAATAAAACACGTACATGTTTTCTCAAAAAGACGTACGTGTTTTTTTAAAAGCTTATAACGATCGAGGAGATAGTCTCAAACAAGGTATTACACATATATTAATGAAAGAAAAAGACGTATGTAACGAATTAAGAAGTATATTTGCGACTTGGAAAATTATATCAATAGAAATAAATGGATCAAACAAAAGAATTAGTAAAAACGATTGTTGAAGGCCTTCAAGAAAAAAGGGGCAAAAATATTGTAACAGTAGATTTAAGCCAGACTTCTGGTGCCATTTGTCAATATATGGTTATTTGTGAGGGAAACACTCCTACCCAAGTTTCAGCGTTATCTGATTCCGTATGGGATTTCGCACGCAAGAACGCGAACGAGAAACCATTATCCATTGACGGTACACAGGGCGCTCAATGGATCGGCATGGATTATGGCACGGTTCTTGTACATATATTCCTGCCGGAACAACGTGCATTTTATAACTTAGAGAACCTTTGGGCAGACTCGAAGGTTATACAAGTACCTAACATTGATTAAGCCGGCCTAAATATTTGATGATAATCTCTTATGGAAAATAAAAACGATATATTTAATAAAACACCGAAGGGCGGGAAACCTAAGATGTTCCGCTTTAATTTGTATTGGATGTACGGGTTGATCTTCATCATGCTTGTTGCCCTATACATGACAAATGATTCTTCGGGAGCGAAAGAGCTAGGCTGGACAGAGTTCCAGAAACTAGCGCAGGAAAACGTATTCGATAAAATGACAGTCTACAACAAGAAGAACTTGGTGGAGGCTACAGTGAAAAATGGAAAGACTGAACAGGTCTTTGGGAATATGGACGTTTCTAAAATCGGGGTTTCTCCGAAAGTATACGTAAAGATCCCGTCGGCCGACAAGTTTTCCGATTTCTATGACAAAGCGGTAGCCGATAGTCACATCGATACACAAGTCCGATTCGAGGAAGGCGATGACGCTATCTGGAATTTCTTGGTTTCATTCGGCCCGATTATCTTATTGATCGGTGTATGGATGTTCTTGATGAGACGTATGTCCGGTGGTACCGGCGCAGGTCCGGGTGGCGTGTTCAGCGTTGGTAAGGCAAAAGCTCAGCTTTTTGATAAAGATAATGACCGTAAGGTGACATTCAAGGATGTCGCCGGATTGGCGGAAGCGAAACAAGAGGTAGAGGAAATCGTCTCTTTCTTAAAGAATCCGGAAAAATATACCGAATTAGGAGGTAAGATACCCAAAGGTGCATTATTGGTAGGCCCTCCGGGAACCGGTAAGACATTATTGGCGAAGGCTGTTGCCGGAGAAGCTAATGTGCCGTTTTTCTCCTTGTCTGGTTCTGATTTCGTGGAGATGTTTGTCGGTGTAGGCGCCTCCCGTGTGCGTGACTTATTCCGCCAAGCGAAGGAAAAATCTCCTTGCATCGTCTTTATTGATGAGATCGATGCGGTAGGTCGTGCCCGTGGGAAGAACGCGAATATGAATAGCAACGATGAGCGTGAGAACACGTTGAACCAGTTGTTGACCGAAATGGATGGTTTCGGCTCTAACAGTGGTGTTATTATCTTAGCCGCTACAAACCGTGCGGACATTTTGGATAAAGCGTTGTTGCGTGCCGGACGTTTTGACCGACAAATCCATGTTGAATTACCGGATTTGAATGAACGTAAAGAGATATTCGGGGTGCATTTGCGTCCGATCAAGATAGATGAAAGCGTAGATGCTGAGTTCCTAGCAAGGCAGACTCCGGGCTTCTCGGGTGCTGATATCGCTAATGTTTGTAATGAAGCCGCTTTGATCGCCGCCCGTAACGGAAAGAAATTCGTACAGAAAGAAGACTTCATGAATGCGGTAGACCGCATTGTCGGTGGTCTTGAAAAACGTTCGAAGATCACGACGGAGGAAGAACGTAAATGTATCGCGAACCATGAGGCCGGTCACGCTACGTTAAGTTGGTTGTTGGAACATGCCAATCCGCTGGTTAAGGTGACAATCGTTCCCCGTGGTAAGGCATTAGGTGCGGCATGGTATTTGCCGGAAGAGAGACAGATCACCACCCGCGAGCAATTGCAGGACGAGATGTGCGCTACTTTAGGAGGACGTGCCGCAGAGGAATTAGTCTTGGGAAAAATATCCACAGGCGCATCCAACGATTTGGAACGTGTCACGAAACAAGCATATGCGATGGTCGTTTACTTCGGTATGAGCGATAAACTTCCAAACTTGAACTATTACGACTCCACCGGACAGGATTGGGGATTCACCAAGCCTTATAGTGAGGAGACCGCGAAATTGATCGATACGGAAGTACAGAAGATCATCAATGAGCAATACGACAGGGCAAAACGGATATTATCCGAGAATAAGGAAGGACATAGTAAACTTGCGCAGGTATTATTGGATCGTGAGGTAATCTACTCGGAAGATGTAGAGCATATCTTCGGGAAACGCGCCTGGATCTCCCGTTCCCAAGAGATTCTGGAGTTGCAGGAAAAGGCTAACGGAAAGAACAAGGAGAATGCGGATAAGGAGGCGGAAGCGGACGCAACAACGGAAAACGTAACCGATACTCCTACCGAAGAAAACAAGACAGGGAAAATAGCTTGACCAAAGTCAAGACATTCATAACAAGTAAGGCTGGGGTGTATCTTTGATCAAAAGTTACTATCCAGCCTTCCTTATTGCTGTATTATCAATTTATTAGTTATATTTGCAGCCAAAATTACAAACAAGCAAAAACACTATTGTTTTGAAAAATCTGATTACACGTGCATTGACTGGCATCATTTTCGTCGCGGTATTAGTCGGTGCGATCTATTTCCACTCCTATTATTTTCTTACGGTATTTGGACTCATTACCGGACTTTCTCTATGGGAGTTCTACGGATTGGTCAAACATTATGAGAATGCCGCCATCAAACGATTTGTCAGTTCCTTGGGGGGAGCCTACCTCTTCGCCGCCACATTCGGTTACGCCAATGGCTTGGTTGGAGGCAATATATTTCTCCCCTATCTTTTATTCTTAATGTATACCATGATCACCGAGCTTTACGATAAAGCCAGTAATCCAATCAATAACTGGGCATTGACCTTATTCGGTCAAATCTATTGCGCAGGCTCTTTCTCTCTGCTAAACTTTATTACATCGGTACCTAATACGCCGGGCGAGATCGTACATATCCCCTATTTTGCCTTGGCTATTTTCGTTTTCGTATGGGTAAATGATACGGGAGCTTATCTAGTGGGATCTATGCTTGGAAAAAGAAGATTGTTCGAACGTATCTCTCCCAAGAAGTCCTGGGAAGGTTTTTACGGAGGGTTGGCATTCGTATTAATAACCTCCCAAATATTCGCTTGGTTCATGCCGGCCACGAACTGGTACACATGGCTTGGATTAGCCGGCACGATCGTAGTATTCGGGACTTGGGGCGACTTGATCGAATCTTTGATGAAACGTACGTTAGGCGTGAAAGATTCCGGGCATGTATTACCCGGACATGGAGGCATGCTGGATCGCTTCGATAGCGTAATGATGGCTATTCCGGCCGCTTATATCTATATCGAGTTATTTATTCGAAATTAAATGTCAGGATCACCATACGGGATGTAGCTTTCGATAAGGCATCCGTATATTTGATATTTGCTTGATCTACCAAGTCCGGACGATCTTTCTCCAATAGGTTAACCAATCCGAAACAGAATTTCAGCTCCGGGCATAACTTAAAGTAGGGTAGATAGATATCACATCCCAAGCCAAACTCAAATCCGAAGTCCGTGCTTTTCAATAGAATCGGATTACCTTTCTTACGGCCTATATCCACGGAGCCATAGATACCGCCGATCAAATAAGGACGGTAATTATTCAAGCGTAAAGCCGTATATTTAACGTCTAAGGGGAAATTCAGATAACTGGAACGAACGTTCGTGATGAATTCCTCTCCCGTAGCCTGTTCCCGAAACTTAAATTTCTTATCCCCGAAATGGATAGAAGGCGTGAAGCGTAAATTGAAATAAGGATTCATATACATATCTCCGATCACCCCGACACTAAAGCCGGGTGAGTAAGAAGGAATCTCCGCGAACCAAGTCTCTCCATTGGTCATGACACCGGTATGGGTCAATAACAAATCCTGCGAGTGAATACCCACATGAAACCCCAGATGAAGCCATTTCAAATCAGCGTACGGCTGATTCCTCACCCTTTCCTTTTGAGCCATGGCTCCCATGGTAGCCAAGCTTACCACATATAATATAAGTAATAATCGTCTCAAATCTCAACCTATTTTGTTAATAACGAAAACCCGACAAAGATATTGCAAAAAAGAAGATTTTTGAAGAAAATAAGCCAGTAGATATTTTTTAAATAGAAAGAAAGCTATATTTTTGCACCTACTAATAGTTATCAATTTAAACGTTTAAAAAAATGGCTTACGTAATTAGCGATGATTGTATTGCATGCGGAACTTGTATTGATGAGTGTCCGGTAGGAGCAATTTCAGAAGGTGATAAATACAGCATCAACCCTGAAATGTGTACAGATTGTGGAACTTGCGCTGACGCATGTCCTACAGAGGCTATCCACCCGGCTGAATAATTCGCAGCAAAGAATAGGATTTTCCTTTGCGGAAAGCTCCTAACACATAACGGGCTGTTTCTCTCCATGAGTAAAACAGCCCGTTATCTTTTTCTCTTCGTGTTACATTAAAACTCAATATCCAACTTTATAGCACCGGAAGCCATATCCTCCTCTGGGGAATCGCCATGAATCGTTTCCTCCTCTTCAGGTTCCACCACGTCTTCCGCGGATTTCTTCAGATTTGAGTTCTTGATATAACTGATTACATCTTGCATTCCCTCCATAAACTTCTCAAAGTCCTCCTTATAAAGGAAAATCTTATGCTTCTCAAATGAGATTTGCAAACCATCCTTTGATTGAATTTTCTTACTTTCCGTAACGGCAACGAATAGGTCATCTTTCAAATTCCTCTTCACATCCAGATAATAAATCCGTTTTCCCGCTTTAATGGCTTTAGAGTATAGAATCTCCCTGTCGCCACCTTCAACATGTTTTTTATTCCTTGATTCTTCCATGACAGCTAACATTCGTTAAAAAACCACCCACTTTATATAACTTGCTTCAAATATGTGCATTTTTTTTTAATTAGCAACTATTTTAACGATCGAAAATACGCCCATTGAGGCTAAATTTGTAAAATATCATCTAACACATATAAAATTAAGTAAATCCGGATTCTTTTATGGAAAAAACGACTACCTTTGCAGCCTAATTTATAATAAGAAGTTCCTTCAAACGATGATCAACAGAATTTTAATCCGCATTAAAGTTTTACAGATAGTATACTCTTACTATCAAAACGGAAACGGTGACCTCAAAGTTGCGGAAAACGAATTGCTTTTCAGCCTTCAGAAGTCATATGACTTATATTATTATTTCTTACTCCTAATTATCGAAGTTACCAACCTGCAAAGAAGGATCCTTGACACCCGGAAGTGCAAATACATGCCTACCGATGAGGAGTTAAACCCGAATACACGCTTCGTAGACAATCGTTTTGTCGCTCAATTAGCGGAAAACGATACGTTGAAAAAGTATGTGGACGAGCAAGGTCTCTCATGGAGTAACGACGAGGAGTTTGTTAAAAACGTATTGGATACGATCTTAAGCTCTGAAATTTACGCCGAATACTTGAAAAACGAAGAAGACTCGTACGAGACGGATCGTGAGTTCTGGCGCCAGATCTTCAAGAAAGTAATCTGTGGGAACGAGATGATAGAGGAATATCTGGAAGACAAAAGCATCTACTGGAACGACGATATTGAGATCGTAGAGACTTTCGCCTTGAAGACTATCAAGAAATTCGAGGAGAAGAAAGGTAGTAAACAAGCCTTATTGCCAATGTTCAAGGATTTGGAAGACAAGGCTTTCGCAATCAAGTTATTCCGTCAAAGTTTGTTGAAAGGTAAGGAATATCGTGAACGCATCGACAAACATATGAAGAATTGGGAAACCGAACGTATCGCCAATATGGACTTGATCATCATGCAAGTCGCCTTAGCCGAGATTTTATCGTTCCCGACCATTCCCATCAACGTTACCTTAAATGAATATATCGATGCCGCAAAGTATTATAGTACACCTAAAAGCGGAACATTCATTAACGGAATTCTGGATTCAATAGTCAACGAATTAAAAAAAGAGAAGTTATTGCTCAAAGATTAATTATTATCATTACATTTGTGCATATCATTATTGATATTAACTTGTAAAACGATTATTATAGTATGAACTTACTCAGTATTTTACTTCAAGCTCCAGCTGGAGGAAGTCAGTGGTCCGGTATTTTGATGATGGTAGTTATCGTAGCTATCTTCTATTTCTTCATGATCCGTCCGCAACAAAAGAAACAAAAAGAAATCCAGAAATCACGTGAGGCGTTGAAAACAGGCGATAAAGTGATTACCGCCGGAGGTATCTATGGAAAGATCAAAGAGATCGGTGATACTTATATGCTAATCGAGGTAGCGGATGGAGTACGTATCCGTGTAGATAAAACTTCTATTTTCGCTTCAGCGGAAGACGCTCAGCAGCAGAAATAATCTAACTACAGAATATGTCACGACTTGAGAACATACAAAATTCCTTCAAGTCTATCCAAGCAAAGACTAAGGCTTTTTTCCACGGAGACAGATGGAAAGAGGTCTTGGTCTTTTTCTTTTTCGCCCTTTTGGCTTTCGGTTTCTGGCTACTCCAAAGCTTGCAGCAGGAATATGAGATAGAACTTGTTTTTCCGGTTAAGTATAAGAACGTACCTGCCGATATAGCGTTTAATGCCCCTGAGGTGGAAACGATTACCGCAAAGGTAAAAGACAAGGGTAGCGTTTTACTCAACTATACTTTTGGAAGATCGTTTGCTCCGATCGAAGTGAACATGAAGAATACGAAGGAGAAAAATGGTTCGGTTCAAGTAAGTAAAAGGCAGATCGAGAACGATATTCAAAAACAATTGATAGCCACTACGGCATTACAAAGTTTTGATCCGCAACAAATAGATATGGATTTCAGTCAACGGGTCCATAAGGAAATACAGGTCGTTTTTAATGGTGATATTCATATGGAAGCCGGCTTTCAATTATCCGGGGATATCCAAATCAATCCCCAAAAGATCAACGCTTATGCCACCGCAGCGATCTTAGATACGTTGACCTCGGTCAAGACGGCTTTCACTGAAGTTAAAAAAGCGAATAAAAACATTACGAGAACCGTACAACTAATCAAAGTAGACGGCGTTAACTTCGATCCGGAAAACGTATCTATCACGATTCCGATAGAGGAGTACACGGAGAAGACATTGGAAATACCTGTCTCTTGCAGTCATATACCGCCACATTATACGGTACGTATGTTTCCGGCGGTCGTAAAAGTGACTTGCAGTGTGCCCTTGTCCCGATTCAAAGGACTTTCGGAAGATATGTTCTCGATTCATATACCTTTTGAGGATCTGGAGCAAAACGTATCTGGTACCCTACCCGTCAAACTCACCAAGAAACCAGACTGGGTACATACGGCAACCTTATTGCCAGATAAGGTAGAATTTATTTTGGAACACAACAATAAGCATGATTAAAATAGGCATTACAGGAGGGATCGGGAGCGGCAAATCCGTCGTAGCCTCTTTATTAGCGTTATCCGGTGTACCCGTATACATAGCGGACGAGGAAAGTAAATGGCTGACAAATAACTCCCCGGTTATCCGTGAGAAATTAACAGCCCTTTTCGGTCCGGAGATTTATACGAATGAGGGATTGAACAAGAAACTTCTAGCCTCCCACATCTTTAATAATCCGGAACAATTACAACAGGTCAACCAGATCATTCATCCTGAGGTAAACCGTCATTTCTCGGCTTGGGTAGAGAGACAGACTTCCCCTTTATGCGCCATCGAATCCGCCATATTATTCGAATCCGGTTTCTACAAAGTGGTAGACATAAGCTTGATGGTCTATGCCCCAAGAGAACTCCGCATCGAAAGAGCCTTGGGGAGGGACTCAGCCTCGAGAGAAGAAATCGAACGCAGAATCAACAGCCAAATATCGGACGAGGAAAAGAAAGATCGCTCCGATTATGTTATCTATAATGACAATAGACAGGCCCTTATACCGCAAGTAGGCAAACTGTTATGTTGGCTTCAATCCCAATAATCACCGATAGCGGGACGAGTGGCTTTTACAGCATCTTACCTTCATCATCCAATGAACTTAAGATACTTCGTCAACGAACCTAAGATACTTCGTTGATGCACCTAAGATACTTCTCCAACGAAGTTAACTGTCCTCATGACGGAAGAATTCCACTTTTTCTTATTACCTTTGTCACTTCGAAGTTTAACACTAATAGAAAATAAAAAACATTATGTTGAAGACTATTTTGTCTATTTCGGGAAAACCCGGTCTGTATAAACTGGTTTCCCATGGAAAAAACATGTTGATCGTTGAATCGCTGACTGATAACAAGAGAGTACCCGCATACGCAAAAGATAAAGTAATCTCATTAGGCGATATCGCAATCTATACGGATGAAACAGAAGTGCCTTTACATGAGGTATTGACTAGCGTAAAGAACAAGGAAGAGGGAAAAACCGCCTCTTTGGTACCTTCCAAAGCCACGACAGACCAATTGCGTGCGTACTTTGCCGAGGTATTGCCTAGCTATGATCGTGAGCGTGTTTATCCAAGCGACATCAAGAAACTACTCTCTTGGTATAACATCTTGATCAACGCAGGTATCACTGACTTCACCCCGGAAGATGCTCCGGCAGAAAAGGAAGCTGCTGAAAAAGAAGCTGAATAACAGCATACGACATAAAGATTAAAGAAAGGACCGTTCGATACCCATCGTCCGGTCCTTTTTTTATATTGCCACATTAACCAACAAGAGCACTTATGCAAAAATAGTCCATTATTTTAGGCTAAACCTCACATTGTCTAGGGCGGGTAACTCCTCTATCTTTGCCAACAAATAATTCACTCTATTGACCTCATAAAATAAAGAGCAAAGATGGAAAGCACCAAGTATTATCTCGGTCTGGACGTTGGCGGTACCAATATGGTCGCTGGCGTAGTAGATGAGAATCACCAGATTATCGCAAAGGAGAGTATACCGACACAAGCCGGACGCACAATCGAGGAGATCACCACCGACATGGCGGAAGTCAGCAAAAAAGCGGTTCTCAAAGCAGGCTTGCAAATGGAAGACATCTCTTCTTGGGGCATCGGCATGCCCAGTTACGTAAATCCAAAGACGAACCTTTTGGTACATGCCAATTGTTTCGGATGGAAGAATGTCCCCATCTACGACTATTTAAAGAAGCATATCTCATTGCCTACTTATATAGCCAACGACGCCAATTGCGCGACCTATGGAGAGGTCTTGGCCGGATCGGCCAGCCAATATACCGACGCCATCATGCTAACGCTAGGAACGGGAGTCGGAGGCGGAATTATCATGGGTAAGAAGATTTATTCCGGATCCGATAATATGGGAGCCGAACTCGGACATACCAAATTGGTATACAATGGCGAACGCTGCACATGCGGGCAAAAAGGTTGTTTGGAAGCTTATTGCTCATCCACCGCATTAATCCGTATCATGAAAGAGACCTTACAAAAGAATAAGGACACCTTGATATGGAAACTTTGCGGCGAAGACGAAAATAAAGTCAATGGAGAGATTCTTTTCGAGGCCGCTAGACAAGGGGATTCCCTCGCTAAACAGATCGTCGATGACTATATCAGTAGACTGGCCGCCGGAATCTCCACGTTCATAACCATCTTCCGTCCGCAAGTAATCATCTTAGGGGGTGGTATCGCACATGCAGGTGACCTGCTGTTGAAACCTTTAAACGAGAAACTACATACTTGTACCTTCGCCGCCGAGGAAATAGGTATCCCTCAAGTTATCCGTGCGGAATTAGGAAATGACGCCGGAATAATCGGCGCCGCGCTTTTAGAGAAAACGATGTAACGAAAAAAAATATGAAAACAAATAAGAAAGAACTTTTAGATTCATTCAAGGGAGGACTGATCGTATCCTGTCAAGTACAACACGATGATCCGACTTTTTCAGTAGACTTTGTCGTAAAAATGGCAAAAGCCGCCCAATGGGGAGGAGCCGTGGGTATCCGTGCCAACGACCCAGAGCAGATCAAGGCGATCAAAAAAGAGGTGGATTTGCCGGTAATCGGGCTTTGGAAAATCTGGCACGATGATACGGACGTATTTATCACTCCCACCCTAGAGGCCGCTAAAGCGGTATGGGAAGCCGGAGCCGAGATTATCGCCTTGGACTGTACGAGCCAAATCACTCATGAAGGCCACCCGGCATACGAACTGCTACCGATCTTGAAAAAGGAAATTCCGGAAGCGATCATCTTCGCCGACGTATCCAATTATGAGGAAGCCGTACGTGCCGTAGAAATGGGAGCCGATATCGTTGGCCCTACCTTATATGGGTATACGGAAGCTACCAAACATATCGAGCAACCGGATTTACGGGAGTTCGCCCGTATGTGCCGTGACTTCAAGGGCAAGGCCTACGTCATTATGGAGGGGCATATCTACTCGCCGGAAGATGCCATGAAATGTATCTTCCTCGGAGCTCACTCCGTAGTAGTAGGTAGCGCGATCACCCGTCCGCACTTGATCACGAAACGTTTTACAGACTTACTAACCGGTTACCAAAATAACTGGCGGGAAGCCGAAAGAAGCAAACATTAATAGTCATATGGCAAATTTCAATGTAGAAGGGGCGCAAAACGTAGAGATCAGCAAGAAAATACCTTGCGAGAAACCTCTGATCGTACAACTGGAGATCATGGAGCGGTATACGGCAGTCCATAAAGCCTGTGCCGCCCTACCCAAAGAGATACGTGAAGTGGAATGCCTGAAAGTTTTATACCCCACGCTATTTCGCAAGATCACGGATCAAGACTTGATCGCCGGACGTACGGACTTCCTACCCATCGGGTTCGGATGCGTAACCTCATTAGGGGGTGTCGGGCATTATTGCGTATTCAAGAAACTCCGTGCCTTCCAGCAACAACTGGATGAAACTGAACGAAAACGGGTGGATACGTTATATGATTATTGGTTGGATCACGATTTAAAGACCCAATTCAACAAGGAGGTCCTCACCGAGGATACATTGGGTATGTTCATCGACTGCGAATACCCGATGATCGCTACCGCACGTCTATCCGGAATGATGCTGGATTACCCGAAACTATTGGATAAGGGCATCGGTGGCCTTCGCTCTGATTTACAGGAGAAACTCAAAGAGCAACCCGATAATAACTTTTACAAAGCAGGCATCCAATGTCTGGATATTTTTGTAGATTGTGCTTCTCATCTCCAGCAAGACGCTAGAGAGCAAATGGCTTCAGCCAACATGAAAAGGCAAAAAGAATTAGAGCGTATCTGCCAAGCCCTAGAGAACATCAAGGAGAAGAAACCCGGTACGTTCCATGAAGCGATGCAGTTATTCTGGTTATTCGCTTTGTTGGCCGGTGTTATAAACTACGGTCGTCTGGATGATTATCTAGGCCCTTATTTAGTAGCCGATCTCAAGTCCGGGCGATTGACCGACGAAGAGGCATACCGATATATCCACTCGCTTTGGACCATGATTGAAAATCGCCGTACAACCGTAAACGGACGTATCATCGTAGGCGGTAAAGGACGCAAGCACCCGAAAGAGGCCGACGTATTCCTGCATATCGCCATGAAAGTAGCGAAAAATTGCAGGTATGTAGAGCCGCAATTCACCTTGCGTTTCGATAAAGATACCTCCGAGGAAATCTGGGACGAAGCGTTGGACGCTTTGGGTGCGGGAGCTACTTACCCGACCCTTTACAATGACGACGTAAACGTCCCGGCCGTCATGTACGGAATGCGTGTAGACGAGAAAGCAGCGGAACAATACGTGCCTTTCGGGTGTACCGAGTTCGTGATACAAGGACAAAGTACGGGTACGCCCAACATCTGCATCAATTTACTAAAACTACTTACAATTTATATGAATGATGGTATCGACCCGATTGACGGTAAACGTAAATCCGGGCCGGTACCTCTAAAGAAATTAGAGGAGTATCAGACATTCGAGGAATTCTATGACGGTTACAAGGCTTTACTCGATTATTATCTGGATCTGTCTGTCAAAGCCCAATACCATTCGTATGAGGTGATGAACCAGCACGTAAGTTTCTTGTTTACCAGCCTATTGACCGATGATTGCATCGCACGGGGAAAAGCGCTTTTGGACGGAGGCGTACGTTATCTAGGCGGGACAAACGAGACGTATGGCAATATCAACACTTCCGATTCCCTATGGGTAATCCGGGATCTGGTATTCAATCAAAAAAAATACACGTTACGGCAATTAAATGATGCCATGCTAGCTAATTTTAACGGCTATGAGGCTTTACGAAAAGATTGCCTAAACTGTGATAAATATGGTAACGACCTTGAGACTGCCGATACGATGGCCAACGATTTGTACGAGTTCGTAGCGAAAGGCGTACGCGATCGCGGTATCGCCATCGGTATGCAATACTTCTTGATCGTTATCAGCAATAATCAATTAAACACGGAATGGGGAAACCGGACCGCCGCCTCACCCGACGGACGATTATCGTACATGTATATGAATCCTGCCAATAATCCGCAAGGGGGAGCGAATAAAAGCGGCCCCACGGCCATGCTGAATTCCTTGGCGAAGTTCGACGCCAAGTATCATGGAGGCTCGGTACAAAACATTAAGTTTTCTCCTTCCATGTTCAACGAGAACAGGGCTGTCATCAAGAGCCTGTTCAAGACTTATTTTGCGAAAGGGGGTTGCCATTTGATGGTGACTGTAGTAGATAAGGGAGTTTTAGAAGACGCGGTAGAGCACCCGGAAAATTACCCGGACCTAATCGTCCGGGTAAGCGGGTTCTCCGCGGTATTCGTCGATTTATCTCCCAATATTCAACAGGAACTTTTAAGCAGGGTATTATATGATGAATAAATATAAGGTTAGCGAGAATAGGTTATCAATCATGGAGATCGAACGGTTCGCCGTTCACGACGGCCCGGGCATCCGGACCGTCGTTTTCCTTCAAGGTTGTCCCCTACATTGTCCATGGTGCTCCAATCCGGAATCCCAGAAAAGGAAACCGCATCTGCTCCATATCAAGAATAAATGTATCGGATGCGGACGTTGCGAGGCGATTTGTCCACGGGGCAATATCTCCATCCAAGACCATTTTCCGGTGTTTAATCGTCAGGCCTGTGTAGCCTGCAAGGCTTGCGAGCGTATATGCCCGCAGAACGCTATTAAGTTTGTCGGTGAATCAATTACCTCATCCGAGGTTATGGAAATCCTTTTACGTGACCGGGATTATTACCTGAATTCCGGTGGAGGGGTTACGTTTTCCGGAGGGGAAGCTTTCACGCAATTCGAGGGATTGATGGATTTGCTGATCCAATGCAAGAACGAGAAACTGCATACCTCCGTAGAGACTTGTGGGCAAGTGAATCTTGATAAGATAAAGCAAGCGCTTCCGCTTATCGATTTGTTCTTGTTCGATATCAAACATACGGACAAGGATTTACTTCAGAAAGAAACCGGAGCGAACTTGGATACGATCCTCACGAATTTACGGTATATATCCAGTAAGAGCGCTAATAAAGTAACGATCCGTGTACCGGTAATCCCCGGTTTCAATTTCAATGAGAATACGCTTCGGGAAATATTCATGCTGGCGAAAGAGAATCGTATCAAATGCGTACACCTGCTTCCCTACCATACATTGGGAAAAGATAAATACGAGCAATTAGGTCTCACCTATCCTTATCCCTGCGAGCAAATGCTAGCCAAAGAAGAGCTGTTCCCCTTTAAGGAGATGGGGGAAATAATGGGTTTGGAAATACGAATCGGAGGATAAACTCCTCCCAATAAAATAGTATCTTCGCGCAAATCATCGTTTTATAAATCTTAGTAAGAGACATATGAAAACAGAAAAAGAGAAAGCGGCGGAAGGTCTATTATACAATGCGAATCATGATAGTGAGCTTCAAGATGAGATGAAAAGAGCGAAATGCGTCCTTTTCAAATACAACCAATTGCCCCCCGACCAAGAGGAAGAAAAAGATCGGATTCTAACCTCTTTTCTAGGCAAGAAAGGGAAGAACACCGTTATCCTATCCCCTTTCCAATGCGATTATGGCTATAATATCGAGATTGGGGATAATTTCTTCGCCAACGTGAATCTCGTTATCTTGGATGGAGCGAAAGTTCGTATCGGCAATAACGCATTCATCGCCCCGAACGTAGGCATCTATACCGCCGGCCACCCTTTTGACGTAAAGCAACGTAATGAGGGTTTGGAATACGCTTTTCCCGTGACCATCGGCGATAACGTATGGATCGGTGCGCAAGCCTGTATCCTTCCGGGGGTGACCATTGGCGATAACACGGTAATCGCCGGAGGTAGTGTCGTAACCAAAGATATTCCGGCCAATGTTATAGCTGCCGGCAATCCCTGCCGTGTAATCCGGGAAATAACGGAAGCCGACCGGAATAAATACCGCCAGCCCTAAGCTCCCGTTTAGGGTATCCCTAAGCCCTCGTTTAGGGCAGCCCTAAATTCCCGTTTAGGTTCATCGTAAATATCTCACTTCGGTAACGAGTGCCGGTAATCCTTGGGTGATGTCCCTACTATCTTCTTAAAGATACGGCTGAAATAGTAGGGATCGTCAAAGCCCAGTTTCAAGGCGACTTGATTGATCTTCATATTCGTATGTAATAATAGCTGGCAAGCCCGGTCTATTTTCATATGCAAGAAATAATTCATCGGAGCATAACCGGTTTCCTTGAAGAAAAGCCTGTACATATAAGATTCCGAATAGCCGAAATGAGAGGCCAATTCCTTTAATGTCAATTTATTTTCCAGATTCTCCGTCATGAAGTGGGTCGCCAAACTAATAAAGAACGTATTCTCCGCCTTGCTTTTGGAGAATTTAGCCTCCCTATACGTCTTCACATAGAGGAAAGAGGCGATCAAATGATTGAAACTTAAATTGACGTAATTAACCGTAGCCTCATCCGTCCCACTCTCCAACACATTCAATAGTTCATCAAAAAAAGCGATACGATCGCCGATACGGGAATTATCATCCATGTCGATCGGGATCACCCCTTGCAGTTGATCGCTGATATACTTCGCCTTTTTCCCTTTAAAATGTGCCCAATAAATATACCAAGGATCATGCTCACTCGAACCATATTGATGGGGCTTCTCTGCCGGGAGGATGAAAAAATGATTCTCGGGTACGACATATCGTTTTCCATCCAACACGTACCACCCTTCCCCTTTCGTGCAATAAATTAAAAGATACTCTCCACAACCGGACGCACGATCAATATAATGGTTTTCCGCCTTCGGAAAATACCCCATAGAGTGTACGACCAAGTCCGCGACCAACGGGTTGTTCAACGCTTGTTCTATAATGTAGAAAGGATAGACAATCAACCGCTGACCGGAAAAACCATGCTTTATTTTCGCCATAAACCAAAACTTTTAGATGGTTACTGAATAACGCAAAGATAATCCATTTTTTTTAGCTAGATACTCTATTATCCAAATCCTTTATGTGCAGTATTTTTGCCAATGAACAAATAAACCATATCAAATGGCGTTATCATAAGGAGATAATCAAACTAAATATTCTAACAGATGAAAAAGATCGTATCTATTTTTCTAGTAACCATTTACGGGATGTGTATGGTTGCATGTGGAAGTCGTTCCTCATCCACGGAAGTAAAAGATAATGTATTGACTGAGGAAGAAAAAGCGGAAGGCTATACCTTGTTATTCAATGGCAAGGATTTTACCGGTTGGAAAATGTTCAACGGGGGTGATGTCAAGGGATGGCAGGTAGAAGACGGGGTGATCGTCGGCTACGGAAACGGTGGTGACGTGATAGCAGATACTACGATCAAGGTAAGTACCGATATCGTTACCGTTAAGAATTACCATAATTTCCAGATCAAATGGGACTGGAAAATCGGAGCGCAAGGAAACTCCGGATTCTTATATCACGTACAAGAAGGACCTAAGTACAAAGCTCCTTTTGAAACCGGCCCGGAATACCAGTTGATCGATGACGATAACTATCCTTGGGTCAGCGAGACCGGAAAAGAGGGATTGGAAGACTGGCAGAAAACGGGTTGCAACTACGCTATGTATGTACCGGAAACCAAACAGGTGAACCCTCCGGGAGAATGGAACTCCTCTATGGTACTTTACAAGGATGGATATGTTGAGCACTGGCTGAACGGAGAAAAACTATTCTCTTTCCAAGAAGGGTCCGAAGATTGGAAGATGCGTCGTTATAGCGGTAAATGGGAAGCTTTCCCCGATTACGGTATCTCTACCACCGGTAAACTTTGTTTTCAGGACCATGGAAGTAAAGTATATTTCAAGAATGTGAAGATTAAGGATTTAGACTAATTGTATTAAGAAATCAATGCCATGAATAGAAAAGAATTCTTTAAAGTATCGGCCGCGGCAAGTCTCGCGTCACTACTATCACCCCTTTCCGCCTATGCGGAGAAATTCGAATCGGAAGGTAAAAAGGTGAAAGTAGCCGTTATCGGTTGCGGAAGTGTATCTACCCAATATTTTCCCCATATATCGAAATGCCCGTATGTAGAAATCGTGGCTTGTTGCGATATCAAACCGGATCGTGCTCAAAAGGCTGCCAAGCAATATAATATACCTAAATGGTACAAGCATATCGATGATATGCTTAGTGGTTCCAAGTTCGACTTGATGCTTACATTGACCGATATGCAGGTTCACGGAGAGTTAAACCGTAAGGCTTTGATGGCGGGAAGAAATGTCTGGAGCGAGAAACCTTTGGCGAATTCCTATAAGGAAGGCAAAGAATTATACGATCTCGCTACTAGCAAGGGGCTTCGTATCTGGGGTGCGCCTGCCGTTGTAAACAGTCCTCAATTTGCCTTTATGGCCGAACAAATCAATAAAGGAACCCTAGGTAATCTGGCATGCGCGCACGGACATTACGGACATGAAGGTCCTTCTTGGTCCGCTTTCTTCTACGAACCGCTAGGTGGCAGTATGCCCGACTTAGGAGTCTATAACATCGCTACCCTAACCGGATTATTGGGACCGGCTAAATCCGTTGTTGCCATGACTACAATCGTAACCCCGGAGAGAACCGTAGACGATAAGGGCAAGATCAAAGTTCGAGAAGAAGATAATGCCATGATTATCATGGAACACGAAAAGGGAGTCCTTTCTCATATCGAGTGTGGTTTCAACTATTTCGATCCATACGGACATTTAGGTAAAGGACAGGAGAAAGCGACGATCTCCTTATACGGTTCCCACGGCAATATGCATATGGTAGGTTACGACTGGGCACCGAACGGGGTGGACTTATCGACGATGGATCATCCGGTACCCCAGCGTTTCGTTCCGGACACCAATGGCTATGTTTGGCAAGAAGGTGCTTCCGATATCAGCAAACACATGGCATTAAACACGGAACCACGTATAAATGTCGAGCATGCGTTACACGTATTAGAGATTATCGAGGCCGCCCGAAAATCACAAGCTACAGGTCAACGCATCCAGCTTGTATCGAAGTTTCCTTGGCCGATGGTAAAATAAATTAAGAAGTCTTAGTAGTGAAAAGAACGGGACATTTAATATATTTGTTCCTGTAAATACCAGAGAAACATGAGGAAGATAAGTGAAATTTTATGCTGCGTAGCCATACTTTGTTGTGCATTGAGCGCATGTAGCGACAAGCCGGCAACGGTAAAAGTCAGTAGTTTCAATATTTGGTTGAATACCCTAGGGGGAAAGCTTCCCCCTAGCCAGACAGCGAAAGTGATCGAGGCTAGCCAGACGGATATCGTAGGAATCCAAGAAGGGCATATCTATGAAGAAGACGGCATCAAGCACGATCATGTACCGGAAATCGCGGAATCCCTAGGTTTCCACCTTTTCAACCAAGGGGAGGGACATTATATCTTATCTCGTTATCCGGTCGTCGACAGTACGGCTTCCCGCTACGGGGTGAAGATACAGGTAGGCAAAGACAAATTCTGCTGGATGTTTAATTGCCATCTATATTATATCCCGTATCAGCCTTATCAATTGAATGGGATTCCTTATGGCGATTATCCGTTTATCGATACCGAGGAGGAAGCTGTCCGGTTCGCCAACGAGGCCCGGCGTGAAGAAGTAACTCGTTATCAAAAGGATATACAGCAAGTCATGAAAGAAGGTTATCCTGTCTTTTTAACAGGAGATTTTAATGAGCCTTCTTTCTTGGACTGGACACAACGGGCTGCCGATGCCGGTATCCACAAGATCAAGGTGGAGTGGCCGGCAACCAAGGCTTTCTCTGAGATCGGGATGAACGACTCCTACCGGACAATCCATCCGGACGAGGTCTCCACACCCGGCTATACATGGACTCCCGTTCCTAGCGAACAAGAAATACTAGACCGTCTGGATTTCGTACTATATTCCGGATGTAAGGTAACAGACTCATTTATCACAGGCGAAAGCGAGGCCACCTCGGACGTGGTAGTCTCCCCTTACCCTTCAGATCATAGAATGGTAACCTCCTGTTTCAATTTCTAACAGCAACTACTAAAAAACAAATTATACAACATGGAATCAAGAAGAGATTTTCTGAAAAAAGCAGCCGTAGCGGCAGCTGGTCTAACAATCGTTCCCTCTAAAACGATCGCTGGATTAGGCCATAAGGCACCAAGTGATACAATGAATATTGTCGGTATCGGTATCGGTGGTAAAGGCCACCCGAACTTGGTCGGCATGAAAACCGAGAACATCATCGGGCTTTGCGATATCGACTGGAAATACGCGAAGAACTGCTTCGAGGAATTCCCGGACGCTAAACGTTATTGGGACTGGCGGAAGATGTTCGATGAGTTGGGCGACCAGATCGACGGTGTCATGGTAGCTACTCCGGACCATACTCATGCCACGATCGCAGCCACGGCCTTGACAATGGGTAAACACGTATATTGCCAAAAGCCGCTTACCCACTCTGTTTACGAGAGCCGTTTATTGACAAAACTCGCCGCTAAATATAAGGTAGCGACCCAGATGGGTAACCAAGGGAACTCCGGCGATGGTGTCCGTCAATTATGCGAATGGATCTGGAACGGAGAGATCGGTGAAGTAAAAGAAGTACACGCATGGACCAACCGTCCGATCTGGCCGCAAGGATTACAGCGCCCAACCGAAAAACAACGTTGTCCGAAGACGATGAATTGGGACTTATTTATCGGCCCGGCCGCCATGCGTCCGTTCCATGAGATCTACACCCCTTGGAACTGGCGTGGATGGTGGGATTTCGGAACCGGAGCTTTCGGAGATATGGCTTGCCACGTACTCGACCCGGTTTACCAATCCTTGAAGTTAGGTTATCCGGATCGTGTACAAGGCCGTTCTACCCAGATCAATACGGAATCCGCTCCTCAATCGGAGGTGGTAGAATTCCGCTTCCCGGCTCGTGACAATCTTCCAAAGGTAGCCTTGCCGGAAGTGAAAGTATATTGGTACGATGGCGGTATGCTTCCTCAGCGTCCGGACTTATTACCGGATGGTGTAGATATGATGCGTGACGGTTTGGGTGGATGTATCTTCGTAGGTACTAAAGACACGTTGATCTGCGATTGCGGAGGTTTCAACTCCCGGTTATTATCCGGCCGTGTACCTCAAGTAACCCCCTATTTGCGCCGTATCCCGAACGCTACCGGATACTTTGACGGTTTCCATGAGCAAGACTGGATCCGTGCTTGTAAAGAATCGCCGGAGAACCGTGTGGAAGGAACTTCCAACTTCGCTTATTCCGGACCATTCAACGAGATGGTGCTATTGGGTGTATTAGCGATCCGTCTGCAAGGCTTGAACAAGAAATTGATGTGGGACGCCCAAAACATGCGTTTCACCAATATATCCTCTTCCGACGTATTGAAGATCGTAACCAGCGATGATTTCAAGGTGATAGACGGTCACCCCTATTTCGATACGAAATACGCGGAGTTCAATGCGCTAGAGGCTGCCAACGAATATATCAGACATACCTATCGTGAAGGCTGGAGCCTTCCGGAAATGCCGGTATAAGTATGAAACGATATATTATATTAGCACTATGTACGGTCATGTTCCTTGGACAGGCCGTACAGCTGGCGGCGCAAAAAGCGGACTGGAAGGTGGGTATACAGACTTGGACTTTCCACAATCTTACGTTGATGGAGACCTTGGATAAGACCCAACAACTGGGCATGGGGTATGCGGAGGCTTTCTTTTTCCAAGAATTGGGCGCTCCGTTCCCAAAAGAGACGTATTTAAATTACGACTTGAGCGATGATGACTGCGCTTTATTACGCCATGAGTTCAAGAAAAGGGGAATCAAGCCGATCGCCTTTGGTGTAGCCTCTTATGGGACTAACGAGGAATGGGATAAGTTCTTCGCATTCGCTCATAAAATAGGCGCGCATATCGTGACTGTCGAACCGGAGTTAAACCAGTTGGACTACATCGAATCCCTCGCCAAGAAGTACGATATGGAGGTAGCGATCCATAACCATCCGAGTCCATGCATTTACGCAAGTGCCGAGGTGGTAGAGAAAGCGCTGAAAGGCCGTTCTCCCTTGATGGGAGTATGCGCCGATATCGGCCATTGGAAACGGGTGGGTGAAGATCCGCTCAAGAATCTCCAGAAATTATCCGGACGCATCAAGGTGGCGCATTTGAAAGACCTCACCGACAAGATGGAAGACGCCACATGGGGAACCGGGATCTTACCGGTAAAAGCGTTCGTCAACGAGCTGAAGCGTCAGCATTTCAACGGGCTTATCTCCATTGAGTACGATGATTTCAAATCCGATATCCAAGAGATACGCAACAGCTTGGAATTCCTACGAAAATGCTCTAAATAGAAGTATACGCTTCCCTTAAAAACATCTATATCGGCGTAGGCCCACACGTATATACGTATAGGCTTACGCCGATACTAATATGGGCCTACACGTATATACGTATAAGCCCACACCTATATATGCCTAAAAAGTCGTTATCAGAACAAGGGATTATCCACCTTTTCTCTCAGCAACGCAAGATCTACCACCTGTTGAATATCACTCACATAATGGAACACCAAGCCTTTCAAATACTCCGGTTTGATCTCATTGATATCCTTCTCATTCTCCTTGCAAAGAATCAATTCCTTAATCCCGGCACGTTTAGCCGCCAAGATCTTCTCCTTGATACCACCTACGGGAAGCACTTTGCCACGCAGCGTAATCTCGCCCGTCATAGCCAAGTTCTTTTTCACCTTACGCTGAGTAAAGGCGGAGACAAGAGAAGTCACCATCGTTATTCCGGCACTCGGTCCGTCTTTCGGGATCGCCCCCTCCGGTACGTGGACATGCACATTCCAGTTCTCGAACAACTCCTCGTTAATATTAAACTGAGCCGCATGCGCATGGATATACTCAAGTGCCAACATGGCAGACTCTTTCATCACATCTCCCAGATTCCCGGTCAAAGTAAGCTTTGATCCCTTACCTTTACTTAAGCTCGACTCCACGAAAAGAATCTCACCACCAACAGCCGTCCAAGCTAATCCCGTAACCACGCCGGCATAGTCATTCCCTTGATATTTATCGCGGGAATATTCGACCGCCCCTAGATATTCATACAAATCCTCCGGCTTAATACTAGTCGGGATAGGCTCATCGCTAGCGACTTTACGGGCTAGCTTACGCATGATTTTGGCGATTTTCTTATCCAATTCCCGGACACCGCTCTCGCGTGTATAGGCTTCAACGATCACTTGTAAGGTTTTCTTGGGGAATTTCACGGAACCTTTCTTCAAGCCGTGTACATCCATCTGCTTAGGCACGAGATGCTTCGCTGCGATCTCTACCTTCTCCTCCATGATATAACCGCTCACCTCGATCAATTCCATACGATCCAGCAACGGCTGGGAAATCGTATTCAAATTGTTAGCGGTAGCGATAAACATTACCTTGCTTAAATCGTAATCGATATCCAGATAATTATCGTGAAACGCATTATTCTGCTCCGGGTCCAAGACCTCCAATAAAGCGGATGCCGGATCCCCCTTGAAATCATTCGTGATCTTATCGATCTCATCTAAGATAAAGACAGGGTTCGATGTTCCCGCCTTCTGTATATTCTGGATGATACGTCCGCACATAGCACCGATATAGGTACGACGATGTCCGCGAATCTCGGCCTCATCGTGCAATCCACCTAAAGAGACACGTACATATTTACGGCGCAAAGCCTCTGCGATGGAACGCCCCAATGAAGTCTTGCCGACTCCCGGAGGACCGTACAAACAGATAATCGGAGATTTCATATCCCCTTTCAGCTTCAATACCGCCAGATGCTCGATAATACGCTCTTTCACCTTCTCCAAACCATAATGATCACGATCTAAGACCTTCTGGGCATGAGACAAGTTGAAATTGTCCTTACTATACTCGTTCCACGGCAAGTTAACGATATTCTGGACATATTGCGTCTGTACGGAATAATCCGGAGATTGCGGATGCAATCGTTCCAATTTTCGCAATTCCTTCTCAAAGACCTGCGCTACCTCGGCAGGCCATTTCTTACGACTGGCTTTCTCCCGTAATTCTTTTATCTCCAACTCATTGATATTCCCGCCCAATTCCTCTTGAATGGTCTTGATTTGCTGTTGAAGGAAATATTCTTTTTGTTGTTGATTGATATCCTCATGTGTCTTCATCTGGATGGAAGCTTTCAACTCCACCAGCTGATACTCGCGGTTCAAGATAAAAAGTAACCGATACGCACGCTCTTTTAAGTCCCCGATCAATAACAATTGCTGTTTCTCGGCCGATCCACTCGGTATATTGCTACAAGAGAAATTGACCACATACAAGACATTCTTATTATTCTTGATCGAGAAGATCAAATCCCGGGGAGGTTCAGCCACGGCCCCAAGCATCTTGATGGTCAAATCCTTGATCGTTGAGATCAAAGCCTCGAACTCGCGGTCTGTCTTGTCCGGCTTCGTGTCCTCCAACACGGTGATCTTACCGGAAAGATACGGATCTGTCTCGGTCAACTCATTCAATTCAAAGCGTTTCTTACCTTGAAGAATAACAGTAGTGCTACCATCTGGCATCTCTAAGACACGAACGATGTCAGCGATTACCCCGGTAGTATATAAATCCTCTAAAACCGGATCTTCCGTATCCATCTCTTTCTGGCAAACAACTCCGATCAAACTCTTTTTATGTACAGCCTCTTTGATCAGGCGCATCGATTTAGGACGCCCGATAATCACCGGCAAGGCAACACCCGGAAAGAGTACCATATTCCTTAACGGAAGAATGGGTATAGTGTCTCCAACTTTCTCTATTCCTTCTGTGAAATCCTCATCTACATCGCATTCTGTAAGAATTGGCATTACGATACCAATATTGTCATCCAAGTCATCAAACGAATTCTGGCAAAATACTCTCGTCTTTTCTTTCATATATACATTCATATTGTATATGTTAATACAATAAACGTGCCAAAGTTACAGCTTTTCATTCAATTCTTACTAATTTCGCGGCATACAATCGATAGAGATATGGCAAATCCTTATTTTCAATTCAAGAAATTTACGGTATGGCACGATAAATGTGCCATGAAAGTCGGAACGGATGGCGTTTTGCTTGGGGCGTGGGCTAGCATAGAGAGATGTCAGAGGATTTTGGATGTGGGAACCGGAACGGGATTGATCGCCCTCATGCTGGCGCAGCGTAGCACCGCGATCCTAGACGCTATCGATATAGATTCAGACGCATGTTTACAAGCTCAGGAAAACATCGCGAAATCGCCTTTCGCCAACCGGATACAAGTCTATCAAACCTCGCTCTCCGAATATATGCCGGATGAGAATATCAAATATGACTTGATCGTATCCAACCCACCCTATTTTATTGATTCATTGAAATGCCCGGATACTAAACGTAATCTAGCCCGGCATACGGATACTCTATCACTCCCGGATTTATTGCGTGATAGCCGCAAACTGTTGGCAGCCGAAGGAAATATCGCCTTGGTGCTTCCCTTCGATCAACGGGAGTCTTTAATAGACCTCGCTCGAGAAGAGTCTTTGTCGCCATCGAGAGAAGCCCACGTTTCCCCCATACCGGACGCCCCTCCTAAGCGTTTATTAATAGAACTCTCAGCGACGCCGGTAGCAAAACCCAAATCGTCTCATCTGACCCTAGAAATCGAGCGGCATCGATATAGCGATGAATTCACCGCTATAGCTAAAGACTTTTACTTGAAAATGTAAGGAAGTTTTTTATCGAAGAAGCGAGTTACCTCGTCAAATAAATTATGTACCTCCTTGGTGAAAGACACAACCTCCGGAGTCAGCACATGTAAGGCCTTCGGTTCCACCGTAATATCGATACGGCGATCTGCCATGATCGGTTCTCCATCCAAGTGCATCACGCCCGGATGTTGGCGAATAATCGTGACTTGCTGGGCTTTCATCGTCTTAATCTTACTATTCCGATCAATCTGTTTGGTAAACAATTGAATGGCCAAAGGAGCGATATCCAATGGCATAAAAGGGGATAAGATCGTAACGTCCATCCGTCCGTCCTGTATATTCGCGTGCGGAGCGATAAACGCGTTATTACCATATTGCGAAGCATTCGCGCAAGCGACTAGAAACGCCTTCTCCTTGATCGTCTGATTATCTACCACCAATTCATAAGGCTCAGGCTTATAGCTCAGATACTCCTCTATCGTATTCTTTATATAAGTAAGAGACCCGCGCCGTTTCTCATTCGCGAATTTCTGGCTGACGGCGGCATCAAAACCGACTCCACAGGTACAGAAAAAGACCTGTCCGTTCGCCCGGCAGCAATCTATCGTCGTAACATGCCCTTTCGCGATCAGATCGATAGCCCTTTTCACGTCCATCGGTATGTGCAATTCTCTAGCTAAGCCATTGCCCGAACCTTTCGGGATGATACCTAAGATCGCGTTCGAATGGATCATAGCTCTCGCTATCTCATTCACCGTCCCGTCACCGCCTACCGCCAAAATATATTCAGCTCCTTCCTCTATGGCTTGCCGAGTCAACTCGCTGGCATGGCCTGCATACTCTGTAAAAGAAATGTTTAACGAACAGTTCTTTTTCGAGCAGATCCCTTCGATCATCTTAGGTATCTTGCGCTTCGACCCTACACCTGATATAGGGTTTATGATAGCTTGTACTTTTATATCCCGTTCGCTCATCCTCACTTCTTCTTTTTTATTTGAGAGGACAAAAATAATGCTTTTATAAAACTTTTAAAGCATTTCGACTACTATAAGTTATTTTTTTACTACTTTTGCGGCTGGATTTGCCGAAACATGGGATTATGTACGCGGCGAACCTGTGTTCTTTATTAGAATAAATAAATAGCGAGATAAATCATTCTCTTTTATAATAATATGAAACTTTTACAAGAGAAACTAGCAAAGTACGACGCTCCTCAAAGAGCCATGGCAATGGGAATCTATCCTTACTTCAGGGAAATCCAGAGCGATCAGGACACGGAAGTTCTAATCAGCGGGAAGAAAGTCTTGATGTTTGGTTCTAATGCGTACTTAGGATTAACCAATCATCCTAAAGTAAAAGAAGCAGCGATCGAGGCCATTAAAAAGTATGGTACAGGTTGTGCCGGCTCACGTTTCTTAAACGGAACGTTGGACTTACACCTCCAGTTGGAAAAACGTTTAGCAGAATTTGTTGGTAAAGAAGACGCCATCGTATACTCTACAGGTTTCCAAGTTAATCTAGGTGTTGTATCCTGTATCACCGGACGTGAGGACTATATCCTTTGGGATGAGTTGGATCATGCATCCATTATCGAAGGACATCGTCTTTCTTTCTCCACGAAATTGAAATTCAAGCATAACGATATGGACTCCTTGGAGAAACAACTCCAGAAATGCGAGCCAGACAAGGTGAAACTTATCGTTATCGACGGTGTCTTCAGCATGGAAGGTGATGTCGCTAAATTACCGGAAATCGTAGCTCTCGCAAAGAAATATAACGCAAGTGTAATGGTTGACGAGGCTCATGGTATCGGTGTATTCGGTGATCATGGCCGCGGTACTTGTAATCACTTCGGCGTTACGAACGATGTTGATTTGATCATGGGAACTTTCAGTAAGTCTTTCGCTTCTATCGGTGGTTTTATCGCATCGGACGAACCGGTTATCAATTACTTACGTCACCACTCCCGTTCCTATATCTTTAGCGCAAGCAATACGCCTGCCGCTACTGCCGCAGCGAACGCGGCATTAGATATTATGTTAAGCGAACCGGAACGTATCCAACATTTATGGGATTTGACTCATTACGCATTGGATGGTTTCCGTAACATGGGTTGTGAGATCGGACATACTTCTACCCCGATCATCCCGTTGTTTATCCGTGACAACGACTTGACATTCCTTATCGTAAAAGAATTATTTGAGGCCGGAATCTTCGTAAACCCGGTAGTAGCTCCCGCAGTTGCTTCCGAGGATACACTGATCCGCTTCTCCCTTATGGCTACCCACACGAAAGAGCAACTAGATTACGCTTTGGAGACAATCCACAAGGTATTCAAGAGCCATGGGTTGGTAGACTAATCGTGTAAATATATAAGAAAAGGCCCGAAGGTTAGGTATAACACCTATCTTCGGGTCTTTTTTTATAACTGAAAAAATCATAACTATGATTTTGAATGGGAATAAATCACTATTTTTGCATATTTAGATAAATTGGGCGGTTATGTCGATGGCCCTCTTACAAATTAAAAATAAATGGATTTCATATTAGATAAAGGAAGTAGCCATATGGGCTGCAAAGGTTGCAGCAAAAGGCAAAACAATAAACTGAATACCTATGATTGGTTGTGCGATGTACCCGACGCGGAAGGCTCGACTGATTTCGTAGAGGTTCAATTTAAAAATACCCGCAAAGGGTATTACTTGAATAGTGCTAAAATACCTTTGGAAAAAGGTGATATAGTAGCCGTAGAGGCAAGTCCCGGTCATGATATCGGTACGGTTTCTTTAACGGGTAAATTGGTTCTGCTGCAAATGAAGAAGAACAACGTGCGCACGGAAGCCGAGCCTAAACGGATTTACCGAAAGGCAAAACCGACCGATATCGAGAAATATGAGGAAGCAAAAGCAAAGGAACATGCCACCATGATTCGCTCGCGGCAAATCGCGGCCGATTTAGGATTGAATATGAAAATCGGTGATGTAGAGTATCAAGGTGACGGTAATAAGGCGATCTTTTATTATATAGCGGATGAACGTGTAGATTTCCGTCAACTAATTAAAGTGCTAGCGGAGGCTTTTCGTGTTCGTATCGAGATGAAGCAGATCGGTGCTCGTCAAGAAGCCGGACGTATCGGTGGTATCGGCCCTTGCGGTAGAGAACTTTGCTGTTCCAGTTGGATGACAAGTTTTGTATCGGTCGCTACCGGAGCTGCCCGTTATCAAGATATTTCCATGAATCCCCAGAAATTGGCCGGACAATGCGCTAAATTGAAATGTTGTATCAATTATGAGGTAGATACATATGTGGAAGCCCAGAAACGCCTTCCTTCCCGGGAAATTGTCTTGGAGACCAAAGATAATAATTACTATCATTTCAAGACGGATATTTTCAAACGGGAAATTACCTATTCTACGGATAAATCATTTGCGGCTAATCTTATCACGATTCCGGCAAGCCGTGCTTTCGATGTCATTAACATGAATAAGAAAGGCATGAAGCCGATATCTCTAGAGGCGGATACGAAGCCACAACCACCGAAACGAGACGCTCAAGATATTCTTGGGCAAGAAAGCGTCACACGTTTCGACTCTGTTAAAAAGAAAAAGAAAAAACGTCCTGCCAACAAGAATAATGGCGAGAACAATGGAAACGGGAACGGAGCTAACACCACCGCGACGGCAGTTACCAACACCGACGCACCTGTTTCTGAGAATAAGAACAACGGAGGAAACGGAGCCGGTGGCAATAATCGCCGCAACGGAGGAAATAATAGGAATAGCAATCGTGAGAATAACCGGGACAGAGAGAATAACCGGGAGAATAACAAAGATAATAGCCGGGAAAACAGTCGGGAGAATCGGGAGAACAACCGTGATAATAACAGGGAGAGCAACCGAAACAATCGCCCGAAACAAAGGCCGAGAGCTAATAACGATAAGCAATCCAACAATGACAAGCCTGCGAATAATGACAAACCTCAGCAACCGATCAAACAGGCCAGACCTGATAAAACGGAGAATAGGCCAGAGACAAAGCCTGAGGCTTAAAAAGTTCATTGCCGCCTGTGTAACATGCTTCTTATGCTTCTCTTGCGAGAATGAAGCTGTATACGATCAGTATCAAGCTATCCAGAACACCTCGTGGGAGAAGAATAAGGAGTACTATTTCACTTTCTTGATTGAGGATATATCGGTTCCGTACGACCTAACCTTGGAAGTACGGAACAATAATATGTATCCGTATCAGAACCTATGGGTATTTTGCAGCGAGGAACTTCCGATAGGTCCTTTAAAAAGGGATACGATCGAATGTATGTTAGCTGATGAGTTTGGGAAATGGTATGGGGACGGGATCTCCCTGTTTCAATCCAGTTTCCCGATACGGTCTGCTTACTATTTCCCCGTTAAAGGGCAATATACCTTTAGCTTCCGGCAGGGGATGCGTAACGACCAACTTCCGGGCATTCAGGAAATCGGCTTACGGGTCTTACCTTCTTCCACTAACGCTCCTTCCGAGAAGCGTCCAAACGAAGAAAAATAAACAATAAGATCGTAAATCCCCAAAGCGAGGAACCTCCATAGCTAAAGAAAGGCAAGGGAATGCCGATAACCGGAGTCAATCCCGTCACCATGCCGACATTAATCGCCAGATGGAAAAAGAATATGGAGGCTACGCTATAGCCATAGACTCGCCCGAAAGCATTATCTTGCCGCTCCGCCAATACAATCAGACGAAGAATAAAAAGTCCGAATACGATCAATACGGCAGAGGCTCCCAAAAAGCCTTGCTCCTCGCCTACCGTACAAAAGATAAAATCCGTATCCTGTTCCGGCACATACTTCAATTTGGTCTGCGTCCCATTCAAGAATCCTTTTCCGGATAATCCTCCGGAACCGATAGCGATCTTGGACTGATTCACATTATACCCCGCCCCGCTTGGATCATCCTCCAAGCCTAAAGAGACTTTAATACGAATTTGTTGGTGAGGTTCCAATATGTCATTAAACACATAATCCACAGAAAATAGGAAACAGATAGAACCTAAAGCGAACAGAGCGATTAACGCATAATGCCATACCCAGTTTCGAATGGATAAATAGAATAAATAGATTGACGCGGCTCCTACCAAGCCTATCGATATCCAAGCGAAGTTTACCGGGACAAACAAAGAAACGACATACCCGATCAAGAATATCGAAGCAATTCCCCCAAGCATGATCTTAACGCTTATATAATCCTTACGGACATTCCCAACTAATCCCATGGTTATTAATAAGACAAGGCAAGAGACGATTAATTCACCCAATGGGGTAATACCCACCATCACCTCTGAATATTTCATTCCCGTAACGAAAAAGACGACCGCACAAACTCCTATCAACAAAATATATCCAGTCATTCCTTCCCGGTATAACATCAGGAAGAATGCCAAGTAAACCAATGCCGACCCCGTCTCTTTCTGTAAAAGAATACAAACCATCGGCAAGAAGATCAAGAACAAAGTGATTGAGAAATTCTTGACCGTCGTTAGCTTAAAGCCATAGCCATTCATAAACTTCGCCACGGCCAAAGCGGTAGCGAACTTAGCCAACTCCGCTGGTTGCAAACGGATAGGTCCCAATACGAGCCAAGAATGCGATCCCTTGATATTAGGTGCTAAAAATATAGTGGCGATCAACAATACGATCACGCACGCATAGATCAGATAGGCGAATATATCGAAGAAGTCACTTTCCAGCATCAATATGACGAAAATAAGGGCGAGTGAGGTACCGATCCAAATCATCTGCATCCCCGGACGGCCCGACGGGTCGAACAAGCCAACGTTATCAAACTCGTAGCTCGCCCCACAAATACTAAACCAACCGGCGATTACCATAATCAAATACAACAAAATGGTAATCCAGTCTACCGACTTCCATATTTCCGTTTTCCTATAGCGCATTGTTCGGTAGTATTACGGCATTCATAATATATTCCTCCGTCGCCTTGTTAGCCTCGGATATTTCTCCTTTCAAATATTTCTCCAACATCAATTTACCGATAGGCACCGCATAGGTAGCACCGAATCCGGCGTTTTCCACAAACACGGCAATGGCGACCTTCGGCTTTTGATAAGGAGCGAATCCCATAAAAATAGAATGGTCCTTACCATGCGGGTTCTCCGACGTTCCCGTCTTTCCACAAACCTCGATATCCGGTAAAGCCGCCCCACGACAGGTTCCACCATAAGCGGTTCCCGTAACAGCCCCTCGCATACCCTCGGCAATATAACTATAATAATGCGTATCCACCGATGTATAATGCCTCTTACTATATAATGTATCCAGCGGAGTGTCTTGAATCTCTTTCACGACATGCGGAGTAATATAATATCCCCGATTAGCGACAGTAGCCGCCAAATTACAGATTTGCAAAGGCGTAGCCAATATCTCACCCTGACCGATAGCGATCGAGATAACCGTACTGGAATTCCAACGTCCCCGGTACACCTTATCGTAGAACTTACTATTCGGAATGAACCCTCGCTTCTCCCCCGGAAGATCGATTCCCAGCTTATAGCCATACCCCATAGAAACCATATAATTCTTCCAAACCTCAAAAGCCTCCTGTACCGACGGATATCGCTTCCGGCTGTCGATCATATCATGCAGTCCCCAAGGGAAAAAAGAGTTACAAGAGGTCGCCAACGCCCCGACCAGATTCAGAGGAGACGGATGCCCGTGACAAGCCGGCTTACCTCCCCGGAAGGTATATCCATGCGCACAGGTATATTGAGTTTCCGGAGTAATCACCCCTTCTTGCAAGAAGATCAAACCTTGAGTCGGTTTAAATGTAGATCCGGGAGGATATTGCGCCATGAGCGGGCGGTTGAATAAAGGTTTCAACGGGTCCTTCTGCAAAGCCACGTAGTTCTTTCCCCGCTGGCGCCCGATCAAGATACTCGGATCATATGTAGGAGCGGAAACCATACAAAGTACCTCCCCTGTCTCCGGCTCTATCATCACGATACCCCCTAATTTATTCTGCATTAACTTCTCCCCATAAGCCTGCAAGTCCATATCCAAGGATAATTTCAAGTTCTTGCCGGATTCAGGCTGGATATCGTGCATGCCTTCCTCGTATCGCCCCTTGATACGTCCGTGAGCGTCACGCAACAGGATCTCGACTCCTTTCACGCCCCGCAAATATTCCTCGTACGATTGCTCGATCCCGGTCCTGCCGGAGTAATCGCCTTGTGTATAATAAGCGTCATTCTCTATATCTTTCCGGTTTACCTCGCCGATATTTCCCAGCACAAGAGCGGCATTGGGATACTCGTATTGGCGGATCGTGCGATTCTGGATATAGAAGCCGGGAAATTTGTATAACTTCTCCTGCAACACGCCATATTCTTGTGCGGAAAGCTGGTTCATAAATACTTGAGGGACATAGGAAGAATAACCGGGATTTAACCGCCGGTTCTTAATATCCGCTATACGTTTGAGGAATTGCTCTTTCGTGATGCCCAGCACATCACAGAAATCGAGGGTATCGAAAGGCTGTATCTCACGCATGATAAGCATCACGTCGTAAGCGGGCTGGTTATAGACCAATAATTTACCATTACGATCGTACATCATACCCCGGGAAGGATATAAGGTTTTTTTCAAGAAAGCGTTACTATCCGCCCAAGCTTTATAATCGTTGTCGACCACCTGAAGGATGAACAAACGGATAATAAAGATGATAACCAACAGGATCACCGCCCCACCTAAGACATAGCGCCTGTTCTCAAACTCATACTTGGTATTATTCTCCACTTTTCTGAGACTCTATATTGAATGCTTCTACCGTACAAATCAATAAGGTTGTCATCACCACGCTCGAGAGGATACGGACAACCAGAAACAACGGGTCAAATAAAGTCAACGACTCAATCACAAAAAGAGTCGTATGTTGTATCAACACAAACGATAACACATATCGGAAAAAGCCTCCGAAACCAAAGGTCTTATAAGACGGGTAAATACCTTCCGGCAAATCTTTCCCCATGAATACACGGATTAACGGCTCCCTGCAAAATCCCGCCAATGTACAGGCGGCCGCATGCATACCCGGTGTGTTGCTGAACGTATCAATAACCACCCCGGCTATGAAAGAGAAGAAAACGACTTGCGTCCGTGAGCTACCGACCGGCATCTTAATAATGAAATAGAGATACAGAAACGGGGTAGCGATCCGCAAGAAATGAATGTTGTTCAAGACCAAGACCTGAATCAACACAAACACCACGAAATATATGAAACCACGCAGTAAATTATTAATCATTTCTTTTCGCCTCTTGTTCTACACCAATTTGCTCCGTCTGACGGAAATTCTTGATAATACGCACGTTGTTCAACGCTTGAAAATCCGTAGCCAGCTCGACCTGTAATGAATAGAAATTATCATCGTGTTGTTTCTCGAAATCAGCGACCGTACCTACGATAATACCCGAGGGGAATACGGCGGAGTAACCGCTCGTCACGATCGTATCGCCTTTCTGGAACTCCACATGGCGCGGCAACTCATCGAGGTTGGCGTACAGCGTATTGCGTCCATTCCAGCTTAATGACCCGAAATAACTACTACCTAATACCTTACAACTCAACCGGAACTTAGGATTCAGCAACGGAATGATCACGGAGAAATGATCGGAAACCGTCGATACGATACCAACCACACCTCGTTCCGAGACAACTCCCATATCGGGCATGATCCCATCCAGCTTCCCTTTATTCACGGTAATATAATTGGACAAATGCGTGACACTGTTGTTCACTACATCCGCCACGACAAACGAATAAGGAAATTGCTCCGTCGAATCCGGCGCGAATCCCTTAAAACTAACCGTATCCGCAATCAGCGCATCTAACTGATCTTGCAGATCCAGCATTTGCAATTCCAACTGTCCGTTACGCTCCAATAACTCCTTATTGATATCCCGAAGATTCAAATAAGAAGTAACAGATCCGGATATCGAGGCGATATATCCTGTCACGACATTCGCTGAACTGAATATAATATTCCGTTGGTATGCGTTATTACGATAGACCAACATCAACGAAACAGCCTCAAGCAGAATGAACAAAAACCAATGCCTCTTCCCGATCAGGAACTCTAGTAACTTACGCATAGGAATTGAAAACTGAAAGTTGAGAATTGAAAATTGAAAAGAACTAGACCTATCGGCTCGCTAATTTTCAACTTTCAATTCTCAATTCCCAATTATTTACTCTTATCGGATTAAGAAATTAAACTTCTCAATATTCTTCAAAGCGACTCCCGTACCTTTCGCCACGGCATGCAACGGATCCTCGGCGATATGGAACTGGATATTCATCTTATCCCGCAAGCGCTTATCCAAACCGCGAAGCATAGCGCCACCGCCAGCCAAATAGATACCGTTTTTCACGATATCGGCATATAACTCGGGAGGGGTTTGCTCCAAGGCACTCAAGATAGCCGCCTCGATCTTCGAGATAGACTTATCCAAACAGTGGGCGATCTCCTGATAAGAGACGGGTACCTCCATCGGTAAGGCAGTCATCTGATTCGGGCCGTGAACCACATAATCCTCCGGAGCGTCCTCCAATACAGTAAGCGCGGAACCCACGTTGATCTTGATACGCTCGGCCATACGCTCACTCACCTTCACGTTGTGTTGGCGACGCATATACTCCACGATATCAGCCGTTAAATCGTCACCCGCCATACGGATTGATTTATTCGACACGATACCACCTAAGGATATGACAGCGATCTCGGTAGTACCACCTCCTATATCCACGATCATATTACCCTCGGGGGCCAAGACATCTATACCGACACCGATAGCGGCAGCCATCGGCTCAAAAACCATGTACACATCACGTCCACCGGCATGCTCGGCAGAGTCTCGCACGGCACGTATCTCTACCTCCGTACTACCTGAAGGGATACCGATCACCATACGTAAGGACGGAGCGAACCAGCGCTTCCTTCCGCTCGCCATCTTGATAAAGCCGCGAATCATTTGCTCGGCAGCGTAGAAATCCGCGATAACTCCCTCACGAAGCGGTCGTACGGTACGAATATTCGGGTGCGTCTTCTCGTACATCTCACGGGCCACCTTACCGACAGCCAGCACCTTGTCCGAGCGAGCATCCAAAGCAATCACCGAAGGTTCGTCTACCACCATCTTATCATTACACGTGATAATGGTATTAGCGGTACCCAAATCTATGGCAACTTCTTGTGTGAAAGAAAACAATCCCATTAGTCTTATTATTAATGTTTAAAATGACGAACACCTGTCTTCACCATAGCCAAACCATGTTGGTTACAGTACTCGACAGACAACTTATCATTGATAGAGCCTCCCGGCTGGATTACGGCCGTGATACCTGCTTGGTCTGCGATCTCAACGCAATCGGGGAACGGGAAGAAAGCGTCGGAAGCCATCACGGCGCCATTCAAGTCGAAGCCGAATGATTTAGCCTTCTCTATGGCTTGTCTCAAAGAGTCCACACGAGAGGTCTGCCCGATACCGCTGGCGCAAAGCTGCTTGTTCTTCACCAAGGTGATCGCGTTGGACTTGCTGTTCTTCACGATCTTGTTGGCGAACAACAGGTCCTCAACCTCCGAGGCTGTCGGCTGCTTATCCGTCATAGGCTCCAAATCAGCCTTACCTTGGATACTCAAGTCCTTCTCCTGCATCAAGACACCATTCAATAAAGAACGGAACTGCATCGGGCAAGTCTTACAATCCTTACGGATCAAGATGATACGGTTCTTCTTCTGTTGAAGTACCTCCAGCGCGTCAGCGTCGTAAGCCGGAGCGATAATCACCTCGAAGAAAATCTTGTTGATTTCCTCGGCCACTTCCTTGTTAATCGTAGTATTCGTGATCAAGATGCCACCGAAAGCGGAAACCGGGTCACCGGCCAAAGCCTCTTTCCAAGCCTCAACCACATTACTGCGGGAAGCGATACCGCAAGCATTATTATGTTTTAAGATAGCGAACGTCAGCTCGTCAAACTCATCGATCAAGTTCACGGCAGCGTCGATATCCAATAAGTTGTTGTAAGAAATCTCTTTTCCATGGATTTGATCGAACATATCGTTAAACTTACCATAGAACTTAGCGGCTTGATGAGGATTCTCGCCATAACGCAAATGCATCGGGCTATCTACCGTTGCACGGAAATGGGAACCTTCGCGGCCATCAAAATAATTGAAGATAGCGGAGTCGTAACCCGAGGAAACGGCGAACGCCTCTTTGGCGAACCATCTACGATCCTCGATGCTTGTCTCAGCGCCCTTCTCGTTCAAAAGATCCATCAACGGCTGGTATTGAGCCTTGGAAGCTACGATTACCACATCCTTGAAGTTCTTCGCGGCGGCACGTATCAAAGAGATACCGCCTATATCTATTTTCTCAATAATTGCTTGTTCCTCAGCGCCGGAAGCGACAGTCTCCTCGAAAGGATATAGGTCAACGATAACCAAGTCAATCTCCGGGATCTCATATTCAGCTAATTGTTTCTGGTCATTCTCGTTCTCACGGCGAGCCAAGATACCACCGAATACCTTCGGATGAAGCGTCTTCACACGACCGCCCAAAATAGACGGATAAGAAGTCAAGTCCTCTACCGCATCACAAGGCAAACCCAATGACTCGATAAATGATTGAGTACCACCTGTTGATACAAAGCTCACACCCTCGCTATGCAATTTCTTTAGGATTTCGTCCAGCCCGTCTTTGTGAAACACAGAGACCAAGGCACGTTTCATTCGTTTCGTTGCAGCCATCTTTCTATTTTCGTTTACTTTAATGTTTTAGAGCACAAAAGTAGATATTTATTTCCAATCCAGCCTTATTATTCAGATAAAAACAAGGCAACCATACCAAATTTCATCCATAGCCAAAGAAACATGAATCCATCGCACATGATACGGGAGACGGGGCACGCCCCGTCTCTACAACCTATGACATTGCCCTAAGATAATGAGATTTCCTTTGTTAATAATAGAAGATCGCCCAATTTGACATTCTGACATTTTGTATTCTAAAGCTCCAGAGAATCGAATATTTCGCCCCAGAGTACAGTCGGTTTCCATATTTGAGAATAAAAATCCGCAATTAGTTATCTTTCAAGGACATATCGTTTTTTGGGCTTTTATTCTAGCGAGGATTCCCGTCTCTTATCACCCTCAAACATACAAACAATAGACTTCTTATTCGAAAACAATAGACTTTTCACTCGAAAACAATAGTGTTTCGCTCCGAAAACAATAGCATTCGCAGTCGAAAGCAACTAACAACGCCGCCGTAAACACCCTACAACTGGATCGTAACAACCTTACAATGCCTATCCGCAGACCCGAAAACCGGCAAAAACCGACCTTTTTCGCTCTCCTTTCCCTCCAGTTCACCCTGCCTATAAAAAGGCATTGTCAGCGTAAAACGCCAATCCTGACCAAATAGTCATAACAAAGCGCCTCCCACTGACAAGTCATCACCCCACAGAAAGCTATCGGCCTCCCGTGATTGCAGAGAGAAGCCTAGGTAGGAAGCGCCGAAGCATGGCATAGAAAGCCAAGCAGATCAAAATAGCTCCCAAAGCAACCCCGAAGTAAATCCCAATAATCGCCCATTCCGCAGAAGACCGGAAGAACCATAATATCAATCGATATATAAAGATCTGCACGATAACATGAGAGGCAAAGACAAAGAAACTAGCCCCCTCCAAGAAGGAGTTAGTCCGCCAAAGAGCCTTTTCCAATCCATACGCAGAAAGAGAGATCGCAAAGACACAGCCCACAAGAATGCCTACATTATGCACATAAACATTCCATCCTAATTCCTTTGAAAGAAGATCCGCTAAAGCCAAAACCACATAAAGCAATGCCGCCCCCGTAATAAAGGACGCGTCTCCACTACAAAATTCCGCCGATGCACGCTATAGAAAGCACCAAGCGAGAAAAAGAACCAAGCGTTCGGACTTAAACCCGGCGTACTGGCCCCATCGTAAATGAGCCAAAGAAAGCCAAGTAGCGCTAACGCATATTGCCGTAAATAGCGTACCATAGCATACACCAATGGCGAGAATACCACCAATACCATCAAATCACGGATAAACCACAACGGATAGTTGATCGGCATCGGCATTCCTCCCGGCTCACTAGGTTCTCTCGCCCAAAAGGTATCCCACCAATCACACCATCCGTTATCCAGCACAGGTTTAGCCTCACCGGAAAGCACAGATGGAAACAAAAGTTCTATCAAGAGGTGCAAACCCACCAATGCTCCATTCCAAAATAGATAAGGCAACAGCAAGGTTTGTGCCCGCTTTCGCAATTTAGAGCCATACATAGGCCAACTAAAGGAACTCTTATAAAAGAACAGATAACCGGATATCAAGAAAAAAAGGGGTACGGCAGTACGTGCCAGCACTTGAGAAAACAGGTCCGCTATTAATTTATAAATGGGATATTCATCCATTACGGGAACCTTAACACCACCTATCGGCAATTCTTTATAATAGCAATGTATCAATACCACCCCCACGATCAAGGGAAAGCGCAAAAAGGCAATCGTCTTCGATTGCAACTCATCATTTGTCATCGTAAAAAGATTCGTTTTTAAATTGTTTGAAACTAAAAGTGCGCCACGCTCTGCATCTCCATCCAACAGGGAAAAGAATGCAAAAGCGTGTCGCACCCATTTCGAAACAAAATAAAACGGGGGCGCATCCACCTTTTCCTTTCTCTGGGCTTTAAGAATAAAATTGGTCGTTTTTCTTCCGGAGAAATGCGGCGAAGCATAAATTAAGGAAATAAGGAAAGAATGGGTTTAAATCATAGGCTATACTATTATGGGGTTAATAAATAAGAGGCATAAGGACACAAAAAAAGGTGTGAACCCTACTTATTCAGAACGTAGAAGGTACGACCAAGCACCCAAGCCCAAACCAAATAAGCACTAGGAACACACCCCGTTTGGGTGTACTCACTATCGAACTTATTTCTTCTTGAGCTTTATTATTTGGTCGTTTTACTACATTAAGAAATAAATAGCAAATACTAATATGTCAATCTCTTATATCTCTATCGTTTACTCTCTGTTTCTTATTATTTCGTTTTTATATTCGCCGCAAATATACGACATAAAACTGTTCCATGCTAGATAAGCACCTACGAAATAGCAGGGTTTCTAAACATATCTAACACAACAACTCTCTCAACGACTCTGTTCTTTCTCTATCACCGCTTCTATTTGAGGTTGCAATTTTGGAATAATATTCTTTGCCACATCCCAAACAATCAGATAATTAACACCCATATAGTCATGAATCAACCGATCTCTCATTCCAGCCATATGTTTCCATTGAATGTCACTCCATTGATATTTAACATCTGCGGGAATTTTCTTAGTCACTTCACCGACAATCTCCCAACTACGGCAAACCGCCCTCTTTAACGTTTCATCCGAAAAAAATTGATACATAGGCAGATCATCCGTAACTACAGAAAGGATGTAGTTACATTCCTCCAATATATGCAGCAAATAAGCGATAGGGGTCTTACACATATTCTACCTCCTTTAATATCTGCTGGCCAATAAAAGGGCTTAACCCTTTAAGGGTGACTATGTCCACTTTCAATCTGTCAAAAAGCTTCTCTAATATCTCACAAGCCAAAAGGAAATTGGAATAAGTCTCTTTATCATCCTCAAAGTCGATCAATATATCCACATCACTACTTTCCGTATTGCTCTCACGAACAGTAGAGCCAAAAAGCCCCAACTGCTTTACACCGCAACTCTGCGACAAAGGCTGCTTTGCTTTCCGAAGAAGAGATATGACAGATTGTTTATTCATTACACAATTGGATATTAATGTATAATGCAAAGATAAGCAATATTTTTCGTACCTTCTCATTTAAACCGCGTATCGTTTGCTTAAATGAGATTAATATACTTACTTTGCGATAAATAAACTTTTAATCAAACTATTAAACTATGGATATACTAAATTCTCATTTACCTTTGTCTATAACTACTCAAAGCAACTACAAATGACACAAAAAGAATCTATCCGCTTATTCGAAGAAAGAAAAGTTCGCGCCATATGGGATGACGAACAAGAGGAATGGTATTTCTCGATCGTTGATGTTATATCTATTTTAACAGATAGCCCCAACCCTCGAAAATACTGGAGTGTATTAAAAACCAGATTGAAAAAAGAAGGTAGCGAGTTGACTACAAATTGTAGTCAACTGAAAATGCAGGCCGCTGATGGCAAGAAATATTTAACCGACGTAGCCAATACCGAGCAACTCTTCCGCCTTATCCAATCAGTACCATCTCCAAAGGCAGAACCTTTTAAGTTATGGATCGCCCAAATAGCGAAGGAACGTTTGGATCAAATGCAAGACCCGGAATTGTCTATCGAGCAAGCCATGGCCGATTATAAACGATTGGGCTATTCGGATAATTGGATCAACCAACGATTGAAATCCATAGAGATACGGAAAGATCTAACAGATGAATGGAAGAAAAGAGGACTGGAAGCCAAAACCGGGAAAAGCGTTATCTCACCGCTCAACGCCCAAAAGATAATTAGCCTAAAAAAGGGAGAGAACGAGCGGGATGTATGACATCCAATGATAAGATAAACAATATTTTTCGTACCTTTGCATCCTCAATCGCAATTTAATAGGTATACGAAATATGATAACAGTTAACAATCTGGACGTACAGTTTGGAAAACGCATCCTTTTTCAGGATGTGAACATGAAGTTTACACCGGGCAATTGCTACGGTATTATCGGTGCTAACGGGGCCGGAAAATCTACGTTTCTCCGTGTAATCAGCAAGCAATTAGACCCTACCAGAGGTAGCGTTAACCTAGGACCGGGCGAACGCCTTTCCGTATTGAGCCAAGATCACTTCGCGTTCGATGAATATACGGTTATGGATACCGTATTGATGGGACATACGACCTTATGGGAGGTGATGAGCGAGAAAAACGCCCTTTACGAGAAACCTGATTTCAGTGACGCCGACGGTATCCGCGTATCGGAACTGGAAGAGAAATTCGCCGAGATGGAAGGCTGGAACGCAGAGAGCGACGCCGCCAACCTATTGAGCGGACTAGGCATCAAGGAGGATTTGCATTATATGTATATGAAGGACTTGAGCGGTAAGCAGAAAGTACGTGTCTTATTGGCCCGTGCCTTGTTCGGACAGCCCGATAACCTATTATTGGATGAGCCGACGAACGACTTGGACCTTGAGACGGTTTCTTGGTTGGAGAATTATCTCTCTAATTTCGAGCATACCGTATTGGTTGTTAGCCACGACCGTCACTTCCTCGACTCCGTTTGTACGCATACCGTGGATATCGACTTCGGTAAATTACAATTATTCGCCGGAAACTATAGCTTCTGGTACGAGTCTAGCCAGTTAGCCCTTCGTCAACAGCAGAACCAGAATAAGAAAGCCGAGGAGAAGAAGAAAGAGTTGGAAGAATTTATCCGCCGTTTCAGTGCCAACGTAGCGAAGTCCAAGCAGACCACCAGTCGCAAGAAGATGTTGGAGAAGCTGAATATCGAGGAGATCAAACCGTCCTCACGCCGCTATCCGGGAATCTTGTTCACGCCTAACCGCGAACCGGGCAACCAGATCCTTGAGGTGAAAGGATTGTCGAAGAGTATCGACGGACAGGTATTGTTCAAGGACTTGAACTTCTTCGTGGAGAAGGATGACAAGATCGTATTTATCAGTCACGACCCTCGTGCCATGACCGCCTTGTTCCAGATCATCAACGGTGAGGAGAAAGCGGATGCCGGTACGTATCAGTGGGGACAGACGATCACGACCTCTTATCTTCCTCTCGATAACTCCAAATATTTCAATACAGATATCAACCTGCTCGATTGGTTATGCCAGTTCTCGCCGGATACTAACGAGGTATTCTTGAAAGGCTTCCTCGGACGTATGTTGTTCTCGGGCGAGGAGCTCATGAAAAAGGTAAGCGTACTTTCCGGAGGTGAGAAGATGCGTTGTATGATCTCACGTATGATGCTCACCGACGCCAACTGCTTGATCTTGGATACTCCGACCAACCACTTGGACTTGGAATCCATCCAAGCCTTCAATAATACATTGAAGACATTCAAGGGAAATATCCTGTTCTCCAGCCATGACCACGAGTTCATACAAACCGTGGCGAACCGTATCATCGAGCTGACTCCTAACGGTATCATCGATAAGATGATGGATTACGATGATTACATCACAGATCCGGCTATCGCTGAGTTACGGGAAAAGCTATATTCGAAATGAAAAAAAGATTATTATTCATACTAATCGTTTTTATCGCATGGCTACCGGTTTTTGTTATTCAAAAACCGGTATTTATGTTTTATCAGCATGCGTTGTCCGAGGCTTGTACCTTCACGGACTTCCTACAGGTTATGCTTCATGGGCTGAAGCTGGATTGTACGATAGCGGGATACCTTACGGCCATCCCTCTCCTATTGACTTTAGTATCAGTTTGGCTTCCGGGCGCTTGGTTGAAGAAGGTATTGAAAGGGTACTTCTTGATCATGGGAATTCTGGTATCCGCGATCTTTTCCGTAGATGTGGCTTTATACAGCTTTTGGGGATTCAGGTTGGACGCTACTTTATTCTTCTACCTGCAATCGCCCGCCGATGCGATGGCGAGTGTTCCGTTGGGAATGTTCTTTATCCAATTATTGGTATTCGTGGCATATACGCTAAGTATCTATGCTTGGTTCACCTTCATCCTCCGGTTCGCGCCAGTAAAGCCTAGCTTTCCACCTACGGGATTGGAACAATTGGGAAGTACTTTCGCCATCCTCTTAGCAGGGGGAATATTGTTTATTCCGATCCGGGGAGGTGTAACTACGTCTACGGCAAATGTCGGCATGGTTTATTTCAGCCAGAACCAGTTCTTGAATCATTCGGCGATCAACCCGTGTTTCAGTCTGATAGCCTCATTGAGTAAGCAACAGGATTTTGCCTCGCAATTCGATTTCTATCCGGAGGAAAAGCGGAAAGCCTTATTCGATACGCTCATTCAAGCCCAAGACTCCTTATGCCCGGGAGATTCCATACCTACAGAGCCTGTCAAGCTATTGACAACGACTCGTCCCAATATTCTCATTATCATCATGGAGAGTTTCACGGCAAATGCTATCGAGGCTGTTGGTGGTGAGCCGGGAATTACGCCGAACTTGAATCGGCTGAGCAAAGAAGGTGTATTATTCACGAACCTATATGCCAACTCGTTCCGTACCGACCGAGGCTTAGTCTCCGTATTGAACGGCTATTTAGCCCAACCCACCACCTCCATCATGAAGTATCCGGTGAAAAGCCAGACCCTTCCATCTATCGCAAAGAGTCTTAACAAAGAAGGATATACGGCGGATATGCTCTATGGAGGTGATATCAATTTCACGAATATGCAAAGTTATTTCTATAGTTCCGGCTACAGCAAGATAACGGCAGACCGTGATTTTCCCTTGAGCAGCCGTCTGAGTAAATGGGGAGCAAACGACGATATCACGTTCTCGCATCTTTACGAGGATATCAAGCAAAGACCAGTCGACGGCAAACCTTGGTTAAGTACATTCCTGACATTAAGTAGCCATGAGCCATTCGAGGTCCCGTTTCACCATTTGGAGCATCCTTATCTAAACTCCGTCGCGTTTACGGACAGCTGTATCGGTAATTTCATTGATACGTTCAAGGAACTGCCGGCATGGAAAAATACGGTAGTCATCTTTGTCTCCGACCACGGATACCGTTACCCTGAAAACATGCAGGAGTACGGACCTTTACGTTTCCACATACCTATGCTATGGCTAGGCGGAGCGATCGCCGAACCTAAAGTGATCGATACGTATGCGAACCAAACCGATTTGGCAGCCACCTTATTAAATCAGATGGGTCTCCCCACGGATGAGTTCTCATTCAGCAAAGATATATTGAATCCTTGCGTCCCGCATTACGCCTTTTATACATTCAATAATGGATTTGGCTTTATAGACGAATCCGGTGTTTCCGTATACGACAATGAAGGGAACAAGATTTTAGTAGAAGAACCTGAAAGCGGAAACGAGACCCGCTTGGAGAAAGGAAAAGTCCTATTACAAACTTTATACGACGATCTGGGAAATCGATAGCGACAGATATAAAAAAGGCCGACTTACACAAGCCGGCCTTTTTTATTTATATTAAATATATTCTTACTTAGCGTAGCTTACCGCACGAGTCTCACGGATCACCGTGATCTTAACCTGTCCCGGATAAGTCATCTCATCCTGAATCTTCTTAGCGATCTCAGCGGACAAGTTCTCGGTGTCCTTATCGTCAATCTTATCAGCGCCAACGATTACGCGCAACTCTCTACCCGCTTGGATAGCGTAAGTCTTGACAACACCCGGATACGATAAAGCCAATTGTTCCAAATCATTCAAACGCTTGATATAAGCCTCTACGATCTCACGACGTGCGCCCGGACGAGCACCTGAAATAGCGTCGCAAACCTGTACGATCGGAGCCAACAGCGTCTGCATCTCCACCTCATCGTGGTGAGCGCCTACGGCGTTGCAAATATCCGGTTTCTCCTTATATTTCTCGCAAAGCTTCATACCCAAGATAGCGTGCGGCAATTCCGGCTCATCATCGGGCACTTTACCAATATCATGTAACAATCCGGCACGTTTCGCTTTCTTCGGGTTCAATCCCAACTCGGAAGCCATCACGGCACAAAGGTTGGCCGTCTCACGAGCATGTTGCAACAAGTTTTGTCCATAAGAAGAACGATACTTCATCTTACCGATCATACGAATCAATTCCGGATGCAAACCGTGCACTCCCAAATCGATCACGGTACGCTTACCGGTCTCTACGACCTCGTCTTCCACTTGCTTCTTCACCTTCGTTACCACCTCCTCGATACGAGCCGGATGGATACGTCCGTCCTGTACCAATTGATGCAAGGCCAAACGAGCGATCTCACGGCGAACCGGATCGAATCCGGAAAGAACGATAGCCTCAGGCGTATCATCCACCACGATCTCAATACCGGTAGCGGCCTCCAAAGCACGGATATTACGTCCCTCACGACCGATGATACGGCCTTTGATCTCGTCCGATTCAATATGGAACACGGTAATAGAGTTCTCGATAGCCGTCTCCGTCGCTACCCGTTGGATAGACTGGATCACGATCTTCTTCGCCTCCTTATTTGCGGTCATCTTCGCCTCCTCGACGATCTCGTTGATGTAAGAAGCGGCTTGCGTCTTTGCCTCATCCTTTAAGGACTCGATCAAACGCTCTTTGGCTTCCTCGGCGGACAACCCGGAGATAGCCTCCAAATGCTCCACTTCCTTCTGATGAAGTTTATCCAAATCTTGCTTCTTCTTCTCCACCAACTCCAACTGAGAAGATAAATTCTCCTTTACAGCCTCTACCTCGTTATTCCTACGCTGTAACTCTTCCTGACGTTGATTCATCGTCAGTTCTCTTTGTTTCAATTTAGTCTCGACAGACTGGATCTTAGCGTTACGCTGTGATACCTGTTTTTCCAAGTCCGCTTTCAAATGAAGAAACTTCTCCTTTACTTCCAGCATCTTGTTCTTCTTTATCACCTCGGCCTCCTTCTCCGCCTCTTGAAGCACGGAGTCGTACTTCGACTTCAGAAGGAAACGCATGCCCAGCCACGCAAGCAACCCACCAATGATGAAGGTTACTATCGGTATGATTATATACATTCCAACCATTTAACTAATAATTTAAGATTCATTTATTTATATACAAAAAAAGCACTACCATCACACGGTCTTACCGTGCAAAGCAGTGCGGAAACTCTCTTCTTACAATATGTATGTTATTTCTTCAGATATCCTTCCAACTCGGTTGTAAGCTCCTGTATCTTATCCGTAAAAGGATTTGTATCATTCCGTTTTTCCAACTCCAGATTATGCATCGAGAGTTGAAAAGCCACCATGGCTAACAAATCTTTCGTATCCACCTCGACCGCAAAATGCTGCCTGTATTGAAGAATCTTGCTGTTGATCTGATCAGCGGCGGCACGCGCCAACTCTTCCTCATGACGTTTGATCGTAAGCGGATATTTCTTTCCGGCTATCACTATATTTATAAGAAATTCTTCGTCCATCGCTTCTATTCATTTAAAAGTGCGATGCACTTGTCTACTTCCCGCACTAATTTTGATAACCGCATCCGGGCGTTCTTCATCTCTTCCTCATTCGTAGAAACAATTCGCGCCGTCAGCATGTTATCACATTTGGCATTCAATCCTTCAATCATATCCTTCGCCTGCCGCAACTCCTCGTCTTTAAGGCTCAAAGCAGCTGTAAGTTCGTCAATTCTACGTTTCTGCTGATCGCATAACGCCATCAAATCACGAACTCTAACCTCAAATACAGCTAACAATCTCTTATGATCTTCGGTCATTTCACACCAAATTCTACACAAAAGTAAGTTTTTGAATTGAATTAACCAACTGTAGACTTAATTATTTTGACAGAAAACGTATGGACAAATAAAAAGGCCGTCCAAAAAAATCGAACAGCCCTCCCTAATTCTTGTAAACGTTCCTCTTGTTTACACTAAAGAAACATACATTTCACCTTCAATCTCCTCGAAAGCTAATTTACCTTCTTTCGCCAACCAACCAAAAGCGGCGTACATATCTTTTTCCGCTTTAATCTTCGTGGCTTTCTTCACTGCCTTAAAACTCATTTTACCGCCTTCATTTAAAACGTTCCATACAAGGCCGGCGTTTGTACCAATTAATTCAATCATTTTATGATAACATTTGATTACTGGGGACAAATTTATAGATTAAATGATTAAAACAAAAGATTATAGATGTTTTTTAGCATAAAAGATGGACATTTTTCGCTTTGTAAACAATATTAACACGGTTATAACGTTATTTTTCCTCTGTTTTCTCGGCATATCAGTTCCGCTTCCACGTTTACCGCTGAGACATATATTTTTAATAAGTCAACCGAGTAACCACCCGCTTCCAATAAGCCCTCCTTACCGGAATAACCATTCAGAATCATTAACAATGAAGTGGTCGACATTTCAATCTTGGTACGTTCCTCATCGCTGGTAGGCGTTCCGACACCCGCTACTCCATCCCTGTAGACTGGAAGACCGGCGATATTCAATTCACCACGTCCGATACCGTGATAAATTTCCCCCTCTTTTCCGACACCTAGTTCCAATCCGCCTACAATCTTATCCGCGTCAAATCCTCCGATAGAATAACCGCTACGGATAGAAACCAGATTGACGATATCCACCAAGGTATCTATCTTATATAAAGGAAGCCCGCGAAGTATCCGCCGTCTTAACGCCTCGGCGGAAGGGCGATACCGATTCGGGTCTTTCCCCAGACGTTTATAAGCCTGACGGGTAGCGAAAATAGGAGTCCACTTATTAATATCCTCTATCTTACAGGTAGAACGGATGTCCTCCTCAACACGGGTTATTTCTTCCCAAAGTCGTTCATCGGGCTCCGTGTTCTTTACTTGGCAGGCGATAGCCAACACGTGAAGATCGGGGCAAGCCTCCGATATCTCAGATGAAAGAGTGATTGAAATCATGTCTATTATAAGTTTGAGCCAATATAACTAAGATTTTTTCAAGCATATCCCGGTAAGGATCCGGCCGCTTTTGACACTGAGGCGACGAGCGGAGAAATAATCCTCATACCGAATATAAGTACAGATGCCAGCGATCTCTATATGCCCGGAGAGCAATCCTGCCTCTAACAATTGTAAACGGTTGGTTTCCCATAGATCGATATGCGCTTTTTGAGTCTCCGCATTACGTCGAAGAATCCGCTCCATTGGGAAGCCCGCCATTTGAAAAGCTTTTACGACTTCCTCTCCCACCTCAAATGCCGCTTGACTGATAGAGGGACCTATTCCGGCAACCAATTGAGTAGGATCGCAATCGTATGCCTCGATCATCAAGCTTGCCGCCTTACGAGCTATGTGTAAAACCGTACCCCGCCAACCCGCATGGACGGCAGCTACCACTTTACGATCCGGCGCATATAACAAGACAGGGACACAATCCGCCGTAGATACGGCTACACATACATCCGGAACATTCGTCACCAAAGCGTCCACGCCTTCCAAACGTAGCTTTCGCTCTTTATCATTCAGCGAAAGGAAAGACGCGTCGATCGCCAATACTCGATCCTCATGGGTCTGATGAGGTATAACCATATTCTCTAGGGAAATCCCGACCGCATCCGAAAGAAGTTCCAAGTTCTTCCGGATGAAGCCCGGATCATCCTCGGTATAAACGCCCGGATTCATCGAAGCGTACGTTCCCGTACTCACGCCGCCATGACGTGTTGTCGTAAAATGAGAAATGTCGCGGTATCCGCTTAACCCGGAGAACCGCGACACCTCTATTTGCTTATTTTCTTGTATCTTCATCTTCATCATCGTCCCAGTATTCCTCGTATACCTCATCCGGGTCATCCTCGTCCTCATCCACGGGGAAGATGTATTCGTTGTCGTCCTCAAATTCCAACGTGCTTACATCTATATTCTTATGGACAATTCGCTCAGCCTCATGGAAATTCTCCTTATTCAGCTCTTTCCATAAAAGGTCTTTCAACTCGACAATACCCAGTCCCGTGATAGAAGATATAAAGACATACGGAATTCCCTCCGGCAAGTCTTGCGACAAAGCCTCGATCAATTCCTCATCCAGCATATCGCTCTTGGTGATCGCCAGTACACGACGTTTATCCAGCAATTCCGGATTATACTTCACTAACTCATTATGCAAGATCTCATATTCTTTCTTGATATCGTCTGCCTCAGCGGGAACCATGAACAATAACAATGAATTACGTTCGATATGACGTAAGAAACGAAGTCCCAAACCTTTTCCCTCGCTTGCTCCTTCGATAATACCCGGTATATCGGCCATTACGAACGAACGGTTATCGCGATAACTCACGATGCCTAAATTAGGCTCCAACGTAGTAAAAGGATAATTAGCGATCTTCGGTTTAGCGGCGGATACGACAGAAAGCAAGGTAGATTTACCCGCATTCGGGAAGCCTACCAAACCGACATCGGCCAGCAATTTCAACTGAAGAATCACCGTACGTTCCAATGCCGGCTCACCCGGTTGCGAATAACGGGGCGCTTGATTGGTAGCCGTCTTGAAGTTAAAATTCCCCAGACCGCCACGACCGCCTTTCAGCAACATCACTTGCTGACCATCTTCCGTAACGTCGCAAATAAACTCTCCGGTCTCAGCATCGTAAACAACCGTACCGCAAGGAACCTCGATTACTCGATCCTCCCCGTCTTTACCCGAGCTACGCTTCGCGCTACCACTCTCACCATTGGTGGCCATGATATGACGTTCATATTTCAAGTGAAGGAGCGTCCAGTAATTCCGGTTACCACGGAGATACACATGACCTCCTCTCCCTCCATCGCCCCCGTCGGGACCTCCTTTCGGAATGTATTTCTCACGACGGAAGTGAGAAGACCCTCTTCCACCCTTTCCTGAGCGGCAATAGATCTTGACATAATCTACAAAGTTCGATTCAGCCATATTGGTTTATTTCAATTATTTTACGTTATTAACCGCCTCTTTGATACGACCGAAGATTTCCTCGATTGTTCCCATCCCTTTGATGGCTACGTGCTTGCCTTCACCTACATAGTAGTCTGCCAAAGGAGCTGTTTGAGTATGGTAAACATCCAGTCTGGATTTGATCGTCTCCAAGTTATCGTCAGAACGTCCGGATACTTTACCGCGCTCCAATAAACGCTTGATCAACTCCTCTTCCTCTACTTGAAGGTTCAACATAACGGAAACGTCTGTTCCACGCTCGTTCAACATCTTCTTCAAGGCTTTCGCTTGAGGGATCGTACGAGGGAAACCATCGAAGATTACGCCCTTAGCCGGCTTCTTGCTATCCAATACATTCGCCAACATATCAACGATCAACTCGTCCGGAACCAATTGTCCCTTCTCGATATAATCCTTAGCGATCTTGCCCAGTTCAGTCTCAGCCTTCATCTCGCCACGCAATACATCGCCAGTAGAGATATGATCCAAACCGTATTCTTTAATAATCAACTCACTTTGTGTTCCCTTACCTGAACCGGGAGCACCAAAAATAACCACGTTCAACATACTATTGTTCCTTTATTATATATAATGTATACTATTTTATTCCACAACCTTGTAGATATCCTTATATGAGCGGCCCAACTCATCATAATCCAAACCATGTCCCACGATAAAATCAGCGGGTATCTGTAAGCCTACATAATCCGGAGTCAACTCGCATTTCAAGGATTCCGGCTTGAAAAGCATCGTTGCCAATCTTACATCGGCGGCACCCTCGCTCCGAAGCTTCTCCATCACGTAGCTCATCGTAAAGCCCGTATCGATAATATCCTCCAATAAGATCACCATACGTCCGCGAATATCAGCCTGCACCGGCATGATCTCATTCAATATGCCCGTACTGGAAGTTCCTTGATACGAGGAATAACGAGCGAATGTCAGCTCATACGGAACATCCAGCTCACGCATCAGCTCGGCGACAAACATAAAAGCCCCGTTTAGCACACCCACGAATAGAGGATTTTTCCCTTCCACATCCGCTTTAATCTGAACGGCCATTTTAGCGATAGCCGCCTGAATATCCGACTCCGGAATAAACAGTTCAAATTCTTTGTCTTTTAGACGAATTCTGTCCATAAATCTTTCGGTTTTCGAGGGGACAAATGTACAACTTTTTCGGCGATGCACAAAAAAGTGTAGCAACATACCAAAGTTTGTTATACATTTGTAAGCAGAATAAAACCCCAGACATCTAGAATTATGATTAAGATATTCGCTACAGACAAGGTAAAGGAGCTCGACCAATATACGATTCAACACGAGCCAATTAGTTCGATCGACTTAGTGGAGCGTGCCGCTACGACGTTCGTCCATGAGTTTTGCCGGCGCTACTCCAAGCAGGTCCGCATCGTGATTTTCGCCGGTCAAGGCAATAACGGAGCCGACGCTTTGGCCATCGCCCGCCTTTTGAACGAGGAATCATACCGGGTAGAGACGTATTTATTCAACCCGACGGAGCATCTGTCCGTAGAGTGTGAGCAAAACAAGCAGCGTCTGCTCGACATGGAACGGATCGAATTTACGGAAGTGGTCCGTGACTTTGAGCCGCCGACGCTAACCGACCGAGACGTGGTGATCGATGGCTTGTTCGGTTCGGGATTAAACCGTCCTCTCACCGGAGGTTTCGCCGCTATGGTCAATTATATCAACCAATCCGAGGCGGAAGTCGTAGCGATCGATATTCCTTCCGGCTTATTCGGGGAAGATAATCGTAAGAATGACTCGGAGGCGATCATCAAGGCCAGCTTAACCTTGACATTCGGCTTCCCGAAACTGGCGTTTCTTTTTCCGGAGAATGAGCAATACGTAGGCGAGTGGAAAATACTGGATATCGGAATCCATCCGGACGCAATTTATGAGACGGCTTCCCCTTACTCATTGGTTACGGAAGAAGATATATCCTATTCGTTAAAGTCTCGCAAACGTTTCGCCCATAAGGGAACGTTCGGACATGCTTTATTGATCGCCGGAAGTAAAGGAAAAATGGGAGCCGCCCTATTATCCGCGAAGGCATGCTTACGGAGTGGAGCCGGACTATTGACCGTGCATATCCCGACCCGAGGCGAATCAATCTTCCAGACCGCTTTCCCGGAAGCGATGTTAAGTCTAGACGCAAATCCTGATTATTTCTCTACGGTTCCCGAGATAGGTAGTTACTCCGCTGTTGGTATGGGACCGGGACTCGGACAGCATTTAGAATCCGCAGCAGCGATCGAACGTATCCTGCAATCTAGCACAAAACCAGTCGTTATCGATGCGGACGCTATTAATATAATGGCATCCAACAAGGACTTATTCAATAAGATCCCGCCACGGAGCATCCTCACTCCCCATCCGAAGGAGTTCGACCGGATAGCGGGTGAAAGCACGAACTCATACGACCGTTTGATGAAAGCGCAATCTTTCGCCGCCGAACATAAGATTTGTATCGTATTGAAAGGAGCTTATACCGCTATTTGTTCTCCGGCAGGAAACATTTATTTCAATAGTTGCGGAAATCCGGGCATGGCAACCGCCGGTAGCGGAGACGTGCTGACGGGTATCATCCTCGGCTTATTGGCGCAAGACTATTCTCCGGAAACTGCCGCTGTAGTCGGAGTATTCTTGCACGGCACAGCCGGTGATCTCGCCGCCGCTTTCCGCTCGGAAGAGAGCATGATCGCCAGCGACATCACGGATATGCTCGGAAAAGCGTTTAAGCAAATCAAATAAATCCAGCAAAAACAACGGACGTTTTTACTCTCGTTTGTTACAATTACTACCGCTATTCCATATATTATACGGACTTACAGTGTACATATAGAATGGTGGTAGTAAATTTTCATGGTACCCCAACGCCTTTTGCTATCACATTTCAACCTTTTCTTACTCACTCGATAATTGTCAGCGATATCTTTTATGACAAAGCCCTGTAAAGTAGAGTTATTGTAACTTTTAAACATGTATAGTTGTATCCCTATCATTTTATAGAAAAACACGTACATGAATTTTTTTAAACATGTACGACTTTTTTCGAAAACACGTACGTGTTTCAGCATAAACATCATGATATTTTCACAATATTGATTATCAACACTTTAAATAAAGTATTCGATTACTGGCTTATTGTAGTATTTTCTGTAAAGAAAAGCTTCAGTCGTTGATACCATAACTATTACAGCAACATTTGGCTACATCATATAATGTATTTAGTGTATCCAAATCAGATATACTGCGTTGGCGATGTTAGTATATATTACTTGGCAAAGTCAGTACTACTGCGTTTGCCGACTAATAAACGACCGATTGCCATACACTTCCGTTAAAATAAATAAAAAAGGAAAAAGAGCTTACGTATCCCTTGCCCCAGAGTTGTCTCATATATAAAACACCGACAAATTTGTATTAACAATAAAGCTATACGTACATGAAAATAACAATCGTATCGTTCGTAATGACAGCTGCTTTCGGTTTAATCGCCTGTGATAACACGAAGCATAACACATTGACCGAACAAGAGAAAGCGGAAGGTTGGGAACTTCTATTCGATGGGGAAACCTTGGATGGCTGGCGGGATTATAACGGAACCGCCTTGACCGGACCTTGGGAAGTTGTAAACGGAACCATCCAAGCGGACGGGCAAGGTAGCGATGCCAGCGGATACATCGTCACCGACAAGGCTTATGAGAATTTTGAGCTTTCGTGGGACTGGAAAATCTCGAAAGGAGGAAATAGCGGTTTATTATATCATGTGGTAGAACGTCCTCAATTCCCGGTTCCCTACGTTACCGGCCCCGAGTATCAATTGATTGATGATATCAATTTCGCGGAGCCATTGGAAGATTGGCAACGTTGCGGAGTGGATTACGCGATGTATTTACCGGACTTCAACACGATAAAAGTACATCCGGCCGGCGAATGGAACAACTCTAAGATTATTTTTGACAACGGACATGTCACCTACTTTATGAACGGGCACAAAACCGTAGAGTTCGATGCATGGTCTGATGATTGGTTCTCCCGTAAGAACAGCGGTAAATGGGCGAACGCTCCTGAATACGGATTAGCGCATAAAGGCTTGATTTGTTTGCAAGACCACGGTTATCCCGCATGGTTCCGTAATATCAAGATCAAGGAACTTCCCCGCAAGACACGAGAGGCTCGTTTATTCAACGGCGAGGACATTACGAACTGGGATAAATACGGCACAGAATTATGGTATGTAAAAGATGGTTTATTAATATGCGAAAGTGGCCCGGATAAACAATACGGCTATCTAGCCACCCGGGAATATTACGACGATTTTGACCTTACCGTGGAATTTAAACAGGAAGCGGATGGTAATTCTGGCGTATTTATTCGTTCCTTTGTAGAAGAAAAAGATGTAAAGGTAAACGGCTGGCAAGTGGAAGTCGCCCCCAAAGGCTTTGACACGGGCGGTATCTACGAATCCTACGGACGAGGATGGTTGATACAGATCCCGGACGAGAAGGAGAACATCCTAAAACAAGGAGAGTGGAACACGATGCGTATCCGGGTACAAGGAGATAATGTACAGACTTGGCTCAACGGAGAGGAGATGGTAAACATCCGGGATGAAAAGATCGGAGCCGGTCAAGGGCGCATCGCATTACAAATACATGATGGTGGCGGCATCAAGGTTCTTTGGCGCAACCTTCATTTACAAACATTATAGAATTATCGTTTTCTTAAAATTTAATAGTTATGAAAAACATTTCGAGAAGAAGTTTCCTCAAGACCGGAGCCGTAGCGGCAGCCGGACTAACGATCGTTCCGGGTTCCGTGCTCGGTAAATCCTTTGGCTATACAGCTCCTAGTGACAAACTGAATATCGCGGGTATCGGTGTCGGCGGTATGGGACGTCGTAACCTCGCCAACATGAACACGGAGAATATCGTAGCTTTATGCGATGTAGATTGGCACTATGCGGACAAGACCTTCAAGGACTATCCGAAGGCTAAACGCTTTAAAGACTGGCGTGTCATGTTCGATGAGATGGGTAAGTCCATCGACGCGATTATGGTAGCCACCCCAGACCATACACATGCCGGCGTGACCGCCCACGCAATCACGCTAGGCAAGCATTGCTATACGCAAAAACCGCTTACCCACTCCGTTTACGAATCGCGTTTGCTTACCAAACTGGCGAAGAAATATAAGGTAGCCACCCAAATGGGTAACCAAGGTAACTCATTCGACTGGTGCCGGCAGATCGCGGAGTGGATACAGTCTGGCGTAATCGGCGATGTATATGAGGTACATTGTTGGACAGACCGCCCCATCTGGCCCCAAGGCTTGATGAAGCCGAACGATACCCCGAAGTGCCCGAAGACACTGGATTGGGATTTATGGATCGGCCCGGCTCAAAAGCGGCCTTATAATCCGGTCTATACCCCTTGGAACTGGCGTGGATGGTGGGACTTCGGAACCGGGGCCTTGGGCGATATGGCTTGCCATATCATGGACCCGTTGTATTGGGCACTCGACTTAAAATATCCGACCAGCGTAATCGGCAGCTCGACTTTGAGTAATCTGTACTCCCCTCCTCACGCACAGATCGTAACGTATACATTCCCCGCACGTCCGCCCAAAGGAAATGTCAAGATGCCGGAAGTAAAAGTCTATTGGTACGATGGTGGCTTGATGCCTCCCCGTCCGGAAGAATTGAAAGACGGGCAGATGATGGGCGACGAGAACGGCGGTATCATCTTCATCGGAACGAAAGGAAAGATCATGACAGGCTGTTACGGAATGAACCCGACCTTATTACCGGTTTCCGACATGGAACATTTCAACCAGCCCAAACCGACGATCCCGAGAGTGAAAGGTGGCAATGGAGACATATGGTCTACCAACGCCCATGAGCAAGACTGGATCCGTGCATGTAAGGAATCCCCGGAAAATCGTACGGAAGCCTCATCCAACTTCCAGTTCTCCGGTCCGTTCAACGAGATGGTCGTGATGGGAGTCTTGGCCGTTCGCCTCTCCGGACTGCAAGGTTTGCATCGTGAGTTGCAATGGGATGGAGAGAACATGCGGTTTACGAACATCTCCCCGAACGATAAGATCAAGATCGTCACGGTGGATGATTTCAAGGTAATTGACGGAGATCCGCGTTTCGACCGTCGCTTCGCCGAGTTTAACGCTGCGGAAATGGCCAACGAATGGATCAAGCATACGTATAACAACGGTTTCTCTTTGCCCGATATGCCAAGATAAACCTTTTAATAACAACCGAATATGATAAGACATATCTATAAAATAATGATAGCGATCGTTTGCTGCCTATTGGCTATTCCAACCGAAGCGCAAACGAAGGCCGAGAAGAACGGATGGCGTCTAGGGATGCAATCCTATAGTTTCCATCTATTTCCTTTGACGGAAGCTCTCGACAAGACGCAAGAACTCGGATTGCAATACATCGAGATTTATCCCGGTCATAAGCTTGGCGGTAAATGGGGGGATAAAGTCTTCGATTTTAACCTCGATGCACAAACTCAGAAAGAGATCAAGGAACTTGCGGCATCCAAAGGTATCAAGATCGTAGGAACCGGGGTGTATGTCGCCGAAAAGTCATCCGATTGGGAAAAGATGTTCAAGTTCGCAAAAGCGATGGGCCTAGAATTCATTACTTGCGAACCGGCTTTAAGTGACTGGGACTTGGTAGAAAAATTGTCCAAGCAATACAACATTAAGATCTCCGTCCATAATCACCCGCAGCCTTCCGACTACTGGAAACCTGAGAACCTGTTGAAAGCCATCTCCGGACGCAGTCAATCGCTTGGTTCTTGTTCCGACGTAGGCCATTGGCGCCGGGAGGGATTAAACCAGATCGATTGCTTAAAACAGCTCAAAGGCCGGATCATCTCTTTGCATTTCAAGGATATCGCCCCGAAAAAAGCAGGAGAGAATGAGCAGCACGACGTGATCTGGGGCACAGGCATCCTAGATGTAAAGGGAATGTTGAAAGAACTCAAATCCCAGAATTTCAAGGGAGTATTCTCTATCGAGTATGAATACAACTGGGAAAACTCAGTACCGGATATTAAAGAATGTATCCAATATTTCAATAAAACCGCAAACGAAATCTTATAATAGGGTTAGCATTAATTGACAGGCAGTAAGCGTATAGGCCCAAGGAATGTTCTCCTTGCCTATACGCTCCACCTTTCTAATAATACACGGGAATAAAATGGCATCTGACAACAAAATAATCGAATTGATCAAACAAGGAGATATAGCCGCCTTTAATACCCTGTTCAAGTCTGTTTATCTCCAACTTTATATACATTGCCGAAAATTTATCCCCGACCCGGAAGACGCAAAAGACATCTTACAAAACGTCTTCCTCCGCTTCTGGGAAAAGCGTGAGAACATCGATATTCACACGTCTTTAAACGCTTATTTATACAGGGCTATACAGAACGAATGCCTCAATTACCTTCGTTCTACCGGAACTCCCTATCTGATTAGCCATAATTAATAAATTTAAGATTAATAATAAGATCTAACAATGTTACGTTTTTATCCGTATTACACTAAAAATCATCCATTTCTCATAAGCAAGACTGTTTTTAAGATTAATAATTCAATGATTTATTATTTGATTACTATAGTATCTTTCAGTATTTGATAGCGAATGCCCGTATTCGTCTTTATCACATTGAGAATCTCCGATAAATCTTCGTTGTTACGGAAACTTCCGCTAAACCTTAATTTTTTTATCCCTTGATTTTCATAACGAAATACAACGTTATAGTTCCTTTCCAACAACTTTGTTATATCTTGCAGATACATCATTTCAAAAGACAAGAAACCTCCTCTCCATTGAGCGAATAGTTTCTTATCGTAAGGTACTACTTCTATCTTATTTCTACTTTTATCATAAACCGCCACTTGGTTAGGCTCAAGTAAGACCTCTTGTTTAGTCAACGTAGGTTGTACGGCGACCTTTCCATTGAACAAAGTTGTGGTTAGTTGCGAGTCTTCCATATAAGCGGAAACATTAAAGGCCGTACCAATCGCTTTCACATCGATACCGTTTGCCTTTACAACAAATGGTAAGTCTTTATTCTTTGCGACTTCAAAATAAGCTTCTCCATCCAAATAAATGCTACGATTGGAATGGCCGTAGTTCTCCGCATATTCTAGAGTTGTACAAGAGTTAAGCCAAACCCTCGTACCATCCGGTAATTGCAAATAGCTCTTCTCACCTTTGCTCGTTACTAATTTATAATTTCCAACTGTCGATAAGTTCTCTTGATTCGTAAGATACAACGTTGATAGTGAAATACCTATACCCAAAAGCACAGCAGCGGCATATTTCATGTATTGAAGGAATAGCCTTCTTGTTTTCATTTTGGAAATAGTTTTTTTCTCTATGGATGAAAACAAACGCTCCCACTCCCTATCAACATCTACTTCGTCTTTGAGACTTTCCGCAATTATATTTTTTATATATTCTTTCATTGTTTTTTCTCGATTCTATATGTATGACACTTCAAAACGATGTGCTACTTACAAGATTGATAGATTTTTGTATTATATTTTTTCAAGAAACCAGATAGTCTTTCAATCTACTTTTCAAAATCTTAAGGGCTCTATATATCTGTGTTTCCACTGTACGGACGGAGATATCCAATTTATCTGCGATCTCTTGGTTCTTGAGTCCATTTATACGACTCAATTTAAAAATGGATTTACATTGATCTGGTAATTCCTCTATCGTATTTTCCGTGATTCGTTCTATTTCAAAAATACTAAGTATCGAATAAGGATCATTATCTTCCACAGCCTCTTGTTTATCCATCTCTGATATTTCATATCGGGGAATGTCAATGGTTCCGGTAGAACTAATTACAGAACCCTGAAAAAATCATTATTTTTAGGTTTGTGCTTAACCTTTTTCCAGCCGTACACAGTAGCGGCATCAGCACAAATTATATCCTTAAATATCACAAAAGGAACTATCACTGAAGTTTTTAAGGCGATTGAAGACCAAAGTGAATATAAATTCTTTTATAATGACAATCAAATCAATTTGAATAAACGGGTTGATGTCAATATCCATGAAGAATCCATAGAACAAGTATTAAACAATGTCTTTAGAGGTACGGATATTACGTATAAGATCGTCAAGAATCACGTAGTACTTACCAACAAGACCATGAAAGATACGGAGTTGCCATCCACCAACCAAAATCGCAAACGGTTAACCGGACAAGTAGTAGGACAAGATGGGGAGCCTCTGATCGGAGTAAACGTTGTAGTGAAAGGTACGACAATCGGATCTATGACCGATATGGACGGAAACTACATTCTAGAGAATGTTCCCTCCAACGCTACCGTTGAATTCTCGTACATCGGCTATCTCCAACAAAGTATCAACGTAGGCAATAAAAGTAACCTCAACGTCACTTTAGCGGAAGACACTCAAAAGTTGGATGAGGTAGTAGTTGTTGGTTACGGTTCCTTCAAGAAAAGAGATTTAACCGGAGCTGTTTCTCAAGTAAAAGGAGACGAGATCTCGAACCTACCGCTTCGCAGCGCCGCCGACGCCTTGCAAGGAAAAGCAGCCGGTGTAACCATAACATCTAGTTCCGGTAGCCCAGGTTCACTCGGTAATGTCCGTATCCGTGGTGTCGGTACTATCAATAATAATGATCCGTTGTATGTAGTAGATGGTCTACCTCAAGGTGATATCGGTTGGTTAAATGCCCGTGATATCGAGAGCATAGAGGTATTGAAAGACGCTTCCGCACAAGCGATCTATGGTGCCCGTGCTGCCAACGGTGTGATCCTAGTATCCACAAAGCGAGGAGCTTCCGGCGAGAGTTACCGAAGCAACATCGAGTTTGATATGAACATTGGTTTCCAAGATGTAGTGAAAACGTATGACATGCTAGACGCCGAAGGTTTCATGGAATATAAGAACCGGGCTTACGCCGCATCCGGGAAAGCCTTGATCGATGATTTCGCCACATCAGAGAAGCGAGAGCAGATCCTTACTTTCCTAGGGAAAAACGGAGGACGATCCGGTACGGATTGGTGGAAAGAGAGTACCCGTAAACCCAAGGAAGCTATCAGTCAGAATTACAACCTAGCTTTCTCCGGAGGTATGAAGAAACTCAGATACCGTGCTAGCTTTGGCTATATGGATCAACAAGGAATCTTGAAAGGTTCCGACTATGAACGCCTCTCCGGTCGATTGAACGTAGACTCTGAGGTAACCAAGTGGTTGAACCTCTCCGCAAATGTGAACGTCACGTACGAATCCAGGCGCAACCTAGATGAGAATAACTCTTACACAGCAACCGTGTTCAGTACCCTTGCGGCAGACCCAATCACTCCGGTATATCGCGACAACCTAGTGGATATCCCAGATTTCTTGCAAAACCGGATTATGGGTGGTTATGAGCCGACCAATCCTTGGTCTCGCTATACAGGCGTGATTTACTCAAACAAACCGAACACGGTTGGACAGGTAGACCGCTCCGCATTAAATCAATGGCACGGGATCGCCACGAAAAGTAATATCTCCGGCGAAGTCAAGTTGTTACCCTTCTTGACCTTCAAATCCAGTATCGCTCTTGACTTAGTCCGTAACCAAAGCGACTCTTTCCGTCCTTCTTACTATCTGGATGGAGATGAGTACTCCACTTATGCGGGCGCCAGTCGGAGCGTAGCGAATAAAGATTACTGGGTATTCGACAATTACCTAACTTACAATCAAAAATTCGACAAACATGCGGTAACAGCCATGGTCGGTACCTCCGCAGAGAAAGAACGCTACGAGGAGATCTACGCCTATAAAGAAGGACAGGTCAACAACAACCCGAACCAGCAGATCATCAACGCCGGTACCATGAATCCCGCCGCATCAGGCTACTACGCCACAAGTACGCTGAATTCTTATTTCGGTCGTGTATTTTATTCCTTTGACAACCGTTATATGATCACAGCCAATATCCGTTGGGATGGCTCCTCTAAATTTGCGGATGGTAATCGCTGGGGTTGCTTCCCCTCTGTATCCGCCGGTTGGAATTTCTCGGAAGAGAGCTTCATGAATAACCTTGAGTGGCTGTCACAAGGTAAGTTAAGAGCAGCTTGGGGTGAGATCGGTAACCAGACTATCTCCTCCGGAGCCTATATGAATACATTCGGAAATGGTAGCTACTACCTCTTCGGTAATCCGTATCAGACGAACTTGTATGCCGGACGTACGCAGGTGGGTAATCCGGATCTGAAATGGGAGACTACTCGCCAACTGGACTTCGGATTGGATTTGGCCTTTTTCCAAGGTTCCTTGAGAGCAACCTTCGACTACTTTGACCGTCAGACAAGTGATATGTTGGTGCAAGTACCCGTGCCCAGTTCACTAGGATTCCCCAACACGCCGTGGATGAATGCCGGTAGCGTAAGCAATAAAGGTTTTGAAGTAACGCTCGGATACGACGGTAAGATCGGGAACGACTTCCAATATCATATCAACGGAAACGTATCCACCTATAAAAATAAGGTAAAAAGCCTAGGTAGTGGAGCGAATATTCCGGGTAAAGGCATCCATCTAGGATACTTCTCCTATACGATGACAGAGCCAGGACAACCGATCGGTTATTTCTACGGATATAAAACCGATGGTGTCTTCCAGACCCAAGAAGAGATCGACAACTACAAGAACAACGGTCAAATGGTAATGCCAAACGCAAAGCCGGGCGACTTAAAGTTCCAAGATTTGAACAAAGATGGTAAACTAGACGACGAAGACCGCACGATGACAGGAAATCCTCATCCAGACTTCACCTTTGGTTTGACCTTAGGCGCAGAATGGAAAGGATTCGACATCTCCGCCTTCTTCCAAGGATCAGTCGGCAATGACATCTTAAACATATTGAAATATGACATCTATTCAGGTACCGGTTGGTACAATGCTCCGAAGGATATATTAACAACCTACTGGAACGGACCGGGTAGTACAAACGAGAACTTCGCAATCGATGCGGATAGCCGCATGAACTTGGAGATGTCCGATTGGTATGTGGAAAATGGTTCTTATGTTCGCTTGAAGAACCTGACAATCGGTTATACGCTTCCGTCCGAATGGACTAAGAAGATCACGATCAACAACCTTCGTTTCTTTGTTGCCGCACAGAACTTATTCACGATCACCGGTTATTCCGGACTAGATCCTGAGATCGGAGAGATCAATAACTCGCCTCTTTACAAAGGCTGTGATATGGGATTCTATCCGCAACCGCGTACATTCATGTTCGGTCTTAGTTTGAAATTATAATCTTAAAATGAATTATTATGAAATCTATAGTTAACATAGGGAAATTACTTGTATCGATCGCATGCGTCGGTGCCCTTACGACAAGCTGTAACAGCGACTTTCTAGACCGCCCGCCATTGGGAACATTGGATGAGGTAACTTATCTGAGTACCAAGGATGCCGGCTACAAACTTTTGGTCAATTGCTATCAGCCCTTACAAGATAGCTGGAACTATCAGGACATGAAATTTGTCTTGGGAGATCAATTGAGCGACGACTGCTCCAAAGGCGGCTCTGATGCAGGAGACCGCGTTCGTATCACGGAAATCGCCCGCGGAACACCAATGGCGACTAATCAAGTCTTGTCCGACCTTTGGACTCATCGCTACCAAACAGCGATCTCAGCCTGCAACGTATTCCTGTCGCTAATCACACCTGAATCAGAATTGATCGATGATGCCGGAGGCTTGGTCAGCACAGAAACCAAACAGCGATGGATCGCAGAGGCTCAATTCATGCGTGCGTTCTATTACTACGACCTAGCTACAATCTTCCAGAATATTCCACTAATTGACAAGCCCATGGAAGTCGTCGACAAAAGTACGATCACGAAATCCAGCAAAGAGGAGGTCATGAACTTTATCCTGAAAGACCTGAACACCGCAATCGCCGAACCTAATCTACCTAATGCAAAAAGCCTTCCGACCAGCGAGATTGGGCGAATCACCAAAGAGGCCGCCATGGCTTTCCGTGCTAGGGTATTGATGTTCTACGGCAACTACGGAGAGGCTCTGAAAGACCTGAAGGCAGTTGTCGAATCCGGAAGCTATGAATTAGTAGATGACTACGAGAAGCTATTCAATAACGCCACAGAGGGCTATATGTCAAAAGAGTCCGTCTTCATCACCCTGCGCTCTTACATTCCTAGCTACACTAGCGGTAGCGTTTGTCCACAAATGAATGTCGGTCGCGGTATTGCCGGCGGATGGGGCGGCGAGTGTCCGACGAAGGATTTGGTAGACGAATATGAGGTAGGCGATCCACGCTTGGTACACACGGTATTGTCATCCGGCGATATATTCGTCAAGAACGATGGTTCCGAAGAGGTACACGACTATTCCGGCTACGACAATTTCCCACAGCAACACAGCCGTAAGCAGTATCCAGACTTCTCCAGACGGCCACTAAACGATTTATTGAACACGGATTGGACCCACTATCACATCCGCTATGCCGATGTATTGCTGATGTACGCTGAATGCCTGATCGAGACGGATGGCGACAAACAACTAGCGGCCGACCTGATCAACCAAGTACGTTATCGTGCCTTCGTGACAACCTCTTTGACAGATAGCTACGCTAAATACCGTAAGTTCAACCTCAAGGAGAGCGATCGAGTGACCGAGGATACTTTCAACGCTAAGTATAAAGTGAAAGCTTCCGATGATCTGCGTGCCGCCGTTCGCCACGAACGCCGTATCGAACTTGCAGGCGAGGGATTACGCTTCTACGACTTAATTCGCTGGGGCACCTTCGTATCTACAATGCAGAAATTCGGCAAGACTGATGAGGGCAAGTATTCCGGTGCCGGGACACTCGTCACCGATAAGACATACCCCTACCCGATTCCACAAAGCGAGATCGACTATGTAGGAGGCGCATTAACACAGAACGATAATTATTAATCTTCAATTTTTATTACTGTAGCCCCCGCAGATAGTCCTTCTTGTTGTCTGCGGGGGTTTCTATTCACGAAATACCTTAGAAATCCATGAAACGAATCTTATTTCTCCTAACCATCGCCCTCCTAAATTTGGGAAGTGGCCTATGCAAGACACGACAATCGTTAAGAATCATGAGCTACAACATCCGCATCGGGATCGGTATGGACCAACAGACCAATTTGAAGCGAATCGCTGAAGTGATCAACAAGATCCAGCCGGACTATGTCGGGCTACAAGAGGTGGACAGTGTATGCGAACGCTCTGGATGGATCAACCAATATGCAGAATTGGCACGGTTGACCGGCATGTATCCAATCTTCGCACCTGCCACAGAACGTTCTAAGGGATTATACGGAATCGCCGCACTCTCCCGCAAAAAACCTCGCAGCTACCAATACATACCTCTGCCGGGAAAGGAAGAGCCACGTACCTTCCTTTGTCTCGAATATCCGAACTATACCTTGTGTAACACACATTTCTCGCTCGACCCAGACTCTCGCCTGGCCTCTATACGACTCATCAATGAGACGATGAAAAGAGAAAACAAACCAATCCTGATCACCGGAGACTTCAACATGGAGCCAGACTCTAAAGAATTCAAGGCGATGAAACAAACGTGGAGGCTCTTATCCGACCCTACGTTAGAGACCTACCCCTCGGATCATCCCCGTTTGCGTTTAGATTATATCTTCGGCGACCTAAGGCATGAATTTAGGATTATCAACGACCAAGTGATCGATATCCAGTCGTCCGATCACCTGCCGATCTATATAGACGTGCTATTTTAAGCTTTCTCCCCCGGACATCCTCAGAATCCCGAACAATGCGAATCTAGAAATTCTTAATGTTGTCCGGGATTTTCATGCAATAAGAATACTTCCAATTGGTTTTAAGCAAAATATTTCCTAGTTTTGCGCAATAATATACAGAATTAAAATAAACTGGGATATGAAGAATATAATCATTATAGCTAGTTTACTCCTCGGGATGCCGCTTATGGCACAAACCAAGGTGGTAAAAAAGAACGCCGTAAAAGCCAATAATTTCGGAATCACCTACTCGTTGCCCAAGACCTCGCTAGTCGTAGACGCCGAAGTGACGAAAGTAACTTGCAAAGCCGGGCCTTACTATCAATATGCAGAGAAGTATCTAGGCGTAAAGGATGCGGTCACGGAAGACAAGGTTTATTTCGATCTCGGAAAAATCAGTCTGATCAACCGGGGATTACCCGATGCGGATAATACCTATATCGTAGAATTCAAACAAGGTACGGTCGCCCCTTACGCTTATCTTACCGAAGATGGATTATTATGCTCGATAAACGCAGAATATACACCAGTTGAATCCGAGCTAGATGCCGCAAAGAAAAATAAAGGCTCCCAACAAAAAGTGACAGACGCTTCCGTTTTCTCAGAGGAATTACTAATGGCAGGCTCCACCGCCAAACAAGCGGAGGTGGCCGCTAAACAAATTTACCGTATCCGGGAAAGCCGTTTGAACATCTTGACCGGCGAGGCGGATAATTTACCCCCCGATGGTGAAGCCATGAAACTGGTGATCCAGCAATTGGAGGAGCAAGAAAAAGCATTAACAAACCTATTCACCGGAATCTTGACCAAAGAAACCGAGCATTATGAGGTAAGTATCATCCCCCACGACAACCTAGATAAAGAAGTATTGTTCCGTTTCTCCAAGCAGCTAGGTATCGTAGACGCTGACGATTTGGGCGGTACCCCTGTCTATATGAACTTGAAAGCGACAGAAAGAGCTCCGATCCTTGATGCCAAGGAAGCCGAGAAGAAAGACAAATCATTGAAAGGAATCGTCTACAATGTTCCGGGAAAAGCCAGCATAGAAATACTAATGAACAAAAAAACACTCTACAAAGGAGAGGCCCAAATCACTCAATTCGGAACACGGGAAGGATTAGCCCCTGTTATGTTTGAGGATAAGAAAGCCCCTGTCAAGGTTCTTTTCTATCCGGAAACCGGCGCCATAAAGCAAATTATTCAATAAGTATAAACTAATATTATCTAAAACACATGTTACAAGGACAACCTAAAGGTCTCTATGCCCTAGCACTCGCGAACACGGGCGAACGCTTCGGTTATTACACGATGCTTGCGATTTTCACATTATTCTTGCAAGCGAAATTCGGCTATACGGCCGCTGAGACATCAACGATTTTCGCTAGCTTCTTAGCGTTCGTGTATTTTATGCCATTGATTGGCGGTATGATGGCCGATAAGTTCGGTTATGGAAAGATGGTTACCTCGGGTATCATCATCATGTTTGTCGGTTATCTTTTATTAGCCATCCCAACAGATGCCGCCTCGGGAAAAATCATGATGTTCGGCTCGCTAGCGCTAATCGCTTGCGGTACCGGATTATTTAAAGGTAACTTACAAGTGATGGTAGGTAATCTTTATGATGCCCCGGAATATAGAAGTAAACGTGACCAAGCCTTTAGTTTGTTTTATATGGCGATCAATATCGGTGCCATGTACGCACCTACGGCTGCCACTAAAATGACAGACTGGATGTTGGGTAAGTATAACCTTTTCTACGAGTCACAAATTCCGGCACTCGCTCACCAATTCTTAAACGGAACCATCTCCGCAGAGAACAAAGAGGCACTCGCCGCTCTGCAAAGCGCACAAGGTTTCACCGGCGATATGGCTACGTTCTGTTCCACGTATATCGAGAAGTTGTCTGAGGCATACAACTATGGATTCGGTGTGGCTTGTATCTCATTGATCATATCGATGGCTATCTATATGGGATTCCGCTCTACCTTTAAGCATGCGGATGTCAATACCAAACAAGCAAAGGCTTCCCACGCTCCGCAAGAGGAATTGTCACCTGCCGAGACGAAACAACGTATCACCGCCTTGCTGCTGGTATTCGCCGTGGTATTGTTCTTCTGGATGGCTTTCCATCAAAATGGTCTGACAATGACGTTCTTTGCTCGCGACTATACGGCCAACCAAGTGACCGGACTGGATCGTATCGGCTTTGATGTGATTAACTTAACATTATTGGTTATCGCCGTGTATGGAGGATTCGCTATCGCACAATCCACAACGAGCAAAGGCAAAACGATCGCCGGCATCGTGACCGTGGCCGCATTAGCCGCTCTAGGTATCAAATATATGGCTATGCCGGAAACCGTAACGATCCTTCCGCAGACCTTCCAGCAATTTAACCCGTTCTTCGTGGTTGTATTGACTCCGGTATCGTTGGCGATCTTTGGTTATCTGGCTAATAAGAAGAAAGAGCCGTCCGCTCCTCGTAAGATCGGATTGGGTATGATGATCGCCGCTTGCGGTTTCTTGATCTTGGCGATCGGTTCTATGGGCTTGCCTACACCGGACGCTTTAGCGGCGGATAGCAAATTGCAGGTATTGGTTTCTCCGAACTGGTTGATATCGACTTATCTGGTATTGACCTTCGCCGAATTATTGCTTTCTCCGATGGGTATCTCTTTCGTATCCAAAGTGGCTCCTCCTAAATACAAAGGTATGATGATGGGTGGGTGGTTCGTGGCTACGGCTATCGGTAACTATCTGGTCGCTATCATCGGTTATTTGTGGGGAGGCATGCAGTTATGGATGGTATGGAGCGTGTTGATCGTTCTTTGTTTACTGTCTGCGTTGTTCATGTTCTCTATCATGAAGAAACTGGATAAAGTGGCTTGACAATTGAAAATTAGAGGATGAGGAAGTCGTATACATATCGTTCGCAGGCACTCCGTTTCAGAAGATGGAGCCGGAAGGCGTATGCGGCTTTCATCAGTGTACAGAGAGCTGTTACGATCGGACAATTATCCTTTTCCGTAGCCGATCGCTTCGAGAAAAAGAACCAGTCTTTACATACCGGTATCGGTACGTTCACGGACGGATTTTCCGAAGAGGATGACGAGGAGAGGGAGAATACCGAGGAGAACAAACGGAGCCTCGCGGTATCGCATGGACTGTTTACGGCATTACTCCCGGTATTGGTATCAAATGAGATCGCTCATCCGGCTCATCGTGTAGCTCACTATACATTATATAATATAGTAAAGGCGGGAAGTATCCGAAAGAATACTTCCCGCCTTTCTTATTTCCATCTGGTTGTAGAGACGGGGCGTGCCCCGTCTCTACAACTGGGTATATATACGTAGAATTATTAAATGAGAGAAAATGACAATAGAAGAAGCAAAGCAGTACATCCTAGAGGGTAGGAAGATTACTGAGGAACAGGCTTTAAGCTTGGCGAATCACCCGGACAAAGAGGCACTTTACGAGGCCGCCCACCAAATCACCCGCCATTTTATGGGGAATAAGTTCGACACTTGTTCCATCATCAACGCCAAAAGCGGTAATTGCAGCGAGGATTGTAAATGGTGCGCACAGTCGGGACATTACAAGACCCTCGTAAACTTATATCCTTTGCTTCCGGCCAAGGAATGTGTCTATCATGCGGTATATAACCGGAAACAGGGCATCCGGCGTTTTGCCTTGGTGACTAGCGGTAAGCGAGTATCGGATAAAGAATTGGAACAGATCACCGATACGATCCGGCAAATCAAGCAGCAAAGCGATATTAAATGCTGTGCCTCCATGGGATTGCTAACCCGCTCCCAACTCCAATCGCTTTACGATAGCGGAGTGGAGAACTATCACTGCAATATAGAGACCGCCCCCTCCTATTTCCGTCAACTCTGTTCCACGCATACGATCGAGCAGAAGATGGAAACCATCCATACCGCCCGGGAAATCGGTTTCCGTATATGCTGCGGTGGTATTATCGGCATGGGCGAGACGATGGAGGAACGAATCGAGATGGCTTGTTTCTTACAGAAAGAAGGTGTCTTATCCATCCCTCTCAATTTATTACAGCCGATACCGGGAACTCCTATGGAGAATACACATATCCTAGAAGAAGAGGAATGGCTAACAACGATCGCCCTTTTCCGCTTGATCAATCCGAACGCATTTCTCCGTTTCTCCGGCGGACGGGCACAATTAAGCGAGGCCACGCAACGGAAATCCCTATATATAGGGATTAACTCCGCAATCATCGGAGACTTATTAACGACTATCGGAAGCAAGGTAGAGGAAGACAAAGTCTTATTTACCTCCGAAGGCTATTCACTCACCGAAAACACCGATTGGGAAAAATGACAACAACCGAACTTTTACAATACGACCGGGATCATCTATGGCATCCCTACACCTCGACCATCGATCCACTTCCCGTCTATCCGGTATCCAAAGCGGAGGGCGTAACGATAACCCTTGCGGACGGCAGGGAGCTAATAGACGGAATGTCTTCTTGGTGGGCGGCAGTCCACGGATACAACCATCCGGTACTTAACGCGGCGGCTAAAGCCCAATTGGATAAGATGAGTCATATCATGTTCGGGGGATTCACGCACGAGCCGGCTGTCGAGTTGGCCGCTAAATTATTACCGCTATTGCCCCCTTCCCTAGAAAAGATATTCCTAGCGGATAGCGGCTCGGTAGCCGTGGAGGTAGCCTTAAAGATGGCGATCCAATACTGGCAGTCCAAAGGCATACCGGGAAAACATACCTTCGCCACGATCCGTAGCGGTTATCACGGGGATACTTGGCACGCCATGTCGGTATGCGATCCGGTGACGGGTATGCATGGGATCTTCTCCGGAAGCCTACCCATCCAATACTTCATACCTCAACCTTCGGTCCGATTCGGCGAGGAATGGAGAGAGGAGGCCATGGCTCCCTTGCGGGATTTACTAGAGCGGCATGCCGACGAGATCGCCGCCTTGATCTTGGAACCGGTCGTACAGGGGGCAGGAGGTATGTATTTCTACTCCCCCACTTTCCTCGTTCGTGCCCGGGAACTTTGCGAGCGGTATAACGTCTTATTGATATTCGACGAGATAGCGACAGGCTTCGGACGTACCGGAAAGTTGTTCGCATGGGAACATGCGGGAGTCGAACCCGATATCATGTGTATCGGAAAGGCATTGACGGGAGGTTATCTTACGCTTTCCGCCACGATCACGACGAAGCCGATAGCCGACACGATCTGTTCCGGCGAGGCGGGATGCTTTATGCATGGGCCTACGTTTATGGGAAATCCCTTGGCATGCGCTATCGCTTCGGCCTCGATCTCTTTATTGATCGCCAGTCACTGGCAGGAGAAAGTGAAGCTTATAGAGGAGCAATTGCGGGCGGAGTTAGCGCCAGCCGCCAAGCTGCCTGAAGTCGCTGAGGTACGGGTATTGGGAGCGATCGGGGTTATCGAGATGAAGCATCCGGTGGATATGGCGGTATTACAACGCCAATTCGTAGAGGAAGGGATATGGGTACGTCCGTTCGGACGGCTGGTTTACCTCATGCCTCCTTTCATTATCTCCATGAATGAACTATCCAGACTAACCTCCGGATTATTGAGAGTATTAACGCATAATTAACATATCTACAACCGAGTAATATATAGATATATGAAATCATATAACGAGCAACTTACGGCTTTACGAGCCTCCGGGAATCTTAGGCACCTACCGGAAGTCGAGCATCAAGGAATATGGATATTAAAAGAGGGAAAGCGTATGCTGAATCTCTCTTCCAACGATTATCTTGGATTAGCCAGCCGGCAGGATTTACAAGAGGAGTTTCAAGCATCCACACAAGACCGCTTCTATCCCTACTCCTCATCATCATCCCGCTTGCTGACGGGTAATTTCTCCGTATATACGAAACTGGAGAAACAGATCGCCCGCTCCTTCGACCGGGAAGCCGCATTGATCTTCAATAGCGGCTATCATGCCAACACCGGAATCCTCCCGGCCTTAACCGATAAACAGACCTTATTACTCGCCGACAAGCTGGTGCACGCCAGCATCATCGATGGCATCTTGTTGAGTGGCTCCCCATTCCTCCGTTACCGCCACAACGACTATGACCAACTGGAACGCCTCGTACAAAAGAACGCCTGTCAATACGAGACGATCATCATCTTGACCGAAAGCATTTTCAGCATGGACGGGGATGTAGCGGATTTAAACCGCCTGATAGCTATCAAAAGGCAATATCCCAATATCCTATTGTACGTAGACGAGGCTCATGCCATCGGAGCCCGTGGAAAGACGGGGCTAGGTATCGCCGAGGAACAAAGTTGTATCCAAGAGATCGATCTATTGGTCGGTACTTTCGGCAAGGCGTTAGCGTCTATGGGGGCCTATTTGGTTTGTTCCCGTACGATACGGGAATATCTGGTCAATACGATGCGACCGCTCATATTCAGTACGGCCCTGCCACCGTTCCAAATCGCATGGACTTCCTTCATCTGGGAGCAACTCCCCTCGTTCACGAAGGAACGGGAGAATCTTCTAGCATATAGCCGATTGCTGGCGGAGGCTTTAACGGGCAAAGGAGGCGAGATCAGCCAAAGCCACATCATCCCTTTCATTGTGGGAGAGAGCGAGGATTGCGTACGGAAAGCGGAAGAGCTACAACGAAAAGGCTTCTACTGCCTCCCCGTTCGCCCGCCGACAGTGCCCAAAGGTACCTCCCGTATCCGCTTCTCCCTTACGGCAAACCTCACAATAAAAAATATTCATCAACTGATTGTAGAGACGGGGCGTGCCTTGTCTCCCACCGGGACATGCCCCGTCTCTACACCCCCGGATAGATAACTGGATAGATAGTATGTATATAAATTGAATTGATAGTATGTATATAGATAAGATAATAAATAAGCTATCCCCTAGTCTGATCCTCTGTCTCGCCGGCTGGTCCACCTCGCCGGAGCTTTTCCGCCATCTGGAAGTACCGGAGCAGACAGACCTATGGATTGCCTACGATTACAGGACGCTCGCATTCGAAGAGACATTCGCCCCCTATAAAGAGGTACATCTGGTCGCTTGGTCTCTAGGCGTATGGGTAGCCACCCGACTCTGGGCAGGCCACCGATCCTTTACCACGGCGACCGCCCTGAACGGTACCCCTTTTCCCATGCACGATACGCTAGGCATCCCGACCGCGATCTTCGAGGGAACCCTCCATCATATCAGCGAGGAAGGCATGCGTCGCTTTAACCGCAGGATGTGCGGAGACAAGGAGACATTCAATCGCTATTCGGAACTCTCACCACGTCCGCTGGAGGAAATCAAGGAGGAACTGGAATCTCTATATAATCAGATCCTCCCGGAAAAGCTCGAATCAGCCGATCCACGGATATCCACCTTCTGGGATCAAGCCATCCTATCCACCGAAGATAAGATATTCCCGGCAACCAACCTCCGGAACTACTGGCAAGGCCGTTGCCCCATCCAAGAGATCAAGGCGCCTCATCTTCCTTTTTACCACTATCAATCATGGAACGAATTATGGAAGTAATCGAACAAGAACGGATCCGCCGGCGTTTCAGCCAAGCGGTGAATACATACGACGATCACGCGGATGCCCAGAAACGGATATGCGCCCATCTGGTACAGCTATTGACCGCATACACCTCCTCTCATTTCCGCAGGGTGCTGGAAATCGGTTGCGGAAGCGGCGGATTCACCCGTTTATTAAAACAAGAATGCCAAATCGAGGAATGGGTACTCAACGATCTTTGCGAGACTTGGCAAAGCGCCATCGAGGAGTTGTTTCCTTCCGCCACTCCTCTATTCTTGGCCGGTGATGCCGAGCGACTGGCTTTTCCCGGCACGTTCGACTTGATTGCCTCGGCCTCCGCCCTGCAATGGATGAAAGACCTTCCACGTTTCCTCCATAAGCTATCGTCCACCCTATCGCCCGGAGGCATGCTGGCTTTCAACACCTTCACGCCAGACAACCTTCACGAGATCAAGGAACTGACCGGAGAAGGGCTCACCTATCCTACCGCCGGACAATTAAGGGAGTGGTTATCCACCTACTTCCGGATCGTCCATGAAGAGGAAGGAAATATCGCCCTGACCTTCCGGCACCCGCTGGAGGTGCTAAGACATCTAAAGTACACGGGTGTCACGGCCAACGCCTCTTGCGTCTGGACACGGGGAAAACAGGAACGTTTCTGCCGGGATTATCAAGAGAGATTCCCCTCGGCGGATGGTGGGGTCACATTAACTTACCGTCCACTCTATATCTTAGTGGTCAAAAGATAAAGGTGAGGTAGATCGCCTCTTCCGAGGTATTGATCCTTTCACCTATATGATATAATCGTATCACAAGGGTGAAACGATCTTTTCACAAAGGTGATACGTTCTTTTCACAAAGGTGAAAAGATCAATAGCGCAGAAGAATAGGAATAAATCTCTTAGAGACAAGGAGTAATATCCATAGAGACAAAAGATTAATCAAGCAACTATTTAAACAACAGAACAATGAACCATCAAACGAAAGAAAATGTATTATTTATCTCCGGCATAGACACGAACGTCGGAAAGACCGTAGCCACCGGAATGATCGCCAAGGCATTGGCGAAAGCCGGAAAGAAAGTGATCACCCAAAAGATGATACAGACCGGATGCGAGCACGTATCGGAGGATATCGAGGCACACCGCCAAATCCAAGGGCTCCCCTTTACCGACGAGGATACGCAAGGACTGACTTGTCCTTATATCTTCACCTATCCCTGCTCTCCTCATATGGCGGCGGCGAAAGATGGAAGACGTATCGATTTAGAAACGATCACCCAAGCCACCCGGCGATTGCGAGAGACCTACGAGTATGTATTACTGGAAGGAGCCGGAGGACTGATGGTTCCGAACGACATGGAATCCCTTACGATCGATTATGTGAAGGAACAGGCGTATCCCCTGATACTAGTCACGTCCGGCAAGCTGGGAAGTATCAATCATACTTTGCTCAGCCTGTACGCCTGCGAGCGATACGGTATCGAGGTAAAAGCCATCGTCTATAACCAATATCCAAGCATCGACCCGCTGATCGAGGCGAATACCTTGGAGTATCTAAAGGCCAAATTCCCGGAGATCCCCTTAATCCTCCTTCCGGAAATGAAAAAGGGAAGCGAGGAGCTTCCCGATATTCGCCCGTTGCTATAACGCCCTATCAAGCCGGATCAGGAAACAGATCCAGTATTTTCTGATCCGCTTTTCTCCGGATCTCCGGTGTAATGCTATCCTTCACCATTTTCAATACGAAAGTCATCACCGCCACATCGTCCGTGAAGCCGATAATGGGGAGCACGCTCTCCGGGATCAAGTCGAAAGGCAATATAAAGTATCCTAAAGCCCCGATTATATAAGCCTTATGTTGAAGAGGTACCTTTTCATCCTGCAACATATAATACAGCGTGAAGACAGGACGCAATACCGTAGCCCCCACTTTCTTCGCTACCCGCTCTATCTTCTTCCAGAAACTCTTCTCCGAGAAATAAGTCCCATATCTTTGTATCTCATGTACTTCCTCGAAAGGAACATCCTCAATCTTTCTTGTGTCCATAAACGAATCCTATTAAATCATCTTTCACAAAGATAACAAGTAGTGTAGAAAAATTGCACATCAAATGAGGAAATATTACACAATGCCACCTCCACACCCGTATTCAAAGCTTTTCGTAATAATCTCATAAGAAAACAATTATAAAGAAATCTACAGGATTTATCACATCTGGCACGCCTTTTTCAGATAATCCTTTAGTTAGTATAGGTATTAATAAGACGTTTTAAACAAAAAGAGATGAGAAATGTAAAAACATGGGGCATACTATTCCTATGTCTACTTCTATTGCCCGGGGTAGCGTATGCGCAAAAAAGACAGATCGAAGGAACGGTGATTTCCCAAGAGGACAAGGAGCCTCTGATAGGAGCGACCGTTATCGTAAAAGGGAGCCTGTCGGGAGCGGAGACCGATCTTGACGGGCATTTCACGCTGGAAGTTGATCCTGACGCCAAATTCATTATTGTCGATTACATCGGCATGAAGCAGACCCAAGTACCTATCCCGAAAAGCGGTATCTTAAACGTGGCTTTACAACCGGAGGCGATGAACCTCGATGAGGTCGTGGTAACCGGTTACGGTAACTTCTCACGTTCTTCCTTTACCGGTTCCGCCAACACTTTACGGGCTGACCTACTGAAAGAGATGCCGGTGGTTTCCATAGAACAAAAACTACAAGGCATGACCTCCGGTGTCAATATCACGGGAAGCTCCGGGCAACCGGGAGCGAACGCATCCATCCGTATCCGTGGTATGGGCTCGTTCAACGCATCGAACGAACCTTTGTTTGTGATAGACGGAGTTCCCGTCACCTCGGGAAACCTAAGTACCGGAAGCGGATCGGAGGCCTCCTACATGAACAATGCCAAGACCAACATCATGAGTACGATCAATCCCTCCGATATCGAGAATATCACGGTTATCAAGGATGCCGCCGCCGCCTCCCTTTACGGTTCCCGTGCGGCCAACGGTGTTATCTTGATCACGACCAAACAAGGATCGAAAGGACGTACCCGGGTCACGTTGAACGCTAGCGCAGGATTCTCGGACGCGGCGGTAGACTTCCGCCCGACCCTCAACGGAGAGCAACGCCGGGAACTACTTTATGAAGGCTTGGTTAATTACGCGCAAGACCAGATCGCCAAAGATCCCGCATCTTTCACCCAGACTCCGGAAGAGTACGCCAACGCCAATATCGGGGCATACACCTCTGTTCCCGCTTTAGGCTATACCGATTGGAAAGACGTGTTGATGAGACAGGCCGTACATCAAAATTATGAGGCTTCCGTTTCCGGTGGCTCCGAGAACACGACGGTCTACAGCTCCTTGGGTTATCAAAAACAAGAGGGTCTGGTGGAGAACTCATCGATGGAACGGTACTCCGGACGCTTTAACGTGCAACAAAAGATCGGCAAACGAGGCGAGGCCGGAGCGAACCTCATGTTCTCGCAAGTGAATCAAGAGATGAACGAGGAACGTACATCCAGTATCAATCCTTTCTATTGCATGGCGGTAGCCACTCCTCCCTCCTACCCGGTATTTAACGAGGATGGTTCCTACGCCAATACCTATCCCGGGACGAACGTAAATCCTTTGCGGGATATGCGTACCGACTATAACCGGGTTCGTATGACCCGTATCTTCGGTACGGCGCACGGTGCGGTAGAGATTATCAAAGGACTTAAATTAAAGGAAGTACTCAGCTATGATTATAGCATCCAAAAGGATGCCCGCTATTTCAACGCATTAAGCGGGGCGGGTCCCAAGAGCGGTAGCGATGCCCAATCGTCCAAAGGTTTTATCGAATACGGGAAATTGATCTCTTCTACCTCGTTGAACTACGTGAGGACATTCGCCAACAAACATCATCTGGATGTACTAGCCGCTTATGAGGCGGAAAGTTTCCAGACGGATAAAGCCGCCGGTGAGAAAAGCAAGATGCCGTCCGACCAATTATTTGAGCCGGACAATGCCGCCGTTATAAACAGTTTCGTATCCTCTACACAGGATTATCGGTTGCTTTCTTATCTAACCCGCTTGAATTACGATTACGACAACCGGTATTATATCGCCGGAAGTTTCCGTCGGGATGGTAGTTCCCGATTGGCGCCGGAGCATCGCTGGGGTAATTTCTGGTCGGTCTCAGGCATGTGGCATCTGGGAGCCGAGGATTTCATGAAAGCCGTAAAGCCAGTGTTGAGCGATGTCAAGATCCGTGCCTCTTATGGCGTGAACGGTAATCAGCCGGGATCTTATTACGGTTATATGGGTTTATATAGTTACGGAAAGAACTATATGGATAACCCCGGTTCGTATGAAAGCACACAAGCTAATCCCAATCTAAAATGGGAGAAGAACTATAATATGAACCTCGGACTAGACCTCGCGTTTATCGATCGCATCTTCGTAACGCTCGAGTATTACAATCGTGACACCAAGGATTTGCTTTACAACCGTCCGATCAGCGCCACGACCGGATTCCTGAACTATCTGGGTAATCTGGGGCAGTTAAACAATAAAGGTGTCGAGCTGGAGGTTCGTTCCTTGAATATCTCAAACGCAGATTTTAATTGGACTACGGTATTGAACTTGACACATAACAAGAATAAGATCGTGGCCCTTGATGGTAATCTCGATCAAGTGGTGGAAAGTAGTTGGTTTATCCGGAAAATAGGATTGCCATTCAATACATTCTATGTAAAGGAATTCGCCGGGGTAGATCCCTCGAGCGGAAATGCGCTGTATTATAAAAATACGGAAGACGAGAACGGCAATCTAGACCGCACCTTGACCCAAGATGTCAATGAGGCTCAAGCGGTTCCTTATAAACAAGTAGATCCGAAGATATCCGGCGGCCTTACCAATATCCTTTCTTATAAATGGTTCGACTTGGCCTTTACGCTCTCTTATTCATTGGGCGGCTATTCTTTCGACAAGACCGGTACGTATATCGAGACAGATGGAGCCAGCGAAGGAAACCGCAACCTGCCCATCTATGAGTTAGACCGTTGGCAAAAGCCCGGTGATATCACCGACATTCCCCGTTTCGTATTGGGACGCTCCGACAAAGTGAGCGGTGGTTCCTCTCGCTTCGTACATAGTACGGATCACTTGAGATTAAAGAACCTGACGTTCGGGTTTACCCTGCCTCATAACTGGACCGATAAAGTCTTGCTGGATAAAGTCCGTGTCTATTTCTCCGGCAGCAACTTGCTGACTTGGGCGAAATGGAAGCAATATGATCCGGAAGTGCCCGTATCCGGCGAGGTATTCTGTGAGACACCGCCCATGCGCACCTTTAGTTTCGGCGTGGAAGTTAATTTCTAAACACAACAATTCATTCGATAAAAAAGAAATACAATGAAATGGTCAATTAAATATATCGTAAGCGCTCTTCCTTTCTTATTCACGGCTTGCTCCGGAGATTGGCTGGATCTGGATCCCTCCACTTCCGTGACCAGCGATAACGCTATTCAGTCACTGGAAGACGCTAAAACCGCATTAAATGGAATCTATCGCATAGCATCCGAGCATAGTTATTATGGAGACAACTACCTCTATTATGCCGACTGCCGTGGCGAAGACGTACAAGCTCGTATTGACAAAGGTCCCGGCAGACGTGTCTCTCCGTACTATCTGTTCAACGTAGCCGCCGACGACGCTTTTAATATCACGAGAGTATGGAACCAACCCTATATCGTGATTCATCAAGCGAACAGCTTAATCGAGAAAATAGACAACGGTAGCGTCCAAACCTCCGACACGCAAGAAATCGCCCGTATAAAAGCAGAGGCGTTGGCTATGCGTGGCTTGGCCTTATTCGATTTAACCCGCCTCTTTGGCATGCCTTATACACTGGACAATGGGGCGTCCTTGGGTGTTCCCATCGAGATCAAGACGGAGTTGCCGACTCACCAACCGTCTCGCAACACGGTAGCCGAATGCTACAACCAAGTGATCAAAGACCTGACCGAAGCCTTACCCAACCTTGTTACAACCAAATTCGACGGTCACCAAAATGTATGGAGCGTGAAAGCACTTCTATCTCGTATCTATTTATATATGAACGATAACGAGAACGCCCTTAAATACGCTCAAGAAGTAATCAATAACGGAGGTCTTTATACCTTGTTCACGCACGATGAGTATACCTCCGTATGGGGAAAAGACTTCAATTCCGAATCCCTGTTCGAGTTCTACTTTACGCTTACCGAGCCTTCCGGCGGTAGTGGCGGAGAAGGCGCTCCCATGGTATATGCCGATAACGTGAAAGATTGGAACAATTTGGTCTTGACGAAAGATTTCTTGGATTTACTGGGTGAAGACCCGGATGATGTTCGCCATGCCTTATGCCGCTTACCTCAAAAACCGGACGAGGATATCCTTCCAACCGGTTCGACCGGACATCCTAAATATCTGACGAAGTATCCCGGAAAAACAGGAGATGTATTGACCGGCAATCCGCAAGACAATGACCTATGCATCATCCGTCTGTCCGAGATATACTTAAATGCGGCCGAGGCGGCTTTCAAGCTAGGAAAACGTAGCGAGGCGTTAGGCTACCTGAATCAAATCGTAAGCCGAGCCAACCCCAATAAATCCGTTAGCGACTCCGAGCTTTCCCTAGAGAGAATCCTTAAAGAACGCCGCAAAGAATTGGTTGGCGAAGGACATGCGTTCTTTGATTACATGCGTAACAATATTCCGGTAATCCGCAAGGGCGGTTGGCATTTGCCGCAATTACCTACCGACGCACAGGTGATCAACGCTTCCGATCCCCGGGTAGCACTCCCGATTCCGCAAAGCGAGATCGACGCAAACCCGAATATCGTACAGAATAAACGGTAACCAACAAGAAAAAGGGGAATGGCATTAAAACCATTCCCCTTTTTCTTGTTTCGCTTATTTCTTTTTCAAGATCCGTTGCGCCGAATCCGACAGCACCACGATCGCACCGGCCAGTATCGCCGTATCTTTTATCACCAATCGCCCAGCCCCCGATAATAACGGGAAACCAAATTCCCCGCTGCCGAGATTAGGTACCCAGACCTCCGGAGTCGTGACCAAGAAGGACAACGTCCCGAACGTCATGATTATAGCCAACCCCGCTCCTACCAAACCGATCTTCGGCGAGAAAATGCCGAGGAAAGTTAAGATACCGATCGCCATGATCAAGATTCCCAAGCCACGAGAGAAGCCATACGTGTTATTCTCTTGATGCCACTCATGCTTCGCTTGATCGAACTCACCCTCTTTTAATTTATACGTCTTATATTCGGGAGCGCTTTTTGTATAGAAGAAACTCATGAAAGGGCTGTTCGCCACAAACGGAACGATGCCTTCCGCTTCATAATTCCAGAACTTCAAACCGCCGATCCACACAAATATGATCAAGATCGATATACGGATCAAATTAATACCTAGCTTCTGAGTAGAGGCCGCCACTTGCAAAAACGAGTAAAACAGGTCATTCAACTTTTTCATCTTATTATTTGTTTTATAGTATTGAACTTATACCGCAAAGATCGGTAGAAACACCTATCCCGTAAATGGCGATTTTACCGGATGAGTTAGCAATTATTCCTGTTTCTCTCTTTTCCGGTACTCAGAGACGCTTTCTCCCGTCATTTTCTTGAAAAAACGGCTGAATGTGGCTTGATCCTCGAAGCCCAAGATCTCCGTGATTTCCTTCGCACTCTTCTGGCTATATAATAGCAATCGTTTGGCCTCAGCCTCAATTCGTTCATGAATGATCCGCAACGGGGAAGGTAATCCGCAAGTCGTAAAAAGATTGGATAAGGTTTTTGGGGAGCGATGCAGCATATTCGCATAATCTTGGACCATCTTCTTTTCTTTAAAATGGTTATCTACCAATACATAGAACTGGCGAACCATATCGAACGCCTTTTCCCGTTCCGGGCTTACCGAAAACTTCTCACGTGCGATCCGGGTGCACAAAATAATGAAACGTTTCAGTAAGATACGCAGCATCTCCTCTTGCAAATTATCCTTTATGGCGTACTCACTCGTTAGGCTGTCGGTGATATCGCGCAAAGAGGCAACTTGGGATTCGCTCAATTTCAATTGCATCACATTGGAAGTCCCGTTAAAAAGAAAACCATTACACGACACCTCATTGTCATGTCCGAAAATACAATAGAAGTTACTGTTAAACAGAAGGGTCAAGTACTCGCCATTGATCGCCTTGAACTCGATATGGTGCAAAGGAGTCAAGGGAATAATCTCACCTTTCACTAAGGTAGTCGGTACGTGATCGATCTCCAGTCGCAACGAACCGCTTTGTACCCAAATAAACTTGTAAAGCGTATTATCTTTCTGCAAAGCAAGGTTCGTGTGATACGAATCGGTCAACGCTATATTACCTCTTAAGCGAGTATTAAAAATATATTCCATAGATTTCTTCCGGATTTTAAGACGGATAAAGATAACAATATTATATAAACAAAAAGCGAAAGTTCACTTTATTCCCAGCAAACTTCCGCGTCACTAATCCCCAAAACACACTATACGAGTTATTTCGACTCTAATAAAATATCATCTACCAATTTCTTCAACTCATTCTTCGGCATAGCCCCTTGAACCATACTCGGTTCTTTCTTCATCGGTACAAACAATAAAGAAGGAATACTACGGATACCGAAAACACTCGCTAAATCCGCCTCTTTATCGACATTCACCTTATATACGTTGATTTTACCCTCGTACTCTTTGCTAATCTCATCCAAGATAGGAGACATCATCTTACAAGGGCCACACCAAGTGGCATAGAAATCGATAACCGCAGGTTTATCACCCTCGAACTTCCAAGCGTTCGGGTTTGTCTCAAAGTCATACACTTTCTTTACGAAATCTTCTTGTGTTAATTCTGTTACTGTCATTTTATTTTCTGTTTTATTGTTATTATTCTTATTTCCATTACTAGCGTTCGCCATTCCTACCAAAAGACTTGCGAACAATACGACACCTACCTTAATAAAACCCATCTTGAACCTCCTTTTTATTATTATTACTTTGTCTTCTATTTATATTGCAAAGTTCATCTTATTTCCACGATTAAGAAATGGCCATATCGCCGGATAAGTTTGCAATACTTCCCGATCACCATCAAAAAAGTATAAAATAAGTTCTTTCAAGATAAATGCCGAACCTTGCTAACAAGATCCGGCATATCGTACGTTCTTTATCTCGCAAAACCTCAACGACCTACAAATGCAACTGCAAGCCGATAGAAACCGGATGCACCTTCGGACCTTTCCCATTTTCAAAGAGGTCGATCGGTGAGTACTTAGCGTAAAGACCGATCCAATCCCAACCGGCTTGAAATAAGAAATCCATAGTTACCGGACGGATATTCATACCGGAATCCATTTTCTCCTTATGCTTCTTACCGGAAGCGTCATTATATACGATCTTCGAGGAAGAACAAGTCTTGATCACACCGACTACACCCGCAGACAAGAAGAATTCACTCGAACGCTTTTTAGGTTGCCATTCCAATAACAACGGAATGGTCAGACTCGTGATATTCAGCTTACTCGCTTTCAACGTAACACTCTCAGGAGCCGGACGTAAAGCCGTAACACCGTCTATCTCCTTGAAATACTCATTCGTATCTATCCGGTAACGGCTCCAACGCATACCGGCACCGATCACCACCGCCCAACGATACCGAGAGAACGGGAACGCTTTTTCCAATACATTCAAATTATATTCCAATGAGTTTCCACTACGAAGGGAGACTCCGTCTACATCATTTACATGTAAACTCCCATCCGCGAAGTTCGCGAAGCCCATTCCAAAACCGGCCCAATGCGGATTGAAGTCTTTATCCCAAGTAGGCACAGGGATATTGATAGACTTCACGTGTTTACGGCGTTCATAGCTTTGTCCGTCCCGGTAATGCCCTTCGAAGATCAACTCGTCGTCCACGGAATCACCATCCTCGTCTACCTCATACACCCTGACTTTCATGCGATCGCCATTATCTTTCACCTCGATACGTTTTCTCTCAAGGGTGATAATCGTATCCCCAGCCAAAGGCTCAACCTCAGCGGCCATCAACCCGATTACCGGGAAGCAAGCCATTAAGACTAAAAGTATTCTTTTCATCTTCCTATCTGTTTTGTTTGTTTATAAATCTTTCTTCGTAAATAATAGCGTGATTAAATCATCACTATCCAAATCTCCCTCAATGTACACCAAGGTTATTACCCCTTTCTTGCTGACCTTAAAAAGGACAAAACGGTTGATATCTGCTTCTACGCCCTTCAACTGGTAATAAGCGGAGACTACCCCTCCATCGTCCGTCACCTCTTTGATCTTCCGGGCCCCTTTCTGGTCCGCTTCCAGACATTGGCGGGTAAACCGCAGGGCTTCCGGATCATCTTTGATCGTAATACTCTTATAACGAGTCATGCCATACGTTTCCAACATCTCGTTAGACAACTCCACCATCGTGACATTACGTTTTTTGCCATATCGTTGAAAGACTTCCTGAATCTTCAAATCTTTCTGTGTCTCGGCAGCCGAGACACCACAAGGCATTAAGCAAAATACCGCCACCAGCAACCATAACATGTATTTGAACCGTCTCATATTTACAGTATTTTTATTCATTATCATCAAATAAAGAACGAAGCTCGTCCAATTGGTTATCTATAATCACACGATCGGCCTCATCAAGATCCACTTCCGGGAAGTACTCGTCCGTAGGAGTGGCCACCTCCTGCAAAGCTTCCAGCGCCATGGAGCGAACTTTATGAATATCCGTATAACAACGACCGTTTATAACGACATAATTATCCGAGCAGAAGCAAGAATCTACCGGATTCAACAGATGGTTAAGCCCCAAAAGCAGCAAGAAACTGGCGGCGATACCGGATACCAAATACAACACGGATCGTAAAGTAAATGTCTTCTTTTCCTCCACCTTTTCCGCATCCAGCATAAAAAGGATATCCTCATCAATCGGAATCAATGCCTCATCTGGCTGTCGTTCCTTCCGACTCTCTTCCTCCAAATAGGTAAACATAGGCGTATAGACCGCCAACCTGTCCGGAACATTCCCGGAAGTAAAGAAGGCTCGAAGTTCCCGCTCTTCTTCCGAAGAGGTTTCTCCTTCAAAATATCGGTTTAATAACTCGTCTATGTCCATTTCTCTTGTTTATTTAATTGTAAAAACTGTTCCCGTATCTTTTTCCGAGCCCTTGAGAGATTCACCCGGACATTCTCGACCGGTGTAGCCGTGATCTCCGCGATCTCGGCTAACTCATAGCCTTCTATATCCTTCATCCGGATAATGGTTTGCTGCAAAGTGGGCAACTGGGCGATCAAGCGCCGTATGCACTCGGCGGCATCCTTTTGCTCCAGTTGTTCGTCCGGGCTTACCGCTTCCGATATCAATGTAACGCTCTCCAACTCCGATCCCTGCGGCTTTCGCAACTTTATCTTATCCAATGAGAGATTTTTCGTAACCTGCATAGCCAGCGCCTCCACGCTATGGTAGGCATCCAGTTTTTCCCGGATATACCAAAGCTTTATGAATGCCTCTTGCACCACATCCTCAGCATCGGCTGCGTCCTCAACCAGTCTCCGGGAGAAATTCAACATCTTCTGCCGGAGAGGTAGTACGGTTATTTTAAACGTCTCAAGTTCCATTTCTATAATCAAGACGACAAAGGAAGAAAAACATATCATGGAAAATTAACTTATTTGGAAAAAACTTTGCCTGTCACCCGTTTGTTTGTAATAGAAAACTTAAACGTTATGAAACTAAAAGTATCATTTACAGCCATTTTATTCATGAGCTGCTGCTTATTCCTCACCGTAGGTTGCCAACAAAAGAAACAAGGTTTCGATGACAAATCGGTCTCTCAAGCGATTCAAAAGGTGATCCAGATAAAATATCCGGGGGCGACCATTACCGATTACGATAAAGATGCCGCAGGTGTAGAAGTCGACATCAAGGATAAAGGCGTTAAGAAAGAGGTTCTGCTCGGCAAAAATAACGAGTGGCTAAGTACGAAATTCGATATCCATGCCGAAGATGTTCCCGTAGACATCATGGATAACCTAACAAATTCGGCTTATCATGAATATAAGATAGATGAGGTGACACAAATAGACAAGCCTTCGGGAACATTTTACGTATTCAAACTAGAGCATGAGAACAATGAGGTTCGTCTCACGTTTAACTCAGAGGCCCAATTATTGAAGTAGAACGATACTGAATCTTTTCTTATTCCAGATTTTTATCAGAATATTTCAGTAGCTTTGTGTGATTAACAAGCTAGCCTATGAAAATTCTGGTAGTCGAAGATGAAAACGCACTGAGAGAAGTTATCGTTCGTTCTCTTGAAAAAGAACGATATGTGGTAGAGAGCGCTTCCTCTTTCCGGGAAGCTTCTCTTAAAATAAATGATTATGATTACGATTGTATCGTATTGGACATCATGCTTCCGGGAGGTAGCGGCCTTACCCTTTTGAAGGAATTAAGGGCCTTACGCAAGAAAGACAGTATCATCATTATCTCCGCAAAAGACTCTATCGAGGATAAAGTTACAGGATTAGATCTTGGGGCCGATGATTATCTGACCAAGCCTTTCCATCTGGCGGAATTGAACGCCCGCATCAAGAGCGTTATCCGCCGCAAGCAACAAGATGGGGAATTGCAACTGTCTTTAGCGAACCTAACGATATATCCCGATAAACATTCCGTCTATATAAACGGGAAAGAGATCGTATTGAACCGTAAGGAGTTCGATCTGCTCTACTATTTCATATCCAACCCCAACCGTTTGATCAGCAAAGCTACTTTAGCCGAGTCCGTCTGGGGAGATTATATAGACCAAGCCGATAATTTCGACTTCATCTATAGCCAAGTAAAAAACTTGCGAAAGAAATTAAAAGCCGCCGGAGCCATCCCCGAAATAAAGGCGGTCTATGGCTTCGGTTACAAAATGACCGACGAGGAATAAATATGAAGCTAATCCATTACACCCTCCGCAATTTATTTGTCCCCATATTGGTCATTTTCGCCGCTTGGGGATGTGTTTTCTGCCTTATGATTCTACATGAGGTAGAAGACGAGACAAATGACAGCCTTGAGAACTACAAAGAGATTATCATCCGCTCCGCCTTAGCGGACAGCACATTGCTGAAAGATCATGTGGATATCATGACCCGGTACTACATTCGTGAGGTTCCGGAAAGCGAAGCGAAACTAGATAAGGACGAGTTCTACGATGCTACGGTATACATAGAGATAGAGCAAGAATACGAACCGGTTCGTGCCTTACGCACTTATTTCATGACAAAAGATCGTAAATTCTACGAACTGACGCTGGAGTTATCCACCTTAGAACAAGAAGATATGATCGAGACGATTATCTGGAGCATGGCCGTCTTATATATCGCATTGATAAGTTGCATCTTATTCGTGATCCATCGAGGATTCAAAAGAAGCTTTAAGCCTTTATATAAGCTATTAAGCTGGCTGAAAAGTTTTCAAGTAGGCAAATATAATCCTCCATTAAACAACCCTACACCCATCGAGGAATTTAAGATATTAAACGAGACCGTTCAAGAAAGCGTCAACCAGAGTGACAAGCTATACAACAAACAAAGACATTTCGTAGAGAATGCCGCCCACGAGTTACAAACTCCATTGGCCGTATGCATGAACAAATTAGAATTATTAAGCGAACATCCAGATTGCACGGAAGATCAACTGAAAGAGATCGCTGGCTTGCATCAAGCGTTGAACGGCATCATCCGGTTGAATAAATCCCTCCTATTACTTTCTCGGATAGATAACAAACAATTCCCCGAGACCCGGGATATTTGCCTAAATCATCTTATCCATAAGATATTAGAAGGAATTAATGACATATACGAAAGAAAAGCTCTCCACTTACGAGTTTCAGAAAAAGAGAGTTTGGTATGCACCATGAATGAATCGCTGGCCACTACGTTAATCACCAATCTCATTAAAAACGCCTATGTCCATAATTACGAGAAAGGGGATATAGGAATCACGATCTCTCGCCGTATGCTTACGATCGCAAATACGGGAATCGACAAAACCCTTGATAAGGAATTATTATTTGCCCGTTTTGCCAGCCAAAGCAAACAACAAGAATCGACGGGCCTTGGGTTGGCCATTGTCAAATCAATAGTCGATCTATATTCGATCCGGATAGATTACCAATACGCAAATGGTATGCATACATTCACATTATTATTCTATTAACGGCCGAAATTCCCAATTTTTTCCAAAATGCATCCTTTTCTTTGCGGTATAATAAAAAACAAGGCATATGAAAAGGATCAATTATTTACTGATAGTCTTATCATTATTATCTGTCATGGCTTGTGCCGGCAACGATAAGATCACGAGTGACACCAACGTATTGCCGGTTTCCAGCCGCCAATTCATATCGGATCATTTTAAGGACATCCCGGTATCGCATATCCAAATAGAGAAAAATCTGATCCGGATTAGCAGTTACGACGTGATCCTCACGGACGGGACCAATGTTGAGTTTAACCATAAAGGAGAATGGAAAGAGATTAAACGGCATGGGCTCCCTATCCCGCAAGCGATCATTCCGGAGGTAATACAAGACCTTATCAAGAAAAACTATTCATCGAATAAGGTTGTTAAAATAGAAAAAGAGATACGGGATTATGAGATAAAGCTAGATAACGGTCTTGAGATGACATTCGACTTAAAAGGGAACTTGATTGATATCGATGACTAATAGACACTCTAAGATAAGTATTAATATATTTTTAATTAAAATCAATCGTATGAAAACAAAAGCATTCATAATGGCAACTTTGGTTTGCAGCCCATTCGTATTCATGTCATGTGATGACGATGATGACAAATTCACACCTGAGAGTATTGTAACAAAAGCCTTTGACACAAAATATCCGGATGCGCAACGTGTCAGTTGGGAGAACGAGGCAGGCTATGTCAAAGCAGAATTTTACACCGGTTCATATGAGGCTGAAGCGTGGTTTGATCCGCAAGGCAACTGGATGCTGACAGAGACCGATCTTCCTTACAAGGCTTTGCCCCAAACCGTAAAAAACAGTTTCGAGGCAAGCCTATACGCTAAATGGAAGATAGACGATGTAGATATGCTAGAACGTCCGGACGCTGGTACCATTTACGTTCTCGACGTTGAAAATGGCGAGCAAGATGCAGACCTACATTATACGGAAGGCGGTATTCTCATCAAGGAAGTAACCGATGGTAACGGCGACAACGAGCATCGTCCCTCCGTTACCCCCAGCGCTATTAAGGAACTCATTTCAGAGATGTATCCGGGAGCGACAATCCTTGAGATAGATACGGAGGCAAAAGGTACCGAGGTGGATATCCTTCATGAGAATATCCATAAGGAAGTTTGGCTGGATACCCAGAACAAATGGTTATATACAGAGTGGGAAATACGCTCTTCCCAAGTACCCGATATCGTGATGACCGCATTCAAGGCCTCCGCATATGCCTCTTATCGAATCGATGATATCCATGTCATTCAAAAAGCGGAAGGACTCTCTTATGAGTTCGAGCTGGAGCAAGGAGACCGAGATATAACGATTCTTTTTAATGAAGAAGGGATCTTAGTCTCTCCTACCCATTAAAAAAAGACTCTTTATCGCAGTACTACTGCAACCCACGTGCAGTAGTACTGCAAAGCGGGTTGCAGTAAAACCTCATGAACTATATCGGAGTGGATGGATAAGGAAAGAATTACTGAAAATGATATTTCTGCCACGTATAGACTTTCGGTTCACTGAGATACGGCTCTATTTTCTCACGAGCCTCTTGGCTCAGATACTGAGGAGTCGTATAAATGGCGGTCAAAGTCTGATCATCCGGACTCAATCGATATTGAATTAAATCCATATCCAAATGTGAGGCGGCCTCTTGATAGGCTTCGTCTTTCTTATCCATTCCCTGCTTGATATACCAATCGGAAGTTGGCTGCGTGAATAAATCGGATGTTGCCAAAGGCTCCCAATTGGTCGTGAAAAACTCGATACGGCTATCCGGAACCGGGCCGTTTACCGTAGAGATCATACAAACCACGTAGGTATTGTTTACCAAGGGAAGTAATTTCATCTCTACCGTGCTACGCTCCGTAGTCTGTAGCAAAAGGTAATCGTTCGTTAGCTTTTGCAAGGTAGAAAAGCCATTCATCGTATTTTTCAGCCGGGATTCTTTTCCTGAAGTATAAAGATCCACCAAATCCTTTCGCCAAGCGTGCTCCAATTGAGGAATGTATTGGTCTGGCATCGCCGTGAACACACTTGTCATATCTTGTGCGTTCATTCCCAACGCAAAGACACAGATCAACAACGTAACTATAACTCGTCTCATTATCTAATTTTCTATTTTGTCCCCAAATATAGGAATATCATTCCTAACAACACAAGGAATAAGTCGATCGCCTTGTTCTTTAAGTTTTTTTCATGGAAGAAGATGGCTCCCGCCAAGAATGTCACCAATACGTTACTCCGACGTACCATCGATACGATCGAGATCATGGAATCCGGGAATGTCAAAGCATAAAAGTATACCCAATCCGCCACGCATAAGAATACGGAGATAAAGATGATATTCCATCGCCATTGGAAAGGCGTGCTCTTTTTCCGGTTCGGATACCATAGAAACAACAGGATAAATGACATGATAACACATTGATAGACATTAAACCAGACTTGTACCGTCATTACATCCATACTACGCATCAAATGCTTATCATACAATCCGCTCATCGCCCCGGTCAAGATAGACAGGACCGTGAAGAAGATCCATTTATTATGGGCAAAATGAATCCCCTCTTTCTTCCCCGATGAGGAAAGGAGATAAAAGGAAGCGATAGAAAGCAAGACTCCGACCCATTGAAATAGATTCAGCCGTTCCCCGAACAGAAGCATCGCACCCAGTAATGTAAGCACGGGCTGGCTGGCCTTGATCGGCCCAGTTATCGTCAGCGGCAAATGTTTCAAGGCAAAATACCCCGATATCCAAGAGGATAAGACGATCACCGCTTTTATCAACACCTTCACGTGATCCTCCAGAGAGGCACGGGGTACATACACCATCGTCCCGTCCAAGCAATCCGTATAAAAAGAGAGCAAGATGAACGGGACGAAAATCAAACTGCTTATGAGCGTATTGAAGAATAAAACGGGAATAACGGCATTCCCATTTAACGACATTTTCTTATTGACCTCGTAACAACCTAACAAAAAGGCAGAGAGGAAGGCTAGAGCTAACCACATGATTTAACCCTCCACTGGAAAGAGTTCTTCCGGGTACGTGACGTCTACCAAGAACAGGGCATGTCCCGGCACGGAGGTTCCGGCCTTGCAACGATCCTTTGCCTCAATCACGTTTCGGAAGCCGTCTATCGTTAAACGTCCTCTTCCGACTTCCAATAAAGTACCAACGATCGCACGCACCATATTACGAAGGAAACGGTCTGCACGGATCGTAAACACCCAAATATCCCCTTCTTGCGTCCAACCCGCATGTTGGATATGGCAATTATTCGTCTTTACATCCGTATGCAACTTACTGAAACTCGTAAAATCGATATAATCGAATAAGACCTTACACGCCTCGTTCATCGCCTCGAAATCCAAACGACCGGGAAGCTTATAAACCAGCTCATAATTAAACGGATCTTTCCTGGTCGTAATATAATATTTATAGGTTCGTGAAGTGGCGTCGAAGCGGGCATGCGCTTCCGGTACGACAGGCACGATCTTATAAACGGCGATATCTTTAGGCAGCAGCCTATTTAATTTTTCCGCAAGGAAAGCCAAATCCTCGATCGGTCCTTCCCAATCAAAATGGGCGATCATTAAGCGGGCATGTACACCGGCATCGGTACGGCCGGCCCCCACAATAGGCACGGGCTTACGCATCAAGATGGCCAAGGCCTCCTCTATAGATTGCTGCACCGTCATACCATTCGGCTGGATCTGCCAGCCCCGAAAATTCTTTCCGTTATATCCCAGATATATAAAATATCGTCTCACGCTTATGCTCTTTACTTTATCTTTTCTAAAATGTGGCACAAAGGTACAGAAATCCAGCAAAGCCATTGCCTAAATGGACTAAAAAGTTTAATTTTGCATCATTAATAGCTTCATTTCAAAACAATCTGACATGTTTGAAACATTACTTCAGTCTTCTTATTTTGCCCTGTTCCTGATCATAGCGCTTGGATTCATGCTAGGACGGATACAGATCAAAGGTCTTTCGCTAGACGTATCGGCAGTTATTTTCATCGCCTTGCTATTCGGTCATTTCGGGGTTATCATACCTAAGGAATTAGGGAATATGGGGCTGGTATTATTTATCTTTACCATTGGTATCCAAGCGGGCCCCGGATTTTTCGACTCCTTCCGTTCCAAAGGCAAGACACTCATTATCCTGACGTTATTAATTGTCGGTTCGGCATGCCTGACAGGAATCTTATTCAAGTATATCTTGGATATCGATACCCCGAGTATCGTCGGTCTGATCGCCGGGGCATTGACGAGTACGCCCGGTTTGGCAGTAGCGATCGACTCCACGCAATCATCCGCCGCATCCATCGCCTATGGTATCGCTTATCCGTTCGGCGTAATCGGTGTGATCCTTTTCGTGAAACTATTACCCAAAATACTTCGCAAGGATTTGATAGCCGAGGCTAAAACGCTGGAAACCCAACGGAAAAGCCAATATCCAACGTTACATACCGCCGCATTTAAAGTCACGAATAAAAATATCTGCGGAAAGAGTTTGGCTCAATTGCAGGTACGGGCCATGACCGGAGCGGTAGTCTCCCGTATCAAGCACAACAATGTCATCTCTATGCCAACTCCCCATACCACACTTCACGAGGGTGATTTATTGAAGGCCGTAGGTAATGACAAAGCCTTGGAGCAACTGACATTATTGTTGGGAGAACGTATCGAGGGAGATTTACCGTTAAGTGGCGGACAGACTTTGCAATCCTTGTTACTTACCAATAAGAGCATTATCAATAAATCGCTAGGGCATTTAAATTTACAAGGCACTTTCGGCTGTACGGTAACCCGTGTGCGTCGAAGCGGAATCGACCTTTCCCCGGAACCTAATTTAGTGTTGAAGTTTGGAGATAAGTTGATGGTCGCCGGCGAGAAAGAAAGCGTAAACGAACTCGCCCAATTCATCGGCAATGATGAGAAACGTCTTTCGGATACGGACTTTTTCCCGATCGCTATGGGTATCGTATTGGGCGTATTGTTTGGAAAATTAAATATATCCTTCTCGGATTCTTTCTCATTCTCTCCGGGACTGACCGGCGGTATCCTTATGGTTGCCTTGATATTAAGCGCCATCGGAAAAACAGGCCCGATCATTTGGTCTATGTCCGGCTCCGCTAATAACCTGCTTCGCCAATTGGGATTATTACTATTCCTCTCCGAAGTAGGGACATCTGCCGGTGTAAACCTAGTTTCCACTTTCCAATCAAGCGGTTTAACGTTATTCGGAGTCGGTATCGCTATAACAATGATCCCTATGATCGTAGCTGTATTAGCCGGATATTATTTCTTTAAGATCAACATTCTCGATTTAGTCGGAACAATCGCCGGCGGTATGACCAGTACCCCGGGACTTGCCGCCGCAGATTCTATGACAGACAGCCCAGCCCCAAGCGTAGCTTACGCAACGGTTTATCCGATAGCGATGGTATTCTTGATCTTGTTTATACAGATGATAGCGAATTTGATCGTCTAAATCTTTATTTACTGAAAAACACAGAATATGAGAAGAAAAAACATGAAAAAAACCGCAGCTTTATTCCTCTTAAGTGTAGGTGTAAACTGCATGACCGCACAAGACATCGTACCTGTCCATGAGTTTGACATCGATGTACAGAAAGTAGGTTCGCCTATCCAGTCAACCATGTATGGAATCTTCTTCGAGGATATCAATTTCGGGGCAGATGGAGGATTGTATGCGGAACTAATCAAGAACCGCTCCTTCGAGTTCGAGAATCCATGGGGAGGTTGGGAACCTTTCGGCGATGCAAGCATAGCTGAAAAGAATCCCTGTTTCGACAAAAACCCCCATTACGCACACCTGACTTATGCCGGGCAAATCACCGGAACCGGTCTGGAGAACGAAGGCTTCAAAGGTATCGGTATAAAGGCTAATGAAAATTACGACTTTTCCTTATATGCCCGTACCGAGACCAATAACCCGATCAAACTACGTATCGAATTGGTAAATAGAGATAACGATATTTATGAGACACAACACCTAGAGATAAAAGGAAAAGACTGGAAGAAATATTCCGTTATCTTGTCTCCCAAAGCTACCGAGGCTAAATCACGCCTACGCATCACGATGGAAACGGCAGGCACCTTGGATCTGGAACATATCTCCCTTTTTCCAGAAAAGACATTCAACAATCGCACGAACGGCCTACGCCGCGATCTAGCACAAGCGTTGAAAGATCTAAAGCCGGGAATCTTTCGTTTCCCGGGTGGATGTATCGTTGAGGGTACAACCATCCCCACACGCTACCAATGGAAAAATACGGTAGGCCCCATAGAGAACCGGCCTATCAATATCAACCGGTGGAATTATACATTTCCTCACAAGAAATTCCCAGACTATTATCAATCTTACGGTTTGGGATTCTTTGAGTATTTCCAATTAAGCGAAGATATCGGAGCCGAGCCCTTGCCCGTATTGAATTGCGGGCTGTCATGCCAGTTTGAGAATGAGGACATGGACCAGCATGTGCCAGTAGATAAATTACAACCTTATATAGACGATGCCTTGGACTTAATCGAATTCGCCAATGGCCCGGTTACCTCCCAATGGGGCAAAATGCGTGCAGATATGGGGCATCCGGCTTCTTTTAATCTGAAATTTATCGCTATCGGTAACGAGCAATGGGGACCGTTATATCCCGAACGCCTCGAACCGTTCGTGAAAGCCATCCGAGCCAAATATCCGGAGATCAAAATCATTGGTAGTTCCGGTCCTAATTCGGAAGGAAAAGATTTCGAATATCTATGGCCGGAGATGAAACGCTTAAAAGTAGATCTGGTGGATGAACATTTCTATCGCTCACCGGAATGGTTCCTAAATAGTGCCAAACGATATGATTCGTATGATCGGCAAGGCCCCAAAGTGTTCGCCGGTGAATATGCTTGCCACCCGACTAACCGGGAGAATAGCTTCCTGACCGCATTATGCGAGGCTGCGTTTATGACCGGTCTTGAACGGAATGCCGACGTGGTGGAATTATGTACATACGCCCCTTTATTCGCACATGTCGATGCGTGGCAATGGCGTCCGGACTTAATCTGGTTCGACAACCTAAACATCGTGAAAACTCCTAACTACTATGTACAACAATTATACGGGCACAATGCCGGAACAAACGTATTGCCCCTGACGATGAACAAAGAAGCCGTTACCGGGCAAAGCGAGCTATTCGCCACAGCCGCCCTCGACAAAGGCACAAACGAGCTCATCATCAAAATCGTCAATACCGGCATCCAGAGCAAAAAGATCCAATTAAACCTAAACGGAATCTCATCCGGCAAGCATAAAGGAAAGTTGATGGTCTTACATGCCTCAGACTTAGAAGCGAAGAACACATTGGGTAAACCGGAAACAGTCATACCCATTGAATCAGCGGTGGAACTAGAGGCTCCCGCTACTGAAGTCTCCGTCCAACCATTGAGTTTCTTAGTCTATAGGATATCGCTATAATCTATCATACATACGAATGTTATGAATATTGAAGAGTTTAGGGAATATTGCCTTTCGTTGAAAGGTGTTTATGAAAAAATGCCTTTCACGAATGTTCCTGATCAATACAGTCGGGACGTTCTTTGCTTTTATGTAGGAAGTAAATGGTTCTGCTTCGTAAATATCGAAGTATTCGATTTTTGCTGTATCAAATGTGACCCGAATGAATCGGGAGAGTTGCAAGCTCGATACTCTGGCATAACACCCGGTTGGCATATGAATAAAAAATACTGGATTAGTGTCTATTTTAATCAAGATGTACCCGACAACAAGATCAAAGAGCTTATAAAACAATCCTACGATATCGTATATCAATCTCTTCCTAAAAAGGAAAAAGGGATGTAGATTTTAGCGCAGTTACTCCGTTTATTTTCCATTTGAGAAGGACGTTTGAAAGATTATACGTACATTTGTGAATTCACCTAAAACGACTTAAATATGATGCAAACGAATTTACAATTGGACCTTGCCTTCAACTATCTGGAAAATACCGGAACCAACATCTTCCTTACCGGAAAAGCGGGAACAGGAAAGACCACATTCTTGAAAAAACTTAAAGAGACTTCCCCAAAACGGATGATTGTGGTAGCACCTACCGGAGTGGCGGCGATTAACGCGGGAGGGGTAACCATTCACTCCTTCTTTCAGCTACCTTTCGGACCGTATATACCGGGTAGCGAAATGGCCTCCGGGCAAAATAAATCCTATTCTCATAAATTCAGCCGGGATAAGATCAATATCATCCGTAGTATGGACCTGCTCGTTATTGATGAGGTCAGTATGGTACGTGCCGATTTGCTGGACGCTATCAGTGATATGCTACGTCGTTACCGGGATAGGAATAAACCCTTTGGGGGCGTTCAATTATTATTGATCGGAGATTTACAACAATTAGCCCCCGTAGCGAAGGAGGACGAATGGAATTTGTTGAGAGAACATTACGCCTCTCCCTTCTTTTTTGACAGTAAGGCTCTTTCCGAAAGTGATTATCTTTGCATCGAATTAACTCAAGTATATCGCCAAGCGGACGATACGTTCGTACGCTTATTGAACAATATCCGGGAAAACCGCTTCGACGAGAATACGCTACACACCTTAAACCAACGTTATATCCCCAATTTTAAACCAAATGACAAAGCGGGTTATATCACGCTGACAACCCATAATTATCAAGCCCAGCAAATCAATAACCGGAAATTGCAAGAATTACCCGGCCCGGCTTATACGTATAAGGCAGAGATCAAGGATGACTTTCCGGCTTACTCCTACCCGACCGACGAGGTATTGGAGCTAAAGCAAGACGCTCAAGTCATGTTCGTAAAAAACGACTCTTCCGGCGAAAGGCGATATTATAACGGAAAGATCGGCCGAATTGTCTTCATCAGCCCGAGCAAGATTATCGTATCCGACGAATTAGGAAACGATATCACCGTAGACCGGGAGACATGGACAAACGTGAAATATACGATCGACGAGAACACGAAGGATATCACGGAAACAATCGCCGGCTCTTTCAGCCAATACCCACTGAAAACCGCTTGGGCGATCACGATCCATAAAAGCCAAGGCTTGACTTTCGAGCATGCCATCATCGACGCATCCGCCGCCTTCTCACACGGACAAGTCTACGTTGCCTTGAGCCGTTGCAAGACATTGGAAGGAATGGTATTGAGTAGCCCGATCACTCGAAACGCCATGATTAGCGATGAGAAGATATTAAGTTATACCTCTTCCCTCTCGAAGCGTCAACCGTGTGAAGACCAACTGCGTCAAGCCCAACAACAGTATTATTTGAGATTGGCAACCGAGCTATTCGACTTCAATCCCGTACAACAAAAGTTGCAATATACATCTTACGCGGCATACACCCATCTGCAAAAACTATACCCGGAATTAAGCAACCAATATCCCCGGGTACGGGATTATTTCCGTTCGGATATAGTAGAAGTAGGCGAACGTTTCTGCCAGCAACTCACCCGTATGATCTCCAGCACGAATCTCTATGATACGGACGAGCATATACAAGACCGCATCCGAAAAGGTTGCGCTTACTTTCTGGAAAAGATCGAGACCTATTGCCAACCCTTGATAGAGGCTTCCGACGTGGAGATCGACAATAAAGAGGCCCGTAAGGCATTTACATCCGCATTAAAAGCTTTCAGCGATGAGCTTACGATCAAGGTCGCTACATTAAAAGCCTGCCAAGATGGTTTTCGTCTCATCGACTATCTATCCGCCAAGGCTAAAGCGAACATTGAGGAGTCGGCTGTTGCCTGCAAGCGGAAATCGACACGGAAATCGACGGAAGCGGAAAAGATCCCCGTCTCCACGGATGTCTTACATCCTGAGCTATATGCCCGTTTGAAACAATGGAGATACGAGCTTGCCGTAGAAAAGGAGTTGCCTCCTTACACGATCTTGCAACAGAAAGCCTTAATTGGCGTTTGCAACACTTTGCCCACGAACTCGAAAGAACTGTTGAAGATACCCGGAATCGGCAAAAAGATCATAGAGAACTACGGTGAGACCCTATTAGAAATCGTATCTTCCTACTCACCTTCCACGCATGGGAACGGGCTGTGAGATACGGAGACAACTCACGATAGCGGCGACTAAAGCGAAACCGACCGCTACATACATACAAACCGGCATACTATCGGTCGCAGAGGTAACACTAAAGATCAAAGCGACAAATGTCGTCCCCAGCGTTTGCCCCAGCAGTCGTGCCGTACCTTGCATACCGTTCGCCCCACCACTCAGGGAACGAGGGGCGGCCGATATCATCGTGCTATTATTCGGGGTCTGGAACAGGCCGAAGCCCATACCGCAAAGCATCAATCGCCAAGCGATGTCCATATTGGTGGGTTGCCCCGGCAATAAAGCCAATAGAAGAAGTCCGGTCGCATACACCACCATTCCGATACCGCCTAACAATCCGGGATGATATTTCTCGATCAGCCTCCCGGCTACCGGAGCGGTCAAGATCGTCGCTACCGGCCAAGGAGTCAACAGCAGCCCCGTCTCCACCTCATTTCTTCCGGCTACATTTTGCAAATAAAAGGGTAATGATACCATCGCCAACAACTGTGCCGTAAATGAAGTAATCGAGGATAATACGGACAAAGCGAATATCGGAATCCGCATCAAGTCCAATGGCAATATCGGAACCTCCTGCCGTAGTTGCCTGCGGATAAAAAATGTTCCGATCACCAATAGAAGAAGAACCTGTAAAGCGATCATTCTCCAGTTCTCATGATAGGCGATGCCTTCCAACGAATAAATCAGCAATCCGAAAGTCAAGGCATTCGAGATTCCACCGATCTTATCAAATTTTCGTTTCGGCCCATCCTTGCAAGGATTTTGAGGCAAAAGAAAATAACCCGTTATAATCGCGCAAATCCCTAAAGGTACGTTGATAGCGAACAACCAATTCCAAGAAGCGACTGATAAGATAGCGCCCGCCAACGACGGCCCGGCAGCAATCGATACCGCCACGACCATGGCATTGATACTCATTCCCCGCCCTATATATTGAGGAGGATAAATAATACGAAGTAAAGCGGTCGTCACGCTCATGATAGCCGAGGCTCCAATCCCTTGCAATATTCTCGCGACCGTCAACATGGCGAAAGACGAGGATAAGGCACAGAATAATGACGTTGAGCAGAATATTGTCGTCCCGATCAAGAAAATCCGCTTATATCCATAAATATCTCCCAAAGCGGAGAACGATAAAAGAGACATCGTAATCGTTAGCTGATAAGCGTTGACAATCCAGATCGTGGAGGAAGGGGATGTCCCGAATTCACGGGACAAGGTAGGAAGCGCCACGTTGACAATCGTGCCGTCCAACACGGACATGATTAATGCCAACGCAACCGCTATTACTGCCCAATAGCGCCTCGGTATAAATCGTATCATATTACATTATTTCTTCAAATCGAAACCCAGCATCATGCCATCGTACTCACTCGCCAACTTATTGATGGCTTTCAAGGTCGTATTGCTGGATATAGAAGAAACCGTGCTCAAGAACTTCAGTAATTTATCTGCGTTAAAAAGCAATGTCAACTCATTACCAGAAAGGATGACATGGGCGGTAAGCGTAGAAACGGTCAGCTTCTTATTACCCACCGTATACCGTAACGTCACCGTTTTATCTTCCGGACTCACCGAGTAAGTACCTTTCAGGCTTCCCCTTTTCAATGCGCTCGTAAACGTACTATCCGAATTAAAGACATAATTAAATACACCTTCCACGATACCTACTTTCTCGCAATATTCCTTCATTTTCTTCTCTGCCTCGGTAGCCGCCAAGCTTCCCGCTACATTCTTCAAGGCATTATCACCTTCCAGTCGCAAGGCAGGATTCACATACATCCAAGTTCCCTGTAAATTCTCGAAAGTCACGGCTTTCCCTCCGGTGACAGAAGTCACGGCGTTCTTTACGGCAGATGAATTTAAGATATCTTTCAAGGACTGTCCCTTCATGTTTCCGGGAATCAACAAAAGGCCGCATACGGCCATCCACATACATAGTAACTTTTTCATCTCTTTGTTTTTTACTCAATTAGAAAAATCGGCCAAAGATACGAATATTATTCATACATTTGTTTTAAATAACTTTATACAAACATACCATGAGAAAGCAAGTCGTACGTATTTGTATGTTACTGGCCTGCGCCTTTGGCTTTATGCAAGGGCAAGCCAGCATCCAGCCTTCTATCGTAAAAGCTACGATAGACGAGCTAATAGCCAAGGACGCTAAGAATCAAGCAGGAATCACGAAGGGTGTCGAGCAAGTAGCCCGCCTCTGGCAAACCTCCGATGGGGATGAGCAAGCGTTTCAAACCTTCTGCCGGGAGAATTATCTATCCGATCCCGCCGAAAAAGACCAAGTTTTCCTCAAGATCAGCGAGTATCTTGAAGGTATCAATGGCAATTTCAACGAGATGGTACTCTGTCTGCAACGCAATTTGAACCTAGATACCGGACCTCTACACGCCATCGACGAGAAATTCGGGTCCTACAGCCCCAGTTCCCACCTAATGGACGATCTATACGCCAACAAGATCGGCTTCATCATCGCCCTCAACTTTCCCCAACTTACTCTCAAGGAGAAAGAGGCGTTAGGTGATGACCGTAAAGCATGGGCCTACGCCCGTCTGGGCGATATGTTTACGGAACGGATACCGGCGGAAGTAAAGCAAGCCGCCGCAGATACGGAAAGTGACGCAGATATTTACATCGCAGATTATAATATCTATATGGGGCATTTACTAACTCCTAAAGGAAAAACCATTTTCCCCTCCGACATGCGCTTACTTTGCCATTGGAACCTTCGCGACGAGATCAAGGCCAATTATAACAAAGGAAAAGAGGGATTGGAAAAACAACGGATGGTATATGAGGTCATGAAGCGAATCATCTCGCAAGAAATCCCGAAAGAGGTGATCAACTCGGATCGTTACGAATGGAACCCGTACGCCAATACGTTATCCCAAGCTGGAAATGAACTAGAAGGTACCCCTGAAAGCCCGGCCCGCTATCAGAAAATGTTGAATAATTTCAACGCCATGCAGCGTATAGACAAATATACGGGAAACACTTATATAGACCGTAAGTTCACGGAAGATATGGAAATAGATGTCAACGATGTAGAAGCCCTGTTCGATCAGTTCCTTTCCGCCCCCGAACTAAAGGAAGTGGGGAAAATCATCTCCAAACGCCTCGGACGCAAACTGGAAGCCTACGATATATGGTACGATGGCTTCAAGGCCCGTAGCAATCTGGACGAGAACAAGCTAAACGAGCAAACCCGTACCCTGTATCCCGATGCGGTAACGATGGAAAAGAAGCTACCGGAAATCTTACAGAAACTAGGATTCAGCCCCGATCGTGCCCAATATCTGGCGGATAAGATCGCAGTCGATCCCGCCCGTGGTTCCGGTCATGCGTGGGGAGCCTCCATGAAAGGCCAGCGTTCCCGTTTACGTACCCGTATTCCTTCACAAGGGATGGATTACAAAGGATATAATATCGCCATCCATGAGTTTGGGCACAACGTAGAGCAAACGATCTCATTATATGATGTCGATTATTATATGCTCAACGGAGTTCCCAATACGGCTTTCACCGAAGCGCTGGCCTTTGTCTTCCAGAAAAGAGACCTTGAGTTACTGGGCATAAAAGACGAGAATCCGGAAAAAGAAAAGATGGATATCTTGGATAAGATATGGAGCATGTATGAGATTTGCGGTGTTTCCATGCTGGATATCTCCGTATGGAAATGGATGTACGCACATCCTAACGCTACCGCCGGGGAATTGCAGGAGGCCGTGATCCGTCTTTCCAAGGAAATCTGGAATAAGTATTACGCTCCGGTATTCGGTGTGAAAGACGAGACCGTCCTAGCGATTTACTCCCATATGATCGGTTATCCGCTCTACCTTTCCGCCTACGCTTTCGGACAGATTATCGAGTTCCAACTTGAGAACTACCTCAACGGCAAGGATTTCGCAAATGAGGTTAGCCGTATCTTCAAGCAAGGCCGCCTCACCCCGAATGTGTGGATCAAGCAAGCTACCGGCAACGATCTTACCGTAGATCCGATGTTGGAAGCACTCCGTAAGGTATTAAAAGACTAAACTACAGACTAAAAGAAAAGCCATCCCGATACCGAGATGGCTTTCTTTATTTATATCAAGAAACTTCCGATTATAACTTGTCGTTAGAACCAAGAACGTTGATAATCTTGTGTTTGTAAAGTTTCTCCATGTTATCACGAGCCGGGCCCAGATATTTACGAGGATCGAATTCAGCCGGTTTCTCAGCGAAAGTCTTGCGGATAGCGGCAGTCATCGCCAAACGAGAGTCTGAGTCGATATTGATCTTACATACAGAAGATTTAGCAGCCTTACGCAACCACTCTTCAGGAATACCGATAGCAGCCTTCAAAGCGCCACCGAATTTGTTGATAGTCTCAACCTCTTCCTGAGGAACAGAAGAAGAACCGTGAAGAACGATAGGGAATCCCGGAAGTTTCTCCATAACAGCGTCCAAAACATCGAATGCCAATGGAGGAGGAACCATCTTACCTGTAACAGGGTCGATCGTACATTGCTCCGGAGTGAACTTATAAGCACCGTGAGAAGTACCGATTGAGATAGCCAAAGAATCGCAGCCCGTACGAGTAGCGAAGTCGATAACTTCCTCAGGATTGGTATAAGTGTGGTGGTCTGAAGAAACCTCATCCTCAACACCTGCCAATACACCAAGCTCGCCTTCTACAGTTACATCGAATTGATGAGCGTACTCAACAACTTTCTTAGTCAAAGCGATGTTCTCTTCATAAGGAAGGTGAGAACCGTCGATCATTACAGATGAGAAGCCAGAGTCGATACAGCTCTTGCAAGTCTCAAACGTATCACCATGGTCTAAGTGAAGAACGATCTGAGGATTCGGGCAACCTAATTCCTTAGCATATTCAACAGCACCCTGTGCCATGTAACGAAGCAAAGTAGCGTTTGCGTACTGGCGAGCGCCCTTTGAAACTTGCAAAATAACCGGAGATTTTGTCTCTACAGCAGCCTTGATGATAGCCTGCATCTGTTCCATGTTATTGAAGTTGAAAGCAGGAATAGCATATCCGCCCTTGATAGCCTTAGCGAACATTTCTTTTGTGTTCACCAAGCCCAAATCTTTGTAATTTACCATAGTTGTTATTATGTTATTACGTTAATGATTAAAAACTTGCACAAAGATAATCAAGATTCACGACAAATGATGCTTCAAAGCATATAAAATAACACAAAATCAACGCTCTTGAAAAAAATAATACGATTTTCTTTGTTTGTTTGTGGCAAACCCTTACCTTTGCAAGCCAAAATACCGGTTACCAAATATATACAGAGTATAAATTAAAATAGATAATAAAGCAATGAAAAAAGGTATTCATCCTGAAAATTATCGTCCTGTAGTATTTAAGGACATGTCAAACGATGATGTATTCATCACTCGTTCTACTATTAACGCTAAAGAGACGATCGAGATCGACGGCGTAACTTATCCGTTGGTAAAGGTCGAGATCTCTAACACTTCTCACCCGTTCTACACTGGTAAGTCTAAGTTGGTCGATACAGCCGGACGTGTTGATAAGTTCATGAGCCGTTATGGTAACCGTAACAAGAAATAAGATTTCTTTCTTTAAGAAATAAAAAAAGGTCACGATTTGTATCGTGGCCTTTTTTTGTATCTTCGCGGGAGTTAACATAATGAAATATCATGGCAAAAACGAAAGAACAATTACTAAACATCTTGGATCAGTTCCAGTTGGACGAGAAAGTAGTTTCCGCTGAACCATTCGGAAACGGACACATTAATGATACATTGAAAGTGACCAACGAGAAAGGGGAGATCAAATACGTGCTACAGCGTATCAACCATTTAATCTTCACCAATGTGGATATGCTGCAAAATAACATCCATGTGGTTACCACTCATATCCGCAAGAAGCTGGAGGAAAAAGGTGAAACGGATATCGACCGTAAGGTATTAACCTTCTTGCCGACTAAAGACGGGAAAAAATATTATTTCGATGGAGATAGTTATTGGCGGGTATGCCTATTCATCCCTCGCAGCAAAAGCTATGAGGAAGTAACTCCTGAGCTTTCTTATGAGGCTGGCAAAGCGTTCGGTGATTTCCAGACCATGTTGTCCGATATACCCGAGGGTACGCTGGGCGAGACCATCCCGGATTTCCATAATATGGAGTTCCGCTTGCGACAATTCCATGAGGCTGTAGCCGCTAATCCGGCAGGCCGGTTGGAAGAGGTGAAAGATTTGGTAGAGGAGATCGAGAAACGTGCCGAAGCGATGTGCATTCAAGAACGCCTGTACCGTGAGGGCCAATTGAAGAAACGCACGAACCATTGCGATACAAAAGTTAACAATATGATGTTTGACGCTGATAACGACAAGGTGCTTTGCGTGATCGACTTGGACACCGTGATGCCGGGTTTCGTCCTTTCCGATATCGGCGACTTTATCCGTACCGGAGCCAATACGGGTGCCGAGGACGATGAGAATCTGGATAACGTAAACGTTAATATGGAGATATTCAAAGCCTATACCCGTGGATATATGGAAAAAGCCAAGGCGTTCTTAACTCCTACCGAGATCAAATTGCTACCTTACGGTGGACGCTTATTGACTTATATGCAGACCGTTCGTTTCTTAACCGATTATATCAACGGCGATACCTATTACAAGATCCATAGCCCGAAACATAACTTAATCCGCACAAAAGCCCAATTCAAGCTACTTCAAAGCCTAGAAGCCCATGCGGAAGAGATGGATCAGTTCATGAATCAATGGTTATAATATAAAGTAACTGAGGAATATAAAAACGGGCGGGATGACTCATCGATTCATCCCGCCCATTCTTTTTATTTCGTCCAATAATCCAACACCGTAACCGCCGATGCCTTCCCTCCTAACACCTTGCCAAACGCTTTATGCGCCGGATGTACCAAATAGGCGTCCCGATCCGCATCCGAATGAAAAGTCAAGAAAAAGCAATGAGTCAAGCCCTGTTGCAATCCCTCCGGACTACAATCCGTTCCCCACTCATATCCTTTGATCAAGTCGATTTGAGAAGGCAACTTACAAAAGGCATCCTCAACCTCTTTCACCTGCGCCTCGGACACATCCGGCTTAAAACCGAACATAACAACATGGCGAAGAACTTTCTCCGGCTTTTGATCACTCGAATAGCTTACCATTAATACAGAAAATACGATAATCGCAAGGATAAATAATACAGATACTACTTTCTTCATGATATTCAAGATTAGATTTCTATTGCTTTGTTATACGGCCCAAAGATAGTATAAAATCCAGTACAGCTTGCCCAAAACCTCCGTATCCTTTAGTCCTTTCCATCCCTATCTTTAGACTTTTCCTCTAGAGACATCCATCATCTATCAACTGTTGGACGATCATGCAACGGCTGGTAGAAGATCGTGCAACAGTTGGTAGATGATCATGCAACGGCTGTTGCATGATGAATACAAGCAGACAAAAAGGCTAACATCTGTAAGGATACAGTCTTAGCCTACAAGAAAAAAACCTTAAACAATAAAGGGATTATTTCAACTAAACCAAATCTTAAACCTTGTCAATCCATCCGCGTAAGAGCGGAGAGAGAATCGGCAATCATGTTTTAACAGTACCTCACGGATAAAGATCAAGCCGATACCTTGTCCGTTCGGTTTCGTAGAGAAGAACGGACTGAATAGTTTAGTTTCCGTTTCCTTGTCGATGCCCTTGCCCGTATCGGCTATCTCCAAGCAGGTGGGACGCACAGTCGTCCGGATATAAATCTTTCCATCTCGCTCGATGGATTCGGCGGCATTCTTGATAATATTGACCAAGACTTGCTCGAATAATGAATTATCCAAATTCACGACTGGAGATTCCTCGCTCAGATCCATAACAATCTCGATATTCCGGTTCTGGCAAACTGTCTCCATAAAGCGTTTACAAGCGGACACCACTTGGTTCAATTCTTGCGGACGACTTTGGGGCTCGGGTATACGCACCACATCAGCGAAATTGGTGATAAAATGGCTCATGCTATAACAACGTTCTATGGAGACCCGCAAAACCTCGCAGACATCCTCCATATCCTCCATCCCACTGAAAGTAGACTCCAGCGTATCCAAGGTAGAGGTGATACCCGCGGTCGTATTATTCACCTCATGAGAGATCATACGTATCACCTTCTCATACGCCTTCTTCTCGGCCTTGAACACCTCTTGGGTCAACGTCTCTATCAAATAAAATTGGTGGTGAAAACCCCGGTCTACGAATGAGGAATGCGTACATTTATAAATATTAGCGTCGTTCAATCGGACGGTTTGCGCTTGATACATCGGAACCCGTACCAATTCTTCCGCCAAGGGAGAATCTAGTTGAAGAAAACGTTTTCCCACCATATCCTCCGAGCTTTGCGCGCCAAACAATTTACACGCGGCCGGGTTCATGGATAGAATCTCCTCATCCAAGTTCAAGATGATCACTCCCATCGGAGAGGCGTTGACCAGCAAGTCCAAGAAATGGTTTTGCTCCCGGAGGTGCAAACGCTCATTCTTCAACTGCTCCATCATCTTATTAAACACATCGACCACCCGGTCCGCCTCCGTTTGCCCGACCTTTCCCAAGCGGGAACTAAAGTCTTGCTCTTTCAATAACTCCATACCGTTACCGATGATATGCAAGGGCTTTATGATACGGCGATAAAAGACAAATAAATAGATGATCGTAAGCAAGACCAAGGCTTCTACCGCGAAAAACATCCGGATAGAAGACGTATAAAAGACATAATAAGTCACCACCGCCAATATAGTCAACAGCAGCGTCGTCAATATCCAGAATAGTCCTTTCAGCCTCATCCTTGCCTCTTCTTATTTATCGATCGGGATTCCGTATTTCTCTAATCTCCGGTACAATGCGGCACGACTGATTCCCAGCGCCGTAGCGACATGCGATAAATTACCTCCATGCGCTTCCAAGGAGCGTAAGATGGTTTGCTTCTCCAACTCATCCAAGGTCAAGCCCTCCAAAGAAGACGGAATCGTCGATTTAGAGCTGGATGTATCCACGCAATGAACCTCGAAATCAGCGGCATCCAAAAGCGTCTTACCCGACACAAGGATCGTCCGCTCCACCAAGTTCTTCAACTCACGGATATTACCGAGAAAAGGAAGACGGCTTAAATAGGTCTGGGCATCCGATGAGAACTCCACCCTCGGTAGCCCATTGACCTCCGATTGCTTATCCGCGAAATATCGGGCCAGCAATGGGATATCCTCCCTTCGCTCACGCAAGGCGGGTAAATGCACCGTGATCAAATTGATCCGGTAAAAAAGATCCTCACGGAACGTACGGTCCGCCACCATCGATCGTAAATCCCGGTTCGTAGCGCTTACGACCCGTATATCCACCTTCCGGGGGCGGCTATCCCCCAAGACCTCAAAGGTCTGGTCTTGCAATACCCGAAGTAGCTTTACTTGGCAAGACAGTTCTAAATCGCCGATCTCATCCAAGAAGATCGTACCTTTGTTCGCCATCTCGAAACGTCCTACCCGATCCATGTATGCGTCCGTAAAAGCCCCCTTCTTATGTCCGAACATCTCGCTTTCAAAAAGACTCTGGGATAGTCCGCCTAGGTTTACCTTTACGAAAGCCTCTTTCGACCGGGGGCTATTCGCATGGATCGCTTCCGCTATCAGCTCTTTACCCGTACCGCTCTCGCCGGTAATCAAAACAGAGGCATTTGTCGGGGCGATACGCGAGACCGTCCCCAATATATCCATCAAAGCGGCACTTTGCCCCACGATCTTATCAAAATGAAATTTATGGTCGGCATCCGAACGGTTCAAGGGAGCGTTTGTCCCTTTCTTCTGCTCGCTCAATTCCAAGGCGGTCCGGATCGATTTCAATAATACCAAGTTATTCCAAGGCTTCGTGATAAAATCGAAGGCTCCGGCTTGCATTCCCTGCACTGCCAAAGAGATCGATCCCCAAGCGGTCATCAAGATCACAGGTACATCGGGACGAAAGATCTTCACCTGTCTCAATAATTGAATCCCCTCCTCGCCCGTGGTAGTCAGCGTGAAGTTCATATCCATCAAGATCAGCTCCGGCACCGTGGCACGGACCACCTCCAAGGCCTCCTTCGGCCCCGGAACCGCCTCCGACCGGAAACCCGCACGTTTTAGCAGGAATGTAAGCGAGGAACGAACAGCCGCATCATCATCTATTATCAGTATCATATAATCAATTTATCGTTTCACGATTTCCTCGAAATCGGCATCTAATGTACGATTATTCAAGAAATCATACAATGTTATACTACGGATGTTATAAAAATAACGCCAGTAATAATACAGTTCTTGGATATGCTTTTGCTTCGCATCATCCTTCGAACTCTGGGCGTCATTCAAGTCTAGGATATCGATCTTTCCGATCATGAAAGTCTCGATCGAGGTCTTGTAGCGCTTTTCCGCCAACGTGTCCACCTCGGCGGCTATCTCCAATTGAGCGGCCTGATTGTTGAAATTCTCCACCAAGAGGAAGATATCTTGATTGAAATCCATTTGCTCCTGACGGATCTTGGAAAGTACGACATCCCGATTCGATTCGGCTACTTTTACCTTACCTTTTCGTTTTCCCCAGTCCAAGATAGGAATCGAAAGCCCGACCTCTACGATCTGGTTATCTTTCAACGGGTTGTAAGCTCCTCGCATGGACACATCCTTACCGGTATAACCCACGGAGGCAAACAGGTTAATACTTCGACGGTTTCCCTTGGCGGTCGCCACATCATAATCCGCTTCCAACTGACGGCGCATGATATTCTTTGAGAACGAGTTATTTTCTTGAGCCTTCTCCAATACCGCCTGATAATCCATACGGACCCCTTCTATCGCCTCGGGAAGAACAGGCTCGATCACGTCTTGCTCGCTCATCCCTAAAAAGGAACGGAGCTTGAACATCATCGCGTTATAATTGGATTGAGCCTCGGTTAGCTTACCTTTCGCTTGCAAGGCCGACTGTTTCAAACGCATCAACTCGCTCTCCGAGATATGCCCGATCTTACGCTTCGCTACCGCTATGTCATAGAGTTTATTGGCGTTCAACAAGTTCTGATTACAGATATCCAGATTATCTTCCGCCAACAGTAAGTTGAAGTAATTCGTGATGGTAGCGATCGTTACATTCTCCACGTTCTCCATATAAGCGGCCTTAGCCTCTTGGTAACGAACAGGCTCGATACGACGTTTCCATTTTTGGTCATTCACGCCGAAGATCGGTTGCGTCAATGTCAAACTAACAGGTACGCTCATAAACTCGTTGTAAGCGCCACTACCTAGCTGACGGGTAAAATCCAAAGAGGTATTCAAGGCGATCTTACCTCCGGTCAAGGCTATGTTCTGGGCGATAGAGATCTCTCCATTTAAGCCTAAGGCATTGTTTTGCACATAGGTATAAGAACCATCCGATTGCTGGTACTTCGAGTATTGCTTGCTATATGAAGGCAGAGTCCCCGTAAATATCACTTCCGGCAACTGATCCGCCCGATGCGTACGGAATTCCCAATAGGCCGTTCGCAACTCATTGAGCGCCACGGCAGCGTCTACGGATTGAAGCTGTGCGATCTGGATCGCTTGCCGCAGGGTTATTCGAACTTTATTCGTATTGTCTTGGGCACATACTCCCGAAATCCCCGCCCACAGACAACACATCGCTATATAGATCCTTCTCATCTTAGTATAAGTTTTTTTATCCTGCCTAAGGCAAAAGGCATGCCAAAAACATATACTATTGATAATCCGACAAATAGAAATATTTAAAGTGTTCGATAATGAACAGTGTGTCCGTTTTTGGATACTTATCTTTGAATGAGTTGATTATTGACGATCGATTTATAGACCTCTTCCCGTAAAGGGCGCGACACCGGTATTTTATGCTCCCCAATGATTAATAGATTTCCTTCTATCGCTTGTACATAAGAAAGATTCACGATGAAAGAGCGGTGCACTTGCATAAAAATTTGTGCCGGCAACGTTTCCAATATACTCTTCAACCGGAGATGAACGATCTCTTTGGAAGTGAGGGTATGGATAACAATATAGTTCTCCATGCCCTCTATAAATTGAATCTCCTTTAAATAAAGCCTTTTAAGTTGCTTCTCCGTCTTGACAAAGATATAAGCAGGCTCCTCGCTTTTCGATGTAGATTCCATCAACGCATGTGCTTTATTGACCGATTTCAGGAAACGGGAAAAAGAGATTGGTTTCAATAAATAGTCCACCACGTCAAACTCATATCCCCTCAACGCATACCGCTCGTATGCCGAGGTGATAATTACCTTAGGAGCGTTCTGAGCACTCTCCAAAAAGTCCAGTCCAGACATATCCGGCATCTCTATATCCAGAAAAAGCAAATCCGCTTGAACCGAATTCAGCATATTATTGAGTTGTATAGCGTCCTCACATTCTCCGACGATGGTCAGAAAATCAATTTTACCGATGTGTCGCCGAAGTCCTTTTCTGGCGATTGGCTCATCATCCGTTATGATACACTTTATTTCCATATTATTCTGATAAATCAATACATAACTCAACCCTAAAACGGGTATTGTCTTTTTTTATACGTAACTCATGTTTATCCGGGTACAATAGCTCCAACCGTTTTCTCAGATTGTCGATCCCAATGCCTTTCCCCTTTCTTTGTTCCAAGGAGTCCGGATTGAAAGTATTGCTTACTCCAAAGCAGACCTTTGACCTCTCTTTCCGCATAGATACTTGTATCCAATACGCTTCGCCCACATATTTAAACGCATTCTCCAATAATGGAAGGAAAAGCAACGGATGTATTTTTTGTCCGGTCAATTCCGGGTCAAAGGACTCCTCGAACTGTAAGCGTTTCGTCATACGAAGTCGCTGGAATTGAATATATGTTCGCAAATAATCAATCTCCTCTTCGATCGTCACTTTCGTATTTATATCATATAATTGATAACGGAGTAAGTCCGAAAGTAACTCTACAGCCTCAATCGCTTCCTCATTTTCCTCATCAATCAAGAAATAGATCGTATTCAAGGCATTAAACAGGAAATGGGGATGGTATTGCATCTTCAGCAGCTTCAATTGCGTTTCCAATTGATCTACTTTCATTTTCTCCAATTGGACGATTTTCTCCGAATAGCGTTTGGCTAATATATTATTACGGATCAAGAAATAGTATAGGAGAAAGATCGGCACAGCTACCGCATTGATCATTAACGCCTCTCCCCACCGATAGGTCGTTCCATTTATAGAATAGATCACGATATATAAGCCGATATTGAGCACGACTAAATTAAACAAGACCACCCATAGATATTCCCGGAACACCGGGCGGGACCTCCGCTCTTTATTCCTATCTAAAAAAGTATTAGCCAAGTAATTAAAAAACAAATAAGATAAGCTAACGCCGATCAATATAATAGCAAGGGCCTTGATACGCCCGATCCATGCGTCCACTCCCAGTTCCCACATGCGGACACCATAAGCGACATCCGTAACAATCCACAGGCAACAGATCGCCAATATCGCCATTAGCAACGGACTTAGAAAGTTATATTTTATCTTCATATCTGATTTCAAGCCATAAATTTATTCTTTTACTTTGATCTATGCTCGTATCACGGGCACTTTTTTAATCAACGAAGTTATCGTTCCAGATAAAAACCAACAAATAATCTTGACGAATTGCGGAATATGAAAGGTGAATATCCTGTTTGTTCGTCAGGATATGCGATAAAGGCAAAAAATACCTATATTTGCCCTCCTCAATAAGAGATGCTATAAAAATGAAGAATGACGGTTTCACATTTCGAAAGAGAGCCAGAAGCTTTAAATTCGCTTTCAACGGAATCAAGCTATTGATCACGAAGGAGCATAACGCTTGGATCCATTGTTTCGCGGCAGTTTGCGTACTTATCGCCGGAATGGTATTTGGACTTTCCCGCATGGAATGGATCGCAGTAACGATCGTGATCGGGGCGGTATTAGCTGCCGAGGCGGTCAATTCATCCATCGAGGCCCTAGCAGATTTGGTCTCCCCTGAGTATAATGAGGCTATCAAGCGAACGAAAGACTTGGCGGCGGGAGCTGTATTATTGATGGCGATAGCGGCAGCGATCGTCGGGTTCGTCATTTTTATACCTAAAATAGCAACTATATTTTAAATCTATGAGACATATCCTTTTCGCAATTACAATGCTCATGCTATGCCTGTCCGTTAACGGACAAGAATTGAAGGTGACCGGTAGCCGGAAAGCCGTACGGACCTCGGGAGACGTATTGGTGTTTATCACTCCGGTGGCGAGTCTAGCAACCGTATTGGCAACCCAAGACTGGCAAGGGCTGAAACAAGGCGTATTCACCGGGGTTACGACATTGGGCGTAACCTATGCGCTGAAATACCTAGTGAAGAAAGAGCGGCCCGACTTCAGCGATAATCATTCGTTCCCATCCATGCATACCTCCGTATCCTTCGCGGGAGCCGCTTTTATCCAAAGGCGTTATGGATGGAAATGGGGTATTCCGGCTTATGCCGTGTCTACCTACGTGGGTTGGAGCCGGGTCTATGGAAAGAAGCATGATTGGTGGGACGTGGCGGCGGGAGCCGTTATCGGCGCCGGTAGCGCCTATATCTTTACCCGTCCGTTCGCGAAGAAACATAACCTGTCTATCAGCCCGGTAGCGGGAGACGGGCATTATGGGGTATATGCGTCAATGACGTTTTAACTCGCGGATTTTTGCCAAGCACGAAAACAGCCCGGCCATGTATCACTACAAGACCGGGCTTTCAATTGTGTGTATGTGTGAAATATGTAAGTTAACTCTTATTCATAATGCAACGCCTCCGCTGGCTCCAAGCGGGCTGTCGAGCGGGCGGGATACCATACGCCACAGATGATCATGAGGACGATCAAGACAAACGTAATCCCTCCGCAAATCGCAAAGCGCAGCCACGTGAACGGAAGCTGATAGGTATCTATCAAATCCATATGGGCGATGTTGAAGCTGATGAGTAAGGACGGGATGAACGCCAAGACCAGCAATAGGACACCCTCTCCCACCATGATCGAGTTCAACTGACGGCGGGTAGAGCCTAAGGCCATCCTAAGCCCCATCTCGCCTTTGCGATATTCCGTACGGAACCAGAAGGTACCGATGATGCCGAGGAATATATTCGCCAATAGGAAGCAGGCTACCGCCACACGGGTTTTCACCTCGTTCTCTACGCCGATCGAACGGATATAACCGTTGCGAATATATGACAAGGGCTGTACGTCTAGCAGATAGAGGTTGCCTAGCCGAAGCTGTTCGGCCATATCCTTGCGGAAGCGTGCGGGGAAATCAGCATTATCGACATCCGGACGGACACGTACGCAGAGTCGCACGGCATCTATCATCCCCTCATAGTATCCTTCCTCCATCCGGCTTAGCCGCAGGGCCCTATAGACGTTGGGTTCCGCCTTGGTGTACTCATGACGGCGGATGGGGACGCTGATACCACGGATCGTCTCCTCGATCTCGTCGGTCACATTCCCCCGGTACGCCTTTTGCCCGAGTAGGGAAAGGCCGGGATTCATCGTCTCCACGTCGGCGGAGATTACGATGGAGTTGTTATCCTCGATGGCCCGTTTCAAGGAAGCCGTCTTGCCGTCCTTATCATAGATACGGAACACGTCGAAGAACTCCGGGGTGACGAAAGCATAGCGGCAGGGCACCTGCAACGTATCAATCCGCCAAACGAGGTTACGGCTTCCCATATAATAAGGCATCCCCCCATCCGTAAGGCAGGCCGATTCCACGCCGGGATAGGTGCGGATGCGATCCAACGCCGTCAGCAGATGAACACCATCCGGCCGCTCCCGCTTCTCCTTCGGGATATAATCCGGGCTTCTTTCCGAGAGGCTGCTGATCACGATGCTGTACGTATGCCGGATATCGAAGCCCAGAGGAGCCGTATACGTGCGCCCCATCACATACAGGTAGTCCACAAGGAACCAAAGGAAGACCGAGACCAGCAATAACTCAGCCCACAACCAAGCGTTTTGCTTGCGCTGGTTCCAGATCAATTGTAATAAATGTCGTATCATATCTTTCTATTATTTTAGTATAGCTATCATCCAACGCGGGAGATTAATGAACATTCTCGTTGAGAGCCGAGATGATACGCATCCTTGAGGCTCGCCAAGCCGGGATGCCGGCGCTCAGCAGGTTCAACGCAAGACAAGCAAGGAACGCATAAAGGAAGATCAATGGATTGAACATCATCTCCGCATTGACGAAGGTGCGACCGATACCCATCGATGCCGTGCCCGTATCTAGCAACCAATCGGACAAGAGCAATACGGAGGCGTATGAGAAAAACAGACCTAACACACCTCCCAGCAAGGTCTGCAACAGATTCTCGTAGAGTACCTGCGTCAGTAATTCCGAGCGTGTCGCCCCGAACGCCTTCCTCACCCCGATCTCCGCCATACGTTTACGCATCCGGCTTTGCGTGATACCGCTCATGTTGATGGCAGGGATCAGCAAAAGGACAAGAACGATGATAACATATTTCATGACCAGTTCCCGTACATTCGGCTCAGAGAAAGCATCCTCGCGAGCCAAATCGCCCAAATGGGTATCAGGTCCTCCTCCAATTTTCAGTAGGTGCGTGCTTTGCGATTCGTTAAGGCGAGCGATATTCGCCTCAGCCTCGGAGTGGATCGCATCAAAGTCGGCGGACGAACTTGCGAGGATATAACAACGGAAGCCCCCGACGAGACGGTCGGAACCATTATCATACAGGGAATTGTCGGTGGTATAAGGCAACCAGACATCGCCATAGGCAGACTCGGCTAGCAGGGAGACATCCCGCACGACGGCACGGATGGTATAGGGCACGTAGCTGATCTCGACGGTACGGCCTACAACCTCGGTCGTGCCATACAACCGGCGTGCCACGGACTCGCTTACCACAGCATCCATGATGCCACTTTGTACTTCTTCCTCGCCATAAGGCTTACCGGAGAGGAAACGAAAGTTGAAGATATTCCAGAACGCCGCATCCGTAAAGGTCACGTCGCACTTGAACTCCACCGTATGATCCGCCACTGCCGCCAAGCGTTGCACGCCATGATAGGCCATGCCTACCTTCTCGGCAGAGCGCAAGGGATAGAAACAATCTTTCACCACACGGGAAGCAAGAAAGTAGCAGTCGTTATAAGATTCGTTCTCTTTGTAGGAGGCACGGGTATCACTGACGTACATCATCCGGTCCCGATAGTCTTCCGGTGAGTAATTGGCGGTACGCATCTGCCATACGATCACGATCACCATGATCATGCAAATCGCCAAGGCCGTACCGAAGATAGAGACTCCGGAAAGGAGCTTGTTCTCTTTCAATAAGGCCCAGGCTTGTTTTAGATAGATCTTGTACATATTCATTTGATTTAATTATACGATTCAGTCGGTGGGAGACGGGGCATTATATGTTATCCGTCATACCGCAGCGCCTCGGCCGGCTCCATCTCGGCGGCCTTGCTGGCGGGGAGCCAGACGGCGAGCAGGATGACGATAGCCAGCAGTATCCATGTCAAGATATTCACCAGCAAGAAACGGAGCGGCAGGATCGCCGGCCAGTAATGCTCCGGCAAGGTCCCTTTGGGGATGTCCAAGAAGCCGACCATCACGAATTGAGCCTCTATCAACAAGGCGAGCGGGGTAGCCATGAGTAACAGACATATGCCCTCACGAGCCATCTGGCTACGTATCTCTTCGCGGGGCGAACCGATCGCCATGCGCAACCCGATCTCTCCCCGGCGCATCCGCACCCGGTACCAGAACGTACCCATCACGCAAAGCAGGATATTCAGTCCCAAGAAGGCCATCAACGCCATACGGACCCGGTAATCGTAGGTAACGCCAAAGGAATAATCGGTATCGGCCTTGATCCGGTCATAGGAAGTCAGGCGTTTCAGGTAGAAGTTCCCCACCCGAAGCTCACGGCTCATCTTCTCCCGGAACGTATCGGCGAAACGAGGACCAGCCACGGCAGGATCGATCCGTATGAAATAATTCATCTCGGGGATCTCCTCCGCCGAGGGACGGATCGCCAAGAAGGCGGCACCTTGGGGTAGGCTATTGTCAAAACGCTTGATATCCTCTAATACGCCCTTTACGATATAAGTCGGGCCCTCCTCGTCGAAAGGGTCTTTCACCTCACGCCCAACGGCGGATGCCTCTCCAAATACCTTTCGCTCCACCATCCGGGTGGTTACTATAGCGCGGGGGTCTCCCCAATCAAAATCGGATGTAGATACCGGACAGCCGTCTTTGGCGTACGAATGGTTGAAGACCGACAGGAAATCCGTGGTAGGATCCATCTCATACCTCATGACCGCTTCCCGCTTGCTCGTATCGGCCGCGTTCGCCAAACCGATACCGTAATAACAGCCCGTATAAGGCGTGGAGTAACAGCCCGAGGCCGCGCCCATCGCCTGCACTCCCGGATAATCACGCAAGCGGTCTTTTATCCGCTCATAATTTTCCAGCATGGCGATCGAGTCACTCTCGGCGGCTCGATAGTCGGGGGAGGTTTCCGGCAAGAGGCCCATTTCTACCTGCCAGACATTCGCATAGTCACGTCCGGAGGGGAGACTACGGTTATAGATCTCCACGAAGAAGTAATCCACCATGTACCACGCCAGACAAAAGGCGAGCAGCAACTCCACGCACACCCACACGTTGCTACGCCAGCGGTTCATCAATTGTATCCAAGTCATTTTCCACATATCTTTCTTCCCTCCATTTAAGCGTTCAACGAATCAACGATAGGTCGCCTTGACGCACGCCAAGCGGGCCACAACGCCGACATCAGGTTTAACAGGAAACATACGCACAAAGCGATCAAGAAGACCCACGGGTTTAACAGCATCCCCATGGAAAGCGATACGTCCACGCCATCCGGGGCGGCCTCCGAAAACCCCTTGCCGATCTTGAAGACCCACGAACTGGCGAACGTCACCAGCAGGAAGGAGAACAGCAGTCCCACCAAGCCGCCCAGCAGCGTATACAGGAAGTTCTCTATCAAGACCTGTCCGATCAACGATCCCTTGGGCGCCCCGAAAGCACGCCGCACGCCCAGCTCGCCCAGACGCCGTTCCATGCGGGAATCGGCCATGCCCGAGAGGCTGACGGCGGGGACGAGCAGCAGGAGCAGGAAAATCACCCCATAACGGCTCAAGTCTCCCACGATATCCGGCTCCACGTTCGACCAATACCGGAAGATACTCTCCCAATGGCGATCCGGCTGCCCAAGAAGGGAGAACTCACGTTTGCCATCCACGTCCAACGATTGGTTGAAGCGACGCACGTTATCCGCCACCGCCTCCCGCACCTTGCCGATGTCCGCCTTATCCTTCACGAGCATATAGACCCTCAAGGGCCCCAGCCCGGGCATATGCGCCTCCGAGTATCGGACCCGCTCCTCGAAGTCGGGCGCTTGGGTATACGGATACCAGACCTGCGAGAAAACCCGATCCATCAGGAAAGATACATCGTCCACCACGCCCACCACACGAAATGAGGTAAAGTCGAGGCTCAAGGTCTGCCCCACGGCACTACCTTCTCCATAAAGCCGCTTGGCCAGTGAGCGGGCGATTACCGCCACGGGCATCCCCGACCGGAAATCGGCCTCGGTGAAAGGCTTACCCTCCAAGAAACGGAAGGAGAATACTTTCCAGAACCCATCGTTCACCCCCATCTTCATGACCGGTACCTGCACGGGACTGCCCACCGGCTGCACGAAAGCGGAAGTGGCATCATCATAACGTAACGCCAACGCCTCCAAACCGGGTACGCCCGCAAGGCACTCTTCCACGAAGCGGGGCGATACCGGGCTACTGCTCGTTCCCCCTTTCTCATTCTTCAGCGTGGCGCTCTTCACGGTCAGCAACCGGTCCCGGTCCATCTCCGGATAAATAGAGGCCATTTTCACGTAAAACACGATGGACAACACCATCACCAGCGAGATCGCCAATCCCGTCCCCACGATATAGACCGAGCTGAACAGCCGTTCTTGCCGGATCAGGGCCCATGCTTGTTTTAAGTAGATCTTGTACATATTCATTCGATTTAAATATTCTATCAGTCGGTGGGAGACGGGGCATGCCTCGTCTCTACAACCGGGTATTACCTGTTTTCTATTATCCGTCATACCGTAATGCGTCAGCCGGTTCCTGCCGGGCCGCCTTACGGGCCGGGTACCAGATAGCCAAGAAGACGACGAGTGCCAAGACACCCCCTGTCAGCAGGCTAATGGCCGTGAAGCGGATCACGCCGCAGGGCACGATATCGGCCACCGCCAGATTCAGGCAGATCAGCAAGCCCGGCACGGAAGCGATCGCCAGCAGCAACAAGCCCTCGCCGATCATCAGCCCCTCTATACCCTTGCGGGTGGAGCCCATCGCCATACGTAGCCCCAACTCCGAACGGCGACGGCTCACGTGAAACCAGAACGTACCGATCACCGCCAGAAACACGTTCACCAAGAAGAACAATCCCATGGCCGATACCAGCCGATGGGCGCTCGTCCGCTCCGAGTTCTCGAGATAAAAGGCCCGTATCCCTTCGTAGTTCCTCACTTCCGATACCCAGTAATTACCCACCATCAAAGATCTACTCATTTCCTTACGGAACTTGGCGGCGTAGTTGGAGGTAGAGACCTCCGGACGGGTGCGGAACGTGATCTGCACTCGCGTGAGTCCCTTCTCGTCCAACTGGCCCTTGCCGAACATCCCCCGCAAGTCCAGTGGAGAGAAGACACTATGCTGATTCCGGGAATCGTACTCGGAGTTTCGTACCGGCTCCGTAACCGCTATCACGTGACAGGGCACGGTATCGTTGTAATTATAGATCTCGGCCCCGATCACGTCGGTATGGCCGTATAGCTTGCTCGCCAGATCGGCGGAGAGGATCATCTCCCTCCCCTCCCGAAGCCTCGACAAGGTCTGTCCCAGTCTCTCCGGGCTTTCTCCCTTAGCGGAGCGAATGCCGAACACCCGGAAATACCCCGGCGAGACGATCATTGCCCGCACCCGCTGGTTGATCGAGTCTTTCAAGACTCTGCTGCCGATGTTCGAGTCGGTATAAGGCAGCGAATAATACGAGAGCCCTACCACCTCCACGTCGGGATGCCGCTCGATACGCTCCACGATACGCTCGATGTTCCGCACCGGCTCCTCGCTTCCCTCCTCGTAGGCGATGAACGAGGGACTGTCGGACGGCCGTATGGCGAGCGTCACGTTGTACACGTGATCCAGCTTGAAGCCCACCGGCATCCGCGTCAGCATCCCTTGCGCCACGAAGTAGTACATCATGAACCACAGGATCACGAATACGACCAGCAGTTCCACCAGTATCCAGCAGCTTCCTCCCAAACGGGACCTTATCAACTTTAATAGATGTATTACCATAGCCGTATCCTATTTATCGTTCAACGCATCCGTTATACTCACCCGCACGGTACGCCAAGCGGGTATCATCGAAGAGAGCAGGTTCAGCGCCACGCAGACAGCGAACGCATAGGCGAACACCTCCATATTCAGCAGCATCCCCGGCGAGAGGAAGATATCGTTACCCGCCCCGGAGCCCATGCGATACAAACCGGGGGAAAGAAGGATGCCCCGGAATACGAACACCAGCACGTACGAGAACAGCAGTCCCGCCATGCCCCCGGGCAACATCAGCAGCATATTCTCCCAGAAGACCTGCCCCATCAACGTCTTCCGCGACGCCCCGAAGGCCTTGCGTACGCCTAGCTCAGACACCCGGTCTTGCATCCTCGAGGCGTTCAGGCCCGAGAGGTTCAGCGCCGGGACTAGCAGGAAGAGGAAGAGGGCGACTCCCAAGACGATATACGTCTCCGGCCCGAACAACCGCGACAATAACTGGTCGCCGAACGAGCAGGGCGGCTCCACTCTCACCTGTCCCTCCCGCAAGCCGCTGTTGTAGCGTCTTACTCCCTTCTCCAACTCGGCGGAGAGGGCCGGAAGGTCCGAGGCGTCACGCAGCAGGCAGTTGGCGAGCAGCAGTCCCACCGAGCCTTCCCGCTCCTCCAAGGCGGTATCCATGATACTTGCCATCGAGGTGTAGGGTACCCACGCCTCGGCGTAAACGTCGGAAGCGACGGCGGATATATCCTCCACCACGCCGCTAATCGTATATTCTATATCGTTGATCAAGACGGTCTGACCGGCTACCTCGGTACGCCCGAGCAGGCGGCGTGCCAAGGAACGGTCGAGCACCACACGGGGCATCCCGGAAAGGAACTCGGCACTGGCGAACGGCTTCCCGTCCAAGAAGCAGAAACGGTAGACTTGCCAAAACGCGTCGTCGCATCCCATCAATTGTACTTTCGGCGACTCGTCGCTACCCGGCGCTTGGATGAAGATGTCCCCCACCTCGTAAGGCATGATGGCGGCGTTGGTGGTGACCGCCACTTTCTCAGGTGTCTCGAGGCCGTAGAGGACCTCCTTCACGAACCGGGGTCCGCAACCGCTGTTCAACGAGCCTTTGCCCCCGTTGAACTCATACGATACGTTCAATACGTAGCCCATCCGGTCCCTGCTCACCTCCGGGGCGATATTCGCCGTCCGGATATGATAGACCACCGCTATGGCCATCACCATCGAGATCGCCAAGCCCGTACCGATGATATAAACGGCGGTGAAGAAGCGATTCTGCCCCATCAAGGCCCAAGCTTGTTTAAGGTATACCTTGTACATCGTTCATTATTTGTTAGTTCGTTTTATGGGTATCTGCCGCCTGCTTTCCGTAATTATTATACGCTTGGCATGTATTTCCAAATACTATTCATGTTATCTTTCTTATCTTTGCCACTCAATCATTCATTAAACCACGAGATCATGGATGAAGAAATACCTAAGTCGGAGCTGCCCAAGCCGTTTCGCAAGCTGAGCATCCGCGTCAACAAGAGCCACCTGCCCGGTAACGCAAGCTATAAGGGAAGCGTCGTATGGCAACGTACGCTCAGCATCGATGACATCGCCGCCCGTGTCGTAGACAAACGGAGCGAGTTCCGCAAGGAGACGCTCGTCAACAGCGGGCAGCGGCTCTGCTTCGTCCCCGGCTTCGCTTTCGGGGCAGGCGAGTGGGAAGCCATCGTCTGCACCCAGTTCACCCCTACTTATCACCTTTATAAAGAGCCCCGGTATGGTACGCTTACCTTCACCGTGATGTGAGGTATCGAGACACCACGGGTGATACCTTGCCTCATACGTTTGAGGTATCGTACCTCATAGCTATGAGGCAAGGTGCCACCAGTAGTGCCTCACACATGGAGATCCTCCGTATACGGCTCTCTTACTGCACCTGCCTTCCGTCGAAGAAGCGCACGGTGCGGCTGGTTTGCTTGGCCTGCGCCTCGTTGTGGGTTACCATTACGATGGTGCGGCCGTCCTCCTTGTTGAGTTGGTGGAGCAGGTCCATGACCTCGATACCCATCTTGGAGTCCAAGTTACCGGTCGGCTCATCGGCGAGGATGATGTCGGGATTACCTACGATCGCACGGGCGATGGCCACGCGCTGGCATTGACCGCCGGAGAGCTGCGTCGGGAAATGGCGCATACGGTGGCTGAGGCCGACCTTCTCCAGCACGGCCTCGGCCAGCTTGCGGCGCTCCGAGGAGGATACCTTGCGATAGAGCAAGGGAAGCTCCACGTTGTCCAGCACGTTCAGGGAATTGATCAAGTGAAAGCTCTGGAACACGAAACCCAGTTGCTTGTTACGGAAAGCGGCCAACTCCTTGTCGCTCATGCCCACCGTGTTCACGCCGTTGATCTCGACCGTGCCGGAGGTAGGCAAGTCCAGCAGGCCCATGATGTTCAATAAGGTGGATTTCCCGCATCCGGAGGGTCCCATAATGCTGAGAAACTCGCCTTGCTGTACCTCTAGGTTCACGTTTTCCAACGCGACTGTCTCTATCTCTTTCGTACGGTAAATCTTCTGTAAATTCGTTAGTTTGATCATGACTGTAATATTTTAATTGTTATTGTTTGACTCTTGTTATTGTTAAACTCTTGCTATCGCTAGGCTTTGCCACCTAAAAGCAAATTACGTGCCAGAAACGTATCTCATTGATTCCATGACATCTCCATAAAAAAGTACTGTCCGTTATCGAACAGTCGATTCATTTCCGAACAGTCGGTTCGTTTCCGGACACGGATGCCCGTGCCATCCGTGCCGTCCGTGTCCGATCATTCCTGCCGCAAGGCGTCCGCCGGATGCATCCGCATGGCCCGGTAAGACGGGAAACTAATTCCCACGACAATCATCGCGGCCATCACCGCATACGAGAACACGAAGCCGAACAACAGGCGTGAGGCCATGTCGGGCGGTATCTCCGAGCCTTGCGTCACCTCCATATACAGCAGGTTGGCGAAGATGGCGGCGGAGGGGATGAAAGCGATGGTGAGTAGCGCCAAGCCCTCCTTCACCAATTGCCAGAATATGCCCTTGCGGGTGGCTCCCATCGCCATGCGGAGGCCGATCTCGGCGCTCCTTTGTTGCGTACGATACCAGAAGGTTCCCACCACGCCGAGCAGGACATTCAGCAGGAAGAAGGCGATGCCCGCCACGTAAAGGCGGACTTGATCCAACCAACGCTCAAGGAACTGGTCCCGGTAATGGGACATCGGGAAAACATCCTTCAAATAGATATTACCCACGCGCAATTGCTGCTCCATCTCCTTCCGGAAATCGGCGGCGAAAGCGGCGCCGTCCGCGCCGGGCTTCACCCGGATGAAGGTGTTCAAGCCCTCTCCGACCCAATCGTCCTCCTCGGCCACCTTGTTCTCGTCCACCAGCTTATAGTAAGCGTAATCATAGCCGGTGAACTCGCAGTAACGTTGTTTCTCGCAGACACCACCGATACGGTAGGCCACGCTATCACGAGAGCCTTGGTCGGTGATATAGATCTCTTGGCGCACGGCCGCCGCAAGATCGCCGAAGAAGCTGTCGGCGACCGTACCCGTCACCACCACTTGGTTGTCACGCAGGGCGTCCACCAACTCCGAGGGGGACCTGCCTTGTGCCGTCTTTACGTCGAACACCTCGAAATAGGTGGGCGATACGTAACGCACGAAGCCATTACGGATCAACGAGTCCTTCCGGAACGTGGCGTATTGGTTCGATCCCCGGTAATGGAAATGCACGCCGGTGGTGAAACAGATTGATTCCACGGAGGGGTTCCGGCGGATGCGATCCATCAAGGTCAGATAATCCCCGCCTCCCCGTTCGCTATGCACGGAGGTCGTGTCATAATCGGGACTTTCCTCCGGGATCACGCCGAAACTCACATGATACGTATGCTCGATGTTAAAGCCCAAGGGCTGCGAGTAGAGTCTGTACATCACGAACAAGGCGTCCGCCGCATACCAAAGGAAGATAGAGACCACGAGCATTTCCAACCAGATAAACAAGTTCCCCTTGCGCTCGTTCCAGAGTTGTTTTAGAATCATCTTATACATAGCGTCAACCATTTATAGAGTCCGTAATATTCAATCTTGACATTCGCCAAGCCGGGAGGCCGGCGGAAAACAGGTTCAGCACGAGGCAGAACAGGAAGGCGGCGATAAAGACCGCCCCGTTAAACATCCCGGTGGAAAGCCCCGTCTTCCCCAGCGAGGTGACCAGCAACCAGTCCCTCAGCAACAACATGGCGCCGTACGACATCGCCAATCCCAGCAGTCCGCCGAGCAGGGTCAAGACCATGTTCTCGGACAGCACTTGCCAGAGGATGGTGCCTTGCGTGGCCCCGAAAGCCCGACGTACGCCAAGCTCGGCCATCCGGCGGCGCATCCTCGACAGGGTGATGCCCGATAGGTTCAAGGCCGGAACCAGCAGGAGGATGAAAAGGATGATGCCGTAACGGACGTAGAGATAGAAGAGGTTCGCCCCGAACTCGCTACCGCCGCCGATCCATTCCTCGATCTGGGTGGAGGGCTGGTGAAGGATATCGGCCTTGACATCCCGGGTCTTGGCGTTGAACTCCTCGACCTTCCGCAACGCCTCGGTCCTCAACTCCTCCCTCGTGACGCCCGGTTTCAGCAGGACGCAACAGCTATACGAGCCGTTGATACCCTCTTGGTATCCCCCGTCGTCCCGCACCGTGTAAGGGATCCAGACCTCCGCCCACGCTTTCGAGGCGAACCGGGATACGTCCTTCACGACCCCGCAGATATTGTAGACGATGAAATCGAGCTTCATCTCCCGCCCCACGACTTGGTCCGTGCCGAAAAGGGCCAAGGCCACGCTCTCGCTGATCACGGCGTCGCGGATACCGCTCGTGAAAGCCGCCGGGCTGAAGGGGCCTCCTTGCAGGAAATCGAACTGGAAGATCTTCCAGAAGGCGGTATCCGTATAAGAGATGTAACTCGTCCGGTTCTTAAGCCCGTCCATGGACGAGGCGGTCAACGGCCTGTAGCGATCCATATTGATGGCGGTAACGGCCTCCGCCCCTTTCAGCGGATAGCAGCATTCCTTCACCAAGGGCAGTCCCAGCGACGAGTAGGAGATGCGCCGGTTATCATCCTTGCCATTGCTCATGACGGTCGTTATGTAGCAGGTGCGGCCACGGTTTACCTCCGGCTTGAAACTCGCCGTATTCACGACATACAGGATGACGATCACCATGATCATGCAAATGGCCAAGGCGGTACCGAGTATCGAGATCACGCTCAACAGCTTGTTCTCCCCGATCATCCTCAACGCTTGTTTAATGTATTGCTTTATCATAAACCTTTGTATTATAAATTATCTATTACCCGACCTAAACAGCGATTGTTTGTTATCATCCGACTTTGTGCCCCTACGGAGGCAAATAACGTGCCAAAAACGTAACCACCTGATTCCTAACATCACCCCGTAAAAAAAGCTGTCCGATAACGAACACTTGATTCGTTATCGGACAGCGATTATGGACAGTTTCAGATTTTATAATTCCCAACGTAAGGATCTCAGCAGTTCATCGATCTCGGCTGCCGAAATGGAGTCACGGTCGGCCTTATCGTAGATCGTGAGGAGAACAACCGTACCCTCATTATCTGCGCAGACAATGGCCTCCGTGTAAGTAATCACTCTCGCCCCATGGCTCTTTCCTTTTCCCTTGGAGGCGATGGCCATGCGTACCTTGCGAACGCCTTTGCCTAAGCTCGTCCCTTGATCGGGGTTCTCGCTCAAAGACTTACCCAAAGCCGATAAATCAGCCTTCAATGAGCTATACTTCTTACAGAGACGTTTGAACTCTTTATCGAAGTCTTAATGGGTTTTTATCCTATACCTCATTGAGCAACTCACTTAAGTCTCTAAACTTATGCCCCACATCCTTGCCCTCACGCAAATCCTTCACGTCTTGCAGGGCATTCCTTAGCCCCGCCAAGATCTCCTCCTTGGTAGGCTCCACGTAATCGTCTGCCGGCTTCTCTACCGGGGTTGCCTTACCGAAGGCAGCCATCTTCATACGGCGGACACTGTCGAGGGCCTTCTTGATCAACTGTTCATCCTCCAAAGACATCACCTCTTGCAGTAACGACATTTTTAATTCTATAGCTGTCATAAGCTTGCTCCTTTCTCATTAATAAATTGACAGACGCAAAGATAGACAATTTATTCGTAATGCAACGCCTCCGCCGGAGCCATCTTTACCGCCTTGCGGACAGGGAACCAGATTCCCATGCAGATCATGCCGGCCATCAGGAGGTAGGAGACGCTGAGGGTTACTAGAAAGCGGAGGATGGAGAGGGGCTCGCGGTAGGAATCCAGCTTATCCAAAAAGGCCATATTGAAGACGAAGACCAGTAGAATCGGAACAGTGATCGCCAAGAGACCCAGACCTTCCAGATACATGTACTCGCCCAGCCTGCCCCGGCTGGAACCGATCGCCATGCGGAGACCGATCTCGCTACGCCGCCGCTCGGTACGCAACCAGAACGTGCCTACGATACCGAAGAATACGTTCACGAGCAGGAAGGCCATCATGGAGAGTTTCTTGCTGTTCTCGTTCTTGGTAAACCGGAGTTGGTCATCACGCTGGTCGGCAAGGAGGGTGACACCGTGGACGAAGATGTTATTTACCGTCATCCGATCCGCTGTTTTCTCCAAGAAAGCGTACATCTCATCCTCGGTCATCGGGCGTTTCGTACGTACCGATAGTTCAGCGCTCCTTACGCCGAAATTCTTCACGAACTCCCGCAAGGACTCACCTTTCAATATCGTGAAAGCGCAGTTCTCCGGACGGTCGAAGTCATTGCTACGGAAGGTAGGAAGGACAGCGGCGATCGTGAAAGGCTCGGAAAGGTCGTCATTCTCCGAGATCTGCCGGCCTATGGCGGACTGCCCCCCGAAGAAGAAATCCTCCGCCTCCGCCGTCACGACGAGCGGGCGGTAAGCGTTCTCCACCAGCGGGGTGATGGCACGGCCCTCCTTATCCTTCATACGGAATACATCGAAATAAGAAGGAGATACTTTCAGCTTGTGGTAGTTCTGTCCTACCGCCTTCGAGGTATCAGCGCCCAAGGGAAGGAGCGTACCCCACGAACTTCCGTTTGAATAAGGCATGGACCAATACGTAACACATACTTCCTCGACCTCCTGCTCTTGGCGGATACGTTCCATAAGCTTCAACAAATCCTGTGTTGCGTTCGAGTCGTAAAGTGAGTCGGGCACATAACCCGGGGCGTTCGACGAGAGCGTGGAAAGCTTGAAACGCCACGTATTCGAGATATCATATCCCATCGGGGCGTTATAGCAGCGCACATCCACCCATAACTTATCCATCATAAACCAAAGGGCGCACATCACGATAACCAACTCGCCCAGTATCCAGCCGTTGCTCTTGCGCTGGGCCCATATTATTTTAAATATATGCTTAATCATAATTTGATAGTTGATAGTTGATAGTTGACAATTGACAACTCATTGTTCATTATTCATTGGATTCACTCATTCCCCTTTAACGCTTCTACGATCGGTTGCCGTGTCGTACGCCATGCCGGTATCCCGGCGCTTAATATATTCAGCAAGAACGTAAAGATAAGGGCGGAGATAAATAAGCCCGGTTTAATAAGCATAGGCGCCGTAAGGCTCACGTTCTCGCTCAACATGAAAGGCTTCCCTACCACCAGCAACACCATCGAGAGACCGATACCGATCACGCCACCGATCAAGGTCAGCACAAAGTTCTCCGATAAGATCTGCATCAAAAGATTCTGCCCCGTAGCCCCGAAAGCCTTACGTAAACCGATCTCTTCTTTCCGCTTCTGCACGGACGATTGGATCACGCCCGTTAAGTTCAGCGCCGGGACCAAGAGCAAAAAGAATAGGAAAGCGCCCGATCCGGCCAAGAAGGTAGGCCAGTCCACCTTTTGAAAAGCGCCGCTTCCCATGGCCGTATCCAACTGGGAAAGTAGCCCGGAAGGGAAACCTACGTTATAATCGGTCTTGCTGTCATTGTAGCGACGGACCTGTTGGTCTAGCTCCGAGCGTATGGCATCGAAGTCGGAAGAGGAACGAGCCAATAAGGCCACGCTGAAATAACCGGCCATATTCTCCCCATACTCCCCATTTACACGGGTCAGGGCCTCATTGCTGCTATAGGGTATCCATACCTGAGCGTAGGAGCTCATCAATGAAGAAGGTATGTCACGCACCACACCGCAGACGGTGAAAGTGATAAAATCCATCACGACCTGCCGCCCGACGGCCTGTCCCGTTCCGAACAAATCGGTCGCCACTTGTTCCGACAGCACCATCTTCGGTATACCGGATTGAAAATCAGCCTCGCTAAAGGGGCCCCCTTCCAAGAAAGGATGGTCGAATATTTTCCAATGGCCCGCGTCCGTATAACAAATCTCATACTCCTTGAAGAGCCGTCTATTGGGCAATGACAAGGAATGGCTATCACTACAATAGCCGGATACGGCCTCTGGTTTCCGCAAGGTGTAGAAACATTCCTTCACGACCTCGCTGGACATACCTCCACGGTTATACTCCGGGCCATTGGGATTTTTCGTACCGACTTCCGTACCCCAGACATACATAAACCTAGACCGATTGGACTCAGGGGCATATCCCGTGGATTTAATCTGGAACACCAATACCATCACCAACACCATGGCGATCGCAAGGGCCGTTCCCGAAATAGAGATTACGCTTACGAGCGTATTTTCACGCAGCATTTGAACCGCTTGTTTGATGTACTGCTTATACATAAATCTAATCGTTTGTTATTATTCTACATATTATTCGTAATGCAACGCCTCCGCCGGGACCATTCGGGTAACCTTGCGCACAGGCAACCAGATACCGAGGCAGATCATGCCGCTCATCATTAAATAAGTTATACCGAAAGAGATAGCGAAACGCCCCGTCGTAAACGGCAGGCGATAGGTATCTATAGCATCCGTCGCCACCATATTGATAGCGAAGAGGGCGATAAACGGAAGGGTTAACGCCAATAGGCAAAGACCTTCCAGATACAGATACCGCCGTAACGTGCCATCGTAAGCACCCAGCGCCATCCTCAAGCCGATCTCTCCCCGGCGGTTCTGCGCACGGAGCCAGAACGTACCGATAATGCCGAAAAAGACGTTTACCAGCATGAAGGCCATCAAGGAGAACTTATTGCTCATCTCACGCCCCTTACCATCCAGATGAATATCCCGGAACTCCCTGATATTGCTGATGCCATAGACAAATAGATTGTCCGCCGCCAACCGGTCTCCCATCTCATTCAGAAAACGATTCATGTCGTCCCGTGTATAGTTTCTTTTCATCCGGACGCAAAGCTCCGCATTCCGGGCTCCAAACTGATTGACAGTCTCGTTAAACAATTCCCCCTCAAGGCTCTGGAAAAAACATGGCTCCGGAGATTTATACTCGTCGGTCCGGATAGAGGTTGATACGGAGGCGACCGTAAAGGTATTATCCAATTTACTATGCCTCACCTTCCTTCCACGAGCCAGCCGGCCATGATAAAACACGTCTGCCATCTCCTTGGACAAGACCAAGGCGTTATGTATCCCGGCGATCTCGTCCGCTACAGGTTTCCCCTCCGGAGTCTTGATCCGGAAAAGCTTGAAATATTCCGGGGTGACATTCCGGATCTGGAAATTCTCCCCACGGTCGCCTCCGTATCAACCTCTATCCGGACGCAAAGCTCCGCATTCCGGGCTCCAAACTGATTGACAGTCTCGTTAAACAATTCCCCCTCAAGGCTCTGGAAAAAACATGGCTCCGGAGATTTATACTCGTCGGTCCGGATAGAGGTTGATACGGAGGCGACCGTAAAGGTATTATCCAATTTACTATGCCTCACCTTCCTTCCACGAGCCAGCCGGCCATGATAAAACACGTCTGCCATCTCCTTGGACAAGACCAAGGCGTTATGTATCCCGGCGATCTCGTCCGCTACAGGTTTCCCCTCCGGAGTCTTGATCCGGAAAAGCTTGAAATATTCCGGGGTGACATTCCGGATCTGGAAATTCTCCCCAGATGTTAAGCTCGTGTCACCATCCAGAGGCTCTATCTCCCTCCAAGAATTTCCCATCGAGTAGGGACAGGAGTAATAAGTAGCGCAAACTTCCTCCACCTCGGACCATTGGCGTATTTGCGACATCAAGCGGGTCAGCTTCTCCGGCTCGGATAGCCCGGGAAGCGAATCCGAAGGGTTCCGTTCCTGCTCGCTTAACTTGAAACGCCATACGTTCGTGATATCGAATCCGAGGGGAGAGTAATAGGTTCGCGTGTCCACATAAAACATATCGACCATCAGCCAGAACACACCGGCCACCACCAACAACTCCGCGAATATCCAACCGTTACTTCGGCGCTGGTTCCATATTATACTTAGTATATGCTTGATCATATCATTCCTTTTCAGTAGTTATTTTTCACACGTTCGCATCCTTCAACGATTCCACGATCCGCTCCCTCGCTATCCGGAATGCGGGTAATCCCGAGCTTAGTACATTCAATACCAACGTAAAGAACAGGGCCGCCACAAACAACAAGGGCTGGAAAAGCATGCCAAAAGTTATCACCGTATCTTTTGTCAGCAAGAACGACCGGCCTACATAGAGCAATACGACCGACAAACCTACCCCCAAAACACCTCCTATCAACGTAATGATCAGGTTCTCGCAAACAACCTGCGTAAACAGACGTTCACCGGTAGCCCCAAAAGCCTTGCGAAGCTCCATCTCCGGCCGCCTTTTCTGTACGGCGGATTGTACGATCCCTGTCAGGTTCAAGGTCGGTACCAGCAGCAGGAACAGAAGCACCCAGCCAGTTGTCTTCAGGTATTCGCCCCAACCTACCCGGTTATAGCCATACCGACTACCGGAACCTAAGGCCAGTTCCAGATGGGTGAAAGGCTTGGGAATCGTCAAGATGAAATCCGCTTTGCCGGCGTTGTAGCGGGCTACCCCTTGCTGGATCTCCGCATATATGGAATCGATGTCCGAGAGCTTATGCGCCAAGATCTCCGCCCCGAAAGGGCCACACATCCCGTCGCAACCTCCGCTATTGGTGTACAGGGTATTCGCCGTATAAGGCATCCATACATCGGCGAATGCCTCGCTGGCCGCTTTCGACGGGCGCTTTACCACTCCCGCGATCGTGCAAGGCATCACGTTATTTACCAAGATATCACGACCGACCACGTCTTGGGTACCGAACAGGATACCCGCCAACTTATCGGAAATAACCACGTGAGGCAGACCGGAATTGAAATCGGCCTCCGTAAAAGGCTTGCCGGAAAGGAACTTGAAGTCAAATACTTTCCAAAAGGCGGGATCGGTATAATAGACAGTATATTCCTCGAACAATCGTTTACCCGGAATGGAGATAACGTGGCTATTCTGTGCCGTCACGGTTACGGCCTCGGGCTTTTTCAGCGTATAGAGGCATTCACGTATCGTCTCGGCGGAAAGGCCCGTATTGTTATTCTCGCTCCCATCCTTCGATTTAGTGTTCACGGAGTAGATATAAAGCATCCGGTCTCGCTTCGATACGGGGCTATAACCTACCAGCTTGATTTGGAATTGCAACACGACAACCAAGATCATGGCCACCGACAGCATCGTACCCAAGATAGAAACCACGCTTGTAAGACGATTCTCTCTCAGCGCATGGATGGCTTGTTTAAAGTATTGCTTGAACATCCTTTATTTCAATTTCAGTTTATTCTTTTCCTTGAAGCTTGTCATATCGGAAACGACTACCTCGTCGCCCGGTTCCAAGCCATTGACTACTTCGACATACTCAAAGTTGCTGTCTCCCAGCTGTACCTTCCGCTTGATCAATTGGTTTCCGTTGACAACAAACAACTCATACTCTCCTTTCCCGACGTAGAACGAGGCGTTGGAAATACGCAGCACATCGTCCTTGATGGCATTCATCACGTATACATCGGTCTTCAAACCGGAGCGCAAGCGGCGATGATTATCCTCCTCCAACTGTACCGTGAAAGAGATTACACCGTTCTTCGATAAGGGGGTAACATCGCTAACCACCCCATCCAGTTTATCGTTGCCGATCTTTACAACGGCTTTGCTACCGGCGGCGATCCGGTCACCATAGGTATCGGCGATCTCCCCCTCTATCTTGAAATGGGACAAGTCGGAGACGATAGCGACACGACTGCCTTGAGAGACTTGGGCACCTACCTCGTTGTTCACGTAGGTCAGGATCGCCTTGCGGGGAGAGCGTATCTGGGCGTCTTCCAAGGTACGCTTCGTCTCGGCTAGGCTCTTTCGGAAGATGTTCAGGTCGAGTTCTTTCACTTTATAATCGGCATCCGTCAAGGATTTCTCGTTCTCATATTTTTGCTCATCCTCTTTCAGTTTCAAGACGCTAACGTTATAGTCCAGTTCCACTTGACGGACCTTATCGGTCGTTCCGGCGCCTAGGCTATCCAGATAACGCTCGTTGCGCAACTCCACTTCCTTTCGGTTCAGTTCCATGCGAGAGACTTTCAATTGCATCTCCATCTCGGAAAGCTTATTGCGGTTTTGGATACGGAGTTGATCCAATTGGAGGCGTTTCATTTGCTCCTCGTCCAATTGTTTCTTATAATCCGTCTCGGCGCTGAGCAAGTCCAGTTTCAAGATCGGAGTACCTACATCCACGGAATCGCCTCCCTTTTTATAAATCTCGACGATACGGGAGTTGATCGGTGAGTTGATGATTTCCTCGAAAGCAGGAACCACCTTGCCTGACGCGCTAACGGAAACCTCGATCACTCCTTTATCTACCGTTGAAAAAACCAAGTCCTTCCGTTGCAGGCTGGTTTGCATGAAACCGATCACCCCGCCTATTAAGACAACGGCAATACCAATCCCCGCCCCCAGCTTTATAAACTGTTTACGCTGCTCCTTCTGCCGAACCTCTTTTGATATCTCTCTGTCCATATTTCGTTTGTTTTTATTTTCCACCCTCCAAAGAGCAAACCCCGTGCCAAAAACGTAAGTAACTGATTCTATGAGAATATCCATTTTTAGTACTGTTCGATTTCGGACACTGTGTTCGGTTTCGCTCAAAACTTTTCCGATAGGCCTGTTGTTCTATGCCCAAAACTTATAAACGCAAAATGTATGAACACAAGACTTATCCTATTCACATGTATAGCCGGTCTGACTCTCTTTTTCTCTGGCTGTAGCAAAAATGATGATGATCATCAAGGTATTATCCCTCTCCCCCCGGTAGAGAACGCTTTTCAAGAGAAATATCCCGATGCCAAGAACCCTGTTTTTGAGATCGAAGGTAACTATTATGTGGTAGATTTCAATAATGAAGGTTCCGAGACAACCGCTTGGTTCACGGATCAAGGCGTATGGATGATGGAAAAGATAGACATCTCTTTCGCCCAATTACCGGCAGCGGTATCCACCGCCTTCAAACAAGGCTTTTACTCAAATTGGACCGTGGATGACACGTACGCCATCAATCGCCTAAATATGGGAATCGTTTACAAGATCGAGGCGGAGCAGTCCAATAGCGAAGTAGACCTGTATTATTCACAGTATGGAAACCTGATCAAAGCCGTGGACGATGAGATCAATAATGACGCACCGATCGTTATCCCGAAAGAGGTCAGCAACCTGATGGAGATCACTTTCGCCAACGCCGAGTTGCTGGATATCCAACAGAACAGCCTAGGTTACGAGCTGGATATGATCGATAACCAGATTTATAAAGTGGCGCAATTGAATAAGGATTACAGGTGGCAAAGTACCACATGGGCCATGTCCGAGCAAGAGGTTCCGCAGATCGTGATGCAAGGCTTCGAATCCTCCGCTTACGCTAGCGACAAGGTACAGTCCATATATACGTTATTGAATGCCAATGGCACCTTCTACCTATTCAAGGTTTCACATAACGGGCAGGACGAGACGATTACCTTTGATGTATTCGGGAATATCGTGAAGCCTGAATAAAGAGCGGAAACAACATCCAACTGATAACAAACCGCGCGATTCACAGCCGTCTCCGGACTTGAATCGCGCGGTTTGCGTTATATGATAATCAAGCTTATTTACTGATCAATTCCAAGGTCGCCCCTTTTACTCCCGGTGCGGAAGCCTCGAAATAGATCGTTCCCGGTTCCTCGGCCGTCTGCACGATAGCGGTAAGTTGCCCGCTAAACAGTTTCATTTCCGGAAGATGGAAGAGTTCCAGACTGGCGCTATTTCCATTTGCCGCCGCACGGTAGGCTCCGGCACCACGAACCTTAAACTGGATCTGTCGGGTATCATCCGGACAAAGGTTACCGTTCTTGTCTACGACTCTAACATTGATGAAAGAAAGGTCTTTTCCGTCAGCCGTCAATTGGTTACGATCGGCGGATAACTCAATATGATGCGGCTTCCCTGCGGTATGAACCTCCTCCTCGGCCACAGCGTTACCCTCCTTATCATAAGCGACCACCTTCAAAGTTCCCGGCTCGTATTTGGTATCCATCCACATCAAGCGATACCGTTTCTGGCGCTCGAAACTCTTTTGAGCCGCTTCGGTATAACTACTATCGATACCGATGCTTAGATCTTTCGTACGTTTCCCTTGGCTCTTTCCGTTGATAAACAATTCGGCGGAAGGATAATTGGTATAAACGAATACGGGTGTCACCTCGCCCTCACGTCCCGGCCATGTCCAATGCGGCAGGATATGCAAGGTCTTGGCGCTTTTGTTCCAATGACTACGGTATAGATAGTAACGATCCTTGGGGATACCCGCCAAATCGATAATACCGAACAAGGAGCTATGGCTTGGCCAATTCGTATAATAAGGAGTAGGCTCGCCCAGATAATCAAATCCTGTCCATACGAATTCCCCGATACAATACGGAAGGTCCTCATGCTGGATAAAATCGTCTTCCGGCAGATTAGACCAGTTGCAATGCTCCACGTCGTACGAGGAACTTTGGTGATCCTCATAGACAGCCATCGCCTTACGCTCTACCGGGAATTTATAAACCCCTCGTGAGCTAACTGTGGAGGCCGTCTCGCTTCCCAAGATTATTTGCTGAGGCAGTTTCTTATAATTCACTTGATAACGGAACGGACGATAATTGAATCCAGCCACATCCATCACCGCCGCCATATTATTATTCACGACGGCATCCGGGGCATCCATACCTTGCGTCACCGGACGAGTCGGGTCTTCCCGATGGCAGATATCCTGCAAGAACCTAGAGATCTTACAACCGCTCTCATCCCATTGGTTAGGCACCTCGTTACCGACGCACCACATCACGACGCTCGGGTTATTCCGGTAATGATGTACCAAATTCACGAGGTCTTTCTCCACCCATTCGTCGAAAATCAAATTATAGCCGTTCGCGCATTTCGCCTTGTTCCATTCGTCGAAGCTCTCTGCCATCAACATCATACCCATCTCATCGCAAGCCTTTACCAACTCGGGAGCCGGCATATTATGGGAAGTACGGATAGCGTTGCATCCCATGTCCTTCAAGATCCGGATCTGACGACGGATAGCGGCATCATTGACGGCAGCCCCTAACGGGCCTAAGTCATGGTGATTACAAACGCCTTTGAATACCGTCTTCTCACCATTCAAGAAAAAGCCTTTATTCGGAATGATCTCGATCGAACGGATACCGAATGGGGTCGTATAGAGATCTTTCAGTTGATCGCCCTCATATAAACGAGTCTCCGCAGAATACAAGGCAGGCATATCCGGCGACCATAAAGTCGGGGTCTGGATGATAAACTCTTGGGAGAGGCTATTATCATTGTACTTAATCTGTGAGAGAGGCGTAGTCTGCTCCGTCAACTTTTGCCCGTTCGGATTCCATACACTGGTTTTCACGCTATACTTGCTGGCATCGGCCCCTTCCGGCAGTACGATTTTCGTCTGTACATTGACTTTCGCAAATTCCTTCGTGGCGGTCGGGGTCGTAATATAAGTTCCCCAGACCGGGATATAGGCGTTTTCCGTCACGATTACATGTACATTCCTATATAGTCCCGCTCCCGGATACCAACGGGAGGATTCCGGCAAGTTCTCAAGGCGAACCGCCAAGGTGTTCTTTTTCCCCGGGATGAGCTGTTTCGTGATATCGAAATAGAAAGAATTATAGCCATACGGCCAATATCCAACCTCTTGCCCGTTCACGTAGACCTTGGCATGGCTCATCGCACCGTCGAACAGGATCGTGGCACGCTTCCCATCCGTAAATTGAGGAACCTCAAACTCGGTCCGGTACCAGCCGACTCCCACGAAAGGCAAACCTCCGGTTCGGCCGGCATGTTCCATGGCCTCCGTTTGTCCGTCTTGGGCGATAGCGACCTCTTGCTTATCATTCTGAGAGCTGAAAGGGCCGTAAATCGCCCAATCATGCGGAACGGTCACCGATTGCCACTTACTATCATTGAAAGTAGGATTGATAAACTCCGGGCGGTCTTCCCGGGTGAACTTCCAATTCTTTTCCAACAGGAACTCACTGCGTACTTGCGAGAAAAGCGCAGGGAAAAGGCAAAACAAACCGATCAAAATAGCGAAACTTGTTCTTTTCATTCGTTTTTTGTGTTTTTGTTATTCATAGCGGAACAAAAATAAGTATTTTTGTCTCCAATACAAACTAAATCAAAAGAATTGCACAGCATGTTGTTACAATTAGCTTTCGTTTTAATAGCCATTATTATAGGTGCCCGTATCGGTGGTATCGGATTAGGCGTGTTAGGAGGTCTCGGACTCGGTATACTCACCTTTGGATTCGGGCTCCAGCCCACTTCCCCTCCTATCGATGTCATGCTTATGATCGTTGCCGTAATAGCGGCAGCTAGTTGTATGCAAGCCGCTGGCGGACTTGATCTGATGGTTAAGTGGGCGGAGAAATTGCTTCGCAAGAATCCTCAACGAATCACGATATTAAGCCCGCTCGTCACCTATTTGTTTACCTTCATAGCCGGAACGGGGCATGTGGCTTATTCGGTCCTTCCGGTAATCGCCGAGGTCGCTACGGAAACGAAGATCCGTCCCGAACGTCCGATGGCGATCGCCGTGATCGCTTCCCAGCAGGCTATTACGGCCAGTCCGATATCGGCGGCTACGGTAGCCATGCTTAGTATGTTATCCGGATATCATATTTCCTTGATGAATATCCTTATGATATCTGTTCCTTGTACCTTATTGGGGGTATTGGCGGGAGCGATCTATTCTTTAAGGGTTGGTAAAGAATTGGATCAAGATCCGGAATACTTAAAGCGGGTAGCGAACCATGAGTTCAGCACGAAGCATTACGAGGCGAAAGGCGTTGAAAACCAAATGAAAGCGGCCTTATCGGTCTCTATATTTGTTCTCGCTACGATAGCGATCGTTATTTTTGGTTCTATGGAGTCCCTACGTCCGGTCTTTACCGTCGGCACGGAAAAGGTCTCGATGCAGATGTCACATATTATTGAGGTATTAATGTTGACAGCCTCCGCTTTCATCTTATTATTTACAAAAACAGATGGTATCAAGGCCGCACAGGGTTCCGTTTTTTCCGCAGGTATGCAAGCGGTGGTAGCGATCTTCGGTATCGCTTGGATGGGAGATACATTTATCGCCGGCAATATGACTGAATTAAAGGGATCTATCGAGCATATAGTTACACAGATGCCTTGGTTATTCGGGTTGGCCCTTTTCGTAATGTCCATTTTATTATTTAGCCAAGCGGCTACCATTCGTGCGTTATTGCCGCTAGGGATCGCATTGGGAATCTCACCCTATATGTTGATCGCTTTATTCCCCGCCGTAAACGGTTATTTCTTCATCCCAAACTACCCGACAGTCGTAGCCGCCATCAACTTCGATCGCACGGGCACGACCCGCATCGGTAAATACATCTTGAACCATTCTTTCATGATGCCGGGATTGATAGCGACCGGAGTTTCTGTTGGATTGGGGTTACTATTCATTCAATTCATATAATAAGAAAGCAAAAAATAGAGACGCAGCATACACGCTACGTCTCTACACCCCACACCATATATCCATATTATATTACTTCAACAATTTTTCCTGAATCAACTGCTTTAACTCCAGTTTTCCCATCGTGCCGATCATCATCTCACGGGGGCCGTCTAGCGGGCAAAACATCAAAGTGGGAATCGTTCGGATATTAAAGGCTGTCTCGAGTGCCTCCTCTTGATCTACATCCACCTTATAAATATAAATCTTCCCATCAAATTCTTTGGCAAACTCATCCAATATAGGGCTTAAGCGTTTGCAATAACCGCACCAAGGAGCGTGAAAATCTATGAGGCAAGGACGACTTCCTATATATTTCCAATCTTTGGGATTCGCCTCAAAATCACCGACATTGGCGATAAAACCATCTTTCGTTAAATCGATCACTACCATACTTCTCTATATTTTGATTTATAATATAACAAAGATAAGTATGAATAGGTTGCGGTATTTTTTATACTTTCGCGGCATCGTTTTAACAACAGACAGAATGCTCACACTTGATAAAATTTATCAGGCATCATATGCCTTGAAGACAGTCATCAGACGCACTGATTTAATCAGCGCCCCCAATATCAATCCGGAATCCCATATTTTTCTAAAACCAGAGAACTTACAAGTAACCGGATCGTTTAAAGTGCGCGGCGCTTGTTTCAAGATCGCCCAGCTTACGGAAGAAGAGAAATCGCATGGCGTAGTGGCTTGCTCGGCGGGAAACCATGCCCAAGGTGTGGCATTAGCGGCTACCGCTCATGGTATCAAGTCCTTAATCTGCTTGCCCGATAACGCTCCTATCTCTAAAGTCGAGGCTACTAAATCTTATGGGGCAGATGTATGCCTTGTCGAAGGTGTTTACGATGACGCCTATAACAAGGCTTTACAATTGAAGGATGAGAAAGGATACACATTTATCCATCCGTTTGATGATGAGGATGTGATCGCCGGACAAGGGACCATCGGTTTGGAGTTATTGGAACAACTCCCGGAAGTAGAGGCCGTAATCATTCCGATCGGAGGGGGTGGGCTGATCTCCGGAGTCGCCTATGCCATCAAGAACTTGAACCCGAATATCAGAGTTTACGGAGTGCAAGCCAAAGGAGCGCCCAGCATGTTAAACTCTATCGAGCATGGGAAAATCGAACGCCTCGAAGGTGTACGTACCATAGCCGACGGTATCGCCGTAAAAGAACCGGGAATACATACTTTCGATCTTTGCCAGCAATATGTGGACGAGATCGTATCCGTGACAGACGATGAGATTTCCACCGCTATCCTTGCGTTGATCGAGCAACATAAATTAATCGCCGAAGGGGCGGGTGCCGTAGCCGTGGCCGCCGCCATGTTTAATAAAGTACCCATCAAAGGGAAAAAAGTAATCTGTTTGATTTCCGGCGGAAATATCGACGTGAATATCCTTTCCCGGGTAATCGGACGTGGTTTGCAGAAATCCGGCCGCTCTTGTTCCATGACGATCGAATTGGTAGACAAACCCGGACAACTACAGCACGTATCTGAAATCATTGCCTCTACCGGCGCTAACGTAGTATCCGTATATCACGAGCGTGTCAGCCATACGGCTGATATCAATGGCTGTTATCTGCGGTTGGAGATGGAAACAAGGAATCAACAGCAGATTAATGAGATCCGGCAATTACTCACCGTTTCGGGATATAAGATAGTGGAAGGATAAACAATTCGCCCCTAAGCATACAATTGATTGGCAAACCATTACTGTGCCACTACTTTCCATAGGCGTGGCACAGCCGTGCCATCCTAGTGGCACACTTGTGCCATCCTTATGGCATAGCTGTGCCATCACGGTGGCACAAGCGTGCCCTAAGAATGGCACAAGCTAAATATTAATATATTGTCTTAATGTATTCACATACTCCTCCATCGCCAAGCGTCCTTTATCTGTGATCCGGCAAACCGTTCGGGGCTTCTTCCCGGCAAACCCCTTCTCGATCTCGATATAACCAGCTTCATTAAGTTTGTCCAATTGGACGCTGAGATTTCCTGCGGTAGCGCTCGTCTTCTCCTTGATATAGACAAACTCCGCCTCCTCCACCGATAGTAAAATGGACATCACCGCTAGCCGGAGTTGGGAATGCAATAAAGGATCTAATTCTTTAAACATTGTTTTTTAGCTTTATTATTAAGAATATGCCCGGGAATAATCATCATTACCACAAATGAAAGGCCAAAATACAAATACCATAAAACCGTGACAGGATCATGATTTATCAAACTCATCAGCATGTGGATAACTAAAACGAAAGCAACCACCGGAGAGTAAATCATCCATTTCTCCCGCAAGATAATACCATTTATAGATACCCCTAATCCACAATATAATAACGATAAAGGAAGCATCAATATAAAATTGACGGATTGCCCATAAAGCGCACAAAATACCGAGATCAAGACGAACGTCAGTCCAAACATACAGCCAAACACTTGCCATACCTTGGAGATCGTCTTGTCCGTATAAGTCACCACGGCCGGCTCACAACCTCTTTGCTTATATGAAATAACTGGTCCGACAGCAAACATGAGCATCCATCCCCAAGACCAAATATAATTTTGAGTACACAATATCAAGGAGGATATCACGACCGATAAGAGGACGGTAAAATATCCCCAATAAAGTAACACATTGCCACTCCCTACTTTCATGTTTCGCTTACTGGAGTTAATCATCTGAGTGATAATATCCAGACTTTCTTTTTCTGATAATTTTCTATCTTCCATAATTGTATTTATTTTATGTTATTTTTCATTCAGGCGACTCCGTTCGGAACCGGAACCTATCTCAATCTTACTCTTCCTTACTTTCTTTCCGCTATTGAAATTCCATGTCAACGCAACCTTAAAGACCCTTCCAGTAAGTCCGTTTTCATAACGGGATGATGTTCGATAAACATCCAACGTACTGGCGTACTCATTGGCTTGGTTAAAGATATTATCGACTGAAACTGCCAACAATAGCTTATCATTCAAGAGTTTCTTCCTCGCCATTACTCCAACCGTATGCCGGGGGGCGACCTCGCTATTACCGGAATATAGCTGGCTCGTTCCACTATACCGGGCCTCCACCGTAAAACCTGCCGGCAACGTAAAGGTAGCGATCACATTGGCAAACCCTAAATAATGAGACAAGAAAGAAGACAATTCCGTCATCCGGATATCCTGCCGTACGCCTATGAAATTCCCTGTCAAGTTACACCAAGTAAAGGGTTGATACGGCAAGCTGACCGCTACAAACCAATGGTTTTCCCGATCGTGATTTTCATACGTGATATAGGATACATCGGGATTCGCCACATCTTGTTTACAGAACTCCCGGATCAAGTCGTGGTGCAAGTTTCCTCCTACAGTCACCGTATAACGATAATTATAAACCAACGTTACACTGAAACGATTGATATAAGTAGGACGCAGATAAGGATTCCCGATCTGATAACTATAGTCCGAACTCTGTATACGATTCGGATTCAAGGTATAGAACGGAGGACGTTCGATATTACGAGCATATTGCCCTACCAGCATCCACCTCTTGATGGGATCGAACGCATAGGTCACGCTCAAGTTCGGAAAAAGATCCAGATAATCCCGACTAAAATCCTCACTTCTATCCGACGTCTTGGAATATTCCGCACGTACCCCCGCCACGAACGACCAGTTCTTGATCTCCGCAGAGAAAGAGGCGTAAGCTCCTACTATATTTTCATTATATCTCAAGGTATATCCATATTCCTCATTTGGAATCCAGCTACCACTAGAGGTTAACCCCTCGTACAAGGAATGATCATCCATCAATGTATAGGCATATTTGGTCCCGATTTTCAAAGACATTTTTTCACGCAAATTCTTTTGGAAAGAAATATCGGTTGTCGCCATATCATAATCCGCCGCCGCATGACTCCGGTAAACCGTGTCATAGCTCCAACTAGACTGTTCATAACAGATCGTATGGAAATTATCCCCGGTTGATCGCTTACTTACGTAATCGGCTATGACCTTAAATACCGAGCCTCGATCATCCATTTCGCGTAAGTAATTGACCGTAGCGGAAAACGTGTTATAATCATCCTTCTGTCGATAATTCCCCGTACTCTTCATAGGATAAGAGTTCTTTACTAAATCCGTTTGACTCCAAGATGTTCCATCCGAAGCTTGATTGATATATTCGATCTCAGCTCCGACACTATTCAGCGAATCGATCTCGAAAATAGCCCCGACACGTCCATTCCCATATTTGGAATCCGTATCATACAAAGATTGAGACACAAACTTATTCCCCACCGTTCCGTATTCCCTGTTGGAGTTGATCTCTCCTTTATCCCGGGGAGTAAAAGTACCCGATACCGCTCCATTCAAGCTCCATTTCCCGACACGTGCATTTACGGACGCCGATGGAATATACCCTTGTAAAAATGGAGACAATGACGTACCTAAAGATACATATCCTTGCATACCGTTATCCGGACGTCGCCGCAATGAGATCTTGATCACTCCACCCTTAGTTGAGGCCTCATACTCAACTCCCGCGATCGGTATTACCTCAATCCTTTTTATATCCTCCGATTTCAAAGACCGCAAATAAGCCAGTAGTTCCTCTCCCGTTAAACGAATCTCACGATCATCCACAAACACCTTCGTTCCTTGCGCCCCGTTTATCGAGATAGTTTCATCCGAGAGCCAGACACCCGGTGCCTGTGACAATAATTCCGTACCATCCTTTCCGGCAGATGGCATGACCGACATGATAAAGCGGTCCGCCTTCCGCTCGATATTCTTCGCTTGAACAACGACTTCCCTCAGAACATGGTTCGATAGATCTAGAATCAAGGAATCCCGCCGTTTTATCGGCAAGATCAGCTCTTTCCGTAAAGGCTCGTATCCGAGGCATTGAACAACAAGCCTATACTTCCCAGCCTCCGCCTCCATGCTAAAATCGCCATCACTATTGGCCACGGTACCCTCTACCTGTTTTTCTCCCGATAAAAGCACAGCGGTCGCATATTCCACGGCATTTCCCTCCGCATCGGAAACATGGGCTTTATAAACCGTTTGTCCCGAGATCTTTTGGGCACTACTCCCGCCTATCGCCAAAATCCAGAGCCATAGTAGTAAAAACCGTACCATGGCTCTATTGATTTACCGGATAATACAGTTTTAATTTGAAAGTCGCTTCCTCATCCTTCACCTCGCAACTTTTCAACACATATCCTTCCGCAGGCCCTTTTCCTTCCAGCATATCCATTTGCCAATTCTCGTTCTCGTCATGGAATACGGACAGATCAAACTTTTCCCAATCCACGTTTTCCAGCCGGATCGTAACCTTTCCTTTCTCAGACTTCGCCATGCCATAAACAGGCTTGGTATCTTTTCCTGACTGAGCCATAACTAGGATATTCCCATGGTTATCACGTATATTTCCAATCTCTACAATAATAGTACGTGCCTCTATGCAACCACATACCAACATGAATAAAGATAATATGAATAAAACTCGTCTCATTTTAGTATCCTCCTCTTAATTATTATCACTGTTACTGCAAACAAGTTTATTTTATAAACCATCCATGGATAAAAAAATGCAAAGGAGCTGCGCATCACTCTTTGCACATCGCAAATATAGACAAGTTTATTTTATAAACCAAATAATATTATAAAATATTCCAATAAAAATTTGACTCTGCAAAATACAGCCAAAATCCCCCACTAACCCTCCTAGAAAACACGTACATGCTTTCAAAACAACTATTTTAAGTTTGAAACAAAGCAACTTTTTCGCTATATTGCGCACATTTAGAATATATATGAACAGGACCAACATACAAATAACTAAAGATATGAACGAACGAATAATTGCTATACAAGCAGATATTACGACATTGGATGTAGACGCCATCGTAAATGCCGCGAACAATAGCTTATTGGGAGGTGGCGGCGTAGACGGTGCCATCCATTGGGCCGCCGGTCCGGAACTCCTTGACGAATGCCGGACTTTACAAGGATGCCCGACCGGAGAGGCGAAGATAACGAAAGGTTATCGATTGAAAGCCCGTCATGTCATACACACCGTCGGTCCCATCTACCGAAACGGACAACACGGAGAGCCGGAGCTACTGGAAAATTGTTATCGAAACTCCTTGCGATTGGCGAAAGAGAACAGACTGAGAACAATCGCTTTCCCATCAATAAGCACCGGCGTATATGGCTATCCTATCGAGGAGGCGGCACGGATAGCGATCCGCACGATCGATACCTTCCTAAAAGAGAATCCGGAAATCCAGCAAGTCACGATGTGCTGTTTCTCCGGATACGACAAATCGGTTTATACGAAAGCGCTGGAACAAATTACAACTCACGAGCCGTAATGTGGAAACACCCTTGCTTGCGTTCGTGCTTGATATAGCAACGATCCGCCCTGCGCAAATCACGAAGCACGGAGGCAAGCACCATTTTCAAGCGGTCCTTATCAATATTTAAGGTATCTTTCTCATCTATCTTAGTATAGCGTACCCATGATACATCGAACGTAGTTCCGTATTGGTGGGCAGAGTTGAGAGAAGAGTTCGTATTCCTTTTTCTCAATTTCTTGACATCGGCAACCGTACGGGTTACACTGGTTACCTTTATTTTATAGATGGAAGCATTCAAGTTTTTCAATGAGTCTTGGAAGTTTTTCCCGATATCCTCCAGCAGATTAGCGGCTTCCGGCACCAAATACGGAATAGAGTGCGTCAACTCCTCTACCTCGTAATAGTCATTCGTCTTGATCTCCACCATATCCCGGGAGGCGTGCTCCGCTCCTTCCCTCGAAGAGACAGGCTCTATGCCGATCTTCTTCGCAACGGACAAATGAACGTCATTCAAATCATTAAAATCACGATTATAGCTTCCATTGTACCAAATCTTCTTCAATTCACCTCTTTTCTCCTTACAAGAAGAAAAAGCCGTCGCCGACACGATCACGACCAGCAACAACATCACATTAAACACAGTCTTCATCTTCATTTCCTTCGTTTTGCCTGACAAACATACGGAAAAATCCGAAATTCCCCCTTAACTCCAATTAGTTTTTCTCTAAATGGTAGACGAACGGCTGAAAGATGTGTTCCCGTGAAATAAAACTTCTCCCTTTGCATCAATGGATAAAGAATATTACTAATTTTGTAACTTGATTCGAATAATAAAAAATAGCACATCTTTTTGAAGCGTAATTTAATAAAAGGAATAGCGGATGATTGAAAGAATTTATATTCTTGAAAGCGTAGACCCGGTAATTTTCTACGGTGTGAATAACTCTAATATGCAATTGATCAAGACATTGTTTCCGAAATTGCGTATCGTTGCCCGTGGAAATGTGATGAAAGTGATTGGAGATGAAGATGAGTCCGAGCTTTTTCTCAAGAAAATCCGTGAGGTGGAAAAATACTGTGAGGAGTTTAACTCGCTCTCCGAAGACGTGATTCTGGATATTATAAAAGGGAAAGGCCCCACGGTCGTGAAGCAGGAGAACCTGATCATCCACGGCATGAATGGCAAGCCGATTACCGCACGTACCGAGAATCAACAGTTATTGGTAAAGGCTTTCGAGAACAACGATCTGGTTTTCGCCACAGGACCCGCCGGTTCGGGCAAAACATTCGTCGCTATCGCCCTAGCCGTAAAAGCATTAAAGAATAAGGAAGTACGGAAGATCATCTTAAGCCGTCCCGCCGTGGAAGCCGGAGAAAAACTGGGTTTCTTGCCGGGTGAGATGAAGGATAAGCTAGATCCCTATCTGCAACCGCTTTACGATGCCTTGCAGGATATGATACCGGCAGCCAAGCTGAAGGAATATATGGAGAATAACGTGATACAGATCGCCCCGCTAGCGTTTATGCGCGGTCGTACCTTGAACGACGCCGTCATTATATTGGACGAGGCGCAAAACACGACGACGCATCAAATCAAGATGTTCTTGACCCGCTTGGGTATGAACGCCAAGATGATCGTCACCGGAGATGTCACGCAGATAGACCTTCCGCCTTCTACCACGTCCGGATTGATACAGGCCATGCAAATATTGAAGGGCGTAAACGGGATCGGTAAGATCGAGTTCACCAAGAAAGATATTGTCCGGCATAAACTTGTCCAACGAATCGTAGAGGCTTATGATAAGTTCGATGATAAACGGAAGAAAGAGATCAAAGAGGCAAAAGAGAAGAAAACGAATATAGACAACAACTAAAAGTAAGAGTCATGAAGAAGGCATTAGTTAAAACAGACTTCAATTTCCCGCGACAAAAGAGCGTATACCATGGGAAAGTACGCGACGTGTACAACATCAATGACGAGGTATTGGTAATGGTCGCTACAGACCGTATTTCCGCTTTCGATGTTATCTTGCCGGAAGGTATTCCTTACAAGGGACAAATGTTAAACCAGATCGCCGCCAAGTTCCTTGACGCTACGACTGATATTTGTCCGAACTGGAAAATGGCGACTCCGGACCCGATGGTAACGGTTGGCGTTCAATGCCAAGGTTTCCCGGTTGAGATGATCGTACGCGGTTATCTGTGCGGAAGCGCATGGCGTGCTTATAAGAGCGGCGTGCGTGAGATCTGCGGCGTGAAACTACCGGAGGGTATGCGTGAAAACCAACGTTTCCCCGAACCCATCATCACCCCGACCACAAAGGCTGAGATCGGAGAGCATGATCAAGATATCTCTAAAGAGGAGATTCTCGCTAAAGGTTTGGTCTCTAAAGAGGACTACGAGGTTCTTGAGAAATATACGATGGCCTTGTTTAAACGCGGTACCGAGATCGCTAAGGAACGTGGCTTGATCTTGGTTGACACGAAATATGAGTTCGGTCATCGTGACGGCAAGATCTATTTGATCGACGAGATCCATACTCCGGATTCCTCCCGTTATTTCTACTCAGAAGGATACGAGGATCGTTTCGCCAAAGGGGAACCGCAGAAGCAACTTTCCAAGGAGTTCGTCCGCGAATGGTTGATGGAAAATGGCTTCCAAGGTAAATCCGGACAGAAAGTTCCTGAAATGACACCGGAGATCGTAGAAGGAATCAGCAACCGATATATCGAATTGTTCGAGCATATCACAGGGGAGACTTTTGTAAAAGGCGAGACTGATAACTTGCTGAACCGCATCGAGAAAAACGTTACCGAATATTTACAGAATAAATAAGATACCGCACATGACACAGTATGGTTCAGAGACAATACTTCCTTATAACAAAGAGGAACAAAAGGGTACGCAAGTCAAACGTATGTTCGACTCGATAGCCGAAACGTATGATCAACTCAACCATACTCTCTCATTTGGTATCGACAAGATATGGCGCAGGAAAGGGATCGCTTTCCTGCGTCCTTTCTCTCCTAAAACGATACTGGATATCGCTACCGGTACCGGAGACTTGGCTATCTCCATGTACAAAAAGCTGCGACCCGACCATATCGTCGGTGCCGACATCTCGTTAGGCATGATGGAAGTGGGACGGAAAAAAGTAGCTGCCGCCGGTTATTCGGAGTATATATCCTTCGAGCAACAGGACTGTACGGCCTTGACCTACGAGGAAAACTCGTTCGATGCCGTAACCGCCGCTTTCGGGGTTCGTAATTTTGAGAACATAGAGCAAGGTATCTCAGAGATGTACCGGGTGCTGAAACCCGGTGGGCATATCATGATCTTGGAACTTTCCACACCGGAACATTTTCCCATGAGACAACTCTACCAGATCTATTCAAAGACCGTCATCCCCTTTATCGGACGTCTACTCTCTAAAGAAAAAGTCGCGTATAATTATTTGCCGGCTTCCATCAAGGTAGTTCCTCAGGGAAAGGTCATGACGGATTTACTCACCCGCCAAGGCTTCAAGCAGGCCCGTGTACGGACCTTTACCTTCGGGATCTGTTCATTATATACAGGATCTAAAGAATAAACAATAAAAAGGTTATGCAGAAATATGGCTTACTGGGATATCCCCTCGGACATTCGTTTTCTAAAACGTATTTCAACCAGAAGTTTGAGGCGGAGAAGATCGACGCTGAGTACTTGAATTTCGAGATTCCCTCTATCAAGGAGATTAAGAACGTAATCAAAGAAAACCCTGAACTTAACGGTTTAAACGTGACCATTCCTTATAAGGAACAAGTAATCCCATATTTAGACGATTTGGATGACGATGCCCGTCAGATCGGAGCGGTAAATGTCATCAAGTTCACAAAAGGTCTTTTCGGCAAACTTAAACTGAAAGGATATAACTCGGATATTATCGGATTCAAGCAATCGATTGATCCTTTATTGAAAGAAACGCACCGGAAAGCGTTGATCCTTGGTACGGGAGGGGCGTCGAAGGCAGTCTTCCACGGACTGAAACAGCTAGGCGTTGGTGCCACGCTGGTTTCTCGCAAACCGAAAGAATTTTGTATCACGTACGATGAGATTACTCCGAAAACCATGGAGCAATATACGGTGATCGTAAACACGACTCCCTTAGGTATGTTCCCGAATATAGACTCATGTCCGGATATCCCGTACGATTTACTTACGCCGAATCATCTATTGTATGATTTACTTTACAATCCGGATGAGACCCTTTTCATGAAGAAAGGAAAAGAAAAAGGCGCCGTCGTGAAAAATGGTCTGGAAATGCTTCTATTACAGGCTTTCGCCGCTTGGGAGATCTGGCAGAAATAGATCGAACGATATCTTTCCAACCACATGATTTGATGAAGCTAGCTTCGTGAGCCAATGAAGTTAGCTTCGTTAGTCAATGAAGTTAACTTCACAAGCGTATGAAGTTAACTTACTTCAACCAAGTCAATACATAGTCCGGTGTAACTTGATATGCCAACTCATATTCCCGACATGCCTCGGTCCGGGTTTCTCGTCCCTTAAACGTCCCACTCGATAAATAAGGAAAAGGATTCACGTGAAGATGCTTTTGAAAGTCCACTCCTTCCTGCCCGATTATCTTGAACAAGGTTTCTTTGGCGCACCAATGGATTAATAGATGCTCGACCTCATGCTCCAGATCGATACCCGCCTCTTCCTCCGGATTCATAAAGCGACTTCGTATTTTCAAGATCCGGTCCGAACGATACTCGATATCGATCCCTGTCGGACGCTTATCCAAGATTACCGCCACATAATCTTTCGTATGAGATATACTTATATATAAAGGTACGCACGCGAGGAACGGGGCACCCGTAGAATGATAGTCAACCCTTACCTCCTCTCCTAAAAGCTCTTTTAAAAGCACCCGGCTGGCGAAACGTTCCTGCCTCCGCTTCTCTGCCGATACCCGCTCCAAAAAAGAAGAATAGTCCGCTTTATGCTCAAGCATCCCCAAAAGCTCATCAGAACTTTCTTCCATTTTCCAGACTCCATGCAGCGGCGAGAGTTGTTTATATAGCAAGGCCATATTATTCTTTCCAACTAAAAGTTTGTATAAGTTCTATGATATCTTCCCGGATATATTGGATAGCGGGAGCTAATGAATCCGCATTGGGTTTACAGTCAAAATACAAGGCTCCCCGGAAGAAATTCGATACACTATCTGTCAACAGGAATTGTATGGGAGAAGCCGATTCTCCATCCAAAAGAAACAGCGAGCCATAAACGTTTGCGGCAGGGTTGGAATACGCTTTCTCCGATATCCGATTCTCCGACTTTATTTGGCGGGCGACGAAAGAGCGGCTTTCCGTCTCCACCGTCACCAAGGACGCGGGAGTAATTGGCAAATAGCTGCAATAAAGCTTAGCCTCTAACTCCGGATACGAGATATTCAAGCCCGTAACACCCATCTTTTGATCCAGCACCTCTATGACCGCAGTCTGAGAGACATCAAAATTAAAAGGCAGGTAACTGAGATCAAGCGGTTTATATTGTGCCTTCGAAGGTTCGATACGAACATAGCCCCGTGGCTTCGGCGTATATTCCACACACGAAATACAGCATATCCCTAAAAACAGAGAACCTCCTATGACAGCAGCTATCCATTTCATAAACATTTACTTCGTATCTTTCCCATTCTCATCATTCCCTGTACCTTCAGGGATACGGTTAAATTTAACCTTTAATATCCTCCTGTTATCCACCTCCAGTACTTGGAAACGATATTCCTTAAAATCTATAATCTCCCTACGGCGTGGAAAATCCCCTTTTATCTCCAACAAAAGACCGGCCAAAGTTTCCACTTCTTCCGTCAATTTACCAAAATCTGAGGGATCGGCATCGATAACCCGGAAGAAATCCGTCAATAATATCTTTGCCTCAAAGATCAAGCTACCGTCTGCTAAACGGATGAATTGTTGCTCATCCTCATCATACTCATCGGAGATCTCTCCGACAATTTCCTCTAGGATATCTTCCATCGTCACGATACCGGAGGTACCGCCAAACTCATCGACCACGATCGCCATATGAATTTTATTGGTACGGAACTCTTCCAGCAAATCATCGATCTTCTTGGTTTCCGGCACGAAATAGGCCGGTCGGATCAAGCTCTGCCAACGGAATGTATCGGGCTTGTCAATATAGGGCAATAAGTCCTTGATATATAAGATACCTTTTATATTATCCTCAGTCTCGGAATATACCGGAATACGCGAATAGCCGGATTTGATAATAAAATCAACCACCTCACGGAAACTGATCTTGATCTCGATATCTTCCATATCCAAACGAGGAGTCATGATCTCATCAGCGGTCTTATTATAAAACTTGATAATCTCCGCCAGCATCTCCTTCTCCTCCGGGATCTCGGTAGAGGTTAGCTCTAACGCTTTAGAAAGCTCATCTACAGAGATATCATATTTCTTTTTCGCTAACGCTTTATTGATGACCGATGTGGAATTAACCAAGATTTTCGAGAATGGGCGGCAGAAGCGTTCCAAACCACTTAATACGGAGGCTGAAAAACGAACAAAACGCAAAGAATTCTTCTGTGCGTAAATCTTAGGCATGATCTCCCCAAAAAGTAAAAGCAAGAAAGTCAGTAGAATCGTCTCAAGCACAAAGCCTAGAAGAGGAGCGGCCGAGAAATTAATCCAAGCGTTAATCGCATAGGTACACAACATAACGACCGCCACATTTACGAAATTATTAGCGATCAATATAGATGCCAATAGATACTCCGAACGTTCAAGGAGACGTTTGATAACAGGATCTGCCGGGCGATTCTCTTCCCCGATCTCATTTAGGTCGCCCGGGGTTAGAGAAAAGAATGCCACTTCAGAGGCCGACACGAAGCCGGAAACAAACAGCAGTAAAAAGGCAAGGCTTAATGCGATCACAGGACCCGCTGTCAGCGCCTGCACCGTTACGTTTTCAAATAAGCCCGATAAATAATAGTCCGAGTCCAAGGGAAACAGTATTAGTTAAACAATATCAGAACGGGAGATCATCCGCGTCACTGGATTCTGAGAATGCGCTAGGCTGCGAGGCGGCTGGCTGTTGATAAGCGGTATTTGGCGCCGTGGTCGGTTGAGCCGATTGTCCTTGCCCCACATTGGGCTGCATACTACCGCTTTGTGCAGTCGTATTTCCACCATCGGCCGGACGGGAACCCGTACTGTAAAACTCGATACGATCCGCATGGATCTCCGTAACATATCGCTTCACGCCGCTTTGGTCATCATAATTACGAGTACGAATCTTGCCTTCCACATATACACCGGAACCTTTACGTACCCATTTTTCCACGAAAGGAACCAAATCCCGACGAACTACGATATTATGCCACTCCGTACGTTCCGGAACCACCGTTCCATTTGCCAACGTATACCCACGTTCCGAGGTTGCCAGCGGGAAATTAGCGACAGCGGCACCACTGTCAAAATAGCGAACGTCAGGATCTTTGCCTACGTTGCCGATCAATATAACCTTATTCAATGACATAATTCAAATTCTTAATAACCATACAAAGAAACACAAATTCAATCATTCTCACAAGTTTCCGTTTAATTTCTCTAAATAAATATGTATCAGCCGGGGAACGGCATACTTCTCAATATCCCGGCAAGGCAAAGAGAGATAATTCCCCAAGGATTCCGGAACCTGCTCTATCTCTATTTGATAGAAAGAAGCGTATAAAATTTGATGGGAGAGCGTATGCTTTACATTCGATAACCCTTGGGTGATACTCAATTTTCCAGCATCTCCCAATAGGTTACGGAAGGCTTGCGTCTCACACAAACCGGAAAAATCCATCGCATGATCCGTCTCGATCAAAGGAAATTCATACAAGCCGGTCCAGATATCCTTCCCCGCCCGTCTGTTCATCCAAGTTTGTCCTTTATATATAATGTATAGATAGTGGAAATAACGATCCCTTGTCTTCGTCTTATTTTGTTTCACCGGATAAGCTTGCACATTGCCGGAAGCGAACGCCATGCATTTATCTTTTAGCGGGCACACCCCGCAGTCCGGGTTTTGAGGAACACATTGCAAAGCACCCAATTCCATGATCGCCTGATTATGCGTCCCTGCGTTCTTAGGGTCCAAGATCATTCCGGCCAGTTCCGCGAATTGCTTTTTACCCTTCGTGGTGTCGATCGGCGTATCTACGGCAAACAAACGGGAAAGTACCCGGTACACATTTCCATCCACGACCGGACACGGTTGGTTCCAAGCAAAGGAGACGATCGCCGCCGCCGTATACTCCCCGATACCTTTCAAGGATAATACCTCTTTATAATTCTCCGGGAAAACCCCGTTAAACCGCTCCATGATAGATTTAGCCGCCGCATGTAAGTTACGAGCCCGGCTATAATACCCCAAGCCCTGCCAATATTTCAGCACCTCATCCTCTTCCGCCGCCGCTAGAGATGCCACATCCGGGAAACGTTCGGTGAAACGCAAAAAATACTCCAATCCCTGTACAACCCGGGTTTGTTGCAATATAATCTCCGATATCCAGATGATATAAGGGTCTCTCGTTTCCCTCCAAGGAAGCTCTCTTTTATAGGTTTCATACCACTCAACCAATATCCGGCTGATTTCTAACTCACTTTCATACTGTAACATAACTGCTCCCTTTCTCACTTTTCAACATCATAACTATTTGATTACCGCAAACATACATATATATTACGAATCGAGAAGAATCTTTTTATTTAAAAATTGAAGCTCAATTCTTTTTCCACTTAAATAAAAAGCTATATATTTGCATTCCAAAAAATTAATAGGTCAAAATCAATTAATTAATTTATAGACATGACTAAAGCAGATATTGTTAGCGAGATTTCAAAAAGCACTGGTATCGACAAACAGACAGTGCTAGCAAGCGTTGAGTCCTTCATGGATATCGTAAAAAGTTCTTTAGCCCAAGGCGAAAACGTTTACTTGAGAGGTTTCGGAAGTTTCGTTATTAAGAAGAGAGCTCAAAAGACAGCTCGTAATATTTCAAAAAATACTACGATCATCATCCCGGAACACAACATTCCGTCATTCAAGCCGGCTAAGACTTTTATTGGTGAAGTTAAGTAATTAATTATTATACGTTTAATTTAAAATTTTAAAGCGATGCCTAGCGGAAAGAAAAGAAAAAGACATAAAATGTCTACGCACAAGCGCAAAAAGAGACTGAAGAAGAATAGACATAAGAAGAAATAAGTCTATCTAACGAACTCTAAAGAACAAACTTAATAAGTGACCTTTTAAGTTTGTTCTTTGCGTATTTTATAAGGTCTGATCTTAAAAAACACATCTTAAGTGATTAGTGAATTAGTAGTTGATGTACAGCCCAAAGAGGTATCTATCGCCGTCTTGGAGGACAAGAGCCTTGTGGAGCTCCAAAAGGAGGCCCGCAACGTCTCGTTCGCCGTTGGTGATATCTATCTAGGTAAGGTTAAGAAACTGATGCCGGGCTTAAACGCTGCGTTCATTGATGTCGGTTACAAAAAGGATGCGTTTCTTCACTATTTGGACTTAGGTCCTAACTTCAACACCCAACAGAAATATTTAAAGCAATTGCTGAGCGATCCCAAAAAGGCGCCGGTACTGTCGAAAACTCAGATTCTACCGGAGATCGAAAAGAACGGGAGTATTAGCGACGTGCTGAAAGTAGGACAAGAGGTGTTGGTTCAAATTGCTAAAGAGCCTATCTCGACGAAAGGTCCCCGATTGACTTCCGAGCTTTCTTTTGCCGGAAGATATATCGTGTTGATACCGTTCGCCGATAAAGTATCTGTCTCCACCAAAATTAAATCAAGCGAGGAACGGGCTCGTTTGCGCCAGTTAATCCAAAGTATCAAACCGAAGAATTTCAGTGTTATCGTACGGACATCCTCGGAGGGCAAACGTGTCGCAGAGCTTGATCATGAACTAAAGACATTGGTGAAACGATGGGAAGATAATATCGTGAAGGTGCCTAAACTCAAAGCTCCGGCTATCGTTTACGAAGAAACGGCACGTACCGTAGCTTTACTTCGGGATATATTCAACCCCTCTTTCCAAAATATTTATGTAAATGACAAGGAGGTCTACAATAATGTCCGCGACTATGTAAGCTTGATCGCACCGGGACGGGAAGAAATCGTACAGTTATATACGGGAGAGCTTCCTATCTTTGACAACTTTGCGGTCACCAAGCAAATCAAGTCGCTATTCGGACGAACTGTCACTTACAAGAGTGGAGCTTACTTGATTATCGAGCACACGGAAGCTATGCACGTTATCGACGTGAACAGCGGGAACCGTTCCAAAGGCAGCGATGCTCAAGAGAAGACAGCTATCGACGTAAATATAGCCGCCGCCGATGAGATCGCCCGTCAGCTCCGCTTACGAGACATGGGAGGTATCATCGTTATAGACTTTATCGATATGGCAGAGGCTGCCAACCGGCAAAAGCTATTTGAACACATGACAAAGGCAATGGCAAATGACCGGGCTAAACACAACATCCTTCCTCTTAGTAAGTTTGGCTTGATGCAGATTACCCGTCAGCGGGTACGTCCGGCAATGGACGTGGATACGTCAGAAGACTGCCCATCCTGTTTCGGAACAGGAACGGTTAAGCCTTCCATCCTGTTTACCGACAGCCTGGAAGAAAAAATAGATTGCTTAGTAAACAAACATCACGTGAAGAAATTCACCCTGCATGTACATCCGTATGTCGCAGCGTATGTGAACAAGGGGTTGTTCCCCTTGAGCATGAAGTGGAAAATGAAGTACACCCATGGTTTAAAAGTTATTCCCAATCAAAGTCTCGCCTTTCTTGAATACAAATTCTTTGATGCCGACAAGAATGAGCTTGACATGAAAGAAGAAAAGGAAATAATCAACAAATAACAAGAGAAGCCCCGGGCCTATTAAAACGGTTCCGGGGCTTTTTGTATCCTGCCAAACCGTCAAAATGTCACGATTCATGACACGTATTATTTATTTTCAAACCCGAACTTCTTTGGCACGGCATTTGTTGAATACTATGTGAATCCTTTCAACAAGGAAGATGACGGACGATGAATAATAACAATTAAAATATTTACAATCATGGGAAAGATTATTGGAATCGACTTAGGAACAACCAACTCTTGTGTTGCCGTATTGGAAGGTAACGAACCGGTTGTTATTGCGAACAGCGAAGGTAAAAGAACAACACCTTCAATCGTAGCTTTCGTAGAAGGCGGCGAGCGTAAGGTAGGTGATCCCGCAAAACGTCAGGCTATCACCAATCCTGAAAAGACTATATTCTCTATCAAACGTTTCATGGGTGAAACTTATGACCAAGTACAAAAGGAAATCAATCGCGTTCCTTATAAAGTAGTGCGTGGTGATAACAACACTCCTCGTGTAGATATCGAAGGACGTTTGTATACTCCGCAGGAAATCTCAGCGATGATCCTGCAGAAAATGAAAAAGACAGCTGAGGATTATTTGGGACAGGAAGTAACGGAAGCCGTTATCACAGTACCTGCTTACTTTAGTGACGCTCAACGTCAGGCTACGAAAGAGGCTGGTGAGATCGCAGGTTTAACCGTACGCCGTATCGTAAACGAACCGACTGCCGCTTCTTTGGCTTATGGTTTGGATAAGACGAACAAAGATATGAAGATCGCCGTATTCGACTTAGGTGGTGGTACATTCGATATCTCCATCCTTGAGTTAGGTGACGGCGTATTCGAGGTAAAATCAACAAACGGTGATACTCACCTTGGTGGTGATGACTTCGACCACGTAATCATCGACTGGTTGGCTGAAGAATTCGAACGAGAGGAAGGCGTAGACTTACGTAAAGACCCGATGGCTTTACAACGTTTAAAAGAAGCTGCCGAGAAAGCGAAGATCGAGTTGTCAAGTACGACTAGCACGGAGATCAACTTGCCGTATATCATGCCGGTAAACGGTATTCCAAAGCACTTGGTTAAGACTTTGACTCGTGCTAAATTCGAACAATTGGCTGACGGTCTGATCCAAGCATGTATCGAACCGTGCCGTCAATCCTTGAAAGACGCAGGTTTATCAACTTCTGATATCGACGAAGTGATCTTGGTAGGTGGTTCTACTCGTATCCCGGCTGTACAGGCTATCGTTGAGAAATTCTTCGGTAAAGCTCCGTCTAAGGGCGTTAACCCGGATGAAGTAGTAGCCGTAGGCGCAGCGATCCAAGGTGGTGTATTGACAGGTGAGGTTAAAGACGTATTGCTGTTGGATGTTACTCCGCTGTCTTTAGGTATTGAGACAATGGGTGGTGTAATGACTAAATTGATCGAGTCTAACACGACCATCCCGACCAAGAAGTCCGAGACATTTACGACTGCCGTAGACAATCAGCCTTCTGTTGAGATCCACATCTTGCAAGGTGAGCGTTCTTTGGCTAAAGACAACAAGTCTATCGGCCGTTTCCACCTAGATGGAATACCTGCCGCACAACGTGGTGTCCCTCAGATCGAGGTTACATTCGATATCGACGCCAATGGTATCTTGAACGTATCCGCCAAGGATAAAGGAACCGGTAAAGTACAAAGTATCCGTATCGAGGCTTCCAGCGGTTTGAGCGATGATGAGGTTAAGCGTATGAAAGAAGAGGCTGCCGCAAACGCAGAGGCCGATAAGAAAGAGAAAGAGCGTATCGATAAATTGAATCAAGCGGATAGCATGATCTTCCAGACCGAGAAACAATTGAAAGATCTTGGCGACAAGCTTCCGGCAGACAAGAAAGCTCCGATCGAAGGTGCCTTGAACAAATTGAAAGAAGCTCATAAGGCTCAGGATATCGCAGGTATCGATGCTGCTATGGCAGAATTGAACAGCGTATTCCAAGCAGCTAGCCAAGAAATGTACAACGCTCAAGGTGGCGGCGCTCAAGGCGGCCCGCAAGCAGATCCTAACTTCGGTGGTCAACAAGCTGGCGGTAACGCAGGTAGCAGCAACAACAGCAAAGACGGTAACGTTACGGACGTTGACTTTGAGGAGGTAAAATAAAAAGAAGCGGTTTTAATCGCTCCTTTACTCCACATAAGATAGAAAAACGGCTATCGGGTCCTTCGGGATCTGATAGCCGTTTTTTATTTTAGCCCTATATATTCAATAAAAAAGCCATTGATATCCAATAATTATTAATAAGTTTGCACTCGCATAAAAACACTCATTTTAAATTACGATTAAGGGCAACGTACTAATTTTCGACTTATGCTAGCGAGATCTATACAGAAATATTACATATTTGTTCTACTTTTTCTGCTAGCCATTCTACAGTCCTCTTGTCAACAGTCGGGAAATAAATATCGTATATTAGTAGTACATTCCTATGAAAGCGATTATGTAGCTTATAAAGACTGCGATCGGTTGATCCGGGAATCCCTCGAGAAAAAGGGGATTAATCCGTCGATCCAAACATTCTATTTGAACTGCGAGCAATATGCGGCACCCGCCGAAGAAAAACGGATGTACCTGTATCTAGATTCGATCTCTACTTGGAAACCCGATCTGATTTTGGTCTACGAGGATCAAGCGACTTACACGTTAATGCAATGCCATCATCCGCTAATCTCTACAGTCCCCATTGTATTTGGCGGCGTAAATTTCCCCAATAAGGCACTATTAGCGCAATATTCGAATGTTTCCGGATTCTGGGACGAGCCCGACTACGTCACGAACATCCGCTTGATAGAACATCTGTTGGGCAAGTCTACGATTTATATGTTGCACGATAGTACGTATATAGATAGGCACATTAAGGCTACGTTACATGAGCAATGTGCTCAAGCAGACATTCGGGTCGATAATAATCGCATCATGTATATACCGGTAGAGATCGCTACTTTGGACAGGGTCAATCAAAGCTTAAAACGACCGGATAGTACGACCGTCAACGTCGTGCCCGTGCAAGGAGACAAGCTATCAGCTGTTTCTTGGTACATGAGTAAACACGTCCCTTACATCTACTATCTACAGGCCAAACGGGATTACCGGGTATTGAACACCAGCCGTTTTTCCAGTAAACCCTCTTTTACGGCGATCAACGAGGATCTAGGATATACGAATAAACTTGTAGGTGGCTATATCACCTCCTTGGAAACCCAAATAGAAGAATCTACCGATAGAGCCGCGGAAATATTAAAAGGCTCCCCTAGCGAATCATTCCCACAGATAACAAAGAGCAAGAAGAATTATGTATTTGATTTCAATGAAGTCAAATATTGGAATATCGATAAAAGGCTTCTTCCGAAGGATGCTATACTTTTGAACTTTCCTTTTAAGGACCAATATCCAAGATTATTCTGGAGCTTGATAATCGTAGTCAGCACGATGTGCTGCTTTGTCTTCGGTAGCTTCATCATCATGTATACCCAAGAATCCAAGGCAAAACGACAAGCGCAAAAAGCCCTATTACATGAAAAGGAATCATTAGCGGAAGCCTTGGAGAAAGCCAATGAGTCCGACCGGATGAAATCCGTATTCTTGGCTAACATGAGTCATGAGATACGTACCCCTCTAAATGCGATCATCGGCTTTTCAAGCCTAATCGCCGAACTGGATCTGACAGCGGAAGAGAAGGAGCAATACGCTAATATCATCACGACCAATAACGAGTTATTACTAAAGTTAGTCAATGACATATTGGATTTGGCAAGGATTGAATCCGGAGGTATCGTCTTTCATAAGGAATCCTGCAATTTAACGGATTTAGTGAAAACCCTTTATAAACAACATCTTTCCGATGTCCCCGAAGGTATCGAATTCAAGGAGAAATGCCCCGATACGCCGATCTGCTTATATTCGGATAAGGAGCGACTTTACCAAGCGCTCGAGAACATACTGAAAAATGCTATAAAATTTACTTCCGCAGGCTTTATAGAGATCGGTTACGAGTATTCCACCAATGCACAAGACGTCCGACTTTATGTGCAGGATACAGGCATCGGGATCTCTCCCGAGGACCAAGAAGCGATATTCGAGCGTTTCAAGAAGCTGGATGATTTCGTGCAAGGGACAGGTCTTGGATTATCGATCTGCCAAGCTATCGTAAAACAATTAAACGGGCGTATCTTGCTCAAGTCCGAAAAGAATAAGGGGTGCCGCATCTCCTTGGTTTTCGAATTATAAACCAACCTCAGAAGCCAAGAAAAATAGACATTTGTCTCTTTGATATCCAATTACTTTTTATACATTTGTACCTATTATATTGAAGCTATACACATGGCGAACACTTCTTATCGTTATCTTTTTTTATTGTTGCTTCCATTATTTCTATTGGTCGCAAATTCTTGCGAACGCTCAACCACGGAAAAGCGTATCTTGATAGTCCAATCTTATGAGCCGGACTTTCAAGCCTATAAAGATATAGAAGAGGCTTTTAAAAAAGGATTCCAAAAGGAAGGCATTCCTGCTAGTATCTTCACGTTCTATCTTAATTGCGAAGCTTATCAATCGCCAGAAGAGAAACAAAGAATATATACGGAACTCAATACGTTATCTTTATGGAAGCCTGATATCATAATCGTAAACGATGATCAAGCGACCTATTCCTTATTGGCTTGCGAACATCCTTTATTAGATAGCGTACCTATCGTTTTTACCGGAGTCAACTACCCTAACATACCCTTAATTCAAAAGTATCCTAACGTATCCGGATTTTGGGATAAGCCGGACTATCGGAAAAACGTCGAACTTATTGAGCGAATCATGGGAAAATGCGTGATTGTACGTGTCTCTGATAGTACAGCTCTTGACAAAAAGATCCTGAAAGATATGGATGAGCAAATAAAAGGGCTATGCTCCAAGGCTAGACCCGATTACCTTAAATATCCCCAGTATTCATCCCCATCCGATAAAAAGAGATCCTCTTCTTTAGTGCGGTTCCCAAAAGTACCGTTCGATTCCCTCTATATACAAACCATTCAACCCCGTACCAGTTCCAACTTGATCTGGGGGTTAGGTACAAGTACTTACAACAAGGCCTACCTTGCTACCAAAAGAGATTATACCTCGATAGCCTTAGGTAGGTTCTGCTCATTTCCCAGCTTCTCGGCGATCAACGAATCCGTAGGATATGACGGAGACTTCATAGGGGGATATATGACCCCGGTAGAGAGTCAAACCCAAGAAGCCTTACGACGAGCTGCCAGCATACTCAAAGGCACACCGGCCAATAGCTTCCCACAAATAACGGAAAGCGCCAAAAACTATCTGTTCGATTACCCGACTTTAAATAAATGGGGGATCGATTGGAAAGAACTGCCTCAAAACAGCATCTTCTTGAACATGCCCTTTGTGGTTCGTTATCAAACATATATTATTCTATGCGGGATTCTTCTAACCCTATTTATCCTATGGACGCTTTTCTATCAAAGAGTACAATACCGTCGCGAAGCCTCTCACAAGAAACAGGCTCAAGAAAGTTTACGGAAAGAGAAAGAATTCCTCTCGTTGGCTTTAGAGAGCGGTGATATTTTCGCATTCCGATACAGCAACGGCGTATTCGAGTTCGACCATGATTTCTATAAGTCGTTGGATATGCCGATAAAGCCGATCACCTCCACGCAATTCCAAGAGTCTATCCACCCGGAAGACCGGGAAGATTTCATCCAACATAAACACCTGCTTGATACAGGATTCCCTTCCCGTAAGATCACCCGCCGCCGATATAATTTCAACGGCAAAGGGCATATATGGTGGGAATTCAGATATGCGCAAGCGAAGAATGGACAAGACTCCACCCGCAATAATGTCGGAGTAAACGGGCTCTGCTTAAATATCCAACAAAGTAAGGAAGTAGAGGAAGATCTTATCAAAGCCCGTATAAGGGCCGAGGAAGCGGACCAAATGAAATCAGCGTTCCTCGCCAATATGAGCCATGAGATACGTACCCCGCTTAACGCCATCGTTGGATTTTCGGAACTGCTAACAAGCGATATGGAAATAAGCCCGAACGAGAGGGATGAGTTCATGCAAGTTATCAGTAAGAACAGCGACCTCTTATTGAAATTGATCAATGACATTCTCGATCTATCCCGCATCGAGTCCGGTAAGATGTCGTTTACCCTCACGAATTGTGACTTAAACGAATTACTATCCCATATCTACCGCACCCATCAATTGTTGATGCCCCAAGGCGTAGCGCTTAAAATACAACTGCCGGTCCTCCCGGCCATTATCCAAGCGGACCTACATCGATTAACCCAAGTGATTACCAACCTCATAAACAACGCCGCAAAATTCACGACGCAAGGATACATCTTGATTAAATACGATTATACGCAAGATAAACGTTGGATCCAGATCTCCGTTACCGATACGGGCAAAGGCATTCCCGCAGATAAGCAAGCCCAAGTATTCGAACGGTTCAACAAACTGGACGAGTTTGCGCAAGGGACAGGCCTCGGACTGGCGATCTGCCAAATTATCATCGAACACTTCGGAGGATATATCACCCTAGAATCCAAAGAAGGGGAAGGTAGCACATTCATCGTGACCCTCCCCTACACTCCCGGATTATCGGTATAAGATTATTTTTTCTTGAAACGCAAGAACGGCAATACAATAAATAAAGGTATGCAACAGATCATTACCCAGATAAAGAAATGTTGGTAACCGATCTGCTCCTGTATCCATCCCGATGCCATTCCCGGTAGCATCATACCTAACGCCATGAAACCGGTACTGATCGCATAATGCGAAGTCTTATATTCCCCCTCGGCGAAAAGCATCAGATACATCGTATAAGCCGTAAAGCCAAACCCGTAGCCGAATTGCTCGACAGCGACACAAGCGTTTACGACAACAATACTCTCCGGCATCGTATAGGCCATATACAAATAGACCAGATTCGGCAAGGAGATAGCCAATGCCATAGGCCATAACCAAGTCTTCAAGCCACTCCGGGATATAGCCAGGCCTCCTAAAACCCCTCCGAGCAATAAGGAGATCACTCCCACCGTACCATAAGCGAACCCGACCTCACCGGTACTGAGCGCCAGCCCACCAACTTCCCGCCCATCCAGCAGGAAAGGAGAAGCCAACTTTACCAATTGGGATTCCCCCAAACGATACGTCAGCATAAAAAGCAAAGCCGGGACAATCCCTTTCTTGTTGAAAAAACTCACGAAAGTATTGCCAAACTCCACCAAGATGGTATGAGGGGTGATATTCGTACGTTGCGCATCACTCGCCGGACGGGGTAAGATATACTTATGCCACAAGGCCAAGGCGATAAAGGTACCGGCCAATACGAAAAACACCAGGCTCCAAGCAAAGGAAATCCGCCCGGTACTCTCCTCCAAAAGTCCCGCCAGCATAACCAGCAGACCTTGTCCGGTTAGCATCGCCACCCTGTAGAACGTATTTCGGATACCGATGAAGAACGCCTGTTGCTCCTCCGTCAAGCCCAGCATATAGAACCCATCTGCGGCGATATCGTGCGTAGCGGAACTAAACGCCATCAACCAAAAGAAAGCCAAGGTAAACCGCAGAAAGAAATCCCCGGGAAGGACGAACGCCACACCTGCCATTCCCCCGCCAATCAATAGCTGCATGCTATAAATCCACCAACGCTTCGTTTTAATCAAGTCTACGAACGGGCTCCAGATGGGCTTGATCACCCAAGGAAAATAAAGCCAACTGGTAAATAAGGCGATATCCGTATTTGAGACGCCCAGACGTTTATACATGATCACAGAAAGCGTCATGACTACCACATAGGGCAAGCCTTCGGCAAAATAAAGAGACGGGATCCAAGCCCAAGGATTACGTTTTTCCATAATAAGAAGGAATTAAACGATTAGAAGTCAATACCAAATCCATCCGCATCCTTCCACGCCGGGAACTTAGCCCGGAACTCATCCAGCTCGCTCTTCTTCAAGGTACATGTCCGGGTGATTTCCTCCCGTTTTCCGGCATCAGCCAATTTCTTTCCTTTTGCGTTATAAATCATGGAATCCCCTCTGAAAAGAAAACCTTTCCCATCTACCCCCACACGGTTCACGCCACAGACATAAGCCATGTTCTCAATGGCACGGGCATGCAGCAATGCCTTCCACGCCTTCTTCCGGGCCTCGGGCCAATTGGCCACATAAATCAAAAGATCATATTCGTTATTTACGTTGCGGCTCCAAACCGGGAAACGTAGGTCATAACAAACCTGCAAACAGATATTCCAGCCTTTATAGGGCACGATCAGCCGTTTGTCGCCCGCCGAGAAATGCTTGTCCTCTTCCGCCATACGGAACAAATGACGCTTATCGTAATAATACTCCTCTCCTTCCGGAGTGATGAAAAAAGCCCGGTTGTAGAACTTTCCGTTATCTTTCGCGATAAAACTCCCGGCCACGGCCAGTTTATATTTCTTAGCCCATTCCTTTATAGTCGGTACGGTCTGGCCCTCCATCGTATCGGCTTGTTTCTCCACGTCCATGGAAAATCCCGTGGTAAACGTCTCCGGCAATACAGCTAAATCGGTTCTTCCACTAACACGGCGCAACAGTTCGCCGTAATAACCCAAGTTCTCTTCACGGTCTTCCCAAATGATATGGGATTGTATCATGCTGATACGTAAGTCTTCAGTCATAGAATAAAGATATTAAGGTAATAAAAAGACATATTGTGACAAGGAAACAGTTTTGCTATGAAGAAACAGTAGTTTCTTCATAGCAAAACTTTTGTTTCTCTTAGGGAAAACTTTTGTTTTCCTATAGTAAAACTCTTATTTCTTCACCATAAAACTCCTATACCTGTACGAAATTCTCAGGATGGCAAGCGGTAACTCCCCGATACATCTCACGTATCGTATGGATATCTTTATCCACATCACCTGTCGGATAAAAAACACCTTTCGTACCCACCTCTTTCTTTCCATAATCAAAATAAGCCACCACGATCGGCACGTTCGCTTTCAAAGCGATAAAATAGAATCCTTTTTTCCAGTCCTTGGCCCGCTTCCGGGTACCTTCCGGTGTGACGGCCAATTGAAACCGCTCACTGGTCTTGAAACGTTCCACCATCTGATCGGTCACCGACGTACGTTTACCACGATCCACCGGAACACCTCCCAGCCAGTTAAACAGCAAATTAAAAGGGAAAAAGAACCACTCTTTCTTAATAAGGAAACCGGCGTTACACCCGATCGAGGTATAAAAAAGTTTCCCTACGATAAAATCCCAGTTACTGGTATGCGGAGCCACACATACGATACATTTCGGCAAATCCACGCCATCCACCGGGCCCAGCTTCCACCCCGCCATACGGAGTATCGCCTTACTAATTGCCTTCTTCATGCCTATTTGTCCTTGCTCAACTCTTCTATCTCGTCGGCGATAGCGTTAACCTCGTTTTGCAAGTCCTCTCTTAATTTGCGATAATAATTCCGTACGAGAGCCTTGTTATCCTTGCCGTCGGGGTGTCCGGCACGAACGATATAACTATCTTGCATATCTAGGATACGAGCCATCAAAGCATCCGCTTTCTCTTGATTTACTCCGGGTATATACAATTTGCAAACCAGCGCTTCCGTGAACAATTCACCAGCCACGTAGCTGATCTCTTTCTTTAAAATTCTTCTTTTAGCCATAATTATTTCATATTTAATTATCCACAAATATAGAACATATGTTATTAAATACCGAGGAAAGGCCAAGAAAAAACATAAAATGAATTATCTTTGCAGCGGTGAAATCATTGATTATAAACAAATCAAATATGAACGAAATGATAAAGACGCCAGAGTTTCTCTTTGAAAGCAGCTGGGAAGTCTGTAATAAAGTGGGAGGTATTTATACCGTACTATCGACTAAAGCTCATACGCTTCAACAAATTTTTAACGACAAAGTAATATTCATCGGTCCGGATGTGTGGGCAAACACAACCGCTCCCGATTTTACGGAAGACGCATCTTTGTTTGAGGATTGGAGAAAGCACGCCGAGGCAGTAGATCACTTGAAAGTTAAGGTTGGTCGCTGGAACGTACCGGGTACCCCCCCTGTTATACTGGTAGATTTCAAGTCCTACTTCAGTGAACGAGACGCCTTTTTCTATTCTATGTGGGAAAATTTCCGAGTTGACTCCATCCACGCCTACGGCGATTACGATGAGTCTTGTATCTTCGCGTATGCGGTCGGTAAGGTAATAGAGAGTTTCTATCACTTCTACAAACTGGAAAACAAGAAAGTCGCCGCCCTATTCAATGAATGGATGTTGGCGATGGGAGCGCTTTACATTCAAAAGCAAATCCCTGCCATAGCGACACTTTTCACGACGCATGCCACATCGATCGGACGCTCTATCGCCGGTAACAACAAAGCGTTATACGCTTATATGGACGGTTACAACGGCGATCAGATGGCTAAGGAGCTAAACATGGAGGCCAAGCATTCCGTAGAGAAGCAGGCCGCCCATTACGTGGATTGCTTCACGACCGTAAGCGATATCACGGCCCGTGAATGTAAACAGTTATTGGATAAGGCACCGGATATCGTTACCCCGAACGGCTTTGAGCCCAACTTCGTACCCGAGGGTAAGGAATACGCTAAAAAGCGGAAGGAGGCACGTCGTACATTAATTAATGTAGCGGAGAAATTATTGGGCTGCTCCATCGACCCGAACGCTTTGCTGGTTTCCACCAGTGGCCGCTATGAATACAGAAATAAAGGTATCGATGTCTTCATCGAGGCGATGAACCGTGTACGTACGTCCGGACGCCTGCAGCGTGAGGTCGTCGCCTTTATCATGGTACCGGCTTGGGTACGTGCTGCCCGTGCGGATTTAAAAGAGGCGATCGAGCAGGACATAAAGACGACCTCTCCGCTTCAAATCCCTTTCATTACGCACTGGTTGCATAATATGCCAGAAGATAAGGTCTTGAATTATATCAACCACGCCGGCTTCACGAACGCAGCATCCGAAAAACTAAAAATCATATTCGTTCCTTGTTATTTGGACGGTAAAGGAGGTATTTTCAATAAGACCTATTATGATATGCTGATAGGGATGGACGCTACCGTATATCCTTCCTACTACGAGCCGTGGGGATATACCCCGCTGGAAAGTATCGCTTTCGGTATACCGACGATCACGACCAATCTGGCCGGTTTCGGTATGTGGGCGAAGAAAACGATATCCGGAGATAACCTTAGCGAAGGCGTAGAGGTTATTAATCGTACGGATTTCAATTATTTTGAGGTAGCGGACGCTATCATGAACTCCATCCTGGCTCTCAGCCAAAAGGATGCTACGGACATCGAGGAAATCAAACAGCGTTGTTTCGATCTCGCTCGAAAAGCTGAATGGAGCAAGTTTATCGACTATTATCTGACCGCATTCGACATCGCCATAAAGCATGCCGAGGAAAGAAACAGCTAAATATTGCTCATAATTAATAAGATAATGCTATCTTTGCACTCGTTTTTAGACAAACACTTTAAACTTCACGATAATGAAAATTAAGGCGAATAACGCAAACAGTCCTATTTGGAAGGACGTCTACTCACATTCCAAGCTTCCACAACAGTTGGAACCACTTAATGAGATCGCTACGAATCTTTGGTGGGTATGGAATCATGAAGGCGCTAAACTATTTGGCAAGATCGACAAACAACTTTGGAAATCCACAGAAGGTAACCCTGTACAGCTATTGCAAAGCCTTTCACACAAACGTATGGAAGAGATCTTAGCAGATAAGGAGTTAATGGCTGAAATCCAAAAGGTATACGCTGATTTCAAAGCTTATATCAATGTAAAACCCGACAAGACACAACCGTCTGTAGCCTACTTCAGCATGGAGTACGGTTTGACCAATGTATTAAAGATTTACTCAGGTGGTCTGGGAGTATTAGCCGGTGACTACTTGAAAGAGGCCAGCGATAGCAATATCGATTTATGTGCCGTAGGTTTCTTGTATCGTTACGGATATTTCACACAGACTTTGTCCATGGACGGTCAGCAGATCGCCAATTACGAGCCGCAAAATTTCAACGCCCTGCCGTTGACTCAGGTATTGCAGTCGAACGGAGAGCCAATGGTATTGGAAGTTCCTTATCCGGGCAGAACCGTTTACGCTCATATCTGGAAAGTTAGCGTAGGTCGTGTACCTTTGTACTTAATGGATACGGATATTCCTCAGAACAGCGAATGGGATCGTTCCATCACGCACCAATTATATGGTGGCGACTGGGAGAACCGTATGAAACAAGAGTATTTGTTGGGTATCGGTGGTATCATGATGCTGAACAAGTTAGGTATCAAGAAACAAATTTATCACTGCAACGAGGGACACGCCGCTTTGATCAACGCTCAGCGTTTGGTAGACTATATCCAGAACGACGGCCTTTCATTCAACCAAGCGTTGGAGGTAGTTCGTGCTTCCGCCCTCTATACGGTACACACTCCGGTTCCGGCAGGTCACGATTACTTTGACGAGGGTTTGTTCGGACGTTACATGGGTGAGTTCCCCGGCAAGTTAGGTATTAGCTGGCAAGATTTCATCGACATGGGACGTGAGAACCCAGGTTCTAACGAGAAATTCTCCATGAGCGTATTCGCCTTGAACACTTGCCAAGAGGCTAACGGCGTAAGCTGGTTGCACGGTAAGGTTTCTCAGCGCATGTTCGCCCCGGTTTGGAAAGGTTACTTCCCGGATGAACTGCACGTTGGTTATGTAACGAACGGTGTGCACATGCCGACTTGGGCCGCTACGGAGATGAAGAAATTCTATGCGGATAAATTAGGCACGAAGCTTTTCGAGGATCAATCAAATCGCAAATGTTGGGAAGGAATCCAGAATGTATCCGACGAGGAAATCTGGAATCTCCGTATGACCTTGAAGAATAAATTGATTGATTACATCCGTGTTCAATATAAAGATAGCTGGTTGAAGAACCAAGGTGATCCTTCTAAGGTAGTTTCCATCCTTGAGAAGATCAATCCGAATGCCTTGTTGATTGGTTTCGGTCGTCGTTTCGCTACATATAAGCGTGCGCACTTGTTGTTCACGGACTTAGACCGTTTGGCTAAGATCGTTAACAATGAGAAGTTCCCGATTCAGTTCGTATTCACCGGTAAGGCTCACCCGGCTGATGGTGGTGGTCAAGGTTTGATCAAACACATCGTAGAGATCTCTCGCCGTCCGGAGTTCTTAGGAAAGATCATCTTCTTGGAGAACTACGATATGCGTTTGGCCCGTCGTTTGATTTCTGGTGTAGACGTATGGTTGAACACGCCGACTCGTCCGTTAGAGGCTTCCGGTACTTCCGGTGAGAAAGCCGAGATGAACGGTGTATTGAACTTCTCCGTTCTTGACGGTTGGTGGTATGAGGGTTACGTAGAAGGCGCAGGTTGGGCATTGACCGACAAGCGTACTTATGAGAACCAGCAATACCAAGACCAATTGGATGCGGCTACGATCTACCATTGCTTGGAAACTGAGATTATCCCGACTTACTACGCTAAGAACAGCAAGGGTTACTCTCCGGACTGGATCCAATATATCAAGAACTCTATCGCCAAGATCGCTCCGGATTATACGATGAAACGTATGTTGGACGATTATGAGGATCGTTTCTATCACAAATTGGCTACTCGTTCCGCTCATATTTCCGCTAACAACTACGAGATCGCTAAGCAATTAGCTGCTTGGAAAGAGGAAGTTGCGCAACATTGGGATAGCTTCCAAGTGGAATCTTTCACTTGCGACCAAGATTTGACGGTGAACGGCCCGGTTGTAGGAAAAGAATACAACTTCAATTTGGTAATCGACCGTCATGAACTACAAGGTATGTTAGGTGCTGAAATGGTTGTCATGAAGGAAGATCCGGAGAAACACACGCTGTCACCAATCAATACCGCTCAGTTCGAGTTGATGAAGGAAGAAGGCTCCAAGTTATTCTTCAAGTTAACGACCACTCCTTCCGAGGCTGGTAACCATAAGATGGGCTTCCGTGTATATCCTGTAAACAAGGAGTTGCCTCACCGTATGGACTTCGCTTATGTACGTTGGATTCAGTTATAATCGGCAACAAGTAAAACAAATAATCAAGAAAGAGGGTGCGTCATGCACCCTCTTTTTTATGCCATACCCAGCTATGCTTTACAGCGACTAAAACCTATGGTTATGAGCCGTAAAGCATAGGTTCATATAGTCCGTGAATACCCATGAATCAAAAAAAGGAAGCCGCACGACAGCAGCTTCCTTTTTCAATAGGATACGAATATTTTCAAGCTTAGAAAGCGTAGTCCAAACTTAATCCGAACACCTTGTTGGTGCGGCTATACACATTCTGCCCAGGAAGTCCCGTGCCGCAGTAGTTGTCCATCTTCTTGGTATAATCGTGGTAAGTTGTCCACATATATCCCACGTTCAAAGCCATTTTTTCGCTCAACATCACTTTAGCACCAAAGCCCAGCGAATAAGAATCGCAGGAGAAACTAACATCACTTTGGAAATTATCAGACAAACCATAATCTGTAATTTGAGCGCCACCGCTAATGGTCAATCTCTTGACAACATCCCACTCTATACCAAACAGATACTCATTCGTACCTCTTTCCAGTTCCTTCTGCTTTCCACCGGCCATTCCCGCCTTCTTGTCATCGAAGAAGTGATACTCAACAGAAGCCTTCAACATGGGCAAAAACCGATAAGAAGCTGCCACCGAAAGCATGGAAGGAATATCGTTCGGCGTATTTACACCATGCTTATAAGGGCCAACCAAATCTTCCGCACTGTCGGGATAATCCAACTTCTTGGTATTGTTTTCGATGTTCAAGTTCGTCTTAAACTCATATTTAGCTCCGAAATTGAATTTACCATATTTGACATCAACACCCAAAACCGGTGTCAACCCCCAACCTGTCTGATCGCAATCCAAAGCCAGGTTCATTAAATCCGCTCCACCAAAATTCTGTTTTAATTTTGCATCCAGATACCCGTCATAGTTTCCTGAGAAATAGTTCATCCGGCCTCCGGCAAAAGCAGAAAGCCAATCCGTGATCTTGTATGATAGGCCAAGTTGTAGGGAATAAATATACTGTTTTCCGTCCATCGCACTGTTAATAGTATACATATCCGGCGTGACGATGGGACTTTGACCGCCAGTCTTTATATATTTCGCTACACTTTCCTTGAAGATACCGGCCATAGCAGCCGATTCGAACATTGGCAGGCCATCGTCAAACGAAGCCTTACCACCTCCACCCGTAATGGCAAAGAAACCGGAGATCGTCCAATCACCTTTTTTGTAAGCCGCAAAAACACTCGGAATCACAGGAGCGGCTGCCTTTCCTTTGTAATACTTTTTATAGGGAACGTCGCTCACTGTCGGCACCTTATTCACTGGGTCGAAACCATTGTATGTACTGAAAGAGGCATCGATATCCCGGGTCTGGAAAGCACTTTGGATACTCACACCAACGCGGAAACCGTCTGTCGGCAAAAAAGAAAGACCCGCCGGGTTTGACAAAGCGCCGTCTATATCAATTGCAGCACCTCGCGAAAGTGACCTTAAAAAGGCTGCATGCTGATTCGTATTCGTCAAATATCCTCCAGCGAAAGAAACCAAAGGCATCATCATCAATGCCGCACCTAATACTACTTTTTTCTTCATGTTTTACTTTTCTTGATTACAAAACGGTCGCAAAGATAAATACTTTTTTCAAACACTGCACACTTTTAATAAAAATGTGCCGCACAAAACAGCAAATACTGTGCAAACACATAAGACTAATTAACAATAGAAGAGCCGCAAAGGTAGTAACGTGAAATCAGGTATTAGTTATAATCAAAAAGAATCATCCTAATCAGAAAAGGATATATACAGCAAGTACTAAAGAAGATATACTTACTTTACCCAAAAAGATATACTACAAGTGCCAAGTAAGTATACTTTGACTATGCCTAAATTTACTTCACAGATTTTACTGTTATTTTCTAAGGTACTTCACATCTTAGAGAACCTTCTCCTGAAAAACTTCACAGGGTTGAAAGTTGTTTCCTGAACCGGTTCACAGCGGCAAAAATACCGTTTTTCTTTTTCCATGCAAAACAACCATGAAAAAACCACTGCGGAGGAAGCCTCGCGGCTGGAGGCGCAAAGCCTCCATTGAGCGATCACATACAAGTCAGAGCTTCTCGGAACCTGACAGGTGGGAGCATGTCCCTGTTGCTCCTATGCGGTCTCCTATTGTTGTAGAAGTCTATGATCCTCGCCAACAAATCCCTTGCGGCCACCACGTCCGGGGGGCGTTTCATCCTGTAGAGCCATTCCTGCTTGATGATGCCGTTGACCCGCTCGGCGATCGCGTTGTCGGTAGGCTTGTAGTCCTCCGTCATGCTGATCGTGGCTTTAATGGCCTGTAGACGATCAATATATTGATTACAACAATATTGAACGCCGCGGTCGGAGTGGTGGATCAGTCCATCGAACCCCAGGGGTGACACGTGCGAGATACCCATCTCCAGAGCCGTCACGGTATTGGAGGCGACCAGGCTGTCGGAAAGGACCCAGCCTATGATCTCATGCGTGAATGCGTCCGTCAGGAGATGCAGGTAGGCCACGCCCTCATCGGTGTCGATATAGGTGATGTCGGCCACCCACAATTGGTTGATCCTGTTGACGGTCAATCCCTTGATCATGTTCTTGTACTTCCTGTAAGGATGGTTGGAGCTTGTCGTGTGACGGCGCTTCCCGGGCTTCAGCATCAGGTGTGACTCATGCATCAGCCCGTAGAACCAATCCCGGCCACGCATCCCGTCCGGATAGAGTTCCTTGAGCATCAGGTACAGCTTGTACGCCCCGATGCCCGGAGCCTCATGCCGGATATCCCTCACGGTGTCAAGTATCTCTTTCTCTGACAATTCCCTGCGCATACGTTTCTCCTTGCTCACGGAGTAATAACCTTCTCTTGTCTTGCCAAACAGCCCGCTCAGGCTACCGATCGATTCCTTGGGATGCCTGAGCCGAAGGTTGTCTACCGCTTGGCGCCAGCTTTTTTTAGCAGGTCGATGCCATATTGTTCCCGACCGATCTTAAGAAGCTCATGCAGAGCCTCATTGCGCAACTCTGAGTAGGCCAACGCCTTGCGTAGGCGCAAGTTCTCCTCCCGGAGCCTCTCGCTCTCCGTTTGGGGACCGGTCGCCTTGGATGATTCGGATTTCTTTCGTGCCATATATACCTGATGCTCTAACTCTGTCAGATCGGACGGTAAAGATAGCGTTTTTGACTCAAAATAACGTTCCCAGCGACTAAATGTCACGTAATCAACCGAATATTTCTTACATAGGCTGTACTTGGTTGAGCCACTCTCATAATACTCCTTCAGCATACGGAGCTTGAACTCCATGCTGTAACTTTTACGTTCTCTTGCTTTGTTTGACATCTTACACACGTTCTTTTAATTGTTAATTGCGTGTGAAGTAAATCTGTATCATGTCACTTCTATTTTTCCGAAATAAATCGTATATTTGTCTCTATAACTTAATTCTTTAAACCGTATAGATAAAATGAAAAGACTAGCATTACTCGCAGCTCTCTTACTGCCCCTATCCATGGCTTTCGCCCAACAGAACGTAGGATTCAAGACCGATAAGGTAGAACCACTCGTGATCAACCCAGACAATAGCGTCACTTTCTATGTAGAAGCCCCAAAAGCGAAGTCCGTCTCCGTAAAAGGAGACTGGGAAGCCAACGAGGGCAATGGCCAGATGACGAAAGGGAAAAACGGAATATGGAGCTATACGACTCCCCCACTGTCATCCGAAATGTACACCTATCGTTTAAATATTGATGGTATTTATAACATCGCCCCAAACAACCCATTCTCTTGCCGTGACGTAGGCACCTTGTTCAGCCTGTTCTATATCAACGGGGGAAATGGGGATTATTATCAAGTACGTGACGTGCCCCATGGCGATGTAACGACCACGTGGTATCACTCGGATATCCTCGGGAGCGAACGTAGGCTTAGCGTTTATACACCTCCTTTTTACGATAAGAACATCCAGTCTTATCCCGTTCTGTACCTGTTACATGGCAGTGGCGGCGACGAGAACGCTTGGCTGGAGCTTGGCCGTACCGCCCGTATCATGGATAACTTGATTGCCGAAGGCAAGATACAGCCAATGCTTGTCGTTATGCCAAACGGTAATCCCAGCAAGCAGGCCGCTCCCGGCGAAACGCCCGATAACCTGAATTACAAGCCAGCCATGAGCAACAGCTTCCCCGGTTATAAGGATGGCTCGTACGAGAAGAGTTTCACCGAGATCATTCATTTCATCGATAACCGTTACCGTACGATCCCGGATAAGCGACACCGAGCCATAGCCGGACTTTCGATGGGTGGTTTCCATACATTATATATATCATTGAATTATCCGGACTATTTTAACTATATAGGACTTTTCTCCGCTGGGCTCAGCGCAAATGGTGTAGACCCCAATAGCCCGATGTACACGAACCTCGACGAGAAGTTAGGAAACCTCAAGAGATCCGGTTATCAATTGTTCTGGATCGGTATCGGAAAGGACGATTTCCTGTACGACGCAAACCTGCAATTCCGCCAGCGAATGGATAGCCTAGGTATGAAATACCAGTACGTAGAATCCACCCGAGGACATATCTGGGCCAATTGGCGGGCTTATCTCCTCCAATTCGCTCCTATGCTTTTCAAATAAAAGACATGAGCAGATGAATCTTAATATACCGCAATACGACTTCTATAAACACAAATACGGCGATGAGCTACTTATCGACGTCGTTCCCTTGAACACGATCAAGAAGTATCTCAAGGAACAACCCGTACATATATTGACGTATTACGATATAACATTGATCACTAGCGGGGAGGGAGAATTCCTTATCGATCATCAAGCGAACCGGGTAAAGCCTCAAGATATCATCTTTACCCGGCCCGGCGAAATACGCAAATGGGACGATAAAACGATACAAGACGGATTCGCTCTTATCTTTGAGGAAGAGTTCCTGCTCTCTTTTTTCAATGATCCGGCATTTCTCCGGAACCTCTCTTATTTCCATACGGAAAGACGGTCTTCCAAGCTCAGTCTCGACAAGAAAGCCTATGGCCGCATCTCCGAGTTGATCTCGGAGATCGATAAAGAGATCAAGGACTATCAGTCGAAAGACAAACACTTGCTCCGGGCCTTGTTGTACGAGACATTAATGTTGCTCAACAGGTTATATTCTAACTCGAGTGTTTTACCTCCAGACACAAACGTCCGATCTAAAAGCATCTATGTAGACCGATTTATCGAGTTAGTAAACCATTCCTTCAAGCGAGATCATTCCATCCGGAGCTATGCCGATCAGCTTTGCATCACCCCGAACTACCTGAATGAGATCGTGAAAAACGCTACGGGCATCAACGCTAAACAATACATCCTAAACAAAATACTAATCGAGAGCAAACGGCTATTGACTTATACAGACTTGCCTATATCCGCCATAACGGAAGCTCTAGGTTACGAGGATCCATCCTATTTCATCCGTCTATTTCGTTCCCAAACAAACATGACCCCGCTAAACTATCGCAGGAATACAAAACCGTAAAAAGTACTATTTCCTCCTTTATACGTATTATACGAACTCCATTCGGTATGTCTAATTTTGCCTCTATCAATAAATAAAGCATCATGAGACAATACAAATCATGGATAGCGGCTCTCATATTAGGAAGCACGTTATCCGCTAACGCACAACAAAAGAATATGGAGAACAAAACATTAAACGAGAACATCCCGGAGATGATCATCTCCCTTGAAAAAGAGGCTCTAGCCTCGACCGACCCGATGGCATTCGTAGAGCTTTCAGACACCGACGTGATTTACTTCGATCCTTCCCTAGAGACGAAAATAGAGGGATTGGAACAACTGCGCACTTATTATAAAGGTATGCAACTTCCTCCTGCAGATCATTTCGACATGATCCGCCCGGTCGTACAAGTCGCACAAAACATAGCGGTACTCACCTTCAACCTTGATAGCTACTTATCCGACAAGGTAATAAAATGGAACTGCACCGAGGTTTACAGACGTAACCCCGACAACCAATGGAAGATCATACAAACCCACTGGTCTTACGTGAAACCGCTAGATTAAAGTTAAAACATTTGCCGCTTTCTGAACCAAAACGGTTCGTAAAATGTATTATATAGACTATTCACTAAACACAAATTATATGATACGGAATTTACTGAAAGCGGCAAATGCGCTTACATTTAGCACGATGTTCCTGTTACTCCTCGCCGGATGCAACAAGAACACGATTATTTTTGAGGATGGAACAACCCCGAACGGCTCTTCGGGAAACGAGGACCCGGGAAACAGTACGTTGGTGACCTTCAACGCCTCCGTGGAGGGCCGGAACCTATTACGTTCCATGTCTCCCATGAATAAAGGGATACAAAGCAGGGTTTATGTCTTCGACAGCAGCGCAGGAACCAAGGGAAGCCCCGAGGCGTCAGGCCTTTACATTACCTCATCTCCCGGGGTGTTAACAGGAAGTGACGGATATAAAATGTTTCTCTCCAATGGCACTTATAATTTCTACGCCGTATCCGACAATTTCTCCACGATCCCCCCGACATTCACGAGTGGCGTATCCGAACCCCTCTTCAACGGTATCGATTATCTTTGGTGGAGCGCCATACAACAGGATGTAAATAGCTCCCAAATCAATATACCGATTGTTTATGGGCATGTGGCTACCCAAGTCGTAGTAGAATTAACCGGCGGTGAAGGCATCACGATCAACCAACTGGTCTCCGCCATGATCACACCTCCCGAAACCGGGGCGACCATGGATCTGGGCACAGGTATCATCACTCCCGCCACCGCTTTCGGGAAAGCGGATAAGATGGGGATAAACGGATTAACAGCCCAATATATCATGTTGCCGATAAGACATACGGCTCCCATGACTCTCACGCTGGAAATATCCGCCGACAATGAAAACAGTACCCGCACCTATACCACCCAGATCCCTCTTCCGGATGGCGAGTTGAAAGCGGGAAACTCTTATTTATTTAAAGCGGTAATCAACGGTAATTCGGTCACTTTGGCCAGTGTCAACGTAAAAGACTGGACAGATGTGGACGAGACAGGAAAGCCCCTTTATCCGACCCAGAATTAAAGCCCGGTTCCTATTTTCCGTATCAATGAATATTGGTACGGAAAATATGCCTATATTTACCCTGTCACCTCTAAAAACAATACGAATATGATTGAGATTCCCGAATCCGCCACCATTGGCAAACAGGCTAGCGAAACGCTAAAGGGTAAACGGATAGCGCATGTTATCGAGTCGAACAGTCCTCACCGTTTCACGTTCTATAATGGCGATCCGGCGGAATACTCAAATAGGCTGGTAGGACGAACGGTCCTAGGCGCCCAAGGCTATGGCGCATTCGTGGACATCCTTATGGACGCGGATACCCACCTCTTAATCGGAGACGGAACCAATATGCGTTATTATACCTCCGCGGAAAAGGCCCCGAAGAAATATCAGCTTATGATCGTATTCGAGGACGATTCGTTCCTAGCTTTCACGGTTTCGATGTATGGTTCCATCTACGCTTTCAAAGGCGAGTTTGACAATCCCTATTACCAAGGTAGCATCCATAAGCTATGTCCGTTGGACGAGAGATTCGATAAAACCTATTTTATCAGTCTCATCGGGAATCTCAAGAAAGATATATCCGCAAAGGCGTTACTCGCCACCGAGCAACGTATTCCGGGCCTGGGCAACGGAGTCTGCCAAGATATCTTGTTCAATGCCCGGATCTCCCCGAAACGAAAAATATCGACTTTATCAGAAGAGGATATAGACCGCCTCTTCAACACCGTAAAATCCACGCTGGAAGAGATGACTCGCCGAGGAGGCCGGGATACGGAGAAAGATCTATACGGCGCCTTAGGCAATTACCGCACGATCCTATCGAAGAACACCTACCATGACCCTTGCCCCATCTGCGGCGAACGGATACAGAAAGAGGCTTACCTCGGAGGCAGCATTTACTATTGCCCGCATTGCCAGCGAGAAAGATAAGTAATACGTTCAAATTGACAATATGACAATATGTAATCTGAAGCCCCGGAGAATCGTTTTTTTCCGGGCAAAGGTACATGCTGTTACCAAATACGAGAAAAAATATCAGCAATCAATTGTATTATAACACTTTGCTTAAATATACCCTTTCATTCTAGCGAGATTAATTCATCCTATCTCATATTTATGCAGGAGAAAGGTGCTTTTCATACAGATGCATCGCCCATTTCTATAGGTTGCGACCCAATTCCTACCGTATGTATCGTCAAACACATACGGTAGCGTTGCCTAACACTGGCTTTCGCATTACCTAATCCCATTACTTTCGTCTCCCAACAGGGGCATTCACGCAAAAAAACAGGGTAAAATGGATAATTTGACCATAAAGCACTCCCTATTTCTTCTATTCGCAAAAAGGCCCTGTCATCATAATCCCAGATTTTCAAACAAAACGTCAAGGTTATCGCATTTTCGCTTACAACATCATTCTCCACTAATATCGCATAAGCCTAAAATATTGCCTAACCGGAAGTCCCCTTTTTTCTATATTCTTGTGGCGTTACTCCTTTCAATTTTTTAAAAATCCGATTAAAGTGTGGAACATCATTGAATCCTACTGCAAAACAGATTTCCGACACCTGCTTTTGCGAGTGTTTCAGAAGTTCGCAAGCAGTATTTAAGCGGTACTCTGTAACAAATTGTGAGAATGTCATTCCCTTGCATCGCTTGAAATAGGAACAAAACTCAGAACGGTTCATACCAACCTCGGCAGAAATATCATCTAATGAAATAGGATGGACATAATGCCCCATCACATACGTACAAATTTGCTGTATACGCCTCACATCCCGCTCTACATTCATAGGCTTGCCTGCAAAAGTATGGTCGGATGAAGTGAATATAACCGGTAGCAAGCGGAACATTTCACACAATCGCCCCAATTCATCCATATCGTTCATACGCAATAATATTTTGCGTATGATACGAGAGCTTTCCAAACCAAGCTTTAATGCGTTAACAGGAAAAGTTAGCCCTGCTAAACGATTGCGTAATTCGGGAAATACCTCCATGCATCTCACGACGAAAGAGTGACTGAAAGCAACCATCAAGTAATGAACGCACCCGTCACTGTCTGCCGATAAAGGGGTATATTTACAATAATGATGCATGGATGGCGGTATCAATGCCACATCACCAGCCGAAAAAGACTGTAACGTATCGCCTGCCATTCGGGTTCCATATCCATGTAACACGTAATATAACTCCCATGCATCGTGCTGATGCAATTTGGCTTCTACATGAGTCTCTATTCGTTGATCTATAAAAAAGAATGAATGGTTCTCTACTTCGGGCAATTCGTAAGGAGTGATCATCTCTTCCATAAGGTAGTCGTATATAAAATGGTTCGATACAAATATACGACAATTACATAAAACAATACAACAAATATGCGACAATAAAGCAATATAACTTTGCCGCTGAAAACAACAAGTATAACTATTAAATGTATTGTTATGGATTTCTATCAAGTATTAGAGAAAAGAAGAACCATCCGGGACTTTTCCAATAAGGAGGTAACGGACGAAGTGCTGGAAAAAGTATTATCGGCAGCCTTTAAAGCTCCGACCAACGACCATCTACGACAGTTCGAGTTCATTGTCGTGAGAGGGCAGGAAAACATTGCCCGACTTATATCACCTGTAGCGGAAAACACCAAAACCATTCAACAAACCCAACTTAAAGCCGCCGAGAACGTAATGGACAAAGACGGATATGCTATGTTTGTCGATGCGCTTCCCAAGCAACAACGTATGCTAATCCAAAGCAACTGCCTTATCCTGCCGTTTTTCAGGCAAAAGGACTATCCCTTATGCAAGCCCGCAGACCAAAGTTCCTTGAACTATTTCGCTTCGGCTTGGGCAGCCGTAGAAAACATATTGTTAGCCGCAACAGCGGAAGGGCTGGCATGCGCTTTCCGTATTCCCATTGGCAATGAACCGGAGTACGTGAAACACCTCGTTAATGCTCCCGCTGAATATGAGTTCACTTGTTTTCTCGCCATCGGTTATGCGGCCGAGGATGCACATATATGTAAGCAGAAAGATATTCGAGTGAAAGAGAGAATTCACAAAAATATATGGTAAGCCCAAATACGAAAGGCCATATCTTGATAAGTGATGAAAAAAGAAAAAGCCCTGTAATCCTTAAATTACAGAGCTTTACTTTATTTTGCTTTCTTTGAAAGCGGTCCGGACGGGACTCGAACCCGCGACCCCATGCGTGACAGGCATGTATTCTAACCAGCTGAACTACCGAACCTCTTTTCTTTTATCGCTATCTCTCTCGATTGCGGTGCAAAGGTAAGTATTATTTTTAAACCTGCAATAGCTGACGCAAAAAAATATCATATTTGATAGCAAAAATATCTGGAGAGACCTCAGAAGCTACATAATTATGCCGCCCCTATCCCCTTCCCGATCACACCAGTTTATCACAAATACATTTCATTTTGGAACTTTTCAATCGCCATTCATAATTATGTAATGATAATTTGTTACTTTTGCGACTCAATATAAATGCTTAACAACAATGGACGTTGCCATTATTAAATATAATGCCGGAAACATCTACTCGGTAGATTACGCTTTGAAGCGGTTGGGCGTTACCCCGATCATCACGGCTGATCCGGAATTATTAAATAAAGCGGATAAGGTTATCTTTCCCGGAGTAGGTGAAGCTTTCACGACCATGGAGTATTTAAGGGAGCATAAATTGGATCAGGTGATCTTGAACCTAAAGCAACCGGTACTCGGGATATGCCTCGGCATGCAATTGATGTGCATGCGTTCAGAGGAGGGAAACGCGGATTGCTTGGGGATCTTCCCTACGGAAGTGAAACGTTTCATTCCGCGAAAGCATGAGGACAAGGTTCCTCACATGGGTTGGAATACCTTGACAAACGTTAAAAGCGGCCTATTCAATGAGCGATTGGAGAACAAATTTGTTTACTTCGTACATAGTTATTATGTACCTGTAAATGAATATACGGCGGCTACGACCGATTACATCCTTCCGTTCAGCGCCGCTTTACATAAGGACAACTTCTACGCAACACAGTTCCATCCGGAAAAAAGTGGATCGGTAGGAGAGGTTATATTGAAAAACTTTTTAAAGATATGATTGAGCTTATTCCCGCTATAGATATAATAGATGGCAAATGCGTCCGGTTGACGCAAGGAGATTACGCGACCAAGAAGATTTACAACGAAGATCCTCTGGAGGTGGCCAAGATGTTCGAGGGTAACGGCATCCGGCGTTTGCATGTGGTAGATTTGGATGGAGCCCGTGAGGGACGCATCATCAACTACCGTATCCTTGAGCGGATAGCGACCCGGACTTCCTTGATCATTGATTTCGGAGGGGGCTTGAAACAAGAGGATGATCTGGAGATCGCCTTCGAAAGCGGCGCCCAGATGGTAACCGGGGGTAGTATCGCCGTGAAGAACCCGGAAATGTTCACCTCTTGGATCAGTAAGTTCGGTAGCGAGAAAATCATATTAGGGGCCGATGCCAAGGAAAAGAAGATCGCCATCAGCGGTTGGGAGGAAACGACCAGCCAAGAGTTGATTCCTTTTATCAAAGGATATTACGACAAGGGGATTACCAAGGTGATCTGCACAGATATCGCACGGGATGGTATGCTGCAAGGCCCGGCTATCGATTTATATAAAGAGATACGGGACGAGATCCCCTTCCTTTATATCATAGCGAGCGGTGGCGTAAGCTCGATCGAGGATATTGAGAAATTATCTGAGGCTGGGATTCCCGCCGTCATTTTCGGCAAGGCCATTTATGAAGGGAAGATCCAGTTGAAAGATTTACTTCGTTTTACTTGAAATAATAAATAGATATATGCTAGCCAAGAGAATTGTTCCCTGTCTGGATATAAAGGATGGAAAGACCGTAAAAGGCATCAACTTCGTGAACTTTCGCGACGCTGGAGACCCCGTGGAGTTGGGCGCCCAGTACAGCCGTGAAGGGGCCGACGAATTAGTGTACTTGGATATTACCGCCTCACACGAGGGGCGAAAGACTTTCACCGAGTTGGTAAAACAAGTGGCGGCCCATATCAGCATCCCTTTTACCGTGGGTGGAGGTATCAACGAATTGAAGGACGTGGATCGTTTGCTTAGCGCTGGCGCCGATAAGGTCTCGATCAACTCGGCGGCTTTACGTAACCCGGCATTAATCGAGGAGATCGCCAAGAACTTTGGCAGTCAGGTATGCGTAGTCGCTATCGACGCTAATTTTGAGGGCAATGACTGGCTATGCTATCTAAACGGAGGGCGTGTCCCGACAGATAAGTATTTGTTTCAATGGGCCTCGGAAGCGGAAAGCCGTGGCGCCGGCGAGATCCTTTTCACCAGTATGACGCACGATGGCGTAAAAGACGGATACGCGAACGACGCTCTGGCTACCTTGGCCGATACGTTGCATATCCCGGTTATCGCCTCCGGTGGAGCGGGAAAGATGGAACATTTCCGGGATACGTTTTCCAACGGGAAAGCGGACGCGGCTTTAGCGGCCAGCGTTTTCCATTTCGGCGAGATACGGATAGGCGACTTGAAGCAATACCTCAAGGACGAGGGGATCAATGTAAGGATATAAACATTATATATAAAGATGAAATTAGATTTCGAGAAAATGGGCGGATTAATTCCCGCTATCGTACAAGACAACAACACTAGTAAGGTATTAATGTTGGGCTTCATGAATCAAGAAGCTTATGATGAGACAGTAAGTACGGGTAAGGTTACATTCTTTAGCCGCACGAAAAACCGTTTGTGGATGAAGGGAGAGAGTAGCGGAAATACGTTGCAGGTGGTTAGCATCACGGCGGATTGCGACAACGATACATTATTGATCAAGGCGATTCCAGCCGGACCGGTTTGTCATACGGGAGCGGATACTTGTTTCGGCGAGAAGAACGTAGAGGATATCATGTTCTTGAAATACTTGCAGAACTTCATCGAGCGTCGCCGTCAAGAAATGCCGGAAGGTTCCTATACGACTACCTTATTCCAGAAAGGCGTGAACCGCATGGCCCAGAAAGTCGGCGAAGAAGCGGTAGAGACCGTTATCGAGGCGACCAACGGAACCGAAGACGGCTTCATCTATGAGGCATCCGACTTGGTTTACCACTTAATCGTATTATTGACAAGCAAGGGACTTCGTCTGGAAGACCTCGCCCGTGAATTAAAGAAAAGACATAAAGGTTGATAAATTCTATGGAAGAAGATATTCTACTCAAATTAGAGAACGTGGAGATATGCCGTGAGGAAAACAGGGTATTACACGACGCATGCCTCACGCTTCGTAACGGAGAGTTCGTATATGTGATAGGGAAGGTAGGCGCCGGTAAAAGCAGCCTGCTCAAGTCCTTGTATTGCGAGATACCGATCTTGCGAGGCGAGGCACGTATCATGGATTACAACCTCACCAAGATGAAGCGGAAGGATATCCCTTATTTGCGTAGGAAACTAGGTATCGTCTTCCAAGATTTTCAATTGTTGACCGACCGTTCCGTCTCCAAGAATCTGGAATTCGTGTTGAAAGCCACCGGATGGAAAAAGAAAAGCGAGATCAAGGAACGGATAGACAACGTGCTCCGTCAGGTAGGCATGCAAGACAAAGGCTATAAAATGCCGCATGAGCTATCCGGCGGGGAACAACAACGTATCGTTATTGCCCGTGCCCTTCTGAACAACCCCAAGTTGATACTGGCGGATGAGCCGACCGGCAACTTGGACCCGGAGACGAGCGGACAAATCGTACAACTCTTACACGACATCTGCCAGCAGGGAACGGCGGTGATTATGACCACTCATAACTATACGATCGTACATAATTATCCTGCCCGCATAGTAAAATGCGAGAATGCCTGTCTAAGTGATGTCAGAGAATAATTTTTTTGTAACTTTGCGGTCGCATTCGATTGAAAAAGAAAACAATTTAATATAGAACAAAAGAAGATGAAAGTTTTAAAGTTTGGCGGTACTTCTGTGGGATCTGCACAGAGAATGAAAGATGTAGCGAAACTGATCACGGGAGACCGTAAGATCGTTGTATTGTCAGCCATGTCGGGTACAACCAACTCGTTAGTCGAGATTTCCGACTACCTGTACAAAAAGAACCCAGACGGAGCGAATGAGATCATCAACAAGCTTGCCATGAAATATATGGGCCATGTTGAGGAACTATACAGCACCGAGGAATATAAACAGAAGGCCAAAGAACTGATAAAATCTCATTTCGAATATATCCGTACGTTCACGAAGGATCTGTTTACCTTATTCGAGGAAAAGGTTGTCTTGGCACAAGGAGAGTTGATCTCTACGGGTATGATGAATCTTTATTTGAACGAATGCGGCGTGAAATCCGTATTGATCCCGGCTTTGGATTATATGCGTACGGATAAGAACGCGGAACCGGACCCTGTCTATATCAAAGAGAAATTGGTGAAATTACTCGCTGATAATAAGGATGCTGATCTATACATCACACAAGGTTATATCTGCCGCAACGCTTACGGCGAGATCGATAACCTACAACGGGGTGGTAGCGACTATAGCGCATCCTTAATCGGCGCAGCTATCGGTGCGGAAGAGATCCAGATCTGGACAGACATCGACGGTATGCACAATAACGACCCTCGTATCGTACAGGGAACGTCTCCAGTCCGTCAATTGCATTTCGAGGAGGCTGCCGAATTAGCTTATTTCGGAGCCAAGATCCTTCACCCGACTTGTATATTGCCGGCTAAATTGAACAACATCCCGGTTCGTTTGTTAAATACGATGCAGCCGGACGCTCCGGGTACATTGATCTCTAACGCGATCGAGAAAGGTAAGATCAAGGCGGTTGCCGCCAAAGACAATATTACCTCTATCAAGATCAAGAGCGGACGTATGTTGCTAGCAACAGGTTTCTTGCGTAAGGTATTCGAGACTTTCGAGAACTACCAGACTCCGATCGATATGGTTACGACTTCCGAAGTGGGTGTCTCTGTTACGATCGATAACCGCAAGCATCTGGAAGAGATCGTTGACGATTTGAAGAAGTACGGAACCGTGACCGTAGACGAGGATATGGTTATCGTTTGCGTGGTTGGCGACCTAGAATGGGATAACATCGGCTTCGAGGCTCGTATCGTACAGGCCATGAAGGATGTCCCGGTTCGCATGATCTCCTACGGAGGAAGCAACTACAACGTCTCCTTGCTGATTAAGGCCTCGGACAAGCAGAGAGCGCTGCAAGCTCTAAGCGATCATTTATTTAACAACAAATAAAAACAAACGAGGGCGGCCTTTTACAGACTGCCCTTATTTATCTTTATATAATTTCGTATAATATGCTCAAAGGAACATTTCCTGTAGAAAAGTTCAAGCAGCTTTCTACGCCTTTTTATTATTATGATGTCAAGCTATTGCAAGACACATTAGACGTAGTAAAAACCGAATCCGGGAAATATGGTTACCACGTGCATTATGCCGTGAAAGCGAATGCCAATCCCCGTATCCTTTCCATCATAGCGGCAAACGGCCTTGGCGCAGACTGCGTAAGTGGCGGCGAGGTACAGGCAGCTTTAGATGCCGGTTTTCCTGCCGATAAGATTGTCTTTGCTGGTGTTGGCAAAGCGGATTGGGAGATCAACCTAGGACTGGACAATGATATTTTCTGCTTTAACGTGGAATCTGCCGTTGAGCTGGAAATTATCAATGAGCTGGCGGCCACCAAGAATAAAGTAGCCTCTATCGCCCTTCGTATCAACCCGGAAGTGGATGCCCATACACATGCCAAGATCACGACGGGTATGAAGGAAAATAAATTCGGTATCAACCTTAGCCAATTAGGAGGCGTACTGGATAAATTAAAGGAGATGAAGAATGTGAAGTTGATCGGTATCCATAGCCATATCGGTTCACAGATCACGGATATGTCTAGCTTCCGCAATTTGGTAATTCGTTTCAACGAGATACAGGAAGAACTGGAAGCTCACGGGGTTACGGTGGAGAACCTGAACTTCGGAGGTGGATTAGGTATCGATTACTATCACCCGAATCATTTATCGATCCCGGCTTTCGATAACTATTTCGCGGCCATTCATAAACTGCTTCAAGTACGTCCGGGTCAACAGGTACATTTTGAGCCGGGACGTTCGATCGTCGCTCAATGCGGAACATTAATCTCTAAGGTATTATATGTCAAGGAAGGAGAGACGAAGAAATTCGCTATCCTTGACGCAGGTTTCACGGAATTGATCCGCCCGGCGATGTACGACGCTTATCACCGTATCGAGAACATCAGCAGCGATGAGGCAGTAGAGACTTACGATGTAGTGGGCCCGATCTGTGAGTCATCGGATGTATTCGGCAAGGATGTAGAGTTGAATAAGGCTCATCGTGGCGACTTGATCGCCCTTCGTTCCGCCGGCGCTTATGGCGAGGTCATGGCCTCCCAATACAACTGCCGTCATTTACCTAAAGCCTATTATTCCGATACGATAAAATAATGAGCCAATTGATCAATGTGCCAATGTAAATACCTTGAGTAGCTTATTGGCACATTGGCGTATTAATCATATTGGCTCATTAATGATATTGGCACATTGGCATATTAATCACATTGGCACATTATTATGTTTCTACTCAATAATACAGAGCTTTTCCTATTGGGAATCTCCTTAATAGGGTTCGTTATCTTATCTCTTTATTATCTGATCGCTTATGCCCGCCCTTTACGTGCGTCAAGACGAACGGATGATACCTTAGAGGAAGGTAATAAACTCCCCGTATCCATCATCATATACGCTAAAAATGATTCTGAGAACCTCAAGAAACACCTTCCTGCGTTACTTACACAAGATTACCCTGAATATCAGGTAGTCGTTATCAACGATGGCTCGAGAGACGATACCGACGATACGCTAAAGTTCTTTCAAAATGAGTATAAACATTTGTATCATACTTACGTCCCCTCGGACGCTCGTTACCTAAGCCGCCGTAAACTGGCGTTTACCCTAGGCGTGAAAGCGGCCAAATACGATATTCTTCTATTCACGGAGGCGAATTGCCAACCGCTCAACGATCAATGGTTATCCGCCATGGTTGGTGGATACACATCCGAGACCAGTATTGTCTTGGGCTACTGCAAATACAGCAACTACAAGGGATTCTTTCATAAGTTGATCGCCTATGATAACTTATTGACGGGTTTACGTTATCTATCTTCCGCCCTCTCCCATCACCCATATACCGGAAACGGACGAAATTTATCTTATCGGAAAGACTTATTCTTCAAGCATAAAGGTTACTACCAATCCTTGAACTTGCATGCGGGAGACGATGACTTATTCATCAACGAAGCCTCGACCAAGGAGAATACGAAAGTAATTTATACCCCGGACAGCCTAACGGAAATGGATCAAATCGAACGTTTTGGAATCTGGAAAGAGATGAAGGTTTCCCGTGCTGCCACTCAACGGTATTACAAAGGAAGCGCCTTGACATTCTATCATCTCGAATCCACTTGTTTCTACCTTTTCCAAGCATCGGTTATCGCTACGGTAGTGATCGGATTACAGGGCAATTGGCTAATCTCCTTGATCGCCGTATTATTATATTTGACACGTTTTATAATCAAGGCAATCGTTTTCGGCAAATCGGCTCGAATGCTCCAACAAAACCCCACTACCGGTTGGTTATTCCTGTTGGAGTTTATTCAACCCATATTCAATGGATATGTCCGTATTTACCGGCTTTTCAGAAGTAGGAAGGATTATACGTTCCGGTTGGAGAATTAATAATGATGAGCACTCTCATAGGATATCTCTTCTTCCGCCACTTTGGGAAGTTCTTCCTCCTCTAATAGCGGGTAGGCTGGGGTAAACTTCGCATGATAGGTAGATTCCACATACGTCTTTTCCAATAAACGGACGACATTTTCTAAAGTAGCTTGCCGTTCTTTGGGTTTAAGCTGGCATTCCCAGATCACCATCGTATTCCAGCCCATCGCTCGTAATTCCTCACGTACACGGGCATCCCGGGCTTTATTCCGGTTTAGTTTCTCGGTCCACCACTCTACCCGGGTACGGGGAGGACGAAATTCAGGGCAACCCTCGTGCCCATGCCAGAAACAGCCGTTCACGAAGATAGCGGTCTTATATTTACGCAATACGATATCAGGGGTACCGGGAAGGCGCTTTACATTCACACGAAAGCGAAAGCCACAATGGAACAGGTATTTACGGACTATAATCTCGGGCTTTGTATTCTTACCCTTAATCATAGACATGATATAGCTACGCTTTTCTTTAGAGATAAGATCTGTCATATCAATCCGGCAAAACTAGAACGTATGCCAAAGATACGGCTTTTATTCAAAACGGATACTCTTGGCCGGATCAATCTTCGTAATCAAATAGGAAGGTCCTAACATCATCAACATGGAGGCGGCCAATGTCCCTATATTCAAAAGGAACAGTGAAAATAGGCTCAGATCGATAGGCACGGCATCCAAATAATAAATAGAAGGATCTAATTGGATAATGTGGAAATGAGATTGAAGCAAACAAAGAGAGATACCGATGATATTCCCCCACAACATTCCTTTGCCGATCAAGAAGAAAGAGACATACAAGAAGATCTTGCGAATACTGTTATTATTTTGTCCCAAGGCTTTTAGGATTCCGATCATATTGGTACGCTCTAAGATTATGATCAATAATCCGGAGATCATGGTAAACCCTGCGACGGAAAGCATCAGCGCCAAGATAACCACCACATTGATGTCCAGCACATCCAGCCAATTAAAGATCATCGGGTTCAACTCCTTGATCGAGCGGGCGTAGAACGTATTGCCATTTCGGTCTTGCCGTTCCGTCAGATCGAAATAAACATCCTCGGCCACTTGGTCCAAACGATCATAGTCATCCACTTGCAACTCCAGTCCGCTTACTTGATCTTTATCCCAACCGTTCAAGCGGCGTATCTGCTTAATATCAGCAATTACGAACATCTTGTCATAATCAAGGAAACCCGTCTCATAAATCCCCGTGATCGTGAACTTACGGGCACGCACATCGTCTTGCACAAAATAAGTCAGGAAAGAATCCCCAACCTTTAGTCCTAGCAGATCTGATAAATACTTGGAAATAATAACATCCGTAGAGTTCTTATCCGGCTGGATCGTAAAGATCTCGCCCTCTTTTAAATTATCCTTGAAGAAAGTCCAGTCATAATCCGTATCCACCCCTTTCAAGACAATCCCTTGAAAATCTTGGTCAGTCTTCAAGATACCGAGCTTCGTTGCGAATTTCTCGACATGGCGAATACCCGGGAATGCATCGAGCGCATTCAATAAAGTATCGCTAACCGCTATCGGCTGCGACTCATAGGAAGAATTACTATCGAAATTCGTGATCTGGATATGCGAGCCGAAACCGATCACCTTGTTCCGGACCTCTTTCTTAAAGCCTATCACGATCGCCACCGAAAGAATCATCACCGCCAATCCCAAGGCGATCCCGATCATGGCAATACGAACAGCGGGAGGAGTAACCTCACGATCCCCCTCCTTACTGAAATGTATCTTTTTGGCGATAAATAGCTCTAAATTCATTTATAACATTCTTCCCGGATAAGCTTCCAGCGCCTTTGATAACACCGTCAAAGCTTTCGCCAAATCTTCCTTTTTCAAGACATAGGCCATACGAACCTCATTCTTACCAAGTCCCGGTGTCGTGTAAAAACCCGACGCCGGTGCCATCATGACCGTCTGACCCTCGTATTCAAACTCTTCCAGACACCAAGCGCAGAACTTATCGGCATCATCCACCGGAAGTTTAGCCACCGTATAGAAAGCGCCCATCGGTATGGGAGAATAAACGCCGGGAATACGGTTTAAGCCATCGATCAAGCATTTACGCCGTTCCACATACTCGTCATAAGTTTCACGGGCATACTCCTCGGAAGCATCCAAAGAAGCCTCGGCCGCGATCTGTCCGATCAAAGGCGGGCTTAAACGAGCTTGGCAGAACTTCATGACGGCACTACGCACTTCGGCATTTTTCGTAATCAACGCACCGATACGGATACCGCATTCCGAATAGCGTTTTGAGACAGAATCGATCAATACCACGTTCTGCTCGATACCTTCCAGATGACAAGCCGAGATATACGGGGAACCGGTATAGATAAACTCCCGGTATACCTCATCCGAGAAAAGATAAAGATCATATTTCTTTACGATATCCCGGATTTGATTCATCTCACGACGCGTATACAAATAACCCGTAGGATTGTTCGGGTTACAGATCAGGATCGCTTTGGTACGCTCATTGATCAACTCCTCGAATTTCTCTACTTTCGGAAGAGAAAATCCTTCCTCTATCGTAGTCGTCACTGTCCGGATCACGGCTCCTGCCGAGATAGCGAATGCCATATAATTAGCATAAGCAGGTTCCGGTACGATAATCTCATCACCCGGATTCAAGCAACTCAAGAAGGCAAACAAAACAGCCTCCGAACCACCGGTAGTGATGATAATATCGTCAGCCGTAAGATTAATATCATACTTTTTATAATATCCAACCAACTTCTCGCGATAACTGCGATATCCCTGACTAGGGCTATATTCCAACACCGTACGATCGACATTACGGATCGCGTCGAGTGCCGCTCGCGGAGTGGGAAGGTCGGGCTGACCGATATTCAGGTGATACACATGAACTCCTCTCTGTTTGGCAGCATCGGCCAATGGAGCCAGCTTCCGGATCGGGGAAGCGGGCATTTCGACTCCTCTTTGTGAGATGTTGGGCATTACTATCTTATATTTATTCGTTTTGAGGGGCAAAGATAGTAAAATTATTAATCAAATACCCGGTCTTGGCGAATCTTTACTAGCGTGCATCGTAGATACAAAAGCATTCGGATCGATCTCTTTTACCTCATCTTTCAAGCGGGGCATGTCCTTACGCTCGGCAATCGTAAAGATAATCTCGGTCTCATTTCCCTGATACATTCCCTTACCGTGGATAAAAGTACCCCTCATACCCATTTTATCGACTATCAAGGTCTTCAATTCCTGTGTCTTACGAGAGACAATGAAGACGGCACGGTTCGGATTCTCCGTCTGGAACATCTCCACGATTTTTCCATATACGAAAATAGTAAACCAAGAATACAAAGGTACCGCCCAATCCTTAAACACGATCAAGCCCAACAATACGACCGCGGAATCCAATACGATGATCATATTGCTGACCTTCAAGTTGGAGTCATTAGCGATCACACGTGCCAATACATCCGTACCGGCACTCGTACTTTGCGCCCGGAAAATACAGGTAACGCCCAAGCCTAAAATAGCTCCACCGTAAAAGGCGGCGATAAAGGCATCGTTCTCCACCAATGGATCGGTAAGGAAATAAGATAATGAGTCGGTAAATATAGAGATCAGCAAGAAAGTAACGATCGTCTTCGGGCCGGAAGACAATCCGATCTTTTTCATCGCCAAAATCATCAACGGGATATTGAAGCAAAGCGCCGTCGCACCCATCGGCAAACCATCCGGGAAGAACGGGAACAAATCTTTCGTCACATAGTGGATTACGATAGAGATACCATACACACCTCCCGGTACGATTTTGTAAGGCGCTAGAAAAAGCACGTAACTAAGTGCCTGCAAAAATGAACCTACCACGATTAAGGAGTAGTCCATTACATTTCTCTTCAAAGTAGCATTAGAAGGGACTAAAAGTTGTTGTGTTGTCATGACTCGAATTAAGCGTTATTTGTAAAACGCCGCAAACTTACACAATCTTCTCCGATTTATACGCAAGCCTTAAAAAAAAGTATCCCCACTATTTACCTTTTGACAGGAAATAGTGGGGGACACACTCTTATATAGTATAAATTACTTACTTGCGTTATCCGCTAAGTACACTTCCGGGAACGTATTAACACCCAGCGTACGGTTGTTATTGTTCGTGATGTTCAATAAAGTAACATACTTACGATATTGATCCGGGCTCAAAGCCTTCTTCATCAACTTCAAATTACCGTAAACCGCTTGATACATTTTCTTATCCTGCAATTTAGCGCTAGCTTTTACGCTTGCGTTCTGCATCTCGATGAAATATTCGTTGATGTTAGCTACCTCGTCCAACTGGCTCGGAGTCAATTGCAAATAGTTCGCTAACTTCTCTGTACTTACCACAAACGGTTCTCTACTCAAACTCGGTTTCTGAGCGAAGCTCATTGTCGCACACATCAATAAGGCTGCGACTGCCATTCCAAAACGTTTCATAATACCTAAAAACCTTAAATTGTTAAACCTAAACAAAAACCTTAAAAACACATAGCCCAATCACATTGGCTTAATTACTTCTCAGCCAAATAACTGTCCAAAAGCGGATTAGAAACCTTATCTTCCTGATTAGCGCGAGTCACATTAATCAACGCTACATATTTACGATATTGATCTTTAGTCAATGCACGTTTCATCAGTTTCAAATTACACAACAATGCGTTGCGAGTTTCTTCCGGTCTTGCGTTATTGCAAAGCGCTTCCGCAGACAGGGGTTGACCTAATTGATTCTCGAAGTAAGTATTAATCTCTGACACCTCAGCGATCTGGTTTGCGTCAAGCTGCAAATATCTGCTTAGCTTATCGAAACTCATACTCTTTGAATCACTAACCTTTTGAGCAAAGCTCATTGTCGCTACCATCATTAAAGCGACTACCATCATACCTAAACGTCTCATAATACCTAAAATTTAAACCTAAACTAAGACCTTAACTAATAAATGCGGCGTTTCCGCATCTTCTATCTTTCTCTTTTTGTTACTGCAAATATAACAGTATGTTTTATAACATTGTTCTTCAATACGGTTAATTTTTGCAAACAATTGACGTTATTGATATATATCAAGGCATATAGCAATCATTTTGTAACACATATTACGATAAACACTATCTATTTCATCATAGACACCGTTTATAAACAAACAAAAGCCTAGATATATTCTTATACAAGCCTAGCTGTATTCTTATACGATACCGTATCTATTCTATAATCTCCGTCGTGGATTATACAAACCACAGCGTGGTCTATAAAAACCACGACATGATCTATACAGACCACGACGTGGTTTATAGAATAGATACAGTCACAAGATACTTTTTATGCAATAGCTTGATACTTTACATCTATCCTTTACTTATTTATCGGCTAGATAAACATCGGGGAAGGAAAGCCCGCTCGTCATCCGGTTATTATTGTTCGTTACGTTGATCAAAGCCACGTATTTCCGATATTGATCGGTGCTTAACGCCTTTTTCATCAACTTTAAGTTGCCAAATACGGCTTGCCGCATCCGTTTATCCCGCATTTTATGACTTCCCCTCAAGCCCTCGCTTTGCTTTTCCCTAAAATAATCGTTGATCATCGCTACCTCATTAATCTGGCTGGGACGTAATTCCAGATAGCTTACCAATTGGCCCACATTGACTACAAACGGTTCTTTATGTAAGCTCGATTCCTGCGCGAAACTCATTGTCACACTTACCAACAAGGCTGACATAGCCATTACAAAACGTTTCATACTACCTATTCCTTTCATTTGTTAAACCTTAAAAACCTATTTCTCTGTGATCTTTGATACAAATATAGGGTGAGGTTTCCCGCTAGAAAAGGAAGAATCGACGAAGTACGCCGTAGGTTTAGACGAAACCGGGAATCAAGCGGATCAAGAAATCAGCTTATTCCTCTCGTACGAGGCTTTTACCAAGCGGATATAGACGAATAAGGAAAGAAGGCAACAAACCGCCCCGACTCCGTAGGCGGTAGCCAGATTGGCACGGGTAGCGATAAAGCCGGCGGATAACATCCCGATCCCCATCCCGAAATCGAAAGAGGTCAAGTAGGTAGAAGTGGCCGTACCGCGCATATGGTGCGGAGCGACATTCACGAAAAGACATTGAAAAGCCGGTACGCTCACGCCAAAACCGATACCGATCGCCAAGGCGCAAGCGAAAAAGATAAACGATGTATGTACGGTAGCGAACACGGAAAACGAGATCGCTAAAGAGACCAAGGATACGATGGACACGACATGGATCTTGCCATGGTCCACCAACCGTCCGGAAATCAAACGGGCCGTCCCTACACCGATCGCCATAAATATAAAGAAGTAGCCGGGGTCCGGCACCTCGATCTCTTTACCATATAATACCACGAACGAGAGCAACATCCCATAAGGTATAGCGACCAGCAAATAGGCCAAGGCCGCAGGAAGCGCTTTCACCAAGATAAAACGATCCAACGAGAAGGCCGGACGAGGCACTTTCTCCCGTTTCGGATAACGGATCAGCCCGACGGAGCCGATCCCGACCAATGCGATCACCAAAGCGACCCCTATGATCCAGAAGAAACCATGCCGATCGTACAGCCCGACCGCCACCAAAGGAGCCAAAGACATGGCGAGATTGATCGTCAATCCGTAAAAGCCCATGCCTTCTCCCCTTCGCTTGGAAGGGATTACGTCTATCGTAATCGTATTGCCGGAAACAGAGGTCAGTCCCATGAACCCGCCTTGGATGAAACGAACCGCCATGATCGTATAGACCGTCATCGCAAACCAATAACCGGCGAACAGACAGGCGAATATCGTGAAGGCGAATACATATAACGGTTTGCGGGAGAAACAATCTACCAGATAGACCGGCATAGTAGGCATCAACATATAAAAGGCGAAATTCATCAAGAAGTAAGAGATACAACATTGGACGAAATTCCGGTTCCAAAGTACAGGTTTAGTCTCGCTCATTCCTCTTTATTACTTATGCCAGCTCGCTCAACTCCAGCCAGCGCATCGTTTTCTCATCGATCTCTTCCATGACTTGGGTGATCCGTTGAGATTTAGCCATGAGCTCGTCCGTAGACAAAGTACCACTGCTCATAGCGGTCTCCAACTCCGCTTTCTCTGCCTCCAAAGCCGGTATCTCCTCCTCTAGGGCCTCGAACTCTTTCCGCTCCTTGAAAGTGAGTTTTTTCTTTTGCTCATTGACAGGACGAGACGGTTTCTCCGGAGCCGGGTTTTGTCTCGCTTGCAAAGCAGCCTCCGCCTCTTTTTCCAGTTGGTCTTGCACGTCTTTCCAATCCCGGTACTGCGTATAGTTGCCGGGGAAATCCTTGATATCGGCGTTACCCCGGAAAACCAGCAGGTGATCTACCACCTTATCCATAAAGTAACGGTCGTGGGAAACAACGATAGCACACCCCTTGAAGTTACGAAGGTATTCTTCCAATACATTCAAGGTTACGATATCCAGATCATTGGTCGGCTCATCGAGCACCAAGAAGTTCGGGCTACGCATCAATACCGTACATAAATACAGGCGACGTTTCTCCCCACCGCTCAATTTATAAACGTAACTATGCTGTTTCTCCGGCGTGAACAGGAAATAGTTCAGGAACTGGGAAACACCCATCTTCTGTCCGTTACCCAAATCCACGTATTCGGCGATCGCCTGCACCACGTCGATCACTTTCATTTGCTCATCGAACTTCAAGCCATCTTGACTATAATAGCCAAAGCGAACGGTCTCGCCCACATCGAAATGGCCGCTATCAGGAGCCACCTCCCCCATCAGCATCTTGATAAAGGTAGATTTGCCAGTACCGTTATTCCCGACAATACCCATCTTCTCGTAACGGGCGAAAATATAGTTGAAATCCTCCGTAATCTTCAAATCACCGAAACGTTTGCTTACATTCACCGCCTCGAAAATCTTCGAACCAATGTAAGAAGCCTTCACGTCCAAGTTCACCTTTCCGGTATCCCGTTGTTGCTTCGCTTTCTTTTCCAGCTCATAAAAGGCATCGATACGGTACTTCGCTTTCGTGCCCCGTGCCTGCGGCTGGCGGCGCATCCAATCCAGTTCCGTACGGAGAAGATTCTTCGCACGCTCCACGTCGGCGTTCATCGCCTCGACACGTTCTTGGCGTTTCTCCAGATAATAGCTATAATTACCTTTATACGAATAGATTTGCTTATTATCGATCTCTATGATCTCGCTACATACACGATCCAAGAAGTAACGGTCGTGCGTCACCATCAAGATACTGATATTGGCCCGGCTCAGATAATCTTCCAGCCACTCGGTCATTTCCAGATCCAAATGGTTCGTCGGCTCATCCAAGATAATCAATTCAGGGTCCGTGATCAAGACATTCGCCAAGGCTACCCGTTTCAACTGTCCTCCGGACAATTCCCCGATCTTCTGATTGAAGTTATGAATCTTCAACTGCCCGAGGATTTGTTTCGCCTTTTGCTCATAATCCCACGCCTTGAAGCTATCCATACGGGTAAGGATGTCCTCCAGATTCGAATGATCCTCTTTCGCCATCGCCTCCTCGTACTCAGCGATCAACCGGACAGTCTCGTTCTTCGAGTGGAAGCAAGCCTGTAGCACGGTCAGTTCTTCCGGATAAGAAGGTGATTGCTCCAAATACCCGACCCGCAGGTCTTTCCGGAAAACCACCTCACCCGAGTCGTAATCCTCCTTACCACCGATAATATTCAACAAGGTAGTCTTACCCGTCCCGTTTTTAGCGATCAACCCGATCTTCTGTCCTTGTGCGACTCCGAACGTTATATCCTCGAAAAGAACCAAATCACCGAAGCTCTTGGTCAGCTTATCTATCTGAAGGTAACTTATCATGTTTTCTTATTTAAATTCAAATCGGAAGGCAAACTTACACAAAATCCTCGAATTTTAAGCTTTTCTCCGTACCTTTGGTGGAAGAATAAGAAAAACACCATGAATGTTAGAATAGATGAAAGTTGGAGAAAACGTCTGCAAGAAGAATTTGACAAGCCTTATTTCGAGCAATTGGTGACATTTGTCAAAAACGAATATAAGCAAGCGCACGTACTTCCTCCCGGGTCCCAGATATTCCATATATTTAACGCATGCCCGTTTGAGAAGGTAAAAGTCGTTATCTTGGGACAAGACCCCTATCCAAATCCGGGGCAATACTACGGGGTCTGCTTCTCGGTACCCGATGGCGTGGCGATTCCCAGCTCCTTGATGAATATATTCAAAGAGATCTACGATGATCTTGGGAAACCGATCCCTTCCTCCGGGAATTTGGATCGTTGGGTAAGCCAAGGCGTATTTCCGATGAATTCCGTCCTCACGGTCCGTGCCCACCAAACAGGTTCGCACCGGAACAGGGGATGGGAAACATTCACGGACGCCGTTATCAAGAAATTAAGCGACGAACGGGAAAATCTAGTATTCATGTTATGGGGTAGTTACGCAAAAGCCAAGATTTCCCTTATCGATACGAGCCAGCATTTGGTCCTAACGACCGTACATCCATCTCCCCGCTCCGCCGAATATGGTTTCTTCGGTTGTAAGCATTTCAGTAAGGCTAATGATTTCTTACGGGGTAAAGGCATCCCGGAAATCGATTGGTAAGTATAAATCAACCTAAATCAATCGCATATGGATATTCAAACTTTCATCAACAATTATTACGAAGCATTTTCTCTAAAGGCGGAATTGCCGATCGCTTTCTGGTATTCCGATTCTCTACTTGGAGAATTAAAGCAGACACAAGGCTGTTTATTCAAGGCCCTTCCCGCTATTAGGCAAGGCGAGATTATCAGTATGAACGGAGATAGCGTTGGCTGCGGAGGTGGAAAGTTTTATACAGGATTCACCCCTATGCCAGAGCATGTCCCCAATTTTGTCTCTTTAAAAGAGAGATATAAGCAAACTCCGGAAATGGTAGTCGAGGGTATAAAAGGCATGAACGTACAAAGGTCCTCCCTCCCATACCTCCATTTCGCAAGGATCGATCGATTAACCTCGTTTGAAAAGGTAGAGGGGCTTTTGTTCCTCGCAACTCCGGATATCTTGTCAGGGTTAATTACTTGGACCTTTTTCGACAACAATAATCCGGATGCCGTCTCCACACCATTTGGTTCCGGTTGCAGCTCCACCATCACGCTCACTGTCAACGAAAATAGACAAGGAGGTCACCGCACGTTCCTTGGTTTCTTCGATCCCTCGGTCCGACCATATGTGGAAAGCAACTTATTAAGTCTCACGATCCCGATGTCACGTTTCAAGACGATGTATCAGACAATGCGTAACTCCTCCCTATACGATACACACGCATGGGCGAAAATAAAAACCAGAATCAATGAAGGCTGATTTTTATACGGAAGTTTATAACATCGTCAGAGAGATACCAGAAGGATGTGTGGTTACCTACGGGCAGCTAGCCAAGCTCGCCCGAAGGCCACAATGTTCCCGTATGGTAGGGCAGGCAATGTTCAACGTCCCGAAAGAACTGAACCTGCCTTGCCACCGGGTGGTAAACAGCCAAGGCAGATTAGCTCCCAACTGGGCGGAACAACGGGGATTATTGGAGAAAGAAGGCATTACCTTCAAGAAGAATGGCTGCGTTGACTTGAAGAAACATATTTGGGAGGATATATTACCGATTATCTAATCCGATAACAAAATGTAAAATCAGCAAGTTCTTAAAAGAACCATTCCCAATGCTATTTGCCAAGATCATTCTTTTCCAACCATTCGCCCAGCAGATCCGCTAGTTGGCCATTATTCAAATCCTGCATCAAGAAATGGGTATTACCATAAATACCGATCTTGGGCAACTCAACTAAGGTTGCGTTTCCCCCATGCCTATTTATGGCCTCCACGAATTTACGTCCCATTTGCAGACGTACACGCCAATTCTCGCCACCAAGATTCTCTGATGGAGTCTCCGGAATATAATCACCGAAATACATTACGATTGGAATCCGGGTAAGTCGCAAGAACTGTTCCATAGGAATAGCTACTCCAGTCGCCCCACCGGTAAGTCCGGCGATCGGATCGGGCACCTCCCCCTCGGGAAACACATAGCCACCCGGCTCATATGAAACGACAGCCTTGACATTCGGATTTTGTATAGCGGCCATCCATCCCGGGAAACCTCCCGCCGAATGTGTTACAAGGATATTGTCCCCTATTTTTTCCGTCAAGGCATTGATTGCCGGTACATCTTGTTTGTGATCACTGATATCGGGCGTCATCTCCCGGAAAAACTGCGATAGATAGGCTGAATCAGACGGAAACTGCACACCTTTGTTATATTCCGGCCAAATCCCGATACGCCAGATGTCAAACCAGAACATCTCATCGGCCAGCGGCTTGACCGTAGTCGTAGCAGATGTCCTTCCGGCACGGCCACGACCGGGAAGATCCATCACGTAACTGCTATATCCCCGGCGTAACATGAGAGTAGCGAAACCATCCCGCCCATCGGGTGTCATTTGCCAACATACCCCAGAGCCACCATAACCATGAACATAAACCAAAGGCAATTTTTTCGCATGGGCCGGAACTTGGAAATCCACGAAAGCATGATCCGCACGATAGCTCTGCCCGGTCTCGACTTGGGTAGCCCAACCGACAAACTTACTGTTGTCATACGTACCCGGACGCTGTATGGTTTGTCCTCCTACTGAGAAATGCCCTTGTTTAGCGATCACTAAATCCTGGGCATCTGCCATTCCAAACACGGGTATTAATAATGCTAATAATAAAATCTTCTTCATATTCTTCTGATTCATTTTTTATCCGTTAATTGTCCGAGCACATCACGTAATGGATCTGAACTCTTTTTCCCTAGGTTTATCTCTACGATATTTAGCAAAGCCGTAAGTTGCTCTGGCGTAATACCCAGATGCAAGCAAATTGACATATGGCCGTAAGCCATAGGTTCAACACCGCCAACGCCTGCCAATACAGACACGGTCGCCAATTCACGCTCCCTATATGTCAATAAGTCGCGCTCAAAAAGGTCCGCGAACAGATGTTCCTTGAGGAAACGTTCGATCGTCGGGGCAAATACCGCATATCCGGCTTTAGGGACAGAAGCAGACGTACCCGATATTTCCGCCAGAATATCCCGTCCCCGCTCATATCGACTCCCACCGTCCTCGATAGCAGAGGCTTCACGACCCTCTACATCTTTAATTCCCATGCTTTTTCTCTCTTCAATGACTTGCATAAATGTCTGTATGGCTCTTAAGCTGCGAGGAAATCCACAATAAGCATAGGCATGTATTAATACTTCGTTTACTTCATTAACGGTCATACCGGATTCAAGTCCCTTCACAAGCGCCTGTCTCAGATGCGCCAAGTCTCCCTTGCCCGTGTACGCCGCGATAGAGACAATGGCTTGTTCCCTGGCTTCCAATACCCGGTTTGCTTCGGCATACACATTCTCCGCTTGGCTTGTCGCTTCTTGATATTCCTTCTCTCCCACCGGACTGAGCCACACCGCCTCATTCGTTTGAGGATTGCAACTTACGGCAACGTGAGCAAACCAGCTATCCGGAGCCGCCCCATGCCAGTGAATCACGTCAGGCGCAATTTCCACGATATCCCCCGGATACAATCTTCTGGCCGGTTTCCCCTTTTCCTGATAGTAGCCTATGCCTGCTGACGCGACAAGTATCTGCCCCCCTTTATGATAATGCCAGTTATTCCGGCAACGAGGCTCAAAAGTGACATTAGACATTGGGACATTCAGCTCCCTATTAACCGTAATCGGAGCGATATACGCCTGACCAATGAAGTTCTTCGCGGACGCTTCCGGCAACTTAGTACCCAAGGGGTACGGTTGTCTGAAATTATCCGTATTTTGCGCCATGGTGAAAACCGGGAACAAACATAGGCAGAAAAGCCGGATTAGAAAGTTCTGTCTCATATTCATATGTATTTATCATTATTCTCCTACCGTACGAGTAAATGCTAAGGTAGCAAGTTTCCATTGTCCGTCTTCCTTCACGTACGTCTCAGTCACGATGAAAGGGAACCTGACCTCCCTACCACCAACTACCGAATTAAGATGAATACGGCTATATACGATTCCGGCGCAACCGGCGAATTTAACATCTACATCATGTATCTCCGCATGCTTGTAATGTATGTTTCCCGTACGGATCACATCAAGCTCCGGCTGCTTACCCCACGAACCACCCATATGTACAAACATAGAGTTCTCGTGGAAGAGGGCGTCGAGCTTATCCACATCTTTTTCTGACATCCATTTCCATTTCGCATTAGACAAATCTATCATCTCCTGCTGCTTCGGAGTAAATGTCTTTTTTGTTTCCTGCGCATAGGCACCCATTCCCATCGATACCAACAACAATGTCGCGATAAATAATGATCTCATAATTTTTTGCATGGCTTTATTAATTTGATTATACATTATATATAAATAGTTTTCCATCATCTATTTATACCTATTCTTCGTTGCGAAGTTACGACCAAAGGAGTTTTGAGACAATACAAAAAAGTCGGTGTCAACTACAAATTTTACCGAAAAGGAAAGGAGTGAAGCTAGCTTACAAGGTCACTCCCTATAATCTGAGGACTTTATACCTAAATTATGCTGCACATAACGGCTGAAATAAGAGGGAGAAGAGAAACCAAACAAATCGGAAATATAAACGAAAGATAATGACTTATCACGCAAAAGCCGTGATATATCCAATATCGTATAACGGTTAATCCAATAATTTGCCGCATAGCCACTCACCTTTTTCGTCACTTCCGATAAATACTTCGGCGTCACGCATAATTCCGAGGCATAGTATGTAACGTCTCTATGCTGGCGATAAACCCCATCTTCCAGCATTTGCAGGAACTTACTCATAATGGAGGCATATTGGGCCGAGATCTTCTCCTCCCCATAAATATGTGAGTGAAAATCGAAGAAATCCAGAATCATTGTCTGGATCACATTAATCATTATGTCACGATAAAAATTATGGTTTTCATTGTTAAACCTATACTCTATATTCTCGAAATCTTTCTTACAGATATCCTGTTGCTTGCGATCCAGACGCATCACAGGATTCAGGAACAAAGATAACTGGCCTTTCATTCCATAATTATTCTGGGGAGTACAAAGCTCAATGAATTGGGGAGTGACATAAATGACTTTAACCTTAAAATCCGCAGATGGGGTGATCTTCTCAACCAGTTTTCCTTTACGCACAATCATACAATCCCCTTCACGTAACTCGAATGGATTTCCATTGAACTCGAATTTACATGCTCCACCCAAACACAAGGCATGAGACAGATACTCTTTATAAATATCTGTCCCAAGCCCATTCAGACTATCAGAGATAATAACACTATCTTTGCCATATTTCATGATACCCCCATTTTAGATCGTACAAATTTAATCAAATTACAATTTCATCCCGAAGAAATCTTTCATTTTATTTACCGCTAGATTCACATATTCCGGGACAAAATAAGTTTTGATATGCTCCGCTCCTGGAATAAGATACATCTCTTTATCTTTTGTTCCGGTAGCCTTTTCAAAAGCTTCGTCAGACATATATTTTGTATCGGCATCACTTCCGGCGATCAATAGCAAAGGCTGGTCGATCAAGTCGATATGATCCGTAGCATCCCAAGTCATAAGATCCAATAAACTGCTCATGGTATAGCGAAATGTCGAATTCGGATGAGCATGGGTTTTAAAGTAATACTCATAACCATCACGATATAGGGCAAACGGTAGTTTCGCCGCCTCCTCATCGGAGATATTCATCTCACCCGTGTATAGAACTTTGCCTTTGGCCTCTTCATTTCTAGCCTCAGCCGCTTGGGTTAAACGTTGTTGTATGGTATTTATCTGGGAATCCTGAAAACCATTACGACGTACACGCCCCGAATTAAACATGCTGAGTGTAGCGACCGCCTTTATCCGTTTATCACCCTGTGCAGCCCCAAGCGTGTAACCTCCACCGCCACAAATACCAAGCGCACCTATACGACTGGCATCTACACCCGGATATTGAGATATGAAATCCACCATACCATGAATATCTTCTATCCGGTTGGCCGGACGATCTGTATTCCGAGGCTCACCACCACTTGCTCCTTGATAACGCGCATCGGCAGCGATAGTTATATATCCAAGCTCTGCCAGCCGTTGCGCATAGAGACCCGCAACTTGTTCTTTCACGCCCCCATTAGGATGAGCAACAACAATAGCTACATACTCTTTTGAGGAATCATAATTCGCAGGAGTATAGATATTCGCCACTACCCCTATACCTCCAACCTCATACGAGACAGGATGTATATTTACTTTTCCAACCACATTTTCACTTACCGCATCGCGATATACCAATCCATACTGATTCTGATTTTGTGCGGAAGCACTTATTACCATGTTCATAATTAATAAAGCTACAATAATTTTACTCTTCATATTCTATTATTTTTTGACCGCTAAGATACATTTACCCAATCATACAGAATGAATACAGATTACGGATTGTATCACCATTTTTACAGAAAACCGAAATAATTGTATTTATATCCGCAATTGTTGTTACACCGGTGGAGATACTTCTTCCCAACTTTGCGCTCAGATAAAATATAAATAAATATGGAATACAGAGTTTTGGGATTAAGCGGACTTAGGGTCTCAACTATAGGATTGGGTTGCATGGGTATGAGCCATGCTTATGGCGCACCTGCCGACAGAAAAGAGATGACGGAATTATTTGCCCTCGCCGTTGATATGGGATATACCTTCTTCGATACGGCCGAAGTATATGGTACAAACACGAATCCTCATGACAATGAGGAGCTTTTAGGCGATGCCTTAAAGCCATTTCGTGATAAAATCGTGATCGCTACTAAGTTTGGACTCACTTTTGATAAGTCTAGCGAATGTGGCCCTTATCCCCTTATCCCGAATTCTAAACCGAAGTCGATTCGTTTAGCCGTGGAAGGCTCTTTAGCGAGACTTAAGACAGACCATCTTGACCTTTACTATCAGCATCGCATAGATCCCCAAGTAGAACCGGAAGAGGTAGCTGACACGATGGCCTACTTGATCAAGGAAGGCAAAGTATTACATTGGGGTATATCAGAGGCGGGCGAGGACTATATTCGCCGTGCGCATAAGGTCTGTCCTATAACCGCCATACAAAATCGTTATTCCATGATGGCACGTTGGCATGAAAACCTTTTCCCCTCTCTAGAGGAATTAGGCATTGGCTTCGTTGCTTTCTCGCCATTGGCAAACGGTTTACTTTCCGCTTGCTATGATGTCAAAAGCGTATTCAACCCTCAAAATGATTACCGGGCAACTATGCCGCAATTCAAAAAAGAAAGTTTCGAGAAGAACAAGCCTCTTCTAGATCTCATAAACCATCTGGCCGATGAGCATCATGCTACTCCCGCACAAATATCCCTAGCTTGGATGCTACAAAAAAAGCCGTGGATCGTTCCTATTCCCGGAACTCGTCATCTCTGCCGGCTAAAAGAGAATGCGGGGGCTGTGGATATAAAGATAAATCCCGCCGAGATCAATCAGATAGACACGGCTCTTGACCATATGGATATGAGCGAGGTATTCGGTGGGACAAAAATCAAATAATAGCCAAGCATATAATCCTCCGCATGAAGGCATACGACTTTTAGTTGAAACCATTTTCTTAATATTTTGGTTATATAATAATATATATATAAGATGAAACATGTAATTTTGACAATCGTTTTGCTATTGGCAAGCGGTTTAGTAATCGCACAAACAAAAATGAGTGATCAACTATCTAAAACAACTAAAATGAATGCACAAAGTAAAATCTATTTCGCCGGAGGATGTTTCTGGGGAACAGAACATTTCATGAAACAAATCAATGGTGTTACTAGTACCCAAGTGGGTTATGCCAACGGTAAAACAAGCATCAAAAATCCAACCTACGAACAGGTATGTAACGACAATACCGGATTTGCCGAGACAGTGGAAGTTAGCTACGATCCGCGACAAGCCGATTTGAAGTTATTGATCGAACTATTCTTCAAGACGATAGATCCGACAAGTATCAACCGGCAAGGCAACGATATCGGATCACAGTATCGTACCGGCATCTATTATACGAATACGGACGATCTACCGATCATCAAAGAGACCGTGGAGGCATTGGCCAAGAATTATTCCAAGCCCATCGTCGTAGAGATTCAGCCATTAAGTAATTTCTATCCGGCAGAAGACTATCATCAGGATTATTTAGACAAACACCCGGACGGTTATTGCCACATAAGCCCGGATCTATTCGATTTCGCCCGAAAGGCTAATAAGGGGAAAGCCTCGAACAAGCCTGTATCGCAAAAGAAATTCCAGAAACCGGATGATCAGACATTGCGCTCTAAACTCACCGCCGAGCAATATGCGGTAACACAGCAAAACGCTACGGAAAGAGCTTTCAAGAATGAATATTGGAATGAAAAGCGTGAAGGCATCTACGTAGATATCACGACCGGGGAACCTTTGTTCATCTCTACCGATAAGTTTGATTCGGGTTGCGGATGGCCTAGTTTCTCCAAGCCGATAGACAAGAGCTTGGTGATGGAAAAAACGGATCTCTCCCACGGGATGAAACGGATTGAGATACGCAGCAAAACAGGAGATGCACATCTAGGGCACGTTTTTAATGATGGCCCAGCCGACAAAGGTGGATTACGATACTGCATCAACAGCGCGTCATTAAGATTTATCCCTAAAGCAAAGATGGAAGAAGAGGGATATGCCGACTATCTCCCACTCCTATAAAAACAAATAAAAAAACATAGTTATGATTTGTTCAACTCATAACTATGTTTTGAAAATTTCATAACTATGATTTTTTAATAGTATCTTCGCCGTCTAAAACAAGCGAAAGAAGCACTATGTATCACGAATTTACCCCCTGCGCAGCCTTAGTGCCCTTTATCGACAAGTTCTGGGTGTTCAAAGGCTTTACCGACATCGGGACACGTTTTAAGATCCTCGCGGACGGATGCACCGACTTTATCTTCTCAATCGGTAACATGACCGTCCCTACGGACGAGCATTCGATGATCATGCAACCTTATCGTTCCTATTTCGTTGGTCCTATGCGGGTTTATTCGGATCTGACTGCCACGACAAATACCCTGCACATGCTGGGGGTTCGTTTTCACCCCTGTGGGCTGGCAGCTTTCACGAATGAGCCTTTGGGACAGTTTGCCGATCTTCGCATCCAGTCTTCAGATATTAACCTTTTATTCGATAATGCCTTTGCCGAGATGCTTTGCGAACAGCCGGACGATTCCGTCCGTATCCGCATTATCGAAGGCTATCTTATACGCCTTCTCACCCAATCCATTCAAGTAGACAGGCAAATTATATACGCCACCTCATTTATAAAACAGTCTCGCGGACAGCTACCCGTACAAAACTTGATCGACAAGATTTGCATTTGCCAGCGGCATTTCCAACGTAAGTTCAAGGATACCACCGGATATACTCCCAAAGAATTCAGCCGGATCATAAAATTCCAATATGCCATAGAAGTACTGAGGAACGCTCCACACACGGACTTAAGCAGCATCGCCTTAGATTGCGGCTACTATGACCATTCCCACTTTATCAAAGAATTCAGGCGTTTAGCGGGAGACGTTCCCTCTTACTTCCTGACTTTACCAAATCCTACGGATGAACCGCTTACTTATATTTGATTAAAAATAAAATCGCAAGAATCTATCACATAAAAAGTCGTTTTTTTACAACCAGAAAGAATAGTCATTCCGTATGTTTGCACTATTGAACTTTTACAAATAAGAATCTTATGAATTACACTTTTGAACTAAAAGAACTACATGCTACACACATCGTGTATCTTCATCATCAAGGAGATATAAGCTTTATCCCAAGCTCTATCAGAAAGCTTATGCAATGGGCCGGGCCAAAAGGACTTATAACCGGTCCGGCAAATAAACTTATATCAGTTTACCAACACGAAGGAAAGGAGTTGAGTGTGGATATCGGTTTAACAGTGCCTCAAGAGGTAGAGGGAGAAAGTGAGATCTCAAAAGGATTATTATCCGGAGGACTTTACGCGATCGGGCATTTTGAGATAGGAACGGATGAAATACCCGCCGCATGGAGCTTGATGTACACGCTTACATCCAAACACCAATGCAAGCCTTGTGCGGGCAAATCATTCGAGATCTGTCAAAGCATCCCCCTCGATCAACATCCACAAGATAAATGTATGATCGATTTATGTATACCCGTCCAGATGATAGACCTCAAGCTAATCGAGGAAAAAGCAATTTCCATATTAACGGAATGTGATACCGCTATGCTCGCGTCTGTTACGGAAGAGGGTTATCCCCGTCCGGTTCCTATGGGAAAAATAAAAGCGGATGGTATTTCCCAAATATGGTTCTCTACAGGCACGTTCTCTGATAAGACGATACAATTCCAACTCAACCCGAAAGCCGGAGTTTGCTTTATGAAAGGAGGAGACAGTATCGTGTTAACAGGTAAGGTCGAGATCGTTTCCGATATGGAAATCAAGAAAGCCCTTTGGTCTGACTGGATGTTCGCCCATTTCCCTGGAGGAGTAATAGATCCGAGCTATTGTATATTGAAATTCACTTCCGAAGAAGCGACTTATTGGATCGATAATGAATTTGTAAAAGCAAGTATATAAGTTATCACATCATACTATCGCATCTAAAATATTAAAAATCTTGATTGCCGCTAATTATAGAAGACGGCAATCAAGATTAATTCATTTATTCACTTCAGAAACCTCTCTAGCTCTTATTATTCTACCGCCACATAAATCTGAGTCAATAAATCCTCCGGCTTCGTATTACGAGGATCATTCAAGTAGATCTCGCCGCTAGGCACTTCCCGTAAGGAAAGACCCATCTCGGGGAGATATTTGCCGTAAAGCGTATCATACACAGCCCCTAATTGCTGATAAGTTCCCTTATAAAGAGCGACCATAAAACGCCCTTCCAATACCTTTTTCGTACCAATCTCCCCTTTAGGGCAAACCGCAGGAGCGACTTCCATACAAATATCGGTACGCAGCTTATCCGGTGAGGTTACTTTCGGATCATCATGATACAAGCAGATCGGTGAAAAACTCAATGGCTGGATGTTTTGCTCCTTAGCAAATTGGAGCAAGCGCATCCAAGTTCCCGGATAATCGATTTCTTTATACCCTCCGTTTAAACGAATGTAGGCAACTTGTTTGCCGGGCAAGTCTTTCACCTCGACCTTCAATTCCATATCGGGCATTATTCTATTCGGTTCCATAATTACATAATCTTTATTGTTTCTATATTCATTTGGAGAAATACCATAGAACTGGCGAAAAACCTTAGACAAAGAAGAGGGTACGTCATATCCTACTTTATAAGCGATCTCCTTGACAGGTATTTCCGTGTAACGCAAAAGCCGAGCGGCCGTCTCAACCCGCATCCTAACGATAAACGTACCAACCGGTTCCCCTAAGAACTCCGCAAAGATCCGATGAAAATGCCAACGAGAGAATCCGGATATCTCCGCCAGCTTATTTAGATCGATATCCTCGCCTAAGTGACTATTTATGTATTCAACCAATACATTGATACGTTGTTGATACTCTGTCTTTGTCGTTGTCTTTATTCGCATGATTCTTAGGATTTCAAGGCAAAAGTAGAAGAATTATCCCGAACACACTTTTCCGATATTGCTAAAATGAACTATAAAGTAAAGATATCGTTTATTTAGCCCAAATCCGTTATCTTTACCATCTAAATTAAAATAGGAAACAATAACATGTTGAAAATAACAGCGCCTAGATTGGTAAAAAACTTACGGGAGGATGTGGACTGGATGGATTGTATATCCAGACAAGAGGATGATTTTACAGAATGCTCTTTCAATGGATTATGCGTCGAGGACGTATCTAAACAGAACCTATCCGTTAATTCCTGCTTATTCACCAATTGTGGTTTCATTGCTTGCAATTATCGTAAATCTCAGTTTAGCGATGTGGTATTTAAGAACTGTGACCTATCAAATATAAATTTATCCGGATGTGGCTTTTACCGGGTAGAGTTCATTGGGTGTAAACTTACCGGAACGAATTTCTCCGAATCAATCTTTAATCATACTACCATCCGGGATTGCAAAGGAGATTATGTAATCTTCTCCATGAGCAAACTCCGGAACGTTTCTTTTAATCAATGCTTTTTACGAGGGGGCGGATTGGACAATTGCCAATTTACGAACGTTGAATTCGAACATTGTAATTTAGTAGAGGCGGAGCTTCACCGGACCTCTTTGAAAGGGATCGATCTTACTTCCTCCGAGATCGCCGGTATACGTATTGGCTCGATTCCCGGAGGAGAGTTGAAAGGTGCTACCGTAACCTCCTTACAAGCACTGGACATCGCTAGAATGTTAGGCATTACGATCAAGGATTAAAACTCCGGATGGCGTTTTAACCACACAACCGCATAGGAACAGGTAGCCAAAGGGCGCAACCCCTGTTCCTTCGCGTATTTATAAGCTGTTTCAACAAGAGTCGCCGCAATCCCACGCCCTTCCAAGGGTTTTGGGACAATGGTATGGATAATGTCCAAGGCATCTCCTCTTAAACGATATTCCACATAGGCTGTCAAGCCGTCTTCTACTACCTCGAAACGATGTTTATCCGGATAGTGATTTACTGTATATTCCATTATTTATTCTTTTAAAGGTTCTATTTCCTTATTATTTGTATCAATCTCCTCCCGCTTATCCTTCTTTTTATCGAGACCGAAAAAGCGCTTTACCTTCGTGAAGAAACCTGCCACTTTCAAGGCCGCATCCTGTTCTTTTTTCGAGACTCCGACTGATTCCACCAAGGCTGGTCTTAGCATCTGCCATAGATAGTTAAACGTGGAATGATAGGGATCTCGCACAATTTCCATATCGACCTTACGCAATTTACTATCTTTTCGCTCCGGATGAGCCGGATTATTATCCCGTAGAACTAAGTTCGCCAATCTCGACAAGAAACCTTTTTGTGTGGTCTCTCCGTCTTTCTCTTTCAATAAAGCCACTTTCAATTTCCGGTACGGGAAGTCTAACCGTATCCGTCCTTTCCGGCTTGAGGCATCCATATGAAAGACCACATCCTGTGTCCAACCGCTCACTACTTCCGCCGGCGCCAGAGGTTTTACGATCTCATTCAAGGAAAGCAGGTCTAGGCTATCCAAACGGGCATCCAATAGAAAGCGGTCGTATAATGAATCTACCGGGAGTTGCCATGTAGCCGTAAAATGGCCCGATCCCATCAGGTTCCCGTCCGCATGCAATCTGATGAATTGCTCCGGATAGGAAACGATATTGGTCAAACCTGAAAATTGGCCATTCATATCGGTAAAATAAAGCTTACCGGGCTTATCACCTTTAACGGGTAATTCCTCATAAACCACGGAGAAATTGGCAACGGAAGCGGTATCTATCTTGAAACGGACCGGAGCCTTTTGTAAACCTTCATAAATCATCGGAACGATATGAGGCTCCACCGGGATCTTCCGGTTCTTTAAGTTTTGTAGTAAGACATCGTTTATCCAGAGTCCCCCCACACGTAATTCCTTGGTTGAGAAATATCCGGGAATATCCACGTCGTTCAATCTTACGTTCCCAACCTTCACGTCAAACCAATCTTGATGCTTAGGCTGTTTATAAGCGAATTCCATTTTAGAATAAGGCGAGACTAAATGTACGTGATCCAACCTCAAACCTAACTTTCTCAAATCCAGATTCCCGATCTTCAACCGGTAGAAGCCGTTATCCAACGGTATATCGATATCCTTCGTCTGTAGCTGAAGATCACCTAATTGAAACGTCTTCTTCTTCAAATCCACAAACACATTCTCCAAAGCCAATTGGATATCCTTTTGGCTCTCAGTCCGCAATATTGTCGTATCCGATCCCCAAGACATAGAAAAATCACCATCGGATAAATCAAATCGGTCAAACCCGATCTGATAGATGCTATTCTTGGGAATCCGGAATCCCGTCAAAGAAATCAATGGGGTTGAAAAACGTATCGAGTCCTTTTTAGCGGCCAGGGTCACATCCTGTAGACGGAAAGAGCCGTTTACGGTGGATAGCGAACCTTTTCTTATAGTCACACGCAGATCCTTTCCCGGTAAGTAGTTATCGAAATCCCGGAAACTAAGACCAAAATGATCATACTTGAAAAACAATTGCCCACTCCGGTTCGTTTGCTCATCCACCAAGAAATTCGTGGCAAAGAAATTGAGGCCGTTGAGTCGGTACCGAGTCGTATCATTTATCTCACGATCCTCCAATGTCACATTTGCGTTCCGAATCTGGATTTTACGGATGGAAAGATACCGAAGGAAAGGATTTAACAAACTTTCCACATCCACACGGCTATTTACAGATGTGCATTTCCCTTTATCCAGAGATTCAACGGAGGGCGTTTTATAATAAACCAAGCGAGGCGACCGAATCATCAGTAAATCCGCGCTAATACCTTTGTCGTACGCCAACCCGTCTATCCGGATCGTATCGATACTTCCCGACAAATAATCATTACGAGAGCGGACCGACAACGGACGCAGCCGCATGCTATCTATATGAAACGAGCCTAAGGCCGTATTCATCGCCAAACGCTTGATATCGAACCGATGATTACGAGCCCTCATGATCCCTTGTATATCATTCGCCTCAAACGCAATGGAACGAAAATAATTCAGTTCCTCGCCCGGAGCTACCAAGGAGTCGATCAGAAGACCTTCCGCATGGAAATTAAACTCAGGGATCGAGAAGTCCTCTATCTGCCCTTTCAAGGCTAAGGAATAGTGAAGTGCGGTTCGCTCTATTCGTATTTGATCCACGGATATACTATGTAGTACCGGAGAGATCACATCATATAACGATAAGGCTTGCACCAAAGAATCCGCATCGGCATTCGCCTGCTTCTTCTCCCGAGTCAAGTCATACACCTTAATATCCGAAGATTGTATCTCAAAATTACGGGCGGACAAATAGTTCAAGGCTTCTTCCCGTCTAAAGTGAATCCCTTGTATCTCTACGGTTTGTACCTTCCCTTCCAGATAATTCGTTGGTTTCCGATTGGTCTCCCCCCACAATAATTCTTGCGGAAGCAATTGGATTTTTTGGATATAGATAATGGAATCTTGGGTACTGAGGCATATACTATCCGTCTCCAACTTAAAATCATTATTTACCAACAAGGTTTGCGGCTGGTTCGTGACAAAATCGAAGTTATCGCAATACAACAGCTTCCCGCTCCGTGAAGAGGTAGAATCCAACATAAAACCATACGCATGGAAACTTACGTTATTCAACGTATAGATAATCGGCGAGACTTGGTTTTCCACATTATAAGAGATACTGGCATTTTCCAAGTTCAAGGTCTTTACGCTCAGGGCATCTATGTATGGAGAGATCACCTCGTACAAGGTCTTCGATTCGGCATGCTCTACCGTATCTGCCGCCAGTCCGGAAACTAACGGGTTTGATCCGGAAGAGCCGTATACACGAACCTCCGGCGAGCGGATCTCAAAGGTATTGAAATGGAGTTGCCGGTAATTCCAACGCCATACCAAATTAATTCCCTTAAAATCTATCACCTCAATCCGGGTACTTACATAGGTATCGGGCAAGCTATCCAAGGCGGCCCAATGTTCAAAGACCTTAGAGTCCGGCTCCAATGAAATACCCTCTAGCCTTAGCTCTCCCTTGAAGAAGCTAATAGAAAGCTTATCGAAAGAAAGGCGATAAAAACCATCCGTAGCATTCGCCGTACGCTCTATCAGTTCTCTTTTCAGGTACCGCTCCAAACGACCTGTCAGGAAAAGATTCAAAACTAGGAACAATACAGCCAGCGATAAAACAGTGATCACCGTATGTTTCAATATCTTCCTTATCCTAGAACTCATCCTTTCCTTGATTTTTGCGATATAAACTTCTTTTTATAAAAACAAAATAGACCCGTTTATGTTGCCTTTCATCTAATAAAAAAGCCCCGGAGTCTATTAACCCCGAGGCTTACGATCTATCGATTGTTACTTCATTTTACAAAAGGAGCCTTGATCAAATAGTCGGCGCAATCCTTCACACCCGCAAATTGAGTACGTCCGTCTGGCATCTGCTCCAACTCTACGAAATAGTCTTTGATTCCGTTCGCATACATTTGCTTGAATATCATCTCAAAGTTCATCATACCACTTTGGCCGAATACGGCACGATCCTTGATATGTAATACCTTGATACGATCCGGATGTTTCTGCATATACTCGACAGGATCGTTTTGTCCCATGACAGTCCAATAAACATCCATCTCGAAGTAAACCTTGCTCGGGTCCGTGTCTTTCAGCATCAAGTCATAAATCTGGTCTCCAACTTTCATGAAAGCGGCGAAAGGATTTCCTTTCACCTTCTCCTGTTGCTCTTTCGTCGCGACCCGATTGAACTCCATATTATGATTATGATAGCCAAAACCAGTGGCGATACCCTCCGCCTTGATAACATCCGAGGCCTGGTTGAAAATATCGCAAACAAGTTTAGCCTCATCGTGCGTAGTAATCGTCGGCATCATCGGCTGGATCAAATATTTACAGCCTAGTTTCGCATGATCGGCAGCCGTAGCTTTCCAATACTCCATGATCTTTGGGGTAACCTCCTTCGAGTATTTGAAAATCATAGCCTTAAAAGGGTCAGAGATAGATGCGTCTACCGGATTCACGTGCGAGCTAATGATCTTCAAGCCTGCGTCTTCCGCCATTTTCTTGAAGTCCATCATAGGAACACCTCCGATAGCGCCTTTACCATAACCCGCCAACTCCAGCTTGGAGTATCCCATATCCTTCACCTTCCGAAGATTAGCGGCCACGTCACCTTTATATAATTCTTGGGATAAAGAATAGATCTGCAAGCCAATCTCTTTGCTGGCATGGACCTCATCCACAACTCCCAACGCAGCGTTCGCCGCATTTACGGAACCGGCTTTACCAGCCAGCAATCCACCAGCGGTAAAGAGAGAGATATTTTTTAAGAAATCCCGTCTGTTACTCATAACATCATTCTATTTAAATAGGCTTATTTACAGAAATAAGGCAATGAATACGGGTTGCGATATTGATACCAGTACAAACGGTGGGAAGCCGCCTCCTTATCATTACCGAAGCTTAATGTAGCCGGGTTCCATTTAACCGGACGGCCTAGCTCACGGGCAATATTCTGTAAACAGCAAAGCGTATTCGTACTGCAACCTACCTCAACCGGTGCGATCGGATTCTCACGTGAACGAACGCAGTCGATGAAGTTCTGCATATGCGGAGCACTAGTCTCATAATTACCCGCATCGTTACCCTTCTTTTTGCTGTCTTTCAGCTTCTTCATATATTCCTCATACATCTTCTTACGCTCTTCCGGAGTCATCATTCTCGGGCGCTTCTCGATCAAATTCTTCAAGTCGGCGGGGATCTTAGACTGATCAGAGCAGTTGATGTAGCCACGAGCTACCTCGATCCAACCGTTATCACCAACAAACTTAATACCCTGCGCATCCGGATTATCCTCCAAATAAGGTTGTTCAGTCATTACGATACCATTCGCATAGCGCATGGTTGAATATTGCGTGCCATTGTATCCCTTAGGTGTAAACTCTACCGGACCAGAGCCATCCATACCGATAGCGGCTTGGGCGATATCGAACATATGAGCGCCCCAGTCAGCGGTATAACCATTACCGGTCTCTTGATACCAACGCCATGCACCCCATAGTTTCTCGTTCTCTTCCGGGTCCAGAGAAATAGGAGGACATAAATCGGGATGATAATGGATCTTCGGATCGTTCAACGGACCCATCCACTGATTGAAGTTCAAATTAGCGGGAACCGGCATTTCCGGCAAGCTCAGCGGCGTAGGAGGCTCACCTACACGTGCATATATTTTCTCTATATGACCGATGGCTCCATTCTGAACCATATCGATCGCAGCTTGGAACTCTCTGCTGGAACGTTGCTGGCTACCTACTTGAAGCACACGTTTGTTATTACGTACAGCCTTCACCATAGCCAAGCCTTCGGAGATCGTATAAGCCAACGGTTTCTGGCAATATACGTCTTTTCCGGATTGACAAGAATGGATGGTAGCCAAAGCATGCCAATGGTCCGGGGTAGCGACCTCGATAGCATCGATATCCTTACGCTCCAGCAAATCCTCGTAAAACTCATATTGATCACAACGTTGGTTCATTCCCTTTGAAGCTTGCCATTCAGCGACACGTCTTCTGAAACGCTCTGTTTTCATCGTGTCCACGTCACAACATGCGGCAACCTGTACGCCCGGACATGCGGCAAATCCTTTAAAGTCTGATAATGCTTGCTGACCTAGGCCGATAAAACCTAAAACGACTCGATCGCTCGGAGCGATACGAACGCCATTCATGGCCCAACTGGGAAGAATTGTTAAACTAGCCAATCCTAGTGCGGAAAGACCCAAAAACTCTCTACGGCTTACGCCCTTCTTAGTGTTTTCTTTCATGGTAATTTTGTTAATAATATAAGATAAAATGTAACTTGGTCTGAGAATTATCGCCCCAAAGTTATAAAAAATAATTTATTTCCATAATAATCTTTTAATAAAAAAGGCTATCCTTGTCCGGGATAGCCTTATTTTGATTCATATCAATTCCTAAAACGCATATCCGAAGCCTACGTTCAGATAGATCGGATACATCCCGAAGGTAATCGTATCGAAATCCTTTTGGAAGATATCGTTCAATCCCCATGTCAAGTCAGCGTATACGATAAGGTGCTTAAACGCTTTCCATTCTGTACCGATCTGCGCTCCCCACTGAAACTTTCTTAAGTTATCCGAGAAATCATAGGAAGCACGGTTGTCACCAGAAAACTCCACCTTCGTACCGGTAGGATTGATCTCACGCAGATATCCGTCGTATACGTAGCCGGAGAAGTTCCGGTTTGTAGCGAACGAGACAAATGGTCCCGCCGAGAAACTCACCCGGTTATTCAATTGGTAAAGAGCCACGACCGGTATCGAGAAATAAGTGTTCTCCACTTTCGTCTGCACGCCGCCGGTCCAGTTTCCTTTCAGCTTCTCGCCACCGGAGCCAATGATCTCCATGCTGTAATTCTTAACCGTCGCTTTTGTCTCCATACCTTTATTCTCCAGACGGAGACCGATCATCATACCCCATTCCTTGCTCTCGCCGAACCATTTCTTGATATCGCCCTCTATGGAGACACAAAGCGTAGGGCGATAACTATCTATCGCACGAATCTCACGAGGCAATGGCACCGGAGCGGTTCCGCCGATATTGATACCGGCCTTTACCGTATATTCCAATCCCCTTAGGGAAGACCAGATTATTCCTTGGTTTCTTTCCTGTTGCGCCTTCAACGTAATGACACCCGACAAGCACAGTATACCTATTAATACTATATATCTTTTCATATCCTCTGTTTTTTTAGTTCTCACCGGACTGGATTATCTCAACCTCATCGATCCAAAGCGTGCTACCTTCCGCTCCCTCGAAGACATCACCTTTCAAACTCGAAGAGAAGACTATGGATAACTGATAACCACCTTTCGCCAGCTTATCCTTATCGATCACCTTACCGGGCTTAGCCACGAACGGGATATAGAAACGCGTCCACTCATCCGTCTCTTTCTGATCGCTGATCCGGGCAACGGATATCAGGTTCGGGCTTGTCAGCCCGTTGAAACCATCCAAATATTTCACATTCTCATCCGTCTCATAGAAGATGGCGTAGATATCACATTGGTCTTTCTTACCTTTTACCTCCTCGCCATTCACTTTATACGACTCACCCGCTTTATATTTATAATAACCACTCAAGTAAGTCGGCACATGATCGAAAGGACGTCCCAATCTCGTGCCTTTCCTTGCGTCCGGAATAGCGTTCAGCAAATCAAACGTACCGATGAAAAGGTTTCCGGCGGCGATAGGCATACCGAATCCGCTACCGAAACTACCCGTGCTGCGGGTCACCAACTTAGCGCATTTACCGACATATCCGTTATCGTCTTGCATGGTTGGGAAGTCTAAAGGCTCCAATTTATTATTGGTCAAGGCAAATCCGGCATTCCCGCTCGCCCAAGTCACGGAATCTCCATTCGATGTAAAGTCATAGAATATCTGGTAACGTCCATTCTTCGGCTCCATCGTTATATGCTCGAAATGATATTCCGTGCTTACGCCGGAGACGATACAACGCACCGTATAAGTCTTTGTCCAGTGACCATCCTCGGAAGTTACCGTATAGGTTCTCGGCGTCGTAAAATCAAAAGCGGAACCACTAGCCGGAGTGATAGTAGCGCCGGGAGTCAAGGTGAATACCGGGGCTAGGTTTGTAATATCGGCGTCACTTTTCACGGTCAGTGTCACGGATTCGTTGTCGATCTCCGGCTCGGCTTTCAATATATCGCCATCCACCGTACACGACAAGATATCCGCTTCCGCATTGGGCGCCTCCTCCCGGATACATGAAACAGAGATCATCACCATAAAAAAACAGAAAAGCAAATTTCGCAAAGTCATACTCTATACATTATATTATATACAACACATCGCCCTTTTAGGGTGAACATAATGCACAAAGTTAAACTATATTCTCCAATATCGCATCCCTATATCTTTTAATAACTTTTTTTACAAAGACGCAATGGTACATATCCTGACATGATACAGATTTACTTCACACGCAATTAACAATTAAAAGAACGTGTGTAAGATGTCAAACAAAGCAAGAGAACGTAAAAGTTACAGCATGGAGTTCAAGCTCCGTATGCTGAAGGAGTATTATGAGAGTGGCTCAACCAAGTACAGCCTATGTAAGAAATATTCGGTTGATTACGTGACATTTAGTCGCTGGGAACGTTATTTTGAGTCAAAAACGCTATCTTTACCGTCCGATCTGACAGAGTTAGAGCATCAGGTATATATGGCACGAAAGAAATCCGAATCATCCAAGGCGACCGGTCCCCAAACGGAGAGCGAGAGGCTCCGGGAGGAGAACTTGCGCCTACGCAAGGCGTTGGCCTACTCAGAGTTGCGCAATGAGGCTCTGCATGAGCTTCTTAAGATCGGTCGGGAACAATATGGCATCGACCTGCTAAAAAAAGCTGGCGCCAAGCGGTAGACAACCTTCGGCTCAGGCATCCCAAGGAATCGATCGGTAGCCTGAGCGGGCCGCTTGGCAAGACAAGAGAAGGTTATTACTCCGTGAGCAAGGAGAAACGCATGCGCAGGGAATTGTCAGAGAAAGAGATACTTGACACCGTGAGGGATATCCGGCATGAGGCTCCGGGCATCGGGGCGTACAAGCTGTACCTGATGCTCAAGGAACTCTATCCGGACGGGATGCGTGGCCGGGACTGGTTCTACGGGCTGATGCACGAGTCACACCTGATGCTGAAGCCCGGGAAGCGCCGTCACACGACAAGCTCCAACCATCCTTACAGGAAGTACAAGAACATGATCAAGGGATTGACCGTCAACAGGATCAACCAATTGTGGGTGGCCGACATCACCTATATCGACACCGATGAGGGCGTGGCCTACCTGCATCTCCTGACGGACGCGTTCACGCATGAGATCATAGGCTGGGTCCTTTCCGACAGCCTAGTCGCCTCCAATACCGTGACGGCTCTGGACATGGGTATCTCGCACGTGTCACCCCTAGGGTTCGATGGACTGATCCACCACTCCGACCGCGGCGTTCAATATTGTTGTAATCAATATATTGATCGTCTACAGGCCATTAAAGCCACGATCAGCATGACGGAGGACTACAAGCCTACCGACAACGCGATCGCCGAGCGGGTCAACGGCATCATCAAGCAGGAATGGCTCTACAGGATGAAACGCCCCCCGGACGTGGTGGTCGCAAGGGATTTGTTGGCGAGGATCATAGACTTCTACAACAATAGGAGACCGCATAGGAGCAACAGGGACATGCTCCCACCTGTCAGGTTCCGAGAAGCTCTGACTTGTATGTGATCGCTCAATGGAGGCTTTGCGCCTCCAGCCGCGAGGCTTCCTCCGCAGTGGTTTTTTCATGGTTGTTTTGCATGGAAAAAGAAAAACGGTATTTTTGCCGCTGTGAACCGGTTCAGGAAACAACTTTCAACCCTGTGAAGTTTTTCAGGAGAAGCTTCTCTAAGATGTGAAGTACCTTAGAAAATAACAGTAAAATCTGTGAAGTAAATTTAGGCATAGTCATCCTTACAATACCAACCTTACCGGACAGATATACTTCAAGTACCACAGGATATATACTTCAAGTGCCATAGGATATATACTTCATCGACTAAGTAAGTAGTTAAAAAGCTATTATCATTTGCGATTGTAAAGGATTTCGCTTAATATTGCAAATACTTTAAATCAATAGTAATACCATGACAACTCGAAGAGATTTTCTCCGGCAGACCGCTTTGCTCGGTGCCGGACTTACCATCAGTCCTTTTTTCATTAAAGCCGGGAGCGCTGGTGTGGGCGCAAACGATAAGATAGGCGTCGGGCTTATCGGATGTAACGGCATGGGATTCGAAGACCTGAAAGCGTTCCTTCGTAATCCGGAAGTAGAGTGTATCGCCTTGTCGGATATTGACGAGAACGTATTGAATAATCGGGCGGCAGAGACCGAGAAGATCACCGGGAAGAAAGTAAAGCATTTATATAAAGACTGGCGTAAATTGATAGACAATAAGGATATCGATCTCGTAATCGTAGGTACTCCCGATCATTGGCACTGCCTGCAAATGGTATCCGCTTGCCAAGCCGGGAAGGATGTGTATTGTGAGAAACCGCTGGGAAATAGTATCGAGGAATGTAACATCATGGTACGGGCGGCGCAGAAATACAACCGGGTCGTGCAGGTAGGCCAATGGCAACGTAGCGATCCGCATTGGCAGGACGCCATGCAATTCGTACATAGCGGACAGCTGGGTAAGATACGCACCGTACGTGTATTCTCTTATCAAGGTTGGTGCCCCTCTATCCCCGTCAAGCCGGACGAGGCGGTGCCCGCCGGAGTGGACTATGATATGTGGCTGGGGCCGGCCCCGAAACGTCCGTTCAATCGGAACCGTTTTCATTTCACATTCCGTTGGTTCTGGGATTATGCGGGAGGTTTGATGACGGACTGGGGCGTACATTTACTGGATTACGCATTGTATGGCATGAACGTCACCGCACCGGAGTCTATCATGGCTTCCGGAGGTAAATTTGGTTATCCGGATGACGCTTGCGAGACCCCGGACTTATTGCAAACCATTTATACATTCAAGGACTTCACCGTTATGTGGGATCATGCGATCGGCATTGACGACGGGGCCTACGGACGGAATCATGGCCTAGGATTCGTTGGCGAGAACGGTACCTTGGTGATCGATCGTGGCGGCTGGGAGGTTATTCCGGAAAAGGTAAACGGACAGGCCCGCATGGAGGCTGTTCCCTTGAAGAAGTCATACGGAGAGGGTGGCTTGAATTTGCATGCGAAGAATCATTTGGAATGTATCAAGAGCCGGAACCGGAATTGCAATGCCAGCGTAGAGATCGGGGCGCATATCGCCAAGTTCTCCCAATTAGGGAATATAGCCTATCGCACGGGTAAGAAATTATCGTGGGATGGAAAGAGTTTCCATGATACGGAGGCGGATAAACTATTGTGCAAGGAATACAGGGCACCGTGGGAATTACCGAAAATATAAGGATCTAGTTGTAGGGACGGGGCACGCCCCGTCTCTACAACTGGGTATTTATTGATGTTCGGGGCGTAACAGGTCGTTCACCGTCTTCACGGGGTTGAATGTCTCGATAGGAACTTCTACGAATACCGTGTTCCAGTCGCTCATGGCACCGTTCCACAAGCCCGGCAATTCCAGCGCTTTCAATTCGCGGCCATCCTTGCTCTTATAAGAGATGAAGCCCGTATTCTTATCCACGTAATCCGGCAAGTTGTATTTCTCTCCCTTGTGATTCTTAACGGCGCAAACCAAATCCACGGGATTAAAGTGAGTACCCTTCTCAAACATCGCCTTCTTAGCCGGATCGCTCATATCGATCTGGGAGCTTTCAAGCACCTGCAAGGAAACCGTACCGTCCGGATTCACCGCAAGGAACGGACCGCCACCCGGCTCGCCCACATTCTTCACCATACCGCATACACGCAACGGGCGAAGCAGTTTGCTCTTGATATACAGGATTAACTCGGCGTCTTCCAGTAATTTCGTATCCGGGTTCTTGATACATAGGTCGTCTTGCAAGAAATGAATCATCTCCTCTACCTCGGCATGGGTATATTTGCCGGTCTCGATCTGTTCCAGATATCTGAAGGCTTTCTCCTGCAATGTTACCAAGACACCGGCGATCACCTTCTTGTAGATAACCGTAGAGCATTTGAAGCTATCCGGAACCACGTTATCTATATTCTTGATAAATACCACGTCGGCATCCACATCGTTCAAATTCTCGATCAAGGCTCCATGCCCACCCGGACGGAACAATAACTTATCATTCTTATCGCGGAACGGCGTGTTATCCATAGCGGCCGCTACCGTATCAGTACTCGGTTTCTGGATACTGAAAGAGACATCGTATTTCACAGAGAACTTCTCCTCGTACTCGCCTGATTTATCGGCAACCAATTGCTCGAATAAAGCCTGATGCTCCGGAGATACCGTGAAATGGATATTCACCTCGCCGGCGTTATTCTTGGCGTACATGGCGCCTTCGGCCAAATGTTCTTCCATCGCCGTACGAACCGTATCGGCATATTTATGGAAAAGCAACAAGCCTTTCGGTAGCTGTCCGTAATTCAAGCCTTTCGGCTCCAATAAATTGGATACCACCTCCTTGTACTCGCCCAAGGCTACCAACGCAGGAATATCTTTCCCTGTATTCTCCACGCACTTCTTGTCCAAAGCCTTATAGAAAGCGAATTTCTCGATCTCGCTAAAGAATTTCTTCTCGAAAGCGTTCATCGGTTCCTTATAATCCGCAGAAAGGAACTCGTACAGATTCTTAAACATACGGCTAGCAGCGCCGGAGGCAGGTACGAATTTTACGATTTTCTTGTTTTTAGCCAGATAAGCGTCCCAAGCATCCATATAAGAAGCCTGTTCCTCTTTAGATATTACCATAATACCTTTTTCTACCGAAGCGGAGGCCGCTATCTCAAGGAAAGGGAAACCTTTTACGAAGCAAGCGAGTTGCTCTTCAATCTGTTTTTCGCTGATTCCTTTGGCTTTCAGCTGTTCTAAATCGTTTGCGTTTAACATAGTATAGTATTTAATGTGAATAATCTCATCAGTAACACCACAGGGCACTTATGCGCTATGTGTATCGCAAATGTATAAAATAACCGCAAGATACATGTTGAAATTCCATAGAAAAAAGTATTTTTACAGCATGTTTTGCGGTTTGTCCTCAACCGGGCAATAAAAATGATATAACTATGGATACAATTGGATTCTTTACGTCTGAGGAAAAGAAGCTGTTCTTCTCCAAATACAGGCTCCTGTTACGAAACCTTTACTCTTTCCTCGAGAGGGAAGATATCCGAAAGATGAAGGAGCTGATGAAGCGGGTTGTCGCCCTCGATTGCTACGGCAGGGATAAGAATGGTATCAACGGTTTATTGCGAAATATTGACACGGCCTTGATCGCCACCTTGGAGATTGGCTTGAAACGCACCTCGGTCATCGCCCTCCTATTATACCGCCCGGTATTGAAGAAAGCGATCACGATAGAGGAAGTGGAGCAGAAATTCGGAGCGGACGTGACCTTGATCATCCGTCGCCTCTTGAAGACCTCCGACCTGTATGCCCGGAACACCGCCGTCAACTCGGAGAATTTCCATCATTTGCTTTTCTCGTTTGCCGAGGACGTACGTGTGATCTTGCTTATGATCGCCGACCGCCTCTGCCTCATGCGTATGGGAAAACAGATGCAAGAGGATGATCGTATCCGGCTGGCTACCGAGGCCTCTTATTTGTACGCTCCCCTCGCCCACCGGTTGGGCTTATATACGATCAAGAGCGAGCTGGAAGACCTTTCCCTGAAATACACGGACAGGAAACAGTATGACTTCATCAAACGGAAACTGAATGAGACGAAACGTTCCCGTGACGCTTATATCGCCGAGTTCATCGCCCCGATCAAGCGGAAGCTGGCAGCGGCAGGATTCAAGTTCGATATCAAGGGGCGTACCAAATCCATACATTCCATTAATAACAAGCTGAAAAAGCAGCAGGTGGAATTCGAGGGTATCTACGATCTTTTCGCTATCCGGATCGTATTGGATACGCCGCTGGAGAAGGAACGCTCGGAATGCTGGCAAGTCTACTCCATCGTCACCGATATGTACCAGCCCAACCCGAAGCGTATGAAGGACTGGATCTCTATTCCGAAGAGCAATGGTTACGAGAGCTTGCACATCACGGTTATGGGGCCGCAAAATAAATGGGTAGAGGTGCAGATCCGTACGAGGCGAATGGATGAGATCGCCGAGCGAGGCCTAGCGGCGCATTGGAAATACAAGGGCGTGAAAGCAGAGAGCGGGCTAGACGAGTTCTTGAATACCGTACGTGCCGCCTTGGAGGCCAAGGAGAATAATCCGCTCGACTTGATGCAGGATTTCAAGATGGATCTATATAAGGATGAGATCTACGTCTTCACGCCTACCGGCGAGCTGATCAAGCTGGCCAAGGGAGCGACGGTCCTCGATTTCGCCTTTGCCATCCACACGAAGCTAGGAAGCAAATGCGTGTCGGCGAAAGTGAACGGTAAGAACGTTCCGATCAAATACACCTTGAACAACGGCGATAGCGTATCCGTCATCACGTCGCCCGCCCAAAGCCCGAAGCGGGATTGGCTGAACTTCGTCGTCACCTCCAAGGCACGTGTGAAGATCAAGCAGGCCTTGAAGGAGGAGACCGTGAAGGCCGTGGAATTCGCCAAAGAGATGTTGCAGCGCCGCTTCAAGAACCGGAAGATCGACATGGACGAGCCGACCATGATGCGCTATATCAAGAAGAAAGGATTCAAGACCGTCACGGACTTCTACATCGAGATCGCCGAGGAACGCCTCGATCCCAACCAAGTAATCGACGAATATCTGGAGGCTTTCCGCAAGGAGACGGAGACGAACGAGCGTACCGAGGTGCGTAGCGCGGAGGAATTCGTGACGATGACTCCGGTGGAGGAGATATCGACGAACAAGGATGTCTTGGTGATCGACAAGAACCTGACGGGTATCGAATATAAACTCGCCAAATGCTGCAACCCGATTTATGGCGACGAGGTTTTCGGTTTCGTCTCCACGCAAGGTATCAAGATACACCGCATGGATTGCCCGAACGCCCAAGAGATGTTCAGCCGCTTCGGTTACCGGATCATCCGCGCGAAATGGAGCGGCAAGGGAGACAATGGCTATACGGTTACGCTGCGGGTGATCGGACGGGACGATATAGCGATCGTCACCAACATCACCTCCGTGATCGGAAAAGAATCGAACGTCACGCTTCGCTCCTTAAACATCAACTCGGTAGACGGATTATTCCAAGGTAACTTTACCGTATTGGTAAGAGATACGACCGCATTAAACTTGCTGACGAAAAAGATCAAGGCGGTAAACGGCGTGAAAGCGGTAGAGCGATTAAATTCTTAGACAGTGTACTGTGCACGAAGTACCGTAGTACTCTGTACGAAGTACTACAGTCCCCTCTAGGAAGTACCGCAGTACTTCGTACAGGGGACTGTGCCAACTGTAAGACTGGGTCTTGTGACTATACCCGGATCACAGAATCGGCTTCAGCCCCATCTTCTCCGCACGTTGTATTAGGAACTGCCGGGCCGCCTCATACTCGTTCGGGATCACGCCGTCGAGGATGGCGTTCTTGATCGCCTCTTTCAGCACGCCGACAGGCTTGGAGGGAGCCAAGCCAAACGTCTCCATGATCTCCTCGCCGGATACCGGGGGTTGGAAGTTACGGACACGGTCTTTTTCCTCTATATCGGCCAGCTTCTCGCGCACCTTACGGAAGTTGTTCAAGAAACGGCGAACCTTCTCCGGGTTCTTGCTCGTGATATCGGCCTCGCACAGTTTCATCAAATCGTCGATATCATCTCCCGCGTCAAACAGCAGACGGCGGATCGCCGAATCCGTCACCTCATCGTCCGACAAGGCGATCGGACGCATATGCAGGCTTACCATCTTCTGCACGTACTTCATCTTCTCGTTCATCGGGAGTTTCATCTTCCTAAAAATACCGGGGATCATCCGCTCACCGATAAAATTATGATTATGGAACGTCCATCCCAAGCGAGGGTCGAAACGCTTCGTGGCAGGCTTGGCGATATCGTGGAAGAGGGCGCTCCAACGCAGCCATAGATTATCGGAAGTCTTGCTCAAACGATCCAGCACCATCAAGGTATGGGCGAAATTATCCTTATGCCCGATCCCCTCCTTGGTCTCCACACCTTTCAAGGCGCAAAGCTCGGGGAAAATCAATGGCAACAGTCCGCATTTATCCAGCAAGTCGAAACCGATAGAGGGCTTTGGCGAGAGGACGATCTTGTTCAACTCGTCCACGATACGCTCCTTGGAGATGATGGAGATACGCTCCCGGTTACGGATGATGGCGTCGAAGGTATCGGGATCGATAAAGAAACCTAATTGAGTGGCGAAACGAACCGCGCGCATCATCCGGAGCGGATCATCGCTGAAAGTAACATCCGGGTCTAAAGGCGTACGGATCGTAAGCTCGTCCATATCCTCCAACCCGCCGAAGGGATCGACCAATTCTCCGTAACGCTCCTTATTCAGGCAAAGGGCTAAAGCGTTGATCGTGAAATCGCGGCGGTTCTGGTCATCCTCCAAAGTGCCATCTTCCACGACTGGCTTACGGCTGTCATGGCTGTAGGATTCTTTCCTTGCCCCCACGAATTCCAGCTCCAGATCGCCGGCTTTCACCTGCGCCGTCCCGAAATTCTTGAAGACGGAAAGATAAGCGCCACGCCCGATCTTCTTGGCCACTCGTTTGGCCAACTCGATACCGCTGCCTACCGCTACCACGTCTATATCCTTGGATGGGCGGTTCAAGAAAATATCCCGCACATATCCGCCTATTACATATACCTCAACACCTAGCTCTTCCGCCGCCTCCGATATCAAATGGAAAGGCTTCGCGGATATATGATTTACTATCTCTTCCTCGTTTATATACATATTTATGTATTCCAAATCCAATAAAGAGCGCAAAGATAATCAAATTTCATGTACTTTTGCGGTATCAAATACATTGAACGAGAAAGATATGAAAAAGTTAGCGATCTGTATAACGCTCATTGCCGCCATTTTAACGGGCTGTAACGGAGACGAGAAAGCGGCTCAGGCCCGTTTGGACAAGGCCCGGGCCATGTACGAGAATAACGAGTTTTTCGGGGCGAAGAACGAGATAGACAGTATCCGGACGCTCTATCCCAAGGAAGTAAAGGTGCTGAAGCAGGGATTAACGCTTATGCGCCAAGTAGAAGTAAAGGAGGCGGAGCGAAACATCGCTTTCTGCGACAGCTTACTCCCGATCAAGCTGGAGGAAGTAGAGGGATTGAAGAAAGGCTTCGCTTTCGAGAAGGATTCCGTTTACGAGGAAATCGGCAATTATATCTGGAAACAGCAGACGATCGAGCGCAACGTGCAACGTTGTTACGTACGTTGCGGCGTGAACGAGGAGGGCGAGATGTATCTGGCCAGCGTATATTACGGCGGACGCCCCATCGAGCATACGGGAATCAAGCTGAGCCTGAAAGACGGCCAATTCGCCGAGACCGCTTCCATCCCGTACGACGGCGGACTGAATTACCGCTTCAAGGATATGGGAAGCACCACGGAGGTAGTGACCTACAAGGGGGAGCACTGCGTCGATGCCGTCAAGTTCATCTACGATAACGAGAAAGAGCGGATCAAGGTGGAATACACGGGAGGCAAGCCTTACATTATATATATGGCGGACGCCGACAAGAAAGCGATCGTCAACACCTTCAACCTCGCCACCGTATTAAGCGATATCAAGAGCATGAACACCTTGAAAGAGAAATCAGAGAAGAAGATCGCTTATCTAAAGAATAAACTGGAGGAGTAGAATCCCTCCATACAAATGGCCTACCTATAAAAAAGCACCGGGATCCCTACCATACAGTAGGAATCCCGGCGTTAGTATACAGACTGATATCCACTATCAGTTATTCATCATTTAACGACGACCTTCTGGGCGGTCTCGCCATCAACGGAAACTACCACGATACCTTTCGATGCCGGCATCACGAAGTTATCTGAAGAAGCGATAGCGGAAGCGGTGGTCTGACCTAAGATGTTAGACAATGTAACCGTCTTGCCTGCCGCGTTCAAGACCGTAACGCTAGCCTCGCCAGCGATTACCGTGAAGCTGGCAACCTCTTCCAATTGTTCGTTGGAAACCGGAGTCGGAGCATTCTCGATCGTGAACGGAACGCCAACATTAGACATTACCACAACATTGTTTACCACACCTACATAAGGAGTCTTCAACTCGCCCGCGGCCACGGTGCGATTCAGCTCTTTCTGGTTCTCCAATAAGTAACCACCATCCTGAGTTGTCTTGAAGGCGAACAAAGCATTGTTATCCAAAGACGGAACGATATTCGCTTTATCGCTGAAGCCTACACGGTAGTAAGTAGCGCCATTGCTAACGAATGTCTCGTTAGAATCCCGCAAGGATACCATATAGTAGCGAGGAGAAACAGCTTTGGTAGTTGTCTCCGGCGTATAGATCGATGTCGTGATGAAATACAACGGTTTACCAGCGATCACGGTATCGGCTTCTTGAACCCACAAAGAGAAGTTGTCAGTCTCATAAGTTGACTTCAAGATATCTTGGCCTTCGTTCTTCACTTCGGCGAAGAAATTCAGCGGATTCATCGTCAAGAACTTACCATTCGTACCGAAACGCTTGTGAGAATTGTCGATAGAAGCGTACTCCGGAGCCTCTACAGCGACAAAGTCGAAGTAGTTAACCTTATCGGAAAGGATCAGGTTCGCCGTATTCACGTTCATAAAAACATATTGAGTGGTCGCGCCTACCCTTGTAGCCATCTGGTATTTGCCACCGGTCGTAGCCGTATTGAATACGAATTCCAACGGAGCGGTATAATCAGATAATTTCAACGGTCCGCCATTCTCGCTGGCAACCAAATCATTGCTGAAACGTTCTTTCAACATATAAGTCGCATGATACAAGGTATCACCTAAAGCACGGGCACCTAAACCATCCGTTACATTCTGTACGGAATCTTGGCTAACCACGATACGAAGAGCGGCTGCGTTCGCTGCGTCACCGGATTTAATCATCAATACGGAATCAGAAGTAAACGCATACAGATCGTCTACACCCGGAGTACCGGAGATCAAGTTCAATACATAACCATTATCGGCGAGTTCCTCCGCAGAGAAGTGACGAGTACCCAAGAATTTATCCTTTAAATCCACATTCGCTTGATATTCCACCGTAATAGAATCGGTGCTACCCCCAAATGTATAGGTATTGGCCATACCTTGAACGGCGAAGATCTCCTCGTTAGAAATAATAGTCGTATTCGTATTACGGTCTACAACCGAATACATTCCGTTGTTTTCCTTGATATACCATTGTCCCTTCGGTTGATAAATAGAAGGTTTGAAACCTGCCGCGGTTACCAACTTATCGGAAGCGGCACTCTTATCGTAAGCGACAGCGTATTGTCCGCCCTTATCGCCCTTGCTCGCGCTCTTCAAGAAGTATACGCCTGTACCTGTAGCGATCGTAGAAGGAGTTCCCTTCGTTACGGTAATAACAGGAGCGGCTCCTTGAGCAGGTTGAGTAGAACCCGACTGCAAGTCAGATACGGTCAAGGCTTTCGTCTCGATCACGCTGGCATATACGACACGTACGTTCGGAACGGAGGTCATCGGACTTGCGTTCACGGTCGGAGCGGCAGCGGCATACATAGCCAAAGCATCGTTCTTCAAGTTGATCGTGAAATAGAATTTCTGGAAATCAGCGTTACCCAGTGTATGCAAGCCACTAGCGTCATAGGTGGAATCAGCCGTAAACTTAGCCCCATATACACCGGTAGCACCGGCGATCACATTCTTCAATGTATCGACACCTAAGTATTTTGCTTTACCATCACTAAATACTTGGTCACCTTGGATTTGCAAGGTCACATATTTAGCGTTCGCAATAGCGCCTGTAGCGGGAGCCGCCGTATTCTTCGCTATCAAGTTCTTACCCTCGAAGATATTTCCTTGATAATTTCCTCCAAACGTCAATTGAAAGACTTGGAAACCATCCCCTAGCTCACTTGCGCTCAAATACATAGCGTCGCTAGGAGCCTCTACGGTAAATTTCGTAGAAGAGGCAGAAGAACCTAAGCTCAAGTCTGTCCCAGCTACATCCAACGCCAAGATTTGATTGTTTCCGTAATAAGCCTGAATAGCGCTACCACCGGCAGCGTCAGAGAATGTCCACTGATTCACGCCCGATGTGATAACAGGCTTTGCCGTAGATGAAGCCGCAAACGACAAAACGGCCTGTGTCTTCTTGTTCTTGAATTGATACACAGGACCAGCAGGAGTCGTGCCCGCATTCGTGATTTGCCACAAGGCAGAATCAATAGCGGCTTTGGTAGCGTCTGACGCCAAAGTTTTAACAATTACTGAGTCGGCTTTCTCACCACTTAAAGACAAAACGGAAGAACCTGTCTTTAAATAATAATAGTTACCGGCTTTCCACTGAGCCTCAGGAACGGTCGTACTCGACTGAGCATTAGCCGAGAATACGCCCGCAACCATCAGGGCCGCAGCAATAAGAGTACATTTTTTGTCCATAATCAAATAGATTTTATTTATTAATCACAGTCTAAACAGGGGTTGTTTAGAAAAGGTTTTGAGGGCGTATGAGATTAACAATCGATTTAGCGTCTTATAACAAAAATCGTCCTATTCTCACGAACAGGACGACTATACTACTAAAAATGTAAACAGTGTATTTATATAGTAATATCATGAAACTATATATTTTGGAGAAAAACCGCTCCACCTTCACAGGCAAAACGGCTGGAAATCTAATCTACTCAATAAATATCTTCACAGGCTTACTCGAAATAAGCATGTTCTTTTACGACATGACCTCTGTCATCGAAATAAACCTTATATATCTTACCATTTCTGGAAAGTAATACTACCTTATACTTCACAAACGTGCTATTGTTTGACACCTCAACTGATTTCACCATACATCCCTCATAGGAAGTATTTACCGCATCACGCAATACTTGGGGCATATCAGTTACCTCGATCGGATAAAATTTATCCTGTGCCACTGTTTCCTTAGCGCTACCGGCCATCCCGGCTTGCGCTTCTACATCAGGGGCAATAAATAAGCCACATAAAGCGACAATAACCCCGTAAACAATCTTTTTCATACCTTAAAAACCTAAATACCTAAACCTTTTTTCTCTTACATCATAAATTCGCAGTATAGGGTGCAATCTCCGTGCCAAAACTCACCCTAAAAAACGACAAGAGAATAACAAGTTGTAAATCCGACAATTAACCAAAAGCGAAGAATCAATCATTCGGTTGCCAAAGTGTGGAACAAACCGTGGAATGTGGAAAATTTCCCCACGAGAGTGTGGAATCTCTACACACTACTATAAAAAACGAGGCCCACCCTTAATCTATATAAGGATGAGCCTTAAATCATTCTACTTAAATATAATCAAATAAAAATACTAAAGTAATAAAATAAAGTTCCGTAATATCGTATACACTCTGTGTCTAATCTCTAATTTGCGATTCACAAAGATAAATCTTTTTGTTCAACCATCTATAAAATAACCGCACATCTAACGAAACTCAAAGATTTTTGAACAAAGAGATTCCTTTTAAGGACAAGTCATAGATTATCACGAACTTCAATCCTTCGCTTGGTGTACGGTAAGTTGCGGGAATGGGAAACCGATACCTACCTCATTGAAGGTCGCATAGATATTCTTGTTAATATCGAAATACACGCCCCAATAGTCGGAACTGTTTACCCAAACACGTACTACCACGTTTACGCTGCTGTCCGCCAAGGCTGTCAAGGCGATAAACGGAGCGGCCGGCTCGGACAAGATGCGGGAATCCTTCGCTAATACAGACTCTATCACTTGCTTTACTTTCTCATAATCGCTGCCGTATTCCACGCCAAAGGTCCAGTCTACACGGCGAGTCGTCTGGTTACTGAAATTAGTCACAACGCCACTGCTCAAAGAGCCGTTCGGTATATAAATGACCTTATTATCAACCGTACCTAATACGGTATGGAACATCTGGACCTCTTTCACGGTACCGCCAACGCCCTGCGCCTCAATATAATCACCCACCTTATAAGGCTTGAAAAGAAGGATGATCAATCCACCGGCAAAGTTTGACAGGTTACCGCTCAATGCCATACCGACAGCGACACCGGCGGAAGCCAATAAGGCGGCAAACGACGTAGTTTGAACGCCTAACGCCCCTACGACTGAAATAATCAATAAAATGGTTAAACTGACATTCACCAAACTGCCGACAAAAGTCTTGACAGAAGGATCGATATCCCGTTTGCTCAATATCTTCCGAACCAGTTTATTAAGTAAGTTTATAACCAATCGTCCCACCAAGAAGACAATAAGGGCTTTAATAATCGTAAAACCCAATTGGGAGCCATGCTCAACCAAGGATCTGATAGCTTCCTCTAATTTAGAACTCGCTTCTACAGCTGCTAATAATACCATATCTCTTCTATTTTAATTAATCTATTAATTATATAACAATCTGATCTTCCAAAATATTATGAAATGTAGCAAAGGTATAAAGTTTTTTTAATCTGGTAAAACCATGAAATAATTACGTAGCTTTGCGATCAATCAAATAACACGTTAAATTCGACAGCATGAAAATCCTTGCGATACTCGCCGCCCTTTTCCTTTCAATAGGCTATGGCCACGCTCAGACATACGAGAAGTTTGTCGAGAAAAGTTTTGACTTCTTGGACAAGAACGACTTAGTCTCCGCCGAAGAGAGCCTACGAGCCGCCATGCGCCTCGAACCGGGAAACCCCAACAACTACGCCTTGCTCATGAATCTCGGGACGATACAGCGCAGACAAGGGAAACTGGAAGATGCCCTTCTCTCCTATACCGCCGCCCTAAGCCGCCATCCGAATAATGAGGCCATACTGGAAAATCGTGCCGGCTTATATACGGAAATGGGTGAGATAGAAAAAGCGACGAACGATTACAATGCCCTGTTAATCTTGAACCCCCATCATCAAGAGGCGTTATATTGCAGGGCAATGCTTCATTTACAACATAAGAACTATCTTTTGGCCGAGCAGGATTTCGATAAGATACTGGAAGTAAACGAGAAATCCGTGAAAGGACGTCTGGGACACGCGATTCTCGAGAAGCTACGGGGGAATTACGATGAGAGCGAACGCATCTTTAATTACTTGATCAACGAGATGCCCCGCGAATGGATCTTATACGAGGGCCGTGCCGATCTATACTTCATGATGGGCAAGAACGCCCGGGCTATGGCCGATATCAATCGCATTTTCGTGGAAAGTACCCCGACAGCCGCTTTATATGTATTGCGAGGCAAAGTAAAACTCGCCCAATATGAGAAGGCATCGGCCGCCTTAGACTTCAAGAAAGCTGAGGATATGGGATATGATAAAACGACTATCGACGAGTTGATGAAGATGGCTCGTTAAGGCTGTTTTTATACGTATAGTGGCATCGGCTCACGCGAGTAGTGGTATTGGCCTACGCCACTACTCGCGTGAGCCGATGCCACTATACGTGTGAGCCTGCGCCACTACTGGTGCGAAATCGGCCCATTTATACTACTTTTCCGTGATATAATTGACAACCCAACTACCCACTTCTTTCGTTCCATATTTCGCTCCACCTTCCACTTGGATTTCCGGCGTACGGACATTCGCATCAAGGGAAGCGTCTACGGCTTCACGGATCAAGGCTCCCTCTTCTTTGAGGTCGAAATACTCGAATAACATCGCTACCGAAAGAATTTGCGCCAAGGGGTTCGCGATATTCAGCCCTTTCGCCTGCGGCCAAGAGCCATGAATCGGCTCGAAAACCGGTGTGCTCTCTCCGGTAGAAGCGGAAGGCAGCAAGCCCATAGAGCCGCTGATGCAAGAACCCTCGTCCGTCAAGATATCACCAAACGTATTCTCGGTTACCATTACATCGAAGAATTTCGGCTCTTGGATCATACGCATAGCGGCGTTGTCCACATACATATAGTCTGTCGTTACTTCCGGATAGCTAGGAGCCATCCCCTGAGCGATCTGGCGCCATAGACGGGAAGAGGCAAGTACGTTCGCCTTGTCAACAACCGTCAGGTGCTTATTCCGTTTCATCGCATACTCGAAGCCCACTTTCAAGATACGCTCGATTTCCGGGCGGGTATACATATTCGTATCGTATGCCTTATCGTTATCTTGATATTTCTCACCGAAATACATACCACCGGTCAACTCACGGATACATAAGAAATCCGCGCCATCCACCAATTCGGCACGCAACGGCGATTTATGCAATAAGCATTTGAAGGTCTGCACCGGACGGATATTAGCGAACAGACCCAACTTCTTACGCATCGCCAAAAGACCTTGCTCCGGGCGTACTTTCGCTGTCGGATCATTATCAAACTTAGGATCGCCCACAGCCGAGAAAAGAACAGCGTCGGCATCCTTACAAATCCGATAGGTCTCCTCCGGGAAAGGATCACCTACCTTATCGATCGCGTCAGCGCCACAAAGGGCATACTCATAGTGAACCTCATGTCCAAATTTCTCACAAACGGCACTCATTACTTCCACGCCTTGCACGGAAATCTCTGGTCCGATCCCGTCTCCGGGAAGTACTGCTATATTCAGTTTCATCGTAAATGTTTGTTATTATTCTCTGTTAAAATGTACATACTTAGGCTCCGTGGGGAAATACGTGTCATCATCCCACAGGGTACTTGTAATCATCAAGTCGGCGCTATAACGGTTACAAGCGATAGGTACGTTATGAACACGGCACTGACGAAGCAACATCTGGATGTCGGCCTCGTGCGGTTGCGGATTCAAGTCGTCTATCAAAAAGACCGCCAAATCGATCTCCTTACGGACAACCATAGCGGCAATCTCAGCATCGCCTCCCATCGGACCGGAATGCATGCAAGCAATATCCGCGTTCACCCCTTTTTCCTCGAGAGCTTTACGAACCAAATTTCCGGTCGTACCCGTACAAACAATATGGTGGTGAGACAAGAACTCAGCGTTATGTACCGCCCATTCTACCATTTCCGCCTTACGATTGTCGTGCGCTACAAGCGCGATAGTTAACTTTTTCATACCCTTTACCTTTTTAATTATTAATCCTCTATCTTGTTCAGCATCTTCAATGTCGCCTTGATCGCCGCCTCGGTCTGGTCAGCGTCCAGGCCACGAGTCTTGAAATCGACCCCGGCATAATTCCAGCTGATGACCGTCTGCACGAACGCATCCGTACGTCCTCCCGGCGGGATGGATACCGAATAGTTCGTCAACATCGGGAACGGGCGGTTCAAACGGGAATAAATCCGGCGTAGGGCACGAACGAAAGCGTCGTATTGGCCATCACCGGAAGCCGATTCCTCGTAAGCCTCGCCATTGATCTCGATCTTCAAGGTAGCCACCGGTTTCAGCCCTTGGGCCAAGGATAAGGAATAGTTCAAGATCCGTATTTTCTGATCCTCCAGCGCATTATCATGATGAAGCACATCGCTGATAATATAAGGAAGATCCTCCGGGGTAACCATTTCTTTCTTATCCCCTAACTCAATGATCCGTTCCGTAACCTTACGCATCGAGCCCTCATCCATGTCGATACCGAGCGCTTCCAGATTCTTGCGGATATTCGCTTTTCCGGAGGTCTTGCCCAAGGCGTACTCGCGAACCCGTCCGAAACGCTCGGGAAGCAAGTCGTTGCAATACAGGTTATTCTTGCTATCACCGTCTGCGTGAACACCGGCGCACTGCGTAAACACATGCTCTCCGATGATCGGCTTATTGGGCGGGATATGCACCCCGGAGTAGGTCTCAACCAAACGGCTAGCCTTGTTTATCTTTTCCTCCCTCAAGCTCGTCTCCTCTCCCAACTGGTCCTTGATAACGGCAAGTACGCTACTCAAAGGAGCGTTACCCGCACGCTCTCCCAAACCGTTCACGGTCGTATGGATTCCCTTGATACCCGCACGGATGGCGGAATATACATTCGCTACGGCAAGATCATAGTCGTTATGCGCGTGGAAGTCAAACCGTAAATCCGGGTAGCGGTCCACCATCATCTTGCAATACTCGTAGGTATTTCCGGGATTCAAGACTCCCAAGGTATCCGGGAGCATGAAACGGCAGATCGGAAGTCCTTTCAACGCATCGATTACCAAGAATACGTAATCCGGGGAATGCTTAATACCGTTCGACCAGTCCTCCAAATAGATATTCACGTCGATCTTCCGTTTCGCCGCTTCCAATACGACCGTACGAATATCGTCAACGTGTTGCTCGGGAGTCTTTCGAAGCTGTTCGGTGACATGCTTATAAGAGCCCTTGCAAAGCAAGTTCACGACACGGCAACCTGCGGATTCAATCCAGTCGAGAGAGACCGTACCATCCACGAAACCCAAGACCTCCAATTTGTCTAGGTTCCCGGAACGGGCGGCCCAAGCGGCTACACGCTTCACGGCCTCAAACTCTCCGTCCGACACACGGGCGGAGGCGATCTCCACCCGGTTCACGCCTAAGTCGCTCAGCAGCACTTGCGCTATGCTGAGCTTCTCGTGAGCGGCGAAGGAGACGCCCGAAGTTTGCTCCCCATCTCTGAGGGTTGTATCCATTATTTCTATCATAATCAGCGTGCTGCCTCGAAGGCTTCTATCTTTGATTTATTTGCCAGTAAATAGTCGATATCGTCCAATCCGTTGATCAGGCAATCCTTTTTATAGGCGTTGATCTCGAAATGCTCGCTTTTGCCCGTAGCCTTGTTCGTGATCGTTTGCTCCGGTAGATTTACCTCGACCTCAGTTTTCGGGTCCTTGTAAATCGAATCGAACAATTCAGCGAGGAACTCTTCAGTCACAACAACCGGCAGCACGAAGTTGTTCAACTCGTTGTTTTTATGAATATCGGCGAAGAAACTGGAGACCACGACACGGAAACCGTAATCGGCGATCGCCCAAGCCGCATGCTCACGGCTGGAACCGGAACCGAAGTTCTTTCCCGCTACCAATATCTTTCCGCTATACGTAGGATCGTTCAAGACGAATGATTCGATCTTATTACCTTCCTTATCATATCGCCAATCCCGGAATAAGTTCTCGCCGAACCCTTCCTTGGTAGTCGCTTTCAGAAAGCGGGCTGGGATAATCTGGTCGGTATCCACGTTCTCTAAAGGAAGAGGCACGCAAGTGCTTGTGATTATATTGAATTTTGTTTTCATCTTATGCTACTTTATTAGATTAGTCTTTACATCAGTTCTCTCGGATCCGTGATCTTACCTGTCACAGCGGCGGCGGCGGCCACAAGCGGCCCCGCCAAGATGGTGCGAGCACCCGGTCCTTGGCGGCCCTCGAAATTACGGTTGGAAGTGGAGACCGCATATTTACCCGCCGGAACCTTATCCTCATTCATCGCCAGACAAGCGGAACATCCCGGTTGACGAAGGACGAAGCCGGCCTCGGCCAAAACCTTGTCGATCCCCTCGGCACGAATCTCCCGCTCTACCTGCCAACTGCCGGGAACCAGCCAAACCGTTACATCATCCGCTTTCTTCTTTCCTTTCACCAAAGAGGCGAAAGCACGGAAATCCTCGATACGGCCATTCGTACAGCTACCTAAAAAGACATAATCCACTTTCTTACCCAACATAGACTCGCCTGCCTTGAAGCCCATATAATCCAAAGACTTCTTATAAGAGATACGGCCTGCCTCGGGCACGCTTTCTAAGGAGGGAATATCTTTGCTGATACTCATACCCATGCCCGGGTTCGTACCGTACGTAACCATCGGGTCGATATCCTCGGCGTGGAAAACGATCTCCTTATCGAACTTAGCGTCCGGATCACTATACAGCTGACGCCACTCGCTCACCTTCCGCTCCCATTCCTCGCCTCTCGGGGCAAACTCACGGTCTTTCAAATAATCGAAAGTAACATCATCCGGAGCGATCATACCGCCACGGGCACCCATCTCGATCGAAAGGTTACAGATCGTCAGACGTTCCTCCATGGTCGTATTACGAATCGCCTCGCCAGCGTACTCTACGAAATAGCCCGTAGCACCGCTGGTACTCATCTTACTAATAATGTATAAAGCAAAGTCCTTCGCCGTAACGCCCGGTTTGCGTACACCATCGATCGTGATACGCATCGTTTTCGGCTTACGCTGCATGATACATTGGGTAGCCAAGGTCATCTCCACCTCGCTCGTACCGATACCGAAGGCGATAGCGCCCATGGCACCGTGCGTAGAAGTATGGGAGTCACCACAAACGATCGTCATACCCGGCTGCGTCAAGCCTGTCTCCGGACCTACCACATGGATGATACCATTCTTCGGATGTTGAAGACCGTAATACGTCAAGCCGAAATACTTCGCGTTCTCTTCCAAGGTATCCACTTGATTCTTGGATATAGGGTCCTCGATAGGCTTATCTTGGTTCAATGTCGGGATATTGTGGTCCGGCATACAAGTGATTTGCGCGGGACGGAAGGGCTTCAATCCACGTGCACGTAATCCGGCGAAAGCCTGCGGGCTAGTCACCTCATGACAATACAGACGGTCGATATACAATTGTATGGTTCCGTCGGGCAACGTGTCCACCACGTGTTTGTCCCAGATTTTCTCAAATAATGTCTTGCTCATTGTCTTGTCTATTTTTAGTCTACTATAAACTTATTGATGGCGTCCACGAAAGCCTCCACGGAAGCGGCGATAATATCGGTATTCGCGGAGAACCCATAATAGGTAGCCCCGTTATACTCTACCTGCATATGTACCTTGCCCGTATCATCGCTACCTTTATTAATGGCTTGAATCAAGAATTCCTGAATCGTCATGTCACTATTACTAATCGCTTTTTTCACCGCCTTGATGCCTGCGTCAACCGGACCGTTACCAGCCGCGGCCTCGTATTTTCTTACTCCCGACAAATTTAAACAAATACTTGCGACTGATTGTACTCCAACACCACTAGTTACCTGTAAATATTCCAATTTAATACGGTGTGTGGCCGTACGATCCTTTCCGACCAACATCAAAACATCATCATCATTAATATCTTTCTTACGATCGGCCAGTTTCAAGAACTCATCATACACCTTGTCCAATTTCTCCTGCTCCAGATCCACACCTAAAACATGCAAGCGATGCTTCAACGCCGCACGACCGCTACGAGCAGTCAATACGATCGCGTTATCATCGATACCCACATCCTTCGGATCGATGATCTCGTAGGTTTGCGCATTCTTCAAAACGCCATCTTGGTGGATACCGGAGGAGTGAGCGAACGCATTACGTCCGACAATAGCCTTATTCGGTTGTACCGGCATATTCATCAAGCTAGAAACCATACGGCTCGTACTATAGATCTTATTCGTCGTGATATTGGTGATGATATCACGTTCTTTATGGCTCTTGAAAACCATGGCAACTTCTTCCAATGACGTGTTACCCGCACGCTCACCGATGCCGTTTATGGTTACCTCCACCTGACGGGCTCCGTTCAACACGCCTTGTACGGTATTCGCGGTAGCCATGCCCAAGTCATTATGGCAATGGGTGGACAAGATCGCGTTATGTACGCCATCCACATGTTCCATCAGATACTTAATCTTCGCCCCGTACTCATCCGGCAAGCAATATCCTGTCGTATCCGGGATATTCACTACGGTAGCCCCGGCCTTGATCACGGCCTCCACGACACGGGCTAGATATTCATTATCCGTACGCCCGGCATCCTCACAGTAGAATTCTACGTCCTCCACGTACTTTTTAGCGTATTTCGTGGCGGCGATCGCACGCTCTATAATCTCCTCTCTCGTGGAGTTAAACTTGTATTTGATATGAGAATCAGAAGTACCGATACCCGTATGAATACGTCCTCGCTTAGCGAATTTCAACGCCTCGGCTGCCACGTCGATATCTTTCTCCACCGCACGGGTCAAGGCACAGATGGTCGGCCAAGTCACGGCCTTTGAGATCTCAACCACACTCTTAAAATCCCCGGGACTGGAGACAGGGAAACCAGCCTCGATCACATCAACACCTAGCTGTTCCAACGCCTTAGCTACTTGAATCTTTTCCACTGTATTCAACTGGCATCCCGGAACCTGTTCACCATCACGTAAGGTGGTGTCGAAAATAAATAATCTGTCTGACATAATCTTATATTCTTAATTTACTAATATCCTATACTAACTAAAAAAGCCTCTCTCACAAGGAAGTGAGAAAGGCTCTTTCATCTATCGTAATGCTCGCAAAGCATACAGTCTCACTTCCTATCCCGTTCCCAGAGTAGAATAATGTTTAGAGAAATAATGAGACTATTTTGCAAGTTGCGTGTCATTGTTCTTGTCTTTATTGTTTTTGTTTCAACGTTGCAAAGATACGGCCTTTTTCGAGACCAGCAAATATAATTCGAAGTTTTTTACTTATTATTTATTATAAACCGTAAGCCAAACGATCGTATACCTTACGAAATAACACTGCCCATCGTAAGGTTGTTACGATGGGCAGTATAAGATGTTTACAATGCCCATCATAAGCACCTTACGATGGGCATTGGCAGAATCAGCGAACCACGACTTTCCGTACGAACGAATCGCCGAAGGCCTCGCAGCGGACGAAGTAGACTCCGGCATGCCCTACCGGGATCTCAGCCTTGCCAAGAATCGAACCTTCGTAAAGAACGATGCCGGACACATCGACTACCTTCAAGGCTACCTGCTGAGGCATATTCACGAAGATAGATTGATTGGCCGTATACAGGCTCATGCCTTCCTCGATGGACTCGATGCCGGTTGGCGTATCCGGTTGATCCGGTTTATCCGGGTTCTCCGGATCTACGGGGTCTACAGGGGTGACCGGTGTTTCCGGATCCGTGGAAGGAGAGGATGTAGCGGAAACAACCTTCACCTCTATCTTGCTACTAACCGGCTTATAATTCGGATCGGTCGGCGTAAAAGTAACCTCTTGCTGACCGGTGGACGTAGGCGCTGTTTCCGGTTTGCTCCAAGCGAATGTTCCGGCAACGATACCCGCATGCCCGCCTTGTAAAACAGACTCGGATAGTTTTTGGCCGGACAAGATACCGGAAGCCGCAGGCCATGTAACCTTCGATTCTGCTAGTTCAGCTTGCTCTATCGTATAACGCAATCCTTTTTCCGTCTTATATTCATTATACTCCGCATCAGCCGGACGATAAATACGTACATAATAATCACCCGCATTCTTCAAGACAGCCGGTTGCGTGCAGGCCTCGTCAAAGAAGAACGTGATCAGGCAAGCCTCGTTGCCCGTGCCTGTCACGGATACGAGTTGAGCCGCACCGTTATATACGGAGGAGGTTTGAGCTAACTTGAACTCTAGTTTATCCTTGCCGACAAATTCAGGAGTAACCCCCGTAGAGCCTTCCGCTACCACATATTCCCGAGGGTTCTTCTTTGCGTCAACAGGATTAGACTCAATATCAGACCAATGAGAGAACTTAGCGCCTTCCGCAGGCACAGCTTCCAGCGTCACCGTTATACCGGCGGGGATAGAAACCTTACCATCCGTTGCGTCGTATGGCATACCGCCATTAGTGACACGTACGTAGCCCATCGGTGATACCGGTTCCCCTCCCGCACGTAGGATAGACTCACCAAAGGATAAGTTTACCGGATCTTTCGTAGAATGATAGTAAACCGTACCTTCGTAATTCTTTTTAGCCGCATCGCTGTTAGGCTCAATCACGTATTTTGTCACGCCATTGGTAGTTGTGCTTGTGATGTCCACCTCTGCCGGGCGAGTCTTCGGATTACCTCCGTTCGTAGGCGCTTCCGTTACCGAGACCTTGGACTTATGGATCACTAAGCCATCCTTATACTCCCCTTTGAACTCATTATACAAACCATCCTCTTCGCGATGCAACAAGACCGTATAATTGTCCGCATCGATTGCCTTAGCAGTCTTCTCACCCTTAGTGTTCTTATATAAGACCTCAAAAGAGAAACCAGCGTAAGTCTGCGAAGCGAAAGGCACGAAATTGCGGGATACGCCACTGTAGTAGTATTCTTGATACGGCCAAAGGATGTATGTCTTCTCGATATTTACCCGATGATCGAATACGGCTGTCACCGTCAGGTCGCCGGTTACGGTCAAGACATCATTTTGAGATATTTCCTTACCGTTCGCCAAGATGGTAAGCAGTCTCGCTCCGTTCTGTCCCTCGGCACTCGCTATACGAACCTCCGTACCATAAGGTTGTTCTCCGGATGGCTCCAACGTGATCGTACCGGAGGCGGTCTGAGTCGAGTTGCTGCTTACGGCAGAGGCCTTCACCATGTATTTCTTCGCACCGAAAGCAGCTTTTGCCGTAACATCGCCTGTCACGGTCCACAGGTCGTTCGTAGGGCCGGTCACGCCCGATAAGGTGACACTGCCATCCAAGCTATACCCGGCATCCGGAAGCGCAACCGCACGTAGCTTCGTACCAACAGGAACGGAAGAACCGTAAGCGATCAAACTGCCGTCTTCCTTATATAATAAGATAGAGCCGTTCGCCACATCTTTATCGATGGAGACAAGTGCCCCCTCTTTTGGCTTGAATGCGGCATTGACCTCCAAATCCGCTGTAAGCGTCACCTTGTTACCCTCTAGAGGCTTCTTGTTTATAGTCAATGATTCCAACTGGGAGTTCACGTCCGGGGTAGCCACGATTTGCAAGACCGTACCTTGTCGCAGGGAAGCTCCAGACGCAATCTCCGCATCTTCCGCCTTAACCGAGAGACTGCCGTTGCCTGCCGTCTCGATCGATACCGTATGCATGATCGGGGAGAAGTTCGCCGTATAGGTCTTATTATTATCCGCCTTAACAGAGATGGAATCATTCGCCGGCAAAGTCTCGCTCGCACCCGTTACCGACCAACTATCGAACTTATAATTGGGCAGAGGCAGGGCTACCAAGGAGATCTCTTGACCCTTCACGTACACGTCATCCTCGGTCTTGCCCAATACGTTTACGGTACCTCCTGTTGTCCCTGTAGCGGTGACTAGATACGTAGGGGTTACCTCAACCTCCACAGACACCTCCGCTGTATTGTAATAAGAGGAGTTATCCGGATAGAAAGTGACGGAACAGCTTTGCTTCCCAGCCGGCATCACCGCATTCCCGTTCGTCCAAACGAAGGTACCGGCAATCGTATATCCATCTTCATCCTTTACGCTACCACCGGACAGTAAAGAGGTTGAAAGCAATTGCCCCTCCTTGATACCTGTCGCTTGCGGCTTCGTGATTTTACTTGCGTCAATAGCGATCTTGCTCGTCAGACTCATGACATAGACCTCCTCGAACTCAGCGTAGTCAGTGTCGCCCGCATAGGATAGCTTGACATACAGGATACCCTCTTTCTTGCGGTCATTGTCGGTAGCCGCTATTTTACAAGAATCATCCTTAAAATAAGCGACCGTAAGCGTCTTACCCTCCGGGATGGTCGTATAGCTCAATCCAGCGGCTATAGCCGGGTTGACCACTTGCTCTTGGCCCGATACGTTCACCACCAGATGGGCTCTTTCCTTATACGCTGTAAGGGTCGCCCCACTCAAGTCCGTCACCGGCTGCCCATTGGAGGCCTTGTTAGACAAGAGTCCGTTCTTCGCCGTGAACGTCCCTCCATCAAAAGAGGCCGCCAGCACTACCGGGATACGGAGTACGGTGCCTTCCGGGGCTTTCATCACGGTGTTCTTCGGGCTGTATACTACGCAACGGAAGCTGCCGTCACTTTGCGTACTCCACGTAAGGGCATGATCATTTGCCAACTCGCCGAGGATCGGGGTTCCATCTAGCAAGATACCCTCGGACAAGGTGAAATCCACCTGGAAGGAGGAAAAACTAAAGGAATTGCCGGATACCTCCAGCGTGAGCGTATCCTTACTGCCAGCGGCGTTCAGGTTCGTCTTCGCCAATTTCCACTGGGCGGCGGTAGCCGTTCCCGCCGATAACAGCAGGAAGAGGGCTACGAATAATTGTTTTATATGATTCACTTTCATAATTTACTTACAGATAAAGATGTTAGTATTACTTGCCTTCACACCATGGCCTGTCTTTGCCGTCAAACGATAGTAGTAAACGCCCGCCGGTAAGGTTAGCGTGGCCGAATATTGGTTATCGCCCACCTCGCCGGGCAGACCGTTCAATACCGCGGCCAAAGCGCCATTCGCAGAGAATACGTGGATCGTCACGGATTCGGCCGCCTCCGTCAACTGATAACGGAAGGTCGTGCTGCCACGGAACGGGTTCGGATAGTTGGACACGGCTGCCAATTGGCTGATCGCCTCGATCGGGGCGTTGGAAGTCACGATCGCATCGCCACCAGACCTCAAGCTGTTGGCCTTCGCGTCGGAGAAGGAGGCTCCTACCAAGGTAACGCCCGCCGGCATACGCAGGATACGGCTCTTGCCCGAAGGAATCGTGCGGCCATCCAAGCTATAACCGATCACCCGCAAGGTATCCCCGTTCAAGCTGGAAGCCTGCAGGAACTTGGCGGCATCGCCCAGCAACGGGATCTCGTCAATGGCTCCCACCAACTCCAGATAGATACCGGCTACCGGTACTTGGCTATTCATCGTCAAGAAGTTATCAGCGTCGAGCTCCATTTGTACGGGAACCTCGGCCTCAGAACGCAGTGCACTGGCCTTGGTAACCGGCTTGCCGTGGATGAGGTTGACGATACCGATTACGTCAGCGATCTCTACATTATTATTATAGTTCACATCCGCCTCGGCAAAACCGAAGTTGGGGATCATGTTATCCTTGTCCCGCAAGATGTAGCTTACGGTAGCGGTCACGTCTTGTACGTTTACCAGCATGTCGAGGTTCGCATCGCCATCGCAGGTGTAAACCCACGCATCGTACTGAACCGTCCAGCCGGGGAATAATGGATTGGTTACAAGACCAGCAATTTGATAATTCGGGGTCAAGTCTTCGGTAATCGTATAGCGGCTGTCCGTATGGTCGATCGTATCGCCGTCGAATACCCAAGTAAAGCGAGAGGCGGATGTACCTACCATCTTTTGTGAGGAAAGATCGATTGTCTCCCCATAAGCCACGAAACCTCCCGGACGAACCTCACCTACCGGCAACCTAACAACACCGAAGGCAGCCTCCAATTGCCGCGGGTTCTCCACGTTAGCGAACTCCAAGCACGAACCATCGGCATTGAAAGACATCAAGGCCGAGAAGTCCGCCAAATCGATCCGGGTAGTGGGTATAGGCAAGCCATATGCGGTTAATTGAGCGGCAAGGCCCGAAGCCGAAGCGCTGTTCTCTACCCCGTCAAGCATCGTCCAATTCAAGAACAACTCCTTCAAGTTTTTGTTCTTAGACAAGTCGAGAGCCGTCAAGTCCGTACTAGACACATCCAGATACTCCAGCGATGGATACTCGGATACGATCAAAGATTTCAAAGAATAGTTTCCACCCAGCATCAAAGAACGCAATACCGTATTGTTCTTCGGCAAGGTCAGTTCCTCCACCCTATTGCCTGTCAACGACAAGATCTCCAGCTTATCCAAGGCAGCGAGATCTACCTTCTTCGTAAAGCTTTCGCCCATCTCATACATATATAAATGGATCAAACGCCGCGGGTTCTCGTCGTTCCAAACGGCTTGTGCGTTCGAAGAGTTCTCGTCCGTCTGCCATGCACCGCTGCTCCACCACTCGCTCAATGCCTTGTTGTTGGAAGCGTCTACGATACGTGCCAAGGTAGCCACGTCACTCTCGGCGAATACTTGGGGAACGGTGGTTTCCACATGGATGCGTGAGGTCTCGATCTGCCAGCCGTCACGTACATTAATCTCCGAGATCTTACAGAACTTCGGGTTCATCAGCTTACAATAGTAGTCTCCATACTTTTCCTCCTTGCTGTCCAGCACGAATACGCCCGGACGGTTTGGCACCGGCTTCAATGCCTCTTTCTCCTCTGTCCTATATTTGGCGTTTACCCATAGGAATACGGTCTCTATGCCATCGATCACGGCCTCCGAGGAGAGATCGATCGTATCGCCGTTCTCGAACCAGTATGGATCTCCCGGATGAGAGGGGGAAGTAAGCGTTATGTGCCCCAAACCGTTATAATTTATCTGCCGGTAGTTCTTCACCGTAGAATATCTCAAAAGAGATCCATCCGCATTCAAGTTACTCAAGTTCGGGTACTGAGCCAGATCGAGACTCTCCACGTATCCCGGCAATCCCAACGACTCCAGATTCTTTCCCACTTGTGCGGAAGGAAGCTCATACTCCGTATTTTGCAGATATAGATGACGGATAAACGCCGGCAGGTTCTTTACCAGATCCGCGAACTGTTCTGTATGCGGCAAGGCCAAATAGGTCAAGCTCGTAGCCTTATCGAAACCTTGCAACTTCAAGTTCGGGCAGTACTCGATCTCCAGACGGCTCAATTGCTTGAAGGATGAGATATCCAGCGAAGCCAAGGGCGAATGCTCAAGGTAAAGCTCCGTCAGCTTCGAACAACCGGTAAGATTCAGTGTCGCTAGCTTCGTGTTCTGGTAACTTCCCTCGCCTATGTATAATGTTCCAAATCTAAAATATTGCAGTTCCGGGCATTTGGACAGGTCAAGTGAAGCTAAGTTCCTGCTATATATATGCAAGTGCTCCAGTTTCGTATTTTTCGATACGTCCAGCTTCTCTATATTCATAAATTCCTCGCACTCGAAATACTTCAACTCAGTGAAGGCGCTCAAGTCTAATTGAGAGATCGTATCCTTAGAGTTCCAATCTAACTCAATCGCCAGATGCGTTAAGCGACCGACCTCGTCGGTGTTCCAGTCCGTACGGATCACGTCTTGATATGAGTTCCAATTCTCGCGCTCCCAGCCCTTGCTTTCCACGAACTCCTGCAATTGGGTGATATTCGGGTTATCGGTAGCCAGCTTCTTCAATCCGGCGATGTCCGCGGGGGAGTAGCTGTCCGAGTTACGGGCTACCTTGATCTGGGGCGTATACATACGCCAATTGTCGTAATTCGAGTTCGTAATCTCACATATATAATATTCGCCCGGCTTTCCGCTAAACACGAAAGCCCCCTCCTTGCCAGAGACCATCGGCATGGTCGCTTCCGTCCGTTTACCAGTAGTTCGATCGTTAAGGAACCAAGTGTAGATCGATTTCACGCCACCCACCGTAGCGTAAGCGGATAGATCGATCTCCTCGCCCTTCGCGGCATAAGCGTTATAATCGTCTACTGGCGTACCGGCTATGACCCTAGTAGAACCATAAAGATTGAAATACTCAGGTAATGGACTCGGGAGCTTCACCGTGAACCATGTAAGCGAATCGTTATCATCCATATTCAGTTGCCTTAGCTTTGTCAAAGCAGACAGATCAAGAGATTTCAACCGAGTGCCAGTCAACCGTAAGTCTTCCAATCCACTCAACGAGCCTATATCCTTCATGTCAGATACCGTATGTGTTCTATAATCCTTTATAAAGAAGCTTTTCACCCGGCTCGGGGACTCGGCGTTCCACGTCACGCCCACGTTGTAGCCATCGCTCTGCGTCCGGTCTTTCAAGTAATCCTTGCTGGAGATGAAGTTCTGCAAGTCCGAGTTCAGCGGATTGGCCTCGGCGATCGCTTTCAAGGCGGCTATATCGTCCTGCGAGTTATTGGTTGGGAAAGCGAACGGTGCTTGGCTACCATACCCTACCCTATTGCCGTCCGCATCACAAATATCCACTTGAACCGTTCCGTTCCATTCCTCCGTGGCGTGAGCCATCAACGTGAATTGCGTAGCGGAGAAGGAAGGGATATCTAATACGTATATGGGCTCATTATATAGACCTGTCTCTTTACTTAGGTTCTGCCCGGAAAGGGTCAAGCCTTCAGAAGGGCCATTCAGATAAATCTTCATCTTAGCGTGTTGCCCCTGCAGGAAACCCGCCTTCGTCACGTTGATCGCAAAAGGGATATCCTCGTTCAGATCGCCGGATGTACGCGACAACTCCCCCATAGCAGGAGCCTTATCACTCAGCATAAACCGTATCGTCTGCCCGGTAGAGGCCAAAGCAGCCGTGCTTATGTCTTGCGAGCTGTACACTTTCACGGTATAGCCAGCCTCGCACCCCTTCGAGCTATTCATTTGCAGACGAAGCCCAACGCTATATCCATAGTCCGTCAACTTCTCGTCTGGTATCCAAAAGCCGCCATTGTCTAACGTTTGCGCCGGCTCAGAATCCTCAAAGCGGAACTCTACCCCGTCCGGATTAGCGGTGTTCACCAGCTGTACACGTATAGCCATGCCTTTCGTGAAGTTCTCGATATTGAAATTTAAGCTCCAAGTAGCCACCGGATTCCACTCGTAGATAAAGCAATAAGCTACAGGATCCAGAGTACTGGTAAACCGTACCTCCCCTTCCGCCTGGCTCTGCGGAGCCCCGGGTGTCATCCCCGCCAGGCTCGCCGACCCGGCCATACCCCAAGCCAGTCCATGCCCCGGCCATGCGGCGCATAAACACAAGACCATCGCGATGAGCGACAACCTCATACTAATTCCTCGTAAAATTGTTTTCATAAGCAATAAATTTATAAATAGGTGTTTTGTATTCATAATACGTATCGGTATCTCTCACCATTCCCGACTTAGCGTGTCGTATTCGTAGGATGGCCTTTTTCCCATGCGCCGAGCGCAAACACGCCGGGCCGGTATGCGGAGGAAATCCTCCGCATACCGGCCCGGCGTATACATATAATAGATCTGGGTTAGCTTGCTTGCTTGCTTGCTTGCTTGCTTGCTTGCTTGCTTGCTTGCTTGCTTGCTAGACAATTATTCCGATTTACCAAGCGCATACTGATAAAAAAGGTTAACATCATATATCCATCACACATTATCATATGATTTTCATATACTCTTTTAATGTATAAGACGTAGTAAATATAAGAAATAAAAAAATATGTAATAAAGACCTGCACACCCCACACCCCAAAATTCATGCTTATTGTGCGTATATAGCGGATAAGCGATTAAAAATAGCGGTTATGTGACATAAATAAATTTGAATACCATTTTGAGGGGATGGAGACGGGGCACGCCCCGTCTCTACAACTGGGTAATGAGTTAATCCTATAGACCTACTTTTTTCCTTACCAAATATCTTATTACATGGAAATTATTCCATACATTTGCCACTGTACTAATAAATAACAGTTACGACTATGACAAAATTAAGCAACATCCCCGCCAAGGAAACTACGGCCAAGACCGCAAAGACACGTAAGGCCAAGACCGAGCCCGCAAAGCCCAAGTGGGATCCTACCAAGCCGATGCAATTCACCCAAGAAGAGATCCGGGAACATATCCATGAGATTGAGAAGGGACCGTTCTATCCTATTGAAGAAGTACATCAAAGAATAAGATCATGGATGGACAGCTATCAAGGAAAAAAGTAATCGGTTCTCCCATTTACGAGGAAAGCCTTGAGAGGACTTTCGTGGAAGGCATAGAACGATTCGGTATGTTCCAAGCCCGGAAATATCTTGAGCATATATTGAATACAGTCGAGAAACTAGAAAACGACTATCCTTATTACCCCGAATGCCGACACCTAACCACGAAAAGCCGCATGTACCGGAACATCATCCTAGATTCACACCTTATCATCTACCGCATCACCGAGGAACGCATCGAGGTGCTGGACATCGTCCATTCAGCATCCAGCATGCGAAAGATCAAGAAAACAAAGAATATCCACATCGAATAACACAAAGAAAGGCGAGCCACTCGTAAGTGACCCGCCTCTTTTTGCTGATATATAAGGATTAAGATTGGATTAGTTGTTCTCCGGACGAAGCTTGCGTACAGTAACAGCAGTCTGCCACATCTCGCTCTCGCGCAACGCCTTCAATTCAGCCTCCAATTTCTCACGATAATCCGGCTTAGAGTTTGAGTCGATAGAGATCTGAGCCTCGTTACCGCATTTTACGTTCGCATACAATTTCTCGACAACCGGCTTGATTGCGTCGTGGAACGGACCCATCCAGTCCAAAGCGCCACGCTGGGCAGTCGTAGAGCAGTTAGCGTACATCCAGTCCATACCATTCTTGGCGAATAAGGGCATCAAGGATTGAGTCAACTCCTCGACCGTCTCGTTGAAAGCCTCGGAAGGAGTATGTCCATTCTCGCGCAATACCTCATACTGGGCCAACAACAAACCTTGGATAGCGCCCATCAAAGAACCACGCTCACCAGTCAAATCGGAAGTAGCCTCACGGATGAAAGTCGTCTCGAACAAGTAGCCGGAACCGATACCGATACCCAACGCCAACGTACGATCCATCGCCTTGCCAGTAGCGTCTTGATAGATAGCGAAAGAAGAGTTCAAGCCACGACCCTCAAGGAACATGGAACGCAAAGACGTACCAGACCCCTTCGGAGCGACCATGATCACGTCAATATCCGCAGGAGGAACAACGCCCGTACGATCGTTCCAAGTGATTGCGAAACCATGAGAGAAATACAGGGCCTTGCCAGCTGTCAAATAAGGCTTCATCGTAGGCCATACAGACATTACGGCAGCGTCGGACAACAAGCACATGATGATCGTGGCCTTGTCGCAAGCCTCCTCGATACCGAACAGAGTCTCACCCGGAACCCATCCGTCCTCAACCGCTTTATCGTAAGTCTTACCTTGGCGCTGGCCAACGATTACGTTGAAACCATTGTCACGAAGGTTCAATGACTGTCCCGGTCCCTGTACGCCATAGCCGATAACAGCGATTGTCTCATCTTTTAATATCTCTCTTGCCTTTTCCAACGGAAATTCCTCGCGGGTCATTACATTCTCTACAACACCGCCAAAATTCATTTGTGCCATTTTCTTTTTAACTATTAATGTTTAAAAACCTATTTATGTATCTCTTTTATTATCTCCAAGTAACCGCCGCACGACAGATCGCCTTTCCCTCATGGCAAATAGCCATGTCTTGCTTATCGGGAGCGGACTCCGCCTTATGAAGCGTAAGCGGCATACCTTGTTTACCCTCGGATTGGTAGGCGATCTCCAGACGGCCGATCTCACGGGTCTTGAACTGGTCGATATCGAACAAATCCAGCAGATGCTCGATATACTTCACGCTATTGAAGTGACCGTTGATATCCAAGTCACTGTATTTGATCGAATACGGGATTCCCTCCGCCTTATTCTCCGCCGGCATGATCTTGCCCGGCTTCTCGATCGGGCACGGACGCTCGTCGATATATTTGCCCAATGCCTCTATATCCAATAAGGTAGGACGGCGGGTCTCCACGTCGATAGCCGCCCAAATAGAACGGGCGAATCCAAAGGTTTTCCCATTCTCATCCGCCAGCTCGAAACAACGACTGGTGAAGAGGCGTCCGACCTCATCGATCCAAGTGTATAGATTAATCTTATCGAAGGCGGTAGGATATTCCTTCATCTCGATAGCCAGACGGGACAACACCCAAGCCGTATGACGCTCCGACATATCATTGAAACCGAACCCACGCTCTCCGGCATGGCTGGAAGCGGCGTGAATCAAATAGTTACCAATCATAGGGAGCGTTACACGTCCCCTGAAATCCATCAAATACGGCTCCGCCACGAAATGAAATAATCCTACTTTCTCCATATCTTATTATTGTTGCTTTTCATGTAACTTTCGCTCCATATCGGCCAACATATCGCTCAAGCGCTCCACCTTGCTCTTCGTGATAGCCACACGTCCGGAGCGGATGAATTGCAGGACACCGATCGTCTCGCTCAACTCATTGAACAAGGCTTGTGTCTCGTCATAGTGGCCACTCTTCTCCAACACCACGCAGGTCTCGTTCATCTCCAAGATACGAGCGTTGTATTTACGGATCAATCCCTCCACGGTTCCCATCTTGATGAAAAGCTCGGTACTTAGCTTATAAAGAGCGATCTCTTGATAAACCAAATCCTCATCCGTATTATAATAAGCCTTCAAGATATCCACACGTTTATCGATCTGTTTCACCACCTTATCGATCATATCCTCATCGGCGAATGTCGTGATCGTAAACTTATGGATGCCCTTGATAGCGGACGGAGAGACGGACAGAGTCTCGATGTTCAGCTGTCGGCGTGTAAAGATAATCGTTATCTGGTTCAAAAGACCTACGATATTCTCTGAAAAGATAATAACGGTATATAATTTCTTTGTTGTCATAGCTTCATCTCCTCCTTATTTCTCGTCTCCCATAATCATGTTTGTCACGCTTCCCCCGGCAGGAACCATCGGATATACCATTCCGCAAGTCTCCACGTTAGCGACCAACACGTAAGCGCCGTCGTGGTTTAGCATCTCAGCGATAGCGTCGTCCAATTCCTCCCGCTTTTCAACGGCACGACCGGCGATACCATAGGCTTTAGCGATCGCCACGAAATCCGGATTCTCCATGATGGTGTTTGAATAACGCTCGTGGAAGAACAATTCTTGCCACTGACGTACCATCCCTAAGAAGTTATTATTAAGAATGATAATCTTCACATTCAGTTTCTCCTGCATGATAGTGCCCAATTCCTGAATCGTCATCTGCATACCCCCATCACCGGTAAAGAAGCAGACCGTACGGTCCGGAGCCCCGAACTTAGCGCCCATAGCGGCCGGCAGACCAAATCCCATCGTACCTAAACCACCGGAAGTCACCACGCTACGGGTTTGTTTATATTTGAAATAGCGGACGCCCATCATCTGGTTCTGCCCAACGTCGGTCACCAATACAGCGTCGTTACCGGTCGCCTCGGAAACCTTACGGACTACCTCGCCCATTTTCAGTTGGCCCTCGGTCGGATACAATTCCTTCTCGATTACCTTATCGTATTCCTCTTTCTCGTCCCGATCGAACTCGGCATTCCATTCCAGACGTCTACGTTCTTCTAACAACGCCGTGATCATCGGTATCGTGTGCTTGGCATTCCCCAGCACCTTTACATCCACGGCAACATTCTTGCCGATTTCCGAGTTGTCGATATCCAGATGGATAATCTTGGCTTGCTTAGCGTATGTCTTTAAATCGCCAGTCACACGGTCGTCGAAACGCATACCGATAGCGATCAATACATCACACTCATTCGTTTTCCGGTTCGGCCCTACGTTTCCATGCATGCCGAGCATTCCCTTGTTCAATGGGAAATCGGTTGGCAACGCAGATAAGCCCAATACCGTAGATCCAGCAGGTATATCATTCTTTTGGAGAAACGCTTTCAATTCCTCTTCCGCACCGCCTAACAATACTCCCTGCCCGACCAGACAGAAGGGTTTCTTCGCCTCATTGATTAAATCGGCGGCGGCCTTGATACGATCCTTATTGATATCCGGCTCCGGTTGATAACTACGTACGTAATCGACCTTCTTATATTCATATTCCACCAACCCTACTTGCGCGTCCTTCGCTAAATCCAGCACAACTGGACCCGGACGGCCTGTAGAAGCGATATAAAAAGCACGAGAAACAGCCCATGCGATCTCCTCCGGCTTGCGGATTTGATAAGCCCATTTCGTGATCGGTTGCGTGATGCCAATCACGTCGACTTCCTGAAAAGCATCGGTTCCCAACAACGGCGAGGGTACTTGACCGGCGATTACGACCATTGGCGTACTATCCATCAGCGCGTCAGCGATACCCGTGATGGTATTCGTAGCGCCCGGGCCGGAAGTAACCAACGTCACTCCTACCTTGCCAGATACACGGGCATATCCTTGAGCCGCATGGGTAGCGCCTTGCTCGTGGCGCACCAATACATGCCTCAACTGGTCCCTATAATCATATAAACTGTCGTAAATAGGTATCGCCTGTCCGCCGGGATAACCGAAGATAGTATCTACTCCTTCAGCAATCAACGCTTTCAGCAAAGCTTCCGAACCGGTTATCTTTTGTTTCTCCATAAAAAATAACGTGTTTAATGTATATTATTGGCTTTAATCTTCAACAATCCTTACACCTCCCTTATCGGCGGAGCTAACCATCTTCCCGTACGCTCTCAACGCTTTCGAGACCTCACGCTGACGCGTCGGCGGCGTAAAGGCTTTCTTTCCACGTGCCTCTTCCGCCTTACGGCGCTCGGCCAACTCCTCGTCGCTCAGCCGCACGTTGATGGAACGTTCCGGGATATTGATCTCGATGATATCCCCGTCTCTCACCAGTCCGATAGCGCCACCGGAAGCGGCCTCGGGAGAGATATGCCCGATAGAAAGACCGGACGTACCGCCACTGAAACGACCATCCGTGATCAAGGCGCACTCCTTACCTAAGTGACGGCTCTTTATATAAGAAGTAGGATATAACATCTCTTGCATTCCCGGCCCCCCTTTCGGACCCTCATACGTGATGACGACCACATCGCCTGAAACGACCTTGCCTCCTAAAATGCCCTCGCAAGCGGCATCCTGTGAATCGAAGACTTTCGCCGGGCCGGAGAATTTCCAAATACTCTCATCCACACCGGCGGTTTTTACGACACATCCGTCCAAGGCGATATTCCCTCTCAAAACAGCCAAGCCGCCATCCTTGGAATAAGCGTGCTCCACGTCACGGATACAACCTTCGGCACGATCCGTATCTAATTCCTTATAATAAGATTCTTGGGAACCCATCTGGATACTGAACCGATGAGCGGGAGCGCTCTTGTATTTACGAATCGCCTCCTCCGTTACGTTCGGGGAAGTGACGGCGTATTTATCAACAGCCTCGGCCAAGGTCAGGCCGTCCGCACGTCTCGTGCTGCCATCCACAAGCCCGGCTTTCATCAACTCGTTCATGATACCGAGGATTCCACCGGCACGGTTTACGTCTTGTACATGATAAGTGTGCGTATTCGGGGCTACCTTACACAGGCAAGGAGTCTTGCGGGATAACATATCGATATCCTCCATATGAAAATCGGCGCCGGCTTCTTGTGCCACGGCCAATAAGTGAAGCACCGTATTGGTAGACCCCCCCATGGCGATATCCAGCGACATGGCGTTCAAGAAAGCCTGACGGGTAGCGATGTTGCGAGGTAACACGGAATCATCCCCGTCACGATAGTATTTGTAAGCGTTCTCAACGATTTGCTTAGCCGCGTCACGGAAAAGTTGGATACGGTTCTTATGGGTAGCCACGATCGTCCCGTTACCCGGAAGCGCCAGACCGATCGCCTCGTTCAAGCAGTTCATAGAGTTAGCGGTAAACATACCGGAACAACAACCGCAACCCGGACACGCATGGCGTTCCACCTGCTCGATACGCTCATCGCTTACCGATGTATCGGCAGACTCAATCATCGCGTCGATCAAATCAAGATGGCGGCCATCCAGCTCACCTGCCTCCATCGGGCCACCGGACACGAACACCGTCGGGATATTTAATCGCATGGAAGCCATAAGCATACCCGGCGTGATCTTATCGCAATTGCTGATGCAAACCATAGCGTCCGCCTTATGGGCATTTACCATATATTCCACGCTGTCCGCGATAATGTCGCGTGAAGGAAGCGAGTAAAGCATCCCATCGTGCCCCATAGCGATACCGTCGTCGATAGCGATCGTATTAAATTCAGCGGCGAAACAACCTTGTTTCTCGATCTCGGCCTTGACCAATTGCCCGATCTCATGCAAATGCGTATGCCCCGGCACGAACTGGGTAAATGAATTTACGATAGCGATAATAGGCTTGCCGAACTGTTCCTCTTTCATCCCGTTGGCACGCCATAGCGCACGGGCTCCGGCCATCCTACGACCTTCGGTGCTAAATGAGCTTCTTAACGGATTCTTCATCTCTTTCCTATTTTTTGTTCGTAGAGCGCTTTATCCACGCCTCTACCTTGATTTATTTATAATAAAAAAGCCTTTCCCTATATGGAGAAAGGCTTAAGAAATATCTCTACGACTTCACAACTTCTTACACACCTTTCTCCTTACCTACTAATGACTAGAAGGACCACCACGAGAATAATATGCAATACGTTGTTCATCATCTTTTCTTATTGTCTTTGTTTGTTTGACGCTGCAAATGTAGAACAATAATTGATATGCGCAAAGGATTTAAAAGAAAATTCTTCATTTTTCTTTCAATTCTCAAGCAAATACCATTTTAGGATTGCATTTTAACAGGAGCAAGAGTGTATTACTTAGGAATCGGAAGGTATAGAAGGGAAAAAACTTCGATTTCCAAACAGAAACAGTAAAAAGACAAATGTTATCTAAAACAGATTCCAGATAACATTTTTATCAGATAACACGACTTACGATAACACGTATCTCATAAGAAAATCCTATTCTAGCGATAAAAAAGATACATATAAACTCTAAATCACATATTTATTAACATTTGTAGACTATAAATAGCCTTGAAAAAATTCATAATAGTGTTCTAGAAAAAACATAAGGAAGTTTTCTGAAGAACATAAGGAATAAATTTCATCTAGTATCGGACTAAATTTTGTTAACATTCGAATGAAAATCACCTAAAATCAAGACTAAATCCGGCATAACCCACGCTAGAAGCAGCTCAAGCAAAGACATTTTCAAAATGACTTTCAGACAGAGAAAGCCTTAAATACTCAACTGATAGACAGCTATTCTAACATCAATCATAAAAAAAAGACCAACAACACCTGCATTCAAACATCATTCTGATTTGCACAACCATCAAATGCTTGCGTTTTTTCCGTGCGACCAAGCCCCCGCCCCATAATTCATCACCCACAGAGAGCAATAATAACACTTTGACATTTCGTCAACAAGGTTCACATAGAAAAGTCTATCCCCACCAAATTTCATAAAAAAGCCCCAATAGCGAAACAGGAAATTTATATAGTTCCAAGCTAGTTCTTAAATAAAATTTGCCCTCCTCAAGAAAATTAGCTAATATTGCGACTATTCATAAAGTTGTTGATGGATTAATCCATGGGAGAGAGGAACAAGCATATTGAGAACCTTAGAAAGGGTAATCGTTCATCTTTTGAATATCTTTACACGGTTTGGAGTGGCAAATTATATAATTTTGTCATGAAAATTTCTCATGGGGATTCCTACTTGGCAGAGGAAATGGTACAAACTGTATTTCTTAAAGTATGGAAAAATCGAGAACAATTAGACCCAAAACTGTCTTTTGGAGCCTATTTATGTACGATAGCAAAAAACTTATTAACTAACCATTACCAACATAAAATGATGGAGATTCTCTATATAGAACAACAAATCGACCACCCCGGAACTCCTTATGCCAGAGGTACGGACGAGATCGTAGAATATCATCTCCTGGAAGAATTCGTTGATTCTTTAATACAACAAATGCCCGAAGGAAGGCAAAGAATTTATAAACTAAGCAGACAATCCCACCTATCCAACCGGGAGATAGCAGACCAATTGCAGATATCAGAGAATACCGTGGAATCCCAACTGACCAAAGCCATCTCCTTTCTACGCAAAAGGTTAAAAGACCAATACGACCTAGGACTTTTAGCTTTAAGTTGCCTCCTTAATAGTTAATGAATGCTAAATCCACAGGATGCGATAACGGAAACTTCCCTGTCATTTGTATACTGAATAAAGACAGAGGAAAATGGAAAGAAACGATTACATACATATATTTAACAAGTTCCTAGAGAATAAGGCAACTCCATCGGAAATAAAGCTATTGATAGAATGGCTAAAAGAACGAAAAGCTTTTGACACATGGGCTGATGATATATGGATGCAATCCCCGATGGAAATGGATCCTTCAGTAAAACAACATTTACTAGACGAACTCCGTAAACAAATCTTTTTTAAAGAAACAGGGAAAAGGACATTCATGAGTCTTTCTCTCCCTTCACTTTTCCATTATGCGCTACGTATCACAGCAATTATCCTATTGCTCATAACAACAAGTATTGTCACCTATCATTATGCAATGGATAAACAGCGAGAACCGATGGACATGATTGTCGCTGTCGAGAAAGGACAAAAAGCGAATATAACATTGCCTGATGGTTCAAAAGGATGGATAAATTCAGATTCAAAGTTATCTTATGGAAGCCGTTTTAATGCAGATGAACGGGTTCTGAATCTAGAAGGCGAAGCTTATTTTGAAGTCAAGCCCGATGCTAAACGTCCTTTTATCGTTCAATCGGGAAAGGTATCCGTAAAAGCTTTAGGAACCAGTTTTAACGTAAAGAACTATAACACGGAAGAGCACATATCCGTTGTATTAATGACCGGGAAAGTAGAAGTAACCGCAAACGATAACCATGTAGACCTGTTGCCTAATGAACAAGCTATTTTCAATAAACACTCTAGCATACTGGGGAAAAACAGGGTTGACAATAGTTTAGATTACTCCAGTTGGATGTACAATACATTGAATTTTGAGTCAACGCCATTCAGCGAGATTGCTCATACGCTGGAACGTTATTACAATACCCAGATCGTATTTAAATCTGAGGCCTTAAAGAGTTATCGTTTTACAGGTAAGCCCGGGAATACCAGTCTAGCGAGCATCTTACATTTATTGTCTCTTACCTCACCATTAGCCTACGAGATAAAAGACAGTGTGGTTATTTTGTATGAGAACAACGACAAAAAAGAGTTATATAACAGAGTATTAAAACAGTAAATAGCAATTTCATGAAAAGCCCGTAAAAAATCGGGGTAGAAATGCTAGGCATTTCCCCCCGAAAAAGAAATCAGTTAACCGCGCTTAGGTATCTCGCAAATAGCAAGCGCAAGTACTAATATCCATAGAATACAAAAGTATGAAAAAAAAACTTGTCCGTGTATCACAATACATAAAAATACGGTCAATCAAAACAGTCGGTCTGGCACTATTCAGTAGTTTAATCTTGGCTCCTTCACTTTATGCCCAAATTTCACTGGATGTACAAGACCAATCCATCCGTCACATATTAAAAGAGATAGAAAAGGCGGGGGAATACAAATTCTTCTATAACAGTGATCTAAGTAACCTAGATCACAAAACGTCAATATCCGTACAGGATAAAAACATTGATGAAGTCATGAGCCTCTTATTAGCCAATACGGAAATATCCTATAAAAAAGAGGCCAATAATATGATTGTATTAACAGTTAAATCATCTTCTTCACCGCAAGCTCCGAGAAAGACAAGAAAAATAACAGGAACAGTTGTAGACCCTGACGGTTTACCAATCATCGGAGCAAATGTAATTGAGCAGGGTACAACAAACGGTTCCATTACGGATTTGGATGGAAAATTTGAATTAATAATTACCGAAAATGCCATCTTAAATATCTCTTATATCGGTTTTTCCGACAAACAAATAACAGTCAAGGAAGAAACCTCCTTACAGGTTACAATGACGGAAGACACCCAGAAGTTAGATGAGATAGTAGTTGTTGGATACGGTGTACAGAAAAAGGTAAACCTTACTGGATCTGTTTCTGCCGTAAAAGGCGAAGAACTCAGCCAACGCCCAGTAGCTAACGCAACTCAAAGTTTACAAGGATTAGTACCCGGATTAACCGTATCCAACTCCAACTCAGGTCGCCCGGGAGCTAGTGGAGCCTTGAGTTTACGAGGACAAGGAAATTTAGCGAACACAGCGAATCCTTATGTATTAGTAGACGGTGTAGAAATGGATTTGGCAGATGTAAACCCCAATGATATTGAATCGATTTCCGTCTTAAAAGATGCTGCTTCCGCCGCTATTTATGGCGCCCGTGCCGCTTATGGTGTAATTTTAGTTACGACGAAAAAAGGTGAAGAAGGTAAGATGCGCATCAGTTATCAAGGTACCGTAGGATGGAGTTCGCCTACTGTAATGCCGGAAATGGCTAATGCTTATGACTATGCGACTTTTTTCAATCAAGCTTGTACCAATGCTAACGTAATCAAGCAATATAACCCGGAAAAATTACAGCAACTTCAGCAGTACATGAAAGATCCTGCTAGCGTAAATCCTTGGGCAGAGCTTAATGGAGAAAATAATCTAGTAGGAGCGTTTGAAAACACACCAAAGGGTTTGGGTAATGTAGATTACTTTGATTTACATTACAAGAACTCCGCATTCAAACAAAACCATAATTTGAGTCTCAGTGGAGGTGGCAAAAAAGCGCAATATTATATCTCTACCGGAATGTATACGGAAGATGGTATTTTAAGATATGCGGACATAAAATATAAACGCTTAAATTTCAATGCAAATATCGCCTCTCAAATTACGGACTGGCTAAATTTGAAAGTTAATACTAAATTCATGAACTCGGATAATGACACACCTTTTGGTAAAGGGGCCTTATCTGAAGGCTTTTATCATTCATTAGCTCGCTTCCGTCCTACCATAAGCCCAATCGATCCTAATGGTCATTTTACGGAGCTTACAATGATTCCCTATTTACAAAGTGGCACGTATACAAATACACAGAAAAATAATCTGACACTGACTGGTGGTCTCGAAGCACAACCAATCAAGAACTGGAGAATATTCTTCGACTATACGTACCGGCAAAATAATGAGAATTATGAGGCGCTCAACGTAGCCCCGATGATCCCGGGAGCGGATAACGAGACCTTATACAAAGGGACAAGGCAAGAATTAGGCGTGATGGAGAATGGGCAATTCACCCGTTCATCCGCCTTAAGCCAATATCAATCAATTAATCTATACTCAAACTATATGTTCTCTTTGGCCGATAAACATAATTTCACCGTTATGGCTGGTTACCAAGAAGAAAATTACGCATATAGCTATTTATATGAGTCTGTAACCGACATGATCTCCACCAATAATCCGGGCCTCAATCTTGGCACAGGAGAAAAATCCACGACAGATACTCGAAACGGATGGGCTACCCGAGGATTTTTCGGACGTATTAACTATGATTATGACGGACGCTATTTATTAGAAGTGAATGGACGCTACGATGGTTCTTCTCGTTTTGCCTCAGATCATAGATGGGGATTTTTCCCTTCGGTCTCTTTAGGATGGAATATTACACGTGAGTCTTTCATGGAAAAATCTTTAGAGGTATTATCTAATCTAAAGTTACGAGCCTCTTGGGGACTATTAGGGAATCAAAGCGGAGCCGGACTTTATACTTTTACCTCAATCATGGGAATCCAGCCGTTAGGTAATTGGTATTTTCAAGATGGAAGAGATATGTACATAAACGCCCCTGGAGTTATTGATCCTTTTACAACTTGGGAAAAAGTGGAAAGTAAGAATCTTGGCCTTGACTTCGGGTTCTTTAACAACGCTCTCACCGGCACCTTCGATGTATTCCAGCGGGATACAAAAGATATGTTAGGACCAAGTGCCGACCTTGCAGATTTCTTTGGAGCAGAGGCTCCCAATACGAATAACGCAAGGATGAGAAACCGGGGATGGGAACTTAGCCTGCAATACCGAGGAAAAATCGGGAAGGATATTCATTATTCAATAGGAGGCTCTTTAGCTGACGCAACATCCGAAGTTACAGCTTATGAAAATCCGACAGGGACCAATCCTCAAGATAATTGGTATGTAGGGAAGAAAGTCGGTGAGATTTGGGGATACAAAGCCTCTGGGCTACTCCAGACCCAAGAAGAAGCTGACACATATAATAACACATACGATTTATCTTTCTTATCCGGTCAAAAATGGATGCCGGGAGATGTTAAATATATGGATTTAAATAACGACAAAAAGATCAACAATGGAAATAACACATTGGAAGATATGGGTGATATGTGTGTTATCGGGAATACGACTCCTCGATATCAATATACGCTTAATGGTTCCATTTCATGGAAAGGAATTTCCCTTAGCATGATGTTCCAAGGCATAGGAAAACGTAATTGGTCTCCAGATCTAGGAACCGTTTACTTTTGGGGATCGGGAGCTTATGCACAAGTCACGGTATTCAACGATCATCTAGATTATTGGACTCCAGAGAATCCAGACGCCTATTATCCCAATCCTTATACAGGAGCAGCAGGAAGTATCAATCAGTTTCGAAATAAGACCTCACAAAAAAGTGACAGATACATGCAAAGTGCCGCTTATTGCCGTTTGAAAAATCTGACAATTAGTTATGATCTGCCTAATTCATGGAGCCAGAAAATTGGGTTGAGCAAAGCACAAGTGTTTTTCTCTGGAGAGAATCTTCTAACATTTACCAAGCTTCCTTCCATGTTTGACCCGGAAGCTATTTTTACAGGTAATGACTATACCAGTGAGGCCGGAAAGAATTATCCAATGAATAAAGTGTTATCTATCGGAGTTATTGTTAATCTATAAAGCGTAATTTATTTATGAAAAGAATATATCTATCAATGGTTTCCCTATGTCTATTAGGGCTAAGTAGCTGTTTCGACATGGATAAATATCCGGAAGGAGAATTGTCTTCTGTCAATTCTTTCACCAGTACAACAGAAATCACCAAGTATCTGAATCAGTTTTATGAATCAACTCTTAAAATTAATGACAAAGATGTGGCAAACTCTGCCATAAAGGTACAATCTAACAGCATTGGAAATCCAACGGGCATCGCCTTTGGGGACTTGAATAGCGATAATATGCAGAGTAATGTAATAGACACACGTCTTGCGGGAGAAACCACATTAAGTTCCGCTGTCGAATTAACAGAGTATAAACATATCAGAAGTCTAAACTTCTTAATCAACAACCTCGATAATTGCGAGGAGATCGGTCCGGAAATGGAGCAATGCATCGGAGAAGCTTATTTCTTCAGAGCCTGCTATTATTATAGGTTATTCGTTAATTATGGAGAAGTCACTTGGTTAACGAAAGTATTAGATCCGATTCAAGAACAGATGGAACGTCCCCGAAACAGTAGGCTTGAGGTCGCTGATAGTATATTGGCGGATTTAGATATAGCGATCGAGCATCTAAACACTCAAACCAATAGCTCGACAATGCGTGTACACAAAGATGTAGCAAGAGCGCTTAAGAGTGAGGTCGCTTTATTTGAAGGTACTTGGGAGAAATACCATCGTGCGAAAAACACGCCATTCTATGATAAAAAAGTAACTGATGAGAAAATCAACTCTTATCTACGGCAAGCCGCAGATGTCGCTAAAGATGTAATAGACGAAGGGGTATGGAGCATCTCAAAAGGGAATCCCAATACCGCTTATCGAGACTTGTTCATCACTTTGGATCTCTCACATAATCCAGAAGTTTTATGGTGGAAGAAATATGATGCTGCCAATAACATCGGCCATTCCGTAACACGTTATTTAAATAAAGGAGGTGGCACTTGTGGGGCATCCGCTTCTCTTGTTGATGATTATTTGACGAAAGAAGGAAAGCCTTTTGTCGGTTCCGAACGAGACAAAGCGAAGGTAATATACGGGGACGAATTGAGTCCGGACTTACGAGACCCACGATTATCCCAGACCATTTGCATGCCAGGACAAGATTTACGTCCAAATGGAGAATTCGTATTCAAACTTCCTCCTTTGAATGAGGAAAGCCGGAATCAAAATACGACAGGTTATTCTATCCTAAAATACGTAGAATATAATACGACTTATATTCCTACTATAGATGGGGAAGGCAAAAGCCAAGCGCCAGCTATACAATTCCGTTACGCCGATATTTTATTAAACTACGCTGAGGCTCTGGCAGAATTAGATGGTGCGGCTAACGCTAGCAAAATAAAAGAAGCCTTAAGGCCACTTCGAGAGCGTGTGGGCATGCCCGAGATGGATTTCGACAGAGAGTTCAATACCGATCCCGATTACCCGTTTAATAAATTGGATAAATATATACAAGCAGTACGAAGAGAACGACGCATAGAAAAAGCTTTAGAGGGAAGCCGGCTTCAAGATATCTTGCGCTGGGCCGCCGCAGACATCCTCATTATTGGAAAAACTCCAACAGGTGCATTATTCAAAGGGAGTTCTTTGGAAACCGCTTATGGAGAAAGCCTGCAAGAAGGTGAAAATCTTTTCTTAACAGGTACGCCCTCCGACTCCAAACGCTATATCATACCGTTCAATAATAAGCATTATCCTAACGGATGGCAATTCAATCCGGAACGAGATTATTTATTACCCATACAACCTCGTATGCTATCGCTTACAGGTAACCAATGGGTCCAAAACCCCGGTTGGTAATTTACTTGATTACAGGATTTAGCCTAATAAAAGAGAAAGTCTTTCCTCACAAACTTTAGGCTAAACCCTGTAATAAACAAATACCTTAATCACGAACACAATAAAAGTCTAAATAATGAAAAAAGAATTATTATTCACATTCTCTGCTTTAATAGCTACGACTTCCTGCAACATCAAAAAAACAGATTCAGAGCAGATAGCAGGAAAAAAGCCGATGAATATCATCTATATCATGTCTGACGATCATTCTTACCAGACAATCAGTGCTTATGATAAACGCTTCATACAAACTCCCAATATAGACCGACTGGCAAACGAGGGAGTACGTTTCACCAATAGCTTTGTTGCCAATTCCATCAGTGGACCTAGTCGAGCCTGTATATTAACCGGTAAACATAGTCATGCTAATGGTTTCACTGATAACAGTTCCACATTTGATGGTTCCCAGCAAACATACCCCAAACTTTTACAAAAAGCCGGATATGAAACAGCAATAATCGGAAAGTGGCATCTAACTTCCGCTCCTACCGGATTTGATTATTCGGAAATTTTAATAGGTCAAGGCATTTATTACAACGCTCCATTTATCAAAAACGGGAAACAGGTCCCATCAAAAGGCTATGTTACCAACGTCATCACAGAAAAAGCAATCGACTGGATGGAGAATATACATGATAAAAATAAGCCTTTCTGCTTGTTACTCCATCACAAAGCTCCTCATCGTACATGGATGCCCGATACTTGTGATTTACAACTTTTCAGCGATACGACATTCGAGTTACCAGCCAATTTTTATGACGACTACAACGGTCGTCAAGCCGCTCATGAGCAAAAGATGAGTATCATAAAAGATATGGATTTAGTCTATGATTTAAAAATGGCTGATAAAGAAAATGAAATCCATACAACTACAGGGTTAGAGAATGCCGGACGCAGCATGTATAACAGTATGACACCCGAAGAGAAAGCTGCTTGGGATGCTCATTATGATCCAATCATTCAGAAATTCAAGAAAGACAAACTTTCTGGTAAGCAACTATCTGAATGGAAATATCAACAATATATGCGAGACTATTTACGTGTCATCCATTCCATAGACAGAAATATTGGAGTATTATTGAATTATTTAGAAAAGACAGGATTATTAGAAAACACAATGATTGTCTACACTTCCGACCAAGGATTCTATATGGGAGAACACGGATGGTTCGATAAACGTTTCATGTATGAGGAATCTTTCCGGACTCCTTTATTAATTCGTTTGCCGGGAGGAAAGAAAGGAGATATCGGTGAGTTTGTCCAAAACATTGATTACGGACCGACTATCCTAGATTTAGCAGGAATCCAAATCCCATCCGATATGCATGGTGTTTCCTTTTTGCCTCTGTTACGTGGAGAAAAAGTTGAGAACTGGCGTAAATCACTCTATTACCACTTTTATGAGTACCCTGCGGAGCATTCTGTTAAACGTCATTATGGCGTACGCACAGAACGTTATAAATTAATTCATTTTTATAACGATATCGATAAATGGGAATTATTTGATCTACAAGAAGATCCTATGGAGATGAACAACTTGTATGGAAAAACAGGATATGAGAATATCACTCATCAACTGGAAAAGGAGCTTATACGTTTACAAAAACAATATCAAGACACGAATGCCATGTCGTTTAATAAACAATTAATCCATGAATAAAATTAAATATATACTGTACATTACAGGAGTTTTAGCCTCGTATGACGGGCATAGTCAACCGACAAAGCCCAATATCATAGTTATCAATTGTGATGATATGGGATATGGAGACTTATCTTGTTTCGGAAGTCCTACGATAAAAACCCCGAATATCGACCGGATGGCTATAGAAGGACAAAAATGGAGTAGTTTTTACGTTTCAGCATCAGTCTCCTCTCCTAGCCGTGCCGGATTATTAACAGGCCGCCTAGGAGTCCGTACCGGAATGTATGGAGATCAACGCAGAGTCCTGTTTCCTGATTCCAAAGGGGGATTGCCTTCTGAGGAACTAACGATCGCAGAACTGCTGAAACAAGCCGGATATCATACGGCTTGCATAGGTAAATGGCATTTAGGACATTTACCAGAATACATGCCATTACGTCATGGCTTTGACTATTTTTACGGTTATCCTTATTCCAATGATATGAGCCGGAAGGAACAAATTAAATTAGGCAACACAAAATATCCTTATGAATATATTATTTATGAACAAGAAAAAGAGCTGGAAAGGGAGCCCCAACAATATAATTTAACGCAACAAGTGACGAAAGCTGCTATCCGCTACATTAAATCAAATGAGAATTCGCCTTTTTTCTTGTATTTAGCACACCCTATGCCTCATATGCCTGTATATGCCTCTACTGACTTTCAAGGTAAATCAGCCAGAGGCAAATATGGTGACACCGTAGAGGAACTGGATTGGAGTGTAGGACAAATCTTGCAAACATTAAAATCTGAAGGATTAGATAAAAACACATTGGTTATTTTCACATCTGATAATGGGCCATGGCTTTTATGTAAACAAGAAGGAGGATCACCGGGTCCGTTAAAGGATGGCAAAGCTTCCATGTTCGAAGGAGGGTTCCGCGTTCCATGTATTATGTGGGGAGCAATGGTTAAACCGGGATATATAACGGATATGGCTAGTACATTAGACTTACTACCTACATTTTGTGAGATAGCAGGAATTCCATTGCCTTCAGATCGGCATTATGATGGAATCAGCTTGCTAAATGTATTAAAAGATAAGTCTACTTGTAAACGCGATGTGTTTTACTTTTACAGAGGCAGTGAATTATACGCGATTCGAAAAGGTAAATATAAAGCCCATTTCTCTTATAGACCAGCTTATGGAGCAACGGATAAAATCGTATATGATAAACCTGTTTTATATGATTTAGGTACTGACCCTGGAGAATTATACAATATAGCAGAAGAACATCCGGATATTGTACAGGAATTAACCATGTTGGCCAATGCACATAAAGCTTCATTAAAGATTGCTAAGAGTATCTTCGACCAAAAGTAAACTATATGTCTTATACTATTCGGTGAATTTGTTTCTCTTATTTTTCAAGAAGCAAATTCACTGATTTTATTTTTAGAGAGAAAAGTCTTTTATAAAGTTTCCTACTATACAAAAACATCATCTTTATACATATTTTGCTTTAAAATCGCAGTTTTTTATGTAAGTTTGACCCCTAAAACAATTAAGAAACTGATCGTTAATAAAAATATGAAACACTACAACTTCGACGAAGTTATCGAACGGCATGGGACGAGTTGCGTGAAATTCGACCGTTTGAAAGAGATGTTCGGTGACGAGAATCTGATACCACTATGGGTGGCGGATATGGATTTCCGCACACCGGACTTTATTGTAGAGGCCCTGAAGAAACGTTGTGAGCACGAGATATTCGGCTATACATTCGGCTCCGACGAGTATTACGAGAGTATCATCAATTGGGTACACTACAAACATAACTGGAAAATACAACGGGAATGGATCAGCTATATCCCGGGAATCGTAAAGGGAATCGCTTTCGCTATCCAATGCTTTACGCAAAAAGGAGATAAGGTCATCATCCAGCCCCCTGTTTATCACCCGTTCCGCATCGTTCCGGAAAAAATGAAGCGTGAGGTCGTTTATAATCCGCTAAAGATGGTAGATGGTGTTTATGAGATGGATTTCGATCATCTTGAATCTATTATAGATGATAAATGCAAGGTATTGATCCTCTGCAACCCTCACAATCCGGGTGGGATCGTCTGGAAAAAGGAAACCTTGGTCCGCTTGGCCGAGATTTGCGCCAAGCACAATATTTTGGTTATCTCCGATGAGATTCATGCGGAAATGGCCTATCCTCAGTATACGCATTATCCATTTGCCTCCGTATCGGATACTGCCGCTTCTTGCAGCATAACTTTCATGGCACCGAGCAAGACGTTCAATATCGCCGGTATCGTGACTTCCTACGCAATCGTTCCCAATGATCGCATCCGGGAAGAATTTTATTCTTTCCTTGAGGCCGGAGAGTTTGGCGATGGCACGATCTTCGCTTATACGGCGACAACCGCCGCTTACACCTATGGCGCCGAATGGTTGCAACAAATGCGAATGTATATCATGGAGAATGTACGTTTCGTGGAAGAGTTCATGAAACTACATCTCCCCAAGATAAAAGTTTACCAGCCCCAAGCCTCCTTCCTCGTTTGGTTGGATTGCAGGGAACTGAAATTAAGTCAAGATGAACTCGTACACCTGTTCAAAGACAAAGCCGGACTAGCGCTGAACGACGGAAGTATCTTCGGCCCCGGGGGAGAAGGCCATATGCGTTTGAACATTGGTTGCCCCCGCTCTGTTTTAGATAAAGCGATGAACGCTTTTAAAAAGGCGGTGGATAAGAAATAAAATCGTATCTTTGCGAGCATTTCTATACATATTTAAAATACAAGACAAATGAAAATTACAGCAAACAAATACGTTGCGGTTACATACGACCTGAACGTTGGCGAAGGTGAAGAACGTGAGTTAATGGAAAAAGCGACGGTCGAGGCTCCTTTGAAATTCATCTACGGAACAGGCATGATGCTTCCGGCATTCGAGAAAGCCTTGAACGGGCTGGAAGTAGGTGGCACGTTCAACTTCTCCATCGAGCCAGCCGAGGCTTATGGCGAATATAACGAGGAGCACGTATTGGATCTTCCGAAGAATATCTTCGAGGTGGACGGTAAATTCGACGCCGAGATGATCAAGGAAGGTAATACCGTCCCAATGATGGATTCTAATGGCAACCGTATGAACGGCTCTGTATTGGAAGTGAAGGATGATATCGTGGTAATGGACTTCAACCATCCGTTGGCTGGCGAGACTTTGCATTTCAGCGGCGAGGTAATCGACGTACACGAACCGACAGCGGAAGAGATCGCAGCCTTCTCCGCTCCCGCAGGTGGATGTAGTTGCGGTTGCGACGATTGCGGTAGCGATTGTGGCGATAACCACGAGGGTGGTTGTGGTTGTGGTGGATGCCACTAAATAATGGGAAATTGAGAATTGAAAATTGAAAATTAGGAGAAACGCCTAATCATCGGCTTTTGATTCTCAATTTTCAGTTTTCAATTTTCAATTAGACAAAGCGGTGAATACTTTTGGTAATATTTATAGATTAACATCGTTCGGCGAATCGCACGGCCCCGGTATCGGCGGCGTGATCGACGGATGCCCAGCCGGGATCGAATTAGATACGGCATTCATCCAGCAAGAGCTGAACCGTCGTAAACCGGGACAATCCCGTATCACGACCCCCCGTAAAGAGGATGATGAGGTACAATTTCTTTCCGGCATCTACGAGGGAAAGACAACCGGTACGCCGATAGGTTTCATCATCTGGAACAAAAACCAACATTCCTCGGACTATGACAATATGAAGACGGTTTACCGTCCTTCCCATGCCGATTATACCTATCAAACGAAATATGGAATCCGTGATCCCCGTGGAGGAGGACGTTCGTCCGCTCGGGAAACGATCGCTCGTTGCGTGGCTGGAGCTATCGCTAAACTCGCCCTTAAACAATACGGCATACAGATCCAAGCTTATACCTCGCAGGTCGGCCCGATCCAATTAGCGGGTAGTTACCAAGATTATGATTTAAGCTTGACGGAGGAGAGCGACGTACGTTGCCCGGACCCGAAGACCGCCTCAGAGATGGAAACCTTGATCGCCGAGATCAAATCAAAAGGAGATACGATCGGCGGTGTTATTACCTGTGTGGCGAAAGGGGTTCCCGTCGGATTGGGAGAGCCTGTGTTCGGCAAGTTACATGCCGCGTTGGGACATGCGATGCTTACGATCAACGCCGTGAAGGGCTTCGAGTATGGAGACGGATTCAACGCCGCCTTCTTCCGCGGATCGGAAAGGAACGATCGCTTTTTCAATGATAACGGGCATATCAATACTCGTACCAATAATTCCGGCGGTATCCAAGGAGGGATCTCCAACGGACAAGATATTTATTTCCGGGTAGCCTTTAAATCGGTCGCTACGATCTTGATGGAACAAGAAACGGTTAACATGGAGGGAGAGGATACGATATTAAAGGCACGCGGACGTCATGATCCATGCGTATTGCCTCGTGCGGTACCTATCGTCGAGTCTATGACCGCCATGACTTTATTGGATTATTTATTGATCCAGAAGACACGGGAAAACTTTTAAGACTAATTCTATATGGCTTGGATTCTGTTAATTATAGCCGGATTATTCGAGATCGGCTGGCCGCTGGGCTTTAAATTAGCAAGTATGCATTCCAAATATTTTATTTGGTTTATAGGTTTATCGATCTTATCCATGGGCTTAAGCGGTTATTTCTTATATCTCGCCCAGAAAAGCATCCCGATCGGTACGGCTTATGTAATCTGGACCGGGATCGGGGCTATAGGGACTGTTCTTCTTGGAATCTTGTTTTTCCATGATTCCGCGAATATATTCAGGTTATTGTTCTTATCCTTGATATTGATAGGGATCGTCGGCCTGAAATTAGTCCATTAATCCGGGAGAAAAACACCAGTATTCGCATAGCCTCACGGCAGTATCGGTGTGAACTTACGCCAGTATAGGCGTAGGGCTATGCGGATACCGGCGTTAAACGATGCGGTTATTCATGATGGTAAGGCTCGTTATTCAAGATCGTCATCGCCCGGTAAATCTGCTCGATAAAGATCAATCGGATCATCTGGTGGGAAAAAGTCATCTTGCTCAACGAGATCTTTTCCGATGCCGCCTTATACACGGCCTCACTAAAACCGTAAGGACCGCCCACCACAAATACCAAGCGTTTCGGGACCGTATGCATTTTCTTTTCCAGATAAGTAGAAAATTGCATGGAGGTGAACTCCTTCCCTTTCTCGTCCAGCAACACCAAATAATCGCCGGGCTGCAAAGCCTTTAAAATCAATTCGCCCTCTTTCTCCTTTTGCTGCGCCTCTGAGAGGTTCTTCACGTTCTTTATATCCGGTATGACTTCCATTTCAAAGGGTATATAATGCGTCAAGCGATTTTTATACTCATTGATAGCCTCCACAAAATAACCGGCATCCGTCTTACCAATCACAATCAGTCCAATCTTCATCTACTTACATTTACAGGTTTAGAAAGGCTAAGTTACAAGAAAAATACATACCTTTGCCACTAATTACTCAATAAAATAAAGAAAGCTTATGAAACGACTCTTACTTACATTCGCCTTGATATTCGCATTCGTATGTGCGCAGGCGGCGGATATTACCAGTATATCAAATGCTTTCAAGGCAGGAAATGCCTCCTCTCTATCCGGTGCTATGGATAAGGTGGTGGATGTAGCCTTGCCCGGTTCCTCTAAGAAATGTAACGGAAGTGAGGCCGTCTCTATGTTGTCCTCATTTTTCAGTTCGAATAAGCCTTCCGGATTCTCGGTCGTACATCATGCGGATAAAAAGGAAAGCGGTTTCCTTGTCGGAAAGCTTCCGACGTCTTCCGGTGAGTACCGTGTAAACATCACGTACCGTGCCGAAGGGAATACAGCGATTATACAATCAATCAGAATAGAATAAAAGATGGACAAACTTATTGACGACTTAATCAAATTAGCGTTTGCCGAGGATATTGGCGATGGTGATCATACCACCTTATGTTGCATCCCCGAGACAGCGATGGGGAAAAGCCAGCTGATCATCAAGGAAGATGGCGTATTGGCCGGCGTGGAAATGGCTAAACGTATCTTCCACGACTTCGATCCGGAACTGAAAATGACGGTCTTTATACAAGACGGAGCCGAAGTGAAAAAAGGGGATATAGCGTTCGTGGTGGAAGGTAAGATCCAATCCTTATTGCAGACCGAGCGGTTGATGCTGAACGTTATGCAACGCATGAGCGGTATCGCTACTACGACTCGTAAATACGCCAAGGCGTTAGAAGGCACCAAGACACACGTTCTAGATACTCGCAAGACAACTCCCGGTATGCGTATGATCGAGAAAGAGGCCGTACGTATCGGTGGCGGCATGAACCATCGCATCGGTTTGTTCGATATGATCTTATTGAAAGATAATCATGTGGATTTCGCCGGCGGCATCGAGCAAGCGATCACACGTGCGCAAAACTATCTGAAAGAGAAAGGAAAGAGCCTAAAGATCGAGATCGAGGTTCGTAACTTCGACGAGTTGGAACAAGCCATGAAAGTAGGCGGTATCGATCGTATCATGTTGGATAATTTCAATATCGAGAATACAAAAGAAGCGGTTCGCCGCATCAACGGACGTTTCGAGGTAGAGTCTTCCGGCGGTATCACGTTCGACACATTACGTGATTACGCGGAATGTGGCGTAGACTTCATCTCCGTAGGGGCTTTGACTCACTCCGTGAAGAGCTTGGATATGAGCTTCAAAGCCTGCTAAAACGAAAAACGATCATTCTATAAAAAAACAGCCTTGAGAAGATCAACTTCTTGAGGCTGTTTTTCTATATCTACCCTATTATCTTGATTCACTATCATTTCTGATAGAACTATTATCATTTTTAAAACATTGCCATTCCTTCCTTTCCCGTACTTTTAAGAACAAATTATTCAACCTAAAAATAGTATCATGAAAGAATTGAAAATGTTTATAGATGGCAGATTCATTGAGAATGAGTCTGGGAAATGGATCAAGGTATTGAATCCTTCTACCGAAGAGGTTATTTCACTGATGCCCGACGGGACGGTTGAAGATGCCAGAAAAGCAATCGATGCCGCAGAGAAAGCGCAGAATCAATGGGAAAGAACACCCTCTATAGAAAGGGCGGCTTATCTGACAAAGATAGCGGCAGGCATCCGTAAGAGAGAGAAGGAACTGACCGACATCATCGTCCGTGAAGGAGGCAAAACCCAAGGACTCGCCAATGTTGAAGTTCTTTTTACCGCGGATTATATGGATTACATGGCAGGCTGGGCCCGTCGGTACGAAGGGGAAATCATTCCCAGTGACCGCCCTCATGAAAACATTTTCTTATTTAAGAGACCGATTGGAGTAACGACAGGTATCCTACCTTGGAATTTCCCATTCTTTCTAGTCGCTCGTAAAGCCGCTCCGGCCTTGATCACCGGAAATACGATCGTGATAAAACCTAGCCAGCTTACGCCAGAGAACGCATACGTATTCGCACAGATCGTGGAGGAGGCAGGTTTGCCTGCCGGCGTTTTCAATCTGGTAAATGGACGGGGTAGCGTGATTGGGCATGAACTCGCGGCGAATCCGAAAGTAGGTATGGTTAGTCTGACAGGAAGCGTGGGAGCCGGACAACAAACCATGTCCGCTGCCGCTCCTAATATCACGAAAGTATCTCTGGAGTTAGGAGGTAAAGCCCCGGCTATCGTGATGAAGGACGCAGATATCGATCTTGCTGTTAAGTCTATTATTGCCTCTCGTGTGATCAATACCGGACAGGTATGTAATTGTGCCGAACGGGTTTATGTAGACAAAGCGATAAAAGAGACCTTCATGGAAAAACTAGTCGCCGGCATGAAGCAGGTAAAAGTAGGAAACCCCAATGAGGTCGCGGATCTGGATATGGGACCGCTTATTGAAGCCAGCGCGTTGGAGTCTATGGAGAAAAAAGTAGAGAGAGCGATCCAGCAAGGTGCTAGGCTACTGTGTGGCGGGCATAGGATCGGTACAAAAGGATATTTCTTCGAACCGACCGTTTTGGATTGTGTTACACAGAAAATGGATATCATACAAGAAGAGACTTTTGGCCCCATACTGCCGGTTGTCGAATATTCAGATATCAACGACGCTATCGCATGGGCGAATGATTGCGAATATGGATTGACATCTTCCGTATATACACAAAACTTGGATAATGCATTCAAGGTAATGCGTTCCTTAAAATTCGGGGAGACTTATATTAACCGTGAGAATTTTGAGGCTATGCAAGGCTTCCATGCGGGATGGCGTAAATCCGGAATCGGTGGCGCGGATGGAAAACATGGACTTGAGGAGTATTTGCAAACTCAAGTGGTTTATCTTGAGACAAAGGAATAAAAAATAAGACTAAAGATCCCTTCTTGGGATCTTTAGCATATCTACTTAATCTAACGTCAAATTAAACTCATCCCTCAAACGGCCCAAGGTAGGATTTATCTTCATCAGCAACTCTAGCTTTTCCGTGGATGTATAAGCCAAATGCTTCTCATTTCCCTCTACGATCCGGACACGCATCTGGATACGGCTATTAGTAAGATGCTGGCGGAGAAATGGCAGGATATGGATCGCGTTATTGATCAATTCCTCTTGCTGCCCCGGGTTATGTACGGCTACCTCGAAATAATAATTCTCTTGCAAGGTAGGCTTGCAATTGATCATCGTATTCTTAAGATACACTTTCTTGTCAATCGTTGCGGCGTAATTATCCCATTCACGAACCAAGGAATCATTGTCAAAGGGAGTTACTACCTCCTTTACGTTCGTTGTCGCTTGTTGAACGGTTTGTTGCTTAGGCTTCTCCACTCCGATCTCCTTCATGGAGATTCCCATCGGACGAGCCGTTCTACGAACCGGATTAGGCGCTGTAGACGGAGGTGGCGCAGGAACCGAGCTCGGCATGTGCGTACTCATAACTTGTGGAGCACCGGCCGCTGCCGTAACTGAAGGAACTTGAGGCGGCTGTTGAGGCTTCCCGCTATTCACCGCTTGAGAAGACGGATTCGTCCCAGCAATCGGCTCAATTAACGCTTTTTTTTTATCGTCGGCGGCCACCTGTGTTAATTGACAGAGCTGAATCAACGTCAATTCCAATAAAAGACGCTTATTGCGGCTGGCACGATAATTCAAATCGCACGTATTCGCCAGCTCTATCGCCTTGAACAGAAGTTGATCCGGACAACGTTTCGCCATCTCCTTATATCGTTCCCGTATAGAAGCACCCACCTCGAATAGCACCAAGGTGGACTCATCCCGACATACCAATAAATCCCGGAAATGCCCGGCCAAACCGGTTATGATATTCTGCCCGTCGAATCCTTTGCCTAATATCTCGTTCAAGATCAATAAAGATGCCCGCACATTGCCGGATAAGATCGCATCCGTCAGACGAAAATAATACTCATAATCCAGCACGTTCAAGTTATCGATAACCGCTTGATACGTAATATTGCCATTCGTGAAACTTACCACTTGGTCAAAGATAGACAAAGCGTCGCGCATACCTCCATCCGCTTTCTGGGCGATCACGTTCAAGGCTTCCGGTTCCGCTGTTACCCCCTCCTGCGAAGAGACATATTGCAGATGTTCCACCATGTCGGCGATGGATATACGGGAGAAATCATAGATCTGACAACGAGAAAGGATCGTGGGAAGCACCTTATGCTTCTCGGTCGTAGCCAAGATAAAGAGAGCATGATGCGGAGGTTCCTCCAATGTCTTCAAGAACGCGTTGAAAGCGGCGGTCGTCAACATATGGACCTCGTCAATAATGAAGACTTTGTATTTACCGATTGGAGGCGGGATACGCACTTGGTCAATCAAGGTACGAATATCGTCCACCGAGTTGTTGGAAGCTGCGTCCAGCTCATGGATGTTATAAGAACGCTGTTCGTTAAACGCCCGGCAGGACTCGCACGCATTACAAGCCTCGCCATCCGCCGTCGGATTCAAGCAATTGATCGTCTTCGCAAAGATACGGGCACACGAGGTCTTTCCTACTCCACGAGGACCGCAAAACAGGTAAGCATGCGCTAATTTGTTACTTTGTATCGCGTTTTTCAGCGTAGTGGTAAGAGACTTCTGCCCTACTACACTCCGAAAAGTGGACGGGCGATATTTTCTTGCCGATACAATATAATTATCCATTCTCTGCTTTTTATTGATAAGACAAAGATAAACAAAATAATTCATTATCTTCGCGAAAACGATGTTCCGATGTCACGCATAAAAGAGTTTTACATAAAGTATCTATCGTGGATCAACGCTTATTGGTTGGTTACCATCGTGTTCCTTATCGTCACCTTTACGGTGGGCGATAGCAGCCTGTATAAACGCTATACGTACGACGAGAAAATACGCGGCTTGGAGAAAGAGATTAAACATTACCAAAAGGAGATCGAGATCAACAGCAAGAAATTAAACGACCTGCATACGGACAAGGAGGGACTGGAACGTTTCGCCCGTGAAGAGTATTTTATGAAAAGGTCGAACGAGGATGTTTTTATTATCAAGGACAAATAAATGAATCAACAAATCAGATCGATTATTTTCGGCGTAGCGGGATTACTCGTATTAGCCGGTGCCGTATTGTTTCTTACTCATTGGGCTGTCGCCCCTTATTTATTCGCTGTCGGTGCGGCGGGTATAGCCGTTTGCTATCTGACCCTTCCGGTTAAGGACTTGGACTTTCGTCGCCGTCGGCTCCACCGTTTCAACGTATTCGCCGGACTTCTAATGATCGTATCTTCTGGCTTTATGTTCAACAACCGTACCGAGTGGATCCTTTGCTTGAGCGTAGCCGCTATCTTACAAGTATATACCGCTTTCGTTACTCCTAAAGAGTAATTGGCCGCAAAACGCAGTGACATGATACAGATTTACTTCACACGTAATTAACAATTAAAAGAACGTGTGTAACATGTCAAACAAGTTAAGAGAACGTAAAAATTACAGCATGGAGTTCAAGCTCCGTATGCTGAAGGAGTATTATGAGAGTGGCTCAACCAAGTACAGGCTATGTAAGAAATATTCGGTTGATTACGTGACCTTCAGTCGCTGGGAAGGTTATTTTGAGTCAAAAACGCTATCTTTACCGTCCGATCTGACAGAGTTAGAGCATCAGGTATATATGGCACGAAAGAAATCCGAATCATCCAAGGCGACCGGTCCCCAAACGGAGAGCGAGAGGCTCCGGGAGGAGAACTTGCGCCTACGCAAGGCGTTGGCCTACTCAGAGTTGCGCAATGAGGCTCTGCATGAGCTTCTTAAGATCGGTCGGGAACAATATGGCATCGACCTGCTAAAAAAAGCTGGCGCCAAGCGGTAGACAACCTTCGGCTCAGGCATCCCAAGGAATCGATCGGTAGCCTGAGCGGGCTGTTTGGCTAGACAAGAGAAGGTTATTACTCCGTGAGCAAGGAGAAACGCATGCGCAGGGAATTGTCAGAGAAAGAGATACTTGACACCGTGAGGGATATCCGGCATGAGGCTCCGGGCATCGGGGCGTACAAGCTGTACCTGATGCTCAAGGAACTCTATCCGGACGAGATGCGTGGCCGGGACTGGTTCTACGGGCTGATGCACGAGTCACACCTGATGCTGAAGCCCGGGAAGCGCCGTCACACGACAAGCTCCAACCATCCTTACAGGAAGTACAAGAACATGATCAAGGGATTGACCGTCAACAGGATCAACCAATTGTGGGTGGCCGACATCACCTATATCGACACCGATGAGGGCGTGGCCTACCTGCATCTCCTGACGGACGCGTTCACGCATGAGATCATAGGCTGGGTCCTTTCCGACAGCCTAGTCGCCTCCAATACCGTGACGGCTCTGGACATGGGTATCTCGCACGTGTCACCCCTAGGGTTCGATGGACTGATCCACCACTCCGACCGCGGCGTTCAATATTGTTGTAATCAATATATTGATCGTCTACAGGCCATTAAAGCCACGATCAGCATGACGGAGGACTACAAGCCTACCGACAACGCGATCGCCGAGCGGGTCAACGGCATCATCAAGCAGGAATGGCTCTACAGGATGAAACGCCCCCCGGACGTGGTGGTCGCAAGGGATTTGTTGGCGAGGATCATAGACTTCTACAACAATAGGAGACCGCATAGGAGCAACAGGGACATGCTCCCACCTGTCAGGTTCCGAGAAGCTCTGACTTGTATGTGATCGCTCAATGGAGGCTTTGCGCCTCCAGCCGCGAGGCTTCCTCCGCAGTGGTTTTTTCATGGTTGTTTTGCATGGAAAAAGAAAAACGGTATTTTTGCCGCTGTGAACCGGTTCAGGAAACAACTTTCAACCCTGTGAAGTTTTTCAGGAGAAGCTTCTCTAAGATGTGAAGTACCTTAGAAAATAACAGTAAAATCTGTGAAGTAAATTTAGGCATAGTCACAGTGCTACTGACCCGACCGATGAATATATACTGACCAGGCCAACGCAGTATATATTACTTTGCAGATACAGTATATCTTCTATAAAAAATCCCCGGTAAGTACCGTTAAAAAAGGGTGTATCAAACGTTCCTTTGATACACCCTTTCTTTTATAAATTCTATTAATAGCTTACTTGGCCGGAGAGGAATAATTCTTATTCAAGTATTCCAGCAATTCGCCTGTGATATCATAGGAATCGCCAGCCAAAAGGATATTATCTCCTACCGTATTGCTGAATACCACTTGATAGCCTCTACCCAGATTGAAAGCCTTCAATTGAGAAACAACCGTATCGCGTAATTGCTCGTTCAACTTCTGCTGCTCTTGCATCAACTCTTGAGCCAATTGGTTATCTAAGTTCTGCAACTCTTGTTGCTTATTCAATAAACGTTGTTGCTCTTGCTCCGCCCTCTCACGGGTAAGGAAAGCGTTATTTTCTACCTTACGCTGGAAATCTTGCATCTCGCCTTGTAAACTACGGGCTTTCTGGGTGATGTTAGCACGGGAATTCTCTTGTTTCTTCAAGATGATCTCGTTCAGATCCTTGGAATAATTGTAATTAAGTAACAGGGAATCCACATTTACATAAGCGATCGGAAGTAAGGCCGTTGTGTCTCCCGCTGACGCGAATGTTCTTGTTACGCTTGATTCTTTCTTGCCGGAAAATTGCATAATATACAAGATTACGACAGCCACCGCTAGCACACCGTTAATAACGTAGTTAATGTTCTTCATAAAGTGCAATTTAAATCTTATTTTTTTATTCTTTTATTTCGTTCATGATGTCATAGAGTCCCTTTTGCTTCACCGCCATACGATCCATGGTCTTCGCACAAAATATACCTTTCTTACCCAACGCCCTGTTTCCTTCGATATGCGTATTCGGGAACCTTCCTCCCTTTTTCAACAGCACTTTTATCGATAGCAACACGACACTGATAACAAGAATTATGACCGTAAATAATAACGTTGTAAGCATTTTCTCTATATTTGTGGACGCAAATATAAGAGTTTAAGTGATTACTAAGTGTCTTTTTGGCATTTTATTCTACTTTTTTTCGAACTAAGCTCTTTCAGTTGCGGTTTTATTAACTTTAGAGTAACATCTATAATACATTGTAACATTATGAAGATTACTGATTTAAAGCCTACTATCGTATGGAAGTTCTTCCATCAAGTAACCCAAGTGCCTCGCCCCTCAAAAAAGGAAGGCAAAATGATTGAATTCCTAGAATCATTCGCGAAAGAGTACAAAATAGCTATCAAGAAAGATGAAGCCGGCAACCTTTTAATGTCAAAGCCTGCCACTCCGGGAATGGAGGATCGTCCGGTAGTCGTATTGCAGTCTCACATGGATATGGTTTGCGAGAAAAATAACGGTACGAAACACGATTTCGACAATGATCCGATCGAGACGATCGTCGACGGCGAATGGCTGCGTGCCAACGGCACTACTTTGGGAGCCGATAATGGTATCGGTGTAGCGGCCGAGTTGGCTTTGCTTGCCTCCGATGATATCCAACACGGTCCGATCGAATGTTTGTTCACAGTAGACGAAGAAACAGGTTTGACCGGAGCGAAAGCCTTGAAAGAAGGTTTCATGACCGGAGATATCTTGTTAAATCTCGATAGCGAGGACGAGGGAGAGATCTTTATGGGTTGCGCCGGAGGTAAAGACACACAAGCGACTTTCCATTATGAGCCAGTTCCTACGTCCGATAAGATGCAGTATTTCCGTATCGATGTGAAAGGGTTGAATGGCGGTCACTCCGGTGGCGAGATCCACAAAGGATTAGGCAATGCCAACAAGATATTGGTTCGTTTCTTATTCTTATTGAAAAAGAAATATGATTTCGTTCTTTGCTCTATCGATGGAGGAAACTTACGTAACGCAATCGCTCGCGAGGCACACGCCGTGATCGGCTTGCATCCGGAAAATAAGGAGGATGTACGTATCTTGCTGAACCATTTCGCCGCCGACGTTGAAAATGAGTTGAAACATGTAGACCCGAGCGTTCAGTTAGCGATGGAGTCCACGGATCGTCCGGAGTATCATATCGACAATGCCACCGCCGAGAAATTAATCTACGCCTTGCACGCTTGTCCGCACGGCGTAATCGGTATGAGCCACGATATAGAAGGCTTGGTAGAGACTTCTACCAACCTTGCTTCCATAAAGATGAAAGAAGGCAATACGATCTTGATCGGTACCAGCCAGCGTAGCTCTATCGAATCATGCAAGATCGCTATCGCCAATACGGTAGCCTCCACGTTCCTATTGGCTGGAGCAGATGTAAAACATGGCGACGGCTATCCGGGATGGGCCCCGAACCCCGACTCTAAGATCTTGAAGATTGCACAGGAGACTTACAAACGCCTATTCAACAAAGACGCCAAGATCATGGCCATCCACGCCGGATTAGAGTGCGGTTTGTTCTTGGAAAAATATCCGAAACTGGATATGATCTCTTTCGGGCCTACTTTGCGTGACGTACATTCACCCAACGAGCGTATCGAGATCGCTACGGTCGGTTTATGGTGGAGCCACCTTCTTGAATTATTAAAGAGCATCCCCGCAAAATAAACCAACGTTTTTTGCGTTATAAAAAGAGGAAAGACACGATAACCGTGTCTATCCTCTTTTTTTATGTTAATGTCTTGCAACTTTTTTATGATAATTTTGTTTATCTATTGAAACAAGAACACAAGATATTTACAGTTAACATTTACGAAAATGAAAAGATTAACGATAACGCTATTTATACTCGCGACGCTTCTGTTGAACATGCTTCCGGCATGCGACGGTTTGGATGATCATTATTCCACCAACCCGACTTACCGGCTAAGCTTCTCGACAGACACGCTCGCTTTTGATACGATCTTCAGTACGATCGGTTCTACCACCCGTCAATTTATGATCTACAATAAAAATAGTGAACCTCTGAGCATTGAGTCCATCATGCTGGCCAGTGGAGAGGCTACCGGCTTCCGCATGAATGTGGATGGACGCAAAGGTAGCTCATTTAATAATGTAGGGATACTCGCCAACGACAGCATGTATGTATTCGTGGAAGTAACGGTCGATCCGAATGGTGGCAATCAACCTCTGTTGATACAGGATTCCGTACTTTTCACCGTGAATGGCATCCGTCAATCCGTATTATTGGAAGCCTATGGGCAGGATGTTAATCTTTACAAAGGCGGTGTTACGATTACAAAAGATTCTATCCTCACGGCCAATCGTCCTTACTTGATCTACGATAGTTTGGTTATCGCTAAAGGGGTTTCATTGAATATCGAGAAGGGGGCTACTTTCTATATGCATGATAAAGCGAGCCTGATCGTTCACGGCTCCATGAACGCTTTAGGCACCTTGGATGAGCCTATCACTTTCCGAGGCGATCGTTTGGATTATATACTAAATGATATATTACCGTATGACCGGACTCCCGGGCAATGGGGAGGCATTACCTTTAAGGCGGATAGCTACGGGAATGTCTGGGATAATGTAATCGTACGTAATGGTACCTCCGGTGTATATTGCGAGCCTTCCACCCCGGACCGGCCAAAGATCAAGATAAACAACTCACAGATCACGAATATGGGGAGCGATCTATTCTTCGCCATCAATTGTGATGTTATCGCTACAAATACGGAATTCAGCAATGCCGGAGGAAGTGTACTCACTTTAGTCGGTGGTAAATATTACTTCGCTCACTGTACGATGGCTAATTACATGAGTTTAACCAAAAGGGAAATGGCCAGCGAGACTGTTCCTTTGGATAGTAAATGCCTGTACTTGCTCAATAACGTAACAGTAGACGGAAATGGCCCGTATCCTATCACGCAAGCTTATTTTGACAATTGCACTATCGATGGAAGTTACGATGTCGAATTAAAAGCAGATGGCAGTACAGATTTCGATTATCGGTTCAATCACTGTGCGCTTAAGGCCAAAGAATCCTCCAGCGATCACTTCAAGGAGGTCTTGTTTATCAAAAAGACTCCTTCCTATCGGAAAGTAGGAGGCAAGCAAAATAAATACACCTATGATTTCCGGCCAGATTCCGTATCGACTACCGGAGTCGGAAAAGCAGATCCCGAGATAACGAAGAATTATCCGATCGATCGTTACGGTGTCAACCGGCTAACCAGTTCGAACGGCCCGACCATAGGAGCCTACGAGTTTGTTCAGGAAGAGACCGAAGATTCAAACGAATAAGAATACATTACATATTAACAATTAATCAAAGCTTTAACTATGAAGATTTTTATGTTTTTTCTTTTATTCTTTGCCTCCCCTCCGTTATTTGCCCAAGCTACGTTCAAGGTCATGACCTATAATGTGGAGAACTTTTTCGACACAAGGGATAATCCAACCAAGAATGACGATGAATTTCTACCTTCCGGCAACCGGTACTGGACACAAAGCCGCTACTATCATAAGCTACAACAAATAGCGAAAGTAATAAGCGCTGCCGGGGAATGGAGCACACCGGCCTTAATAGCTCTTTGCGAAGTCGAGAATGACTCCGTCCTGTCTCATCTTACCCGTCGCACACCGCTCCGCTGGCAGGATTACCGATATATTATCACTCAAAGCCCCGATCCCAGAGGTATTAATGTCGCTCTTCTTTATCAACGAGATCAATTCTTTTATTTACGACATGAATCCATTCCAATTCGTTTTTCCGGGAACAAACACAAATTAACCCGAGATATCCTACACGTATATGGAAAGATCATAACAGGCGATACCTTAGATGTTTTCGTGTGTCATTTCCCCTCCCGCTACGGAGGAGAAAAAGAAAGTGAAAAGGATCGTTTTGACGCGGCCCGCACTTTACGGGGATCTAGCGATTCCCTGTTACTGATACGAGAAAAACCGCAGATACTCATTATGGGAGACTTCAATGATACCCCTCAAGACAGAAGTATTTCCGAGATATTCGCTGCCCAAGCCTTTCCTGAAAATACGCAGATTACAGATTCCACATCTTGTACCTATTATAATTTGTTCGCAAGCCCCCATATAACTCAATTCCCGGGTAGTCATAAATTCCAAGGCGAATGGAGCCAACTCGATCAAATAATCGTAAACCGGGATCTCATCACGCAAGAGTCTTCCATGCATATCATTCCGGAAAGCATCCACATATTCGCTCCTGATTTTTTATTGACTAAGGATAAAACATGGCGGGGGGTACGTCCTTTTCGAACCTATTACGGCTTTAAATATGAGGGCGGTTTTAGTGACCACCTGCCATTAGTCATCGATTTCCAAATATGCCCGTAAAAACACGTACGTGTTTTCCATAGACACAAAAAACACTATCTTTGTATCACAAAATACGTAATACCTATGAATATTAGATCCATATATCTAGCCGGTCTATTCGCGATCATCGGCTCCCACATAATCAACACAAACGCCCAGCAACTTAGGAATCCTTTCGATTTCCCGATCTTACTGAGCGGAAATTTCGGTGAGTTAAGAAGTAATCATTTCCATTCCGGAATAGACTTCAAGACACAAGGGGTAGAAGGTAAACCCGTACATACGGTACAAGAAGGATACGTATCACGTATATCCGTAAGTCCATGGGGCTACGGTAACGGGCTTTACATCACACACCCGGATGGAACGACCACCGTATACGGCCATCTACAAAAATTCTCGAAGAAAATAGCGAATTATGTAAAAGAGCAACAATACGCACAAGAAAGTTTCAATGTAAATCTCTTCCTTACGCCGGATTTGCTTCCTGTCGAGAAAAATGAAGTCGTAGCGTTAAGCGGCAATACCGGAAGCTCTGGTGGACCTCATCTCCATTTTGAGGTACGAGACACCGAGACCGAGGAAGTCATGGACCCCTTGGATTATTTCTCGGATCGGATAACCGATACCCGTCCTCCTAAAATCCAAGGAATACAGATCGTCCCCATCGAAGGAAAAGGCGTAGTAAACGGCAAAAGCAAGAAGCTTGAGATAAAACCCGTCACGGCGAAAAACGGGAAACAGACAATCACTGGAAAAATCGAGGCATGGGGAGAAATAGGGCTCGCTGTAAAAGCCTATGATTATATGGATAATACGACTAACATTTATGGCGTACGAGAAATCACGCTCACGGCAGACAGCCAAGTGATTTTCCATAGTAATCTCGATAGGTTCGCATTTGACGAGACCCGTTATCTGAACACATTCACAGATTACGAAGAATGGAAAGATCATCGCTCTTTCTATATGCGTAGTTTCATCGAGCCGGGAAACCGTCTACGCTTCCTTGAAAGCGTAAACCGGGGAATCTTGCGTATAGATGAACCTCGTACCTATCATTTGACGTATACACTTGCTGACGCTTTCGGCAATGCCACCCGTTTATCCATCTGGATCGAGGGAAAGAAACAAGAGATCCCCCAGATCGATACGACTCATACAGAATTATTCCATTGGGGTGGCGAGAATAGGTTCGGCGCTAAAGGCATCCGTCTCGTCATGCCTAAAGGTAATCTATATAATGACCTCTACTTCCGCTATTCGGTGAAAGAAGATAGTACCTCATTATCAGCCACCCACATATTGCACGATAAGCCAATCCCTTTGCATGGAACGGCCCAGTTATCACTATTCTTGCAAAGCGATACGCTTGAGAATAAACAACAATATGGTGTGGTTCGCTTACAAAACGGACGTGCCTCTTGGATGGGCGGTACATACCGTAATGGCTGGATCGACGCAAATATCAAGGAATTGGGCAGTTATAAGATACAACAAGATACAAAGGCTCCGGTTATCACGCCGATCAACCAACAGACGTGGATCAACAAACAGAACTTCATATTCCGTTTGTCCGATAACTTAAGCGGGGTACAAACCTACCGGGGAGAAATAGACGGGCAGTTTGTCTTATTCGAGATGAATAATAAATCGGTTATTACCTATCGCTTCGATAAAGAAAGACTGCAAAGAGGTAAGCACGAACTTAAATTAATCGTAACGGATGCTTGCGGAAATGAGTCGATTTATACACATCCGTTCACGTGGTAGAACGATTTATCGCATTTTTTAGGCAAAATATAAGTCCTTTGATTGCTTTACTTTAAGAAATTCGTATATTTGTTTCTTGTATATTTATCGTATTGAGTAGATTGCTCAACAATAAACACAATAATATTATAAACATGGAAAACAACGACTTATTAGAAATGGTAAGAAGTAAGGCACAAGGATGGCTTACGAAAAGTTATGATGCGGAAACTCGTGCTCAAGTTCAAGCGTTACTTGACAACGAAGATCCTACTGAGTTAATCGAGTGTTTTTATAAAGACCTAGAATTCGGCACAGGCGGATTACGCGGAATCATGGGGGTAGGTTCAAATCGTATGAATATATATACGGTTGGTGCGGCCACCCAAGGTTTATCCAACTATCTGAAAAAGGAATTCGCAGATCTTGAGCAGATAAAGGTTGTCATCGGTCACGATTGCCGTAACAACAGCCGTAAATTCGCTGAAATATCAGCCGATATCTTCTCCGCTAACGGAATCAAGGTTTATTTATTCGAAGACCTGCGTCCGACTCCGGAAATGTCATTCGCTATCCGTAAACTGGGATGCCAGAGCGGTATCATCTTGACGGCTTCTCACAATCCGAAAGAATACAACGGATACAAGGCTTATTGGGATGATGGCGCACAAATGATCGCCCCGCACGATAAGAATACGATCGCCGAGGTTAACAAGATCCGTAACGCTAGCGAGATTAAATTCAAAGGAAATAAAGAATTGATCGAGATCATCGGACAAGCGATCGATGATGAATATATCAAGGAATTAACAACGATTTCTTTGTCTCCGGAGGCTATTTCCCGTCATAAGGACATGAAGATCGTGTATACTCCAATTCACGGAACAGGTGTTAAATTGGTTCCTGCCGCTTTGAAAGCTTACGGATTCACGAACATTATCCATGTACCGGAACAAGATGTTGTTAGCGGTGATTTCCCGACGGTTATCTCTCCGAACCCGGAAGAGCCGGCTGCTTTAGCTATGGCTGTAGAGAAAGCAAAAGAGACTGACGCTGAATTGGTAATGGCTTCCGATCCGGACGCAGACCGTGTAGGTGCCGCCGTTAAGAATAACGAAGGCGAATGGGTACTTTTGAATGGTAACCAAACCGCTTTGATGTTCGTTTACTATTTAATCACCCGCTGGAAAGAGTTAGGTAAGATCAATGGTAAAGAATATATCGTAAAGACAATCGTTACGACAGAGACGATCAAGACGATCGCCGAGCGTAATGGCGTAGAAATGTACGATGTTTATACAGGCTTCAAATGGATCGCTAACGTTATGCGTGAGAACGAAGGCAAGAAAAACTATATTGGTGGTGGCGAGGAAAGCTACGGATTCCTTTGCGAGGATTTCGTTCGCGATAAAGACGCTGTTTCCGCTTGCGTTATCTTAGCCGAGATCGCAGCTTGGGCAAAAGATCAAGGTTTGAGTTTGTATCAATTGCTTCAGAAGATTTACGTGGAATACGGCTTCTCTAAGGAGAAAGGTATCTCTGTCGTGAAGAAAGGCAAGAGTGGAGCGGAAGAGATCGAGGCTATGATGAAAAAGTTCCGCGAGAACCCATTGACAGAGATCGCAGGCTCTAAGGTAACTTATTTCTACGATTACTCTACATTGAAAGGTAAGGACTATGCAGAGAACGAAACCGTTACATTAGATATGCCTACTACCTCTAATGTGCTTCAATACTTCACGGAAGATAATACGAAAGTATCTATCCGTCCTTCCGGAACAGAACCGAAGATCAAATTCTATTGCGAGGTTCACTCCAAGGTAAAGAGTATCGATGAATTGCCGGAGGCAGAGAAAGCGGCAGAAGAAAAGATCAATCAGATCAAGGCTTCTTTAGGGATCTAATCGAACTTAATTATTACATATAGAGGCAAGGGCGAGAATCGTTCTTGCCTCTTTTTATTCTATCAGATCAAATCAGACTTACTGAAACAAAACGGCAACAAGGCCGTCGCGCTCGGAACGAGATACGCTTCCTCTTTTCCACAAAGAAGGACTTTCATAGGTTTGTTATAACGTTGCTCGGTTTCCAACATCACTTGCCGGCAGGCACCACAAGGCGTGATAAGATCCACACGTTCCCCATCCTTCATAGCCGCGATCGCCAAAATCTGAACTGCCGCATCCGGATAACGTGCTCCCGCATAAAATAAGGTGGTCCGCTCCGCGCAAAGCCCAGACGGATAGGCTGCGTTTTCCTGATTATTTCCGGAAAGTATCTCCCCATTCTCCAATAGAACCGCCGCTCCCACATGAAACTTGGAATAAGGAGCATAAGCTTTTTTCGAGGCTTCAAAAGCGGCCTCGTACAATTGCCTATATATATTGTCCAATTCTCCTACCGCATAGACCTCTACCCGGGTCTCTAATTTCAATTCTTTCATTTTCTTGATTGTTTTAATGTTTTGAAAGAAACATAACTATAATTCTTATAGGCTATAAATATAAAAAGAATATATTAATTTCGCACCCACATCATAGAATATACCTTAATATAGAACAAAGACATATGCATTCAATGCTTCTTACATCCGATAAAGACCCGATGGGCGCCGCTATCATCGATTATCTCGCACATGGAAAAGCGAGCAAACTCCGTGTATTCTCCTCCATGTTCGATGAAGATGAGATTCCCGTGAATCAATTATTCCGGACTTTCCAAGAAATGCCCTCCTTGGAACAGAAAGCCCTTCAACTCAGTACAGGTAAAATATTGGATGTTGGTGCCGGAAGTGGATGCCACACCTTGGCTTTACAGGAAATGGGTAAAGAGGTTACCGCTATCGACATATCCCCTCTTTCCATAGAGGCCATGAACAAACGGGGCGTAAAAGACGCCCGCTTACAGAATTTTTTTGACAGGAGCTTAACCGGACCATTCGATACCATTCTTCTCTTAATGAACGGTTCCGGGATTATCGGTAAACTGGAAAATCTCCCGGCTTTCTTTCACCGCTTAAAAGAGGTTCTAGCCCGGGACGGACAGCTTTTACTTGACTCTAGCGACTTAAGTTATTTATTTGAAGATGAAGACGGGAATCTGGATATCGCCCCCGAGGATGATTATTTCGGAGAGATCGATTTCCGCATGCAATATAAAAGTATCAAAGGGGATTCATTTGATTGGTTATATATAGATTTCAACACGCTGAATCTATACGCAAGGCAAGCCGGCTTTAAAGCGGAAAAAATAGAAGATGGGGAGCATTACGATTATCTAGCCCGTATCTCCTATTTTTAACCCATCAATTCCCAATAGATATGTATTTTCTTTTATATATTTGTCCGGTAAAATCGGATCGAAAAGAACAGTTATGCGTTTATCCCTTCATTTTTTAGGTATATTATTATTGTCCCTCGCCTGTTTAAGCGCAGGGGCAGAAAGCCAGCGGAAGCTGACTTCCTATCAAAAATACATCAGTAAATACAGTGATTTGGCGATTCAACACCAAAAGAAATATCGCATTCCGGCAAGTATCACCTTAGCGCAAGGATTACTGGAATCCGGAGCTGGGCAAAGCGACTTGGCCAGACGCTCCAACAATCACTTCGGTATCAAATGCCATTCGGACTGGCGAGGCGGCAGGGTCTATCACGACGACGACCTGCGGGGAGAGTGCTTCCGGAAATACAAACGAGTAGAGGATTCTTATGATGACCATTCCCGCTTCCTCGCCGAACGCTCCCGCTACGAACGCCTGTTCAAATTAAACATCAAGGATTACAAAGGCTGGGCCAAAGGACTACAAAAATGCGGTTACGCCACCGATCGTGCTTACGCAAATAAATTAATCAAGGTTATCGAAGATTATGAGTTATACCGCTTTGACTCCGGTAAGGGAACAAAGAAGACCTCTACCAAGAAGCAAAATCTTCCGGTGTTCAATTATCAAGTCTATCGTACCCACGGTTTGATCTATGTATACGCTAAGGATAACGACAGTTTCGACCAGATCGCCCGAAGCATGGGATTCAAGGCCAAGCAGTTGATGAAATTCAACGAGGTGCCCGAGGACTTCCCGTTGCAGGAAGGCGATATCGTATATCTGGAAAAGAAAAAGAAGAAAGCGGACAAGCCGAATTACGACCACGTGGTACAAGTCGGAGAGTCTATGCACAGTATCGCACAGATGTACGGAATCCAGATCAAGAGTCTGTATAAAATGAATAAAAAAGACAAAGATTACATCCCGGAGGAAGGAGATGTCTTAAAACTTAGATAAGTAACATAAAAAAGTATTACCTTTGCGGTTCAAATAATATAGTACAATGAGTGATCAACGTTATAACCTGCGAGGCGTTTCCGCTTCAAAAGAAGATGTTCACAACGCGATAAAGAACATCGATAAGGGAATTTTTCCGAAAGCGTTCTGTAAGATCATCCCCGATATCTTAGGCGGTGATCCTGAATATTGTAATATTATGCATGCGGATGGCGCCGGTACCAAATCGTCCTTGGCGTATATGTACTGGAAAGAGACCGGAGATCTTTCGGTGTGGAAAGGTATCGCCCAAGACGCTCTTATCATGAATATCGACGACCTGCTTTGTGTAGGTGCCGTAGACAATATCTTGGTCTCTTCTACAATTGGACGTAACAAGCTGTTGGTTCCGGGCGAGGTGATCTCGGCGATCATCAATGGAACAGATGAGTTGCTGGCAGAGTTACGTGAGATGGGCGTTGGTTGCTATGCGACAGGTGGCGAGACCGCAGACGTTGGCGACTTAGTTCGTACCATCATCGTAGATAGTACGGTCACTTGCCGCATGAAACGTTCGGACGTAATCGACAATAAGAATATCCAAGGAGGAGACGTGATCGTAGGTCTGGCATCTTCCGGACAAGCCACTTACGAGAAAGAATACAATGGAGGTATGGGTAGCAATGGTTTGACCTCTGCCCGCCATGATGTCTTCTCCAAGTATTTAGCGCAGAAATATCCGGAAAGCTACGATGCCGCCGTTCCCGAAGAATTGGTTTACTCCGGAGGATTGAAACTTACGGATAAGATCGAGGAATTAGGGATAGACGCCGGAAAGATGGTGCTTTCGCCGACACGTACCTATGCGCCGGTAATTAAGGTATTGCTTGATAAACTACGCTCTCAAATCCATGGCATGGTACATTGTTCGGGAGGGGCTCAGACAAAAGTTATGCACTTCGTAGAGAACAAGCGTGTAACCAAGGACAATCTCTTCCCTATCCCACCGTTATTCCGCACGATTCAGGAGCAGAGCGGTACGGACTGGAGCGAGATGTACAAGGTATTCAATATGGGACACCGGATGGAGATCTACATCGCTCCCGAGCATGCGGAAGAAGTAATCAGCATCTCAAAAAGCTTTGGTATTGATGCGCAAATCGTGGGTTTCGTAGAGGAAGCTGATAAAAATGAATTGATTATCGAAAGCGAGAAAGGTCGCTTCACCTATTAATAAAGATAAATGGCCGAAAATAGTTTACTTGGTAAATTAGACGGATTAGTGAGCCGTTTCGAGGAAGTCGGTACGCTTATTACCGACCCGGCGGTGATCGCCGACATGAAACGGTTCGTAAAACTGAACAAAGAGTACCGTGATTTGGAGAAAATCGTGGGAGCTCGTTCGGAATACGTGAAAGTATTGAACGGGATCGAGGAAGCGAAAGCCTTGCTTGAGTCCGAGCAAGATCCGGAAATGCGGGAAATGGCCCGTGAGGAGCTGGATACCTGCAACGAACGTATTCCCGCTTTGGAAGAAGAGATAAAATTATTGCTCGTTCCCGCTGATCCGCAAGACGACAAGAACGCGATCGTTGAGATACGAGGAGGAACGGGAGGTGACGAAGCCGCCCTTTTCGCCGGTGATCTATATCGTATGTACGTGAAGTATTGCGAACTGAAGGGATGGAAAATAAGCGTGTCTAGCTTTAGCGAAGGCTCATCCGGCGGTTTTAAGGAAATCATCTTCACGGTATCGGGCGAGAAAGTATACGGAACGTTGAAGTATGAGTCCGGTGTACACCGTGTACAGCGTGTACCGGCTACGGAGACGCAAGGACGTGTACATACCTCCGCCGCCACGGTCGCCGTATTGCCTGAGGCGGATGAATTTGATGTTGAGATTAATGAAGGGGAGATTAAATGGGATACCTTCCGCTCCGGTGGTGCCGGTGGTCAGAATGTAAACAAGGTGGAATCAGGTGTCCGTCTGCGTTATGTCTGGAAGAACCCCATTACAGGTGTGAGTGAGGAAATCTTGATCGAATGTACGGAGACACGAGACCAACCGAAGAACAAAGAAAGGGCGCTTACCCGTCTTCGTTCGTTTATTTATGACAAGGAACACCAGAAATACCTAGACGATATCGCCAGCAAGCGTAAGACCATGGTATCTACCGGTGACCGCTCCGCGAAGATCCGTACTTATAATTACCCGCAAGGGCGTATCACGGATCACCGTATCAATTACACGATCTATAATCTTTCAGCCTTTATGGACGGTGAAATTCAAGATTGCTTGGATCACCTGATCGTAGCGGAGAACGCTGAGCGATTGAAAGAGTCTGAATTGTAAACACATCCAATCATTTCATACTGAATAAGAAAATGAACAAACAACAACTATTCGAGAATATAAAAAAGAAACAATCCTTCCTTTGTGTCGGATTAGATACAGATATAAAAAAGATCCCGCAGCATCTATTGTCGGAAGAAGATCCTATTTTCGCGTTCAATAAAGCGATCATCGACGCTACCGCCGATTATTGCGTCGCTTACAAGCCGAATCTGGCTTTTTACGAAAGCCTCGGCACAAAGGGTATGATGGCTTTTGAGAAGACTGTGGCTTACTTACGGGAGAATTATCCCGATCAATTTATCATCGCCGACGCGAAACGCGGTGATATCGGAAATACCTCCGAGATGTATGCCCGTTCTTTCTTCGATCATATCAAGGTAGATGCCGTAACGGTCGCTCCCTATATGGGCGAGGATAGCGTAAAACCATTCTTGATCTACCCGGAGGCTTGGGTAATCTTATTGGCCTTGACCTCCAATAAAGGCTCACATGATTTTCAAATGACGGAAGACGCAAATGGTGAACGTCTTTTCGAGAAAGTACTAAAGAAATCGCAAGAATGGGCTAACGATGAGCAAATGATGTATGTAGTGGGCGCTACCCAAGGCAAGATGTTCCTTGATATCCGTAAACAGGCCCCGAATCATTTCTTGTTAGTTCCGGGCGTAGGCGCTCAAGGTGGAAGCTTGGCGGAAGTAGCTCAATACGGGATGAACGACCAATGCGGTCTTTTGGTAAATTCTTCCCGTGCGATTATTTACGCGGATAAGACGGAGGCTTTCGCCAACGTAGCCCGTGAGGCGGCACATGCCGTACAGAAAGAAATGGCCGGTTATCTACATGATAAGGGAATTATTCCCTGCAAAGCATAGGCTATATAAAGAATTTTCACCATTTTTGCAAACTAACTGTCTATAAACAGCGGACAGTCAACGAAGATACATATATAATTGAATAAGTAATGGAGTTTTCAGCCCAACAAATTGCCGGCTTCCTGAACGGAACGATTGAAGGAGATCCGAACGTTAAAGTCAGCAACTTCTCTAAAATAGAAGAAGGAAAGCCAGGTACATTGACCTTTTTGGCGAATCTTAAATATGCGCATCATATTTATAATACCGAGGCAAGCATTGTTTTGGTGAATAATGATTTCAAACCGGAACAACCGATAAGAGCCACACTTGTAAAAGTAGAGAACGCTTATGCGGCGCTCGCGATGTTATTAAATTTGGTAGAGCAATCGAAGAGCAAAAAGAAGGGGGTTGATTCTACCGCTTTTATCGCCGCTTCCGCGATCGTGAGCGACGATTGTTATGTCGGTAACTTCGCCTACATCGGAGAAGGCGTAAAAATGGGTAAGAACTGTATGGTATACCCGCACGCTTATATCGGTGATCACGTGACGGTAGGAGATAACTGCGTATTCTATCCGCATGCCACCGTTTACGAGAATTGTATAATCGGCAATAATTGTATCCTTCATGCCGGTAGCGTAGTCGGGGCTGACGGTTTCGGATTCGCTCCCGAAGGTGAGACTTACAAGAAAATCCCGCAATTAGGCAACGTTATTATCGAGGATGATGTAGAGATCGGAGCCAATACGACAATTGACCGTGCGGTGATGGATTCTACGATCATTCACCGAGGCGTTAAGCTGGACAATCTCGTACAAATCGCTCATAACGTGGAGGTAGGCGAGAATACCGTGATGGCGGCGCAAGTCGGCATCGCCGGTTCCGTAAAAGTAGGAAAGCATTGTATGTTTGGCGGACAAGTTGGTTTGGCCGGACATATCCATGTGGCGGACCACGTCGTATTCGGAGCTCAGGCTGGCGTTATCAGCGACGTGAAGGAAGCGACGACATTGCTCGGGGCGCCGGCGATCAACGCTAAGAACTTCATGCGTTCCAGCGCGATCTTCAACCGTCTTCCGGATATATACCGCTCGCTGGGGCAAATGCAACGGGAGATCGAACAACTCAAGAAAGAAATTAATAAACAATAAAGACCTATGCAAAAACAGAAAACGCTTGCGGCAAGTTTCTCCTTGAAAGGAAAAGGATTGCATACCGGATTAGATATAGAGATTACGTTTAATCCCGCACCCGAGAACCATGGATACAAGATCAAACGTGTCGATATGGAAGGCCAACCGACGATTGACGCCTTGGCCGAGAACGTGGTTAATACACAACGGGGTACGGTGCTTAGCAAGAATGGCGTTCAAGTAAGTACGATCGAGCACGCGATGGCGGCTTTATACGCTTATGAGATCGATAACTGCTTGATCGAGGTAAACGCACCCGAGTTTCCGATCCTAGACGGAAGTTCTCGCTTCTTCTCCGAGGAAATCCAAAAGACAGGGGTTGTTGAGCAAAACGCTCCGAAGGATTATTATATCGTAAAGCACAAGATCGAGGTAAAAGATGAGGAAACCGGTTCTTCGTTGATCATCCTTCCGGATGATAAGTTCAGCGTGAACGTATTGATCTCATTCGATTCGCCCGTGCTTTCCAACCAATTCGCCACGTTGAACGATCTCAGCGAATTCCCGACAGAATTGGCGGCTTCACGTACGTTCGTATTCGTACGCGAAGTGGAGATGTTGCTCAACAATAACTTGATCAAGGGTGGCGATTTAGACAATGCGATCGTTATCTACGACCAGAAGATACCGCAAGAATCTTTGGACAAATTGGCGGATATGCTGAACATCCCTCACAAGAACGTGCAGGAATCAGGTTATATCAATAACAAGCCGCTTGTATTCGATAACGAACCGGCACGTCATAAATTGATCGACGTGATCGGAGATATCGCCTTGATCGGTAAGCCGATCCGCGGACGTGTGATCGCTACCCGTCCGGGACATAAGATCAATAACCAGTTAGCTCGTATGATCCGCAAGGATATCAAGATGAACGAGGTGCAAGCCCCGGTATACGATCCGAACCGTGAGCCGGTGATGGATATCAACCGTATCCGTGAATTATTGCCGCACCGCTATCCGTTCTTATTGGTTGACAAGATCATCGAGGTTGGCGGGAACTATATCGTAGGCGTAAAGAACATCACGACCAACGAACCGTTCTTCCAAGGGCATTTCCCTCAGGAGCCGGTCATGCCGGGAGTCCTGCAGGTTGAGGCTATGGCACAAACAGGTGGTTTGCTAGTCTTGAATTCCGTAGATGAGCCAGAGCGCTATTCTACCTACTTCATGAAAATAGATGGCGTGAAATTCCGCCAAAAAGTCGTTCCGGGCGATACGTTGATCTTACGTCTGGAATTATTGGCACCGATCCGTCGCGGGATCTCTACCATGAAAGGGTATGTATTCGTTGGTGATAAATTGGTTAGTGAAGCCGAGTTCATGGCTCAGATTGTAAAAAACAAATAATAAGATAAAGTACGATAATGAATATATCTCCTCTAGCAGTCGTTCATCCAGAGGCCCAGATCGGCCAGAATGTAACTATCGATCCGTTTGCCGTGATTGAGAAAGATGTCGTAATCGGTGATAATTGCCATATATATTCTCACGCCGTTATCTTGGATGGCGCACGGATTGGTAAAAATTGCAATATTTTCCCGGGAGCGGTCGTTGCCGGTATCCCTCAAGACATGAAATTCGCGGGGGAAACCACGACGGCGGAAATCGGAGATAACACGACGCTTCGCGAATGCGTGACGATCAACCGGGGTACCGCTTCCAAAGGTAAGACCGTGGTAGGTCGCAATTGCTTAATCATGGCTTATTCGCACGTGGCCCATGATTGCGTCTTAAAAGACCATATTATCATCGGTAACGCTTCGCAAATCGCCGGGGAGGTAGAGATTGATGATTTCGCTATCGTAAGCGGAGGTTCCTTGGTGCATCAGTTCACGCGTATATCCAAGCACGTGATGGTACAAGGCGGTTCTCGTATCGGAAAAGATATCCCTCCTTATACCTTGATCGGCCGTGATCCGATCGTTTATTGCGGTATCAATATCGTAGGTTTACGTCGCCGGGGATTCACGAATCAGCAGGTATTCTTGATTCAAGACATCTATCGCACGCTGTATACCCGAGGCTTGAATAATACGGAGGCGCTGAAAGCGATCGAGACCGAGTACGAGCCTAGCGAGGAACGGGATTTGATCCTCAATTTCATCAAGTCTTCCAGCCGGGGTATCGTAAGAGGTTCGATCGACGAATAAGCGACACAAACATCCGGACAACCAAAAACAAATCGGCGCAAATCCACATCTTACGATGAGGGGTTTGCGCCGATTCGCTATTTATGTCACCAAAAGGTTATTTATAGGGTAATTCCCGTGATCTGCCGGATCATTTCAAGATCGATCCCCATGGCTTTCATCTTCTTGGCGTTTTCTAGGTTCGCTTCCGCCTTACCTTCCGCCAGTCCTTCCATATGTCCTTCCATACGTGCCTCAAGCTTCGCCTAATCCTGGAGCCATGGTGTCAGGACGGATCGTTCCGTCCTTAAGGTAGTTCATCCATTCCTATTCAAGGTGACAACTGCCGCTAATATCTCAGCCTCAGGTTCAGAAGAAATCCCATACAGGGATCAGACGCGCACCCTCTTTCATTATTTATAGCGACGTATATTGGGTATATCCATATTTTTACTACTTTTGAGGCGATAATAAAACTAAACAACTATGCTATTTAGATTTCTAATCCTATCAGATGAAGCAGATGACTTCAAGCGCGAGATCAAGATTGATTCCGAGTCTACTTTCTTGGATTTGCAAAACGCCATCCTCGACTCTGTAGGTTATACAAAGGATCAAATGACCTCTTTCTTCATATGTGACGATGACTGGAGTAAAAAGACAGAGATCACATTAGTGGAGATGGATACCTCTTCCGAGGAAGACAGCTATGTCATGGCCGATACTCAACTGGAAGAATTGTTGGAAGACGAGCACCAAAAACTACTTTTCGTTTTCGATTATATGACCGAACGTGCCTTCTTCATGGAACTTCGTGAGATCGTTCCGGGAAAAGACTTGGATGCTCCTATTTGCAGCAAATCGGTAGGTACGCCTCCCGCCCAAATAGTTTCTTTCGATGAGTTCGAGGCTAAGAACGGTAGCACGGACGTAGGAGAAGATTTTTACGGTGACTCCGAATACGATATGGACGAATTAGACAAAAGCGGCTTCGACGGTTTAGGCGAAGGTCCGATGGATAATCCTTACGACGACGAGCGCTTTTGATGAATTCCCTCGTTATATTACTTGGGCCGACAGGAGTCGGAAAGACCGAGTTAAGCCTCCAAGTGGCGGAACGTTTCGGCTCTCCGATTATCTCTTCCGACTCCCGTCAGCTCTATAAAGACCTTCCGATCGGCACGGCTGCCCCTACACCGGAACAAATGGCACGTGTCAAGCATTATATGGTAGGCACTCTCTCACTTACCGATTATTACAGCGCCAGCAACTTCGAGGAAGATGTGGTCTCCCTCCTATCCGAATTACATAAAACGATCCCGACCGTCGTAATGACCGGAGGCTCTATGATGTACATCGACGCCGTATGTAAAGGTATTGACGATATCCCGACGGTTACACCGGAGATCCGGGATGCCCTATACATGCAATTTGAAACCGAGGGACTAGCCCCTATCCTCGCTGAATTAAAAGAAGCAGACCCCGTTCATTACGAGGAAGTGGACCGGAATAATTATAAACGAGTGATCCATGCCGTAGAGATTTGCCGGATGACAGGCAAGCCTTACTCCTCCTTCCGCACGAACATTAAGAAAGAGCGTCCGTTCCGGATCATCAAAGTAGGGCTTAATAGAGATCGTGACGAATTATGCGACCGCATCAACCAACGTGTAGATCAAATGATGAGCGAAGGATTATTGGAAGAGGCTCGCCGGGCTTATCCCTTCCGTCATTTGAATTCCTTGAACACAGTAGGTTATAAAGAATTATTCAATTACTTCAGCGGAGAATGGACATTAGACCTCGCCGTGGAGAAAATCAAAAGAAACTCCCGGGTCTACGCCCGGAAGCAAATGACTTGGTTTAAACGGGACCCAGAAATAACATGGTTCCATCCGGATGAGACCGAAGCTATATTTACACATCTGAGCCAACAGATCATATAGCGTTTTAACAATGCCCATTATAAGGTGCTTACAATGGGCTTTATAAACATGCTTGAATAGGCATTGTAAGCATCTTACAATAGGCATCAAGGTTTTCCGCTGATTATCAAAGCCAAACGCAACGACTTTATTTCTTGAAAACCAGATAAACCGCCGCTACCAAGAATACGAAAGCAAGCGCATGGTTCCATTTAAACGACTCCCCCTTAAAAGCGATGGTACTGAAGGCCACGAATACCACCAACGTAATCACCTCTTGGATCACTTTCAATTGAATCAAGTTGAACGGTCCCCCGTTATCCCGGAAACCGATGCGATTCGCCGGTACTTGGAAACAATACTCAAAAAAAGCGAGAAACCAACTAAACAGGATTACGCCAAACAAAGGAAGATGCTCAAACCAACTGAATTGTTGCTTCATCTTCAAATGACCATACCAAGCGCATGTCATAAAAATATTAGACACGATCAACAATAAAATCGTATAAACACTTTGCATATTATCTTATTTTTCGAGGTAAATAATCTTCTTGTATATTCGTCATGCTCCCCCAAAGGCTGTAACGGGCCTCCGGATTGATCGCTTCCAGACTTTTCAGCAGCTCTTTCATATCCGAACGACTGGAACCCGACTCATAAGGACAGTTCTTCAATTGTTTCCGGTACCCTTTCCATGCGGCGACCTGAATCAACTCCCTCTCTTCCACCAGACACATCGGACGGATAATCTCCATATCAAACTTATCCATTTTCAACCGGGGAGGCATTGTTCCGAAAGCCCCTTGGTGGGTCAGGTTCATCACCAGTGTCTCTAGGATATCATCTTGATGATGCCCTAGCGCAATCTTATTGCATTTATGCGCCTTAGCGATCTCAAACAAAGCTTTCCGGCGAGTCCAAGAGCATAAAAAGCAGGGGGATTTGCGAGTGTCCGTAGAAGGATCGAAACTTGTCTCATGGACAATGAAAGGCAAATCATGCTCCTCCGCACAACTTCTAAGATATTCCCGATCCGAACAATAAGGGATATTCGTCATCACGATATGCGCTACCACGACCTCAAACCGAGGACAATAGATTTTCGACCTGCGCCCCAGTAAATCCACCAAGGCCAAGGAATCTTTTCCTCCGGACAACCCGACCAAGATCCGGTCGCCATCATTGATCAAGCCATAGTCGAAAATCGCCTTCTTTACCTTATCCTCTATCTTACGAAACAAACGTTCGTCCGCTGTCAATTTTGCCATATCTTTTCTTTACGGGCGCAAAATTATACATTTATCTTTTCGATTTGTATGCCTCTACAAAAATATTCTTATCTTTGAAACTGCATAACTATATAATCTAGAATAGACAAAATGAAACGGTTATCCAAAAAGCTGCTTTATACGCTAGGAGTTACACTCCTATGCGGAGGAATGCAACTACATGCGCAAAGTCTTGATCAGGCAAAAAAATTATATAACGACGGGAAATACGCAGAAGCCAAACCTGTGTTCGAGAAACTAGTGAAACAAGCGCCAAGCAATGCCTCTTATAATCAATGGTATGGTGTTTGCTGTTTCGAGTCCGGAGATTTAGCAGGAGCGGAGAAACATCTTAAGGTCGCCGTAAAGCGTAGGGTACAAGACGCTTATCGATACCTTGGAGAAGTATACTACCAGACCTATCGTTTTGACGAAGCCGAGGAGATGTTCGACGAATACATCACCCTCCTAACAAAAAAGAAACAAGATGTGGAGCCTTACCAGATCCGTATGGACTTGGCGAACAAAGCAAGCCGTATGCTTGATAAGGTAGAGAATGTCCAGATTATCGATAGCTTGGTCGTTGATAAAGATGATTTCTTATCAGCCTATACCTTAAGCGAGGAAAGCGGTACGTTGACCACTTACCAAGATTTCTTCCAGACTAACGATCCGGGCAACTCATCGGTATACATGAACCAGAAGGGGGATAAGATTTATTACGCCCACTCGACAGACGGTAACCACAATTGTCTTTTTACCCAATCCAAGCTCATGGATCAATGGGGAGACGAGAAACAGTTACCGATGAATATCAATAGTGACGCCGACGATGGGTATCCATTCGTGCTATCCGATGGCGTAACGATTTATTACGCATCCAAAGGGAACGGCTCTCTGGGCGGATATGATTTATTCGTCACTCGTTACAACATCAATTCCGATACTTATCTTACACCGGAGCAATTGGGCATGCCCTATAACTCCCCGTTTAACGATTATATGATGGTGATCGACGAAGCCAAGCAATTGGGATGGTTCGTTTCCGATCGTTATCAACCGGAAGGAAAAGTCTGCGTATACTTATTCATCCCGAATGACAACCGCGAGCGAGTAGATAGCGAGGATGTCGAACTAAAACGTGCCCGGGCCTCTATTGCCTCGATCAAGGATTCATGGAAACCCGGATCGAATTACGAAGAGCTTATTCATTTAGCCCATACCGAGATTCCTTATGGACGTATAGAAATAAAGAAAGATTTCACGTTCCCGATCCATGATGATATCGTTTATTACACCTTGGACGATATCCAAAGTCCGGAAGCGAAGAACTACTACGAGAAAGTAGTTTCCATCCATAAACAGATCAAGGAGTTAAATGAGAAACTAGAGAGCTTACGAGCCAGCTACATCAAAGGGAACAAGGCGAAGCGAGAACAACTGAAGCCTACGATTCTTGATGCGGAAGAAAAGTTAAACAACCTGCTCGGCCAACCGGACGAATGGGAGAAAAAGGCACGTAACGCAGAGATCGTATACCTAAGAAACAACCATAAATAAGAAGAACTATGCTACTGGACATAGCCATCATCGTCTTCCTCATGGTAGCGGCCATCCTACTGATACTGGCAGAGATATTCCTTCTTCCGGGAATAACACTCGCGGGTATAGGCGGGGCTATTTTCGCTATCGGCGGAGTCGTTTTCGCTTATACGGTAGGTATATGGGTAGGGCATCTGACTTTATCCTTATCAATCATTACATTCGGAATAATCTTCGCTTGGTTATTGCGTTCCCGGTCTTTTAACAAGATCGCTTTAAAGACAGATATCGATTCCAAGCTGACATCCAGCAGGGATCTCGGAATAGAACCCGGAGACGAGGGGATCACGCTCTCACGCTTAGCCCCTATCGGCAAGGCCCGGATTAAAGGTATTAACGTGGAAGCGAAATCTCAAGACGAATTAATCGATGAGAACACGCCGATCGTAGTGATCAGGGTAGACAGTTACAACGTAATTGTCCGTCCTAAAGAAGAAACAAATATTCACGCTTAATTTTTTATATATGGAAATAACCTTTTTGCCACTTATCCTATTGGGGGCCGCAGTACTTCTGCTGGCAATCTTTTTCTATTATGTGCCGTTCCTGTTATGGATCTCGGCCAAAGTATCAGGAGTCAATATCTCCTTGATCCAGTTATTCTTGATGCGTATCCGAAAGGTTCCTCCCTACATCATCACTCGTGCGATGATCGAAGCGCATAAGGCAGGAATAAAGACGCTTACACGCGACGAGCTGGAAGCGCACTATTTAGCGGGTGGACATGTCGAGAAAGTAGTGCATGCGCTGGTTTCCGCGTCGAAAGCGAATATCGACCTTCCTTTCCAGATGGCTACCGCTATCGACTTGGCCGGACGTGACGTATTCGAGGCTGTACAAATGTCGGTAAATCCGAAAGTGATCGATACCCCTCCGGTAACAGCGGTAGCGAAAGACGGAATCCAGTTAATCGCCAAGGCACGTGTCACCGTTCGTGCGAATATCAAGCAATTAGTGGGTGGTGCCGGAGAAGAGACGATCTTAGCCCGTGTAGGTGAAGGTATCGTATCTTCCATTGGTTCATCCGAAAGCCATAAGACCGTATTGGAAAATCCGGATTCCATCTCGAAATTAGTGCTTCGCAAAGGGCTTGACGCCGGAACAGCTTTCGAAATCCTTTCCATCGATATCGCCGATATCGATATAGGTAAGAACATCGGCGCTTTCTTGCAAATGGATCAAGCTCAAGCGGATAAGAATATCGCTCAGGCGAAAGCCGAGGAACGCCGTGCGATGGCTGTCGCCCTCGAGCAAGAGATGAAGGCGAAAGCACAAGAAGCCCGTGCCAAGGTGATCGAGGCAGAAGCGGAAGTTCCCAAGGCAATGGCAGACGCTTTCCGCACAGGAAACCTAGGCGTAATGGACTATTACAAGATGAAGAACATCGAGGCGGACACTTCTATGCGTGAAGCGATAGCTAAACCGACCGGTACTCCATCAAAACCATTAAAGGACTAAAATAGTTATATACATGGAACTATCTCCAAGGGCAGGGTCGCACCTTGCCCTTTTATGATTAAAAGTAAACTTAATTAGCTGATCGAATATGAGAACAATCCCCGCTTCAGAATTAGCGATCCATTCAGATGGTAGTGTTTTCCACCTGCATTTAAAACCAGAACAACTCGCGGATCGTGTGGTACTTGTTGGTGATCCCGCACGGGTTACAACCGTCGCTTCCTATTTTGAGTCTCAGGAATGTGAGGTTTCCAGCCGGGAGTTTCATACCATCACGGGCCAATACAAGGGAAAACGTATCACGGTTGTATCCCATGGCATCGGTACAGATAATATTGATATCGTATTAAATGAGTTGGACGCTCTCGCTAATATTGACTTCTCAACCCGTACGATCAAGCCGGAATTCAAGCAACTTTCCCTAGTTCGTATCGGGACTTCCGGAGGGTTACAGCCATTTGTCCCGATTGGGACTTATGTAGCTGCGGAGAAATCGATCGGATTCGATGGAGTCATTTATTTCTACGCAAATAGTAATTCCGTTCGTGACGCAGACTTGGAATCTGAATTAATAAAACAGCTTGATTGGCGGCTTAGCGGCATATGGCCTTATGTCGTATCGGCAGATCCATCGTTGATCGAGCAAATCACCCGTAATGATATTATCCGGGGAACGACTATCGCGGCCAATGGCTTCTACGGGCCGCAAGGGCGCGAGCTCCGATTGCCCTTGACTGATCCGGAATTGAACCGGAAAATAGAGGCTTTCGAGTACAACGGGCGAAAGATTACGAACTTCGAGATGGAGAGCTCCTCTTTAGCTGGTCTGGCCGCTCTCATGGGACACCGGGCAATGACCGTATGTTGTATTATCGCCGGACGTGTGGATAATCATATGAATACGGATTATAAAGGTTCTTTGGAGGAACTGATTGAAACTGTATTAGACCGTATATAATAATATCAAGACTATGAAGTGGGATCATTCACTAATCGATACGTTGGAATGGGGGAATCAGATCTCCCATAAGGAAGATAAAATAAAGATAGCGGACCTTATCGCATCTAAAGTCGAAAACGGACAAGTCATAGGTGTTGGCTCCGGTTCTACCTCCTATCTAGCGTTGATTCGCATAGCGGAACGTATCCGGACGGAACGTCTTTCCATCTTGGCGATCCCCACTTCATTAGAAATCCGGATGACTTGCGCCCAGCTAGGCATTCCGGTTACCAGCCTGTTTTCCCACAAGCCGGACTGGACCTTCGATGGGGCTGATGAAGTAGATTCCCACTTTAACTTGATCAAAGGGCGTGGAGGCGCCATGTTCAAGGAAAAGCTATTAATCAGTTCCAGTCCGCAGACCTATATACTGGTCGATCCTTCCAAGAAAGTGGAGAGGCTGGGAGCTAAATTCCCGATCCCGATAGAGATTTTCCCGGGAGCTCTCACCTATGTAGAGGACAGACTCCAGCGTTTGAACCCCGGTGAGATAAAACTTCGTATGGGGCAAGGTAAGGATGGACCGATCATTACCGAGAATGGCAATATGATCCTAGACGTATGGATGGACTATATCCCTGAAAATACAGAATCCACTCTCAAGTCGATTACGGGCGTACTCGAGAGTGGACTCTTTATGAACTATAAGGTAGAAGTATTAGGGCTTACTTCATGAATCCTTGTTGTTTCAATACCTTCAAGAGCACCTCGGAGAAATGTTCACTATTTTTCTTCGTATAGCGTACGTCCGTAAAGACCTGCGCCAGTGTTTCCTTATTATTCTCCCTTACAAACTGCTTATTCACCTCTAATGCCTCTTTCTCACTATACAAGGCATCGATGGAAGCCGGAGTAAAGTCCGTATAAGTCTCGTTTTGTACCACAGCCGCCAATGGTAAACGTTCAACTTGAGCGGGTATAGGCTCTGCCGGATAACCCACCGTAACCGTAACGATCGGGACAACCAGACGGGGAAGAGAAAGCGCCTCAATGATCTGGTCCGCATTATAAGCCGTCGTACCCAGATAGCAAATGCCTAAGCCTTTTTCCTCAGCGGCATTGCAGAAACTCTGGGCGAACAACATCGCATCTATCGTCGAAGCGATAAACGTTTGTAAATTATCGAATCCGGCCTCCGCTTTCCTGCACTCCGCCCATTTCACGAAACGGTTCGCGTCCGCACAAAAAGTAAGTACCACCGGGGCTCCCGTAATCATTGGTTGGTTAAAATGAGCCGGAGCCAGTTTCTCCTTGTTCGCAGGGTCGCGGGTAACCACGACACTATACAATTGCATATTTCCTGTATTCGAGGCACGAGTAGCCACTTCCAATAATTCATTCAGCAAAGACTCCGGGATATCCTGATCCGTATATTTACGGATACTTCTTCTATTCTTCATGCATTCTAACATAGCAATCCTATTTTTAAATTCTCAATAACTAAATCCTAATATCCATGCCGGCATACGGTTAAACACGCTTTTCGGTAACCCGTAGATAGCCGCATAAGCGTCGGGTACGAAGCGGAGACGATCATATCCCCTTAAGGGATCACCTACGGCGAAGATATATTTACCGCCAATCAAGAAATCTCCGTTCTCCATGAATTCCACGTTCGCCACGGAACGCATCTGGCTTAAGAAATAGGTTTCACACATCAATTGCCGATTCTCCTTATCTCCGAAAAAAGAGATCAGCAAGTTGGTATCCCCCATAAAGACTTTCTGCTTGGCCGGAGTGGTTCCCAGTTGGTCTGCCGAGTAATAAATAAGCCTCACATCATGAAAAAAACGCAACAGGCTATCGCTTTGCTGACGAAGCATATTTGTCTTACGGGTTACATCAATCGATTTCGGACGTAAAGGAGCCGACTCAGCCACCATCATAAAATATTTTTGAGCTCGTTCCAGATTACTCATCGAAATAGAAACCACCGAAGGCAAATCCCGGCAAATCTCTTTTCTCACTAATTCTTGCAGACGGAAATAATACATATCCGGGTCTTGCCAATAAAAAGGATAACATCCATGTTCCAGATAGTTCCGGTAAATCGGCACAATATTCATCTCCGCATTGATCTCCTTCACCAAATCATGATGGTTCGCTAAGATATCCTCCAACGGAATGGGATCTTTATCCAGAATGCTTTCGTAAGAAAGGAATTCACGGAACGACATCGGATGCATGGTATAAAAAGCAGCCTCATGCCTTAACCCGTTCCGCACCTCTGTCTGCGAGTACAAAGAAGTGGTAGCGAAAACAATCTTTAAGGCGGGGTTGGCATCCAATAAAGCTGAGACCTCTTCCATCCAGCCCGAATAGAAATGGATCTCATCCAAAAACAAATAATGCCCCCCGGCTTGCAGGAACTCCTTAACCGCATCGGTCAATGAATGTGTCTCAAACCAGAAATCATCCAGATTCACATACAGGGCTTCCCGCGAATCTTCAAATTTCAACTTAATATGCTGTAACAACAAGGTAGTCTTACCAACCCCTCGAGAGCCGAAGATGCCGATTAACCGATCCTCCCACTCTATCCGTGCATGCAAATAACGCAGGAATGTACAATTTATTCCTTTCAACAATAGCTGATGATTCCGCTGAAGCAAGTCCATATACAAATCTGTTTTACGCGAATATAAAAAATGTTCCGTGTTTTTCGTACCTTTGTCAACACTAAACCAATAAAAAGATGAATACATCCAAAGTCTACTTTACTAATTTACGCACGACCCCCAGCAGCAACCTGCTGGATAAGATGGAACGTCTGGTAAAACGTGCCGGTATCGCCAATATCGACTTCAAAAATCAATTTGTAGCCATTAAGATCCACTTTGGCGAACCGGGGAATTTGGCATACATTCGTCCTAATTACGCCGCTCGCTTGGTAAGCCTGTTACGTGAATTAGGCGCGAAACCGTTCCTTACCGATTGTAACACCTTATACTCGGGCCGTCGCTCCAACGCTGTCGATCATCTTCAAAGCGCCATGGAAAATGGGTTCAATCCCATGTCCGCCGGTTGCAACGTTATCATCGCCGATGGCGTGAAAGGTACGGACTACCGGGAAATCGAGATCGACGGGCAATATTGCAAGGCCCCGAAAATAGGTGCCGCTATCGCCGATGCCGATATCATCATTTCCATGAACCATTTCAAAGGTCACGAGCAAGCCGGTTTCGGCGGTGCGCTGAAAAACCTCGGGATGGGATGCGCCAGCGTAGGCGGTAAACTGGAATTACATTGTGCCTCACAGCCTCGTATCGATACGGAGGCTTGTAAAGGCTGTAACATCTGTGTAAAGCACTGCGCTCACGATGCCATCCATTTGAATAACAACCGAAAGGCCGAAATTGATTACGAGCGTTGTGTAGGTTGCGGGCAATGTGTGGCTCTTTGCCAGTACGACGGTGCCGTAATGGGCGAAGGTGATACTTCCGAGCGATTGAATTACAAGATCGACGAGTACACGAAAGCCGTATTAGCAGACAAGCCTCATTTCCATGTTAGTTTTATCATGAACGTATCTCCGGAATGCGATTGCTGGAATCATAACGATGCCGCCATCATCCCCGATTTGGGGATCGCTGCGTCTTTCGATCCGGTGGCCTTGGATAAGGCTTGCGCCGATATGGTTATCAACGCTCCTATCATCGGAGGTAATAAATTAGCCGAGGCTCATCCTCACGAACACCTTGAGGGAGAGGATAAATTCCATTTGATTCATCCGGATACGAACTGGCAAGCCGGCCTACGTTATGCGGAGGAAATCGGACTGGGTTCTCAAGCGTATGAATTAATAACGGTTTAATAGACGGAATGAGTACAATTTGCGCTATATCTACAGCTCCGGGAGTAGGAGGAATCGCAGTGATTCGTGTCTCCGGACCGGATACTTTCAAGATTTGTGATCGGATATTCCGGCCGAAGAAGGCAGGTAAAAGTTTATCTACCCAAAAGGCTTATACCTTAACGTATGGTTCCATCGTCGGTAACAATGACGAAACCATAGATGAGGTGATCGCCGCTGTTTTCCGTGCCCCCCATTCTTTCACGGGGGAAGATACGGTGGAAATCACCTGCCACGGCTCGACGTATATCCAACAAGAAATCCTGCAATCCCTTATCTCCAGCGGATGCCGTATAGCGCAACCGGGTGAATATACGCAACGTGCTTTCATGAATGGCAAGATGGACCTTAGCCAAGCGGAGGCCGTTGCGGATTTAATCGCCTCCACTTCGGCCGGCCAACATCGTTTGGCTCTAAGCCAGATGCGAGGTGGTTTCAGTAGGGAACTCGCCGAACTTCGAAACCAACTGCTCCATTTCACCTCTCTCATGGAATTGGAACTGGATTTCAGTGACCATGAGGAATTAGAGTTCGCTGATCGTAGCGAGCTTCGCACGCTTGCGGATCATATCGAACAGGTCATCTCCAAACTCGCCCAATCTTTCAGCGTAGGTAACGCTATCAAAAACGGTATTCCTGTCGCCATCATCGGTGAGACGAATGCCGGCAAATCTACTTTACTAAACGCCTTGTTGAACGAGGATAAAGCGATCGTCAGCGACATCCACGGAACGACCCGTGACGTTATCGAGGATACGATCAATATCAACGGCCAGCTCTTCCGTTTCATCGACACCGCCGGTATCCGTGAAACAAGCGATACGATCGAAGCTCTTGGTATTGAACGTAGTTTCAAGGCTCTAGACCAAGCGCAAATCGTCATCCTCATGTACGACTTAACCCGTGACCTCAAGGATTTCGAGGCTTTCTATCAAGAAATAGCTCCGAGATTAACGAATAAGTCTGTTATCTTAGCGATGAACAAATGCGATGTATTACCCGCATCCTCTCTCCCAACCTTCTCTTTCCCCACCGAAGGCTGGCATCAAATCGCTATTTCCGCCAAAGGCAAGCTGCATATCGCAGAGCTACAACAACTCCTCACGGAAGTCTCTTCCATCCCCACCCTCCACCAAAGCGACATCATCGTAACGAATGCCCGCCACTTCGAGGCGCTTACGCATGCGCTGGAAGCTATACATAGGGTACAAGAAGGTTTGAACTCCAGCCTTTCCGGGGATTTCATCTCGCAAGATTTACGGGAGTGTATATTCCATTTATCGGATATCGTAGGAGAGGTTACGACAGATCAGGTGCTGGGGAATATATTTCAGCATTTTTGCGTTGGCAAGTAAGTGGTGATTACCAACGATTAGCATATATCATCAACGATTATCAAGGCGTTCATTTTGAGCGCCTTTCTTTTTAGCCTTATAAGCGATAGTTATCGTTTATAGGGCTTTTTCAGCTCATTTTTGTACCGTATTTGTTGCTCGCTTGTCAAAGACCAAAAATTCAGTGGAAAGGTAGTAGAGAAACTATACGCCATTTTACACGGTTTTACGGGAATTTACAGTAATAACGGAGAAATAAAGATGAATTGAAATGAGCAGTAACTTGAAAATTAAGCGAATTTGCGCTTGGTGCGGTAAAGAGTTTATCGCCCAAAAAACAACAACAGCATGTTGTTCCAAACAATGCGCCAACGCTCTTTATAAAAAGAAGAAGCGTGACGAAGCAATCAAAGCTAACAATCAATTCGTGGAGAAGAAGATTGATGAAAAGCCTATTGAAAGAATCAAAGACAAGCCATTTCTCACAATTACCGAGACTGCAATCTATCTCGGAGTAACCCGACCTACCGTTTACGGATACATTAAACGAGGTGAATTAAAGGTTACTCGATTGGGCTTCAAATACCTTTTGAAGAAAGAGGATATTGATGAGTTATTCAATAATCCAACAGAGTTCCATACTCCAACAAAAGAGAAAACCCCTATCACCGACTTCTACACCACAGCCGAAGTCAAGGAAAAGTATCATGTAAACGAATCATGGATATTCTTGGTAGCCAAGAAAAACAACATTCCCCGGACTTTCAATCGTGGCAAGACCTACTGGAGCAAGAAGCACGTGGATGCTTACTTCGCTAAGAAAGCCCCGGATCCCGACATTACAGAATGGTATAGCACACAAGAAATACAGAAAAAATTCGGCATGACCTTATCCGCTATCTACACATTTGTTTCCAAGAACGCCATCCCAAAGAAGAAAGAGGGTATCATGGTGTACTATTCCAAGAAGCATGTCGATATAGCCAAAGGTGTGGCAGCACCCGAAGAACCGCAATATTATACGGTAGCCGAAGCAATGGAGAAATTCAATCTTACCCGTGACCAACTCTATCATTATGCGAAATATCATAATATCCCAAAGGTCAAGAAGGGCAAATACACACTTATCTCTAAACCCGAACTGGATAAATTGCTTGAAGCTCCAAAGATAGAATAAGTTATTTATCGGTGAATGTTGCCACCATTGAATCACCTCATTCCTTTGCACCAAACAAATGTAAAACTCTAAATATTAAACAGTATGACACACACGTGTACAAAAGTAACAGTTCGTCAGAGAGCGATTCGGAACAATCGCATCTCCTTGTATCTGGATTATTATCCGGCAGTCCGTAACCCTGAGACCATGCAGATGAGCCGTCGGGAATATCTCGGCATCTACATCTATGCCCACCCCAAAAACGAAATGGAACGGGAGTTCAACAATGATATGCTGAACAAGGCAGAAGCTATCCGTTGTATCAGAGTGCAATCGCTCATCAATGAAGAGTTCGGTTTCTTGGATAAGACCAAGCAGAAAGCCGACTTCCTCGCCTACTTCAAAAAGATGTGCCGAAGTAAAGACCAGAAATGGTTGTTTGTCTATCAGCATTTCTACAACTTCGTCAAAGGGCAATGTACCTTTGGCGAGGTAAATGTGGACTTGTGTAAGAAGTTCAGAGAGTACCTGTTGAACGCCAAGCAACTTAAACACAGCAACCGCCCTATATCCCTCAATTCGGCATCCGGCTACTACTCCACTTTCAGAGGATTGTTGAAGATTGCCTATCGGGACAAATGGCTTCGAGAAAACATCAATGACTACCTTGACAAGATTGAACCACAAGATGTGAAGAAAGAATACCTGACACTGGACGAAGTGAAGCAACTTGCCGCCACTCCTTGCGACATCCCCGTTCTGAAAGCAGCTTCTCTATTCGCTTGTATGACAGGTTTACGCATCAGCGATATTCTCAATCTTCAATGGGAAGATTTTGCCATTGCTCCCGACCAAGGCTATTGCTTGCGTATCAGAACTCAGAAAACCCAAACGGAAGCGACACTCCCCATCAGTTACGAAGCCTACGAACTATGTGGTACGCCCGGCACAGGCAAAGTATTCAAGGGCTTGAAACGGAGCATGATTAACTATCCGCTGAAGAACTGGCTCAAAAAGGCAGGAATAACGAAGCCGATAACCTTCCACGGATTTCGTCACTCCTACGCAGTTATCCAAATATCCTTAGGCACAGATATTTACACTGTCTCAAAGATGCTAACCCACAAGAACGTTTCCACTACTCAAATCTACGCAGATTTGGTCAATGTAAAGAAACGAGAGACAGCCAATAAGATTTCACTGAAATAAATTACAGCTATGAAACGAGGAATCATAACAAACAACGGACATGGCATCCATATTTCTGATGGAGAAGTATGGATGACCGTTTGGGAGATTGCCGACTTGTTCTATACAACAGTTGGATCAATCAATTCCCGTTTAAAAGCAATATTGAAAGCCAATGTCTTAAAAAAGTATGACATTTGCCAATGTATAAAGTTGGAAAATGGGAATAGTGCCGATGTGTATAATCTCAACATGATTATAGCCCTATCCTATCAAATAGACACTGGACATTCTGCTTCATTCAGAAAATGGCTTATCAGTAAAGTTGCTTCCAAACAAAAGGGCATATCTCTCTTTATTCCTATAAGCGCAGCTAACATATATAATTGCTAATACCTTTGCTAAAAGTCCAACTTGGTTTTATTCTACGTTGGACTTTTCTTTTCTATTTTGGCACAGTTGACCTAGAATAATGCTACCTTTTGGTGACAAATGCTGCCACTTTCAGGGAAATGTATTTATACATCTTGCTAATGAGATATATTTGCACACAAACGATTAGCATATATTATTATGAAGCAGAAAAAAATAGAACATATTACTTTGAATCTGATTGTTTTCGGGACAATCGCTATCATTGGTGTTTTAGCCCGTCAGACCGTACTACACTATGGTTGGGATGAGTTCAGCAGCTACCTCATTTTTGTGGTATGCTCCATTGTCATGGGTGCAATCTATCTCAATCTGCAAATGGTATTCAGACAACTCCTTTCACCAACAATAGAGAAGTGCTTTATGAGATTTGAGTGTTACCGCAATAAGGCTGTGGTGGTTGAAACTTCAATAGTACACTCGGAACTTGCCGAAAGTACTATAAATTCAGACCCCGTCATTTCTAAACCGGATCCCGAAATTGAAATCGAAACTACATCTGACACAGAAGAAGTTTCTATTCTTTCATGTCCTGAACTTAACGAAGACGTGGCTGAACTTCCAAAAGAAGACGCCACACCTTCTAGCATCAATAATATATCTATCGAATCCAATCAGCCAACAGAATATGAGGTGTTCCGAGCCAACGCTATGGCAGAGAAAGAGCGAGCATCACAAGAAAAGTTAGATAAGGTTCTCACATATACGAAACAGAACTTGGTTCTCTATCTTAGCGAAACTGACCTCAATCGCCTATGTGGATATATTACGGAATACTATTTCTCTGATTCTCTACCCAAAGTTGAACAGATAAAGGTTGATGCTCAATTAAAAACCATTGACATCATGCACTTTGGCTGGAACATCGGCAAGGCATTCGGTAAACCACGCCTACAGACTGCCACATTTATAAAAAGAGTATTTGCTCATATCCTCCGTGATTCGGAAATATCCACCATTGAGCGCAAAATGTCGCACACGGAATCTGAGTGCAAGATTAAACTGGATAGAAAGATTGCATGAATATAACCCTATATAAATACTATTTGATAAAAGTAAGGTCTATATTTTGTTCTATTATCATCAGAATAATGCCTATTAAAATTCCTACTACAATCTCTGATATCAAGCATTTTCGAGAATCATCAGAGGAAGATTCTTGCTTTGCAATTTTTGCTATATTTTTAGCTATCACGACTTTCGGAATATAGAATCTAACAGGAGTCCAAAGAGAAAAAACAATCAATAGAATGCCTATAAATAGGAACAAGGTAGAATCAAATTGCCATATCCTTATATTATTATAAATCATATATATTGCCAACGTAGATATAGCAACTCCAGTAATCCTTATGCAATGAATAAGCAAAAGGACTATTAAAGAGAATATCGCTAGTATATATTCACCACATACTGCTAAAATAGCTGATGTCGAATTTGCAGAAGCCGATTCTATTTCTGCACTACACGATGTTAAAAAGAGTAAGAGTGAAAATACCAATAAATATTTAATATTCCCTATTTTATAAATGATATTATCCATAATGGCAAACTTTGTTTATTTGCAAAAATACAGAAAAACTACCAATTAGAATGTTACATCCTAATATTTATCATTGTATTCCACATTTTTCATCTAAAAACTCTTCTTTCTAAGCTACAACTATCATAATTGACACCAGTAATCACTGATTATCTGTTTATTATCAATAAATTATCACTACCAATCACCATCAAAAAGTTATTCATCAGTTATATTTTGGTGAATGATTCCACCATTGAAACACCTGTTTCCTTTGCCGTCGAACAATTAAAAACGAGCGACGTATGCAAAAAGAAACAGTAACATTTGATAAGCTGCCCGAAGCGGTAGGTTATCTAACCGAACAGGTCATTGAGTTAAAAAGGATGGTGTCGGAACTTCAACCACCAGCATCAGACAAACATGTGTTGATTGAAATTGAGGATGCTTGCCGTATCATCAGAAAAGCCAAGCCTACCATTTATACCTTGGTACGCAAAGGGCTACTTCCTGCCTATAAGAAAGGTAAGAAGCTCTACTTCTACGAGGACGAACTTCTGGCTTGGATTGAGAACGGGCGTAGAAAGACTTCCGAGCAAACATACGAGGAGATGCTGGCAAATATGCAAAGCGGTGTCCGTCATAAGCCCAAATCATCCGTGAAACTTTAATGATTGTGACTATGGATACATCTTCTATTAATCCGGCATCCATCATTGATGAAGCGGTTGATTTAAGTATGCGACTGACGGGTACTGATTTTCCTGTCAGCATATTCCCGTCAAAAATCCAACGCATCATCAGTGAGGTTCACGAATGCCATAACTACCCGACTGACTACATTGCCGCAGCTATCCTTACGGCAATAGCAGTCGGCATTGGCAACACTCATCTTGCTCAAATCAAGCAAGGCTGGATAGAGAGTCCTATCCTGTATATGGCATTGATTGGAAGACCGGGAGCGAATAAAAGCCATCCGCTCAGTTTTGCAATGAAACCGTTTCTTGATTACGACTATCAACAGAATCAAGTCTTTGAAAAAGCACTTGCAAAGTATGATGAACTGATGAGTATGAGCCGCAAAGAACGCACAGAAAGCGGTGAAGAGCAATTTCCACAGGAACCTGTCCGTAAACGCTTCTTGATTTCGGATGTAACACCTGAGGGATTAAGTCTGATTCATGCACAAAATAAACGTGGTTTGTGCTTATGGGCTGATGAATTGTCCGCTTGGTTCAAGAACTTCAACCGTTACAACAACGGTTCAGAAGAACAGTTCTGGTTGTCGGTGTTCAGTGCCAAGACCACTATATCCGACCGCAAGAATGCCAAGAGTTCCATCTTCATCAAGCGACCGTATATCTCTGTCATCGGTACTATCCAAAAAAAGATTCTCAGTGAACTGGCTAAAGGCGAACGCTCCAGTAATGGATTCATCGACCGCATTCTGTTTGTAATGCCCAATCTGCAACAGAAAGCACGTTGGAATGACAAGGAACTGCCGGAGAATATCGAACAAGAATGGAATGCCATTATTGATAAGCTGATACAACAAGAGTACGCTCTCAATGAATTTGGAGAGATAGAACCGCATATTCTTTTTTTCACGGAGGAAGCCAAAAGACGGCTTTATGAATGGCAGCACCACTTCTCAGAGTTGTGTGACCGAGAGACAAACGACACCATTGTGAGTATCTATTGTAAGTTGGAAATATACATCATCCGCTTCTGCTTGATTATCCAATTAGCCCGATGGACTTGCGGAGAGTGTGATAAAACCTATATCGACCTGTTGACGGTGGAACGAGCCATTAAACTGACGGAGTATTTCAAGGAATCCGCATTGAGCGTTCAAAACATACTCAATGAAAATGCACTCAACAGCCAACAACAGGCGATAGTCAATCTGCTTCCTCCAGCCTTTACAACTGCCCAAGCTATACAGATAGCCGAGCAGAACGGAATGAAGGAGCGCACGTTTCAACGCTTTCTCAATGACAATATCGGGATATTGTTCCGAAAAGAGAAACATGGAGAATATTCAAAGATTAACCCGTGACATTTTTGTCGGTTTTGACACTTTCCTAACGAGAAATGACAATAACGACAAAAGTGACACACCTAAAAAGAAACATACAATGAGTACACATAGATTCATATTAGAACCCTACAAAGGTATCAGCACTCGGCATACTTGCCCGAACTGTCACCGTCAAAGATGCTTTTCCAAGTACATTGATACAGAGAAGCAAATCCAATTCCCAAAGTATGTAGGACGTTGTGACCATGAGCAGAAATGCGGTTATCACTTCACGCCTCGTGATTACTTTGAGCAGAATCCGTCAGAAAAAGATAAGCTCGCAGAGAATAGTTTCAGAAACTATGCACCTATAAAAGAGATACAACCAATAGCCACATCCTACATAGATTTGGATATAGTCAACCAATCATTGCGTGGCTATCCTACGAACAAGTTGTTTCAATTTCTATCGGCTCAGTTCGGAGAAACAGAAACATTAAAACTCATGAAGAAATACAAGGTTGGTACATCCAAATATTGGGACGGTGCAACCGTATTCTGGCAGACGGACAATCAGAATAAAGTCCGCACGGGTAAGATAATGCTTTACAATTCCGAAACTGGCAAGCGGATAAAAGAGCCATACAATCATGTCACATGGGTACACTCCGTACTGCACAAAGGCGATTATAATCTGAAGCAATGTTTCTTCGGAGAGCATCTGCTTTCTGAAGACAAAAGCCGTCCTGTTGCACTGGTCGAAAGCGAGAAAACGGCACTCGTTGCCTCCTACTATCTACCGCAATTCCTATGGATAGCATCCGGTGGAAAGAACGGTTGCTTCAATGCCAACAGCCTATCCGTTCTGGCTGGAAGAACCGTTGTATTATTTCCCGATTTGGGAGCGACAGACTATTGGCAGAGCAAAATCGGTTTGATGAAAAGATATGGAATTGAAGTGCAGATGTTCGATTATCTGGAAGCCCATGCCAACGAAAAAGAGCGAAAAGAGGGATACGACATAGCCGATTATCTGCTCAAAGTGAAGCCCGACGAAGCCATCCTTCAGCAGATGATTAAGAGAAATCCTGTCTTAAAAACACTGATAGAGACATTCGGTTTGAAGCTCGTCAGCGTACAACAAGGCACTCCACGACCGAAGGTTTCACCACCTAAGAAACGAGGATTCAGACTTTGGACTTAGGGAGAGAAATCGAGACTTTTTTACTGTAGCAAGTTAATGTCGGTGTATTACATTTCCCGACCACTTGCTCCTCAAAAAGTCAGAGGAGGCAGCTCCCGATGGTCACAAATTATTCACTAAAAACAATTCACATGGAAAAGAAATATACAATAACACTCCGGCTGTCATATCAGCAACACGCATGGCTTGGTGCGCTTTGCAGACGGAGTAAGCAAACCCAAAGCGAAGTCATCCGTTCGCTCATCGAGAACGGTTCAGTTCGTGAACGAATCACGCAAGAGCATATTCACATCATTCGGCAACTGATTGGTGAAAGTACCAATCTCAATCAGTTGGCAAGACAAGCGAACACCTACGGTTTCTTTGCTGTTGCGGACAGATGCGAAGAAATGGCTCAGCACATTAATCAACTTATAAAACAGCTGAAAGATGATAGGTAAACAGACTAAAGGGACATCGTTCGATGGATGCGTCCGCTATGTCCTCAAAGAGGAAAAATCCAAACTATTGGAAGCGGTCGGAATAGAAGGGACACCCGAACAGATGGCAGAGCAATTTGAGCTACAAGCCTTACTCAACGACAAGGTAAAGAATATTGTCGGACACACTTCGCTCAACTTCTCACCGGAAGACAGTGCAAGATTAAAGTCCGATGATGCTTTGATGCTGAGCATAGCACACGACTATATGAAACTGATGGGTATTGAAAACACGCAATACATCATTGCCCGGCATATCGACCGTGAGCATCCGCATTGTCATATCGTTTTCAACCGAGTGGATAATAACGGCAAGACGATTAGCGACAAGAACGATTTCCGTAGGAATGAGAAAGTCTGCAAAATGCTGACCGCCAAATATCGCTTGCACTTTGCCAATGGTAAAGACCATATCAAAGAGGAACGCTTGCGCCCCTACGACAAGGCAAAGCACGAGATATACAAGGCATTGAAAGAAGAACTGCCCAAAGCTTATAGTTGGGAAGACTTGAAAGATGCGCTTGCCGACCGTGACATTGATATGAAATTCAAGGTCAGCCGGACTACACGAGAAATACAAGGTGTCAAATTTGAACATAACGGCTTTTCTTTTTCCGGTTCAAAAGTAGGTCGAGAGTTCAGCCACTTGAATATCGACAACCGACTGGAAGAGAATGCTTGTGCATCCTTGTTGGAGTCAGCCAAACAGAAACTCAGAGAACAGAAAGAAGAGGTACAGCCAAGCGTTTCCCATTCCGATGATGGCTTTGGCATCAGTCTCGGTTTGCTAAACGGGAACTCGTCCTACGATGCCACTGCCGCAGAAGAAGCAGAGTTCAATCGCCTGATGAAAAAGAAAAAGACTAAGCGCAAGCGAGGCTTTCATTTATAATCCATTATTATTAACATCTTAAATTCAATTATTTATGGTACAAAAAGATTTAATTCTTGATTTCAATCTCTACTTGTGTGAGAAATTTGGCTACAGAGAAAGCTGTAGCGTGATGCCACATGCCAACGGCTTTTGTATGGACATTCGGGAACGTGACTTAGACTGCTATATCCGCTTCTGGGAGTATAGCTGTGGAAGAGGCAACTTCCCCGACTGGTCTATCATCATTGTGCGTAGTAACTTCAAGGAGAACCAAGAAGAAAACCTGAAAGACTTGGCTCGGTTCTTCAAGGAGTACATGCCACGCTACGGTTACAAATACCTCTGCACCGAAGATGATGACTACAAATATTATCAGACACTTGGCTTAAAGTGTATCATGGACGGTTTTTGTCCCAATTATGCATTAGCACTAAAGGATTTGAATGTCTGAGACATGGTTTTAGAGTTAAGGAGGGGATTTTTCCTCTCCTTTTCTTTTTCGATGTGCCCTAATGAGCTGATTCCTCTATTATGAATGTTGGCAATAAAAGTGTTATTACTACATTTCTCATAATATATGCAATGATTGAGAGCGAAGAAATTACTGTATCAGGTTACTTCGCTCTACATATTACATCATTTCCCCAACGACTTAAAGACCTTCGCAATACAACGCTTTTTCTGTTCCATATTGGGATGAACATATAAGTCTAAAGTGGTCGAAATATTGGAATGTCCTAACAATACACTAACGGTCTTGTAATCACAGCCAGCTTCTATACAACGAGTGGCAAAGCTATGGCGCAGGCCATGATATTTCAATTTGGGAATACCTAACTTCGCCATTAATTTGCCGTAATAATTACGGTAAGTACGAGGCTCGGTTGGATATTCATCATTAGTCAAAACATAGAAATCTTCATTAACGACCTTCTTCAGTGGTTTTACCATTGCAAGAAGGTCCTTTGTCATAGGAATTTTCCGACATGAGTTTTGTGTCTTGGGAGTGTTGATAACCAGCTCGGTATATTTCTCCGTCCCATTAATAATGTAAATCCGTTCAATTGTACGATTGACTGTTATCGTTCCCTCTGAAACATTGATGTCACTCCACTTCAAAGCGCAGACTTCCCCTATACGAAGTCCGGTACAAAGACTGATGTAGATACCCAGTCCAGCAAAGGAAAAATGACTTTGAATATGATTGAGTATTTTCTTGTGATTAGCAACCGATAGTACTTCCAATTCTTTGGTTGTTGAAGAAGACGGATATTTGATGTCCCACTCTTGATAATCCATCCATTCATTTTTTACGCCGAATTTCATAACCATTTTCAGTACAATCAAAATGTCTTTTACGGATTTCACATTCAGTCCATTCTCTATTTTCTGCAAAACAAATTCTTGCACAGCCTGCTCATGGAGTGTATCGCTTTCTCCAAAATTTGGAAGAATATGATTTTCCAAGATAAGCACATAAGCAGCCATTGTGGACTGCTTCACATAAGGTTGCTTGTACTCTTTCCATGCAACCGAGATTTCTCTAATTGTTTTCTGTCCCATAATCGTATATTAATATGTTGTACATATAATTAGAGAATAATAAATCCCAGATGTTCCCCATTTGAGATTCCCGGAGTTTAGTGTGGAGTGGGAAATGGTATCACTTCAAGATATAGCCACTATAAATCCAAAATCAGATCCGCTTCAGAACACTTTTATTTATATAGACTTGGAAGCCGTTGAAAAAGGTGAGTTAAGAAAAATACAAGAAATAATGCGAGAAGAAGCACCAAGTAGAGCACAACGTGTTATAGATAACAATGATATTCTGTTTCAATGTGTGCGCCCCTATCAGAAAAACAACTATATTCATAGGATTCTAAATACGAGTAATCAACAATGGGTTGCTTCTACTGGATATGCTCAAATTAGAACAACAGAATTACCAAACTATATTTATCATCTATTGAATACAGACGAATTCAATAGAAAAGTAATGGTTCGTTGCACAGGTTCAAGTTACCCTGCTATTAATAGTGAGGACTTAGCAACAATTCATCTTTATTATACACCCGACAAAAAAGAGCAACTTAAAATATCTCGATTATTAGATTTACTGAGGATGTAAATTAAACTGTGTCAGCAAGGAATAAAGTATTAACTTTGCTAACACAGTTTTTTTTATGAAAGAAGAATTTGATTTCGAGAGTATCAAGAACAAGGCCATTGAACAGCTGAAAGCCGGCAAGCCTTTGTTGGGTAAGGACGGCGCCTTTGCCCCACTATTGGAAAGTATATTGAATGCAGCCCTGGAAGGAGAGATGGATGCACATTTGACAGAAGAAGAACGCCAGATGGGTAACCGTCGTAACGGAAAGATGCAAAAGCAGGTTCAGACTCCCTTGGGCGAAGTAACCGTTTCCACTCCCCGTGACCGTAATTCGAGTTTTGATCCCCAGTTTATCAAGAAGCGTGAGACTATTCTGGCAGAAGGTGTTGCTGACCGTATAATTGGCTTGTATGCAATGGGAAACAGCACAAGGGAAATCAGTGACTGGATGGAAGAAAATCTTGGGAATCGTGTTTCGGCCGACACAATCAGTTCCATCACAGACCGTGTACTTCCGGAGATAAAAGCATGGAAATCACGGATGCTTGATTCTGTTTATCCTATAGTCTGGATGGATGCCATTCATTACAAAGTAACGGATGAACGTGGCTGCGCGGTAACCCGTGCAATCTATAATGTACTGAGCATTGACAGGGAGGGACACAAGGAGTTACTTGGAATGTATATATCAAGGAATGAGGGAGCAAACTTCTGGCTCAGCGTGTTGACAGACCTTCAGAACCGTGGAGTTGAGGATATTCTCATTGCCTGTATAGACGGTCTGAAGGGGTTTCCTGAAGCCATTCAAAGCGTTTATCCTAATACAGCCGTACAGCTTTGTGTAGTACATCAGATACGTAACTCCATCAAGTATGTAGGATCCAAGAATCAGAAGGAGTTCTTAAGGGATTTGAAATGTGTCTATCAGGCAGTCAATAAGGAATCCGCAGAAAATGAGCTCCTCAAGCTGGATGAAAAATGGGGTGAACAGTATCCTGTCGTTATCAGATCCTGGCAGGACAACTGGGATAAGCTGTCCGAATACTTCCAGTATACTCCGGTCATCCGTAAGCTTATCTATACCACAAATACCGTTGAGGGGTATCACCGTCAGATCCGCAAGGTAACAAAAAACAAGGGCGTGTTCCCATCGGATACAGCCCTTGAGAAACTTGTTTATCTTGCATACCGCAATATACGTAAGAAATGGACCATGCCACTGGCCAATTGGGCTACCATCTCGCAACAACTGGCTATAAAGTTTGGAAACCGGTTTAAATTATTGTAATTTTACGCTCGTCGGGACGGGTGGTCCCGCCCCTTGGCGCGGGCCGTTCCCCGACCGATGAGTTTTCTAGAGATAAATAATGCGTGACACAGTTTATTTTACACTACCAAAAGGAGGGGATTTTTCCTCTCCTTATTCCATTAGACCTCTAATTTGCTTATCAAAATCAGAATCAATTAATTGAGTCCGATTAAAAATATCATACTCCTGTTCTGCCTTTGCTTTTGCTTGAGCCGCTGAAATACGCCCTTTATCTGGCAAAATCTGATAATCCATAAACGACAAGAACTTAGTTACACTACCAGCGAATTGCTCCATATTGAATGTATTTCGACGCCTAATAATGTTTTCAATATAGTCAAAGAATGCCGATACAGCTAGTTCTAAATCCTTTATCTCTTTCTCTTGCAGATAGTTTTTGGCAACAATAACATCAGACTTCAATATGCGACCATTGGGAGAGTTCTTCCAAGTAGTCAACCCCATGTGTTCTTTGGTATGATCCGCATTATGATATACAATTTCAGCAGCTGTTTGTCCTATAATTGCATAATGGAAACAATTTTGAATCATCGCATAGAAATCATGTGTTGTTGGGGAGTTCTTGTCATAGTCTACGCTACACTCAGCGTATATATCCGTAATTTTCTGCCAAATCCTACGTTCACTTGCACGGATGGAACGAATTCTTTCAAGCAATTCTTGAAAGTAATCCTGTCCAAATACAGTTTCCCCTTGCTTCAAACGATCATCGTCAAGAACAAATCCCTTTTTAATGTATTCATTCAGAATTTTAGTAGCCCATTGGCGAAAGCGAGTGGCTTGTAAGGAATTTACACGATAACCTACTGAGATAACAGCATCCAGATTGTAAAATTGCGTATTGTATATTTTGCCATCTTCAGCAGTATGTGCAAATTTTGCACATACTGAATCTTGTTGTAACTCAGATGATTCAAATATATTTTTAAGATGCTTTGAGATAACAGTTCTATCTACACCAAAAAGCTGAGACATAGCTTTCTGCGTGCACCAAAGAGTTTCATCCCTGATGATTACTTGCACTTTCCCGCCTTCATCTGGGAGATTATATAATATAAATTGAATTTCTTGAGACATATTAAATCAATATTTTTGTTTATTAGGAATCACACCACGTACGCCACCTTTAGGGTTTTGCACATCTCCTTGATACCGAGGGATAATGTGCATATGTACATGGAAAACGGATTGTCCTGCTGCTTTATTCACATTAATTCCAATGTTATAACCGTCAGGGTTAAAACGATCATCAATTTTTCGTTTCACAAATTGAAGCATCACATTCATGGCTTCACGTTCGTGGTTGGTTAAGTCAAAATAATTAGCTACATGACGTTTAGGAATGATAAGAGCATGACCTGGCGAAACTGGATAACCATCATAGAAAGCAAGACAAGTGGCCGTTTCACAGATTATCTCCACTTTGCGAGACAACCTACAGAAAGGGCAAGTTTCTCCTTCTTTTCGCAATAGTTTATTGAAATGATTATATTGATAAAGTTCATAGCTACTGTTACTGGTCAAACTTAGGAATGGGAGTTTTACATTACATTGATAAGTGTACTGTTTGTAAATGGCATGAAGTCGGAAACCTTCTTCTACCAAGTCGCGTCGAACTGCAAAAAAAGCTGTTCCATTAGAAGATAGCAGATTGGTAACATTCATCAACACCTCTGCTTGAGCATAAGGTTCTAGAACATTCAAGACATAGTTGCAGATAATTGTATCGAACTTACCTTCAGGATAGTAGGGACGATAATAATAATCGTAGCCAATAATATTATAGCCCCTTTTAATTAGTTCATCGGTATCATATCCGAAGCCACATCCATAATCAAGAATACGTCCTTTCAACAAGTTGTGCTGTAAGAGATAACGAGTAGGAACAGATAAATCTGTCCGCTTAATGGCTGTGAGGTATGGATGGTTTATTATTTCAGGCTGCATAGTTATTAGTATTTCCATGATTCAAATCCCATATTGAGTGCGATTTGATTCATAGGAGTAAATGTTTGAAAAAAGCAATCTAATAAATGTTCTCTATCCATCATTGCTATATCTTGCGGAGTATAGCCAAGAGATAAATAATCTTCCAACAATTTTTCTTGTTTTCCCTTTCCAAGATTAATTTTTAAAGCCGCTTGATGAGCTTCAGCCAATTTAGGAAGATATAAATTCAAATCCGGTAGTTTATTGCTCTTTGAACTATTAATACTTGAATCAGTAGGCATGAGATTCCAAAGCAAATCATGAGAAACAAAACTCCAAGGGATAAAGTGGTCAAGGTCGTATTCACGTTCATCCAACAATCTGTCCGTATAGGGACATCTTACTTCTAATCCACTACATATAGCTGTATCCCAAAACTTTCTTTGAGCAGACAATGAGTTTCTTTCCTCTTTCTTTATAAGTTTGCTTGGAATATTTGGGACATTTGGATTACGAACTTGCAAGAAGTTTGTCAATCCCCAATAAGCGAACGAACTTAGTATATCGTAATTCTCTTGTAAATAGGTTAGCCATATTGGATTCAAATCTACCCACAATGTGCCATTCTCTTTTTTAAGTCTATATAAACAACCATTCTCGAAAGCTTGTGAACGTTTCACCATGTCCCGGTCATCTGAAGTATCTATCCATGGACGAAGAAAACGAAAAGGGACATTCAATTGAAGAAAATTAAGTTTCTTTCGGACATCTTTTCGTTGAATTAATGTTTGAAGTAAGTCCATTAATTCTCTTACTCCTATATTGATAGGAATATTATTCTCCTCTTGTAAAGTCAAAATTGTTTCATAAAGCGATTCTGACTTACCGAATGAAAGACGGAAATAATTAACAGGATACCAAGCATTAGTTACCATCAAAATCATTATATCCCACACATTCATTCTCGTCTTTCCTTGTTTCACATACAAATCAAGAATACCGAGGAACCAATAATATTTATAAGTAGCTACAGTCTTGTCAAATACCCGGTTGAGATGTCGTGTAGTTAGCGTATTGGATTGAGGAATAATCATAAATCACTTAGTTGTAAAATATTTGTTATATATATCCTCTCCCATACGTCGATATTGACTTGATTTATACTGTTTAATATTAAACCCATCTATTGACTTCAACTTATCACGATAACTATCTATTCCATTTAGCTGATTATTTTCTATTAACAATCTTATTAGATTTAGGACACCATTTATAAAAGTAACTGTAAGAACTCCCGATGAAGCTTTAGCACAATAAGGTTTCCATTCATAACTTTTCAAACATGATTTAAAAGCGGACATTACCTCATTAATCTCTTTAACACAAAATTTTATGTATTCATCTAGGAGAGCATAATTTTGACAGTTAGCTTCTAGTAACTCCTTTTTATTTTCATGATTCCAAATACTATAAAATGAATCATTTTTGTCCAAGTCAAACTTAATCAAAGGTTTTAATCCAAAACTAACGACAGAAGCCGTTTTAATTTTTCCTTTTTCATATGTATATAATTCTATCATATTTGCCAAAGCTCCATGTTCATTAAGCATATTAAGGATACGCTTACTAACTGCAATATTTGAAAATGGTTTTATTTGCATCTGTATCTCCTGTTGAATTAATTGTCCTACTTTTTTCTGATTAGAGTTTATTTCAAGAAATAAACCAGCTTCAAACTTTAATCTATTTTCTTTGCTTTCCGTTTTGGGGAAAATTATGCCTGTTACTAATAGATTCTGTATCTTCCTTAACCTCTTTATAGATTCTTCATATACATCATTCCCTTCGTGATATGCAAAAGTTCTATGTTGTCCATCTATTATTCCTATTATGTTACATTTATTTAGAATTTCAACATAAGCAGGAGTAACATTAGTGCGTTTGTTATCACCAACAAAATTACCATTTTCATCTATAACGATTTCTTCTCTTCTATTTTGGTCTTTATACATTCTAATATCATTCTCTGAAATAGTTGTAATAATGTTATTTATAAACACTCTTCTCTCAGAAGAAAGATATCGTCTCATACTAACGATTTTCTTAGCATCCAACATGCGTTGATAGTAACCGACATTCTCTTTCTTTCGCCACCCCTCTTGCCTTAAGACATAAGCTCGTTTTAATAAAGATTCCGCATCAATATAGAATGAGATAATTTTATATCCTTCTTTGAAAGAACTTCTTTCTTCTGGTAAAATATGTCCCGAAAAGCAACTTGTTGTACCAACACTTGAATTAAGAATATTATCTCCCCATTCATTTTCTTTGATGCCAAGAAAATCCATAAATTCATATCGAGCTGATAATTTAACGACACCTGTTAGACTTTTGAAATATTTCACAATATGATAATCGAAATAAATGACATTTAATACATTATCTTTATGTTCCTGCGAAATACTTTTTTTAGAACAGTATAATACTTTAACCCGCATCTGGTTAACAGTATATTTATTAGAGATACTGTTCTTATATATATCATTAAAACTATCAAATATCTTGTTGTCTATTAGATATTTAACGAATGCATGGATATCACTATTTATCTTATCATAAATAATATTCTTTTTTAGTATATGCGGATCGACAATCGTATATTCTGTAAGTAAAATTACATTTTCACAAATAAATATATCATCTAATTCACTAGTTCTCCCATCATATACAAATTCTTTCCCATCAATTCCTGATAAACGAGTAAAACCGATGCGGAACATTATATCCCGTATTTCTTTCATCTGATCTCGTTGTTCTTTCTTTCTCAATCTCTCTTCAGGAGACATGACTTTTCTTTTTCTTCTAGCAGATTTCTTATTCAAAGTCTTTTTCATAAAGATCAACTTTTATTGGGCTAATTATTTTCACTTTTGAATCCATGTAATTGCAATCCCTCAAATAAGAATGTGAGTTTGTCTTTGAATACATATATATTTCTATATTTAACATACTCAAATCAATACCACATTTAAAAGTAGGTATAATTCCATATTTCGATAGTGGTGGACGATTTGTATATGTAGAAATCATTCGGTAAAATTCGTCATCCAACTGTCTTCCAATAAAAGTATATTCAACTTTGATTTTTGAAGATATTGATGATTCTGTTCTTTGCACATATATTTTCAGATCATTTATTCCATAATCTTTTTCTATATTATTCAATAGTATTCGTCCGTATTTAAGAGCACGAAGATTCTGAATTGTAGTTTCAAATGCAACCTGATCCATTGTGTTCATATATGAGTAATACTCTTTCTTACCACTTTCAATCGTAGACTTAAGATAAGCTTCAAACATATTGATATATTGAGGGTTGATTTCTATTCCTAAATATGTTCGTTTCATATATGCAGATTGAGACATTACAGCACCGCTTCCTGCAAATGGATCAAACACTACATCTTCCTCGTCAGTGCTTATAGATATCATTGTAGCAACCATTTCTTTGGGCAGTGGACAAAAATGTCTTATATATTCAGTTCCCCACGATCCTTGTACTGGTATAGGGAACTCCCATATCTCATCTAATGCTTTTCCTTTAGGATTATATCGTTCAGGGTATTTCACCCACCATTTTTTCAGTTGTTGAGTGTCATAAATTCGAACTTGATCCTTATTGGTTTTATAATTATTTTGCTTAGAAAAGAATAATACATATTCAAATTTTCTTTGCATAAAACCTTTAGATGACCATGGAACAGTTTTATCCTTTTTCCAAATAATAATTTCTTGAAGTTTCCATCCTACACTATTTAATTTTTGGACCAAATCAAAAGGCAATGTAACTACAGCGTGATCTCGCTTAAAAGTATCTATCACAATCCATAATGTTCCATCATCTTTTGTAACAGTATATATCTGTGCAAATATTTCCTTTAGATCTTCTAAGTACTCTTCATATTTTTGCCCGAAACCGACCTGTCCTTCAACACCATAATCCTTCATATCAAAATACGGAGGCGAAGTTATTGTCGTTTGAACTTGTACACCTTCAGGGAGTATTTCTAACAAACAACGAGAATCTCCATTATAGACTTTATTCATAAAATTCCCTATATATAATTTCAGTTCTATTTAGTTGGCCTTATCAAGACCCTCACATCAACATCCAATAAATTTGCAATTTCTTGTAACTGTGCTATAGATGGTTGTGATTTATTAGAGCACCATCTTGAGATTGTGTTCTCCGATTTCCCAGTTTGTTCCGCTAACCATCTATTGGTTCGTTGCTTTTCAGCAAGTACCACTTTAATCCGATTCATCACTATTTGTTGATTATTCGACATCTATATTCAATTTATACTCGTTAAATTGTGAACAAAATTACATTTAATTTTCCACATAACCAAGCATTCTCAAAAAAGCTGTTCATATTCAAACAAATATAGTTATTGTAATATCACTAAACCATCACGATCTTTTTCAAAAATGATACTCCTAATATTTTCAACACCACAATCCTCAGATTATCAATGATATATATTCAAGTATTGAGATTATTTTGCTATTTTTGCAGCCTATATCTTCTAACTAAACAAGCAAGCAATAAGAGGTATGCATATATTTGAAGAATATCTGAATGATGAAAACTTAGAGAAACGTGAACGAGCCAAGCTTTGGCGAGCTTCTATTGGGTTACAAGCAGTTGATAACCTGTGTGTATCGAACTTCCTTATCGAAACAGCACGTAAACATATAGAAGGACTTATTTCTATGGATGAAGTTCACAAAATGATAAATGAACATTATGCACAAAAACGCAAGCAATCAAAACAAGATTGAATACTCACCTATCATAGTATTATCACTTTTCAGTTATTCGAAAATTTCGAATAACTGAAAAGCCTCAATACATCATAAAGGCTACAAGGGATATCCATAGCATTGTTATTTTACCGTTATAGCCCTTGCGAAAGCCTTGCAAGCCGGTCCTTCAACAATTCGCCATACTTTTCTTTTAATTCAGCACTTAGGAAAGAGCTTTTAATGACAGTCTCAAACTTGGGCAATAGTTTGATATACTTATTTATCAATCGTTCTACAATCACATTCTCTATACCCAACGTAGCTGCTGACCTGATAAAATCCTCTCTTTGAAGCTTTTTCTTCCGACCATTCAAGGTCAATGCCAGTTCTTCGTCATCCTTGGGATTGATGATAGCCGCATTTAGCAAATCGTAAGCAGGGGTTAAACGTATCTTATCCGCTACCTCATACAAAGAGAAGTTTTTCAAGTGCATGTCGTTATTTCCTGTCAACCAAGAGAAAAGCAGCAACTCGAAGAAATTGGTAACATCCATTTTAGGTAAAGACGAGTATTTCAAAACAGCCTTGCCGACACGTTCATAACTACTTTTGTATTTGTGTTCTGTTTGCCTTTCTGTCAGTTGGCACATATCTTCCATCGCTATCTTCTCTCCAGCAGAAGTCCTGTCAATCCGGCAGGTAAGATAGCATAGCGTATCATCTGCCATCCGCATCAGCGTATGAGGAACGACCTCAATACGTGCCACCTCTGCAAGGTGCATGGTTAAATCCTCAACCTCAGGCATCATTTCATATTGCGAGGTCTGTGGTTTACAAATATAACCGCCCCATAGCCCGACAATAGTCAATCTTTTACAGCCCTCATGTTCCTTCAAATGCAAGGATAATTTCGGCTGAACACCGGTCAAAGAGGTTTGTTCTTGAATGATTTGCAGAGCAAGCTGATCAAGTTGTTCTGTCGTATAATCAAGAAGTGGCAATGTTGCTGTTCCGAAAAACTTCTTTATGCAAGCCGTGTGCATGTCCTTTTCCCCTTTTAAGAGCGGACGATAACAATATAAGCAATTACACATGGCTTCCCTCCTTTTCTTCCAAAGGAATGACGCTTACTGCTCCGATACAATCCTTGCAACATGTCAGCAACAACGCCATCCGGTCAAGAATACTGATGTCTGTATTCCGCAATGCAACATCCAACAACCATCCTTCTGGAATCAAACCGTCGAAAAATGGAAATAGCACAGGACTTGTATATGCTTCCTCCTGCAAAGGCAATGTCATGCTAACCTCCTTTGCCTTTTCAAGAGAAAGATATTCCGGCAAATAGCGGAACTCATATCCGGCATCGTTTTCAGTCAGAATACCTGCCAATTGGTCTTTGTAAAATATATGGGCTTGTCTCATTGATTACTGTTTTTTTGAGTGGCAACCATTTCATAATTGAAAAAGTCAAGGAGCTGGTTCACTTTATCGAGACGTAGCGTTTCCTTTCCTTGTTCAAGGTCTCGCACAAAGCGCAACCCCACACCCGACTTCAACGAAAGCTCTTCTTGCGTCAGATTATATTGCTTTCGCAACATTTTAACCGTAGTAGAAAGAATATTCATAGCATCATACTTTATACCTTTTCGGGTACAAAGTTAGCACAAATATTCGATATTATATCAGTATGGGTATAATTTATTGTTTCGCCACTACAATTATATCAAATGGGGTATAATTCAAGGAAGGTTGAGACGTTAATATTAAGGCTAAAACAAGTACAACACATATAGTTTTACACTTTTTCAAGCGAATAATTCAACTTTGTTACACTTTTTGCATCGGCAAATAACCAAATGAAAACAAAATCATAAAAAGAGAAAATATAAAGTCGTAAAATGAGTTAAATCAGTCACTTCAAAGCATTACTCCATTTTCTTTTTTCACTCGTATTTTCTCTTGTTATAATTATTTTTTCAGTTTTTTGTCCCCCATTTGCCCCTCAAGTCGCACACGGGAGACAAATTTATGTCCCTCAATGTAATTTGAAGACTTATTCCTATCAAATTAGGCAAAATCATAGACAATTATCATTTCATAAAGCTGTTTGGATCTCTTATTTGTGAATACATACAAATGTTATAATAATGATATACAGCTAAATATAAACAAAATATCTATAGATAAAGTTACTACAAATGATATTCCGTTTAGAATGTTAGAAAAATATCCTCGTTAATTATTTCAGCAACTCTAGAAGTTGTTATCAACGAACTCCAAGTTTATTGAAATTATCCTCGATATGCTAATAGAATCTTACACCATTACTCTACAACTTATTATTTCGTTATTGAATACGATTCTTGATCTCCACCTAATGAAACTGATGGAAGATATCTCATCCAATCCATCATATTAGAAAGATTTCTTATTCTTTCATCTATCGTAGGGAATTCTATTGCATCGAACAATGCCTGTTAGTTAGAATTTGATTAAGTCATATTTGAAATATCAGAATTATGCAAATTATCGGTACTATTTCGAATCAGTGCCGATAATTTGCATGTTACTGACTAACCAAACGGATTGCCAGATGTGCGTTAACATATGAAATATGACATTAGTTTACCTTCACCCTCTCCTCTTCCTGCCATTCAGCAAACGAGACAATCTCTTTGTATTGCTCAGCAGTCAGAGATGATCCACTATCTTCACTACATTCGTATTCCCACGGTAGCTCATAAACGGAGCCTTCCTCCTGATAGCCCATATAGTTATGGTATGAATAAGGAACCAACCTGACATAATCTTCTTCCTCAAGAATCTTCAGAAGCTTGTCGGCATCGTAGATTATTAATGGAACACCGGACTTATACAGAGCTGTGGCAACTTCAATGGCGAGACCGGCATTCGCAGAATAACTGTTGGAAACGACAATCACCCATCCTGACCGTTCTGTATCTGATGCAAAGATATTCAGGAAGGAAAGCCCCAGTTCTCCATAATGATCCTTGGCAAACCAGATGAAATCATCCGGACTATCAATATCGTACTGCTCATCAATTTTTGCAAACTTCATCCGATTATAATAAGTTACGTCATGCAATTCATTAGGGCCATAAGTCTGTTCAGTCTGGTTGTATTTACTGACAGGCAAATTTCTGTAGAACGACTCATACACTAATAATGGCATCCACCAGTCTGCGCAGATAGGCAAAAATACGGGTAATAGTTTCCCTGCTCCATTCATCGTTATAGTATTCATTATTATCCGAAACATACGAAGAATAATTTGAAACAACGAAACGGGTATATTTCCGGTCTGTAAACCGGATTGCCCTTCGCTCCATGTATATGGAAGAAGCGACATGAAACCAGCGTGTTTCCATCGGGTTGAATATCACCCATCACTTCCAATCTTTTAAACTGGGACTGGAGTTCAATCAGCCTGTCCAACATATCACCCTTAACAACAATCTCCGGATGACGCACCCCGCCCAACCATTCAAAATGAGAGGTATTCAAGGCATATTCTTCAGCCAAATCGGCAAAGAACTTTCTATCTATTATCTTATTTTCGTTCATATCTTCATTCTTAGTAAATTTCAATATACTTTCCCGAATCAAACCCATTCATAAGATGCTCGTTCTGGAAAACATATCCCATCTGATTGGATAATACTTTGGTTCCACCAATCTCTGCATCAATATTCGTATGTGAATGACCGTATATCCAGACATCAATCCGGTTGTTGCTTATCAAGTCCCCATAGTCACTCGCAAAGGCACTGTTCAGCACCAAATCTTTGTGACAAGGTGCAACTACCTGAAAAGTGGGCATAGGTGCAGATCACTCATGTATTGTATTCTCATTTCTTTGATAGTTCAACCTGTTTCTCTATGATTGCCTTTACCCGTGCGAATGAAACCGGAGTGAAGTCGTTATTGTCAACTCCCACATCATACTGTGTAGAGAAAAGCATTTGAAGGCGAGGCTTATCTTTTCCGGTGTTATTCCTGCTTGTATGCACATGGCCGAAAAGCTGCCAGGTATCATCGTATGAGCCGCTATAGCAAAGGAACGGGCAATGATTCAGATAAATCTTCTGTTTATCGACCTCAATGTACATCTGCATCGTGATCAGTTCGAAATATTTTGTATAATTCTGCCTCAAGTTCTTCATGTCATGATTACCGGCTATGAGATAGATTTTCCCATTCAACCTTTTGAGTATCTTTGTCCATTCAGCAGAGCCACCAAGACAGAAGTCGCCAAGATGAAATACGATATTATCCGGACCGACCACACGGTTCCAGTTGGCAATAAGTGTTTCATTCATGTGTTCTACATCCTTGAATGGTCTGCTACAGAACCTGATGATATTGGTATGATTGAAGTGGGTATCGGATGTAAAGAACACCCCGCTTCCGTTGAATTTGTAATCCATAATCTTCTTTTTTTATGCACATCACTGCGCTGGTTAATAAAACTGAAGTTTTCAATGCCCATGGACGGAAATGACGGAGTAGAGCACATAATGCGAACGTCACCAATGGGCAAAAACAAAGCCGTTGAAAAATTTAGTAAGGACTTTTCAACGGCTTCAATTTATCTTTTTAATAGGAATACCTGCATCTAATGTACTCCTACCTGTCTATAAAACGTTCGCTGGAAAGTGTTTTTGAATTTACCGAATGACTCAATGCCTAAAGTATGAACATACGGCATACGCTCAAAGCATACTGTGCTTCGACATAACGTGTTTACTAATATGTTCACTCTATTCTGCAGCATTGTAATTTGCTAATTGTTTTTATTCAATTGTGAGTGCAAAAATACTGAATTTTCTTGAGAACCAATTAACTATTCGCTAACTTTTTGATAGCTTTATAACACTATTATTGTCAAACAGACGTGGAGAAATAGAGTACCTATAACCAAGCAACTTTTTCAAATGGTTGAAATAGAATAATTCAGTCAATCCTTCACCGACAATATGAATGACCTGTCTAGTTGCTGTATTCTTTCTAACTTTTCTCATAAGGTTACTTTTCTACTTCTACTCATTGTTTGTAAGATTTTTGAGCCTATAACGGTGTACGGCTCTATTAAACACTTACAAACCATCAAGAATTGTTTTACCTTTCAACATCTTTTCTTCCTTTTCATTAAACATCTAATATTCTGATTCTTTGATAATACGCAAAGTCTCTTGCTTATATCCTTTGCGGTCGTACTCCTCCCCTCTACACATCCAACAACTACATGGAGTTCCCGTAGTTTTATAAACCTGCGCCCATTTATCCTTTGCCAATTCAAACCAATGAGGATGCTCATAACAACTACCATCTTCACGAATAATGCAAAATTACGATAAATATTGGCAATTATATCAGATGGGGTATATTATCATAATAAACAAAGATTGAAATAAAGCAATTCCAATAAAAGCATTACCTTTGTAAACAACAAGCATTCTGTAACATCCATGCAAAAAAGTAACTGCAACAACTGCCCCCTAAGGAAAAAATACGATAAAAGCCCTCAGTCATTAATGGGACGCTTTTGGCGTTGGCACATAAACTTCTGCCCAGGCTGGAAAGGATATTTCAAATCTCTTTCGCCTGACGAGCAAAACGAGATTAGAAAGAAGTATAACTTCGATAAATACAATAAATAATGAAAAAAGAAATTCTATTCGTCTTGTTAAAAGACTTTGCCGATTGGGAAGGAGCTTATATCGCTCCAAACCTCAATGCAGGTGTTGAACCCGGAAGTGAAAGCAAATATATAGTTAAAACCGTATCTGTCAGGAAAGAGCCGGTTGTATCGATCGGAGGGTTCAAGGTGCTGCCCGACTATGGGATCCATGACATTCCGGCCGATTATGCAGGAATCGTATTAATAGGTGGCATGAGCTGGTTCACCCCGGAAGCCGAAGCCATTGTTCCTCTGGTAAAAGAGGCCATCGAGAAGAAGAGGCTGGTAGCCGGAATTTGTAACGCCTCCGTTTTTCTTGGTATACACGGTTTCTTGAACCATGTAAATCATACCAGCAACGGATTGGATTACCTCAAACAATTTGCGGGGGTTAATTATACAGGTGAAAATCTTTATATGGATGAACCGGCTGTCAGAGCCGGAAACATTATTACCGCCAACGGATTTGCAACTCTGGAGTTCTGTCGTGAAATACTCTATGCGCTGGAGGCAGACTCTTCCCAAAAGATAGAGAGAAGCTATCGAATGAACAAAACAGGTGTTTGGGAAGATCCAGAAGTGGGATAAATCACTTATCTAATGGTGGTAGATAATAAAACATCTACCACCAACAACTTACATCTACCACCATTTACTACTTTTCGACCACTAAATACAACCGTCCCCTACTCGCTAACTGCGTCTTAAGCCCTATCTTTTTCAAGAAGCGACCAAAGACGGAGACATTGCTCATCGGAAGTTTTACGCCGCTCTTTTTTTGCAGCGATAGGTAGATCTCTCCGGCAGAGATCTTCAAACCTTCCTCCTTATGCGAAGCAGGACGATAATATTGAAAAAACAGATCCTCGAACAAAGGACGTTGTTGAAACGCCTCGTTCGCTTGCATCTGCGAGACCTCTTCCTCATGCGTCAGCCAATAACGCTCGTTATTATTCAAGGCGGCAACCGCTTGCGCATAGAGCTGGAGATAATCGATAGGCTGGGCATTGTCTATCATCCCTTTCACCTCGATACAAATGAAACGGCGGCTGCCGGAAGGATCGCCCAGCAAATCCGTATGGTTGCTCGTAGCGATAAAGGAAGCGTAACGTTTCACCGATTCCACCTGTGTAGCATGAGGCTTGCGCACATTTACGACCGGCTTCTGCAACAGATGCTTCAAGAAGCCTTGATGCCTCGCGCTCACTTGGTCGAACTCATCAATATTGATCAATCCGAAACGAGTAAGATACAGCTCGGCATCCCGCTTCTTGCTGAAATCGATGCTGTCCGTGTAATACGTATTCAAGTCCGGTGGCAACAGGTTGAAGCAGAACGTGGACTTCCCGCATCCCTGCCCGCCCACCAAGAGCGGGGAAAGGCTGTTGCCATGCTGTTTGTCACGTCCCTGCCAGTGCGCTACCATCGACAGGAACCAAGTGTAAAACAACTGTTCCCACCGTACGTTGTCGCAAGGGATGCGTGCGGCCAGCGGACGGATGCGATCCTTGCCATCCCACACGGGCAAGCGGGTCAAATAGTCCTCGATAGGCGCATAGTCCGGGATGCGATCTGAAAAGACAAAACGCCGTACATCCCTGTCCCATAGCTGCAATCCTTCTTTCTGGGCATTCAAGGCGATACTGTTCAGCACACGATCCGTCACGGGGCGATAGTCAAAACAGAAGGTGTTTTTCTCCCGATATTCCGGTCCGCCAGACATCAGATTGTACCGGAAATCGTAACGGCGGTTCATAAACTCCTCCATTTTCAAGCTCTGTAGTTGCTCCGGCTTGTAAAGGGACGTACAACCAAAGTCCGAATCGGAGGCTAACCGATACGACTGCCTCAAGGTCTCCCGGATCTCCACTTCCGAGATCAGATTCCCCAAATAAAGCATCGTCCACTTCACACAATCCTCCTCTTCTACCCCAGCCGCGAAACAAAGTCTTCCAAGAGTGACCAACAAAGGTTTGAAATCCACCTTTATGCTCAAACTTCCATGTTCCTCCAAAGCCCGCTGCAAAGCGAATTCATATTGGATGGCAACGTAACGGTATTGGTCATAAAGCGTCTGCCCGGCACTCTCTACCGGTACCGGCACCCGTTTTTCGAACCGTTCCTGGTAGGCGCTTTCGTCGGGCATAGCCACAGGCTGCTCCAGATGAATGGAAAGAGCGTCCGGATTGTAATACACATCGGCATCATAACTGAGGCGGCAGCCCATTTCCAGCACCGGACGTTTCAGCTCGATGGGATAAGAAAGGCGAGGCTCATACGTCTTGAGCGCATGTCGGTAAGCGTGCGCATGAAAAACCTCGGCATCCGTACGCGAACGGGGAAGCGACCCGTCGGGATAGGTATAAGCCACCACGAACTTCACGCTCCGTCCGCTAGAGCCGATCATAGCGAACAGTGTCTGCGGATATTCCACTATTTTTTGTTTCAAGGACAAAGCCTCTTCTATGCTCTTCAATCGATTGATCTCCAGCAAAATCCAGCCATTATACTCCTTCAACTCGCCTTTTCGAAAAGTTCCGGCAAAGAGCAACTGAGGTAATTTCCGGGTAAACGGATACCGTTTGTCGGGATAAGCCCGCCTTAATTTCTCTCGAAAGAGCGCAAGCTTATCCCTCGTCCGCTCATCCTTTACCCATGCCACGATCTCCTCCATACGCATCGCCCGTTGCGCGACGGTATGTCGATAGGCTGTTTGCTTGGTTATTTTCATGTCTAATATATTATTTAAGAAGTTGAATGTCTTATGCTTACAGTTTTTCCTATAGAAAAACTAAAGTTTTCCCCTAATAAAACTTTTGTTTCCTCTAGGAGAAACTTTTGTTTTCCCTAAGAGAAACTCTTTGTTCTCCTAAGGGAAACTCTTATCAGCTCTTATCCCTTCGTCCATCGGTAGCCACTCTGCCAAGCATCAAAGACTGGTTCATCCTCTACTCCGTACGCCCGAAAGACCTGACGGATATACTGTTGGTCTTCGGGCGAGAAGGTTCTTTCCTTGCGCTTAAACTGATAAAACTTATTCTTACCGTATGTCATCAACAGACGTTGCTTAATGCGTTTCGCCTCCAGATAAGGTATCTGGTCTAATAGGTGATCCATGCCGACAGCGTATTGCACGGGGGTATCCGCCATGAAAGCCGCACACTTTCCGGTAGGACTGGTACGTGCGGGATTCACGATGCTCACCGCCCAAAGCGTATCGGGAATAAAACGGATGATTTGATGCCGCAAGCAGCGGTTGGCGTTCTTACAATTTTCATTAAAACAATGTACAAAGCCTGTCGGCACCATAGCGTAATCGAGTTTTTCTATCATATCTTTTAGATTTTCAGTATTCTCCAAATATAACACTTTTTTCCTTCACACGAAAAGAAAATTGTATGAAAATCAATAATAAATGGTAGATATTGAATAATAATTGTAGATGTTTGGAGATCTACAACCAACAGATAATACTCTCATTTACAAAAAGTATATAATAGAGTGGTAGATATTGTAGATATTTTTATAAATTCAATGTTACAGGAAACTCATAATACGTAAAAGACCGAGCCAATACAACTTCTTCATCTTTTCACTATCACATAGCAGGATATTTTATATCTTTATTGCCTGTTTATAATCATGATGGATACATATGGACATAGATTTCGAATCATACATCCGTGGTAGTGAGCCCGACAAAAAAGAAAAGGCTTCAGCTTGGAAAACAGCCATTGGTTTACAAGCTGTAGATGGCTTGCAAACATCCGATTATTTAAAAGATACAGCTATAAAGCATTTGCGTAGCATCGGTTTTGACGTGAACAATGATCTGTTTGCCGACAACTCTTGGTACTTTCGCAATGCGCTGGTTCGTGCGAATTATAGAAATGTGCGAAAAGACGTTGAACCGGATATGAGTTTCTTGATCGCATTTTTCAGAAACTTAATGATGGGAGAAAATCATGACCCCACAACAGCCAACCGAACAAGTCGACCGAACAAGTACCGAACAAGCTAACCGAACAGTTCAGCGCACCGCTTTTAGCTATCGTAAAGGCTATCGGGACAGAACAATGTTCATTGAAAGTAAAAAGTGATTACAAACAATTTGCATAGATAAACGAAGAATGAAAACATCCATCAATTACCTTCCCGAACAGAAACGGGATGACCTCAGAAGAATTGTAGAGTGCGTACTGGAAGTACTTCCCGATTGCGAGATGATCATTCTCTACGGAAGTTATGCCCGGAATACATACGTTGACTACGACCAACGCATCGAATACGGTATCCGCACCTGTTTTATGAGCGATTATGATATTTTGGTAGTTACCAGTACCCGTTTCCAAAGATATATTATCAATCACATCTTGAGCAAGGCCACCGATAATTACTACAAAGGGAAGAACAGATACGCATCCACCACCGTACAATTTATAGACGAAAGCATCGACGACTTGAATAAAGCCATCGATAAAAACCGATATTTCTATACCGATATCAAGCGAGAAGGTATCATGCTTTACAACAGCGGCCGTTATAAGTTGGCCCGCCGTCGTAAACTGAACTATCGGGAGATAAAAGAGTTGGCGGAGGAGTATTACAACGACAGGTTTGAACGTGCGAATGATTTTTTACGAAATGCAATGTATGACAAAAACGACGAGAGATATAAAATATGTTCTTTTCATTTGCATCAAGCTTGTGAGAATTATTACAACAGCATAATCTTGACTTTTACATTGTATAGTCCCAAAGAGCATAGCCTAATAACGTTATCCGGCAGAGCCAAAACGCATTCCCTAGAGTCATCCGAAGCCTTTCCCCGGGATACGGAAGAAGAAAAACGACTTTTCGATTTGCTGCAGGACGCATACGTTCAAGCTCGTTATAATTTACACTTCCGCGTCACTAAAGAAGATATCGAGGCGCTTATACCCAAAGTAGAACGGCTCCGGGATATCACGCAACAATGTTGCGAGGAGAGAATCAAGGTGTATGCGGCAAAACAAAGACAGGTTTGATGAGATTCCCCTCAATCGCCACCTTTATAACCCCATCCAACCTGTTTTCGAAGATACGGTAAGCCTCCTCAATCTCGCTCAATGGAAACTTATGGGTAATAAGAGGCGTCGTGTCTATCTTACCTTCTTCTATTAGGTTAAGAATCTCGGCGCAATCGCAGCCATCCACCCCACCAGTCTTGAAAGTCAAGTTCTTGCCATACATGTCTGGCAAAGGAAGAAGCGGAGGTTTATCATAGAGGGCTACGATGGTGACAATGGCGTTCGGACGGGCACAATCCCATGCCAAGCGGAAGGTATCCTCACTCCCCGCGACCTCCAATACGACATCCGCACCGCCATGATCGCTGTTACGAAGAACAAATTCCTTACAGTTTTCGGGATCTGCCACCAAGACTTCGGGATAACGCTGGCGAACGAACCGGGCCCTTTCCGGAGACTTCTCGCAAACAATAATACGTCGTGGCTTCTTCAACAACACGCACAACAAAGTACAGATCCCCGTAGGACCGGCGCCAATGATAAGAACCGTATCATCCTCTGTAATCTCCGAGATACGAGCGGCCCAAAAACCTGTCGCTAACACATCACCGACCAGCAAAGCCTGCTCATCACTGACCGTATCTGGGATATGATTCAAGCCTCGATCCGCATAAGGAACCCGGACATACTCCGCCTGCCCCCCATCGATACGACAGCCCAACGCCCAACCGCCATTGGGATCGGTACAATTATTGACATATCCACGCCGGCAGAAGAAACACTCTCCGCAAAAGGTCTCGACATTCACGGTCACCCTGTCACCCGGCTTGACTGCAGTAACATCGGCACCCACCTTTTCCACCACACCAACCATCTCATGCCCAACGGTTATTCCGGATACCGCACGTGGTACGCTACCGTGTTTAATATGAAGATCGCTAGAACAAATGCTACCCAAAGTCACTCGTACGATAGCGTCCCGTGAATCCTTTATTTCCGGTATCGGTTTCTCTCGCAATTCAAATTTCCCTTGTTCAATATAAGTGTACGCAAGCATGATACTTCCTTCTTTTTGTTAATCGCCTTACAAAGATAAGGATCGTATCGCCAAAAATATCAGATATATCAGTAATTTGGGTACAAACTGTTTCATTTTTCTCTCCTATCTTTATCGCCATAAATACATAGCATTCTCGTAATGAATATAAAAACAACAAAAATTCAAGAAGTATGAAACGAATCGTATTATTCATGGTCATGGTCTCAATGGTATGTATCGCCTCTTATGCGCAAAAGGCTGCCGAAGGGACAAAAGTTTTAGTGGCTTACTTCTCGGCAACGGGAAATACTGAAAAAGCGGCCCAACAAGTCGCGTCTATTGTCAGTGGTGATCTTCACAAGATCCAACCTGAGAAAAGCTATACCTCCGCCGATCTGAACTGGCGGGATAAATCCTCACGCAGCAGCGTAGAGATGGACGATCCTACATCACGACCGGCCATTATCGATGATTTGAAGAACCTAGCGGAGTATGACACCGTTTACCTAGGATTTCCCATCTGGTGGAATCAAGCCCCAAGACTCATCAACACCTTTTTGGAAAAATACGATCTCTCGGGTAAAACCGTTATCCCATTCGCCACATCAGGCAGCAGCAGTATCTCGAACGCAGAGAGTGAATTGCGGAAAGCCTATCCGGATGTGAACTGGCAAAAAGGGAAGTTGATGAACGGAGTGACAGAAGAAGATATCAAGAATTGGACTAAAAAATAAATGATTATGAGAAAGAATTTTGGAGCGAAGCCTTTGAGCTATCCGCAACCCGTATTTATTATCGCCACGTATGGAGAAGATGGAACTCCCGACGCGATGAACGCCGCTTGGGGCGGTATCAGTGAGATGAATGAGATCAGCATGTGTCTTAGCGCCGGTCACAAGACAGTTAAGAATATCCTGAAGCGTGGAGCTTTCACGGTAAGCATGGCAGATGCCGATCATGTCGTAGCTTGTGATTATGTAGGTATCGTGTCGGGCAATAAAGTTACCGACAAGTTTGCCAAAGCAGGATTTCACGCTACAAAATCAGACTTCGTAGATGCTCCGTTGATCGACGAATTGGCCGTGGCTATCGAATGTAAATTAAAAGATTACGATCCGGATACTTGCATACTCCGTGGCGAGATCGTAAATGTCAGTGTTGACGAGCGTGTACTTGATGAGAACGGCAAGGTGAATGTAGCTAAAGCCGCTCCCATCATCTTTGATCCATTCAACAACGACTATTTGAGAGTGGGCGAAAAGGTAGGAAATGCCTTTTCCGATGGGAAGCAACTGAAAACATAAAAGAAAAGTCTATCTAAAGTTGTTATATATGTAAACTTAATTTATATTTGCACTATGGAAAAAGAAAGAGAAATATTATACTATGAAGATTATTTCATAGATTTCTTTATGTCATTAGATGATGGTGCAAAGAAAAAAGTTTCTTATGTGCTCGATATGCTTAAAACGCAAGAACGCCTTAACAAGAACTTCGTTAAGCTAATCCGTGACGGTTTGTACGAGTTAAGGGCAAGCCATAACGGAAACATCTATCGGGCCTTCTTTATCTTTGATGATGGAAATATAGTCATGCTATTCAATGGGTTTCAGAAAAAGGCTCAGAAAACCCCTAATAGCGAAATAGAAAAGGCTTTAAAACTCAAAAATGAATATTATGCAAGCAAATCCTAAGATCGGGAGTATGGACGCTGTATTAGATAAATTATACGGCAAGGTTGGCTCACCAGAAAGAGAGGAGTTTCGCAAAGAAGCATACTCTTATTGTGTGGGGCAAATTATTAGTGACGCACGGAAGCAAGAGAAAATGACACAATCCGAGTTGGCCGAAAAAGTAGGAACTAATAAGACCTATATATCAAGAATTGAAAAAGGAATCATAGAACCGGGAGTTGGTTTATTTTTCCGTATTATTGATGCGCTTGGCCTTAAAATTGAAATCGTAAAGCCTATCATGTGAGCAAAAGGAACTCTCTCAGATCGCCTCTGTTAAGATTGTTTTCCAATATGAGTAATAAAAGGGGCAAAGGCGTAATCACTACGGCTTTACCCCTTTATACATCAGTTCATGAAATCAATTTAGAGATATCATACCCACGTTCCGTTATCTTCCCCAGTAAATCTTCCCGAACCGCCTCCGGTAAGTTCCTCTCACGGCTCAAGATCCAGAGGTATTTATCCGTGCTGCTTCCTATCACCGCATATTGATAATCCGCATCAAGTTCTAAGATATAATAATCCGCATAGAACCATAAGAAGAAAGCCACTTTCAATTTTCCGGGATTATTTTTAGGGTCCGGTTGTTTCGCACGACCGGTGGCTTTCTTGTGAACGCCGCCTTTATATCCTTCGTTCTCCACACGGATCTTTCCGTCCGGAAGCAACGTATACGTGGCCGTCACATCCGTCATGCCTCTCTCAAAATGATTCTCATAACGGGCGATTTCATACCATCGCCCCATATACCGTTTAACATCCAGTTCCGGTACGGTATGATGATCTGTTATATTCATAAGTTTCTCTATTGTTGGATAAATGTATGTAAACCCAGATTCCTGTAATTTAGAGGGATGGACGGTTTGCCCTTTTGCCACGAACGACGCTCCCTCGCCAAACTTCAGCCGAAAAAAGAACTTAGGCAAAGGGATGATCCTACGGATCTTATCCGCTCTCGCTAACGTATGAGCCAACTGCTTTTGGGTGATAAGGTCTGGAGAAACCAAATTTACCACACCCCTCATCTGCCTATTCCGTATGATATACCCAAAAGAGCGGCATAGATCAAACAGGCTGATCCATGGAAAACGCTGTTGCCCGTTACCGATCACGACACTTACCCGTGAGAAGCGTTGCAAACGAAGCATCTCTTTCAAGGCCCCTCCATCCTCAGACAATACGACACCAAAACGGGTAATGACAAGCCTCACATCCGATGAGCATGCGGACGCTTCCTCCTCCCACGCCCCACACAACCGGGCCAAAAAATCCATTCCCCGGCAATCATGATACTCGTCATATTCCCCGAAAGCCGGATAATAACCTACGGCGGAGGCCGAAATAAACAACTCAAGTTTCACGCTTCTCGTGTTTATGGCATGCACCAACTGTCTGGTCACGCAAATACGGCTATCATACAACTCTTGTTTGTAAGCCTCCGTCCAACGTTTATTAATGGAAGCGCCCGCCAAATTAATGACGACTTCACAGGATTCCACGCATCGGCATAATTCATCAAAACAATCTTCCTTAAACAAATCCCGCCCTAAAGGGATAACATCATATCCTTTTCCCTCCAAAAAAGATGAAAGATGCTGACCGATATATCCGCTTGCCCCGCTGATCGCTATTCTCATAATCAATACTTTTCTATTAAAACAAATCCACAAGCAATTTAGATGGCAATTTCCGGTTCTATTTTAGTATCCCAAACAGAATATCGACTAAAAGAAATCGGTTCGACAGAAAACAACTATATTTGTCCTCATTTAATAGTAACTGAATCATGGCAGACAATTATCTGGAAAATAAGTACGCAGAATACCAAGCCCGGAAGACTTCCGGCACTAGAACGGGGCATACAACGAAGACACTTCATAAAACAAGAAGAGTCTTCATCACCGGTGGAGCCGAGGGGATCGGGAAAGCGATTGTAAGGGCTTTCAGAGGAGCCGGACATCGTGTGGCCTTCTGCGACAAGAACGAGACCTTAGGAAAAGAGACTGCCCTACAAACCGGGACACAATTCCATTTCGTGGACGTTAGTGATAAAACCGCACTAGAAGATTGCCTGCAAAAGATCATCGAGGAATGGGGCGATATCGATATCATCATCAATAACGCGGGTATCAGCCAGTTCTCATCCATCACGGAAACGAGCGTAGAGGATTTTGATAAGATATTATCCATAAACCTACGTCCCGCGTTCATCACTTCCCGGCGATTAGCGCTCCATCGGCAATCTCTCGAGACCCCCAATCCATACGGCAGGATTATCAACATCTGCTCTACCCGTTACTTGATGAGTGAACCCGGTAGCGAGGGATATGCCGCCTCTAAAGGAGGTATCTATTCTTTGACACATGCGTTGGCCTTATCGCTCTCGGAATGGCATATCACGGTAAACTCTATCGCTCCCGGTTGGATACAGAATAACAATTACGACCAGCTTCGTCCGGAGGATCATGCTCAACATCCGTCCGGAAGGGTGGGAAAGCCGGAGGATATCGCCCGTATGTGCTTATTTCTCTGTCAAGAGGAAAACGATTTCATTAATGGCGAGAATATTACGATTGACGGTGGGATGACCAAGAAAATGATCTATCTCGACTAAATAAACATCCGTATATGACACAAACATCGAACATAGAAACCAACCGTCTTGTGCTCCGTCCTTTCAGCGAAAGCGATGCTCCTGATGTTTTTGAGAGCTGTAAGAATCCAAACCTAGGCAATAACGCCGGATGGAAACCTCTCGAAACGATCGAAGAGACTATTGATGTACTAAATACCATATTTATCGGAAAAGAAGGGGTTTGGGCTATCGTATCAAAAGAGACTCAACAAGTCATTGGCTCCATTGGCATCATTCCTGATCCCAAAAGAGAAAACCCACATGCTCGCATGCTGGGTTATTGGCTAAAAGAAGAGTGTTGGGGACAAGGCTTCATGACAGAAGCAGTGCAATCCGTATTGAATCATGGGTTCACTCAAATGAATTTACATTTGATCACGGCGAATTGTTATCCTCACAATCAACGCTCACAACGTGTATTAGAGAAGAATGGATTCGTATACGAAGGACGGCTTCATCAAGCAGAACTAATGCATACTGGACAAATAGAGGATCATTTGTGCTATTATCTTGACCATCATTCCTTTTCAAACAAAAACAATAGTTTATGATAGTAGTAACAAAAGATTTATATACGCTCAGGAGTTGGGAAGGTCAAGATACGGAATCCTTAACCTTGCACCTTAATAACAAGAAGATCTGGGATAACTGTCGGGATGGATTGCCTCATCCTTATACAAAAGAAAATGCCCGCTGCTTCATCAGCCAAGCACGAGAAAAAACTGAAATATCGGATTTCTGCATTGTGGTTCATGGTGAGGCAATCGGCAATATAGGTTTTGTGAGAGGAACGGATGTGGAACGTTTCAATGCGGAAGTCGGTTATTGGATCAGTGAGAGATATTGGAACCAAGGGATTACCTCTGAAGCGTTAGCCGATGCGATCCAGTATTATTTTGAGCATACGGAGGTTATTCGTATATTCGCCACGGTGTATGAATATAATCTGGCATCCATGCGGGTATTAGAGAAAGTGGGATTCAAGAAAACTGGCATCTTCCGAAAAGCTTGTTACAAAAACGGACGATTCATCGATGCGCATCATTTTGAGATCGTAGCGGATGAGAAATTAGTTGGGAACAAAGACTTATAATCCATTTATGCAAATAAGACAATTACAGGTAAACGAATACGATAAGGCATTAACCTTGTCTTTGGACGTGTTCATCCAATGTGGCAAGAATGACTTCGACGAAGAGGGATTGAAAACCTTCAAGAGTTTCATTTACAATAAGGATCTGGTAAATGAGCTAACCATTTACGGAGCATTCGAGGGTGAGTCATTAATAGGTCTAATCGCGACAAAAAATGAAGGAAAGCATATCTCCTTATTCTTCATCACGCCTATGTATCATGGAAAAGGTATCGGCAAACGATTATTCGAGGCCGCTATCCAAGATAAGCCAGTCTCGGAAATGACAGTCAACTCCTCTTCCTATGCAATCCCAATCTACCGGAAATTCGGGTTCGAACCAATCTGCGAAGAACAAACTACACATGGGATGAAGTACACCCCGATGAAGCGAACGATAACCCGTCCCTCCTTCGAGGACTTCAATGAGCTTCTTCTGCTTTGGGAAGCGTCCGTACGTAGTACCCATCATTTCCTAAAAGAAGAGGATATCTTATTTTATAAAGAACTTGTTCCCGGATATTTCCCATTGGTAGAACTTTATATCATCCGAAATGAGCGAGGAAAGATCGCCGCCTTCATGGGCTTAAGCGATGAGCTTATCGAGATGCTTTTCGTACATCCGGAAGAGCAAGGCAAAGGATTAGGTAAACGACTTATCCAATTCGCCTTGCAAGAGACACCCATCCGAAAAGTCGACGTAAATGAGCAAAACACAACCGCACTTCATTTCTATCAGCATCTGGGATTCCAAGTGATAGGAAGAGACGAGACAGATTCCTCCAACAAGCCATTCCCGATACTTCATCTTCAAGCTACACTTCCTTAAAAATTTAAGGTAATCGTGTAGCCTATCATGACTATATGCGTAGCCTAACGAAGGCATTCTTATCAAAAAACAGGACTAGTTACACATAAAAAAAGCCCACCGATAAAGGACGATGGGCTAGAACCTAAATGTTTTCACAACGGAATAATCCTTATTGTGATTTGCTTCAAATTAGTATAGCAAAGAAATAAAGAATATATTTATAAAGCAAGTATTTCTTGATAATTTATTTTATCTTTGAAAAAATCGTTAACACAATACTAGTCATGAAAAAAATAGTAGGATTAGATTTAGGTACAAATAGTATAGGATGGGCATTAATCAATGCTTATATAGATGAATATAATAAAGAACACTTATATGGTATAGAAGCTTGTGGCAGTCGTATTATACCTATGGACGCAGCCATCTTAGGAAATTTCGATAAGGGAAATTCTATCTCACAAACTGCGGATCGAACAAGCTATCGTGGTATACGTAGATTGCGTGAACGCCATCTATTAAGACGTGAGCGCCTGCATAGAATTCTCGATTTACTCGGCTTTTTACCAAAGCATTATTCTGATTCTCTCAATCGCTATGGTAAATTCTTAAATGACATAGAATGTAAATTACCTTGGGTAAAAGACGAAACAGGTTCTTACAAATTTATCTTTCAGGAATCGTTCAAAGAGATGTTGGCCGATTTCACCGAACATCACCCCAAACTTATCGCAAACAACAAAAAAGTACCCTACGATTGGACGATCTATTACCTTAGAAAGAAAGCTTTAACACAAAAAATATCAAAAGAGGAACTCGCTTGGATTCTTTTGAACTTTAATCAGAAACGAGGATACTATCAACTTCGAGGTGAAGAGGAGGAAACTCCAAATAAACTAGTAGAATATTATTCATTGAAAGTAGAAAAAGTCGAAGACTCGGGAGAGAAAAAAGGCAAGGACACCTGGTATAACGTACATTTGGAGAATGGGATGATTTACCGGCGCACAAGTAATATACCATTGGATTGGGAAGGTAAAACTAAAGAATTTATAGTCACCACTGATCTAGAGGCTGATGGTAGTCCTAAGAAAGATAAGGAAGGAAATATAAAGCGTTCTTTCCGTGCGCCAAAAGATGATGATTGGACATTAATTAAAAAGAAGACGGAAGCAGATATCGACAAGATCAAGATGACTGTCGGCGCTTATATTTATGATACACTTCTGCAAAAACCAGACCAGAAAATACGTGGGAAGCTAGTACGTACTATCGAACGTAAATACTATAAAAACGAACTCTATCAAATACTAAAGACCCAAAGTGAATTTCATGAGGAATTACGAGATAAACAGTTATATATCGCTTGCCTTAATGAGCTTTATCCCAATAACGAACCACGTAGGAATAGTATTTCCACACGAGATTTCTGTCATTTATTTATAGAAGATATCATTTTCTATCAACGTCCACTGAAGAGCAAGAAATCATTGATCGACAATTGTCCCTATGAGGAAAATAGGTATATTGATAAAGAGAGTGGAGAAATCAAACATGCATCCATTAAATGTATAGCCAAGTCTCATCCTCTCTATCAAGAATTTCGCCTTTGGCAATTTATTGTAAACCTACGTATCTACAGGAAGGAAACGGATGTTGACATAACACAAGAATTACTCCCTACCGAGGCTGATTATGTCACTTTATTTGAGTGGCTGAATGAAAAGAAAGAAATCGATCAAAAAGCCTTTTTTAAATACCCGCCATTCGGCTTTAAGAAAACAACTTCAAACTATCGTTGGAATTATGTGGAAGATAAACCTTATCCCTGTAATGAAACCCATGCACAAATAATAACTCGTTTAGGAAAAGCGCATATCCCAAAAGCTTTTCTTTCTAAGGAAAAGGAAGAGACATTATGGCATATATTATATTCCATAGAAGATAAACAAGAAATAGAAAAAGCCTTACACTCTTTTGCCAATAAGAATAACCTAAGCGAAGAGTTTATTGAACAATTCAAGAATTTCCCTCCTTTCAAGAAGGAATATGGCTCTTACTCGGCTAAGGCGATAAAGAAATTGCTTCCATTGATGCGAATGGGTAAATATTGGAGTATCGAAAACATAGATAATGGGACAAGAATACGAATTAATAAAATTATAGATGGAGAGTATGACGAGAACATTCGTGAGAGAGTTAGACAAAAAGCTATTAACCTAACTGATATTACCCATTTTCGAGCTTTGCCTTTATGGTTAGCTTGTTATCTAGTTTACGATCGTCACTCCGAAGTCAAGGATATAGTTAAATGGAAGACTCCCAAGGATATAGATCTCTATTTAAAATCGTTTAAACAACATTCGTTACGCAACCCAATCGTGGAGCAAGTGATAACGGAAACCTTGCGTACCGTACGAGATATTTGGCAACAAGTAGGCCATATCGATGAGATACATATTGAATTAGGACGGGAAATGAAAAATCCGGCGGACAAGCGTGCCCGGATGTCACAACAAATGATAAAGAACGAGAATACCAATTTACGCATAAAAGCACTATTGACTGAATTTTTGAATCCGGAATTTGGAATAGAGAATGTACGTCCATATTCCCCCAGCCAGCAGGATTTATTGCGTATTTATGAAGAAGGCGTACTAAATAGTATATTAGAATTACCGGAAGATATAGGAATTATATTAGGAAAATTCAACCAAACAGATACTCTAAAACGTCCAACACGCTCGGAAATACTACGTTACAAACTATGGTTGGAGCAAAAATATCGTTCACCTTATACAGGCGAAATGATACCATTAAGTAAATTATTCACTCCTGCTTATGAAATAGAACATATTATTCCTCAATCACGTTATTTCGATGATTCACTTAGCAACAAGGTGATCTGTGAATCTGAGATAAATAAATTGAAGGATAGGAGCCTCGGCTATGAGTTTATTAAAAACCATCATGGAGAAAAGGTGGAATTAGCTTTTGACAAGCCTGTTGAGGTACTTTCCGTGGAAGCCTATGAAAAACTTGTGCATGAATCTTATTCACATAACAGAAGTAAAATGAAAAAGTTACTCATGGAAGATATTCCAGATCAATTTATAGAACGGCAACTCAACGACAGCCGCTATATTAGTAAAGTAGTAAAATCTCTGCTTTCTAATATAGTGCGTGAAGAAAACGAGCAAGAGTTATCCAAACCCCAGCATTATCCTAAAAATATAGTTTTTTATTCTGTAAATCATTCTGTTATAGGATGAATAGGTTTGGATAATACATTCCTATATCTTTGCTAATGGCACTAAAGCCAATAGGAAGAATATGAATATAGCACAGTTAAAATTAAGCCAGAAGAAGTTACTGGACAACCTCGTTTCCCGTGGTTATGACATTCAGTACATCAAAGGAGTAAAATTTGTTTTAAGACTTCTTTTTGAACATGAAGGATGTTTTCATTCGTATGAACAGTTTGCAGAAAAGTTTATCCGTACAAGGGGATATACAAAAGCGACATTGGATCTTAGGATGATGCATTTACGTACTATCCAAGCATATGATGAATTTGGGCACTACCCGGACAAGAAGTCCTTTGTTCCGTTATGCTATCCTTCCAGGTATAATATGCTTAACCCCAGTTTTCAGAAAGTTATAGACATTTACCGGAAACGTGCCGCAGAACATAAAAAGAAGTCCACAGTAAAAATGGAAACCGATGCCGTTACAATGTTCCTTTTTGAGATGCAAAAGTTCCACGTCTCTTCATTGGATGAAATCAAAGAAGAACATGTTTTGTCCTTTTTCCTTAAAGAAGAACAGCAAAAGCGTTCAAGGACATATTGCGGTCACATAGCGTCAGCCCTTAAAGAGTTGGGGGATTTATACGACATGAAAAAAGTATTAGGTTATTTCCCTGATTTGAAATATGAAAGGAAAAACTTCAACTATCTTAAGGATGATGAAATCAATGTGATAAAAAATGCTTTGTCAGACTCTAACAATATTTTGACTTTCAGGGAAAAAGCTATAGTTTCATTGGCTTTATATACTGGCATAAGAGGATGTGACATTGCCAACTTGAAATTGACAGACATAGATTGGAAGAAGGAACGAGTCAGCTTCGTCCAGGAAAAGACTGGTAATCCGATAGTGTTGCCCCTTCTTCCCCATGTTGGAAACTCATTGTTTGATTACATACGTAATGAACGGGACAATGAGGCCGGATCCGTGTATCTGTTTCCCAACAAGAAGAATGCGACAGAAAGGTTGGAGAACAAAAGTATCGGCACCATTGTCAATACAGTCTTTGAGAAACTAAACCTTAGAAAAGGTGAATCCGGGCGTGGAGTCAGCGTATTTCGGCACAACCTCGCCTCTAAATTACTTGGTAAAGGTACCGAGATTAGGGTCATCAGCCATATTTTAGGACATATCTGTTCTTCATCTATAGTCCCATATATAGATGCTGACATCCCTCATCTGAGAGAATGCGGAATCAATATTGAATGTTATCCAATAAGAAAGGAGTTGTTCGAATGAAAACAGATTCACATCTACCCCAATTTGCAGATTTGATGTCTGAATATGTCAATTTCATCTCCGGTATCGGAAAATGTGACTATATAACCCGCATATACCTGAACTCTTTCGCCAAGTACTGTATGAATCATGGCGGAGTACTGTCGGATGATATTATCTCCGGATGGGCATCAAGGACAGATAAGGAAAGCTATTATACAAACCGTAACCGATGCATTATTTTGAGGCGCTTCATCCGTTATATCCGGTCGAAATATGGGGCACCGTTCAAATTGCCATCATATCCTCCGGATATAAAATACACACCTAAGCCAAAGCGTATTCCTGTTTCAGAACAGCCATACTCTTATTCCGCAATATCCCATATAGTCAAGAAATATGAACTTTACAAAAGAGCCTCTGGAAAATTCAGTAGGCGGACAATGGACAAGATTCGCCGTTTCAATGACTTCTGCGCCCAAAATTATCCGTCAGCCGAAGCTCTTACAGAAGAAATTGTCCTTGATTATTGCAAGAAGAAAAAAACGGAATCCGCAAAGTCATGCAATAACAGAATTGTAGGTGTCAGAGGATTTCTGAAATATGCGAATAGCCGTGGTTTCGTAAATATTCCTCTTCCATCCACCATTCCAAGAGTCAATGTCACATCATTCGAACCACATCCGTTTACTCCAGAAGAGCTTGCAAGATTCTTTAATGAAGCGGACAATCTCGAACCTCCAATAAATTGCCGTGACATGAGGGCTGCGCTTATGAAAGTGGAAGTTCCGGTCTTTTTCCGACTTTTGTACAGTACAGGGATGCGTACAACAGAAGCCCGTCTGCTCAGAGTAGAAGACGTGGACTTGCAATCCGGTGTTATAAATATAAGATACACAAAGAGCATAGATGAACATCGGGTTGCCTTGCACGAATCCATGTGGTCGCTATTGCAGATGTATAATGTCAAAATGGAAAATCTCATGCCCGGAAGAAAGATATTCTTTCCTAACGAGTACGACAAACCGTATTCCGGAGAATGGGTAACGGCAAGTTTTAAGAAAGTATGGAAGAAAGTCAGTACGGCACACGCAAGAGCATATGATTTTCGCAGTCACTATGCGGTCGTGAACATAAACGGTTGGGATCACTGCGGCATTGAATGGATGGACAAACTCTTATATCTCAGCCGTTCCATGGGACACCGTTACATTCAAAACACATTATATTATTACAGGCTTGTACCGCTGTTTGCACACCAGTTGGAAAATCTGACAGGATGTGGGTATGAAGAACTTTTGCCTGATTTAAACGACTATTTTGAATATGAAGACTAAAGCAGAACATTCAATTATCGCCGATGCCATCCATGAGTGGCATACGGTTTATCTTCCGTGTATAAGGAATCTGAGCCATAACGCTTTAAAATCATACGGAGAGGGAATGGGAATCTATATAGATTTCCTTGAATCCTCGAAGGGAGTCACCTCAAATACCATTTGTGGGGAATGCTTCCGTAAGGACTGGATTGAAGAATGGATTGCGTGGCTGAAAGAAGTAAGAAAATGCAGCCCGCAAACATGCAATCATCGTCTCTCCATATTGAAAAATTTCCTCCGTTTCCTTGCGCACAAGAAAATCCAATTCATAAAATATGATTGTGATGCCGCTGAAATAAAAAGAATGCAGCAACCTAAAAAACAAGTGGAAGTAATCACAAAAGATACAATCAAACGGATTTTTGCAAGCATCAATACACGTACATTGATAGGTAAGAGGGATTTTGCCTTGTTCAATCTTCTATATAGTACCGGAACAAGAATAGATGAAATATTATCATTGAGGCTGTCGGCACTGCACCTGGATGAAACGAAAGGTTACATTCTTGTTTTGGGTAAAGGGAATAAACAACGTACCATTTATTTGTTGAACAGCATGGTAAAAATACTGAAACATTATGTGAAGTTGTTCCATCCGGCCAATCCGTTACCTTCTGATTTTGTATTTTTCCCCATATATGGCCATGCAAACAAAAAAATCACTTCAGAAGCGATTAGCAAGCGGTTGAAAATGTATGTTAAGATTGCGTCTCAGGGGCTACTTGAAATTCCTGTAGATTTTCATTGCCATAGTTTTCGGCATGCACGGGCTACCCATTGGTTGGAAGACGGTGTAAACTTGGCGCAGATACAAAAACTATTGGGGCATGAGAGCATTGAAACGACAATGAAATACGTAGGAGTTTCATCAGAACAAATGATACAAGCTTTATGCTCTATGGAAGACAATCTGACTTTAGGCGTTGAAAAGAAATATAAGAAAATCAGAAATAAAGATTCATTAGCAACAGTTCTTGGATTGAGATAATACTTAGTAATAAATGAGTGACTGTTCTTGAATAATGGAACAATCACTCTTTATTATCTGCTACCAAAATATAACAATTTACTGATATTCAATATAGTAAAAAGTCAAGTTGGGATAATATTTTGGTTTGGATAAACGTTGCTCTCGTGTCTTGCCTACCAGGTAGGCCCGTACCGGCTTTTAGGTAGCAAAGACTTTCCCAAAAGCAAGCTGATACAAAAACTGGAAGCCGGAAACAGGGATATTTACAAGGAGTACATTTCCTTCCGCTGCTATAAAGGCAAGGTAGTTCCGAGCATCGAGCGGAGAAGGAAGGTGGAATATCTGCTGCTTTTTGAAGAGTAAAAAAGAAGGGAGAATCTTTCGGTGTATTTCCGTCAATTTTCCAGGATAGAAAAGAAATATTTCACAAAAGCGAGAGAACAAGCCTATTACCGCCGATATCCTGAAAAAAAAGGATAAAAAATATTTCTGGCTTCAGTTACTATTGCCGCTTGGTCTGTGGCTGATTGATTTGTGTTTAATCTTCTGGCTTTTTACTTGGTATCATTGAATGGAATATGGAGAAAAGAAGACATGAATATAATCAGGGAAAGAAGGATGCTGTTCTGCCGTTTCAACATGCAGTTCCTGCTGCCTTGACATTAACAAATACAGATTATCAAATGAAAACAACCCGCATCATGAACAAGATTATCATTTATCTGAGTGCCGTATTGCTGCTGTGCAGTTGCGGCAGTGCAAGACATTATGCAGCGTTTCAATATGACAACGGAGACGACTATGTAAGTGAAGGACTGTACCGCATAGTGGACCGGAAAGGGCGTATCGGTTACGCAGACGAGACAGGCAAGACCGTCATCCGTCCTCGTTTTGCCTTCGGCTATCCATTCGAGGGTGGCAAGGCGAAAGTCACCGATTCGGGGGAACGGAAAGAGGTGGCAGGCTCCGGCAGCGAGCACTGGTATTGGGAAAGTGATGACTGGTACTACATTGACAAACAAGGGAACCGGTGTGAGAATCAAGATACAGACAAGGACAAAACACATCCATAACACAGCAATAACCCCGGAGGTTCAGATGCGAGCCTTCGGGGTTAGCCTATAAGTACAGTACTTCCTCAATTGCCAAATCCGAATGACATGGCTGCCTGTTCACAGAAGCGTGCATATTCCTCTTTGTCAGTTCCGCTTTCAATATGGCGGTCTATCAGTTCTCCCAGTTCATCGAAGCAGACTTCGTCACTGAGGCACTCTATGTCTGTCCCGTTCCGGAGATATACTTCATAATAGTCCGAGCCGTTCAGACAGATCAGCACTTCCCCTTGGAAGAGTCTTCCGTTTACATGGAATTTCAGTCCCGGCAGGTCATTGAATACTGTTGCCATAAACTCCCCGATGCCCCATGACATAAGGACCGGCGTGTCGGTCATCGTTACCAGCTGTTCGCGAATTGTCGCAGCCACTCTCATTACATACTCTTTATCCATAATCTTGATTTTTAATAGATTTATATATTCATTTTATTCAAACCATTCCGGGTTGTCTTCTTTCAGCATCTCAACCAGCTCGTCATCCGGCAGCTCAAGACTTCCGGCATCGGTGAAGAAAAAAATCTCATCGTATAATTTCTCAGCCTCCTTACTCGCAAAGCCCTCGTTCTCGCTGTCGAAACTACCGGGCTGGAGTGCGTCAAGCAAACCTGTTGAGCCGATAAGGAGTTCTTCACCTTCATTTGATTTCACCACACGGCAAGAATAAGTTCTGCCGGCAAATTCCACCTCTTTCTTTTTCATCGGTCTATCACTTTAATGGTATGTTTCTCCCGTGTTCTTTCAGGTACTCCATGATACATTTCGCTTCCTCGTGCGAAGCCATATTGCGTTCGTCGTACCTGCGGCTGTCATCCGCCATAACCTTGATGCACTCTTTAATCAACCTATACAGGCTTTGCTGCAGTGTCGGGTGCATGGTCGGTATTGCTGCTGCAAATCGAGCCGGATTGAAACTGTAATTGTTGACTGCCATTTCCCAGTCTTTAGCGAGACGGTACTCTCTGCTTTCTTTGATGTCCTTGTCCATAATTCTGATATTTAACGATTTTGTTTTTCTTCCCTCTGTTCGGCCTCCTTTTCGGAGGAGCCGCTTCGGGATTTACGGTGCATCGATAGACGGTCGTCAAAGCCTCTCCCGATGTTTTTTCCTGCCAATTACTCTTTCAGAGAAAGGAAGAATTTGCAGGAAATGCACTTCAAAACGGAGGGAACAGGCTCGACCGCCTACATTCGCACCAGTAAAGTCCACGCGGCGACGGGAAGGACGACGAAAGAAGAAATGACTCTCATGTCAATACAAGAGGGAAAATAGAAAGGGATAAGGGTGGTGGCGGGGGCTTATGACGGACGGCGTTAAAACAGGTGCCGCTATAAAGGTTCCCGGAGCGGCCGATGGCAGAATACGGCCCGTGCCGGATTCCGTCATCAGCCACAGATCCGGACCGGAGTGCTTACAGCAGCCCAGGGCTGCCGTCGTGCATGAAGGTTTTATAACAGTCTCCGCCTGGCGCACATGAGGGCGGCAGTATAACGGGATTTGCCGTGAAAAGAGATGCTGTCAAAGCATCCCTTCGTCCGCGTAGCTCAGATAGCCTGTATCCGAGAGGATGATATGGTCAAGGAGAGTGATGTCAAGGATTTCGCAGGCTTTCTTGAGTTTGCTTGTGATGGCATTGTCACTGGAGCTGGCCACCATGTTGCCTGACGGGTGGTTGTGGCTGAGGATTATGCCCGAGGCATGGGCCAGAAGAGCCGTCTGCAGGATGATACGGACATCCACAACGGTCTGGCTGATGCCGCATTTTGATATGCAGGAGAGTCCGAGAAGCCTGTTGGCTTGATTGAGGAACATCACCCAGCATTCCTCATGATGCTGCATACATTCATCGTATGCCTCCTTGAAGATGTCGTAGCTCACTCTGGAGGAGTTTACCAAGGTACGTTTTGCAGCATCGGCATCCTTGTAATTTACTGAAATCTGAGGGAAAGAAAATGTATTCATAATAACGAAGATTTAAGGTGAAACAATTTTTTTCGCCCGTGCACAGCTCTGTCTGGACTTCGTGCAAGATTTTGGGAAAGAATACTATCCGCAGGATTGGAGATTGTTTCCCAAATTCACCCGGATCTTGCGTTTGTCCGGAAAGATGCTGTAACTTCGCTGAAAACAAATGTTGAGACTACCGGGGTATTATAAGAGGTCCGGCTATAAAGGTTATCCGGGCCGGCCGATGACGGAAGACCGCCCGTGCGGCCTGTAGGAATCAGCCAGAACCCGGTCCGTACTGTTTCAGCAGACGGAGACTGCCGAAAGACAGGGAGGTGTATAAAAAAGGTCAGGCGGCGCCGGTCTGCCTCCGGCACTCAACAGAAAAGCAGGACGGATTTCTCCGCCCTGCATCTGAAATCAACTATGAATTATGGTCAAGCAGCAACCTCTTGGGATTGAGGTTGTTTTTCGTTGTCCGCATCGGCTTCAGTCTGCTCTGCTTCCTGTTTGGCCTGTTCCTGCACCAAAAGGACGGCTTTCTTTTCTTCGATGCGCTGATGTCTTTTTTCGTAAACTTCATTATGTCCGTTCTCGATGTCGGCAAGTCTTTCCGGCATGTGTTTTCCTGCAAATTCAAGCAACATGTCGGCTATGGCGTTGCTTCCGTATGCGTTCTTGAAATTCTCAATCAGGAAATCCCTGCGGATGACGGCTTTTGCCTTTGGGGTAAGATTGGCCACAATATTTGTCTTGTCCTCGTTGGACAGATAGGGCGAATGTTCTCCCTCTATGCCAACGGCGGCAAAGTGTTCCTTTCTCAACGATGAAAGCAGGAAGAAATAAATCATCTTTTCTTCGTCAGCCCCGAACTTGGTTTCGGTCATATCCACTTCCAAAATCTGTTTTTTGGTATCTTCCACGGTCTTTTCCCTGGCAATCTCCTTGTTTCGCTTGTCCTGCTTGTCCAGTTTTTCAATCGGGGAAAGCTGTTCCTGTCCTGCCTGTTGTCCACTGACGGCATTCATCATGGAATTCTCCACATAACATTTGACAATGTCTTCGTTCCCAATCCGTGCGAAGAGCGATATTTCGCCTACTTCTGCCCTGCGTACAAGTTCCTTGCCCTCTTCCATATAATCGTTCATATCCTGCTCATACTCAACCTTAGCTTCCTTATATTCGTCTTCCGTATCATATTCTCCGGCTTCAGGCTCTTCGGGAAGTGTCGGGTAGTCTTTGTATCTGCATTGCAGTGCCACAACCTCATAGCCCATTTCCTTGAGGCGATTAACCGCATCCGCATTATAGCAATATGCGTCATGGCTTAGAGATAGTGCAGGATAAGCCTTAATGGTCTCTATTGCCTTTTCCGTCAAAAATGCGGCATTCATTTCATCAAGACAGCCTTTGTTGGCGCATTTTCCGCATGTTCCCTCACAGAACAATGTCATGTTGTTGGTATTATGGGGGCATGACAGGCAAAGGGTCTTGTCAAAGTTGTAGCGTTCAAGGTCTGTCGTGAAGTGGCGCTCGATGTTCTTTGCCACCTCGGTCGCTTTCATGCCTCGCCAACTGCCAAACATGATACCCTCTTTCAAGTGCTTGTCGAAAACCTCTCTCTGGATGTCCTCGCCATATCGGCAAATTTCGCTTGCCACGCTGATAGTGATTTCATCCTTTTCCAACAATTCTGCTATTTCGGGGATAAGGGAGACGAACTTCAGTCGGGTGCGGATATAGGTCTCGTTCTTGCCGAACTGCATGGCCAAAGACTGAATGTCGTGCCGTCCGCTTTCTATCAGCCTCTGATAGGCGTTTGCTTCCTCGATAGGGGTTACATCCTTGCGTTGCAGGTTTTCCGTCACCGCCATTTCTTCGGCGGTCTCGTCCGAAACATTCAGAACGATTGCCGGAATTTCTTCCAGTCCTGCCATGAGTGAGGCACGATACCTGCGTTCCCCGAATATGATTTCAAAGCGGTTCTCCGCAATGGGACGCACCCCGATAGGCTGGAGGACGCCCTGCTGACGGATGCTTTCCGCCAATTCCGCAAGGCTTGCTACATCAAAATTCTTGCGTGGGTTATAGTTACTCGGCTGAATATCTGCCAAAACTACTGATACGATGTTCTTCTCTGCTACTGATTGAATGTTCATTGTTTCCATAATTCATAAATTTTGATTTGTTATACATTGATTTTCTGATTACTGCTATTCCTGTTGGTTGGTGTCATACTCGTACATTTGCGTATTGTCGTACCCCCCGAACGATAGCCGGAACGTGTCGAAGTCTTTCCTGCCGGCCAGCCTTACGGTATCGTTCTTTCCGATGAAATAGGGTTCAAGCATTGTCCGGAACGGTGCGCCGAGCGTAGTCCTGTCTGCCAATGTGCAAACCTTGTCGGGTTGTTGGGGCATGATATAGCCCAGTGCATATTCGTTGTAAACTACCAATCTTATTTTATCCATGTCGATGTCAATTTTGAATTGTTTTTTTATTTCCCTCTGGTCGGTTCTTTTCCCGTTTGAACCGCCTTGGGGTTTTATGGATGCGGTTTACAGCTGTCGGTACAGCTTCATACGACGGCTTTTCCTGCCAATTACTCTTTCACAGAAAGGAAGAATTTGCAGGAAATGCACTTCAAGCCGGAGGATCAAGCGCGACAGCAGACCTTTGCATCTGATAAAACCAAGGCCGGTGCGGCGGGAATGAAGCCGGAAAGCGGTAAAAGATGAATTATAAAAGAAATGTTCTATGGAACTATAAAAGAAAAAGATTACCGATAATTTACCGGTAATCTATAATATAATAGGGAGATGTCTTCTTGAAGAAGATGACATATATAAGAGGTTGTCCGTCTTTAGTAGGATAGTGAGAGATCTTTAAGCATGACAAACTCCTCTTCAGTCTCATGGATGATCTTAAATCCAAGTTTTAGATACATTCGGACGGCATAGTTCGCCTTTTGTACGGACAGAGAGACGCGACTATATCCTTTGCTCTCAAGTAATCGAAACATTTCACGCATAAGATGGCTTCCTATGCCTTTACTCCTGTATTCCTTATATAGGGATATGGAGAGCGATGGGGTCCTGTCATCCACATGTCCGTAATCATTCATAATACGTACCCATACTGCACCGACCACTTTCCCTTCACAGTCTGCGACCAGACAAAAGTCATCTTTTTTCTTTCCGAAGTCCTCAATATACAGTTTCAGTTCAGGTAAATCCACCACGTCCTTTGAGGGCGGTTTGACTCCTTCAGGGATATAAATCGCTTCGTAAAGAAATTCTCTTAGCAAATGGTTCTCACTACCTTGCAAATGGCGTATTATATACTTGGCCGATCCGTTCATTCTTGTTCACATTTTCTTTTCAGGTCAGCTATATACCGTTTCTGCTGTAATTTCAAATACAACAATGCAAAAGGATATAACCACCATTTCTTTAGGCTAATTGACTCTGTAAAAATCACTTCCGTTCCATTTTCAGCCTGTCTGAAATGTCCCGTCCACTCCCCGGAAAAGTTCACATTATCCATAAGAAATGAATATTTTAGAAAAGGCTCTATAACAGTAACAGTAAAACAGGTGACATAGCCTTCATTACTTATCTCCCTGAAATGGCGCTCGTCGGAAACTTCTATGTCCTTTATGTCACTTCGCCATGAATAGTCGTAAAGTGAAGTGACAGAATGCCAGACAGATTCCAAATCAGCCTGTATAAATGATTTTATCGTAGTTCTTATCATGGGACATTTTTATATTTCTCTTACCGTTTTTTCCAGTCCTCTCTGGTAAGCAAAGTAAAATGTTCTGTACGGATATCTCCTAACGGAGAAGTCTTTCCTTCTTCTGTGTGATGGTACTTGAATCCACATTTTTCCATTACCCTGCGGGATTTGATGTTTCCGTCATAATGTCCACACCAGACCCGTTTCACATCAAGTTCGACGAAGCAACGCTTCAACAAACGTTGTACGGCTTCCGGTATAAGTCCCTGTCCCCAATAAGGAACACCTATCCAATATCCTATTTCTGCATCTCCATCCTGCATATCCGCACTGTGTACGCCATCAGCGAACATAATTCCGACACTGCCTATCGGTTCATTGGTTTCTTTCAATACTACAGCGTATGTCTCGGGTGCAGAAAGGATATCGCGTATTATTTCTCTGCTGTTTTCCACAGATGTATGAGGAGGCCACCCGGCAATGGGGCCGATAGCAGGATCTTTGGCATAATTATAAAGAGACTCTGCATCGTTTTCTGTCCAGGGACGAAGTATCAATCTTTGTGTTTCCATATTCATCGCTATACAAGTAATTTATTGATTTCCTGCTGCAAGCGATCCAGGAACTTTGCAGCATGTGCCCCATCCATTTGAGTGTGATGGAATTGGAATGAAACCGTCAGTGTCGTCCTGAAGAACCCCTTACGGTACTTGCCCCATATTATAAACGGATTGTTGAAGATACCGCTGTACATACCTACCGCACCGTCAATTTCATATTGGGCCAGTGCGGAAGTTCCTATTACCATGCTTTCAGTCAAGTCGTGGTTCTCACAGCTTTGTGCTACTTCCGTTGTCAATTTCAGATAATCTTCATTGAATAGCTGCAAATCATCAGAAAAGGGCACATCGCATGAACTGACCTCATTGTCCTTGTTCATAACAATGGTATTAACCGCAATGGCATCATATTGCATCAATTTGTCTCCGACAGGCAGCATATAAAATTCCTTGATACCGCTTGCCGCCTTGCCGATGCACCAGCACATCAGCATATTGAATTTCATACCTGACTTTTTGCTGATTTTGACCAGACGACTGACATCCAAAGTCTTGAAAAATGTAACCATCGGCATCGGGGCTTTCATCCAAAGCTCAAATGCGTATGCACGGGTGGTTTCTTTGGGATTTATTTCTCTCATAGTGCGTCTTTCAAATTTTCAATCATTTTTCATGCTTCTCCAGATATTCTCTCATGGCCTCGTTGACGATGTCACGGAGAGACATGTTCTTTTCGATGGCCAGGTATTTCATCCTGGTATGAATGCTCTTGTTAATGACGAAGTTGCAATGCACCGCCGGTTCCTTTTCCGCCTTGGCCGGAACCGTTTCTTTTTTCTGCGGGGATTTTTTGGTTGATGAAAGCAGCCCGTCAAGGCCGCTTTTCATACCGTCTTTCAATAAATCGCTTTTGCCCATATTGTTTTTACTTTAGTTTCAGTACCTCCAGCGCCAAGTCCATATAATCCTTGGCCCCGTTGCTGTTTTTGTTATACTCGAAAATGTTCAGACCCTTGATAGGAGCTTCCGCCAGAGCCACGTTGTCCCGGATGACGGTCTTGAACACCTTGTCGCAGAAAGAATCGTTGATGAGCTCGGACACGCTTTTGTTAAGCGTCTTGCGCTTGTCGAACTGGGTGATCACGATACCTCCGATGCTCAGTCCCGGATTCAGGCGTTCCCTGACGATTTTAACCACATTCGTAATCTTTGCCATACCGCGCATGGCGAGGAACTGTGCCTGTACCGGGATAATCAGGAAGTCCGATGCGGTAAGCGCATTGAGCGTGAGCAGTCCCAGCGATGGCGGACAGTCAATCAGTATATAGTCGAATTTCCGGCTGTCAAGCAGCTTCGCAATCAGCCCTTTCAGTATCAGTTCCCGGCCAGGTTCGTTGATAAGTTCCGATTCGGCAGCCGACAGGTCAAGGCACGAGGGAACGATGGCAAGGCCGTTGTTCAGTTCGACCAGCGGCAAAGGGTATTCGCCCTTCATCGCCCCGTACACGGTCTGTTCTTCCTCGATGGACAGGCCGCAGGATTCCGTGAGGTTTGCCTGACCGTCCATGTCGATCAGGAGCACACGTTTTTTCTTCAGCTGCAGTGCGGCAGCGAGATTTATGGTAGTGGTTGTCTTTCCGACCCCACCTTTATGATTCAGAACTGCTATAATTTTTGTCATGATTCAGAGTCTTAATGTTCTGGTACAAAGATAATACTATTTTTAGTCTTCACTACAATTAGTATTTACTATTTTACTACTATAACATATTTTAGTATCGTAGTATTTACTACTCTACTAAAAGACTTAGCCACTAAATGTAGTATCTACTATTTTTCGTAACCCGGGATTTACTAATCTCCTAAATTACTACAATTAGTAAATACTACATCCGTGACCGTTTTCCGGAAGATGTCAGAACGGAAGGTCTTCCTCCCCGTCCTGTGGCATGTCCGCCGGAGGAACTGGTGCGTTATCGGCAGCTGCGGCTTGGCCGTCGGCTTCGGAGGTTGTACCTTCCCGTTTACCGGTATTGATGAACTCCAGGGCATCCGCCGTGATGGAGAGCTGGATCTGGCTGTCGCCGTTTTTGTCCTTCCACAGTGAAGTTGACAATGTTCCCCCGACAAGGACCATGCGCCCTTTGGTGAGGTATTCGGAGAGGCGGATATGGTTTTCCTTGTTGCTGCGTACCCTTACCCATGTGGTAACGGCGTTTCCGTGCGAGAAGTCATCTACTGCCATGTCAAAAGCAATAAACGAACCGTGTGTACCCTCGATAACCTGACAATCCTTTCCGATGCGACCGATAGTGTGAATGTATAGCATAATTTGAAAATGTTTTGCGGCAAGGTGGTTAGTCCTGCCATTACCTGTGACTTTGTTTTTTTCTTCCCTCTGGTCGGATCCTTTCTGCCGGACCGCCTTGGGGTTTTATGGTGCATGACAAGGATGTCGGTACAGCCCATTCGACGTTTTTTTGAAGCAAAATACTCTTGCCCGGCAAGGAAGATTTTCCTTCAAAATGCACTTCAAAACGGAAGAATCAGGCGCGACAGCCTACATTCGCACCTGATAAAACCTACGCGGCGGCAGGCAAGGTATGACGAGAGAAGGTAATCCCGATACAGATATAAAAGGCAGAATTGTCCCGTATATATAAGGGGATGTTTATAAAAGTGATGAATGACGGCTTGGGCGGGTAAAAGAAACGGTCTGCCGGGCAAACAAAATGGGGACTCTTTCTGCCTGTGACATGCCGGAGGCACGACGGACGGCACAAGCAGAATGTGTCACCGTTTGCCCACGACGCCGTCGGCCCGGAAAGAAAAGCTACGGACAGAAGGCGGAATGTGCCGGAGCAACAACCAGGCAGGATGCCCATATAGCGGAATACCGGTTGTTTCGACAGGTCGAAGCTCCGGCATGAAGCGGTATGATGCAGACTGCCGTTGATCGGGCACAGCCTTCCGTACCTTGGAGTGGAGGGCGGACCGCGGCACAGACATCATACCTTAATTTTCGGGTGGGGAAAGCCGGATAGAAAAGGATTCAATTTTGAAAGATGTAGATCTTGATGTAATAACACATGTATTTACAATTGTTTTATCATATTTGAAATAGCTGTTGCACCGAGCGATAATACATTATTTGAAACCGACTGGGAATTTGATTTATCTTCATTTAAGCCGAAATACTCAAAAGCCCTTTTTTTGTCTTTATCTAATTTCTTACTATTTCGATGAAGCATATAGGAACGTAAGGATTGAAGATTCCTGAGAAATACAATAAAATTGTAGCCTTCAATATTGAGTGTTTCTAAAATTCTATCAAGATGTGATAAGGGTTTTTCTTTAGTTGATTCCTTAGTTTTTTCACCATTTACTACTTTTTCTTTGATTTCAGTTTTAGCAGGAATAATCATTTCCATCATTTCCAAATCAAGGCTTTCTTGTAGCAATAGTGATAAATATTTTACAAGGTCAGTAAGAGCTTCATAATCATCTCTATTTAGAATACAAATTTGATTGAAATATTCTGCCTGGATTCCATTTAATGACTTAAACAGTTTCCAACCATACTTCTCCTCCCATTTAGCGACAAAGGTTTTATACAAATCTCGAAAGACAAAGTCTATAGACTGTGCAACACCATTCCATTTGCCTTCTGGAAAATCCAGTGTAAGCTGCCCCCTAAAACCAAGCGATTCTGCCCCCTTGTGCTAAAATAATCCTACCCCCTTGATTCCAATATAAAAATACCCCTGCTTGGCAATGCCCGGCAGGGGATTTTTCGTAGATTTGATTCCCGTCTTGACCGGTGGGATAAAATCATTTCTACTATGACAACAAAGATAGCAAACATCCTCCAATGTTACGCATTGGGGATGGGGATAAAGCAGATAAGCAGGAGCTTTGAGCTTTCCCGCAACACGGTGCGCAGATATGTGCGCCTGTTTCAAGAGTGTGGTATACCGATAAAGGAGTTGGCCGCCATGCCTTCCGCTCGCATCCAGGAAATGTTCTCTGAAGGTGTTGGCCGTAACAGGGAACCGTCACAACGCCAGCTTGAGCTTGAGGCACTCCTTCCTGAGTATGCTGCCCGGCTTAGCCGCCGAGGCGTAACAGTGAAAACCCTGTACGAAGAGTACCGCGAGACCCATCCTGACGGATACAGACATGCCAGTTTCGGCAACTATCTCATGCGTTACCGTATGGTGACACATGTCGTAGGCCATGTCGAGCATTATGCCGGAGACCAGATGTATATCGACTTCGCCGGTGACAAACTGGAAGTCGTTGACAGTGAAAGCGGTGAATGTCGCAGCGTTGAAGTGTTCGTGGCCATACTTCCGTGCAGCCACTATACCTATTGTGAGGCGGTCTGGTCCCAGTCAAGACAGGACTTGATTAAGGCGTGTGAGAACGCGCTTCATTTTTACGGCGGGGTTCCGATGGCGATCGTACCAGACAACCTCAAATCGGCGGTAACCCGCAGCGACCGTAACGAGCCGGTAATCAACGAGGAGTTTGCGGCATTTGCCGAACACTACGGATGTACCGTATACCCCACACGGGTACGTCATCCAAAGGACAAGGCCTTGGTGGAGAATGCCGTGAAGCTACTTTACCGATCCGTCTACGCTGACATCGAGGGTCTTGTATTCCACTCGCTGGAGTCTCTGAATGCGGCCATATCCGAATCGCTCTCGGCCTTCAACGGACGCAGGATGAGCGGGCGTCCCCAGTCCAGACGGGAACAGTTCGAGCAGATTGAGTCCGACTGCCTCCGCCCGCTTCCCGCCATACGCCATCAGATGAAAGAGCGACGCTCCGCAACAGTAATGCGTAACGGCTATGTCACCTTCAGGCTTCACCATTACAGCGTACCGAAAGAGTATATAGGCAAACGTGTCGAGATTGTCTATGATGCGGACACGCTGGAAATATATCATGGCCTGCGTCTGGTGACCACACACCAGCGCGATGACACGCCATACTCCTATACGACCAAGGATGCCCACGGACTGCCCGGACGTCATGGAAGTTATGAAAAGGATCTGGAACAGATTTACGAACGGGCCGGCCAGACAGATAACGTCCTGCTGCTGTATCTGCGCAAGGTGGCGGAACTCAAGAAGTATCCTCCCGCGGCGTTCCGTTCATGCAGAGGCATCATGGCGTTGGAGAAGACCTTCGGGCTGGAACGGTTGGTGGCGGCAAGCGCATGCGCCACGCAACTGCGCCTATACGGATATCAGGAGATAAGGCGGATCCTTGAACGCGGGGATGATGCAGACTTCCTGTCAAAAGACGACATTGACGATGAGGTCCCCGTAACATCTATCCACAAAAACATCCGCGGAGCAGCCTACTTCGCACAATTAAAACATTTAAATAGAGACAACAATGGAAACAAATAATCTTACCGCACCGATAGCTGTCGAAAAAGACCGCAACACGTTGACAATCGAACTGATGAACCGTATGAAGCTGCACGGCATGGCCGCCGCCTTCACTGAAAGCCTAACCTCCACTATGGCAGAAACAATGACAATCGACTCTTTCCTGCACATGTTACTTGCCAGGGAATGGGACTACCGTGCCAATGCAGCCATCCAACGCCTTATACGCGGGGCGGCGTTCCGCTACAAGGCCTGCCTCGAGCAGATAGACTATGCAATCCCGCGTGGCCTTGACCGCAATCAGATGGAGCGGCTTGCATCGCTGGAGTTCATCCGCAAGGGACAGAACCTCTTCATCACAGGGTCATCCGGTACCGGGAAGAGCTTCCTTGCCACAGCAATGGGGTATGAAGCCTGCAAGAAGGGCATACGGACATATTATGCGAATGCTCCGAAACTTATGGGTACGCTTAAGGTGGCAAAAGTAAAAGGCACACTGGAATCGGAACTCAAGAGAATCGAACGGAGCACGCTGCTCATATTGGATGACCTCTTCCTTGTGAACCTTGATGCCAAGGAACGACCCATCCTGCTCGATATAATAGAGGACCGACATGGGCGCAAGTCCATCATCATCACCTCGCAACTGCCAACGGACAATTGGTATGATGCAATCGGAGACCCTACAGTAGCAGATGCCATTATGGATCGTATTATACATACGGCGCACCGGATTGAGCTGACAGGAGAAAGTGTCCGTAAAATGGCTGCATACAGAGGGAAATAAACTAAAATAATAATAACCCCATCGGTCAAGACTTTTTAAGGGGGCATTGTTGAATGTTTTAAGGGGGCAGAATCGCTTGGTTTTAGGGGGCAGCTTACACTGGATTTTCCAACTTCATCTTACATATCGATCAGCATATGATCGAGATCGTACAAGAATATCATACTTGGGCCTACGCGATATTATTCCTAATCATTTTTTGTGAAACGGGATTGGTAGTCACCCCATTCTTGCCCGGGGATTCCCTCTTGTTCGTCGCCGGAGCGATAACAGCGTTACCCGGTATGCCTCTAGAGATAAATCTCTTAGCCTTGATATTATTCGCGGCGGCAGTATTGGGAGACTCCTGTAATTATATGATAGGTCATTTTTTCGGTCGTAAACTATTTAACAATCCCAACTCCAAGATATTCAAGAAAAGCCATTTGGACAAAACGCATGAGTTCTACAAAAAATATGGAGGCAAAACCATAATCATCGCCCGATTCGTACCGATTGTCCGTACTTTCGCTCCCTTTGTAGCCGGAATGGGTAAAATGCATCATTACTATTTCATGATCTACAACCTGATAGGCGGCGCTTTCTGGGTGCTGCTTTTCTGCTATACGGGATACTTTTTCGGAGATCTTCCTTTCGTACAGCAGAACCTCAAGATATTGATCATAGCAATTATATTCATATCCATACTTCCTGCCGTAATAGAGGTAGTACGGGCAAAACTAAAAGCACGGAAACAGAGATAACAAACTTTCATTCAACAACCAAGTATTTAAAAACGATTTAATATATACATGTATGAAAAATTCTTTTTTTAGTCGATTCACCCCCAAAGAACCCAAGTTCTTTCCACTCTTAAAGCAATTGTCTGAAATATTATCCGCCTCTTCCAGCATTCTGGTAGAAAGCTTACGACATGATTCTCCTACGGAAAGAGCTAATTATTATAAGCTAATCAAGGATAGGGAACGGGAGGGGGACAAACTGACCCATCTGATCTTTGATGAACTAGGAACGACATTTATAACCCCCTTCGATCGGGAAGACATTCACGACTTAGCCTCATCCATAGATGATGTTATTGATGGAATAAACAGTTCCGCCAAACGTATTACCATCTATAACCCACGCCCCATCTCTGATAGCGGAAAAGAATTGAGTTTACTCATTCAACAAGAGGCGCACTATATCAGCAAAGCGATGGATGAACTCGAGACTTTTCGCAAGAAACCGACTACGTTACGTGATTACTGTACCAAGCTACATGACATAGAAAACCAAGCGGACGACGTATATGAGCTTTTTATCACGAAGCTTTTCGAGGAAGAAAAAGATAGTATAGAGCTTATCAAAATCAAAGAAATCATGCATGAGTTGGAAAAGACAACGGATGCCGCCGAACATGTCGGTAAAATATTAAGGAACTTGATCGTAAAGTACGCACAAAACAGGGCTATATTATGGAATTATTAGTGATTATCATCATTCTGTCTCTGATATTCGATTATATCAATGGCTTTCATGATGCGGCAAATTCGATAGCGACCATTGTATCGACCAAGGTCCTTACCCCTTTTCAGGCTGTAATATGGGCAGCATTCTTTAATTTCGTCGCATTTTTCATCGCTAAGTATATAATCGGGGGATTCGGTATCGCCAATACCGTATCAAAAACCGTAGTAGAGCAGTATATCACATTACCGATTATCCTGTCCGGGGTAATCGCCGCTATCGCATGGAACCTGTTCACTTGGTGGAAAGGCATTCCTTCCTCTTCTTCCCACACCCTTATCGGAGGATTCGCCGGAGCGGCTATCATGGCACACGGCTTTGAAGCGATCCAATTGAACATTATCCTAAAAATAGCGGCTTTCATTTTCCTTGCTCCCTTCATAGGCATGATTGTCGCTTTCGGGTTTACCTTATTAGTGCTTCATATGTGCAAAAGAGTGCACCCTCATACGGCAGAGGTATGGTTCAAGAAACTCCAACTCGTATCTTCCGCCTTATTCAGTATCGGGCATGGATTGAATGATTCCCAAAAAGTGATGGGTATTATCGCCGCGGCCCTAATCGCAGCCCACTCCGAAGGATTGGGAATGGGGATAAATAGTATTTCCGATTTACCCGACTGGGTAGCGTTCTCTTGTTTCACCGCTATCTCACTTGGAACCATGTCCGGTGGCTGGAAAATAGTAAAGACAATGGGTACTAAAATCACGAAGGTAACCCCCTTGGAAGGGGTTATCGCTGAGACAGCCGGTGCCTTCACTTTGTACCTTACGGAGTTTCTGAAGATCCCAGTCAGTACCACGCATACAATTACAGGGGCTATTATCGGAGTTGGTGCGACCAAACGTCTTTCAGCCGTTCGTTAGGGACTAACTCAAAGCTTGATGACCTCATGGGTTCTTACGATCTCGGTAATTGGTCTTTTTGCAGCTGGCATTTACTATATGGCTTCCCTTCTTTTCATTTAAATCAAAGAAAAAAGTCATCTAGCTTCATCGGGCAAGTATGTTAAGTTACTTTGCCATTTCACTTAAGTTACTTGCCCGATGAAGCTAGATGTCCCGTATCAACCACCTAACTCCACCAACGAATTATCTATACAGCACACCTAAACTTTTCAAGAAAGCTCTTATTTATGGAGAAAAGAGAACTTTAGCATCTTACCGGAATAAGCAGGGAGTTTCACTTGATAAGGATAAGCGTCTGTTAGCGTACTGATAGTCGTTTCCCCGGTTAACAAGTCGGTCAATTCAGCCGGTTTGTTATCCTCAAAATCAAGAGCCTTGAATGCCTCGACCGGGATATTTACCCATACACATTGGTCGGCACGGTCGAAATTCACGACAACCAGAAGTACCTCGTTCTTCCATTTGCGCAAGAACGCATACTGACGGTTCGGATTGAAATAAGGATTACCGGAGTTCGCGTACATCAAATCATAAAACGCTCCCTCGACAATAACCGGCTCGGATCGTACCACATTCAATAACTTAGCGTACATCTCACGCAACGAGCGTTCTGCCGGCGTTAATTTAGCCCCATCAAAGAGTCCATTATTATTCCAGTTTCGCAAACTCTCGACGCTCCAATAATCGAAGATGGTCGTACGGCCATCACGTCCACTGAAACCTTCCGCGTCCATTCCTCTTTCGCCAAGTTCCTGACCACTATAGATCATAACCGGATTCGTATTCATGGCAGCGGAGACAATCATGCCCGGAATACCCGGACGAGCATCCCCCGCAAAGAAATCAGAAGCGACACGCTGTTCATCGTGATTCTCCAAGAAATTCAACATATTTTTCTGGATTCCCTCCAACGATTGCCAACAATGCGATATATTACTAGCCGGAGCCTGTCCGCACATCACCGCACGAACCGTATCATAAAGACCAACCTTGTCATACAAATAATCAAAGTGTCCCGTATAAATATAATTCCTATACTCATCCGGATTATACACCTCCGCTATAAAGATCACATCACGCACCTTCTTCACCTGAGGAATCACCCAGTTCCAAAACTCTACCGGGACCATCTCAGCCATATCACAACGAAAACCATCCACCCCCTTATCAGCCCAGAACAACAAGATCTCCAACATTTTCTCCCACGTATTGGGAATGGTATTGAAATGGCAAGCACCACCGTGCATATAATCCACGCCGTAGTTCAGCTTCACCGTCTCATACCAATCGTTCTGGCTTGGATAGGCATCGAAATGATTGTTACCGGTCACCTTCGCCGGAAACTCACTATAGGCAAAATCCTCCTCACGCTGCGGATCAAAACGAAGCGTCAAGGTCTGTCCCGGAAGATAATAAAAGTTATTATTCACATCAAAAGCCTTGGACACATTATCCGTTTGACCTAAGTCCTCCACGAAAGGTTCCCGTGCGTCCGAGAAATATTGACGTGCCACATGGTTGGGTACAAAATCGATAATAACCTTCATCCCAGCCTCATGCGTACGTTTCACCAAATCCTCGAACTCACTCATACGGTTCTGGATATTATCCGCCAAATCCGGATCTATATCATAGTAATCTTTTATAGCATATGGAGATCCGGCCTTACCTTTTACTACGGCAGAATGGTCTTTCCGGATGCCAAACATGGTGTAATCGGTTTTTGTAGCGTGCTCTATCACCCCTGTATACCATACATGAGTAACACCTAGTTCTTTGATTTTGGATAAAGCCAAAGGAGTAAAAGCCGAAAACTTACCCACTCCATTCTCGGCTAAACTACCATTCATTACAGGAGATGGTCGCAGATTCCCAAACCAACGCGGGAATACCTGATAAATTACCATCTTGTTTTTTTGTTCCATTGCGTTCATCTATATATAAAGTTTTTGTGGGAAAGCGCTTTGTCCAGACAGACGATTTGTCACGGCATCAGGCCTTTCTTTCTTGCCGCGATCGCTTTCACCAAGGTTTCATATTTATTCTCATCCAACACTTTCTCAAAGCAACGGGCAGCGGCGGAATAGCCAATATTACAAATCACGTCTACATTCTCAAGATCGAATGTCTTATATAAGCCAAACTCCTCCGCCTCTATTAAGACATCACACATCTCTCGATCCTCCAGCGTATTTGCCCGGAACATATAATGATAAGAGCGCTCGGCGATATGGAATATGGTCTGCTTATATTTTTGCGGGATCAACGGGCTTACGTTCACCCCGATAATACGCTCACATTCCTCACGGATGATGGAGACCGGAAAGTTGTGAAATAATCCTCCATCCACATAATGAACGCCATTGATGACTACAGGACTGAAAATAATCGGGATACTACAAGAAGCTGTCACCGCCTCAACAATAGGACCACTCCTAAATTCATGGCTTTCGCCATTATCCAAATCAGTCGCGACAATCACCATCGGAATCTGCAAGTCCTCGATGTTCTTGGTCCGCAAGTGTCGCCTCAAGAAATAACGAAAGCGCTTACTATCGAACAAACCCGCCTTAGGAATCTGCAACTGGGCGAATTCCGAGAACTCACGTCCGGTAAAAAGCTCTTGGATCTCCGCCGCCGAATAGCCATCGGCAAACAAGGTGCCCATTAAAGCTCCCGCACTGGTACCGACTATAATATCCGGTCTTAGCGCACATTCTTCCATCATTCGAAATACGCCGATATGCGCAAAACCTTTCGCTCCGCCTCCGCTAAGCGCCAAGCCCAACCTATAGGGTTTATGGTTTGTCTCTTCTGCCATTTATTTCTTGTCTCTTAATCTGGTAACAAATATGCTGTTTTTTTTAATTAGAAACATTATTATTAGGGAAAAAGTTTCCATCCTCTTTTATTTTTGCTACATTTACACGGAAAGCAAAGGTGTTGTCACATTGTTTTCTTAAGTATAACATTAAATCTACCATGTTATGATTACGAGTATTTTCTGGATTATTCCGTTAGCGTCTGTCCTAGCGCTAGCATTTGCCTGGTTCTTCTTCAGGCAAATGATGAAAGAGAGTGAAGGAACTGAGTTGATGAAAAAGATCGCCTCCTTTGTGCGTGAAGGGGCGATGTCGTATCTGAAACAGCAATACAAAGTAGTCGCCTCGGTTTTCGTTGTCCTAGTAATCTTATTCTCTATTATGGCCTATGGCTTCCATGTGCAAAACGAATGGGTCCCGATCGCCTTCCTGACAGGAGGTTTCTTTTCCGGATTAGCGGGTTTCTTAGGCATGAAGACAGCGACTTATGCCTCGGCCCGTACGGCGAACGCAGCCCGCACTTCCTTGAACAAAGGCTTACAAGTCGCTTTTCGAAGCGGGGCGGTCATGGGCTTAGTCGTTGTAGGACTTGGATTGCTGGATATCTCATTCTGGTATATCCTGTTAAATGCTTTCATCCCAGACGAGGCTTTGGACCCGACCCATAAACTCACCATTATCACGACAACCATGCTTACATTCGGAATGGGTGCCTCCACGCAAGCCTTGTTCGCACGTGTGGGAGGAGGAATCTATACGAAAGCCGCCGATGTCGGAGCGGATTTAGTAGGTAAAGTTGAGGCTGGGATCCCGGAGGATGATCCTCGTAACCCGGCGACAATCGCCGATAACGTAGGCGACAATGTAGGTGACGTCGCCGGTATGGGAGCCGACCTATATGAATCTTATTGCGGTTCCATCCTAGCGACCGCCGCATTGGGAGCCGCCGCGTTCGTTTCTTCCGGAAGCGTAGAATTACAATATAAGGCGGTTGTCGCCCCAATGCTTATCGCTGCTGTCGGTATCATTTTATCTATTATTGGTATTTTCGCCGTCCGTACGAATGAGAACGCGACGATCAAGCAACTATTGAAAGCCTTAGCCATAGGAACGAACTTGAGTTCCGTATTGATCGCTATCTCCACGTTCGGGATTCTTTATGTATTAGGCATGGAGAATTGGTTCTGGATCGGTTGTTCCGTGATCGTAGGTCTGCTAGTCGGAATCGTGATCGGGCAGGCGACGGAATATTATACCTCCCAATCCTATAAACCGACCCGGCTCGTCTCCGAAGCGGGACTGACTGGACCGGCAACGGTTATTATCTCCGGTCTCGGACTGGGGATGCTCTCTACGGCCATCCCGGTACTTGCCGTCGTGGTCGGTATTATTTGTTCCTTCTTGTTCGCCTCCGGATTCGACTTCACGAACGTGGGCATGGGATTATACGGAATCGGTATAGCTGCCGTAGGTATGCTATCGACCTTAGGTATTACGTTGGCTACAGACGCTTACGGTCCCATAGCGGATAATGCCGGAGGCAACGCCGAGATGTGTAACCTAGGGAAAGAAGTCCGCAAGCGTACAGACGCATTGGATTCATTAGGAAATACGACTGCCGCTACAGGTAAAGGTTTCGCTATCGGTTCCGCCGCGTTAACCGGCTTGGCTCTGTTGGCCTCTTATGTAGAAGAGATCAAGATCGGTTTGCTCCGTTTAGGAGAGACCGTCCTGAACTTTACCGATGGCAGGAGTATCGAAATATCTAAAGCCTCATTCTCGGACTTTATGGTATATTATGATGTTACCTTAATGAATCCTAAGGTTTTAGCCGGAATGTTCCTAGGTTCCATGATGGCATTCATGTTCTGTGGCCTTACGATGAATGCTGTAGGGCGTGCGGCCGGGCACATGGTGGAAGAAGTTCGCCGTCAGTTCAAGGAAATCAAGGGTATTCTGACTGGAGAGGCACAACCGGATTATGCCCGTTGCGTTGAGATCTCGACGAAAGGAGCGCAACACGAAATGGTACTTCCCTCCGTTTTAGCTATTATCGCCCCCATCTTAACCGGACTCATATTTGGTGTGACGGGTGTTGTCGGATTATTGATCGGTGGATTAAGCACGGGCTTCGTATTAGCCGTATTCATGGCGAACGCCGGAGGAGCATGGGATAACGCGAAGAAATTCATCGAGGAAGGAAACCACGGCGGCAAGGGTAGCGAGGCGCATAAGGCAACCGTTGTCGGCGATACGGTTGGCGATCCGTTCAAAGACACTTCCGGCCCGAGTTTGAATATCCTTATCAAGCTGATGAGCATGGTAGCGATCGTGATGGCGGGATTGACGGTGGCTTGGAGTTTGTTTTAATAGTTGACCGTTAGTAGTTGGCAATTGACAGTTAGAGAAGTAAATTGACAAATTAATAGAGAAAACTAAATAATTGTCAATTGCCAACTGTCAATTGTCAACTGTTTTGTATTTTTGCGTCGTAAAAACATAAAACAATTCAACAATGTCAATCTCACGCTTTAATGCTGTGGAGAAGGCATCCAACCGAAAGGCCGTGGAAGCCGTTACTCCCGAACACAAAGTATCTGAGTACTATGGCGAGAATGTCTTCAACCGGAAGGCGATGCAAAAATATCTCTCCAAGGAAACGTACAAAGCCTTGACCCACGCCATTGACAATGGCACACCTATCGACCGGGAAATCGCCAATCATGTGGCAGCCGGCATGCGTATGTGGGCACTGGAAAAAGGAGTCACTCATTACACCCACTGGTTTCAACCGCTTACCGATGGCACCGCCGAGAAGCACGACGCTTTTGTAGAACACGATGGCAACGGCGGCATGATCGAGGAGTTCAGCGGCAAGTTGCTCGTCCAGCAAGAACCGGACGCTTCCAGTTTCCCGAACGGTGGACTTCGCAATACCTTCGAGGCCCGCGGCTACTCCGCTTGGGACCCTTCCTCTCCCGCTTTTATCGTAGATGACACACTTTGTATCCCAACCGTATTTATCGCTTATACCGGTGAAGCGCTGGATTATAAGACCCCGCTGATCCGCTCTATCGAAGTATTGGGAGAGGCCGCCAAGGACGTATATCGGTATTTCGATGAGGATGTCAATAAGATAATTACTTACCTTGGTTGGGAACAGGAATATTTCCTTGTTGACGAGGACTTGTATTCCGCTCGTCCGGATCTCTCACTGACCGAGCGTACCTTGCTAGGACATGAGAGCGCAAAGAACCAACAATTAGACGACCATTATTTTGGCGCTATCCCCTCTCGTGTACAAGAATTCATGAAAGACTTGGAAACCGAATGCTATAAACTAGGTATCCCGGTAAAGACCCGCCATAACGAAGTAGCCCCCAACCAGTTCGAGCTAGCTCCTATTTACGAGGAATGTAACCTAGCCAACGACCATAACCAATTATTGATGTCGGTCATGAAACGTGTCTCCCGCCGTCATAATTTCCGTGTATTATTGCACGAGAAGCCATTTAACGGGGTAAACGGTTCCGGTAAACACTGTAACTGGTCTATGGGAACAGACAAGGGTGTAAACTTATTCTCTCCGGGTAAAGACCGTGAGGACAACCTACGCTTCATCACTTTCGTGGTAAACACCATCATGGCCGTTTATAAATACAACGCTTTATTAAAAGCGAGTATCGCTTCCGCCACGAACGCACACCGCCTAGGCGCGAACGAGGCACCTCCCGCTATCATCTCCACTTTCCTCGGAACGCAAATCAGTGATATCTTGGATAAGTTCGAGAATAGCTCTATCGAGGACGCTATCGAGGTAGACGATAAAAAGGGCTTGCATCTTGGCTTCGGGCAGATCCCCGAACTGCTGTTGGACAATACGGATCGTAACCGTACCTCTCCTTTCGCCTTCACCGGAAACCGTTTTGAGTTCCGTGCCCCGGGCTCTTCCGTGAACTGCGGATCGGCCATGTTAGCGTTGAACTCCGCCGTAGCCTATCAATTGCAACAATTCAAGAAGGACGTAGAGGCTTTGCAAGCGGAAGGAAAAAGCAAGGAAGTAGCGATCTTCAAGGTGCTGAAAGCCTATATCAAGGAATCTAAGCCGATCCGCTTCGATGGAAACGGTTATTCGGACGAATGGAAAGAGGAAGCTGCCAAGCGAGGTCTGGATTGCCAAAACAGTGTTCCCTTGCAATATGACGCTTATCTTAAACCGGAGTCGATCGAGATGTTCACGTCTACCGGCGTACTTACCCAGAAAGAATTGGAAGCGCGTAATGAGGTAAAATGGGAAGTCTATATCAAAAAGGTACAGATCGAGGCTCGGGTATTAGGGGATTTATCCTTGAACCATATCATCCCGGTAGCCGTTCGCTACCAGAGCGTATTGCTGGATAATATAGCGAAGTTGAAAGAGACATTCGGCGATGACCCGGAATTCCGCGATATGTCGGAAGAACCCCGTCGCTTGGTTCGTAAGATAGCCGGACATATCTGTGCCGTGACCAAGAAAGTGGATGAGATGGTAGAGGCCCGCAAGAAAGCGAACCGCTTGACCGATATGCGGGAAAAGGCGATCGCTTACCACGACTCGGTAGCCCCTTATTTGGATGAGATCCGTGACCATATCGATGATCTGGAACTGATGGTGGACAACCAGATGTGGCCGTTGCCGAAGTATAGGGAACTCCTGTTTATCCGATAAAAAACACCAGTACTGGCGTTGCCTTGCGCCAGTATCGGCATAGCCTCACACTGATATAGGCGCAGCCTTATACCGATACTGGCATAAGGCTACGCCTATACTCCCGTTTACCACTTCACATAAGAAGCATTCATCAAGAAGTCATAATCATGTTTCATCGCTTGCAGCGGTGTCATATTATAACGCTCTTGCTCAATGAAGTAATCCTCTAATCCGGCTTTCTCCGCCACAGCGAATAAGGATTTGAAGTCTACGATTCCGGCGCCCATCTCCGTGCTGCCCTTTCCATCCGCATTCGCGTCTTTCAAGTGCCAGTTGGCGAAACGACCGGGATAACGGTTCACGTAATCATGACATTTAAAACCGCCATACACTAATTGAGCCGTATCGATCTGGAAAGTAACCAGCCCTTTGTCCGTATTCTCGATCATCACGTCGAACGGGATCTTCCCTTCCAGCTCATGGAATTCATCCACATGGTTATGGAAAGCGAAACGCAACCCATTCGCCTTCGCGATCTCACCACATTTATTAAATTGATCCGCTAAACGCTTCACGTCCGAAAGGCTCTTGATATCTTTGGAGGGATAACCCGCCTGAACAATCCATTTACAGCCTACCTCTGCCGTATCGGCGGCATTCTTTTTCCAGAAGTCCCATCCCTTGGTATCACCCTCCGCCAGCAAACCGCTTCCGGTATGGGAACCTACCATACGGGCACCCAGATCCGCCAGATATTTCTTCATCTCGGCCGGGGATTTCCCGTAGAATTTGCCATCCCGGTAACCGGCGGCTTCCATCCGTTTATAACCGATATCCACCAAAGCCTTCATCGTACCGTCAAAATCCGTCTTCAAGTCGTCCCGGACACTATACAACTGTACACCTATCGCTTTCTCTTTCTTAGCCAAGATAGAGGCAAAGCCATTCGGTACTACACTCAGTGCAGCCACAGCGGCACCCGCTTTCAAAAAATTCCGTCTCGTTATCATCATACTATTCTTTTAGATTAACGTCGCTAAAGGTAGCAAAATTATTTCTACTTTCGCGCACATTTAAACAAACGATCATGCAAGGAACAAAAAATCTGACCGAAGGGGTCATCTCCCGGCAACTATTCAATCTGGCGATGCCGATCATGGGTACCTCATTTATCCAAATGGCCTATAGCATCACCGACATGGCTTGGGTAGGCCGATTGGGAAGCGAGGCCGTAGCCGCTATCGGCGCCGTTGGTATCCTTACTTGGATGACGAACTCGATCTCTTACTTGAATAAAGTAGGCTCGGAGGTGAGTGTCGGGCAAAGTATCGGGGCGCAAAACGTGGAAGATGCCCGAGGATTCGCTTCCCATAACCTAACGATCGCCTTGATCCTCTCGCTTTGTTGGGGATTCTTGCTATTCGTCCTCGCTCATCCGATTATCGGCTTCTACAAACTGGAGGAACCGATCGCGTTGAACGCCGTGGAATATTTGAGAATCGTCGCTTCCGCATTCCCATTTATCTTCCTCTCGGCGGCGTTTACCGGGATTCATAATGCGGCGGGATTGAGTAAGATTCCATTTTATATCAGCGGAACAGGTCTTTTACTGAATATGGTGCTAGATCCTTTATTTATACTCGGCTTCCATTTGGGCACGGCGGGCGCAGCTTGGGCTACGTGGATCTCCCAAGCGGTGGTTTGCGGACTATTCGTCTATCAGCTAAAATGCCGCAATAAATTGTTCGGGGGATTCCCTTTCTTTGTCCGTTTAAAGGAACGCTACACCAAGCGGATCTTCCAATTGGGCCTGCCGGTAGCGTTATTAAATACATTCTTCGCGATCATCAATCTTTTTATGGCTCGTACAGCTTCCACCTACGGAGGGCATATCGGTTTGATGACGCTTACGGCTGGCGGACAAATGGAGGCGATCGCATGGAACACCTCACAAGGCTTCAGTACGGCCCTCTCCGCTTTCACCGCACAGAACTACGCCGCACGCAAGAAAGAACGTATCTTGACCGCTTATCATACGACGCTTAAAATGACTTCGATCATCGGTGTACTCTGCACGTTGTTATTCGTCTTTTACGGTAGCGAGGTCTTCTCGCTGATCGTGCCGGAGCAAGCCGCTTATGAGGCCGGTGGTATATTTCTCCGGATCGACGGATATTCGATGATCTTCATGATGCTGGAGATTACCACGCAAGGCATGTTCTACGGTACCGGCCGAACGGTTCCGCCGGCGATCATCAGCATCTCGTGTAACACCTTACGCATACCTTTGGCCATCGGGCTAGCGGCAGCGGGACTGGGTATTACGGGTGTTTGGTGGGCGATCAGCCTTTCCAGCATGCTAAAAGGTGTCGTCGCTTTCATTTGGTTCAGTATCTTACAGAAGAAGATCTTGTAAGCGGAACAATTCTTACCGATTTTCCGTACATTCGCGATTAAAATGACATTCAATTAAAAAAACAACCTATATGGATAACAAATTCAAACCGGAAACCCTGTGCGTACAGGCCGGTTGGCAACCCAAGAAAGGAGAACCCCGTGTCCTCCCGATCTATCAAAGCACGACATTCAAGTATGAGACGAGCGAGCAGATGGCTAAATTGTTCGATTTGGAGGAAAGCGGCTATTTCTATACCCGCCTTCAAAACCCGACAAACGAGGCTGTAGCCGCCAAGATCGCGGCGTTGGAAGGTGGCGTGGCCGCCATGCTGACCTCATCCGGGCAGGCCGCTAGCTTTTTCGCTTTCTTCAATATTTGCGAGGCTGGCGATCATATCGTAAGCGCTACCAGCATTTATGGAGGTACTTATAATCTACTGGCCGTTACCTTGAAGAAGCTGGGCATCGATTGTACGTTTATCGATCAAGACGCGAGCGAGGAAGAGATCTCCAAGGCTTTCCGCCCGAACACGAAAGCGATGTTCGGCGAGATGATCTCCAATCCGGGCGTTATGGTATTGGATGTGGAGAAGTTTGCCCGCATCGCCCATAATCATGGCGTACCCTTGATCGTCGATAATACGTTCGCCACGCCGATCAATTGCCGTCCGTTCGAATGGGGAGCGGATATCGTTACGCACTCCACGACTAAATATATGGATGGCCATGCCACGAGCGTGGGTGGTTGTATCGTGGACAGCGGCAATTTCGATTGGGAAGCGCATGCCGAGAAGTTCCCGGGACTTTGCCAACCGGACCCTTCTTACCACGGATTGACCTATACCAAGGCATTCGGGAAATTAGCGTTCATCACGAAAGCGACTAGCCAACTGATGCGTGACCTCGGAGCGATCCAATCCCCGCAAAACGCATTCCTATTGAATCTGGGATTGGAGACCTTGCATCTTCGTGTACCGCAGCATTGCAAAAACGCCTTGGCGGTAGCGCAGTGGCTACAGAAATGTGATAAGGTAGCTTGGGTTCATTATCCGGAATTGGAAGGCAATCCGTACCATGAACTCGCCAAGAAGTATCTACCGAATGGCTCTTGCGGTGTATTATCCTTCGGATTGAAAGGTGGACGTGAGGTGGCGATCAAGTTTATGGATAGCTTGAAACTCGCCGCTATCGTAACTCACGTAGCGGATGCCCGTACTTGCGTGCTTCACCCGGCCAGTCATACGCACCGCCAGTTGAGCGATGAGCAATTGATAGAGGCTGGCGTGGCTCCGGACTTGATCCGCTTCTCTGTAGGTATCGAGAACGCCGATGATATCATCGCCGATATTGAGCAAGCGCTCAATAAATAAGACATCTGTGCCATGCTGATGGCACACCTGCATCTACAGCACGGTACTGCTATAAGTTCCTAGATAGGCAGGAATCTCCCCAGACGCGCCACCCAATTTGTCGTAATCCTCCCTAGGCTCGTTACCGGATGTTCCTCACGCAACAAATCCTCACGGAACTCACGAAGAATAAGCCAATCCGCCTGTTTCACCCAATGCCGGAAGACCGGATTCTCCACATGACTTTCCGAAATGGATAATAACACGTCCAGATCAAAACAATCAGCGACAACGCCTGCGCCAGACAAAGAGGCATCGTAAGCATTGCAAGCTTGCTCAATATGTGTAGGAACCATCAATACAGGTTTATTCAGATACATCGCCTCACATACGGATTCGAACCCGGCGGTCGTAGCATAAGCCTTCGCCCCCGACATATAACGTAGAAACAACGTATCATCCAGCTGATGGAAAGAAAGGCAATCGTCTATTTTCACCTCGGCTCGCTGATCTTTCTTATCCCAAAAGAAATGCATCGGAACCGAAGGATGACGGGAATGCCAAGAACGGATCTCCTCACTAAACCCGCTATTCAACAAATAACCATGCAAATAACTGCCGTTCGAGGGAACCGCATCCAAGACTTCTTGCCTTAATAAAGGAGGAACCACGACTATTCCTCCCAACGGCGCCTCGCGCATCTTCCGGAAAGACAAGGCTAATTTTTTGACGGAGCCTATCGCCGTTAATCTCGTAAAAAATCGTAGCGATGCCAACGACAATGTGCTCTGCTTCGGGAAAACGAAGTCCGGATGCAAGAATAGATATTGATGGGCGATACATACCATCGTTGCTTTCGGACGGAGAATCAAGTAAGTCAGCCCCGTCAATAGCTCGTAGAAGTTCACGACAACATCCGCATCCGTCTGCCGAATCATCCGGTCGATATAACGGATACTTCCCATGTATTTATGCAGACGCAATACATTATATAATACGCTACGCATCAAACTCACTTGTTTATTCTTAGCCGTCGGTAAAAAATTCGGACTCTCAAACGGATATACCGGCGATTGTATCTTATTCAAGAAGAAATCCGGCAAACGGCGGGCCGGGCTTTTTCCTACCAACACACCAACGATCTCATGTCCTTCGGCCATCAATTTCTGGCGTAAGGATAACGCTTGGGTCAAGTGCCCACGTCCCTCACCTTGTATGATAAACAGAATTTTCATACGGCATCCGCATATAGTTGTACATTATTATATGTAACAATATCCCACTCTCCTTGTTCATCCTCCACGAGAGCGGTCATGCTTTCCACCCAATCGCCGGAATTTAGATAATGCACATTACCATACCATACGCTCGCCGCTTGATGAATATGGCCGCAAATAATCCCATCCAAATGCTTGGCCTCCGCTAAGCGTACCAGCTCTTTCTCAAACTCCGAGATATAAGAGACCGCACTTTTCACCCGGTGTTTCACCTCTTGGGATAAAGAGAAATAAGGTTTTCCTTGCCGCTCTCTACGATGATTGTAAACCTTATTCAACCACAATAAAAAAGTATATCCCACATCCCCGAGCATGGCAAGCCAACGCATATGGGTCGTAACCGTATCGAAAATATCGCCATGTGTCACGAAATAGCGTTTTCCTTGTCTCGTCTTCAGTAAATAATCCTTTACGATCGATATATTGGAGAACTTAAAAGGAGCCAAGCTGTCGAGAAAATCATCATGGTTCCCCACTACATAGATAATCTCCGTACCCCTTTTCTCCATCATCTTCATCAATACCTTAAAGAAATCAGTATGCTTTTGTTTCCAGCGTTTACCTGATTTCTTCAATTGCCAGCCATCAATGATATCACCATTCAGAATCAATCGATCGCAATCTACGTACTTGAGAAAACGGGTGACCTCCTCCGTCCGGGAATGTTCCGATCCCAAATGGATGTCAGAGAGGACAATAGTCGGATAGTACTTTCTTAATATCATCTTTTCCTTGTTTAAGATGATACAAAAGAACACTTTCGGTATTACAAGTTCACGACAACCTAATGAAAAAGACATAACAAAAAGGCCAGCTCTTCACAAAGCCGGCCTTTTCTCGTTTAACTTTAAATATTAAAAAATTATGATGACATTTTACTTTACCTATTCTTCTGATTGAGTAGCCTCGTAAGCCTTTAACAACTTCTCTTGTACATCGGCAGGAACTAACTCGTAACTAGCGAACTTCATCGTAAAGGAAGCACGTCCGCCCGTAATGGAGCTTAGTGAAGTAGAATAGTTAGACATCTCTTTCAAAGGAACTTTCGCCAATAGTTTCTCAAATCCCTTCTCGCTATTCATACCCATAATCAAGGCACGGCGTCCTTGCAAGTCACTCATCACATCTCCCAGATAATCAGCAGGAACGGAAACCTCGACATCGTAAACAGGCTCCAAGATCTTAGGGCCAGCCTCCTTGAAAGCGGTACTGAACGCATTGCGTCCGGCAAGCATGAAAGAGATTTCATTACTGTCTACCGGGTGCATCTTACCATCGTATACGCAAATACGCACATCGCGAGCATACGAACCCGTCAACGGCCCTTGCTCCATACGAGCCATGATACCTTTTAGGATAGCCGGCAAGAAACGAGCGTCGATAGCACCACCAACGATACAGTTTACGAACACGACTTTACCACCCCAATCCAAATCAATTATTTGAGTATCACGAACATTCATCTTATACTCCTGTCCGCCGAAACGGTAGGTATCCGGAGCAGGCATACCTTCATAATAAGGCTCGATAATCAAGTGAACTTCACCGAACTGGCCTGCGCCACCAGATTGTTTCTTATGGCGGTAATCCGCACGGGCCGCTTTCGTAATCGTCTCACGATACGGGATCTTCGGCTCCAGATATTCGATCGGCAATTTATCATTATTCTCGATTCTCCATTTCAATGTACGAAGATGGAACTCACCTTGACCGGAAACGATTGTCTGCTTCAATTCCTTGGACTGCTCGATTACCCATGTCGGGTCTTCCTCGCGCATACGTATCAAGATTTCCATCATCTTCTCGGCGTCAGCCTCATTCACCGGCTTGATAGCACGACGATATTTCGGATCCGGATATTTAATGAAGTCGAAACGATAATCACAACCCTTTCCGTTCAATGTATTACCACGGCGAACATCCTTTAACTTAACGGTCGCTCCAATATCACCCGCCACCATTTCCGTAACCGGGGTACGAGTTTGTCCGGCTACCGCAAATAACTGTGCGATACGCTCCTTAGAACCACGATCGGCATTCATCAAATCGTCACCTTCTTTTACTTTTCCTGATATCACTTTAAAATAGGAAACCTGACCAATATGAGGTTCCACGGTAGTCTTGAAGAAGAACAAGCTAGTAGGACCATTCGAGTCCGGAGTCACCTCTACGCCTTCCGTAGTAATCAGACGAGGCATCTTGTCGGTACAAGGAACCACGTTACCCAAGAACTCCAACGTACGACGAACACACATATCACGACCGGCACATACGCAGAATACCGGGAACATACCGCGAGTAACCAAGCCCGCACGGATACCGGCACGCATATCATCCTCGCTCAAGGCACCTTCCTCAAAGAATTTCTCCATCAAAGTATCATCGTTCTCAGCGGCGGCTTCCACCAAGGCTTGATGCAACTCCATCGCCTTATCCATTTCCTCGGCGGGGATTTCCAATACATCAGGAACTCCACCTTCCGGTTTCCAACGATACATCTTCATTTTTAATACATCCACCACGGCATTGAAAGAAGAGCCGCAGCTAATCGGATATTGGATCGGAACGATCTTACTGCCCCAACGGTCTTTCAACTGGGCGATAGTTCCCTCATAGTCGGCTTTATCATTATCAAGCTGATTGACAACGAAAATCACCGGTTTATGAAATTGTTCAGTATACCGGAACTGGTTAATGGTTCCAACCTCAACACCGTACTGGGCATTCAATACCATCAGTGCCGTATCCGTGACATTCAGAGCGGAAACAGCTCCTCCAACGAAATCATCCGAACCCGGACAATCGATGAAATTCAGCTTCCGATCCTGCCACTCAACACTGAAAACGGTTGAGAAAACTGAGTATCCATACTCTTTCTCAACCGGGAAATAATCGGACACCGTATTTCCTGCCTCAACGGAGCCGCGGCGTTTTATAACTCCACCCTCGTAAAGCATAGCTTCAGCGAGAGTGGTTTTCCCAGAGCCCGAACTTCCCAAGATAGAGATGTTCTTAATTTCATTTGTTTGGTATACTTTCATGATATCAGGATTTATTTGAGTTTAACAATACGTTTATTTGGCGTGAATCACTTTCACGAGGGCGCAAATTAGAGATTGTAAAGGAAAAAAGCAATTATCGCCCGGTGTTTGAGAACTATGTTGTGCAGCAGCAAGGTTTTTTGAAATTTAAATTATATCTTTGTGTAAAGATATAATTGTGTCCATACAGATGGCAGGTTTATACATCCACGTTCCTTTTTGCGCCAAGCGGTGTTTATACTGTGACTTTTTTTCCAATACGGAGATGAAGTATAAAGAGCCGTATATAAACGCACTTATAAAAGAGATGGAATTGCGGAAGGGATATATAGGAAACGAAGCATTAGAAACCATTTACTTCGGGGGCGGTACTCCTTCCCAATTAGACGAGAAGGATTTTGGCAAGATATTCGAGGCCATCTATCGTCATTTTGATGTAGCCGAGCAAATGGAGATTACCTTAGAGGCGAATCCGGATGACATGAAACGAGAATATGTATCGCTTCTCCGTAATTATCCTTTTAATCGGGTCAGTATGGGTGTACAGAGTTTTCATCCGGAAGATTTGCGTTTTCTGAATCGTCGCCATGACCGGGAACAAGCGATTAAAGCAGTAGAACTATGCAAGGAATATGGGATTACAAATATCAGTATCGATTTGATCTACGGACTCCCCAACCAAACGCAGCAAGCATGGGAAGAGAATTTGCGACAAGCGATCCGGTTGGATGTTCCCCATCTTTCCGCCTACCACCTCATTTACGAGGAAGGTACCGCACTTTACAAATTGCTGGAAGCGGGAAAAGTGACCCCCATAAACGAGGAGTTAAGCGTCTCGTTCTTTTCCACATTAATAGATCGGTTGGCAGAAGCAGGCTATTTGCATTACGAGATATCTAATTTCGCCCGTCCCGGGTTCTTCTCCAAGCACAATAGCTCCTACTGGACCGGAAAGAAATATCTAGGCCTCGGTCCTTCCGCCCATTCTTATAACGGGATAGACCGGGAATGGAATCCATCTTCTCTACCTATATATATAGACGGTATAGAAAATGGGCATCCGACAATAGAATCCGAGGATTTAGACCTATGCACCCGGTACAACGACTTCATCATCACCGGCCTTCGAACCATGTGGGGAGTCTCTTTCGCTGATATCCAGACAAAATTTGGCAGGAAGCTCCTTTCTTATTGTCAAAAGCAAGCTCAACCCCATATCAACCAAGGTCTCTTATTACAAACCGGTGACAAATTGATTTTATCCAAGTCAGGAATCTTCGTTTCCGACGGAATCATGAGTGATCTACTTTGGATATAAAAATTAACAAAACCACCGCTTTCCCCAACAAACCTGTTAGTTAAAAGTTCATTTCCTGCACATTTTCACGATTTTTGAGAAATAAAACGACGCATATTAAAAAACTATTACATATATTTGCAGCATCAAAAACAGCAAACAGTGCCATATTTGTATATAATATCAGGTTGCAACGGAGCAGGAAAAACAACAGCTTCCTTCACTATTTTACCAGAAATGCTAAAATGTAGGGAGTTTGTTAACTCAGACGAGATAGCCAAGGGACTTTCCCCTTTTAATGCAGACAGTATAGCCGTCGCCGTTGAAGCTAGTCGTATTATGTATAAGCGGATAAAGGAACTCATCGGTGCTGGTGAGACTTTCGCAATGGAAACTACGCTGGCCACCCGTTCAGTCGCAAACCTGATACGGGAAGCACAAAGGGAAGGTTATTATGTTACATTGCTTTACTTCTGGCTAAATACGCCGGATCTAGCCGTGGAACGTGTGAAAATGAGGGTAGCCGCCGGAGGTCACAATATTCCGGAAGCAACGATACGGCGTCGGTATGAGGCCGGTATCCACAATTTATTTGAGCTATACCTTCCTATTAGTGACTATTGGATGATAACTGATAATTCGATGTCTCCCATGGAAGTGATCGCCAAGGGATTCAAGAATGATAAAAGGGAAGTGTATAATCTAGATATTTTTACAAAACTTGAACATCATGAATGAGCAAGAAGTTAGAGAATTCGAAGAGAATATAGTAAAAGGTGCAAATATAGCTTTTCAGCGTTTGGTGAATCAGAAGAAGAAGGAAGACGGAGAGTTGGTATTCTCTCGTAACGGTCATATCTTCAGAGTCAAAGCTGTTGATCTTGACAAGATTTATTAAGTTATAGATATACATATACAAAAAGAGGAGACGTATCTTTCAGGGATATGTCTCCTCTTTTTGGCTTTATAGAAAAAGGAACTTAGGTTCATGGGCGAAGTATGTTAACATACTTCGCCCACGAAGTTAACCTACTTCTCTATCTTGAGAATTCCATCTCGTTCAATAAATAACCGGCTCCGGCATATTTATCGATTACGAATAGGACATAACGGATATCTACGATAATACTGCGTTGATAATCGGGCAGATATTGGATATCCCCTCCTACTCCTTCCCAGTTACGGTCGAAATTGATACCGATTAACTCTCCTTGTCCATTCAATACCGGACTACCGGAGTTCCCTCCCGTTGTATGGGTCGTAGCACAGAAGGCAACCGGCATTTTACCGTTAGGCATCTTATAAGGGCCAAAGTCTCCTGCTTGATATAATTCCTTCAAACGAGCAGAAACCACAAATTCCCAATTCGTAGAATCCTCCTTCTCCATGACGCCGTCTAAAGTGGTTTGATGACCATAATAATCGCAATCACGAGGACTGTAACCTTTCACCTGCCCATAAGTCAGACGAAGCGTAGAGTTTGCGTCCGGAAAACTAGCCAAGTCTCCATACATCGCTAAAAGTCCTTTCACATACGCACGATGGGCGATCGCATATCCGGCATCAAAATCAGCCAAGGCCTTATCTAACGCCTTTTTCTCATCCTTTACGGATTGTGCGAACAGAATCATCGGATCTTCTCTCAAAGTTTTGACAGACGGATGCTCCTTGAACGCATTGAAGTTCTTCTCACTACCATAGATCGATTTATCAAACAGATAATCAACGAATTTATCCACATCCCCCTTAAACTTGCTATCGATTACGGAAAAATAAGCCGGCTGCGACTTCGGAGCGACCAAACGCCTATATTCCTTTAACATGACTTTTGCTATCTTCTTATCAACCATCGGCGCATAATCCTTATCAGCGAAACGGTGGAAAGCCCTCTCCAATTGAGTGACCTGTTTTTGCTGCTCGGAACGATCTTTCCCCTCCAAAGCCTCACAAACAGTCTCGATATCGGTCGGAACTTTGGAGAACTCGATGCCACGGCTCAATGCCTCATCCAACATCCAACTACGGAAACGCAAATCCTTACGATCATTAACGATCTGCTCCAATGTCAGAAGCGCTTCCGGATAAGCAGGCTCACACATCTTCTTCGACCAAGCGATCAAACGATCCTGCTCATCGTTTTTCACCTGCTCAAAATTACGTTTGTTGATCGCCCAGTTACTACCGATCGCATTCTTATAAGCGTTCGTAGAACCCGCATACTTACTAGCGTATTGAATCCGGACTTGCGGATCTTTCAGCATTTCTTCCAGCATCGCCTCTTGACGGAGATTACGGATATTGATACGTACCGCATTATCTATATCCCGACGTTCGGCTACCTCCCATGAGGTATAGTATTTATTGGTACGACCGGGGAAACCCATGATCATGGCATAATCGTTCTCCTCCACACCTTTTAAAGAAAGCTTTAGCCAACGTTTCGGACGAAGCGGGACATTGGTTTCCGAATAAGGTGCCGGATTTCCGTTCGCGTCGGCATACACACGGAAAAGAGAGAAGTCTCCGGTATGGCGAGGCCACATCCAGTTATCCGTATCCGCCCCGAACTTACCGATAGAGGAAGGGGGAGCACCGACTAAACGGACATCCGAATAGACCTTCTTGGTAAACATATAGTACTTATTACCTCCATAAAAAGCCTTGATCTCGACTTCCGTACCGGGGTTATCCTGTAAGAACTTCTCACCTACTTTCGCTTTAGCGAGGCCATTCAAGTACTTAGCGGACAAGAATTCCATGCTGTTCGGATCCGTGATCTTTTTCAGTTCCGTCCTCACATAATCCGTCACGTCGTCGATCTTATCGATAAAAGTAACCGTCAATCCCGGATTCGGAAGCTCCTTATCACGAGACATCGCCCAAAAGCCGTCCGTCAGATAATCATGTTCCAAGGTACTATGCCGTTGGATGCTACTATAACCACAATGATGATTCGTCAGCACCAACCCGTCCGGAGAGATCATCTCGCCCGTACAACCACCGCCAAAACGAACCACGGCGTCTTTCAAGGAAGGAGCCTCGGCGCTATACACTTCCTGATCGCTTAATCGCAGACCAAGGGCCTGCATCTCCGCAAACTTTTGTTGCTTCAATAAAGGGAGCAGCCACATGCCCTCATCGGCCAAGACCGGAAACGCCAATATAGCGGCCGCTACAGATAAAAAGAGTTTCTTCATGTATTTGAACTATTAAAAGGATGTTTTGTCAACATTGAATTATAATAACGGCGATCTCCACTTACCTCCTTACCCAGCCAAGCCGGTTTCTCAAAAGGCTCGTCCTCAGACGATAACTCGATCTCCGCAAGGATCAACCCTTCATTCGCTCCGTGGAAAACATCGACTTCCCACGTATGGCTGCCTCTGGGAACCAGATAACGAACCTTGTCGATCGCACCCGGCTCGCAAAGCTCCAACAACCGCTCGGCATCCACCAGAGGAATCTTTTGCTCAAACTCATAACGGCTCAAGCCTTTCTCATCCGAAGCGCCTTTGATCGTTAGAAATCCCTCCTCTCCCCGGATACGAATACGAACCGTACGTCCGGGCTGTGAGCAAATATATCCCTGCACGATACGGGTGGAGCTAACAGCCTCCGGTAAGAAATCACCGGAGACCAAGAATTTCCGTTCTATCTCAATGGCCATGTTGCGAGGTATCAGCCTTAATCGTTACCATCGTCGCACCAAAACCATATTCGCGGAAAGAAGCATCTTGAAAATAATGTTGTTTATAACGGGTCTTCAAATCCTTCTCGATCGCCTTACGCAGCACGCCATCGCCTTTTCCATGGATAAAGACAATCTTCTGTCCGTTATTAAGAGCGTACTGATCCATCACCTCACGGAATTTTCCCAACTGGTACGTCAGCATATCCGCATTGCTCAATCCATTCGTATTATCCAACAATTCGGTTATATGCAAATCGATCTCAAGGATAGCGCTATTCGTCGGCTTCTTTTTCACGATTTGCCGGGGAACCCTACGTTCCTCACGAACCTTTTGCTGCATAGCTTCCTTCAACTCTGCCGCAGAGACCAATAGTTCTCTCTCGGGCAAGTCATTGCGGATAATCGGATAAATCAAGGCATCCTCCTCAAAGAAATCATTCTCCATAAAGCAGTGAAGCTTGTAGAACTTAACCGTATCCAAGCGCAACTCTACAGATACGGCGTTTTTCAACGAATAGGGTTTATCTTTCTTGAAAGCGATCAGTTGCACGCAGATCCTTTCCAGATCATTCAACTCCGGCTTACCGAACTCCTCTAGGAATATTTTCGTATTCGGCTCGATAATCCCGTTATAACGGCTTGTCCAGCTATTATTCGTCCGGTTCATATAATTGAAGAACAAATAGTAATTGCTATCATTCACGAAATACGTCTCATAGCCGCATTGCTGAAACGCCTTCGGATCGACCGGGAGATAAGCCAGATACACATTCAGACGCTCTCCCTCCGGTGTCTCCTCGACCTTTTCCTCTTTGGGTTCAGGCTTCATTGGGGAAGGAGTCTCTACCGGAGCCTGTACTTTCGGACGGTTCGAACTATGCACTTGCATATCATTACCCCCAACCACGACACATTCCTTGATCAAGGCAGGAACCTCAAACCCATCCTCATCCTCAACCAACACTTGGTCCTTTCCACGGAATCCACGTACGACTCCACCTCCCACACTATTCAGGAAGCGAACTTTATCACCTATTTGAATACTCATATTCTATACCTTATTATATTATGCGCACAAAATTAGGGAATAATCCGCGAATCCGAAACCTATTTACTACTTTTGCACCCGGAATCCGTACAAACGGATGTTTTTTAACAGGACAGAAGAAGTAATGAAGACGCAAGAAATACGTATTGAAGATTATAACTATTCGTTACCGGACGAACGAATCGCGAAGTTCCCATTGCCTAAAAGGGACGAGTCCAAACTTTTACTCTACCGTAACGGGGAAATAAGCGAAAGTATCTTTAAGCATATCACGGATTATCTTCCCCAGAACACCTTGATGGTATTCAATAATACCCGGGTCATACAAGCCCGCCTACTTTTCCAGAAAGAGACCGGCGCACGCATCGAGATTTTCTGTTTGGAGCCCATCGAGCCTCATGATTACGCTTTGATTTTTCAAGAGACCCGACGCTGTAGCTGGACTTGCTTGGTTGGCAACCTTAAGAAATGGAAAGAAGGCACTTTATCCAAAACGATCTTCATTAAGGATGAACCGGTCGTGCTGACAGCGGATAAGAAAAAGTCTCATGGTGACACACATTTGATCGAATTCACTTGGGATAATGAAGCTTATACGTTCGCCGATATTTTGGATGCCGCCGGGGTCTTGCCGATTCCTCCTTATTTGCACAGGGAAACAGAGAAGAGCGACCTACAGACCTATCAAACGGTTTATTCTAAGATAAAAGGCTCCGTCGCCGCACCGACCGCCGGACTTCATTTCACTCCGGAAGTACTTGCCGATATAGATGCTCGGGGCATCGGGCGGGAAGAAGTCACCTTGCATGTCGGAGCGGGTACCTTTAAACCGGTAAAAAGCGACACGATCGAAGGTCACGAGATGCACACGGAATTTATCTCCGTCCGACGCAGTTCCATCGAACGTATCAAAAGCAACCTTGGAAATATCATCGCCGTAGGAACGACTTCCGTACGGACCTTGGAAAGTCTCTATTACATGGGCGTGATCCTAGATAATAACCCCGAAGCGACTTCCGAAGATCTCGTCGTAAAACAATGGATGCCTTACGAGATGAATAACAACCGGCTGACAGCGGAGCGTTCCCTTCAAAACATCCTCGATTATCTGGATAAGCATGATGCGGATACTCTGGTAACGGCTACGCAAATCATCATCGCCCCGGGCTATGAGTTCAAGATCGTAAAAGGAATCGTCACCAACTTCCACCAGCCCAAAAGCACCTTGCTCTTGCTGATCTCCGCTTTCGTAAAAGGAAACTGGAAATCCATCTATGAGTATGCCTTAGAGCACGATTTCAGGTTCCTGAGTTATGGGGATAGTTCCTTGTTATTGTAACAGACATACAATAAGATCCCATACAATTCGTTATATTTGCACGAATATATTCCAGATTGAATGAAAGCGCATTTTACTATATATATTTTATTTTTGCTTATCGTATCTTCCTTGTATTCCTGCAAATCGGCGAAGTTGAGCGATGCCGAGGAGAAGCAGCGTATCGGGGAATACTATGAGGCAGCCGCCATTTATCGTAAGGTTTACACGAAAACATCCCCGAAGAAAAGGGATTTGCGCGGCTATATCGCTTACCGTATGGCCGAATGTAACCGGTTGATCAATAATACGGCGAAAGCGACTAGCGCCTATATGAACGCCATCCGCTATGATTACCCCGATAGTACCGTCTACCTACGCATGGGACAGATGCTGCAGAAGACCGGACGTTATCCGGAGGCGATCAAGAACTACGATATCTACATGGAGAACGATCCTAGCAATTTATTAGCCATCAACGGCATACAAGGATGCGAGTTAGCTCCCGGATGGAAAAAGAACCCTACCCGCTACGAGGTAAGACGCATGGATAAATTCAATTCCCGCCGGGGAGAATTCAGTCCGATGCTGGCCGGAGATAAATACGACCAACTATACTTCGCTTCTTCCCGCTCGAAAGACAAAGACGCGAAAGTCAGCGCCATCACCGGGCAAAATAACAATAACCTCTTCCTTGTCAAGCAAGACGAGAAAGGGGCTTGGCTAGCTCCCGTAGAGCTCGAAGACGAGGTGAATACGGAATACGACGAAGGAACCCCCTCTTTCTCCCCCGATGGAAACACGATGTATTATACCTATTGCGCCCAAGATCCGGAAGGCCCTCGTACCGCCGAGATTTACATATCTACCCGAAGCAGCGCCAAATGGGGAAAAGGAACCCGTGCGACGATCGTAAAAGACTCGGTTACCGCCCTCGGTCATCCTTCCATCTCGCCGGACGGCAAATACTTGTATTTCGTATCCGACGCCGTGGGCGGTTTCGGTGGCAAGGATATTTTCCGTGCCCGGGTAGCGGGAAACGATTTCGGCCCGATGGAGAACCTAGGAGAAGAGATCAACACCCCGGGAGACGAGATGTTCCCGTATGTCCGGGATTCCGTCACCCTTTATTTCGCGTCCAACGGACATCCGGGAATGGGCGGCCTCGATCTGTTCAAGGCCACGCAAGACAGTACAGGGAAGTGGAAGGTCGAGAACCTAGGCGCTCCCATCAACTCTATGGCAGACGATTTCGGTATCACCTTCGCCGGAAAAGAGGAACGGGGCTTCTTCTGCTCCAACCGCAACGACGCACGGGGCTATGACCATATATATTCCTTTGAACGGCCTACGATCACCATCTTCATCGAAGGAATCGTAAACGATGTCGATGAATATCCGATCGAGGACGCTACCGTACGCATCGTCGGAAAAGACGGACTGAACGTGAAAGTCCCGGTCAAGAAAGACGGTACCTATCGTGTCGAGTTGGAACGGGACATCCGTTATGTCATGATGGCCAGCGCCCGTGGTTACCTCAACCAGAATTACGAGTTGCATACCGGCCCCGAGGAGAAAAACGAGACGTATATCGTGGATTTCTTTCTCTCTCCGATCAGCAAGCCGGTTGTTATCGATAACATTTTCTACGATTTCGATAAAGCGACCCTTCGTCCGGAATCCAAGAAAGCTTTGGACGAGATGATCAAGATGCTGAACGATAACCCGAACGTAACGATCGAACTGGGTGCCCACACGGACCGGAAAGGTACGGACCAGTATAACGAGCGTTTGGCTCAACGCCGTGCGCAATCGGTCGTGGATTACCTAATAGCGGGAGGTATCGAGGCGGCTCGTCTGGAAGCGAAAGGATATGGAGAAAGCGTTCCCAAGACGATCAATAAGAAGATGGCTAAACAATTCGATTTCTTGAAAGAAGGCGATGTGCTTACCGAGGAATTCATCCTTGCCCTGCCGCCGGAACAGCAAGAGATCGCCGACCAGATCAACCGCAGAACGGAATTCAAGGTCTTACGTACAAACTATAACTTATTTTGAGGGAGCAAAGAGCGTGATCTCCTTAAAAGAGACCGGCCAATCGATCGCACTCATCAGCACATCGAAGGACAGGCGTTGCTGATAAGAGACCGAGGACTCCCTTGAATACAAGTCATGAGCTACCAAACCGATCATCATCTTAACCTTATAATGCAATTCCTTGGATAGTACCAAGCAGGCAAGTACACTCAAATCTCTCGCTTCTTCCCAATCCCGATCCGCAAAACACATCTCCTTTTGAAGTGCCGGATAATGACGAGTCCGCATGATCAGATCCGGATCACGGACCTCACACGCACCTTCCACTACATCCAATAATATACGACAGACAGCCAAACGTTGCTTTTTAATTACCTCCATATACGTTTCCCTCAAACCGGACCGTTCACCTTGTTCGGTATTTCTATATGCTACAAAAAAGAAGCGTGGGAACTGTTAATCTACTATTCGAAACTGAGGCATCGCCAAACACCCATCGGACAAATAATAAACAACAGCCCACGCCTTATTACGTATACTATTAGGCAGTATATATAACAAGCGTGAGCGTTTAGTTGCCTATTATCTCTGTCCGACTTGAAACTTGGCGATTTTCAGTTCCAAAGATAATATCTTAAACGCTTATCGTAATCACACTTTGATTCATAAACCCTTGAATTTCCACAAGAGTTTACTTTATCGATACAAATATAACGCTTTTTCTCATACATCATATGGATTTATTTTTCTCTTTTAAAATCTATTGGGAAAAGATAGCGTATACTCTCTAGCGATAAATTCTTCCACTATAAACAAGATGCTTCCGTGAGTAAAAAAGAGAGGCGCATATACATCCTATTTATGTATATACGCCTCACCATTATGTGGATATTTCCAAATCCGGAACTTTCTTCCTTATTTACTCTACCGAGAACTTATAAATACACTCACTCGTATATTTCTCGCCCGGACGAAGCACTACGCTCGGGAATGCCGGCTGGTTCGGGCTATCCGGGTAATGTTGAGTCTCCAGACATAGGGCGCCACGATGTGGGTAAACCACACCTAACTTGCCTTTATCACCCGCTTTCGTCATTGAGTTACCGGCATAGAATTGAAGACCCGGCTCGTTGGTGTAAACTTCCATAACGATACCGCTTGTCGGAGATACAACTTTAGCGGCTACCTTATTGATATCGCCGGCGGCGTTCAATATCCAGTTATGATCGTAACCAACACCGTAAACCAATTGCGTAAACGGATTGTCGATATCTGCGCCTACCACTACCGGTTTGCGAAGATCCATCGGCGTGCCTTCCACGGGTTCGATACCGGTCGGGATCAACGTCTCGTCCACCGGGTTATATGTATCCGCGTCGATCATGATCGTATGATCCATGATTTGCGAGCCGGGGACGCCGGAAAGATTAAAATAACTATGGTTTGTCAAATTCACGACAGTAGGTTTATCCGTCGTCGCCTCGTATTTAATATCAACGGCGTTATCATCCGTCAGCTTATAGATCACCTTGATATCCAGATTACCGGGGAAACCTGCCTCACCGTCTTTCGATAGATAAGTCAACTCCAAGGTTTGGTCATCGATCTGTTTCGCGTCCCAAACTACCGCGTGATATCCTTTCGGACCTCCATGCAAGCAATGCCCGTTATTATTCTGTGGAAGTTGATACTCCGTTCCGTCCAACGTAAACTTACCATTCGCGATACGGTTGCCATAACGTCCGATCAAACCACCATAGTTATTATCCGGAAAAGCTACATACTGAGCGATATTATCATACCCAAGCACAACATCCGTCATCTTACCGTTCTTATCAGGCACCATCACGGAAACCAAGCGTCCGCCCCAATTCGTTACGCAAGCCTCAGCCCCTTTCTTATTCTTCAACACATACAAAGCAGTCGGCTTACCATCTACCTCAGATACAAAATCCGACTTCATCAAACCAGAAAGAGTGGCCTCTTCCGTAGCCGCCCCCTTCTCATTCTTACCTCCGCATGACAATAACATACACATTGCCATGACCGCAAAACAAAGTTTTTTCATCTCTTTCCTTTAAAATTAATAAATGTTATTCTTCGGGCAAAGATACGCATTCTATCCACATGAGGTCCAATATCCTTACGCATTTTCTCGGGAATCCTTGCCGATTTCTACTCGAAGTACTACACCATTCCTCTTGACATCTTAATCATCCACCAATTGGTAGATGATCATGCAACAGCCGTTGGAAGATCATGCAACAGTTGGTAGATGATCGTCCAACAGATGATAAATAAGCTAGACCTTCATACAAATCCCCTAATACCTCCCGAAGAAACAGCCAAGGATACATGAAGAAACCGTTTGAATCCTCAACCGATTTCATATTTTGACCCGTTATTCTAGTATAATACGATTCACTTTTGTACATTTGCACACTATTGTAATAAGTGAGTAATGAAACAATATTTAGAGCTGCTCAATAGAGTGCTTACCGAGGGAGTTAGAAAAGAAGACCGGACGGGTACGGGAACGATCAGCGTATTCGGTCATCAGATGCGGTTCAATCTGGAAGAGGGATTCCCGCTACTCACTACCAAGAAGCTGCATCTGAAGTCTATCATCTACGAATTGTTATGGTTCCTGAATGGAGATACCAACGTAAAATATCTGCAAGATCATGGCGTACGCATCTGGAACGAGTGGGCCGACGCGGATGGTAGCCTTGGGCATATATACGGTTACCAATGGCGGTCATGGCCGGATTATAAAGGAGGATCTATCGACCAGATCACCGAGGCCGTGGAGACGATCAAGCATAACCCGGATTCACGACGAATCATTGTAAGCGCATGGAACGTGGCGGACTTAGACAACATGAACCTGCCTCCTTGCCACGCTTTCTTCCAGTTTTACGTGGCGAACGGACGGTTGAGCCTACAATTGTATCAACGTAGCGCGGATATTTTCCTTGGCGTTCCGTTCAACATTGCCTCCTATGCCTTGTTATTACAAATGATGGCACAAGCTACCGGCCTTAAAGCGGGAGATTTTGTTCATACGTTGGGAGACGCCCATATCTACAGCAACCATTTGGAGCAAGTTAAGTTACAATTGACACGTGAGCCACGTGCGTTGCCACGTATGGAGATCAACCCAGACGTAAAGAGCATCTTCGATTTTAAGTTCGAGGATTTCAATTTGACCGGATACGACCCGCATCCCCACATCAAGGGAGAAGTGGCCGTCTGAGAATTGGCAGTTGACGATGGACAGTTGACAGTTAATTCATAAATCATAAATTACAAATCATAAATCAATAAGTCTATGAGTACAATTTCTATCATCGCAGCAATCGCAGATAAAAGCGCGATCGGAAAGAATCAGCAATTATTATGTCACATGCCTTCAGACATGAAGCGTTTCAAGGAATTAACCACGGGACATGCGGTAATCATGGGACGTAAGACATTCGAGTCTCTCCCTGTAGCGCCACTGCCCAATCGGAAGAATGTCGTATTGACGACTATGCCCGAGGCTGGTTTCGTGAATTGTTTCGCTTGCGAGTCTATGGGGGCCGCTCTGGATTTATGTGAGAAAGAGGACGAGATATTCATCATTGGCGGCGCGTTGGTCTACAGACAGGCTTTGAGAATAGCCGACAAAATGTATATTACCCGCATCCATCATGAGTTTCCCGACGCTACCTCGTTCTTTCCCGTCGTAAACTGGGACCTTTGGGAAGAGACTGAACGTGAGGAGTATCCCGCAGACGAGAAGAACCCTTACCCCTACACCTACATCACCTACGTGCGCAAAAAATAAACATTAACGTACGTTTTACAACTTTTTGCTCTTTCTTTGTATCTATATAGGAAAGGTTTATTGTTAAACTTATAAAACCCAAAAGATATGAAGATAAGAGCAATTATTTTATCTGCCCTGATACTTTGCGGCATCTCGGCGGTTATTATGTATAGCCGGGCCGCCCAGCCTCAACAAAAAAGTTCTGTTATCACGCAAGCTATAAACGATAAGAATACCCCTATGGTGATCAAGAATCTTATCCTTAAAATGAAAGAACAGATGGAGGTAAACGATGATCAGTTCCCGGAACTGATCAAGGAGGTGGAGAATTACACCAACAGCCTAGCCGACTCGGCTTCCGTGGCGGTATTACATTCCATGTTGGCGGAGATGTATCAGAACTACTACCAGCGGAACCAGTGGACCATCAACCAACGCACCCAATTAAGCGGTTATATCCCGGAGGATATCCGGGAATGGACTTCCAACTTATTCACGGATAAGATCAAGGAAGAGATCGATTTATCATTGCGACCTACGGCCTTATTGCAAAATACGCCTGTCAGCAAGTTCAAGGATATTCTGGAGATCGGAAAGGACTCGCAAACCCTGCGTCCGACCCTCTATGAGTTCCTTGCCTTCCGGGCACTGGACATCCAACCGACCGTACAGATCTATAAAGACTTGATCGCCTTTCAAAATAAGGAGCCGAATATGAAATCGGTCCTCCTTACGGAATTGGATTACCTACGATTCCTTTACGGGGATAAAAGGGATAAAGAGTCTTTCGAGGCTTACATGAACGCATTGGATGAGCTTTACAGGAACTTAGCTTCTCAAAACTATGCAGCCGAGATCTTAATCGCCAAATTGGATTTGGTTAGCGGCAGTATGTTTCGTTACGTCTCTACCCAATGGGATTCTATCAAAGCGGAAGAGGTGAAACTATGCGAGGAGGGTATCAAACGATATTCCGGTTACCCTCGCACGGCTATCTTAAAGAATCGCTTGGCCCAATTGGAACAACCTACTTTATCCGCATCTACAAACAATACGGTTTATCCGGGACAGCAACTGGGGATCAAGCTGGAATATAAGAATGTACAGAAAGTCATCGTACAAATCTATCGAAGCTCGAAAACACCTTTACAAGCGGCAGCCCATACATCCGCAAAAAAATCAAGTGGCAGCACCTTGGGACAACTCGTAAACGAGAAGACATTCTCTTTGCTACTGCCCAACACCTATTCGCAGCAAGATACGACCTTACATATATCTATGGATCAACCGGGATTGTATGAATGTGTCGTAACCGTACCCGGACAACAGCTAAAGACGATCAATACGGTTAGCGTAACCCGATTGGCCGCAATCTATCGTAATCTTTCCGGTAATAAACAAGAGGTCATGGTTACCGACTATCTTAGCGGGAAGCCGGTTGACGGAGCGATCGTTACCTATTACGGCGGTCAGCGTCGTAACCTGCAAGAACTGGGTACCGTCAAAACAGACCGGGAAGGATTGGCCACGCTTCCGGCGAACAGTCAAGTATTGGCGTTCCAAGCCAGCAGACCGGGAGATACCAACGCTATGCTGACAAATATCTACCCGATGGGTTCCGGCCGCAGACCGGAAAAGAACCCGGTAGAAGTCTCGATCTTTACGGACCGTGGACTTTACCGTCCGGGACAAACCATTTTCTTCAAAGGTCTCGCCTACGTAAAAGACTCGAACGACCCGCATGCCGTGGCCGGACAGACTTTTACGGTGACTTTGTATGACGCTAACGGGAAAGAGCTAGCCCAGAAGAAATTCACGACTAATGACTTCGGTTCTTTTAACGGCGAGTTCTCCATCCCCAAACAGACCCTAAGCGGCGTCTTCCGGTTAAGTACCGGACAGATGAGCGTATATATTCATGTAGAGGAATACAAACGCCCGACTTTCCAAGCGTACTTCCTCCCGATCAAGGGCGATATCGCTTTCGGCGATTCCGTTACCATACAAGGCAAGGCGGCTACATTTTCCGGCGTGTCGCTGCCCAGCGGAGATGTCACTTGGCGTATTACACGCAGGCCCTTCCTGTTGTGGAGGTATTTCCGTCCGAGCGCTCCGACACAAGTTGCGGAAGGGAGTACCACCCTTTCCAGCGATGGGACATTCAGCGTATCTTTCCGTCCCCAAAAAGAGGAGGATACGAATCCATACGCTTCCGCATACCAGACCTACGAGGTATCGGCTACCGTAACCGATAGCAAGGGAGAGACCCAAGAGGCGAATTACACCTTCTCGGTAGGAGAATCCAGTATCGTCTTATTCACGAACCTACCGCCACAAATCGAGAAAGACTCGGTAAAAGCCGTAGTCGAAGCCCGGACAATCAATGGGGAGATGGTTTCCACCTCCGGTACTTTCAAGATCGTAGAACTGATCGCGAACCGATCCGATAAGAACAGCGGAGAGAGCTATAAAGAAGGCAAGCAAGTAGCTTCCGGTAGCTTTACCAGTGGCAAAGAGATCTGTCCGGCTATTTTCAGCCAATTGCCCTCCGGGCGTTACCGTATTTTAGTAGAAGCCAAAGATAGCCAAGGACGGCAGAGTAAGAACCAGTCCGATTTCATCCTATACGGAAAGAACGACAAGCGTCCTCCCGTATTTACCCATACTTGGCTGCTGAAAGAGAAGACAACTTGTTTACCCGGGGAGGAGGCGGAGATCGTATTCGGCACCTCCGACAAGGACGCCTACGTACTCTATGAATGGTTTGCCGGAAATAACCGCATCCATCACGAGTTGATAAAGCTAAGCGACGCGAACCATCGGTTTAAGATCCCGTTCAAGCCGGAATATGGAGAGGGAATCATCGTATCCTTTACGTTCGTAAAAGAGGGTGAGCTATATATTACCCAAGTACCCGTAGAGCTTCAGCTACCCAACCGGCAATTAACCATCAAGCCGATAACCTTCCGGGATCGTTTACTTCCGGGAAGTAAAGAGAGCTGGAAATTCCGTATCACCGACGCGGACTCCACGATCGTATCCGCCGAGGTACTGGCCAGCATGTACGATGCCTCACTAGATAAAATCATACCGTTCAATTGGTATTTCTCCCCGCAGCGAACGATCCTGCTACAAGCTCCCCGTTTCTCAACCGGAGCCGGATTCCAGCGTAGTTATCAATATGACCAGACAGAGGCCAAGTATATAAAAGTACCTCAATATCAGTATGACCGTTTAAATTGGTTCGGTCTATTCAATGAGATTGTCATACGAGGATACGGCTCCAGCAACCGGGCTTTCGCCACGGGAGGTATCATGTTGAAATCCGCGGCAGCCCCAGTAGTGGCGGAATCCATGAACATCATGGAAGACAGCGCCGTGTTAGAAGAGCCTAGTGTGGAATCTACGGAAGGGGAACCCGTGTTCAGCCTATCCGATCCTTTCGCCAAAGAGAGCAGCCAGCCGGTAAGTCCGGAGCAAATCCGGCAGAACTTCGCGGAAACCGCCTTCTTCTACCCGACCTTACAAACGAACGAGGAAGGAGACATATTCGTAAATTTCACCCTGCCGGAAAGTAATACGACTTGGAAACTACAGCTATTGGCCAACACCCAAGACCTGAAATACGGTCTGTTAACGAAAGAGGTCATCAGCAGCAAGCCTTTGATGGTTTTACCGAATCTGCCTCGTTTCGTCCGCCAAGGGGATGAGGTCAGCATCAGCACGCAAGTCATCAACAATTCCAAGGAAGCGGTATCCGGCCGTGTACGCATCGAACTATTCGATCCCGCTACAGACCAACCGATTATCTGCTTGAGCAAGTCACAACGTCCGTTTGAGTTGCAACCGGATAGCATCGCTACTGTAAGCTGGATAATCCCGGTCCCCAAACAGATCAGCCTACTGGGCGTACGTATCCTAGCCGACTCTGAAAAGGGAAGCGACGGGGAGCAGCAGATCGTACCGGTTCTTTCCAATCAATTGCTTATCACGGAAAGTACCCCGTTCTATTTGCTCAAGGAAGGAGAGATACAAATCCGTATCTCCGGGAACTCGGAGGGAGCGACACCGTTCCGTCTCACGCTGGAGATGACCGGGAATCCGATTTGGTACGCGGTACAGGCATTACCGACGATCACACAGCCGAACAATGATAATATCTTATCTTGGTTTGCCGCTTATTACAGCAATACGTTGGCTTCCTATATCGCCCAAGCCCATCCCCGCATCCGGAAAGTGATCAACCAATGGACCGCCCAAGGAGGGAATGCCTCTACTCTCTATTCAAACTTGGAAAAGAACCAAGAGCTGAAGAACATACTCTTGGAGGAGACACCTTGGGTACTGGCCGCCGATAACGAGACAGAGCAAAAACAACGCTTGTCTTTATTGTTCGACCTAAACCGTGCGGACGGATTACGGGAAGCGGCCTTGCAACAACTGATCCAACAACAGAACGAAGAGGGTGGATGGAGCTGGTTCAAAGGTTTCCCCGCGAGCCGTGCGATCACGCTTTCTATCCTGAAAGGTATGTCACAGCTTGTACAGCTAAACGCGATCCAATATGGGCAAGCGGAGAAAGAGATGCAAATGAAGGCCCTCAAGTTCTTGGACAAAAGTATGCAAACGGATTATGAGAACTTGCTGAAATACGATAAGAAATGGCAAAACGCATGGCCCTCGCCGGAGCAGGTAGAGTTTTTATTCGTCCGCAGCTCCTACCGGGATATCCCGGAACTGGGAGACGCCCGGGAAGCGATCCGTTTCTATACGAACCAAGCGGAGAAGCACTGGAATCAATATTCCTTAATCAGTAAGGGCGAAATCGCCTTGTTAATGCATCGAAACGGTAAAAAGGAGGTATCGACAGCGATCCTGACATGGCTAAAGAAGACCGCTACGATCTCCGAGGAGAAAGGTATGTATTGGGCAAACAACCGCAGGGGGAGTGATTATTTTACCTCACCGATCGACACGCATTGCTTATTAATGTCCGTCTTTAACGAGATCGCGCCGGATACCCAGAATACAAACCGGATGAAACAATGGTTGCTAAACCAGAAACGTACACAAAACTGGGAATCCGTACCCGCCACGGTAAACGCCATTTACGCCTTGCTACTCACAGGTAGCGATTGGCTGAACACGCAAAACACCTGTGTAGCGACATGGGACGGCAAGACCTACAGTACCGCGGAAGGGGAAATCGCCATCGGTTACCTCAAAACGATACTTCCGAACGAGCCGGCAAATAGTTCCGCCAATCCCGTGCTCTCGATCCGCAAGGAAGGAAACACGCCGGCATGGGGAGCTGTTTACGAGCAATACTTCCAAGAGATCGACAAGGTAAAAGGACAAAAAGGGGTGTTGAGTGTCGAGAAGAAATTATTCGTCGAGACCAATAACGGTACCAACCGCCAAATCCGTCCCATAACACCGGAGCAACCGCTCCGCATCGGAGACAAGGTAATCGTTCGGCTAACGATCCGGACAGACCGTGAAATGAATTACGTATTCTTGAAAGATCTACGTGCGGGCTGCTTCGAACCGGCCGATCAACTTTCCGGCCCGGAATCAAGAGACGGTATCTGGTATTACAGATCCCCGAAAGACGTATCCGAGAATTTCTTCATCAATCGTCTGCCGGAAGGTACGTTTGTCTTGGAATATCCGGTCTACGTATCCCGTAGCGGCGAATACGCCGGAGGTATCAGTACTATTCAATGTATGTACGCCCCGGAATTCGTGTCGCACACCGCCGGAGAAAGCTTGCGGATCATGCCCTAAACAAGCCTTTTCTTACAATGCCCGTTCTAACCTCCTTACAATGCCCAGTATAAGGAGGTTAGAATGGGCACCGTAAGAAGGTAAGAATGGGCATCGCAAGAAGCGTTATCTTCCTCTAATTTTCAATTTTCAATTCTCAACTTTCAATTGAAATGACTATCTTTGTAATTCGAATTAAAACTAAACGATAAGATGAAACAAATAGTTTTTATTTTCATGGCGATCCTGTTAGCGACAGGAATGGCTTCAGCTCAGAAGAAAGCAGTTATTTCCGCGGAAACAACCAGTTTCGATTTTGGTACCATCAAGGAAGCAGACGGAAAAGTATCCCATACGTTTGAAGTATCCAATACGGGCGATATGCCTCTGGTCATTACACGTGTAATCGCGTCTTGCGGATGTACGACCCCGGAATGGCCGAAAGAACCGGTAGCTCCGGGTAAGAAAGCCCAGATCAAGGTTACTTTCGATCCGGCAGGACGTCCGGGTCCTTTCACGAAGACCATTTCCGTATACAGTAACGGGAAAACCGGAAGCTTCATCATGAACATCCGGGGAGAGGTTGAATAAGAAATACGTAAAAAACCCCCAATTGGAATGCTGAATATAAAAAGGTTGATCCTTGCTCTTACAGCAATTATATCTATAACGACAGCTTGGGCACAACAAGGCGCCCAAATCTTGTCGGACGAGTTGACTTATAATTTCGGGACAATAGCCGAGGCCGATGGATTCGCCAGTCATACTTTCACGATAAAGAATACGGGAGACGCCCCTTTGGTCATCACCCGTGTTACCGCGTCATGCGGTTGTACACGGCCGGAATGGACCAAGTCGCCGATCGCTCCCGGTAAGACCGGTGAAGTTAAGATAACGTATAATCCGAAAGGACGCCCCGGCCCGTTTTATAAAACCGTATCGATATTCAGCAATGGAAAGAAAGGGAGTTACAGCCTAGCCATTAAAGGAAATGTCACCCCGAAACCTTCGCAGCCGGTCTTTACGTATCCTTATTCTATCGGTGATCTGAAGCTGCATACGAAGACTGTTCTATTCAGCAGTATCCGTCCGGAGGAAACGTTGGGCGAGAAGATCAACATTAAGAACGAGGGAAAGACCTCGGCTACGATTCATCTGGGTAAAGTACCTCACTATCTCAACGTACAGGTGAACCCGGCTACCCTTCAACCGGACGAGGTCGGTGCCATTACGATCCTTATGGATGCCAAGGTCTTGAAGCGAAAAGGACGAGTCTCTACGCTTTTGCCGGTCATGGTACAGAACGCCGGAAAGAAGGAAGTATCCGGAGATATCCAGATCTCCGCCAACGTGATCGATAATTTCAGCAAACTATCCGCTGCGGATAAAGCCCAAGCCCCAATAGCGGAATTATCCGGCACTTTACTGGAATTCGGCAAGCTACCGAACAAGAAAAACATCGTTCCGTTGATCGGTGGTAAGGTATCGGGTACATTTGAGATTACGAATGCCGGAAAGACTCCGCTCACGATCTACAGCGTCACTTGTGATGATGAGCGTGTCGATTTGTCCGGCGGCAAGAAAGAACTTAAACCGGGAGCGACCGCTACTTTCAAAGTAACCTTGCGACCGAAAGAGATAAAGACAAAACTTGAAGCACTTATTAATGTCGTATGCAACGACCCGAACGGGCCTATTCGCTTGATCAAGGTCACCGCATATAAATAATGAATTATTAATATGGAACATCCAGAAAACGATGATCAGTACAAGGGATTGAAAGTGAATAAGGGCATTGCGGATGTCCCTACCGTAAATCCTTATATAAAAAAGCGTGCCCAACGCAAGGTATATACGCCTTCCGAATTCGTGGAAGGTATCTTAAAAGGGAATATCACGATACTCAGTCAAGCGGTTACCTTGGTGGAAAGCTCTAAGCATGAGCACCAACAGGTGGCGCAGGAGATTATCGAGAAATGTTTGCCTTTCGCCGGAAAATCGGTCCGTATCGGTATTACGGGTGTTCCCGGAGCGGGAAAGAGTACCTCTATCGACTCTTTCGGCATGCACTTGATCAACCAAGGGCGTAAGCTTGCCGTACTAGCGATCGACCCGAGTAGCGAACGCTCGAAAGGTAGTATCCTAGGAGATAAGACTCGTATGGAGGCCTTGTCGAGAGAGAAAAACGCCTTTATCCGTCCTTCACCATCCGCAGGCTCCTTAGGGGGGGTCGCCCGTAAGACCCGTGAGACGATCGTATTATGCGAAGCCGCCGGTTTCGACACCGTATTCGTAGAGACCGTGGGTGTTGGACAAAGCGAGACGGCCGTACATTCTATGGTGGACTTCTTTCTATTGATCCAACTTGCCGGTACCGGCGATGAATTGCAGGGTATCAAGCGAGGTATCATGGAAATGGCGGACGGTATTATTATCAATAAAGCGGATGGAGACAATATCGATAAGGCGAATCTCGCCGCCGCTCAGTTCCGGAACGCCTTGCATCTTTTCCCACCTTCGGAATCAGGTTGGTTCCCGAAAGTATTGACTTATTCCGGTTATTACAACATAGGTATCAAGGAAATATGGGATATGGTCGGAGAGTATATGGAGTTCACCAAAAAGAATGGCTACTTCAACTATAAACGTAACGAGCAAGCTAAATACTGGATGTACGAAAGCATCAACGACACGCTGCGGGATAAGTTCTACCATAACCCGGCGGTAGAAGGCATGCTGGAACAAACAGAGAAGCAAGTCTTGAACAACGAGATCAGCTCGTTCGTGGCAGCCAAACGAATGATTGATTTATTCTTGGATCATATCGCTACGAAATAAAAGTATAAGAATGTCGCACGATCGGATCATGCGACACTCTTTTTCACTTGAACCTTACATCAATTCCTTTATCTTCTTTCGCTTTCACGGCCAACGTGCGTCCTTGTCTCTTTACCTCTCCTGTGATGAATTCAGGTATATTGTAGGATTTCATAAAGCGAAAATAAAAATCCGTATCCTTCTGGGGTAACAGGAAAGGTTTGCAAGCCTGTCCTTTCTCATCGATATAAGCGATAAACGGTCTTGTATACAAACCATCCATCCGCCGGCTGCTAAACACGATCCAACGGCTATCGCTACTCCATGAATGATAGCTTTCCACATCGTCGCTATTCGCCGCCTCCAATGGATAACTTCGCAGAGTCGATAAATCAATCATGTACAAATCGGCATCCTTATGCCAAATAGAGAAATTCCCATAACCGGACAAGGTATAGAGCAAATACTTTCCATCCGGGGAAACCCGGGGAAAAGAAACGCTTTTATCGATCTCCGATGCCTTATATAAAGTATCGACTACCGTCCCGAAACGGCGTGTAGCGGGATCGAACGAGACTGAGCATAGATCGTATCTCACTTGATCGTATTCCTTGGGCATCGTACGGGCTTTAGCCGAACAGAAATAGAGCGTATTTCCATCCGGGGAAAATGTAGGGAAAGTCTCGAACGCTCCCTCTGAAGACAACAGCGGAGAAGTCACGATCTCATGCTTTTGCGTATCATAGACGACCACATCCGAAGCCGAGTCGAATACCTCCACCCGATTCCTATCGTTCATATGAAACGCTTGCTTGGTTTTATTCACAGAGAAAGCGACATATTTTCCGGAAGGATGCCAAGAAGGATAGACCAGTGGAGAAAGGGTCTGATCGGTCTTCGTATTCAGCTTCTCCACCCTATCTCCATCGATCAATAAGGTACAAGAGTAGGTCTCACGCATATGGAAAAGCATTTTCTCCGGATTCTGCATACAGAAAGAATGGCAGTTCATACAGTTATTGCCGCTCATCTTATTTTCGATGATCGCGTTCTCCGTATAATTTTCCAAGTTACGTTGATAGATACCCATACGGTTCCACAACTCATAGCCCGGTTCGATTAAACGATAAGCCAACCAACCATCGACCGGCTCCTTCGCCACCTTGATGATGAAGGGGGCATACGCGATCCATTCATCATTCACGAAGGCTTGTACGGTTACATTCAGATGATTCCCGGAAGCGGTGCGCAACAGCCTTTTCCAACCGGAGGCCGGGATCACGAAACAAGCGTCTTTCCCGGTCTTGATCTCTAATTTCTCCGGGCCACATTCGAGAATGGCACGGGCCTCAGCGCAAGCGTCTTTCAGCTTAAAATTCAAGGGAGCTATATTCGGCGGGATTGTCACATCCGCATAATCCGGAAAGATCTCCGGCTTGACTTCCAGATTCTTCTGTATACGTACCGGACCGGAACAAGCCATCAAGCCCAGAATCATCCACAGACATATACATCTTATTATATACATTTTTCTCATCTCCTATTTAAACATATAATAATACCAATACGTATCGCCATAAGAGCGATACATCAAACCGGGCAGCGCATTACTATTATTCCGCCCAGCGAGCACTTGCCTCTTATAATCGGTGAATCGCCCTACGATAGATTCCGAGACACCGAAACGTTTCCAGTAATCCGGATCTTTCTCCGATAGGATGATGACCGCCTCTTGAAAAGAGACCGGTAAAGAAGGGAGTAAATCCGTTCCGTAATAGGTTTCCACCAACGTCTTAAAGCGCGTCACATCTTTTGCTAAAAGATAGAATACGCCGGCATAGTGGAAAGCGGCTTTATTGGAAGGATTCTGCTCCGCCAAGCGAATCAAGTCCGTGTCGAATCCATCCATCTGGATCAGATGATTCTCAGCTAGCAGGTTCCTGCGCATATTCCCCAATAGAGGATCTGTCTCGACCGCCTCATCATTATACAGGAATTTCCGCTGCGCTTTGGCCCAATCCTTATAATAGAAAGTATTCTCTAAGACAGCGATATATTTCTCCGCGACCGGATAGGCTCCATAAATCAAGTTCGTTTGTACCAAACGTTGCGTCATGCGGGGATTTCCATCACATAAAGCGCCGATATTACTCTCGAAAGCCATCTCTTGAGCCGCAGCGACATTTCCCATCGTAAAATAAACATCACTCAGCAAGGCGGATATGGTAGTCGATTTATTCCATGCCACCATTAATCCACGAGGCCCGTGCTGCGTGTACTTAAACGCCTCATCCGCCAGAATACCTTTCCGAGCCAAAGCCATATTTTGGTAACATAAATAGAGTTGATTAGTGGTCGGCTCCTTGCATGATACCAAGATCCGGTCCCATTGCTCTGTCCGGGTAAAATAGTCCATCATCTTCAAGCGGTATGATTTCTGTTCGCCATATAGATCGAAGCCTTTCCAGAAGATAAGCCCTAAGATAATGAATTGGGAGATTCCCAGCGCTAGACGCTTTTTACCAGCCCATGATTCCTTGTTTTTACAGAGGCAGGTTACAACCAGCGCCGCATAGAAAGCGATCCATGAGAAATAAATTACCTTATCCGGCACCAAACGGAAATAATAATAACTATCCGGTAAAAAGACAAAGCGGTATTCTCCGATCACCGAGTAACGCACACATAATTCACCCAAGATCAACACGATCATCGGTAAAATCGCGGAATAATACCAACGGGGCGTCCGGCTCATGGCCTCGTATCCCATCATGGACAAGGCAAACAACAAAGAGACCGGCCCGGCCAACCCAAAGAGTAACAGGGAGGCAAACAGACTTGCAATCAAACGAGGTATGAAATTCCTTATCCCTAAAACGAGATATAAAGCAAGCAGCATCATACCGAAGGCGACCGTTCCTTGAAACCTGTAATTAAAATCCCATTGCACAAACAACAAGGATAGGACGGGAAGCCAAGCCCATAAAATACCATGGCTTCGCGGATCGATCCGCCTCAAGATCGCCCAAAACAAGGCCCCTAGGCTTGTCAGCAGGGCCGCCGTTATCATAGCTCCCACATTCGGGAGAATGAAGAACTGCACCAAACAACCGGAAAGAACCATCGCTAAACCTCCCGGTTGCATTAACTTATCGATAATAAAAATGGGAGTCAACTGGAATAACTGGTTCTGCTCGACACAGTAAAAGTGGTACTCACTGAATATCCTCAAGAAGATAAACAGAAAGACAAATACGATTACATTCAAGGCCACGCCGCTATACTTCTTCATGATATCAGGTTCTTCAAATAAAAACCCGGATGTACGCAATCGCTACATCCGGGTTCCTATTCGTATAAATATATGCCTTATTTAGATTGAAGAAACACGGAGCGTGTTCAACAAATCCCGGTTAATAGGCTTATCATTCTTGATCGCTTTAGAGAACGGTACATAGACGATCTGGTCGTTCTGGATACCCATCATCACGTTACGCTGGTCATCCAACAAGGCATCGATCGCGGCCACACCCATACGAGTCGCCAAGATCCGGTCTTGTGCCGTAGGAGAACCACCACGCTGCAAGTGACCTAAAATAGAGACACGCACGTCGAACTGCGGATATTCCTTCTTCACACGCTCAGCGACACCCATAGCGCCACCGGTTACCTCACTTTCGGCAACCAATACGATACTACTGTTCTTGGACTTACGGAATCCATTCTCGATCATCTCGGCCAATTGGTCTTTCTCCAAGGAGATTTCCGGGATAATAGCGGCTTCGGCGCCAGAAGCGATCGCTCCGTTCAACGCCAAGAAACCCGCGTCGCGCCCCATAACCTCCACAAAGAACAGACGATCATGCGAGGTAGCCGTATCACGGATCTTATCCACGCATTCCATGATCGTGTTCAAGGCCGTATCATAACCGATCGTCGTATCCGTGCCATACAAGTCATTATCAATCGTACCCGGCAATCCTACGATCGGAAAATTAAACTCCTGAGCGAAAATACGCGCTCCCGTCAACGTTCCGTCACCACCGATAGCGATCAAGGCATCGATCCCATGCTCTTGCAACTTATCATAGGCCTGTTTTCGTCCCTCGGGAGTCTTGAACTCCACGCAACGGGCGGTCTTAAGAATTGTTCCACCGCGTTGAATTATATTACTGACATTTTGTGTCTTAAACTCTTCAATCTCATCTAGGATCAACCCTTTGTAACCACGGTAAATACCTTTCACTCTCATTCCGTTATAAATAGCGGAACGTGTTACCGCACGAATAGCGGCATTCATTCCCGGGGCATCACCTCCGGACGTTAAAATACCAACACACTTTACTGTAGACATAGCGTCATTGATTTTAATGTTCTCCGGCAAAAGTAGTAAATATTTAGTTATCCTTCTGTCTTTCTCCCGGAAAGTTCACGTAATTTTAATCAAAATATCATTCCGAAGCATTCAGTTCCTTGATCCGGACCGCCACTTCCTCCATCAACCACTTGGGAGTGGATGTAGCGCCGCAAACCCCGACCCGGCGCACGCCCTCGGGCAAAGGCTCGGTAATCTCTGATACCTCGGAAATAAAAAGCGTATTCGGGTTCGCTTTCCGGCACTCCTCGAACAGCATCTTTCCGTTGGAACTTTTACGACCGGCCACAAAATAGACCCAATCGTGGCTGGAGGCGAACGCTTTTATATTCGGAAGACGATTCGCCACCTGACGGCAAATCGTATCGTAATAATTAAACTCCACCCCTTCCGCCATCCGCTGCTTGATCTCCGCCACTACCGCCTTGAATCCATCCAAGGACTTCGTGGTTTGGGAAAACAGACTGATCGCACGGGTAAAGTCCAGACGATCGAGGTCTTCTATTTTCTCGATAACAATCGCCGTACCTTCCGTCTGCCCCACCAAGCCATTCACCTCCGCATGGCCTTTCTTCCCATAGATAACCAACTGGGTGTTATTCGCCCGGGTCTCTTGATAACATTTATGGATCTTGCGCTGCAAACGCAAGACAACCGGACAAGTAGCGTCTATAATCGTGATATTGTTTCGCTTCGCTAAAGAATAGGTAGAAGGTGGCTCGCCATGCGCCCGGAGCAACACCTTCCGGTCTCTCAACTTTGAAAGGCCATCATGATCGATCGTATGCAGCCCCATATGCTCCAACCGCTCCACCTCCAAACTGTTATGAACGATATCGCCTAGGCAATACAGCGTATCCGTATTACCCAGCTCCCGCTCCGCGCTTTCTATGGCGGTGACAACCCCAAAGCAGAATCCGGAATCTTTATCTATCTCGACTTCTATCATATCTATAATATCATTAACAAACAAGCACTTACAGTTTTCTTAATTTTCAATCACAAGAAACTAAAGTTTCTTCATAACAAAACTAGAGTTTTCCCTAAGAGAAACTTTTGTTTCCTAGTAACGAAACTATAGTTTTCATTCGAAGAGACAAAAGTTTTCTTTATAGGAAACTCCAAGCACTCGTTTATGAACCGATCGCTTTATGATATTGTTCCAGCAACCAAGTCTTTTGCTCTTCCAAGGTCATATGGGAATTATCCAATACCAAGGCATCATCAGCTTGTCTCAAAGGACTTTCCTCCCGGGTTGAATCTATATAATCCCGCTTCTTCACATTCTCCAGCACTTCCTCGTAAGAAGCGGGGATCCCCTTCGCCTCCAGCTCATCGACCCGGCGCTTGGCACGTACCTCCGGCGAGGCGGTCACGAAAAGCTTCAACTCCGCATCCGGGAATACGACCGTACCGATATCACGGCCATCCATCACGATGCCTTTCGCCTTTCCCATCTCTTGTTGCTTAGCGACCAACGCACGGCGCACAAAGCCTAGAGTGGCTACCGGACTCACTTTATCCGCCACTTCCATACCACGAATCTCTTTCTCTACATTCACACCGTTCAAATAGGTATCTGGCCGGCCGGTCTCCGCATTCAAACGAAATGAAATATCGATATCATGGATAGAAGCCTTCAGCTCTTCCTCCTTAATCTTCTCTCCCTCAAAAAATCCATGCTGGATGCAATACAAAGTCACGGCCCGATACATGGCACCCGTATCGATATACGTATATCCGATCTCCTTGGCAAGATCTTTTGCCATGGTACTTTTGCCACTGGAAGAGTGGCCGTCTATAGCGATAACTATTTTCTTCATATATATACTAATGTATAGGTTTATTCTGTCACCTTCTTAAAATCGGCCAAGGTCGTAGATACGCTAATCATCATCGACATGGCGGACGGATGATATTTCGCCAGCGAGAAGCCCACGTCAAACATCTTGATCCTTACGCCTGCGCCAGCCGAGAAGCCGGAGAAACTTCCCCCGCCTTTCAACTTCATATCCATATTGACCTTCGGATTGAATCCTACGCCTACCCAAAAGTTCTCGGACGGGATAAAATCCACGCCGATGATAAAATGCTTCGCCAACGTCTTAACAAAAGAATCCCCTTCATACTCTTTATCCGTATTATCGATATAATCGAACTTCCAACGGTTCAAGTATTGGGCCGTCAAAGAAAAACGAATCGGGGCATGCGCCATTTTCTGCGTGATACCCATCTGGATATCCCAAGGCATCTTTTGTCGCTCATCCTCGTAAGCTTTCAGTTGCGCGCCGATATTCTTCAAGGCGAAACCAAAAGAAAAACCCTTATCCGAATTATAATAACTCAATCCCGCATCCACGCATAAACCGATAGAGGTATAATCAGCCAAGCCCGAATACAAGAACTTCAACGACAATCCACCCCGCCAACGCTCGCTCAAGTCGCGGGAGTAGAAACCATTTACGCTGATATCTTTCGCCGAAAGACTCGCTCCGGTCACGACATTATCCGGCAACACCTCCTGGATATCGCCATAGCTTATAAACGTAGCGCCTACGCCCCAAGCCCCTTTCTCGCCATGCGCTTTCGTGAACAAGGCACTCCCTACGTTGATATCCGAGATGTAATTCATATAATTCAAGTTGATCATCCCATCCATCTCCGCGCCTAGCAACGCCGGATTATGGAAAATAAGTGAAGGATCTCTTTCTACCAACGCCACGGTATGCCCACCCAAGGCGTTAGCCCGGGTCGAGGTCGGAAAACGTAAGAAAGTATACGCCTCGCTCCCGTTTTGCGCTGAGACAGACAGTGTAACAACGAATAAAATCAGTATAAATAGTTTATTTCTCATATTTTCATGCAAAAAATCGTTCAAAGATACATTAATTCGGAAAAATGTTTTTACTTTACACCCGCAAATCTCAGAAATACGGATTTCACATTAACAGAAACGGGAAAAATGCCAAAAAGGTATATAATCGCTCTCATTTTTGTTTGATATATGAAATAATTTGTATTTTTGCAGAAGTGAAAAACACTTATAAATTATTATAAACGTATGGAAATTAAAAAATCACCGAAAGCGGACCTTGAGAAAGGTAAGACCCTAAGCATCCTTATGGGATTTGTAGTGGGCTTAGCTGTCTTGTTCGTGGGCTTCGAATGGAGTACCCGCGATGTAATGGTCGTTCAGGCTAGCGAGGGTGTAGCAGACATCATCGCTGAGGAAGAAGTGGAAATCACGAGACCGGAGAATACGCCTCCTCCACCTCCACCACCTCCAGCACCAGTTGTAACCGAGGTTTTGAACGTTGTTGAAGATGACGTTGAATTGGAACAGCAGGATATCTTATCATCAGAGGATGACCAAACCTCAGCGCAGGAGGCTGTTTATACTCCCCCCGCAGTTGTAGAAGAGGAAGAAGAGTCCGCACAACAGATCTTTACAGTTGTAGAAGAAATGCCGAAGTTCCCCGGTGGAGACGCAGAATTGCTGAAGTTTATCGCTAAATCAATCAAGTATCCGGTAATCGCACAGGAAAACGGTATCCAAGGTCGTGTAATCTGCGCATTCGTGGTTAACCGAGACGGATCAGTAGTAGACGCTGAGGTATTACGTGGTGTAGACCCATCATTGGACAAAGAGGCTCTTCGTGTGATCGGTACCATGCCTAAATGGACTCCGGGTAAGCAGAGAGGTAAACCAGTACGTGTTAAGTATACTGTGCCTATCACGTTCAGATTGCAATAGTATAACATTAAACATATCAAAAAGGCTGCTTCATTTTCGCAGCCTTTTTTTATTTCATAACTCCATTAATTGATACAGCTATGTTAGCATTCGAGAATATACTTCAAAGAATAAAAAGCGAGATCTCTCAACTACAATTCACCAATCCTCCCAAGAGCTTATACGAGCCGATAGAGTACATCTTGTCCCTCGGAGGAAAAAGAATACGTCCGGCGTTAACGTTGATGGCATGTAATATATATAATAATAGTATAGAGAATGCGATCAAGCCCGCTTTAGGTCTGGAAGTTTTCCATAACTTCACCTTGCTGCACGACGACCTGATGGATGAAGCTGATAAAAGAAGGAACAAACCTACCGTACACAAGGTATGGAATGCCAATACGGCGATTCTTTCCGGAGATGCGATGCTAATAGCGGCTTATCAATTAATCGGATCAACGGAACACGGCCACCTCAAACAAGTGTTGGATTTATTTACGCAAACCGCAGCGGAAATATGTGGCGGCCAACAATTCGACATGGAATTCGAGTCTCGCATGGATGTAAGCGAGGAAGAATACATCGAGATGATCCGGCTAAAGACAGCCGTACTACTGGCCTGCGCCCTTAAAACAGGTGCCTTACTCGGAGGTGCCTCACAGAAAGACGCAGACCATTTATATGCGTTTGGTATTAATATTGGTCTAGCGTTTCAACTGCAAGATGATTTACTAGATGTATATGGTGACACCGCCACTTTCGGGAAAAACATTGGCGGCGATATCCTTTGCAACAAGAAAACATTCTTATTGATCAACGCTCTCAGACTGGCCAATAAAGAACAAGCGGAAGCTCTCCGTAGCTGGATGGATAAAAAAGAATTCGACCCGGCTCAAAAGATACAGGCATTCACCTCTATCTACAACGAATTGCAGCTAAAACAATTAACAGAAAATAAAATCCAAGCCTATTACGACGCATCCGTAGAGAACTTAAACGCTTTACAAGTCGCCCCCGAAAAATTAACGATCCTAAAAGAGGTTTGTGATCATTTAATGCATAGACAATCCTAATCCATGAGCTTAATAGACACACATTGCCATTTATATCTGGAGGATTTCGATCCGGAGCAAGACGAACTGGCTCAAAAAGCAAAAGACTCAGGTATCGACACCCTGCTTCTGCCAAACGTAGACCTGACGACGATTGACAGAATGCACGATTTATGCGATCGATACCCAGAGTTCGCTTTCCCTATGATGGGATTGCATCCGACCAGTGTGGATAGCAATTATATCGATATCCTAAAACAAACGGAATCCTATCTATCTAAACGTACTTATTGCGGTATCGGTGAAATCGGGATCGATCTATATTGGGATAAGACTTATTTGAAGGAGCAACAAATCGTTTTCGAGGAACAACTGCGTTGGAGCATCGATCTGAACCTGCCCGTAGCCATCCATACCCGTGACGCATATCCGGAAGTTCTGGAATGCATACATAAAGTCGGAGCGGAAAGACTTAAGGGCGTATTTCATAGTTTTACCGGCACAACGGAAGAGCTGGAAGAAATAAAGAAACTGCCCACCTTCAAGATCGGGATAAACGGGGTTGTCACCTTTAAAAATTCAAAACTGTCCGAAGTCATCCGGCAAACGGATCTTGAAAAGATACTCTTGGAAACAGATGCCCCCTATCTTTCACCAGTCCCCTACAGAGGTAGACGGAATGAGCCTACTTACATATGGAAGACGGCCGAGAAAGTGGCGGAAACATTCGGCCTCACGCTAGAGGAAACCGTAAACGCTACTCGAAAAAACACATTAGAATTGTTTAAAAGCCTAAATAAACCCATATAGACACTTTTTTTCGAATGAAGTCAAAATTTATTTCGCGGATATTGTGTATATGTCAAGCAAAAACTATAGATTTGTGCACTGAAAAGATTGCATATGGGAATTTTTTCGTATTTTGCGGTCGTTTTAGAAGAAGCTAGGCGAATAATTGGAGAGATGCTCGAGTGGTTGAAGAGGCACGCCTGGAAAGCGTGTAAACCCCTAAAGGGTTTCGCGGGTTCGAATCCCGCTCTCTCCGCAGTGGAGAATACCATGAATTAATTAACAATAAAATAAAAACAAATAAGAGAATTATTAATCTTAAAAATTAAACACACAATGAAAAAGTTATTTGCAAAAGCATTCTTGGGTTTATGTGCCCTTGGAACTTCTACCGTAGCATTCGCACAGGATGCGGCTCCAGCAATTGAAGGAGGTATGTATCAAGCATTAAAGACAAAGTTTATCGAAGGTGGTGCCGACTTCATGAGTTTGGTCGCTATCGCTTTGATTTTCGGTTTGGCATTCTGCTTAGAGAGAATTATCTACTTAAACTTGGCTGAGACAAACTCCAGCAAACTGTTGAAAGGTATTGAGGATGCTTTAGACAAAGGTGATGTTGAAGGCGCTAAAGCTATCGCTCGCGACACAAGAGGCCCTATCGCTTCTATCGCTTACCAAGGATTGATGAGAATTGACCAAGGTATTGACGTTGTAGAGAAATCTATCGTTTCTTACGGTGGTGTTCAAGGCGGTCTTTTGGAAAAGAATATGTCTTGGATCACATTGTTTATCGCAATGGCTCCGTCTTTGGGATTCTTGGGTACTGTAGTAGGTATGATCATGGCGTTCGATAAAATCGAGCAAGTTGGTGATATCAGCCCGACGGTTGTAGCAGGTGGTATGAAAGTGGCCTTGATTACTACTGTAGGTGGTTTGATCGTAGCCTTGATTCTTCAGGTATTCTATAACTATTTGTTAAGCAAATTGGAGGCTATTTTGAACCAGATGGAAGATGCTTCTATCTCTTTGCTTGACTTGGTTATCAAATACAACGTCAAATTCAAAAAATAATAACGAATTATGGCAGTTACTAAAATAAGAAAAATATCCAGTTGGACTTTACTGATAAGTTCTATTATCAGTATCATTGTGCTGGGTATGTTTTATGCGGGTGGAGTCGTTGACCCTGCCGCAGAAATGAAAGAACCCATCTATACAGGGTTATTGATTAACTGGACTTCTGTATTGTTCTTCGTGACAATCATCAGTACAGTATTGTTTGCGGTTTGGCAATTCTTGACTTTGCTGAAGACTAACGCTAAATCAGCTATCATGTCTTTGGTAGTATTAGTTTGTTTCGTAGCCGTATTGTTCATCACCTATACAATGGGTGACGCGACTCCTTTAGCAGGCTTGAACGCAGACTCTCAAGTTTACAATACTCCGGGTTGGTTAAAGATCACAGACATGTGGATCATGTCTACAATCGTACTTTTGGTTCTGATCGTAGCATGTGTAGTTTGGGGTTCTGTAAAGAGAATCATGGGTAAATAATAGTAATAACGAACTGATAAAACAAGAAAGAAATGGGTAAGAAAAGAAAGACACCGGGTATCAATGGTTCTTCTTCGGCCGATATCGCTTTCATGTTGCTTATCTTCTTCCTTATTACTACATCAATGGATACAGATAAAGGTTTGGCAAGACGTTTGCCGCCCCCTGTACCTAAAGATCAGAAGAACGATACCGATGTTGACATCAAAAAGAGAAACTTGTTGGTTGTATTGATCAACAGTAATAACCAGATTCTCTGTGGTGATCAATTTGTCGATATCAAGCAATTGAAAGAAAGAATCAAAGAGTTCATTGATAATCCTTACAATGACGAACATAAGCCTGAACGTGTTGAGGCTGATGTTCCATTCTTCGGAAAGATGATGGTAACGAAGAACCACGTAATTTCTTTACAGAATGACCGTGGTACCGAATACCAAGCTTATATCGATGTGCAGAATGAAATCGCGGCTGCCTATAACGAATTGAGAAATAAGGTTTCTAAGGAAAAATTCGGGAAGAATTTCGCTGATTTGGACGAAGAACAACAAAAAGCTGTACAGCAGATTTATCCGCAAAAGATATCAGAAGCTGAACCTAAAAATTATGGAGGTAAAAAGTAATGGGAAAGTTTAGTAAAGCGGGCGGTCGTGAAATGCCCGAATTGAATACATCATCATTACCTGACTTGGTGTTCGCTTTCTTGTTCTTCATCATGATGGTAACATCTATGCGTGAGGTAACATTGAAAGTAGAGTTCCATGCTCCACAAGCTACAGAGCTTCAAAAATTGGAGAAGAAATCTTTGGTTACATTTATCTATGTAGGTAAGCCGACTAGAGATTTGAGAGCGAAGATGGGTTCTGAGACTCGTATCCAGTTGAATGACGCTTTTGCAGAGACTTCGGAAATTCAGGATTATATCGCACAAGAAAAGTCCAGTATGAAAGAAGAGGACCAGCCGTTTATGACAGTTTCTATCAAGGCTGATAAAGAGACCAAGATGGGAACGATCACCGATATCAAGCAGGCTCTTCGTGAGGCATACGCATTGAAGATTAGTTATTCCGCAGCACAACGTGTAGAGTAATAATTATTCAGATATAGCATTATAAAAAGGGGCGGGATTTATTTCCCGCCCCTTTTTTATTCCACTCCATAAACGTTTTGGTGAATAATGGTCTTAACTCGCTCAAAAGATCGCTCCAGATCAAGCTCCCCATGAGTCATCAAACGCATTTCTAAAAATGCCTCTCCCTTACGATAGGGAGGTTGGAAATATACATGGTGATCCAAGACAAACCCCAGACGTTCATAAAAACCGATTCTACGTTTACTCATCTCCTCTGTCGGCATCTCTACCTCTAAGACAACCGGATCTTCGTGGAGAGCTAAAAAACTTGTCATTGCTTTCGCTCCGATTCCTCCGTTACGAGCGGACTCGTCGATTGCGAAATGCTCCGCATAAACAAAGCCCTCAAATTGCCATCCCGTAATGAAACCCACATAAATACCATCCCGTAGCAAGGCATACATCTCGAAACGGCTATCTTCCTCCAAAAGCTTACGTACCAAAGAGAAATCACGACGCTCTTCCTCGGGGAAAGAACTAGTATATGTTTTCTCTACTAGATCCAATAAAGGATCGGCTATCTCCCGGACAGGCTTACTAATTATTACATGATCTTCGCTCATAAAAAAAATACTTAATAATTGAATAAAGAATGCTTACAAAATCAAAATAATCTAACATAATCTTTAGGTGATTATAAGATTATCATTATATTTGTATTAAATATGAAAGATATAATCTAACAGTAATACAAATATACTGAATATATGGCACATCATCAACTAGATGAACTGGACGAGAAGATACTTAAACTAATCATCGGCAATGCGCGTATGCCATTTTTGGAAGTAGCGAGGGAATGTAACGTATCCGGAGCGGCTATTCATCAACGCATACAAAAGCTGACTAATTTAGGGGTTATCAAAGGCTCAGAATTCATCGTGGATAACACAAAAGTTGGGTATGAAACTTGCGCATATATGGGGTTATTCCTAAAGTCTCCCGGACAATTTCCTAGCGTTACAGAAGCGCTGTTGCAGATACCGGAAGTCGTGGAATGCCATTATACAACGGGGCAATACGACCTGTTTATAAAAATATACGCAAAGAACAACCAGCATTTGCTAAGCATCATCCACAACAAGCTTCAACCATTGGGCTTGGCTCGCACCGAATCGCTCATATCCTTTAAGGAGGCATTCAAAAGACAAATTCCTATTGATCTGGACGACGATTAATAAAGGAAGCTAATATAAGAAAAGGGTCCGTAATTCGGTTGAAACCGGTTACGGGCCCTTTTTATCATGATCACTAAGCGCTATTAGAACTCAGCATTATTCGGTGTACGCGGGAAAGGTATCACGTCACGTATATTTGCCATACCTGTAACGAACAGCAAAAGACGCTCAAAGCCCAAACCGAAACCAGAGTGAGGCACCGTACCAAAACGGCGAGTATCTAAGTACCACCACATATCCTTCATCGGGATGCCCAACTCGTCAATACGAGTCATTAGCTTATCATAGTCGGCCTCACGCTCGGAACCGCCGATGATCTCTCCGATCTTCGGGAACAATACGTCCATGGCACGCACCGTCTTTCCATCCTCGTTTTGCTTCATATAAAAAGCCTTGATCTCTTTCGGGTAATCCGTTAAAATTACAGGACGTTTGAAGTGATCCTCCACTAAGAAACGTTCGTGCTCGGAAGCCAAATCTACACCCCAATAAACAGGGAACTCAAATTTATGTCCTTTAGCGACAGCCTCTTCCAATATCTTGATTCCTTCAGTGTACGGCAAGCGAACGAATGAGTCTTTCAAGACCCCTTCCAGACGAGCGATCAATTCCTTATCGAACATATCGTTCAAGAACTTGATATCCTCCATACAGTTATCCAACGCCCATTGTACGCAATATTTAATGAACTCCTCGGCCAACTCCATATTGTCCGTGATATCATTAAAAGCGACTTCCGGCTCAATCATCCAGAATTCCGCCAAATGACGAGGCGTATTTGAGTTCTCCGCACGGAACGTAGGGCCAAACGTATAAATCTGTCCCAAGGCTGTAGCAGCCAACTCTCCCTCCAACTGTCCGGAAACCGTCAAGCTAGCCTGCTTGCCGAAGAAGTCGTCCTCATAAATGATAGAGCCGTTCTCATCCTTTTTCAAGTCGTACAAATTCTTGGTAGTAACTTGGAACATCTGTCCGGCACCCTCACAGTCGGAAGCCGTGATGATCGGCGTATGGAAATAGAAAAAGCCTCTATCATGGAAAAACTTATGGATAGCGTAAGCCATATTATGACGAATACGGAATACCGCTCCAAATGTATTCGTACGAGGACGCAAATGAGCGATCTCACGCAAAAACTCCATGGAGTGTCCTTTTTTCTGCAATGGATAAGTAGCTGGATCAGCCGTACCGAAGATCTCAATCTCGGTAGCCTGTATCTCCACATTTTGCCCCTTACCTTGGGATTGTGTCAAGATACCATTTACGCTGATACTAGCTCCCGTGGTAATCGGTTTCAAGAACTCATCACCCAATTTATCTACATCCACAACGATCTGAACATTATTAATTGTAGAACCGTCATTCAAGGCGATAAAATTCACCTGTTTGCTACCACGGCGGGTACGTACCCATCCTTTCACATTCACGGTAGTACCGAAAGCGTCGCTTTTCAGCACGTCTACAATTTTTGTTCGTTTAATTGTTTCCATCTGTATCGTTTTTTGTTATTCGAAAGCTCCCATCCTAAGAGCGTTCACTTCCCTTTCATTTAAGTAACGCCATTTACCGCGGCCTAAGTTCTTCTTAGTCAAACCGGCGAAATAAACACGATCCAATTTCGTCACATGATATCCCAACGATTCGAAAATACGGCGCACGATACGGTTACGGCCGGAATGGATCTCTATACCCACTTGGCTCTTATCGTCCTCGCTAGCATAGCTGATAGCGTCCGCATGGATCTCTCCATCCTCAAGCTCAAGGCCGTTGGCGATTTTCTCCATATCCTCGATAGCCACGTTCTTATCCAACCACACATGGTAGATCTTCTTCTTCTTGAAAGATGGGTGAGTCAATTTAGAAGCTAAATCACCATCGTTCGTCAACAACAAGACTCCTGTCGTATTTCGGTCCAAACGGCCTACCGGATAAATACGTTCTTGGCAGGCGTTCTTCACCAAATCCATTACCGTCAGGCGTTCTTGAGGATCATCAGAAGTCGTTACGCAATTCTTCGGCTTGTTTAATACAATATATACTTTGCTCTCGATCTGAACCGGCTTCTCGTTAAATGTAACAACATCTTGACGAGTAATCTTAGTACCCAATTCCGTTACCACGACATCGTTTACCTTAACAGCTCCTTTCTGGATAAACTCATCAGCCTCACGACGAGAACAAACACCAGCGTTAGATAAGAATTTGTTCAAACGAATCGGTTCGTTTGGATCCGCCAAGACTTCCTTATACTTGATCTGTTTCGGACGAACGTTGTATCCCTGCGATCTTTGGAAGCCACCTCCTCCACCGGGACGGCGATTATTATTGTAAGAAGGACGGCGATTATTTCCATATCCACCACCCCCTTGACGATTACCGCCATAAGAGTTATCGTTACCATACGAACGTCTGGGTGCGTAACCGTCCCCGCCGCTTGAACGTGAATCATTGTAATCAACCCGGGTATCACCTACTCTAGGTCTTCTTTTCTTCATACCATCCGCAGACATTCCCTCTCCGGAAGGACTAGCGGAATAAGCCTTTGCCGGTCCATCATAATTAGGACGAGACGGACGATTGTATTGCCCTCCTCCATTCCCATATGACGGGCGGTTATTTCCATAAGACGAGCGGCCGCTGTTGTAGCCACCTTCACGGTTGTTGCCATAAGACGGGCGATTATTTCCATACCCACCTTCGCGATTGTTGCCATAAGATGGACGACTATTACCATAGCCCCCCTCACGGTTGTTGCCATACCCGCCTTCACGGTTATTATCGTAAGAACGCGGACGGCTCGGACGATCCCCGTATGAAGGACGGTTATTTTCTCCATAAGACCGATACGGTCTACGTTCATAGCTACCCTCAGGTTTATTATAACCCTGATTGTAAGGTCTTCTTTCACCTTCTTGGTCTGTGTTTTCCCGTCTGATACTTGGTATCACTTTTTTTGGACGCGGTTGAGATTCATCTCTTTCTTCTGTACTCATTTGTTATAAATTAAACAATGGTTAAAAACTTGGTAGCCTCACGGCTACCTGTATTATCACTAAATTCCTGTATAATTATGAGGCGTTATAGCCCTTAATTCATCTTTAATCCGGTCGCTAACATTCAAGGTTTCGATAAACTCCTTGATAGATTGCTCCGTAACAGTCTGGTTCGTACGTGTCAAAGCTTTTAATGCCTCGTAAGGCTTCGGATAACCCTCACGGCGTAAGACCGTCTGGATACCCTCGGCTACCACTGCCCAGCAATTATTCAAATCCCTACTTAGGGCGCTCTCGTTCAATAACAATTTACCCAAGCCTTTTGTTAAGCTCTTGAAGGCAATTTCTATATGTGCCAAAGGCACGCCTACGTTTCTCAACACGGTAGAATCCGTCAAGTCTCTTTGTAAACGAGATACCGGCAATTTCGTAGCCAAATGCTCTAAAATAGCGTTAGCGATCCCTAGATTACCCTCAGCGTTCTCGAAATCAATCGGGTTCACCTTATGTGGCATAGCAGACGAACCGATCTCACCCGCCTTGATCTTTTGCTTGAAATACTCCATGGAGATATATTGCCAGAAGTCACGATTCAAGTCGATCAAGATCGTATTGATACGCTTCAAGCCATCGAAGATCGCTGCCAGATTATCATAATTAGAGATCTGGGTAGTCCACTCCTCACGTTTCAAGCCTAACACCTCACTAACGAACTTATTACCGAATGCCCTCCAATCATATTCCGGATACGCTACATGATGCGCATTGAAGTTTCCTGTAGCGCCACCGAATTTAGCGGAGATAGGAACGGCCTTTAACAATGCCAACTGTTGCTCTAAACGGTAAACAAAGACCATCACCTCCTTACCCAAACGAGTCGGAGATGCCGGTTGCCCATGTGTCTTAGCCAACATCGGGATATCCATCCATTCCTCGGCGTATTTTTTCAAGGCGCCAATCACCTCTTCCAAACCCGGATAATACACCTCTTGCAAAGCATCCTTGATCGATAAAGGCACAGATGTGTTATTAATATCCTGAGAAGTCAATCCAAAATGAATAAACTCGTGGTATTCCTCCGCAAGGAAATGATTTGTTTTTTCCTTAATAAAGTACTCCACCGCTTTCACATCGTGGTTTGTCACGCTCTCGATCTCCTTCACTCGTAAAGCGTCCTCCTCCGTAAACTCCTGATAAATCTTCCGGAGCCCCTTTTTTACTTCCGCCGCATTTAACTCGCTTAATTGCGGAAGAAACTCAGATAGAGTAATAAAATACTCGATCTCAACTCGCACCCTATACTTGATAAGTGCGTATTCTGAAAAATAAGCCGCCAGATTCTCAGCCTTATTCCTGTATCGCCCATCCACGGGCGAAATAGCAGTCAGTGTCGATAATACCATATACATTATTAATATAGAGTCGCAAAGTTAAGTCTTTTCCATTGAATAATAAGGTAAGCAATCGTTATTTTTAACTAAATGCCCCGTTTTTAGGACCATCAGACACTTACGTAGCCACATCCAAACAAAATTCATATTCATCCACATTTTTTCGTCAAAAAGTTTGGTGGTAATAAAAAAAGCCGTATCTTTGCAGCGCTTTAGAGAGATAAAGCGAACGAAAAATAAGTTTAAAGGGCGTTTAGCTCAGCTGGTTCAGAGCATCTGCCTTACAAGCAGAGGGTCGGCGGTTCGAATCCGTCAACGCCCACAGAAAATAGAGTCTGTTAATCTAATGATTAACAGACTTTTTTATTTATCCTCAACCGCACATTCACGCTTACTTCTGCTTTCGAGACAGAGGAACAGCTATCAGACGATCTAACGAGAATTTTCCGGGTCCCGTTATATACATCAGGATAAAAACCACCAAATAAATGAATGCTAACTCTTTCAAAGAAAATGGGTCATTCCCATGGATGACGAAAAAAGCCATTCCCATGGTAAAAATCATGGGGATCATCGCAAGCCGATAAAGGGCCCCGAATATAAAACCGATGGAACAAGCAAGCTCCCCAAATATCGCAAGGCCCAAAGATATTGAATGGCCTACACCGAACGGATCAGGAAATGAGGTCGACATACTATCGAAATTTGTCCACTTTTGCATCCCATGAGATAATAGTAATCCACCGAAAAGCAAACGAAGCGCCAACAATAGTAATGAAATAGCCGTTCCATCCGGCTTCATTGGAAAAAGAAATTTGTAAATTACTGACATACTCTTCTGTTTTTAATCTTATCATTCTGTCTTTTTGATTATAAAACAAAATCAAGTTAGGGTTAGTTCAGTAAATATCCGTTTATAATCGGGGCTAAACTAAAAAAGCCCCCTTGATTTTTCAATCAAAGAGACTTCCTTTCCTTCGTGACCCGGGTGGGACTCAAACCCACGACCTTCAGAACCGGAATCTGACGCTCCATTCACTAAGCTACCTTGTTATCAACACTTTAATTATCTCTATATAAGTTCAGAGGTCAACTATAGGTCAACATTGAACTATGATGCAAATTTACTAAATATTCCACTCATAACGAAATCAACCAATGTAAATTAGACTGTACAAGTAGAGATTAATATGTAGGATACTCTAATTCACACACTATGAAATGAGCTTATTATAAGTCCATAACGCAGCCACAGCGATACCTAATAGTAGATGGTAAACAAGAATTGGCAAGAGTAAACTTCCCCATCCCAAACCACATATCAATCCTACCACAACTATAATGATATATAGGAGTAGCATTGTAGCTGCTGCTAACATAATACCTTGGCTTCCAGCTACGACATAATGAAACGGAGCATTAGGGGTTAGAGAATCTGTCTTGAGTGAATTGTTAGGTAATTCAGATCGTGTCATATGTAAATAGCATTAATTCGTAAGAAGTATCTTCAAGTCTGGTTGTGAAATCTTGCATAGTGTATTAATCTTTGGTCTGTATTACTGTAATAGTGAAGAGAGAGTATAAGAAACTGCATAAGAGTTCTCTCAAACACAATTCTTTAAAGAGGTATGAAATCCATTCATCCCATATATGAACTAATATTTAGTAATTCGGTAGTGTAAAATAAACTGTGTCACGCATTATTTATCTCTAGAAAACTCATCGGTCGGGGAACGGCCCGCGCCAAGGGGCGGGACCACCCGTCCCGACGAGCGTAAAATTACAATAATTTAAACCGGTTTCCAAACTTTATAGCCAGTTGTTGCGAGATGGTAGCCCAATTGGCCAGTGGCATGGTCCATTTCTTACGTATATTGCGGTATGCAAGATAAACAAGTTTCTCAAGGGCTGTATCCGATGGGAACACGCCCTTGTTTTTTGTTACCTTGCGGATCTGACGGTGATACCCCTCAACGGTATTTGTGGTATAGATAAGCTTACGGATGACCGGAGTATACTGGAAGTATTCGGACAGCTTATCCCAGTTGTCCTGCCAGGATCTGATAACGACAGGATACTGTTCACCCCATTTTTCATCCAGCTTGAGGAGCTCATTTTCTGCGGATTCCTTATTGACTGCCTGATAGACACATTTCAAATCCCTTAAGAACTCCTTCTGATTCTTGGATCCTACATACTTGATGGAGTTACGTATCTGATGTACTACACAAAGCTGTACGGCTGTATTAGGATAAACGCTTTGAATGGCTTCAGGAAACCCCTTCAGACCGTCTATACAGGCAATGAGAATATCCTCAACTCCACGGTTCTGAAGGTCTGTCAACACGCTGAGCCAGAAGTTTGCTCCCTCATTCCTTGATATATACATTCCAAGTAACTCCTTGTGTCCCTCCCTGTCAATGCTCAGTACATTATAGATTGCACGGGTTACCGCGCAGCCACGTTCATCCGTTACTTTGTAATGAATGGCATCCATCCAGACTATAGGATAAACAGAATCAAGCATCCGTGATTTCCATGCTTTTATCTCCGGAAGTACACGGTCTGTGATGGAACTGATTGTGTCGGCCGAAACACGATTCCCAAGATTTTCTTCCATCCAGTCACTGATTTCCCTTGTGCTGTTTCCCATTGCATACAAGCCAATTATACGGTCAGCAACACCTTCTGCCAGAATAGTCTCACGCTTCTTGATAAACTGGGGATCAAAACTCGAATTACGGTCACGGGGAGTGGAAACGGTTACTTCGCCCAAGGGAGTCTGAACCTGCTTTTGCATCTTTCCGTTACGACGGTTACCCATCTGGCGTTCTTCTTCTGTCAAATGTGCATCCATCTCTCCTTCCAGGGCTGCATTCAATATACTTTCCAATAGTGGGGCAAAGGCGCCGTCCTTACCCAACAAAGGCTTGCCGGCTTTCAGCTGTTCAATGGCCTTGTTCTTGATACTCTCGAAATCAAATTCTTCTTTCATAAAAAAAACTGTGTTAGCAAAGTTAATACTTTATTCCTTGCTGACACAGTTTAATTTACATCCTCAGTAATTCTGCACCTCATGCCATTTAGCCATTAACAGCCCACTTCACACCGGTTGGTTCAATTCTATGTCTTCAATCTAATCCTCTGTCAGACAGTCTGATTTAGCTTAATATCGTATGATATTTAGTTTGGTGGACTACTTTGAATTGACTAAATTTGTAGTAATTAATCAGTTAGTCAATTAGTATATCTGATTAGCTCTCAACCTAAGATGTTTGTGTGAGATTAATTAAGAAAGGCTGCAAAGAGTAATCAATGCAGCCTTCTTTGTAATGTCTAAACTTTATTTCTTTTTACAAGTCAGTTTGTTGTAGAAGTCTGTACCAGACATTTCAAGTACTAATGTATTAGCATTTAATGATTTTATAGTCCAAACCTCTTCATCATAATATGATGTTGTAGGATTGAGAGTCAAAATATTATTGTCTATGTACCATGTGAACGGATTAAACTCTTGGTCATCCGCATGAGTTCCAGTACCATCTTTATAAAACTTAAGAAAGTGGTCTGAATCTTCATCTTTCCATTCATCTTTTTCACCCTCATGAAGTTCCCATCCTTCATCAGAAGTGATAGTCCAAACTCCAACTATATTATCCGTTGAACCAATTTTCTCATCATCATCCTTGCTACAAGATGATAGACCCACACACACAACAGCCATCATAAGGGCTGCTAAAATTCTAAATGTTCTCATTCTTTTAAATTTTAATTATATGTATCTATAATTTACTTAATTTCAACTGTCGTTAATTCACCAGTCTAAAAAGTAATAGTTAGTTCTCTTGGATATTCATCGGAATCTACCGTGATAGAAAGTATAGGAATTCCATAATATCGTCTAAATGTAGATGTTGTATTTAGTAAAGATTCAATGTACTCGTGATGCCCATAGCATTTAACTGCAAATGGAACTCTATCACTTTTAAGAAATAGATTGAGCTGATATAAACCACTTGACATTGTTGTAGGTACTATCTTTATCAAGATATTATTATTGGTCTGTTGCTCCGTCTGGGTATATTGAATGCCCATGTCTTCACAGTCTGCATTGAACCAATTCCAGAATAAATCTAAATTATTCATTGTATATTATTAATTAATTTATATTGTTTTAGGGATATCTCCGTTCTTGTAAATATTGATAATCGCTTTAATTATTATATCAATAATTTGTTCTCTCGTACATCCTAAAGGATAACGATATATTCTACAGAATTGATAGTGTACGTCAACTCTCCATGCAAATGTTGAATGTTCCAGTATATAAAGATAATCTTCATGGTTCTTAAAGAAGATTATCTGAATTCTATTTCCCCTATGCCTATCGTACCAAATTTCAAAACTTGTACACTCTTGATAGTAATCCTTCTGTTCTTTATCTATGCAGGATGCTATCCATATAAGATATGTGGATAAACATTGTTGATATGTATAAGGTGTTTTGAACATTTATTATTTATCAATCGTATGTATTATGTATTTTAAGTATTTATTTGTAGCTTTATTTTTTCTAATAGAGTATATGTTTCTTAATTGCTCTTCATTAAAGGCGTTGCAAGCTTCTAAGATATGAAAATTAACATCTATATATGCTAATAAGTCGTTAACAAATAAACGATTATGTATTCTAATGTGATTATCTATCGCATGATATAATGCATCATCAAAGCTAGTAGCATCCAATGCCCAATCTTGGGAGTTAATTCTTGCAACTTGGAAATCAATGTCATTATAAAATTCACTTATTGTAGTAGCTGCCTCTTGGTTGATGTTGGGTAAATTAGGTCTTAAACGTGAGGTCTCTACATATCTTTCTCCTTGATATGTCAAAATCTTCATCTTAATAGCTAGCTTCGCGTTCTCTTTTACGATTGTAATGTAGTAGTATTCAAACATAATATTTCTTTTTAGATATTAAAATCATGCTCACCTATTCCCTCTGGTAAGCTATTAAATGTAAGAACGTGAGGAACTACAACATTTAATTGTTGCCACGTCTGTTTAACTTTGACTAATTGTTAATTCTTGAATGAATATAGTTCTTCCTTCACCACTTGCATGAAAGAAAATAGGTTATTATCCCTGCCTTGAATAGGTATGATAATAGTAAATGCCGCATCTGGCATCTTAGCCCCTTTACTTGATAAGGTCTGTAACCTTCTTTCTACTTCAAGACACAGTTCCGCCTTGTCTGGCTTAGGACACCTTTGCAATTTCACCATCAGCTTCATAATGGCTCTACAATCACGGAGTAAGGAAATCCTGTCTACTAGTGTGAACAACCCCATAAGGTTAAATTTAAAGTTACTTACCTGTTCCCTTCAGTAAGCTATTAAACACAAAGAAGGCGTGGAAACTATTGAATATTACCATTGTGAGGCACTCTTATTTCTAAGAGTTCTGGACTGCCCTGATTGGATAATAAACAATAGCCCACGCCAAACGATATATAGACTACCTTATGAGATAGGTATATAACATTGACGTGAGCGCTCTTGCTCATTAACTCCAATCATAGAAATGTCCAGTTTCACAATGGGTTAATTTCAGTACGCTCTGTTAACTTATAATGTCCTCCGTTCAGTGACCTAACGCTTTAGGAGTGAAGGATTACAATGCAAAGTTACTAAATCGTTTGAATTGGCAAGAACTATTGTTCATTAAAAATCAGAGATAAGCCTAAAGTCATATATCTGGGACAGGTATGAAATCTTACTCTCCCCATATAAGAGTCAAATTCTCAACTTCCATACCCGCCTTGAATTTTCATCATCATGTCAACATATTGTTGGTGATTTACAATGGGCTATCTTCGACATAAGTTTTAAGACTTTAGATGTATATGGATTCTTGGAATTGGTGTAATTGACTATATAGTATAGGGCTGAAATGCCAAACTGTGAAGAATTGATTTTAGATGCTTCTCAACTTAATATTTTAGATGTACCATATATATAAGGTGTAGATGCTTACTTCTCCGTTTGAAATTTAGGGTAGGACAAACTTAGATTGGGGTATATAAAGCTAACCTTGCTCTGGATTTGTCCTACCTTTCAAAGTGATTTCACGATATTAACCCTACTCTGACAAGTAACCTCTTAACTTGGGTTATCTGGAATTGGCAGCCCTTAGATGTTACGAAGCCTTGCTCATTCAACAAGTCAGTCATTTCAGAGAGTGACTTACCCTGCATTGACAGTGACCGTAGCAATGCGATTGCCCTCATATTATTGGGATTGTTTTCAGCTTTAGCCTTATTGGTACGGGAGCTATTGTAGATAGCTTGCTCAAACTTGTTCATCAAGTTATCAGACTTTCCTAACTTGATTCCTCTTGCTTTCTTAGCCTGTAATGATTACTTGGTTCTCTGACTAATTAACCCCGCTTCGTATTCTGCGATGGATGATATAATATGTAGAATTAGCCTATTAGCTTGTGGAAAGTCACAGAAGACAATCTCAACATCTGATTCCAGAAGTTTAGATGTAAATGCTACGTTCCTTGACAACCTATCCAGTTTAGCGACAATCAGAACAGAGTTAGTCTTCCTGCACATTGCCAAAGCTGCGAGAAGTTGAGGTCTGTTAGACTTCTTGCCGCTCTCCGTTTCAATGTATTCAGCAAGTATGGGTTTATTCTTTACATGGTTATGTATGATTTCTCTTTGGGCTTCCACACCTAAACCTGATAGCTGTTGCTTCATGGTGGATTGCCTTAAATATGCTATGTATGTCTTCATAATTTACATTTATTAATAGTGGGTTACAAACGCTGAATGTTCGTTCAGCTTATGTAAGTTGGACACCCAAATGAGGATGCCCAACTGAATTAGAACGGTCTATCTCCATATTGGTATGATAAGATGGAATGATAAACCCTGTCATAGAATGAAAATCCAGCACAGGCATGGAAGTAACTTTCATGTATCGCTGCATATTCACCATTTAGTCTGCTGGTTCTATCCAATAAACTGTCAAACTTATGCAGCCAGTATTTCAATGCTTGCAACCGCTTGATGTATTGGAGATTGTTCTCACAGGTGGATAGCTTTTCCTGTAATGATATAATGTGATTAATCGCATTATCAATGTCTTTGGTATTCATAAGATGTAATCTTTAAATAGTTAGTAGATATAAAGAAAGGACACCTAACTTAATAGATGCCCTTTCAATTAGTAAATTGTATGTAGTGGTACTACTTCTTGGAGTAATGGTGTCTCATTGAGAAGATGGAGACCTCTATCATATCGTCATGTACAGAGTAAATGAGACGGTGCTCTGAATTAATCCGTCTTGACCATTTACCTGCCAACTCATATTTAAGAGGTTCAGGTTTTCCAATCCCAGCATAAGGGTGTTCAGCTATATCATTCAATAAAGCTTTAATTTTATCTATGATAGCTGTATTGCCACTTCGTAAGAAGTATTGATAATCCTTACGTGCTTGGTCTGACAATATTATTCTGTACATGCTACCCGATTTAAGAAATCATCAATGCTTTCTCCTTCATTCTGGGCGATGGCATTACCATTCTTAATATCTTCCTCTCCTTTACGAATAGCGCCCATTGTGTCAGGTGACGACATGATATATTCTGTCTCCTTTAATGAATTGTATTCATCAAGGGAAATCATCACTACTCCGCTTCCCTTACCACGGTTGACGATTACAGTTTCACAATCATCAATTACAGAGTCAATATAACCTTTAAGATTTGCTCTTAAATCAGTATAATTAGCTGTTCTCATAAGTCCTCCTTTTATTTACTGCAAATATATGTACTTATTTACGTACTTGCAAGTTTAATTAGTTAATTATTAGACAAAAGGAAGGACACCTAAGTAAATAGATGCCCCTTCCTCTCTCAATCAATAAACCATCTATAAGCATCATCACCTTGCAGTGCTGATGTTATGCCTTGTGCAATATCAGTAGCGTTTAACGCTCTGTCCAAATAAGTATCAATATAGCTTGATTTGTTACTTCCTGTAAGTAAGTTGTAGAACCGCCACATCGATAATTCCCTGCCATATCCGTAGAAATTTTCATCATTCACATAAGCCCTTGCCACTTGGTTAATCTGACTATCCGTCATTAACATGGGTGGAAGTTTACGCTGGTTGATAGAAGGTAGACTTTGATATAATCGCATTTTACCCAATATCTGTGCGAATTGGTGCTGTGTAAGTGAATGATTACCAAATTCACGCATGAGTTGAAGGTGGCGACTTGGGTTGTACTGCTGGAACAACTCTAACGCTTCTTTGAATAGCTGGGTCGTATCACTAACCCTAATATCGTTCTTCAATCCGTCTGTGAACAGACAGAGGTTACAGCAAACAAGGTTCTTGAATCCAATTCCAATGCTGAACCTTTCCACTGTCTTACGTGAATATAGGTTCTCTCTGTTGAAGGCCCGCACACCTGTAACAGTAAGATTGAGCTTATTCCCTTCAACGATCTACTGAATGGATGGAACTTCATAAGCGAATGCGCAACGCTCGTAGTAGATCGTACGATCACTATCCTGTAATTGGCTTGCTCGCTTATGAATGGCAGATGGTACTCTACCTTTAATAATATGGGACACACGAATGTCTGGTTGTTCAATCCGTTCACCGCTAAAGAAATTCTGGACTGCTTCACCTACTGTCTCAATGAATGCAGCGTGTGAAACAGTAAGCTCGTTATCCTTGCTGAAGACTGGAACAATGCAATCGTTCTTTAGGTGATTGATGGTTGCTTCCTGCGTGTTACTCTCAATGAAGTGTAGGACATTCTTGTGCTTGGGCACTAGCAAAGTAGCTTCCCCCGCTGCTGATTGTAAACTCTGAAACCTTCTCTCTCTTGCCTCAAACGGCATGATCTGTAATGTACTCATAATGTAATTGAATTAAGTGATTATTGATTGATTGGCAAGTATGTGAATGAAGTCCTAAATGAAACGGATCGCTCAGTTTACAATTTAGGACTTCATTACTACTTGCTAAATGACTATAAGTGTTATATCATTAGGATATTTTACATATAGGGCTATTTAGTGTTACCTTTTACAGATTCGCTCAGTTGGAGATTGGGGAGTTGGTTGGTGAGTATAATTTTATTTGTGATTGATGGTGTACCCCCATGCCTGTCTGAATTTTGATTTTCCTTCTGGCAAGCATGGGGGGAGTAAATGAGGGGTGGGATCAACCGGGGAGAACATTAGGTATTATATGTTCCTCACAGTCCTTCCGTTTAAACAACTCCTCTTTAAACCGAACAAACTTGACCTTGGCCTCACCCTCCCGGTTACTACGCCTCGGATCGAAATATTCCTTGATGAGAGCTTCGGACAACTTGCACATTGCATCTTTCTTGCCGTCTCCATATCGGGAGTAGGTTATTCCGTAACAGTCCAACAGGTATCCAATCCTGTCAAGCACATTCTTTACGGGAATATATAAATCGTTACCTGTTTCTGACTCGAACTCTCTGATCATATCATGAAGAAACTCCGGGCTGAATCTTCGTTGTAGGGCTTCTTCCTCCTCGGTCTGTTTCAATAGTTTCTTGATCGCAGTCTTACCGTACTGTTGTTGTTCGATAACCTCCTTCCCTAACTTGAAGAAGGCGTTGATAAGCCATTCTTCCTCCACGCATTGTGCCCGGACGAACCGTATCGCCTCGGCATTGTCTTTTGTCGCTTCTAATGTGGATACAATAAGCTGGTATTTATCCTTCGCTTTAGCGGCTTTAATTCTGTAAATGTCATCTTCACCGACCGCTTCATCTTCGGGTTGGAAGTCCACATTGAAATATCCTGTATCTTCGTATGCCTGTCTAAGTGCATTGGGTGAGAGATAATATCCTTTCACCTGCTCGTCAAGTAATAGTTGCTCTATGGAGAACCTGTCAAATCTGTTCCGCTCGGAATTTAAGACCTCATTCAGCCGTAGCCGTTTTAATTCCTTATCATAATATGTGGGATCATCAGCTTTTATCCCTTCCTGCTGAATGGCTCGGTAACATTTGATTCTCGCCTCGATGTCTTTATATATTTCTTCTTCGGGTTTAACTTCAAGCTCGTTAGGAATTGAAGCTATAACCGTAAGAGAGTTATATCTCTTCCCGTTGGGGAACACATGCCTAAATCTGCCTTGACACTGGATGGCTTCGGTGAACGGATTGATTAGGGTGTGCTTCACATGATCGTAGTTCGACAGTATCAGCACATCGCAAAGTTCTTTCAGATTGATGTCTATTGACGGGAAGAACCTCGATGTAAACAGATTCACCCTTCTTAGAGGAAGTTCCAGCTTATCCGTACTATGTTCCAAGAAGCGGCTCTTTAGCTTGTCGGCACTGTCCTTTGAGCAGAAGACCTTGTAGTCGTCCTCTTTTATTATTCCGTCATGCAGCAATGATTCCACGATGCTACAGATTCCCTCTGTTGTCTTATAGAAGATGCACACATGGGGAGAACCGTTATCCAACAGCCTTTTTACTTCCTGCTTCACCCGACTGTAAAAGCTACGGGTTGTTATCAAAGTCATATCCTCCCGATAGTCATAGTCGGGCTTAATTTCTACCCACTTGAATTGGTGACGCTAGAACAGTGTTAAGGTGTACTTGCTCGGCTTTAACGGAGTGGCAGACACGACAGCCTTTCCCTCGAATTTGAAGAACTCCTTCATTGGGGCGGATATGCTTCTACGATAGCCTGTATCTTCTGTCAAGTGCTCGGATTCATCGAACAGGCAGAAGAACTCCTTATAAATATTCAAGCCCAAGTCCTTTGCCACCTTCAAGACTTTGCTCTGAAACCCTTCGGGGGTGGTTATGATCTTTTTGTACTTGATGTTGGGGTTCTTGAGGTAAGCGATCAGTTTCTTGACGGTCACTTCTTTGAACACCCCTTGAGCTTCATTAAAGGTCAGTACCTTGTTCTCCACCGAAGATTTGAACGGCTCAATCACGATAGAGTTTCTTGGACTTAACTTCGCGTTCAATTCCATGTAAGTAGCTCCCGTACCTGTCATTACCTTATTAATAATGGCATTGCTCGGCAGCATGGGGTAGCCTTGTCTTTTTAAGGCTTCTGACAGGTATTCGCCTTTGGAAATGTTCAGTTCGACAACCTCCAACCCTTTAAATCCATTCTGTTCACTCATGGCAAGACGGGATTAATGGGTAAGAAACTTGAGTAAAATCGCTTATATATGGTCGGTACGGATTTCGTACCTCTCCCGGAATTGGGGATGCAGACGCATATATTGTTATTAACTCTGCGAGCCGGATTACTCTTACCTTGCTGGTAAGTCCCGATAGGTAGCTCATGCCAATTGTCCGGGAAAACAGAAACTTCTTGTTCATTTAATCGAAGTTTGAATGTTTAACAATTGGATTGAAGACAAAAAAAGCTCCTGCGACTAAGTTATAGTTACAAATAGACACATTACATCCATGTATAAAGATGCAAGAGTAATATGTCTAACGTAAGTGCGGGAAGTATATCCCGGTAACTTAGTTGCAGAAGCCGCTACCTATGGTAGAATTATTGCTGTTAGGCTTCTTGTAGAAGGCCATCTTTCTTGGTATCGTTTTTGATACTGCACTGTCACGTAGGCCATGTGATGAACAGGAGATTATTCCTTGTTCTTAATCCTTTTCCCTTACCTCGTTTGTAAGATTGGGGCAAATGTATGAAGAATTTCGAGATAAGCAAGCTAATCCATGATAATTTAGAGCTAATTCCTCATCGCCTCGTCCATCTGTTCATTGTCGAAGCTATCCAGATAGATTTGAGTTACGCTTTCTGAACTATGCCCCATCAACTCACGAATGATTGAGGTAGGCACACCAGCCCTTTTCATTACGGTTGCTTAACTGTGGCGTGCGACATAGGTCGTAAGGTCAATTGGAATATCCAATGCCTTGCCAATCTCTTTCAAGCGTTCGTTCACCTTGGAGATTACCTTATGTACCCTGTTCGCTCTTTGCAATTCAGTCTTGTGAAAATTAGATAGAATAGGGAACAGGTAAGTATTGTCTTTGATACTGTATTTCTCGATCAGATCCACGGCCTGCGGTTGCAAGGGAGCTTTGATTAACTTACCGGTCTTATGTCTGGTGTAAATCAATCTGCCATCAACAATATTCTTCTTGCAACGAAAGCAATGTATTCTAATTTATCTTCTGTTAATTCCATTAATATAAACGTTAGGACAACAAAGATAGACAAGTTATCCCCACCTACATTACTGCAAGTGGGGATTTACCTTATCCATCAACCCAAAACATATTCTATCACTTTCAAATTAGCTTTATTTTCATTTACGAAGTCACGCTCGATGTAGATATCTGTAACCTTCATGCTTTCATCAAGATGATTCAACGCTGCATGCACAGTATATTTATCTATGCCTACCTTATTCAGGGCTATAGTAGCCCAAGAGTGACGGGCCGCATAAAATTCCAAATCTTCAACACCTAATTCCTTCCCCAATTCCTTCAACCCACAATTGATGGCTTTATTAAAAGTTGATTCATCCGCATAGTTTAAATAAAAATTGAATAGTCGTTTGCCAGTACAATCACTATATTTATTTACTATAGATCTAATAATTATAGGAATATCAACCATCATCTTAGCATCATCATCTCTACGTGCCTTTGTCTTCGTTCTATTGTAAACTATTGTATCTTCAATCCTTGTAGCAGCATTAAATAAGTCCACGGAATTCATTCCTATTAAACAAAATGAAAGCATAAAACAATCTTTCGCTAAATTATAACGGCAAATCGCCTCATTACCTTTAACCGTGTACCTATAGGGCAATTCCCATATCTTCTTTAATAAAACAGGGGTAATAGCTCTCTTACGTGTAACTTCTTGCTTTGGTACTTTAAAATTTTCAAAAGGAGAATTAGGTATGAGGATGATATTCCTGTCATAATCATTATAAAACCTCTTAGCCTCATTAAACAAATGCCTAACACTACTTATATAAAGAGAAGCTGATCTGTTAGAAGGTATTCGTTTACCAGAACAACGTAATACCTCGATTCTAGCCTCCCTCTCTTTATTTAAAAATTTAATGAATCCATTTAAGAAGGTTACAGTAATATCATTCACATTCAGATGTTCTTTATTGACATAACGAATTAGGGTATTCACAGCACTTTTGTAGTTCTTTACTCCTTTAACTTCTGTATTTGCAATCCACTCTCTAGCAAACTGAATAAAATCTACACTCCTATTCCTCTCACGTTCCTCGTCTAAACAATTAATAATTTCATCTAAAGTGTAACACTTCGATTCTATTTGAAAGTGAGCACACTTGTCCTGATAATAACGAACCAGATCATCAATCTCCCTTTTGATGGGAGTACCATCTTTAAAGGATAAGGACTTAGTAAGATCTTTAGCTGTTACGAACAGACTTGAAGACAGCCTTCTAACCTTTCTCTCATAAGTAAAACGAATCTTCACATTGTAACTTCCGTCATTTCTCTGTTTGTCCCTTTGGACTTCTGCCTTGATTGTCAACATTTTAATTCTACAATTTAGGGGTCAACAATAGGTCAACAACTAAGCTATATTAGTAGAATCTGCACAGAATTGGAGCCTTATCAAAGAGTCATAAAAAGAAAAAATCCTCAGTAATCAATTGATTACCAAGGATTTTTTGTGACCCGGGTGGGACTCAAACCCACGACCTTCAGAACCGGAATCTGACGCTCTATTCAACTAAGCTACCGAGCCAAAGACTGCGCAAAAGTACATATAATATCTTAGTTTAGCAAATACAGGAAAGAAATATTTTATTTTTGATATTTTGCATATAAGTATTCTGCTTATTCTGCCATTTTGCAAATAAAAGCGATCACATTCTTGTTATTTTGCCATTAATCATTATCTTTGCCGCACATATTTCACAAACACAAAGTACAACAAGTATATGAGCTATCTTATTAAACCCGCAGGGTATAAAGCCTTACTTAACTTATCCCAGACTGAAATGGGAATCAAGAAGATCAAGGACTTTTTCCAGCAAAACCTCTCATCCGAGCTACGCCTAAGGCGCGTAACCGCACCTTTATTCGTACTTAAGGGCATGGGTATCAATGATGATCTTAACGGGACCGAGCGAGCCGTCACTTTTCCTATCAAGGATTTAAACGACTCTAAAGCAGAGATCGTACACTCACTCGCCAAATGGAAACGACTGACACTCGCCGATTATCACATTGAAGAAGGTTACGGTATTTACACCGACATGAACGCCATCCGCTCAGACGAGGAGCTAGGTAATTTACACTCTTTATACGTGGACCAATGGGACTGGGAACGTGTAATGAGCGAAAGCGAACGTAATATCGATTTCCTCAAGGAAATCGTCCGTCGCATATATGCCGCTATGGTCCGTACCGAATATTTAGTTTACGAGATGTTTCCTCAAATCCGCCCGACGCTCCCCCAACAGATTCATTTCATCCATTCCGAGGATTTGTTACAAAAATATCCTACCTTTACACCGAAAGAGCGGGAAGACGCTATCACCAAGGAATACGGGGCCGTATTCATTATCGGTATCGGATGCTCGCTAAGCAATGGGGAGAAGCATGACGGACGTGCTCCGGACTACGATGATTGGTCTACGATCGCCGAGAACGGACAAACCGGATTGAACGGGGATTTATTGGTTTGGGATGATGTACTAAACCGTTCTATGGAACTATCCTCTATGGGTATCCGCGTCAATAAGGAAGCCTTGCTACGCCAGTTGGATATTTGCAAAGCCGGGGAGAAAAAGGAACTATATTTCCACAAACGCCTCTTGAGCGGTGAACTTCCGCAAAGTATCGGCGGTGGTATCGGACAAAGCCGGTTGTGTATGTTCTATCTTCGTAAGGCCCATATCGGAGAGATACAGGCAAGTATCTGGCCGGAGGAGATGCGCAAGGAAGCACGTGCGGCTGGAATGATGCTTATTTAGTTAACAGCCAACTATTATATTATGGATGTAAAGATTGAAGAAAGCTGGAAAAAACGGTTAGCCGACGAGTTTGAAAAAGATTATTTCAAGCAATTGACCGATTTCGTTAAACAAGAATACCGCCAAGGTACTGTTTATCCTCCCGGTCCTTATATGTTCAACGCTTTTGAGCACTGCCCGTTCGATAAAGTGAAGGTCGTTATCCTCGGCCAAGATCCTTATCACGAGCCGGGACAGGCGCACGGACTTTGTTTCTCCGTGCAGGATGGGGTACCTTTCCCCCCTTCCCTCATCAATATATTCAAAGAAATACAAGATGATCTAGGGCATCCGGTTCCAACAACTGGCAATTTGATTCGTTGGGCAGATCAAGGCGTATTATTGCTAAATGCCACTCTCACAGTACGAGCGCATCAAGCCGGTTCCCATCAAAATAGAGGTTGGGAGACCTTTACTGATGCTGTTATTCATCGTCTGGCGGCTGAAAGAAGCCATATCGTTTACATATTATGGGGTTCCTACGCACAAAGGAAAGGTGCTTTCATCGATTCATCCCGTAATCTGGTTCTTAAATCAGCTCATCCGTCCCCACTTTCCGCTTACCGGGGATTCTTCGGAAACAAGCATTTCAGCAAAGCCAATGATTATTTAATCGCAACTGGGCAAACCCCCATCAAATGGGGCGAGAATTAAAAATTGAGAATTGAGAATTATTGGATTGTGTAACTTTAATTTTCAATTCTCAATTCTCAATTTTCAATTATTAATACCACTGCTGTCCATCCCTATAATTACTTCTCTTATCATACTTCAAATCTTTCAATAAAGCAGAGCTTACAGCGATACTGAATGTATAGGATTTATAAGGACCGACCGGAACGAAACTAGCCGTCATTTGCCAACAGTGCAAGTTACGAGTTACGTTACAAGTCATATAAGAAATCTTCTTAGCGTCAAAATCATAAGTAGCGTTAAAGTTAAAACGCCAGTTCTTTGTCGGCTGGATATTTCCGTTAAAGCTCAAAGAGTGAGTCAAGGCGTAATCATACTCCAGTTTAGAACGATTAAAATCACCATACCGCAAGCTCAAACCATAACTAAACGAGAGGCTCCAAGGAATCTTGGAAATTAAATAGCCATCGGCATCTGTCTCACCGGTCTCTTTCTTTTTGCCCAACAGACGGCCACCACTTTCCTTATTCTCGCCCTCTCCTTCTCCATCCGGGTTCAATCCATCCGGATCTGCATTCGGATCCGTGGAAGCCGATTGATTCCCGGATTTATCCGATGAGCTATCACCTCCTCCAAACAACTTCTTGAACGTATCATTATTAAATGTATAAGAAAAACTGGTGCTAGTCCCTCTCAAACGGCCAATACCCTTGCCTGCTTTCCAACGGGGAATATCGACACGATGCCCATTCTCATCGTACGTATAGGTATCGAACTGACCATTCAAGTTCAACGTATAACTCTTGGATAATTTCAAACGTAAACCGACACTCAAGTCACTCCACTTAAATGAATCCGCCGCCATATTATAACTCATGCCTAACGACAGCTTATCGATCAGACTAATTTTCTTGAATCCAGTAGAGTCCTTATCCGAACGCACCTTCATCTCGATATTGTTATTTACGTCAAAACTGATATTTCCTTGTTTTCCCGTTCCCGGAACGCCATACATATTATGAGCGAACGGAGAATACGTATATTCACGATCCTCACCATTCGCGTCTTGATATACATAAGTCTCATAAAAACCAAAACGAGAAGAAGCGAAGTCCGGCTGGGCGCTTACCGTAATAGACGGCTCGAAGCGGTGACGGATCATCTCAACCTTATTACCCAAGAATGGCAACGGTTTATAAAAACCATACAAGGTAGTAGACGCAGAGATAGAAGCGTTAAAATCGTAAATACGATAAAAACCATACGTAGTGTCGCGGGCTACCAAAGCCTGTTTCTGCGTATCATATTCCTGTTCGATCTTGCTGGTGTACCAACGTTCCTTATAATTGAAAGAGGGAGAAATATTCAAGTACTTGAGCACGGAGAATGTAGCGCTTACCGGAATCGAGTGCTGCATAGCATTCTGCCAATCTTTGATCAAATTCGATTTGAATAATAAGTTTTCTTTTGTCGTTATACTATTACTAAACGTACCGGAATAACTCATGGAGATCTTCTCGTACCAACGCTCCTTCCCGACCGGATGTTTCCGCTTGAAAGGGAAGATACGACTCATCGTAACCGTCATGCTAGGCAAGGTCACGGCGATAGAAGAATCACGGGTCGTCTGGTTTATACTCATCGTACCGGAGATCGTGAACGGGTTATTCGGGAAACGTTTCGTTACGTTGATGGATGAACTCTTCGTATTCTGGTTCACATCGGCATATCCATTCGCATTCGGGTATAAACTGTTCTGATTATTACGGTCATACGAAGAGGTCGAGAAGTTTACGCTCGCCGAGAAAGACAGATAAGGATTCGCCTTAGGGTCTTGCGTATGCGTCCAGTTAACCTTGAAGTCCTTGGATAAATTATAGTCTGGCAAGCCCTTATCTCCCAATTTCGTCACCAAATAAGAAGCATTAAAACTGCCCGAGAATTTATAACGTTTGCGGTAAGCCGACTTGGCCGACAATCCCCAAGATCCCTTGGTATAAATCTCTCCCAACAAAGCCAAGTCCATATAATCGCTCAAGGCGAAATAATATCCACCGTCACGCAAGAAGAAACCTCTGGTAGACTCGTCTCCGAAAGTCGGCATAATAATACCGGATGAATATGTACTCGAGAACGGGAAGAAACAGAAAGGTAACCCGATCGGATACAACGGCACGTCCTCCAAGACCAGATAGACCGGACCCGTTACGATATTCTTTTTCGGGCGCACCTTCGCTTTCGTCATCTGGATGTAAAAGTGAGGATGCTCATGCTCGTCGCAGGTCGTATACTTACCACCCACCATGTTCAAGATATCCCCTTCCATCTTTTTCGTTCGCCCGGCGGTAACATACCCTTCGCCCTGCTGGGTAATCACGTCCGTGATATATCCTTTCTTGGTACCAAAATTATACCGCATCGTCTTCGACTCATACTGCTGATCGCCCTCCTTAAACAACGGATAGCCAAACTCCTGCCCGATAGAGTCGAGTCCAAACTTAGCGAACACGATGCTACTATCCATATTCATCTCAATCAATTCGGACTGCAGCTCGATATTCTGGTATTTGACATCGCCTTCCCCGTAAAGATATGCCCAGTTGCCAGCCGTCATCACGATAGAATCGGTCGCTTGATAACTGACCGGAGCATCTAGCCCGGTCTGCTTTTCTGGAATCGAATCTCCCGCTAACGTTGTACTATCCGTAGGAGCCACCAAGAGAGAATCAGTCTGCGCCAAGCTATCGGCAGGAGCGACAATCTCCTGCGCCTGCACGCCCAAGCCTCCCAAGAGGAAAACGAATAGAATGATTAGGACTCTATATATCAAAAACATTACTTCGTTCTTTGCAGTGTGTTACAGCGTGCAAATGTATAATAAATAAACGAGCCCTTATGCTTTTATTCCCCTAAAAAGAGTTTACACCAGTGTTCAAACTGCTCAACTGTCTCATTTCCATACTTGGATAAGCTCTGTTTTATCTTATCAGCCGGTTTCTCTTTCGTCAATTTAGTCTTGCTAAAGAATTTATCAGCGAAACAGATCAATTGTTCTTCCAATGACACGGGACGCATATCCCGATGTGGAACAGGCAGGTTCCGTTCCTCGATCATGGCAAGCGAAAGCCCCGTTCCCGTATGCCTCTCGCAAACTAAGGCGTGGCGAGGATACCCCTCTTTCCGCATTAAATCGGCTCCCAGATAGCCATGGCAGATATAATCGGCCTCCCCATGGCAATCGATATCCGGTGCGTTACACAAAAAGATCCCTATGTCATGCAACATCGCCGCTTCCTCAATAAAAGTCAGATCCAGATTCATCTCCGGATGCAAACGGGCCAATGCTAATGCCTTATCCGCCACGCTGCGGCTATGAGTCACCAAAATCCGGTAGGCATCCGAACTTTCCGGATAATATTTCTTTATTATATCAAGAGGTTTCATCCTATTTATTTTTTTGCGAGACAAAAATAAACAATCTCTCTCACATATACTACTTCTCATCACTGATACCCCTGAAACCAATTGCCCAGTTTCAAATCTTTTATATCCGCACCTGTTTCCCGTTCGCCTCTCAAATACTCAGAGAAGTAATCGACCATCCGCCAGTAATAATACTCATTATAGTCATCAAAATGATGACGTTTTCCCGGTACGATCAACATATCAAAGCGTTTGCCAGCCTTGATCAACTCGTCCACGACAACAATGGTATTCGCCGGATGCACATTATTATCGATATCGCCATGGATCAATAACAGATGGCCTTTCAAATTCCTCGCCAATTCCTGATTGGTCGGGATGCGAATATCGAACGAGATATTTCCCATATCATCCGTGATCTCCTTTACCCCATGATGTTTCTCTCCCCACCACCGGTTATAAATGTTATTGTCATGATTGCCGGCACAAGATACCGCTACCTTAAAGAAATCCGGATAAAGCAGCATAGCCGCTGTAGACATGAAACCGCCACCGGAGTGTCCGTGTATGCCGACCCGGTTGATATCCATGAATTTATATCGAGCGCACAACTGCTCAATAGCTACTTTATGATCCGCCATCGGATAATCACGCAAATTTCCATATCCATAATTATGATACCACTTGGAGCGACTGGGATGCCCTCCCCTATGTCCCATGCACACCACGACAAATCCGGCTTGCGCCAAACGATCCGTACGAGGATTCATCGGGATGTAGCGAAAGAAAGTTCCCTCCTGTTGCGGTCCGGGGTATACATAGTTAATGACCGGATATACTTTCGTGGAATCAAAATCAAAAGGCTTATACATGACACCATACAAATCGGTCACCCCGTCGGCCGCCTTTACCGAAAAAGGCTCAGGGAATTTATAACCTGCCATGAATAATTGGGAGAAGTCACTCTCCTCCAAGGTCATCAATCGGTTACCTTGGTTATCATACAATGCCGTAGCCGGGATCGTATTGACACGAGAATAGTTATCCACGATATATCGCATGGATTTATCCATAGAGACCAGGTGGAAATAATCGCCCGGAGTAATCAGCTTTAAGCCCGAACCATCCAGATTCACCCGATACAAATGCTCGTAATAAGGAGTCGTATCTCCCTTTTCCCGGGCATTCGCCTTGAAGTAAACGACTCGATTCTTACTGTCCACGTCTACGATGGCGTCCACATGCCAAGGTCCTTTGGTGATACGGTTTTTCAAATTTCCTTGCGCGTCATATAGATACAGATGCGCCCAACCATCCCGTTCGCTCCAATGGATCAATTCCTTACCATTATCGGTCATCGCTAGCGGGCGGGTTTCCATAGAGGTATTTAGACGTTCCTCAATGATCGCTTTTACCGAATCCTCCCCGATCGTATACGAACAGATATCCACCCGTTTCATATCCCGGCTGACACGGGTCAAATAGAAGGTCTGGTTATCTCCCAACCAGATCGAGTTCCGAGTGAGTCCCGTACGCTCCTTATCCGGTTTGGAGGCTAGATTAATTATTTGATCTTTAAAACAATCCACCCGGATTTCTTTCCGCTTTCCGGCATTTTCCAAATCAAAGAGATATAAATGAACGATTGGAGAACCCGCCTCTCCCGGCATCTGATATTTATAGGTCTCAAGTGTAGGACGAGGTTTGGCGATCGAGTTAATCACCCATAAATCTTGCACCTCACGTTGATCCGACAAAGTCGCGACGAAATAACGACCATCGGGAGACCAGTTCCCCATTACATATTTCCGCTTATGGTCACATAAAGTATCGGTATTCAAGAAGGTCCGGGGCATACCAAAGCCAAAATCTTTTTCGCCATCCGTAGTCAAGGCGATCTCGGATATCGTCTTATCCTCCGGATTCTTCACGGCCTTCTCATAATCCTCATAACTCATGACATACAGGTTCAAATCTTTTGCGAAGACGACCCGCTTTTTATCCGGCGATATATTCGCCCAACGGATTTTAGCAGGAATCTCGTCTTTCGTAATCCGAGTCAACCGGGAGGACGGATAATCATACGAGAAAAAATAGTTCCCGTTCGTACCCTTTATCGAGAAAGTAAACGTGCGATCATCTTCCTTTAAGCGTAAATCTTCGATAGGAAGTTGTTGTCCGGTAAAAGGCTCTCTCACGATCTCGCTTATCTGTGCCGCCAACTCATCCCGATCGAATAATAATCGTTTATTTCTCGAATCGGGGTCCACCAGATACCAGTTTGTCCCCTCACTCGTCTTATACTCGTACCAGAATTTGTTACTATTATTAAAATAATTGGGGGTAAGGGTATAAGAGAAAAGTAACTGTTCCGCATTCGACGGGGCGAAACGGCGTGCTTGCGTATATTCCGGTAGGACATCTTGCGCATAGGTGAAAGACGCCCATGATAAACTCAAGAAGGCTACCGCATAAAAAAGTGTTTTTACATTCATATTCTAGTATTGTCTGTTATTCGCCTCAAAAGTATAAACTTTCTGTGAAAAACATTTCGTACTTTTGCGGTTAGTATACAGTTATTATATATGTAATGAAACAGATCTTTATATTTCTAGTCATACTTTTTAGCCTGACGCCAACGGTCTATTCACAAAACGCCCCGTTAAAGCTAGGTGCCGAGCGGATGGATGTCGTCACTCGTTTACTGAAGGGCAAGCGGGTAGGATTAGTGGTCAACCAGACTTCCATCTTGGAAAAGCGGCAGATTCATTTATTAGATGCGCTAGTAGCGGAAGGCGTAGACGTTAAGAAGGTGTTCGCTCCGGAACATGGATTCCGGGGAACCGGTGATGCCGGAGAGGAGATAAAAGACAGCCGAGACTTGAAAACAGGCATCCCCATCATCTCTATTTATGGGAAAAACAAGAAACCGTCCGCCGAGCAACTGGGCGACCTCGACGTGATTGTTTTCGATATACAAGATGTAGGTGCCCGTTTCTATACCTATATCAGCACGATGCATTACGTGATGGAAGCCTGCGCCGAAAACAACAAAGAGTTTATCGTGTTGGACCGCCCGAACCCGAATGACTTCGTAGACGGACCGATCCGCCAGAAAGGATTCGAGTCTTTCGTCGGTGTCGATCCGCTCCCGATCTTGCACGGCTTGACCGTAGGAGAATTGGCATGGATGATCAATAAGGAAGGCTGGCTGAAAAGTACGCCCGATACCTGTCGGTTAAAGATCGTAAAGATGGAGAATTGGAAACACGGAGATCCCTATTGGTTGCCGGTCAAGCCCTCTCCGAACCTCCCGAATGACCAGTCTATCCGCCTGTATCCGTCGCTTTGCTTTTTTGAGGCTACGAACGTTAGCGTGGGAAGAGGAACCTATTATCCGTTTCAAGTACTAGGTTTCCCGGACCCTAAATACGGGGATTTCACTTTTACCCCGACCTCCTTGCCCGGATTCGATACCAATCCCTTGCAAAAGGATAAAGTATGTTACGGCATCGATCTGCGGGAATATCCGTTCGAAGGAGGATTAACCTTGCGATTCTTCCTCGACTTCTACAATAAAGCGGGAAAGGATCAAGCCTTTTTCTTCTCCCGTCCGAACTGGTTCGATTTATTGGCAGGCACGAAGCAGCTCCGCTACCAGATCGTAAGGGGCTTATCCGAGAAAGAGATCCGGGAAAGTTGGAAACCCGAGCTGGATCAATACAAGGCCATGCGTAAAAAGTATTTACTTTATCCGGACTATCCTACTCAAAATAAAAAATAAGAACGAATGAATTATTGGGAATCGCATACCCAAGTCGCCGTACGTTTCCGCCGATTCGACCGGAAACGTTACGCCGCGTTCCGGAGTATGCACAAAGTCATTAACATTGGAGTCGTAACAGCAAGTACGCTACTATTCGCCCTGCCCGACACGGCGCAAGCCCAAAAGGTAATCGAGCCTAACCGGACCGGCGAGGAAGCTTCCGTAGAGCTGGAAGAGGTAGAAGTTACCGCCTCCCGTGCGCCTATCGCACGGAATCAAGCGACCAAGATCGTGACAGTCATTCCCGCCCGTGAGATCGCGGCGGCACCTGTCACCAGTATCCAAGATCTTTTAGAATATGCCGCGGGAATAGACGTCCGGCAACGAGGAGAAGGAGGCACCCAAGCCGATATCTCCATCCGGGGAGGGACGTTCGACCAAATAGCGGTTCTCTTAAACGGGGTCAACCTCTCCAACCCACAAACCGGCCATTATAGTTTTGACCTCCCGGTGAATCTCTCGGACATAGAGCGCATCGAGGTGGTATCCGGCCCTTCTTCCCGTATATTCGGGGCCAGCGCTTTCGCCGGAGCGATCAATATCATCACGAAAACAGGAAAAGAGAACAGGATCTCGACCGACAATTACGCCGGAATGCATAAGCTCTGGAAACTGGAGGCTGCCATCAATCATGCGACCACTCATTTCGGACAGCGCCTTTCCGCAGGGTATGCCTCGTCCGGAGGGTATATAGACAATACGGACTTCAAACAATTAAATCTTTTTTGGCAATCGGAACTTAAAAGCGAGGAGGCCGATTTCCAATTCCAAGCCGGATACAACGACAAAGGTTATGGAGCGAATAGCTTCTACTCCGCTTCCTATCCCAACCAATACGACAAGACTCGCCGCTTCTTCCTCTCCGCCGGAGGAGAAACACATGGCAAAATCAAGTTCACCCCCAAGGTATACTGGACCCGACATTTCGACCGGTACGAGTTGTTCCGTAGCGATCCCGCCGATTGGTATACCGGGCATAATTACCATGAGACGGAAGTATTCGGAGCCAACCTCAACGCCACGACACAGTGGAAACTAGGAAGAACCAGTATGGGCGTGGAATTCCGAAACGAGGGAGTAAAGAGTAATGTATTAGGCAAGCCGATGAAGGAACCGCAGGATGTTCCTTTCGAGAAAGAGGGGCAATATCTAAAAAGCGATAACCGAAGTAACATCAGCTACTTTCTTGAGCATAACGTATTATTACGCCGCTTCACGTTGTCAGTCGGGGTCTTGGCAAACTATAATTCGGCCTTAAACGAAGGGATTCATTTCTATCCGGGAATAGATGCCAGTTACCGTATCGGGGACAATGTCCGTCTGTATGGGAGCTGGAACCGGGCATTGCGCATGCCGACTTTCACCGATCTTTATTATGAGGGTAAGACGAATAAAGGAAATCCAGACCTAAAACCGGAGGAAAGCGAGGCATTCGAGGTCGGACTGAAATACAACACTTACTTCCTCCGGGCTCATATAGCCGGCTTTTACCGAAAAGGTAAGAACATGATCGATTGGGTGAAAGAGAAACCGGAAGATATCTGGGAAAGCCAAAATCTGACAAAAGTCGATAACCTTGGTTTCGAGACTAACCTGAGTTTATTACCGAGGGAACTGGGCAACGAACGGTTCTTTATCCGGAAAATAGAACTGGGATATGCGTTTATCCATCAAGACAAGGATAGTGAGGGGTATATATCGAATTATGCGTTAGATTATCTGAAGCACAAGTTCACGGCTCAATTAAGCCATTCTATCTGGAAAGGTTTTTCGGCCACTTGGTATGTCCGTTGGCAAGACCGGGCAGGTAGTTATACTAAATACGAGAATCTTAAGCCGGCTTATGAGGAACCTTACGCTCCTTATTGCTTAGTAGATATGAAAGTAAATTGGGAATATCAGCGGTTAAATCTATATGCGGAGTTAAATAATCTGCTCAATTCCACTTATTATGATCTGGGAAATATCCCCCAACCGGGTATTTGGTTTAAGGCAGGATTCCGTTATAGTTTCAAATATTAATACCCAGTTGTAGAGACGGGGCGTGCCCCGTCTCTACAACTGGGTGATTTTATTTTTGCTTTTTGATCACCAACAACTTATCATTATTGGTCCCGAACAAAGCGATTTCCGTAACAGGAGCCGCCTCACCCTGTGCCTCAAAGCGCACCACCTTATTAAGCGCTTCCAGCAACTCACGTTCGCCGCTCATATCCGGGCAAGCCATTCGGGTAGTCGCTACCTGTGGGAACTTAATGATATTTCTATAAGCATCATTATATTCGATCTTCCCCATCAACCGATTGCAACCGGCATTTCCCGAAAGCCCTTGACGAGCCACGTCGAACACCAAAACCTGATGAGTCTCCTCGGGATTCAACGTCTTACCGTTCATCTCCACGACACCCCATTCACCATCCAGATCCGAGAAAGAAGCTACCACCGCTTTCTTGGATTTACAGCCGGCGAACAAACCGACGCCTACCAAAAGCAGGCAAATATAAAAAAGACCTTTTCTCATTAATTTCTCTCCAATACTAATAATACATTACCATCTTGGTCTACCAACAACATCTCATTCTCATCTTTTCCAGCCTTCACGGAACGAACCTGATCCATCGATTGAAGCACGCTCGTCTCCAAATCCATATTCGGACACGCCATCATAGTCGTAGCGCCCGGAGCGATCGTAATAGAAGATACATCTTCCGGATCTAACGTGATCGTCGTATTGAATAAATTACAGCCTGTATTTCCATGTAATTTCTTCTCAGCCATATTGAAGTCCATCTGTGGCAGGCCTTCTTCCAAGACTTTCTCACCTTTCACTTCTACCACATTCCATTTACCTTCCAACTTCTTCACATCTGTCTTGATGTCTGAACAAGAAAACATCATCCCAACGAAAGCGGGAAGCAAAAACGCATAAAACAATACCTTTTTCATCTTCATCATAATCTTTTATAAAATATCTATTGTAATTAGTAAGACGCAAATAGAAGGTGAAATGTTCCCAAGAGCACCCTGTTTTAGCTTATATTAACAGGATTCTTGATTAACATCCTCTTTTTCCACTTCTGCGTTCGCCATCGCAAACAGAGTACCGCTCCCCTGGAACACTCGTCCAAAGCAAAAGCGAACCACATCCCCGCTAAGCCTAATCCGAACACGATACCGAACATATACCCGCAGAACACGGCAAAGAACCACATACAGAATAACTCGATAATTACCGGGACCACGACGTCGCCTACCGAACGCAAGCAGAATAAGAACAGCAGTACCGTGGCCCGCCCTTGCTCCAAGAGTACATCTACCAGCAAGGCTCCCATCGCGATCGTTATGATTGCTTGATTCTCAGTAAATATCCCCAATAAAGGACGTCCCAACAGATAAACCCCGGTACTAGCGACCAGCGTAATCAGCAACGACCTCCTCCAAGCATACCAACTCAATAAATAAGCGGCTTGCTTCTTCCTCGCGCCCACCAAATTGCCGGTACAAATAGAAGTAGCTTGCGCGATCGACAAAGAAAAGATATAGCCGATTATCACGATATTCATCACATAAACACGAGCTGTCAAGTACTCATTACCCAGCATATTGATAAAGTAGACAATCGTCACCTGCGAGGCATCATACGAGATTTGTTCCGCTGCCGAAGGTAAGCCGATCTTCAACACATCTTTCAACTTCTGAAACGGGAACGGACGGAAATAAGCCAAAGGGATACGAGGCACCAACCGCTTGAACAGCATGATAAACAAAAGTGTCATCGCCACTCCCCGGCAAACAGAGGTAGAGATAGCCGCTCCTTGTACACCGAGGGCAGGGAAACCGAAATGGCCAAATATCAACGCATAATTCCCAAACACATTCAATACATTGATCAGCAAGGTCACCTGCATCGCGTAATTCGGCTTGTTCGCCGCACGGAGCACCGCCGATATCGTAAAACTAACCGCTTGGAAGAAGCCGAACCCTCCGACAATGTGCATATAAGTCTCAGCGTCCGGCATCAGATCCGGACGGATATCCATCAGGACCAACATCTCCCTACCGAACAAGAAAAGCATCAAGCTGATCAAGCAACCTACGCCGGCGTTAAACAACAAGGAGGTTCCTAACACCTGAATAAAACTCTTATTATCTTTCGCCCCGAAATAAAGGGCGCACATGACGGAAGTTCCGGTCGTGGTAATATTGAACAGCAGGAATACCATGTTCAGCAATTGATTAACCACACCTACCGCTGCCACCGCATTATCGGAATGATGGCTCAACATAAGCGTATCCACCACGCCTAAAGTCAACATCAGCAAGGTTTCCAGAAAGATAGGCCCTGTTAATTTAAATAATTTGCCTCTCAGCCCTCTCGGGGCACGGAATAGTCTATACATGTCCATTGATCTGCTTTCTACCTAAACACCTTTTTACGAGTCCGCGAAGGTACAAAGCTTTACGCTAAATAGGTTTCGCTATTTCTATTATTTTCCGTAAGTTTGTATCCGGTTGAATAATTTTTGATGAACAAACGAAGACAAATGGACAAGAAACTACCTATATGTATCGTATTAGCCATGTTGATGAGTTGTTTCTCCTGCAAACAGCCCCAACAGCCCACGGAAGACGCGGACATGGATACGCAGTGGGTGGATAGCTCACAACATCTGTATCAATACGGCATCTGTATCGATTCCTTGGACGTAAAAGAGTATTTGATGAAAAACGGGGATAATCCCGCCTCCATCTTCTCCGGGCTGGGCTTCACGGCCTTGAAAGCAGACAGTATCAGCAGGGCATCCACCCATGTCCTCGATCCGACGAAACTGCGAGCCGGCATGCATTATTACACATTTTCCACGGTAGATTCCTTGGAGACGATCCGATATATCGCCTTCGCCAAGTCGCTGACCGATTATGCCGTAATCGACTTGACCGGAGATACGATCAACGCCTATGAATTTAATAAGCCGATCACCCTCAAGAAAAAATATACGGAAGGAGTATTAAACTCTTCCCTATGGAACGTGATCAAGGCCAACGGAGGTGATCCGTATCTGGCGATCAAGATATCGGACGTGTACGCTTGGCAAATCGATTTCTTTGACATCAAGGATGGAGACTCTTTCAAGGTTCTATACAATGAGGCTTACATCGACGATACCACCGCCTTGAGCATCGCCTCTATCGAGGGGGCTATCTTTACGCATCAAGGCAAGGATTTCGTGGCGATTCCTTTCACCCAAGACAGTATCTTCGAATACTTTGATGAGGAAGGGAACAGCCTTCGCAAGGCGTTCCTGAAAGCACCGCTGGACTTTTTCCGGATCACATCCCGTTTTACGAACGCCCGTTTCCACCCGATCCTCAAACGATACCGGGCGCATCATGGGGTTGATTACGCGGCACCGGCCGGTACACCGGTACGCAGCATCGGAGCCGGTACGGTTATCGCCAAGGGATATCAAAACGGCGGGGGCAATTTCCTGAAAGTGAAACATAACTCCGTATACACCACGACTTATATGCACTTAAGCCGCTTCGCCAAAGGAATCCAAGTAGGCAGCCATGTGCAACAAGGCCAAGAGATCGCTTATGTAGGCTCCACCGGACTCTCTACCGGGCCGCACCTAGACTTCCGTGTCCATAAGAACGGGCAACCTATCGATCCGCTAAAAATGGAAGCTCCCCCTTCTGAACCGGTGAAACCGGCCTATAGGGATAGTTTCGCTTTCGTTAAGCGGCAAATCTTGGCGGAAATAGATAGCTTTCATGTAGCCACAGTTAGTAAAGCATCTGTTATATATGAGAAAGATAGTATCAACCATTTAAATAACTAGCGTATGAAATTCTTGGGGAATATAATATGGTTACTCTTCGGAGGGATTATAACAAGTGTAGAATATCTGATATCCAGCCTAATACTAATGATAACGATCATTGGTATACCTTTTGGCCTCCAGACCTTAAAATTAGCGATACTGGCTTTATGGCCTTTTGGCAGCCGTGTCGTAGACGAGGGCAATTCCGGAGGATGCTTGTCACTTATCATGAACATTATCTGGATATTCGTCGGAGGCTTTTGGATTTGCCTTACGCATCTAGGATTCGGCCTTTTGCTATGTATCACGATCATCGGCATCCCTTTTGGCATGCAACATTTTAAGATGGCAGCTTTAGCCTTGGCTCCTTTCGGAAAGAGCATCCAATAAGGGAACGTCTGACTTTTCTGTAGAAGACAGACATCCGGCAAGAATTTAAGATAGGATAAGGTATTATACCTATTTCTTTCTATACCTATACGTTCTCGCTCCTTATTTTATTTTCTAATTCACGTCATGGTCTGTACAGACCACAACGTGAACTATACAAATCACGCCGTGAACTCTACAGACCACGGCGTGATCTGTAGAATTATACTAGATATTCAAATGAATTCATCCGATATCTTTCAAGTATTCATAAGGAAGGAGGGAAGTATAAATAGCGTTCATATACATCTCCCTCATAGGGCCTAGGGGCGTTATAGCTCGATCTGGGAAACCGAGACCGGAGTATTCATGAAGATAGAGGCCGCCTCAGAAAACTTCTCTGCCGACTCCGTGGTAAGAAAACGGCAACTTCCTCCCTTCGTGAGTTTACGATCCATTTCCGGGTGACGCCCTAAATAATCTCGCAAACTCTCCGCTACATGCTCGCCTTGCGAGAATAGAGTGATGCCGGAAGGAAGAAAAGCACGGATCTTATCCATCAAAAGGGGATAGTGAGTACATCCCAAGATAAGCGTATCGATTTGCGGATCTACGGATAATAGATGGTCGATATGCTTTTTCACGAAATAATCCGCTCCCGGAGAATTAAACTCATTATTCTCCACCAAAGGAACCCACATGGGGCAAGCCTCGCCTGTCACTTGGATATGTGGGTACATCCTGCCAATCTCGATCGTATAAGAATTGGACGTAATCGTACCGCTCGTACCTACGATACCGATATGTTTGGTACGGCTGATTGTATCCACTAACTCAACTGTAGGACGGATGACTCCCAATACACGACGATTGGGATCCCATGTAGGCAAGTCTTTTTGTTGGATCGTACGAAGCGCTTTCGCCGATGCCGTATTACAAGCCAAGATCACCAATTGGCAACCCGACTCAAACAAGCGCGATACCGCCTGACGGGTAAATTGATAAACAACCTCGAACGAACGGGTTCCATAAGGAGAACGTGCGTTATCGCCCAGATAAACGTAATCATAACCGGGCATCAACTGATGAATCTTATCGAAAATCGTAAGTCCGCCATAACCTGAATCAAAAAGACCGATCGGACCGGGAGTTTGTGGAAACATATCAGAAACCTTCTTTTATAAAGTACAAAGGGTGCAATCCTTTCGGAAAACACCCCCTCTTTTATTCTATAGAATAAATTTTCTCGCTAATTACAAACCGAGTTTCGTACGAACAAACGGAGTTGCGTCTACTGCGTTAGTACCCGTATAAAGCAAAGCTGCCGGATCGATGATATACGTATATCCCTTCTCCTCGCCTACCTTCTGGATAGCCTCGTGCAACTTCTGTTGGATCGGTTGCAATAATTCTTGTTGTTTCTTTTGTACGTCTTGCTGAGCTACCTGAACGAAGTTATCCATACGTTCTTGGATATCTTGAATCTCTTGCATTCTTCTCAACTTGATATTTTCTGTTAATGAATCTTGCTGCGCTACGAAGTCTGAATATTTCTTTTGGTATTCATCTTGCATTTGCTTCAATTCAACTCTATATTTCTCATTCAAGTCTGCCATTTGTTTTTCCATACCAGATACCTCCGGCATAGCCATAAACACCTCTTGAGTTTTTACAAACGCAATTTTAACTTCCTGAGCGATAGCTCCCAACGGGAGAATCATCAACAATAAAACAATAAGTTTCTTCATTTTTACTATATAATTACTTTGTTATTAATCAAGCTTTCACACTTTTCATGCATAAAGCGCACAAATGTAAGCATTTATTTTGAATATCCTAACTTAATCAGCACTTCATTACTGATATCGATCTTCGGAGAAGCGAAAATAATGCTCATAGCTGAAGCTCGATCCCAAACAATTTGATATCCCTTGTCTTCCGAGATTTCTTTCACCGCATTATACACCTCGTCTTGAATCGGTTTCATCAAACTCTCGCGTTTCTTATATAACTCACCCTCAGGACCGAAATATTTACGTTTCAGATCTTGCGCCTCTTGCTCTTTCTTCACGATCTCTTCCTCACGTTTCGTTTTCATCTCGGCGGAGAGGAATACCAGATCGCTCTGATAATTCTTATACATATTCTGAGCTTCTTGCTGAATCGCTTCCACCTCATTTTGCCATTTCTTGGAAACTTGGCTCAACTGCTCATTGGTCATTTCGTAAGCCGGAATATTCTTCAATATATATTCCATGTCGATTAAAGCGAACTTCTGTGCCATGCCGGCAAAAGAACAAAGCAACATCAGACAGCTCAATGTGATAATCTTTTTCATACTCTCTTTATTTATAGTTCTACTTTATGACTGCAAATATAACAGAGGGTTTACTTACAGCCTACCAATATTCGTTAAAAGTATTTATTTAAATGTGGAGACGGGGCGTGCCCCGTCTCCACATACGGAACACGCCCCGTCTCTACATACGAAGCTATACCCGATCTATATTTTAGAATTCCTGTCCGATGATAAAGTGCAGGTTACTACCGCTACGTTTACCATTAGATCCATAATTCGGCTCGTCGAAACCATAAGCCCAGTCGAGTCCCATCAAACCGATCATCGGCAAGAATATACGGACACCGACACCGGCGGAGCGTTTCAAGTTAAACGGATTAAAATTCTTCAAATCAGTCCAAGCGTTACCAGCCTCCACAAATACCAATCCGTAGATCGTAGAGGAAGGCTCCAGCAAGAACGGATATCTCAACTCCATAGCCAAACGAGAATAAGCGTATCCATAAGAGTTGTAACCACCATTACCGGCGATACTACCATTCTCATAACCTCTCAAACCGATCGTTTCCTGAGCATAGGTACTGGAGTAACCACTCATACCGTCACCACCCATATAGAAGGTCTCGAACGGAGACTTCTTATTTTTATTATAAGTACCTAAGAAACCATACTCAACACGGGTCATCAATACCGGCGTACGTTTCACGGTCAACGGAGCCAACGGAGAGAAGATCTTCGCTTTGAACTTCCATTTATGATACTCGATGAATTTATACTTATCCGGGTCTGAGCTTGACATCGACGCATAATCCTTACCATCGAATAAAGAGTAAGGAGGCGTAGCAGCTACAGACAACATGAATTGTGAACCCTTACGAGTATACAACGGGTTATCGATAGAGTTACGTTGCAACATCAACTCCAAGTTGATATTATGGCAATTTCCGTTATTAACCAAGAAATAGTCCCAATCATGCATCATATACAGCTGATAGTTCAACGTCGCCATGAACTGGAAGTAGTCATCCGGCCAATTCAAGCGTTTACCATAACCGGCCGCTAAACCGAACATCATGATAGACTTATCCGGGTCGTAAGCATACTCATAACTATTATTGTAACCATAGTTGCCGTAATAGTTGCTACCATAGCCATAACCGCCCCCATAATAACCGGGATAACCATAGCCATAGCCCGGATAGCCATAACCATAACCGGAATTGGTCAAGTAATTGCTACTGATATCGGTTTGCTTTGAGAAATAAGCGCTGACAGACAATGTATTCGGTCGTTTACCGCCGAACCAAGGATCCATGAAGGAGATGCTGTAAGCCTGATAGTAACGCCCATTCGTCTGGCCGCTCAAAGTCAATGTCTGTCCCTCACCTTGCGGGATGATGCCCTTATAGGTTTTCGGGTTCAAGAAGTTCTTCATAGAGAAGTTCGTAAACTTCAAACTTAACTTACCGATCACACCCGTCTGTCCCCAACCTGCGGAGAACTCGATCTGGTCATTCGCCTTGGAAACCAAGTTATACTCAATATCCACGGTTCCATTCTCAGGATCAGGCAGCGGCACCGGATTCATGTTTTCTGGGTCAAAGTGTCCCATCTGGGCCAACTCACGAACGGAACGCATCAAGTCATCACGGCTGAACAACATACCCGGCTTGGTACGCAACTCACGGCGAACGATATCCTCATACAAACGGTCATTACCATTAATGATAATACGGTTGATCGTCGCCTGCGGACCCTCTTGGATACGGATCTCTAACGAGATAGAGTCATTCGCTACATCCACCTCTACCGGATCGGCGTTGAAGAACAAATAACCGTTATTAAAATAGACATTCGAAACGGCATCATCATCCGTACTCAAACGTTCGTTCAATTTCTTTTGATTATACACCTCGCCCGGTTTCATACCCAACACGGCCATCAAATAGTCCGTAGAATATTGCGTATTACCCACGAAGCGAATATCTTTCAAATAGTATTTCTCACCTTCATCCACTTTCAAGAAGATATCTACCTTCTTCTCGTTAAAGTTCGCCACGCTATCGGACAATAATACGGCGTCGCGATAACCATGCTCGTTATATTTAGCGATTATATTTTTCTTATCGTTCTCATATTCCTCAGTCGTGAACTTCTTCGTGCTGAACATCTCCATGATACTGGTTTTCCAGTCGTTCGGCAAGCTGAACTTCTCGTTCGTCTTCTTCATCGCCTTCTTCAACTCCCGGGCAGTCAGTTTTTCGTTACCCTCAAAATAGATACGATGGATCTTGGTCTTTTCATTCTTATCGATATTGATATCCACGATCACCTCGCCTTCATTCGCGGGATCGTCCTTTTGCTCGATCTCGACATCCACGTTCTTAAAGCCTTTGCCATCGAAGAACTTCTGGATCACGATCTTGGCACGGTCCATGACGTTCGGTGTCACCTGAAAACCTTTCTTCAAACCCAGCTTCGCCTCCAAGTCCTCACGCTCGCCTTTCTTGATCCCGTGGTAATTGACTTGCGAGATACGCGGACGCTGCTTCAGCTGGATCTCCAGCCAAATCTGGTCGCCCTCGATCTTCGTTGCCAAAATCTTCACATCCGAAAACAAGCCATGTTTCCAAAAACGCTTCACTGCTGTAGTGATCTCCTCTCCCGGTACGGTAATCTCATCGCCTACCGACAAGCCCGAGAAGCCGATCAACACAAAATCATCATAATTCTTGATACCCGTAATCTTTATATCCGCAATCTTGTATTTCTTCGGAGCTAACGAGTACGAAATGACCGGCACTTCTGCCGGCGCCTCAACTTGGGTAGTGTCTATTTCTTGGGCAAACGCACCGCAAGCGAAACCCAAGCAAATAAAAAACAGCACTATTCTTTTGTACATATAACAGCTATTGTTTATAAGATTAATTGCTCACTTGTCTTACCGAAACGACGCTCACGTTGCTGGTAATACAATATAGCCTCATACAACTCTTCTTCTCTGAAATCCGGCCAAAACACATCCGTAAAGAAGAATTCAGCATATGACAACTGCCATAGCAAGAAGTTACTGATGCGTTTCTCTCCTCCGGTCCGTATCAAAAGATCGGGATCGGGGATATTTTTGGTCGTCAAGTGGTCCGAGACCATAGCCTCGGTTATATCATTGGGGTTTATTTTCTGTTCCAAGACCTCTTGGGCGAGTTGCCTAGCCGCTCTGGTGATCTCCCACCGGGAAGAATAACTAAGCGCCAGAACAAGTGTGGTTCCCGTATTCGCCGAAGTCGTATCGATACATTCTTGCAATGTATTATAAGCATCCTCACGCAAACGGGAAAGATCGCCTATGGCGGTAAGGCGAACGTTTTTCTTCATCATGTCCGGAGTCTCCCGGTGAATGGCAGAGACCAGCAAGCTCATCAGCGCTTGGACCTCTTCTTCCGGACGATTCCAGTTCTCGGTAGAGAAAGTGTACAACGTCAGATATTTCAATCCGAGTTGAGTGACCGCATCCATAATCTTACGGACCGAAACAACGCCTTCCTGATGCCCGAAGCTACGGTCTTTCCCCTTCGCCTTGGCCCAACGTCCGTTCCCGTCCATAATAATTGCCACGTGCCGTGGCAAGCGATTCTTGTCTATTTTCTCAATCAACGACATTTTTTATCTTACTAATATTCACTTATATTTTTCGCATTGTTACAAGTACGACACCTCGGGCCGAAATCCCATGTAACAGACAACAACAAGAAAGAGTACCAATCTTTATTCTTAAGAGCGCTACCCTTAACACCATACGGATCGTCCAACATGTCCTTTCCCTCTAGGCCATCGCCAAATAACTTACGAAACGAGAACTCGCACCCTAAATTAAGGCGGTTCTTGATCTTATATTTCATGCCCACGCCTAAAGGAATATTCGGGCTGGCGAAAGTCTTCCCGCCACCCGGAGCCACCGTCAGCCCTATGCCCACCAAGACATAAGGAGAGAAACGCTTCGCCCCCGCATAGTCGAACTTATCGCTATACGGGAAAAAATTGAACTCTGCCTGTCCCCCCAACTCCATGATACTACGGTTGAAAGAGGTTTGGGCATTATTCGGAAAAACGTTCTCCATACCTTCGGTCTTACCGGAAACCTGTCCCCACATCAAGTTGGCTTTCAAGGCCCAACGAAAGTTGATGTTATACCGGAACACGGCTCCCACCGCCGGATTCATTCCTTTAAATATCGTATTCTTGTTGGCGTCGCCCATATAAAAGGCGCCACCAGCCATACCACCGATCTCGTACTTATATTCCTGCGCCCAAAGCGTAGGGACCGTACCCGCTAATAGGATGATTATGAGAAGCCGCTGAAAAAAAGTTGAAGTCATAAGCCTTGCTGTTATATATACCACACTTCTTTTTCTAACGCTAAAAGCCTCATAAAATTATACATCTCCTATCGAACTTTTCTATTCCTTCGGGATCAAACGATTGATACGGCCTCTCCAAAGTTGGTTCAAGTCATTGGAACCAGTGCTGGTCTTTCCTCCGAAAATGTTCACGAAATTCTCTTTATCCACAATAATTGAGGAAAAGCCTCTCGCCGCATAGTCGGTCGGTAACACCACCATCGAGTCGATCAACGACCAAGAAATACCATAATCTATCGATTGATACATATCTTTCAATGCCTTGTTCGAAGCGTCGATACCTCCGATCAAGAAAAACTTATCGTCATAATTCGTGATCATCGCTCCCTCACGCTTCGTGAAGTTTGCGTCACCGGAAGCCATCAACGCCCAAGAGATACCATCCATGGTCGCCCAAGTCGTATTAACCACTTGGTTGTCCACGGTACGTCCGCTGGCGGTCATCAAGTACTCATGATACATTGCGGCATATTGGAGATTGCTAAATCCGGTAACAGGGAATCCGCTAGGCACCGCATCTCCGGCGATCCACTCCATGGATTCGTTCATCGCATAGAACGCTAGCTTTCCTTCCTGATCCACGATCGTAGCTAAGGCGGAAGGCTGTTTCGTGCCCTGCTTCACGCTACCCAAAACGTATTTCACGGAAGGGGCGTTCTCTACAGCGCTCCAAGTCAAGCCATCCTCGGATCTATATAAAGTGCCATTTGTAGCCGGCACATATAAAGCATTGTTATACTCGGTAATCTGGGAGATCAAAAGCCCATCGGAAGGCAGACCGGTCAAGGATAATGACTGCCAGCCCTTAGGCGCGCTTACCGGAGCGTAATATAATTGGTAAGGTTTACCGGACTCGGCGGGTTTCACATACATAAAGTAATTCTCCGATCCATTATAATCGTAGGTTACCACCTTCTGATCCTTCACGGTAATGCCAATCATAGGATTCGCGTACATACTCCAAACCATAGAGTCCGGAACCACTTGATGGATATTCACCTGCGCCATATAGACTTTTGTCGTGACTTGGTCATACGCATGAACCACGAACTTTACCGGAGCGGAGAAATCGATGGAATCCGACAAACTACTTAAATAATAAGTGGAATCGGGATAAGCCTCGGGACTAGCCTCCACGCCACCTATCACTGAAGAATTAGCGAACCCAATCTTACAAACCACTTTCTCGATCTTCGTACCAAAAGGTAAAGAGTCTATATTAAAAATCCGTCCCGTTAGCTGGTCTATCGTAAACTTCACAGTATCCAACCCCGACACAGAATCATGACTTAATGAAAAAGTATGTATCTGGCAATTCTTAATAGCTTCTACACCAACGATTTCATCTGACTTCAAACAAGAAGACAGCACTAACGCAAAACAACCTGTTATAAATAGTACTAATTTATTTTTCATCAAAAACATAAGTTTGTCGCATATAAAGGCACAAAAGTAGAAACATTTTTTGCTTTCACCCTAATACCTGCTAATATTTATAATATTTTAGTTGATTATATGAGCCTTAAAATTCATAGTTATGATTTTTCGAACTCATCGTTATGATTTAAAATTTCATAGTTATGATTTTTAATGCTCATAACAGAACGTCCGGAGATGCCGCTAACAGCCTCCTTTCCAAGCATCGGCGCATGCACCCCTTGATACAGGCGAACCGGAGCTGTTTCCACCCTCGCCTCGTCCCACACATCCGCTTCCACGAAAGAATTAATCAACTGGGCCCCACCTTCCACCAATAAGGAATCCAACTTCCGGGCAGCAAGATGATCTAGCACTTGCCGGATCACCGGGCCCTCGAAATCTATCCGGATATACTCCATGTTCTCTCGGTTTTCCACTTCCTTCTCCGTAAATATTAATGTACGTGAGAAACCATTCAGCAACCGATAAGAATCGGGAATAACGAGCCGGCGATCCAATACGACCCTAACCGGAGAATTACCGGACCAATGGCGCACGTTCAATGAAGGATTATCCAATAAAGCGGTCCGTGTACCGACCATGATAGCCGCCACCTCCGAGCGAAGTTTATGCACCAAGCGTGAAGTCTCCGGAGAAGACAAAACCGTGACCGGCTCCGACACGTCCGTACGCAAACGATCGATAAACCCATCCTCGCTCTGCGCCCATTTCAAGATAATATAAGGACGGCCTTTCGTTTGTAGCGTCATAAACGCCTTGTTCAACGCACGGGCTTCTTCCTCCATCACGCCTGTGACGACCTCGACACCGGCCTCACGCAACATCCGCACGCCTCGCCCCGACACCTCGGGAAAAGGATCCAAGCAACCGACCACCACCCGTGGAATCCCTTTCCGGATAATCAACTCGGCGCAAGGAGGCGTCTTCCCATAATGAGAGCAAGGCTCCAGACTCACATAAATCGTACTGTCTTTCAACAAAGACTCGTCTTTCACGGAAGCGATAGCGTTCACCTCGGCATGCGCCTCCCCACATTTCCTGTGAAATCCCTCACCGATAATACGGCCCTTATGCACAACCACCGCACCAACCATCGGATTCGGACTGACATTTCCCCTCCCTCCTTTGGCCAACTCGATGCAACGAGCCATGTATTTCTCTTCAACCTCTATCATAATCTTTGCATATAAACGGTTTTTACACTACTTTTGCGATAAAACAAGAGAAAGATATGACTGAGACCGTCGCTTACATCCGAAATTCCCTCAAAGATATTTATCCTCCCGGCGAAGCCCAAGCGCTCGTCCGGCTCATCATGGAACGTGTTTGCGGTCTTTCTACCCATCAACTCCTGTTAGGCAAAGGTAAAGAATTATCTGATACGGAGAAATTTAAAATCAAGGAGATTGTAGAAGGACTGCGTTTATACAAGCCCATACAATACTTATTAGGCATAGCGGATTTTTACGGGATAGAGTTTAAGGTGACGCCGGACGTATTGATTCCCCGCCCGGAAACCGCCGAGTTGGTCGAGCGGATCATCACGGACTACCGAGGCCAAGCCCCTCGTATATTAGATATTGGTACGGGAAGCGGCTGTATCGCTATTTCCTTGGCGAAACATCTTCCGAAGGCTGAGGTAGCGGCGGTGGATATATCACCCGAAGCGCTCGCCGTGGCCGAGGAGAACGCCCGACTGAATCAAGTTTCCGTATCTTTTCTCGAATTGGATATCCTTTCCGAAGGTTATCCCAGTTTCATGCAAGGAAAACTAAAGTTTCACGTAGAAGAAACAAAAGTTTCACGTAAGGAAAACAAAAGTTTCACGTACATGAAACCAAAATCCCATACGGAAGAAACCGCTGTTTCTCCTATAGGCAACTTCAATTGCATCGTCAGTAACCCTCCTTATATAATGGATAAGGAGAAAGCGACCATGGAAGCGAACGTTTTGGAGAACGAGCCTCACCTGGCCTTGTTCATTCCCGATGACGATCCGCTTCTCTTTTACCGGGCCATCGCCCGCTTCGGACAAAGGCATTTGGCGGAAGGCGGGCATCTATACTTCGAGATCAACGCCCTTTGCGGAAAAGAGACCGTAGCGATGCTACGTCAAGAGAATTACACCGAAGTCGAATTAATACAAGATTTATACGGAAAAGACCGTATCGTAAAAGCAAAAATATGAAAGAGATAACCGAACCCGAGATGTTGCACCGGGCAGCCGCCTATTGCTCCGCCGCCGAACGCTGCATACAAGACGTACAGAAAAAGATCGATGCCGCCGGACTTCCCCCCGACGCCTCCGAGCGTATCATCGCCCGCTTGCTGAAAGAGCGGTTTATCGACGAATCCCGTTACACCCGTTTCTTCGTGAACGATAAGCTACGGTTCAATAAATGGGGACGGGTAAAAATAGGCTACGAGCTTTATAAGAAAAACATCCCCTCCCCGATCCGGGAAGAATCGCTCGCCGCCATCGACGAGGGAGAATACCGCTCCATCTTACTCGATTTACTAAAAAGCAAAAAGAAATCGACAAAAGGAAAAGACGAGCGGGACCTATTCAACAAGTTACTCCGTTTCGCCGCCGGACGAGGTTTCGAAAGCCGGATCACGTTGGATTGCCTAAGCCAATTATTCAAAGGAACAGACTGCGAGGATTATGCCGACGACATGGAATAATCTGCTCAACCTGTTTTTCCCAAACTTATGTAAAATATGTAAACGACCACTCGTCGAGGGAGAAGAACAAATTTGCCTGAAATGCCTATGCGACCTGCCGCACACGGGATATCATCGACAGGCGAACAACCCCGTCGAGCAACTTTTTATCGGAAAAGACCGGATCGAATACGCCACCGCTTATCTACGATACGAGAAAGGCGGAAAAGTACAAAGCCTGATACACTCGCTCAAATACCATGATAATAAAGAGCTGGGCTATCTACTCGGACGGCAGATAGCGAGAGAGCTCCAAGCGGATCACAGCCCGATATGTACCGTAGACCTCCTTATCCCCGTTCCCCTGCATCCCCGCAAAAAACGGCAAAGAGGTTACAACCAGTCCGAATGGATCGCCTCCGGCATCCGTTCCATATGGGATATCCCCATCGATACGCAAAGTCTGGCCCACACCACCCACACAAGCACCCAAACTCGTAAGGCCATTTACGACCGCTGGTTAAATGTATGTTCTATTTTTAATGTCATTCATCCGGAAAGCTTAAAAAACAAACATATCCTGCTCATAGACGACGTGATCACAACCGGAGCCACGATTTCCGCTTGCGCAAAGGCTTTATCAGGGATTCCGGGCATACGCATCAGCATTTTAGCCCTATCTGTCGCATAAATATTAATAAAAAATTAACGTACGATATTCAAGGTAATGTCATTCAGTTTATCTATTTTTGCAAACTGATATAAATATAGGATTGTATGAAAACACTGGAAAGTTTAGTAGCAGAAAAATTATTAAAGATTAAAGCCGTAAAGTTGCAACCGGCCAATCCGTTTACTTGGGCATCCGGCTGGAAATCTCCGATCTACAATGACAACCGAAAGACTCTTTCTTATCCGGTCGTTCGTAGCTTCATTAAATTGGAGTTGGCTCGTGTGATTAGTGAAAAATTCGAGAACGTAGATGCCATTGCCGGTGTTGCTACAGGCGCGATCGCTCAAGGTGCTTTAGTAGCCGATTTATTAGGATTGCCATTCGTATACATCCGCTCTACGCCAAAGGATCATGGATTGGAAAACCTTATCGAGGGAGAATTGAAACCGGGTTCTAAAGTAGTGATCATCGAGGATTTGGTATCTACCGGAGGTAGTAGCTTGAAAGCCGTACAAGCCGTACGTAACTTTGGTTGCGATGTCGCAGGTATGGTAGCTATCTTTACCTATGGATTCCCTGTAGCGGAAGCCGCTTTCAAGGACGCTAAAGTGACATTGACTACATTGAGTAACTACGACGCAGTCTTGGAAGAAGCTGTCCGTACGCATTACATCGATGAGTCTGAGATCGCGGTTCTTCAGGAATGGCGTAAAGATCCGGCTAACTGGGACCCGAAATAAGTAATAAACAAAAAAACACTCAATGACTGAAGAATTTGTGAGTGAGGTCAAACAGATCCCACACAATGATGAACGTATCTTCACGATGTTGTCCGATCTTTCCAACTTGGAACGTATCAAGGATCGCATCCCGCAAGATAAAATAAAAAATTTTGAGTTCGACAGCGATACCTGTAGTTTCGCTGTCGATCCCGTTGGTAAGATTACCTTCCAGATCGTAGAAAGAGAGCCGAATAAATTAATCAAGTTCACGACGACCAACTCTCCTGTTCCCCTTTTCTTGTGGATACAATTGAAACAGGTGGCCGAGGACGACACACGGTTAAAAATCACGGTTCGTGCCGATCTGAATCCGTTCTTGAAACCAATGGTATCGAAACCTTTGCAAGAGGCTGTGGATAAAATCTCGACCGTTATCGCCTCCTTGCCTTATTAATTCCTTTTTCATTATGGCTCAGAAACTTTGGGAAAAAAATGTACAGGTAGATCATGAAGTAGATATCTTCACGGTAGGTAAGGACCGTGAGATGGATCTTTACCTCGCTAAATATGACGTATTAGGCTCTATGGCGCATATCACGATGCTGGAAAGTATCGGTTTGTTGACCAAAGAGGAACTAAACGTCTTATTAGCAGAATTACGGAATATATACGCCGTAGCGGATCGTGGAGAATTCATCATCGAGGAAGGCATCGAGGATGTGCACTCGCAGGTGGAACTCATGCTTACACGCCGTTTGGGCGATATGGGCAAGAAGATCCATAGCGGGCGTTCCCGCAATGATCAGGTTCTATTGGATCTGAAACTTTTCACCCGTTCGCAAATACAAGAATTGGTTGAGTTGGTTTCCGGCTTGTTCGACGTTTTGATCTCCCAGAGTAACCGGTACAAGGATGTACTGCTTCCCGGATATACGCATCTACAGGTAGCTATGCCCTCTTCGTTCGGACTTTGGTTCGGCGCTTACGCGGAGAGCTTGGTAGATGATTTGCAACTTATGCAAGCCGCATACCGTATTTGCAACCGTAACCCGCTGGGTTCCGCCGCCGGATATGGTTCATCCTTCCCGCTAAACCGCCAGATGACTACGGATTTATTAGGTTTCGACTCGCTGGACTACAATGTGGTATACGCCCAGATGGGACGTGGCAAGATGGAACGCACCGTAGCTTTCGCTATGGCGGGTATCGCCGCTACGCTTTCCAAGTTAGCGTTCGACGCTTGTATGTTCAATAGCCAGAACTTTGGCTTCATCAAACTGCCGGATCAGTTCACGACCGGCTCCAGTATCATGCCGCATAAGAAGAATCCGGATGTATTTGAGTTGACACGTGCCAAATGCAATAAGCTTCAAGGCTTGCCTCAGCAAATCATCTTGATCAGCAATAATCTTCCTTCCGGTTACTTCCGGGATCTCCAGATCATCAAGGAAGTCTTCCTACCGGCTTTCGACGAGCTGAAGGATTGCTTACGCATGGTAACTCATATGATGCGTGAGGTGAAAGTGAACGAGCATATATTGGACGATGATAAATATTCTCTATTGTTTAGCGTGGAAGAAGTGAACCGCCGTGTCTTGGCCGGAATGCCTTTCCGTGACGCTTATAAGCAAGTAGGTTTGGATATCGAGGCCGGTAAATTCGTTCCTTCGAAGAGCGTTAACCATACACACGAAGGCAGTATCGGTAATCTATGTAACGAACCAATCGCCACCATGATGCGTAGCGTGATAGGTTCTTTCTCTTTCGAACGGATGAACGAGGCTGAAAAGAAATTGATCCATGGATAAGATAAGACGGATATTTCCACTTTTGATCTTGTTTACGCTATTATCTTGCGCAGATACGATAGAGACTCGCATTCCCTATCGTGCGGTCTATCTGGAACTAGATCTGACTTATCAAGATAAAGCATTAAAGGCAATATTGGCCTATAAAATCTATACACCCAAAAACGTAGATCAAGCCAATGAGCAGACCGGTTTTGGTGGAGTTTTGGTTTATCATGGTTTACCCGATGCATTTTTCGCTTTTGACACTGCCTGTCCTCATGAGGCTTCGAGTAATACCATTGTAGAAATTGATGAATCAGGTATGTATGCGATCTGCCCGAAGTGTGGTAGTAAATTTGACATATCATATGGAAACGGCAATCCGGTGGAAGGACCTTGCGCTGAGGAGAAACAAGCCCTCAAACAATATGTCGTCGATACAAACGGTAATAAAATTTACATCCATAATTAAATTTTTCACCGGAAATGTTTGGTAGTATAAATATTTGTACTACCTTTGCACTCGCAAAAGAGAAACAAACAATGCGGAAGTAGCTCAGTTGGTAGAGCATAACCTTGCCAAGGTTAGGGTCGCGGGTTCGAGTCCCGTCTTCCGCTCAACTCTTAGAGAAGAGGTGGATGCTCGAATGGTGGAATCGGTAGACACGAAGGACTTAAAATCCTTTGGCCATTGCGGCTGTGCGGGTTCAAGTCCCGCTTCGAGTACGATCTAATTTAATTGCGGAAGTAGCTCAGTTGGTAGAGCATAACCTTGCCAAGGTTAGGGTCGCGGGTTCGAGTCCCGTCTTCCGCTCGCTTCCAAAAGGCCTCGCTGTTCGAAAGAATAGCGGGGCTTTTTATTTCTAAAATATAATCGTATCTTTATCTTCAATTAAAGTGAGGGTTATGGAATTACGTACTGCGAATGTTACCCGATATATCATGCCTCTGCGGGAAGGCGGATCATTGCCTGCTTTAGCGGAGGCGGACGATGAGTTTAAATATGTCGTTAAGTTCCGGGGAGCCGGACATGGGACAAAAGCCTTGATAGCCGAGGTGATCGGAGGTGAGATCGCTCGTTGCTTGGGTTTCCATGTACCAGAATTGGTCTTCCTGAATCTTGACGAGGCTTTCGGGCGGTCGGAAGGTGACGAGGAGATACAAGACTTACTACAAGCAAGTCAAGGGCTCAATCTGGGATTACATTTTTTATCCGGAGCCTTGACTTTCGATCCGGTAGTCAATCGTGTAGATCCCAAACTCGCCTCACAAGTCGTATGGCTCGATGCTCTTTTGACAAATATAGACCGCACGGTCCGGAATACGAATATGTTGATATGGAATAAAGAACTTTGGCTCATCGATCATGGAGCTTCCTTATTTTTCCATTTCTCATGGGTAAATTGGCAAAAACATGCGATCGGCCCTTTCATCCATATCAAGGATCATGTATTATTGCCACAAGCGACGCTGCTGGAGGAAGTAAACAAAGATTTCAAACGTATCTTAACTGAAGAGAAAATTCGTGAGATCGTAGGTCTAGTACCCGACGATTGGTTGCATTGGAACGATAGTCCCGGTACGCCTCAAGAGATACGTGATGTATATATCCGGTTTTTAATTGACCGAATCGCCCATTCTGACACGTTTATAAATGAAGCTCGACATGCAAGACAAACACTTATATGAATATGCCGTAATCCGTATCGTGCCGAAAATCGAACGGGAGGAGTTTATCAATGTAGGCCTTATCATGTTCTGTAAACGGCCTAAATTCATCAAGGCTCGCTATCATGTAGACGAGGAGAAACTTCGTCTGTTCACATCAGATATAGATAAAGAATCTTTGTGTACGAATCTCCACGTTTTCGATAAGATATGTTCCGGCGCGAAGGATGGAGGTCCTATAGCCAGCCTAGATATTCCGGAGCGCTTTCGTTGGCTTACCGCCATAAGAAGTGCCTCTATCCAAACCTCGCGTCCACATCCCGGTTTTTCCAACGATCTAGAACAGACATTTGAGAGATTATTTCAAGAATTAGTCTTATAGATAATAAACATAAATCTCCGTATCACGATAAAAGAAAAAAGACGGATCGTCCAAACAACCCGTCTTTCCTTATAGAACTAATAGATATTATACTTATCCTCTTAAGTCCGCATCCATAGCGGCGGCAGCCTTACGACCGTCTCCCATCGCCAGAATCACGGTAGCTCCACCACGAACGATGTCACCACCGGCATACACATCGCCTAAAGCGGAGCGCATACTGTCTTCCTCCACTACGATCGTACCCTTCTTGCTCACCTCCAAGCCTCCAAAGGCACGGGGTATTAATGGATTCGGAGATACACCGACGCTAACGATCACCTCATCCACATCGATTGTTTCGATAGCTCCCTCGATAGGTACCGGACGACGGCGACCAGAGGCATCCGCCTCACCTAGCTCCATCTTCTGCAAGCGCATCTGTTTCACACGGCCTCTTTCATCACCTATATATTCGATCGGATTATGAAGCGTCATGAACTCCACACCTTCTTCCTTCGCATGTTTCACCTCTTCCAGACGGGCAGGCATCTCCTCCTCGCTACGACGGTAGACAATCATAGCACGCTCAGCGCCCAGACGGCGAGCGGTACGGACAGAGTCCATAGCGGTATTGCCACCTCCGATCACGGCCACCTTCTTCCCTTGTAGCACCGGCGTATCACTTTCCGGATTCGCCGCATCCATCAAGTTTACACGGGTCAAATACTCGTTGGACGACATCACGCCCACAAAGTTCTCACCCGGAATGTTCATAAAATTAGGCAGACCGGCGCCACTTGCCACGAACACGCCCTTAAAGCCATCCGCATGCAAATCATCATAACTGATCGTCTTGCCCACGATACAATCTTTCTCAAACCGTACGCCCATCTTACGAAGGCCATCAATCTCCACGTCCACGATCTTATTCGGTAGGCGGAACTCCGGGATACCATATTTCAATACACCACCGATCTCATGCAATGCCTCGAACACAGTCACATCATATCCACGCTTCGCCATATCTCCGGCAAAAGACAATCCGGCAGGACCGGAACCTACCACGGCAATCTTGATACCGTTCTTCTCCGCAATCTCCGGAACCGAGATATTACCGCTCTCACGTTCGTAATCAGCGGCGAAACGTTCCAAGTAGCCAATGGCAACCGCTTCCTTACCCATTTTCAAATGGATACACTTGCTCTCACATTGTTTCTCCTGCGGACATACACGACCGCAAACAGCGGGCAGGGCACTTGTCTCTTTCAAGGTCTTAGCGGCCTCCAAGAATTCCCCACGCTCGATATTCTTGATAAAAGTAGGTATATTGATATTTACCGGACATCCCTGCATACAAGTAGGATTCGGACAATCCAGACAGCGCTCGGCCTCTTGCATAGCCTGTTCTTTTGTCAAGCCTAAGTTAACTTCCTCCAAACGGGTACGACTCCGGTATTCCGGGTCCAACTCGTTCATCTTCACACGGGGGATATCCGCACGTTCTTTATTTTTCTTGCTTTTGCGAAGCGCCTCCCGCCAAGGTTCGGCACGACGAGCAGCGATTAATTCTTCTGTTGTCATGATTCAATTACGTGGTTTCGTTATTTCTTCTCTATATCCTTATAAGCGCCGAGGCGCATGATCATCTCATCAAAATCCACTTGATGAGCATCGAACTCCGGTCCGTCCACACAAACGAACTTGGTCTTCCCGCCTACCGTAATACGGCAAGCACCACACATACCCGTTCCGTCCACCATGATCGTATTCAAGGAAGCTACGGTAGGAATCTCGTATTTCTTTGTAAGAGCGGAAACGAATTTCATCATAATAGCCGGACCGATCGTAACGCATAAATCCACCCTCTCCCGGTTGATCACGCTCTCCACGCCATTCGTCACCAAGCCTTTCATACCATACGATCCGTCATCGGTCATGATAATTACCTCATCCGAGTTTTGGCGCATCTGCTCCTCAAGGATCACCAAGTCCTTGGTACGGGCCGCCAATACGACGATCACACGATTTCCTGCCTTATGGAAAGCCTCCACGATCGGCAACAACGGAGCGACACCTACGCCACCACCGGCACAAACAACCGTTCCAACCTTCTCGATATGGGTAGCCTGCCCTAACGGACCCACCACATCCGTGATATAGTCACCCTCGTTCAATTCACAGATTTTACGGGATGAGCCGCCTACCGCTTGGATCACCAAGGTGATGGTACCTTTCTCGGTATCCGCCCCGGCAATGGTAAGAGGTATACGTTCGCCTTTTTCGCCAACCTTCACGATCACGAAGTGACCGGCCTTGCGGGAGCGGGCGATCAAAGGAGCCTCGACTTCCAGCTTCACCACGTTGGCTGAGAAATGTTCTTTACTTACAATCTTATTCATTATAATCGCTACTGTTGATAGTTTGTCTTGTTTTGCTGGCAAAAATAAGATAAAAAAGTGAATATAGCCCTATTTTCCTTAACAAAAGGCTTTATTCAAACAAACCTTCATCACGCACTAACATCAAAATAGCGGAATGAGGAACAATCAAGAACTTCTCGTCATTAAAATTGATCTCGTAAGCGGCATTCTGCAAATAGACAGCCAAATCACCTTCACGGGCTTGAAGCGGCAAGTATTGCACCTCCTCCCCTTTCTTTTTCTCCCAGACCTCATGCTCCTCAGATTGAGAAGGCAACGGATATCCGGGCCCCGTCTTTATGATATAACCCGCTTGTATCTTCTCCCCTTGTTGAACCGAGGGAGGCAGATACAATCCGGTCTTAGTCTGGCTCTGTGGATTCTTAGGCTTAATCAATACTTTATCGCCTATCATCAGAAATTTATCGATGTCTTTTTGATCTATGGATAGTTGCATGATTATAAGATGTTAAATTTTTATTTCGCGAACTTACGGAAAGTTTACCGAACAAAAAACCCTGTTCATCGAATAATTCCGCCAGTTCACTGATTCTATTTTTTATACTTCTCTCCTTGATTTACATTTGCACCGTTAGGACTTGTGAAAGCCCTAACAAACCGGTTCATCATACAGACCGGCAGAATAGGTAAACATTAAAGAAAAAGGACACCTGCCGGTGTCCTTTTTCTTTGCCCAGACGGATAAAAAACAAAAGAATTCCACCAAAAGTTGTTCGCCGATTAAAAAGGCTTTTTCACCGAATAGATAAAGGCATTCATTGATTTTTATTGGTCTTCGTCTAAACAAACCTTAATATTGCCTCAGTTTACTAGACTTTATTAACCTATTTATTATGAAACACAGACATGCGATCTTTAAAAGCAGGCTAGGATTGGCCTTATGCTTTTTATTGGCAGGCGGTGCTATCATACCGCAAAGTTCCGTATTAAAAGCGGAAACCTCCGTTACGCAACAATCCCGGAAAATAACGGGTACGATCACCGACGCTAAAGGAGAGCCCCTATTAGGTGTTAACGTAGTCGTAAAGGGTACCACGAACGGAACGATCACCGATCTGGATGGTAAATACGTATTAGAAGTAGAGCCGAATGCCATTCTGGTCATCTCTTACATCGGGTACGTAACTCAACAAACACCTGCAAGCGGGAACGTCATGAACATTACCTTAAAGGAAGACACCCAAAATCTAGACGAGGTAGTCGTTGTCGGTTACGGTACCCAACAGAAAAAGGACATCACAGGTTCCGTAGCGGTTATCGATACCGAAGAGCTATTGGCGTCTTCCGGTTCTTCCGCCACACAACAGTTGCAAGGTAAAGCGGCGGGCGTAAACATCGGTACCTCCGGTGCTCCCGGTTCAGCCACGATGGTACGCATCCGAGGTATTAATTCCATCAATGACAACGGACCTTTGTATGTTATCGATGGCGTATCCACTCGTGACCAAGACCTAAGCTCTATCAATCCCAATGACATCGAGAGTATGCAAGTATTGAAAGACGCCTCTTCCGCTGCGATCTACGGAGCGCAAGCAGCGAATGGCGTCATTTTGATCACGACCAAGAAAGGGACAAAAACGGGACAACCGAGATTAACCTATGACGGATATTACGGTTTCTCTAAAACAGGTAAACGCTATGACGTCTTAAACGCTTATGACCGTATTGATGTTGAATGGCAAGCCTCGAAAAACAATCTGGACCTAACGGGAGCTAGCGCCAACGGAGAATTACCTTTCCACCAGCAATTTGGAAGCACTTCCGACTCTTGGGTTAATCATCTCCCTAATTACATGACCGTAACCGGCGCCGGTGGTAGCACCTCCATCGATCCTAGCGATTACGATCAAGCGAACAACGTTGTCTATGCGCCCGTAGGCGATACGAATTGGTGGGATGAGATCAGTCAACTCGGTTGGATGCAGAATCATCAGCTGTCCTTGTCTGGAGGTACCGATAAAGGGCAATACACCATGAGCATGAACTATTTCGACCAGCAAGGTACCGCTATCGAATCTTATTTCACACGCTATCAAGCACGTGCTAATTCGTCGTATAACGTCCGCCCATGGTTGCGATTCGGAGAGAACCTAACTTATAGTTTTAGCAAAAACAACGGACTTAGCTTCTCAGGTACAGAGTCCAACATCTACTCATGGACTTATCGGGCCTCTCCTTATGTACCGGTTTATGACTATGCGGGCAATTATGCAGGCTCCTTATTCGCCGGGACCGGCAATTTCCAGAATCCTGTAGCTATTCGTGAAAGGAATAAGGATAATTATGCCACTACCCAACGTGTATTTGGCAACGTATATGGAGAGGCAGACCTATGGACTGGACTGACTTTTAAAACAAACTTCGGTATCGATTATCGTAATGACTATTCTTACTCGATGACTAAAAACAACCCAGAGTTCTCCGAGTCCGGCGGTCAAAATAACTTTTACGAAAGTAATTACTTTAATTATCGTTGGGTTTGGACCAACACGTTATCTTTCAGCCGAACATTCAATGAGATCCATTCCTTGAACATCTTATTGGGAACAGAGGCTATTCGGGACGGTTTAGGCAGATCCCTCAACGCACGTAGATATAACTATTTATTCGAAGACAATACCAATACATACACCTTGGATATGGGCGAGAACAATAGCCAACGTACCAATTCTTCCACTTACAATGGAGAATTCGCGCTATTTGGTATGTTTGCCCGTGCAGACTATGGATATAAGGATAAGTATCTATTAACCGGTATTATCCGCCGGGACGGTGTTTCCCGTTTCTCGGAAAATAATCGTTACGGAGTCTTTCCATCTATCTCCGCCGGTTGGCGTATGTCAGAGGAGGCATTTATGGAACCAAGCCGAGATTGGCTGGACGACTTAAAGATACGAGCCGGTTACGGCATCACGGGTAACTCAGAGATTCCTGTCGCGACTAATTTCGCCAATTTGTTCACGACCAGCACCTCCTATACGAATTACGACATGACCGGAGCGAACAATAGCGAGACAACCGGATTCCGCCTCAGTACCTACGGTAACACTGATACGAAATGGGAAATGACCAAGATGGTCAACTTGGGTCTGGACGCAACCTTCCTGAATGGTAAATTCAGCGGTTCATTCGAATGGTATACGAAGAAGACATCCAATATGTTGATACAAGCGGCCTACACCTCGATGGCCGGAGAATCCGGAAGCCCTTATATCAACTTCGGAGATATAAAGAACACCGGTTTCGACTTCATGTTTAATTACCGTGACCGAAAAGGAGACTGGGCATGGGATCTATCCTTGAATTTATCCCATTATAAAAATGAGGTCTTGAAACTCGCGGAAGCTGACGATTATTCTCTATGGGCTAGCGGTACGCGCATCGAAGGATACGTAACCCGTACGACAAAAGGACATGCCGTGTCTGAATTCTGGGGGTTGAAGCAAAATGGTTTTTATGAGTCCGTAGCCGATGTTATGGCAACCAAGCCATTCGGACAAAGTGATATCACAGAGGCAGACGCTGCCGCTTATGTCGGCCGCTTCCGTTTCGAGGACTTGAACGGAGACGGCAAATTGGATGATAGCGACCGGACCTTTATCGGCTCTCCTCATCCGGACTTAACCGGAGGCCTCAACGCCACGTTAACATGGAAAAACTGGGACTTTACTATGTTCTGGAACTTCTCTATCGGCAATGACTTATATAATAACACAAAATATTTTACCGATTTCTGGACTTTCAACGGTAATAAATCCTCACGCCTCAGAGATCAATCATGGACATTGAATGGCGATAACAGTAATGCTATCCTTCCTATGCTGAATACGGAAGATAACTATTCCGGAGCTTATTCTAGCTCTTATTACGTAGAAGACGCCTCCTTCTTACGCCTGAAAAATCTCGTATTGGGATATTCCTTGCCTAAGGAATTACTCAAGAAGGCTGGTATCCAGAATCTCCGCCTGTATTTACAAGCCGAGAATATCCTTACGGTCACCGGATATACAGGCTTGGACCCAGAGTTTACCAACGCCTATTTACGGCAAAGCGATTCTGACACCGACGGAGCCGGACGTGTAGACTTAAAAAGAGGAGTCGATATGGGAGGCTGGCCTACAACTATGCGATTCTTATTGGGCGTGAATTTTACTTTCTAAATCCATTTTACTATAAAAACGACTATTATGAGACATAAAATATTAATAGTAAGCGCAGTTGCTTTATTTACCTTGAGTTCTTGCGGTGAGGATTTTCTATATAAAGCTCCTCAAGGCAGTATTGACCAAGAAGCATTAACAAATGCTGAAGGGGTTGAGTTATTGGTGGTCAACGCTTATGCCGGTTTGACCCGGCCGACCGGATATGACAATATGTTCAATTGGGTATTCGGTGGTGTATACGGAGGTGACGCTAATAAAGGCTCCGAATCCAATGACCAATCTGTATTGAACTCCGTAGAGACGTATGCCGTCACGGCCACAAACGACTATTTACAGAATAAGTGGAAAGACGCATATTATGGAGCACAACGTTGCAACTTAGCACTCAATGTGATGAAAGAAGCGGCAGACATGGATGAGACAACCAAGGCCTACCGGACCGCGGAGCTAAAATTCTTACGTGCCCTATTCATGTTCGAAGGGGTAAAGATTTTCGGACCGACCGGCATGCCCTATATCGACGAGACGATCGCCGCTGAAGAAAATGACCCGAAAGTTCATAACGGTACGGACATCTATCCTAATATTTTAGCAGACGTAGAAGCGGCCATTGAAGGATTACCCGAAAAACAGACCGAAGTGGCACGCCCTACGAAAACAGCGGCAAAAGCGTTAAAGGCTAAAATACTAATGCAACAAGGTGATATGACAGCCGCCAAACCGATCTTGGCCGATATTATCGCAAACGGATTAAGCCCTAAAGGAGAGAGATTAGCCTTACAAGATGATCTGGACGCAAATTTTAACGCAACTACCGAAAATGGGAAAGAGTCTATTTTTGAGGTACAATTCTCTGTCGGAGCCAATAATAACGGGAATTACGGATTTTTACTGAATTATCCTCATAACACAGGCCCCGGTGGATGTTGCGGATTTTATCAACCCTCTTACGAACTGGTAAACTCATTCCAAGTAGACGAAAACGGACTTCCTTATCTTGACGGAGAGTACAGAAATAAAAAATCCGTAACAGAACGTGTTACCGATTATGATTACATCTCTAAGAATGATAAAACAATCGCCGTGGACCCTCGTTTAGATTTCGCCGTAGGACGTATGGAGATTCCCTATAAAGATTGGGGATTGCCTGCTAATGATTGGATACGAAATGTAAGTAGCGGTGGTGTATTCCTACCGAAAAAGCATGTCTATAGCAAAGCGGAACAGGATGCCGGATTAGCTGGCTCCACCTATTCATCCGGCTGGGCTCCCGGTTCTGCCATGAATTTACAATATCTATGCTTACGTGATTGTAAATTGTTATATGCGGAATGCCTAGCGAACGACGGAGAATTAAGTGCCGCCATGCAGCAAGTAAACGATATCCGTGAACGTGCAGCCAAACCGGATAATATCATTTATCTGGAAGACGGAACGCCTGCCGCCAATTATTTAGTGAAACCTTATCCATCCAGTCACGCCGCATTCAGCAACAAGGAAACTTGTATCAAGGCGATTCATATGGAACGTAAGCTGGAACTTGCGATGGAAGGACAACGATTTTTCGATCTGGTTCGTTGGGGAGGTGATTATATGAACAAGGAATTGACGGCATATATAAATTATGAGAAGCAATACCTAACTAAATTCTATGGTGTATCCGCTCCAACCGCTTCTAAGACGATGTTCCCGCTTCCCGAGACAGAGATACAGACCGCAGGAAACGATGAGAACGGCCAAGCTTATCTGGTACAAAATGATGCTTGGAAATAGTCCAATCTCATCCTTCTTATAAACAGAAAGGCGGGCTTCCCGAAAGAAAGTCCGCCTTCACGATTCTTTGTATCTACATTAAATAGAACGTCCCTTGAACACATTCGACTCGCTCGAAGGATAGAGATTTCCCGTAAAGGATATACGGTTGCTATTAAAGTTAGGCGATACCGTGGCAGTACATTTATTCGTACCTTTCGCCATACGGAACGTAACCCTAGCGGATACCGCTACACCCTGCACATTCATCTCGTACATAACGTTTCCTTTTTTGTCAGTCTTCATCTGTACACCGGAAGTTGTTCCATCAACCGTTATACCTCCTATTCCGTTAGGACCGGCCGCCGGAGTATTAAACGCTAACTGAATGGTAGCCTTCTCACCCTTCACCGAAACGAAGTTCGTGTTCGGAGTAACATAAACAAAACTACCGCGCTTAAACTCTATACGATCCGCTTCCAATACGAAATCCTTATTCTTCAAAGCTTGCACCGCTTGTTCAAACAATGCGTTAGCCTCGGCTTCCTCCGCAGCTTTCTTCGCTGCCTTCTCTGCTTTCTTTGCTTCTTTCTCGGCCTGCTTCGCAGCTTTCTCTGCTGACTTGTCCTGCTGTGCCATCATCGACCCTGCACCAAATAATAAAACGGCGAGCAATAATACAATCTTCTTCATATTAACTCATTTTTAAAGGTTTGTCTATAAAAGTACTTTTATATGTACAATAAAAATACAATTAACATCGACATAAGTTCATCTTTAACCCTTATTTTTCACGTTTTTAACATGATACCATAAAAAGCCCCATGCGGTTACCGCCGCGATGAAATCGGAGAAAGGTTGCGCTAGCCAAACGCCATCCAATCCCCAGATCGGAGGAAATAGCAGAATAGCCGGTATCAAGAATAAAACCTGCCGACTTAGACTCAGAAACATCGCTTTCCATGCGACACCGATACTTTGAAAAAACTGGCTGATCGTAATCTGGGAACCGACAACGAAAAAGACCAGCATCGTCAGACGTAATCCATTATCCGTAATCGACACCAATTCGGCATCCGTCGAGAATACGCTAACGATCAGTCTCGGGAATAATAAACTGACGATACATCCTACCCCTGTAATCAAGGTCGATACTATAATAGACAACCGCAAGGTAGCCAATACCCGGTCATGATGCCCAGCGCCATGATTAAACCCGACAATCGGTTGCATCCCTTGGGCGATACCGATAATCAACATAACCAGCAGCATGGCGATACTGGAAATAATACCGCTGGCACCAATCGCCAAATCGCCTCCATTCTCTTTCAACGCATGGTTCATGATCACCACAACCACACTGCCCGCCAGCTGCATGGAAAATGGAGACATGCCGATCGTAAATATATTCCAAATAATGGAACCTTTCAACCGGAAATATTTCGTATGGAAACGTACGATACTATCCTTGCTGATAAAATGACTCATCACGAAAGTGGCACCGGCGGCCATGGAGATCACCGTAGCGATAGCGGCACCCTGTATCCCCATATCCAGCCAGAAGATAAAGATCGGGTCTAGGATCACGTTCAATACGGCACCGATCATCATCGTGAACATCGCCTTTTTCGGATATCCGGAAGCACGCATCACGGCATTAAAGCTAAAGCTTAATGTAGCCAGCAAATTACCCGGGATAGCGATATATAAATAGTCTTTCGCATAAGGTATCGTCTGCTCGCTTCCTCCGAACCACGTTAACAAATCATCCAAGAAAATCATACTGGGGATAATCGTCAAGGCTCCGATAATGAATGTCAAAGTGAAAGCGTTTCCTAATACGTTATCTGCCAGATCATTCGCCTTACGGCCTAGATGAATGGAGACCCTTGTAGCGGCTCCCGCACCGATCAACATTCCAAATGCCTGCATAAAGAGTAGTATCGGGAAAGTCAAAGTCAATCCGGAGATAGCTAGCGCACCCACTCCTTGTCCGATAAATATACGATCTACGATATTATAAAGAGCATTAACCATGGTCCCGATAACGGCGGGAATCGCGTAATGTACCAACAAACGGCCTATATTCTCATTTTCCAGCCGCCATGTAATCTCATTTGACATATATAACTTATGATTTATGAATTATGATTGAGATCATCTCTGCCACACTTCCTACGATTCTCGTGCCCTCTTCCGCAGGGAACTGAATACGCAGGCTATCCGGAGCATTACAATAAACACTTATATAACCCTCGCTAACCGACGAGGGCTTAAAGCCATTCCGGATCAAGGCATTCCCAACCCAATAAGAAGTCATAAAATCCCCCTCAACCCCAATAAGCTTTGTTGGAGCTGCCGTATTCAATTTCCCGGTATTCGGATCAAACACGATTCCTTCCTTGCTAAAGAAAGTCTCGAAAGCTCCTCCCATAATCAAGTCCTCCGGCGTTCCACATGCCATTGGGCGACTTTTCTCCTGTAACCATAGACAGTCTCCCAGCTGGATCGCCAAATCAAGATCATGCGTCGATAGCAGAATCGCTTTTTGTTGCTCTACCGCTAAAGTATGTAACAAGACCATAGTCTCTATCCGACTTGTCACATCTAAAAAGGCCGTCGGCTCATCCAACAATATGATGGGGCATTGCTGTGCCAGCGCTTTGGCGATCATGGCTTTCTGACGCTCGCCATCACTAAGTTCCGACACATAATTATAAGCCTTATGAGCGATACCGGCGGCAGCAAGCGATTCCTCGATAATCCTACGATCTTCCTGCCTTAATTGTCCGAAAAAGCCGGTATAGGGATGTCTTCCTAAAGAGACCAACTCGTAAACTGTTATTCCACCGGCATTTGTCTTCTCCGTGAGAACAACACCTACCATCCGGGAAAAATCACCTTGCGAGTAAGAGGCCAACGGCTTTCCTTTCAATTCGATCTCGCCCCCCAGAGAGGGCTGGAAGCCGCACAGCGTACGCAATAAGGTAGACTTTCCCGCACCATTCAACCCGAGAAGGCAAGTCACCTCGCCCGGATATAAATTCAAGTCGAGGGCATCATGCACCAACTTTAGGTGTCCACCTTTCAAAACATATCCAATACTCAGATTTCTTGTCCTTATAACTGGAATCCTTTCCATAACCACTAATTAAAATATTGAATATTCTTCCGGTTTACGATTACATAGATAATAACCGGCGCACCCAGCATAGGTGTCACCGCATTCAAGGGTAAAATCGTGTTGCTTCCCGGTACGACCATCAATAAATTACAAAGCAAGGCGATACAGGAGCCCGTCAACATCGTTATCGGCACCAATATCTTATGATTGGAAGAACCAAGCATCAGCCGTGAGATATGCGGAACCGCTAATCCGATAAAAGAGATCGGTCCGCAGAAAGCGGTAGTCGTAGCGGTCAATATCCCCGTACATAAAAGGATGGCTATTCGTGCCCGCTTGATCCGTATGCCCAGATTAGCGGCATACATCTCTCCCAGCAACAAGGCATTCAGAGGCTTTATCAGCAAGACAGCCAACAGCAACCCGATCAATGCGCAAGTCCCGAAGAAAGGCAATTGTTCCAAGGATACCCCCGAGAAATTGCCCAGTCCCCACATCACGAAAGCATGTACCCTATCTGTCGAGGAATAATAGTTCAGTATAGAGATAACCGACGAGGCCAGATAGCCGATCATTATACCGATAATCAAGAGCATGACATTGTTCTTCACCTTCGCAGAGAAATAGATAATCAATCCCAAGATCACGCAAGCCCCTACGAACGCAGCAAGAATCACCGCCATATATCCGCTGATCGGCCAATCCGTAAACTGCCCCAGCGTACCTCCAAAATACAACATGATAGCGGCCACTCCCAGATTAGCCCCATCACTGATACCTAATATAGAGGGTCCGGCCAACGGATTCCGGAATAAGGTTTGCAACAACAGCCCACTCGTAGCCAGTGAAGCCCCCGCCAACAGTGCGGTTATCGCCTGTGGTAAACGAGATTGCAACACGATATTCTGCCATGCGATCTTATCAGATCCCTTCCCCAGTAAAATATCCATCACGTGATCCAAAGGAATCGGTACGGCCCCATACGCCAGCCCTCCCACAAAGAGCACCAAAAGAACCACCCCCAACAACGGATAAAAAAGCAGTGCTTGTTTGTTCATGGCGCGAAGGTATACAAAAAAGCGGAGTTATGTTATACTTCCTCGCAACGTACTAAGTCCCACCCACGGAATTGCAACAACAAACGATGCAGAGTTGTTCCTTCCGACAAACAGCGTACTATCTTATCTTCGCTATACTGCAGTAATTGGTTTCGTCCCTCCAACGCTTGAACCTCCAGTTCGGCATCAGTTGCCGTACGAGTCGCATATTTCAATTCCAAGATATAGCTATGCTTCACGTCCGGATAGCGCTTCTTATCGGGTAAAAGGAAAAAGTCACAATACCCATAGTTCATTTCCAGTTCCGGCTCCACCAAATAATAGGAGGCAAGAGCAAGATAGGCTTTCAGAAAACCTTGCAGGTTCCGCTCGCCTTCCATCGCGTCACGCACGGCTGAATTTTCACGATACGCCTGAGCTACGCTCTCAAAGAAAGGCTTCCAACGGCCATCGTAAGCCATGTCGGTCAACATCACATTCAAATAATGCAAATCAATAGAACTATATTTTTGGTAATAGTCACGAAGAAAACCGAAATATTGCTCTCGTACACAATTATTCGGTATACTCATTTTAATCAAATCTCCCCGTGTACCACACATCGTAAGCAAACCATAATAATAAAGTAGACTACGGAAATTATCTATATCCGTTATTCGCTCAGCGGGGAAAGAAGTATGCAAATCCACGAAGATATCTCCCTCCGCAGCAATCTTTTCGATGGTACTCATACGATCTCCCTCTTGTACGGAGTCGCGATCAATACGTGCCAGCATCTTCAGCTTACTATAGTCCGTTCGGATATTCTTATCGACCATTTCTTCTGGGGCACGATGAAAATCAACTTGCCAACGTAAATAATATAAAGTCATATCACAATTGAAAACCCGATCGTCATCCAAGCTCTTTCTTGCGAAACAGTAATTGTCATACCAAGGCTTCATCTCCGCAATCATTGCCTCAACGTCCCCATTGAGCATATCGTTTTGCTGATAATAATGAAACATCTCACGAACTTCTGTTTCGTCAAAGCCCATCATAGCATTAAAACGAGGATCTACCGAGATATTCCAATCTATATTATATCCACTCGACAAATCATCCAACGTCACAGGGCTTACCCCCATCATGAATATACGGTCAAACATTCCCTTGAATTGCTTGAAATACTCCCGGTAGAAACCACTGGCGTGAGTCAAGTCATGAAACATTTGCTGCCCATGCTCACTCAAAATCACATTGGTAAAGTTGTCGTACTCATCTATAATGAGATACAATGGATATCCCTTTTCCTTCGCTTTTATTTCTATGTAAGCCAATTTAGACTTGGCACTTTCAATATTTTTGACGGTCTCCTTAAAATCCGCGTCATAAAAAGCAGCGTACACATGCGCGAACTGATTAATGATTAAGCTGCAATAATCATTGAAACTTGTCATCAAGTCCGCTCCCGGCATCGAACAGCCCGCTTTAGAGAAATCGAAATAAAGTACCTGATACTTATTCCTTTCACCGGTTGGATGCGTACCAATCCAGAGATCTCCAAAATATGCATCAAAATCATCCTGACGCAATATATCATAATACGTACGCATCATGCTAAGGAATACGCTCTTGCCGAACCGTCTCGGACGGATCAGGAAAAGATAGCTAGGCATCTTCTCGATAAGCGGAAGGTACATCGTTTTATCCACGAAATAGAAATTACCATTCCTTATTCGATTGAAATCTGATATTCCGTAAGGAATTCCTTTCACTTGACTCATATACTGGATAACTTTTATACTTGTTGTAGGCAAAGTTAGTCTATTCCTTGCAATAAGCACTAATATTTAGAAAAAAGAGCAACCACAATGTTTGCAAATGTATTTATTCAAGTTTAGTTCACAAACGAATGCGTCTGTCTGTTGTTTTGGTTCGATAAAACTCGATCAAGTCATTCATTTCAATATTTTGCTTACAGTTCCATTCTCTCAAAAGGAGATGCTTTGGTCGTTGAGAAGCACACTATTTTTGGCTATTGAAGTGAATAACTAACGGCTTGTCGAGTGAATAACTAACGGCTATACCTAGCCGTTAGCTTACGGCTTGGGAAGTGAATAACTAATCACTTGGAAAGCCTTTTACGAGTGACTTAATCAACTGTATACCAGACATATTTCACAAACACATTTTACGACTCAACTAGCTCTTCTACTAAATTAAAGAAGAACCAGAAAATGTAGGTATAGTCAGTCAAAATAAAGCTAGCTTCTTTAAAAGAGCATAACAAATCGCAACACGGACACAAGAACTTGAAGAAATATATCAACTAGTATAAAAATGAGCCCGATAGAATACCGAGCCCATTAAAAATATAGAATGTTTAATTTAACCCCCAATCTATCGGGTTCACTTTTATGAGACAACCTCTTATTTATGCATCTAATTTACTAATATCAAAAAGAGGGCAAAAAGGCTATATGAAAAGTCTCATTCTGCCCTGTTGCCGGACAATAGCCACTTACATCAATACTCGTTCCAATTATACTACTAAATCCTGTACCTGCGCAATTCAAGGTTACATGATTATTTGAAGAACCTATAATCAAGTCCTTAATAGTTGATGTAAATGTATAGGAGGTAAGTACTGGAGAAGTAATATAAACAGAAATCGCCGTTGTTCCTGCAGGAATATGCAAATTACTTCCAATTGAGAAAGTAGAAGATCCGGTAGACGCCTCATACCAACCTTCCACATTGTAAATCACACGAGCCTCATCTACTATATTAACAACAGGATCAACTGGTTTTACTGCAAACGCAACTAACGTACAAGCGAAGGAAGCTAACGCAAAATAAATTACCTTTTTCATAATATTTAATTTTAATGATCTTAGATGAAGCTTACGCCTCATCTAAGATTCCTGTTTAGAAACTTGCATAACCCGGATTCTGAACCAAGTTTGGATTGGTTTGCCATGCGTCTTGAGAAACAGGGAATATTTTTAAATAATCATCTGTTTTTCTTTCACAATTGGATTCAGTCCACATTCCTTTAGTAAAACAGCCAAAACGAATATCATCCTGACGAGAAAAACCTTCCCAAGCCAACTCTAAACGGCGCTCCAATTGGACCTCCTTCAACGTTATGGTTGAATAATTATGGGTGTTATTTCCATAAGCACGTTCACGAATAGCATTGACTAAATTTGTCGCTTCAGCAACACTACCTCCACTACGAAGCAAAGCTTCTGCTTTCATTAAATAAATATCCGCTAAACGAAATAGATGGAAATCGTTCTCCATTGCCGTAGATAAAGATTTCTCATACGTCCATTTTTGACAACGAGCTCCTTGGTCTTGATAAACAGCTCCCCACTTAGTTCCATCCAATTCAGAACCCGGAATAATACTAATATCTACAGTATAATCCAGCGGGCGATTCTCGTCTGTAATAATTTTTTCCCCGGTTGAGATATCATACTGTTGGCCGATTAAATAAGTACCTTCATAACGAGGATCATCCTCATTGAATAATTTAACATAGTCTGGCTGAGCACAAATGCCATTCCAAACACTAATACTAGCTCCTAGAGCCAAACCTTGCTTATAATGCAACGTACGTCTATAAAGAACATTTTGATCCTCTGTATCTGTACTTGAATAAGACGCCGCAAAGATAGCTTCTTTAGAAGTATTATTATTGGGATCAAAGTTTGTTTTCCAATTAGGCTCCAATATGTATGGCATTGCCATTACCTTATCGCAGTATTCTATAACTTTACTGTTAGCATTCTCGGAGATATTAACACCCCAAGCCTCCGCATTTTGGTACATCTTAGCTAAAATCGTATAAGCTGTCCCTTTAGTAAAAGTTCCATATTTTTTTGTATCGTAATCAGGAGCTTCTGTAGCTAAAGCATTCAACTCTGTTATCAGCCAATCAAATACCTCTTGACGAGATTTGCAAGTTGGTAATTCCTTATCATTATAATCAACAACCAATGGAATATTTCCAAAGAAATCCATCATTGAATAAATCCAGAAAGCCCGGACCCCACGAATTTCCGCAACTTTAGATGTTTTCTCCGCATCACTCAATAAAGTTGAATTTTTCAAAACCTCGATTGTCGCATTACACGTACCAATACATTCCGAACCTATACTCCAACAACTTTTTACACAACTAGTATTCGCAGTCCATGTATGCATATAAACTTCACGGTACTGTCCCCCATCATACCAGTCACCTCCATTACGAGTTACGTTCACTGTTGACGAACCAGAATTTTCTGCGAGGATCATATAGTCTCCGGAATATTTTTTTAACGTATTATAAACCGTACCAACCAAGGCGTTAATTTCAGTAGTTGTATTGCCAAAATTTTCAGCAGGTAGTTTATCGTATACTTCCTCGTCCAAATTCATACAGGACGGCATAGAACATAGTAAAGCCGCACCAGTAAGAAATGATAATATAGTTTTTCGTTTCATAATATATTTTCCTTATTTTTATTAGAATGTTAAGTTAACACCAAATGTAAATGAGCGAGATTTCGGCATGTAATCACGAGGTTCAATACCCGGAGACAAGCCTGCATCATCATCACTTGCCTGACCACGGAACAGTTCTACCTCAGGATCCAATCCTTTGTAACCTGTAATCACGAATAAATTCTGGGCGGCAACATAAATACGTGCTTTGTCTAACCAGTCAATCTTTTTAGTATTAAATGTGTATCCGATAGACATATTATCCAAACGAGCGAATGAGCCATTTTCTACATAATAAGAACATACACGAGAGTTCTCACGCAATTTATAAGTAAGTTCATCATTCATCGCATTTGCACCGCTCAAATAAGTATTATTCGCATAGGCTGCACGTGGATTATCCAAAACCTTATTACCGATTGTTCCACGTATAAAGAAACTAGCATCCCAATTTTTCCATGAGAACGAGTTATTCCATCCGAATGTCAAATCAGGTTGAGCGTCACCTACATATGTACGGTCATCATCCGTTATCTGTCCATCACCATTGATATCTTCGATGATATACTTACCATTCTCATCAATACCATCACATTTCAGCATAAAGAACTGACCTACCGGGCGACCTTCTTCAATTACATGCGAAGTCACACCCGAAGCACCTCTGATCCAAGGATCTCCTGTATAAATACGGCTTGTTGAATACAAGTCATTAGACAGCTTCGTGATCTTGTTCTTGTTATGAGATAGATTAATAGAAGTATTCCAATTGAAAGTCTTATTACGAATAACATCCAAATTCAACATAACTTCAATACCCTTATTGCTCATGTCACCCACATTCGCTTGAATTGTACTATATACGTACGTTGGAGTAGGTACTTTATAACGATACAACATATCAGAAGTTTTCTTGTCATAGTATTCTATCGTACCACCAAGACGTCCATTAAATAATTGAAAATCGATACCAACATTAAACATCGCAGTAGACTCCCATTTCAAGTCAGGATTAGCGTTCTGTGAAACCCTAAATGCGGTCAATTGAGAGCCATCACTATAGTATGTACCTTTTGCCTCGTAAAGCTCAATTGATTTATAAGGTTGTAAGCCATCTTGATTTCCTGTTATACCATAACCTGCACGTAATTTCAAATCCGTAAGCCAATTAACATCTTGCATAAAAGCTTCCTCTGAAATACCCCAAGCTGCGGAAACTGAAGGGAATGTACCCCATTTGTTATTAGCTCCAAACTTAGAGGAGCCATCTCGGCGAACTGTCGCTGTAATCATATAACGCTCTTTATAACTATAATGGGCACGAGCAAACATAGAGATCAATTTATAATCATTTTTATCAGACTTTACATTACCTACATCCAATTTATTGCCTGTTTGCAAATTATTAGCACCCATTGAACTAACAGCGAAGTCTAAGACCTTTGCCTCATGACTAGAGTACTGATTATCCTCCCATGAATAACCTATAATCGCATCAATTTTATGTTGTTCTTCCGAACCAAAAGCTTTATTATAATTCAAAGTCCACTCCATTAATTCGCGGTTCCATGCTCTTGAACGCCGAATAGCCAAACCATTACCAGCATCAACACCAATACGGTTAGCAGGATCCTGCCATTCACTATAATCATTAGAGAAACGACTTTTATATAAATTAGCCTTAACATTCAATCCATCAATAATATCAAACTGAAGATCTCCCTGACCATAAAAATACACATTACTATTCTTTTTATAGTTCTGATCCTGGTTCTGTACAGGGTTACCTTGATCATAACCATCATTACGAATAAAGTAAGAACCATCTTCATTAAACGGAGCCAAAACTGGAGACATATTATATGCGTAAATAAAGTTTGTTTGGAACGGCATTTGCATGTCTGTCAATGTTGCAGCACCGGTTAAACCAATACGCAAACGGTCATTAATAGCGCGTTGTTGGAACTGGAAACGGAAACTATGGCGTTTCATCCAGTTATCACGAACAATACCAGTACGATCCAAATAAGTATAAGACGCACGATAATTATTCTTTGAACCTCCACCGGACATTGAAATAGAATGATTTTGCGAAACTCCTGTACGAAGAACTTCATCAAACCAATCAGTGTCATTATTATAGCCATCGAATACACTTATATCCTTACCTAGCTCTTTATTTAGCGCTTTCCATTCAGAAGCATTTAACATATCAGGTTTGTTAGCTACCATATCCATGGTCACATAACCATCATAGTTGATCTGTGTTTTAGATCCGGAGCCTCTCTTAGTCGTAATCAAAATAACACCACCGGCCGCACGAGAACCGTAGATTGCCGCAGAAGAGGCATCCTTCAATACGGAGATAGACTCGATATCCGTAGGAGATACAGTGGACATATCACCACCCGGAACACCATCGATCACGATCATTGGGCCTTGGTCATTCTGCAAGGTTGATGTACCACGTAAACGGATTTGGGAGCTACGGGTCACGTCGCCCGAGCCAGATGTAATCGTCAAACCGGCTACCTTACCTTGCAACAAATCGGACGCATCACGAGTAATACCTTTATTAAAATTCTCCTCCGAAACATTTGCTACAGATCCTGTAATTTCCTTACGAGTCTGCGTACCGTAACCGATAGCGACAACCTCGCCTAAGTTTACCACAGAAGGAGCCAATTTAACTTCAACAGTCTTACGTCCTTTAACCCCTTCCTCTAAAGTGTTATAACCAATAAATGAAAATTGAAGAACGGCTTTTTTCAAGTCGTTAAGCGTAAGCGTGTAATTACCGTCAATATCGGTAATCGTACCATTGGTAGTACCCTTTTCCACGATGTTCGCACCGATGATGGGTTCACCAAGTTCATCTAGAACTTTTCCTTTAACAGCGCCAGATTGGGCAAAGGCCGCTGTCATGCAAAGAGACATCAACACTGAAAGTATCGCTACCTTACAGCGTCTGAAAGAATCAAAAGTTTTCTTTCGTTGCATAATTACTTAATTTTTAGGTTAACAATCATTGAATTCACAAACACAATTGAGAATTTTCGAGGCAAATATAACTTATTTTTTTTAAATAAGCCATGTTTATATAAAAAACATTACCGCAATTCTGCATGTTTCATTAAATCAATTGATTTGTTTAGGTGTTCAACATGTGATACTCAGATGCAACCAAGCATACTTCAATGATACCATATCCTTATTTTCTACAAGAACAATAGCGAACTTATCATGAATCAACAAAATAGGAAAAATGTCGTTCTAGGCAATAGTTCTAGATGGACTATCGTTAAACTGAAACAACACGTCAAACTATGTCTAAATTCCTAAAAAGAAAAGAGGTCTGATAAGCTCAGGCCTCTTTCATCTTATATTTAGCAAGAAAAATCGTAAGGAATCTATCTTTCCATCCTCTCCTTCTCCTTTATCAACCCATTCCGATACGCATAAAGCAGTTTCTCCAAGTCCTTGATCTGGCTTTGAAGATCCGCACCCTTATCCGTATCTTTCACCATCTGGCGATGGGAGCTTAATTCTACCACGATCGTAGTGGATTTGATATCCAAGCCTTCCTCGATCGCTTTCGCCCGGGATTCGAAGGGTTCGTGTTGCACAAGCTGGAAACCACGGGAGTGATATACTAATGTATAGCCCGCGATACCGGTTTCCAAATGATACGGACGGGAGAAACCGCCATCGATTACCAGCATCTTGCCATTCGCCTTGATAGGATTCTCACCTTGATTGGAACGGACAGGGACATGTCCGTTGATGATATGCCGATGCATACCGGTCACCCCAAACTCATCCAATATCTTATCACAAATTTCCTCTTGCTCTCGTAACGTATAATAAGCGCCTTTTTCCTCCTTATGAGTCTCGGCCTCTTCGATAAAGGCACGCTCGAAAGTAGCCATCTTGCTTTTATCGAATAACGGAGAGTCCTTGCCGCCCCAAAGATACCAGATATAATCATGCGCATATTCCACTTCTTCCTGCTCCCCGGTCTTGAAATAAGCCGTACGGATCAGTTGGTCTACACGGTCCAACAAAGCACGGCCCTTATAATCCTGCCCCAAGATACGTACTGACTTAAACGTCCCATCCGGATTCATCGGGATAGAGGCATGAAACAGTAAATTGGAATTACAAACCTGATACATTCCCCCATGCCGGAAGAAACAACGCATATGCTTTTTCATCTTCTCGCTGCTCTCAAAAGAATGCAAGATCTTTCGGATCAAATCCTCCTCCTCAATAGAAAGACGATACGGATCTTTCGGGTCTAAAGTAGGCCAGTTAGTATCTTTAAGCGTATAATCCTTTCCATCAATATGAACCACTCCCCGCTTCAGATCGATATGGTGCAACAACATCCGGTCATCCATCTCAAACTCCGGACGACGGCGGATGATCTCACCCTCCAGCTTGAACTGGATGATGGTGATCGCCTTGTGCATCTGGGCGATCAAACGGGTGGTCTTCTCATCCATTGCATTATCGGCGAACTTTGTTTTCGGCATGAATAACGCACAAGGATCATCCCCGTACGCCTCCATCGCGAAAGTGGCCAACGGCAAAAGATTGATGCCATATCCATCTTCTAAGGTAGCCATATTACCAAAGCGTAAACACATACGAATCACGTTGGCGATACTTACCAAATTACCGGAAGCGGCTCCCATCCATAAGATATCATGATTACCCCATTGAACATCGAAATTATGGTAATCGCAAAGGATATCCATGATCAGATGAGCACCCGGACCCCGATCGTAAATATCGCCGATGATATGTAACAGGTCGATTGTCAACCGTTGGATCAAGTTACACATAGCGATAATGAAATCGTCCGCACGTCCTGTGGAGATGATCGTACAAATAATCTGATCCACATAAGCGGATTTATTCGGCTCTACGGAAGACTCGTGCAATAACTCCTGAATAATATAGGAGAACTCCTTGGGTAAAGCCTTACGTACTTTCGAACGGGTGTATTTGGAGGACACGTTCCGGCAAACACGTACCAATTGATTCAAGGTCACTTGATACCAATCTTCCAGATCTTGCTCTTGGCTCTTGATCAGTTCCAGCTTATCCTCCGGATAATAAATCAAGGAACAAAGCTCCTTCTTCTCGGATTCCCGGAGCGTATTACTGAAAATCTCGTTCACCTTGCGCTTTACGGCACCGGAAGCGTTTCTCAGCACATGGCTAAAGGCTTGATCCTCGCCATGTAAATCACTCAAGAAGTGCTCCGTACCCTTCGGTAGGTTCAAGATCGCCTCCAGATTAATGATCTCCGTACTGGCATCCGCGATCGTCGGGAAACTCCGTGCCAACAATTGCAAATACCGTAAATCGTTTTGTACAGATTCGGCTATAATATCTTTTGTCATCTTATCTCTTATTTATACGCGAATATAAATAGATCCGGTCATTTAAACCGAACCTGCTCCGGTTTATTTTTCTCGGCTACTTGCTGGATCTCATAGGGGCTGACCTCTACGGCGCCTTTCGTCAATTCCGGAATATTGTAGGAATACAACTGATAGTCATACTTATCCGGATCTTCTTGAGGCAATAAGAACGGTTTCGAAGGCTTACCGTCTTTCCCTATATAACAAATATAAGGTAAAGTATATAAACCGTTATCCCGGCGGCTACTAAATACGACCCAATCACTATTACTACTCCAAGAATGATAGCTATCCGTATCCGGGCTATTCAACGCGGGCATATCCATCGCTGTCCGATTCTCCAAATCCATCATCCGGATCTCCGCATCCGGGTGCCAAATAGGGAACTGCCCATAAGCGGTTTCCGTGTACATCAGGAAACGCCCATCGGGAGAGATACGGGGAAATGTATAGCTCAAGCTATCCGCATGTACCAACGTATCGATCGGGAAGCTGATCTCGCCACGATCCGGATCGAACGCGACACGACAGAGATTATAACGTACCTTATCATAATTCTCCGGCATCTTCTGGGCCGGGGCCGTACAGAAATAAAGCCATTTACCATCCGGAGAGAACGCGGGGAAAGTCTCGAATGCATCTTTTGTGATCAATGAGGCTTTCGAAAGGATTTCTTTGTTTTTCACGTCATACACCACCACATCGGACTCCAAGTCGAACACTTCCATCTTTTTCTCTTTCACGGAATGGAAAAACTGTTTGATATCATTTACCGATGTGGTGATATAGCGCCCGGAAGGATGCCAGAAAGGATACGTCATATTACTGATCGTCCCATTCGTTTTCGTATTCAATTTACTGATTTTCTTGTCTTGGACAATATAAGTTCCCCCATTCGCCGCACGCATATGGAACATCATCTGCCCCGGGTCTCCCATACAAAAAGAATGGCAGTTCATACAATTATAGCCGGTCATATCGTTACGGATAATCGGCTGTTCGTCAAACGACTCCAAATTCCGCTGATAAATACCCACAATATGCCATTTCTCGTATCCCGGCTCTATCAAACGGTATACTAAATGAGAGTCGATCGCTTGATCACTGATATAGACAGAGAATGGTGCCCATTTAGTCCACTCATCACCTATCTTCGTGGCGATCGTAACAAAAAAGGCTTTTCCACGGTTCGCGCGTGTCAAGCGAATCCAATCCTTCATCTTAAAACGGATCGTATTTGTCCCATGATATTCAAATACTTCCGACTCACTACCTTCTATTTTCGCATAGCATTCATCCGCTGGTACATTGATCCGGAAATTCAACGGAGCTATATTATAAGGTATAGTCGTCCCTTTATAATCCGGAAAAATCGGAGGCGGGGACATACATTCGTTCGTGACGTTCGTAATGCCTTCCGGATGCAAGGACCAAAAGCCTAAATATACGACTATAGTGAGAACTTGTATTATTAGATATCCGATCACAAAATTTCGGACGATCTTTCTTTTCTTTGTATTATCCATGTATTATTGTCGTTTAGGAGTCGGGATAAATTGAGCGTAATAATAATAGGTATCACCAAACTGTTGCTTCAAGGCTGCCGGCGGCATAGAGCGTGCCACTTTCATGAATTGCAGGAAGCGATTCTGCACCTCCTGACTGATCGGGAAGCTCCGGAACGCCTCCGGATCTTTCTGTACGGCCGCAAAGAACAAGCAAATAGCTTCTTGATAAAGCACCGGGAATGCCTCACCCCGTTCTTTCATCAATTCCATATAATGCATAAAAGTCATCAAATCCTTATAAACCAAAAGATATCCCATCCCATATTCGAAAGCCGGACGGTTATCGGCATGATCATCGATCAGGAAAGCCAAAGCATTCGGAAAGATCAAGGTCAGGTCCAAAGGATTATCGGTAATCGGAAGCATCGCCCGTTTTGCCGCTATCCAATCTTCTGACGCACAAGCCACGGAGTCCAATAATGGACGTTGAGCGGTTGCCCAATCCCGGTAATGCGGGTTCGATTCCAGTATCTTGATATATTTCTCCGCCGCACGATATTCGCCGGTTACCAGATAAGTCTCCACCAAACGCTTCATCAAACGAGGTTGCACGCAACGTTGTGAACTTAATACCCCCACAAAGGCGAAACGTTGGGCGGCGTTCACTTGCCCGACTTGCCAAGCCACCTCACTCGCCTCGATCAATCCCATCCGGCTTTTCGGATCGTGCGGAATAAAACCACCCTCACCGATCTGGGGGAAACGCATCAAATCGGAAGTAAAACGTCCGGTTTTCGACAAAGCCAAATTCAGATAAATCAAGGCATCCATATCCCGCACAGAATGCGCACGAGCGTGCGAGACAATCTTCTGCCATTCTCCCAGCCGTGCATAGTAATCATACCGATAGGCCTGCTCCATCGGATCTTTCTTATAGAGAATCCCGGCGACCATCGCTATCAAAAGAAAAACGTAAGAAACGATTCGTTTCCAAGATTCCTTACGGATGAAAACCCGGCTCCTTACATAATAAAGAATGAAAGCGATCAAAGGATACGCAAGCATGATATATCCTAAAGAATTAGGTATCGGATATTCGGGATGGCATAGATGTTTGCTGAAAAAAGCTTCCCGCATCGGAAGAATATAAACCGTACGCATGGCGATCAACGGTAGCAAACCTCCCCAAGCGATAGCGATAATGGCTACTCCAAAACGAGCCTTATCCTCTTTAGCACAACACTCATAAACCGCAATCAATAAGGCCAACAATAAATTAGCGGGTGCCGCAAAAAAATAAGAGCCCCCCAAAAACAAGAAGCCAAAGAGATAACGAAGCCAATCAATCTTGATTGAAGTATACAAATACGCAAGAACCTGCACGAAAGCGAGCATCGTCAACAAGGCGATTGACTCCTGCGGATAGATCCAAATTAAAAAAGAGGGAAGAATAGCCGCCAACATAGAGGCACGCACCCCACAAGCTTTTAAGTAAAGGAAAAAACAGCCGGAGATCAGTCCTAATAATAAAGCGATCACTACCGAAGCTCCATAAGGATGGATAAACGCAAGCGATAAGAACTCAGTCACATATTCATTCAATCCACCCGGTTCGGCCAATCGGTCTTGGAAATAACTACCGGTAGTCTGAAACATCATATACTGCTCCAGAAAACGATACCAATACCGAAAATTCAACTCTATGAATAGGAAACTTCCTATAATAAAAAGGAATAGTATAATGGTATTATTGTTAACAAATAGTCTATTCTTCATTCTCCAACTGTTTTTCGGATCGTAAAGATAGAAAGTATATAGAAGACGGCAAAAGAAAAGGTTTAATTATTATATTGAACACGGAATACACGAAACACACGGACTGATACTATATACCTCAGTGTATCGCTGTGTGTTCCGTGTTCAATCCTGTACTTACATCTGCTGCTCGCCGCCGCCAGAGCCGCCGCTCTTCACATCATCGTTATTGATACCGCGTTTTACTTTCTTGATAGCATCTTTCAAGGTACCGAAACGATAGGATACGCTAACTTGTAACATGCGCATCGTTCGGTAATTGGTCTCACGGCGGAAGAACGTATCGTCTGAAGAAGTGTTTTCCATCTTCATTCGTTTCCAGAACGGGTTCTGGAAAGACAACTGAACCGAGAGCTTTTTCTTCAAGAAATCCTTATTTACGGAGATTCCCGTAAAATAGAATGGAGAACGTTTACCCTGCAACTGAATCCAAGGAGAGAAATATCCTCCATGCAAGTTCAAGCGAAAATCCATCGGGAAATTAAACTGCGTACCGGCGAATATACGTCCGCTGAAACCACTGTTCGCCATATCATTCATATCGCTCTTCAAATCCGTATAATCCACACCTCCATTCATATAAATACGGAACAAAGGAACCGGGTTCCAATTTGCGTATACGAACAAGCCCGTAGATTGTTTCTTTCCTATATTACCATAAGTAGTCTGGAAAATACCCGGGTTCTTCGGATCGATAAAGGTATATTGCTCGATCGAATTATTCACGAACGTATAAGTAGCGCTCGCGTTAATGCTGAATTTCTGGGCGAACATACTATAGTTCAAGTTAATATTATTACTTTTCTCAGAGTCCAGATTTGGGTTACCGAAGGATATATTCTGCGGATCCGCATTGTTTACATAAGGATTCAAATACCAGATACCCGGACGCTGGATACGCATATTATATCCCAAGCGAAGCTGTTGCGCCATGCTCAGTTGATAAGAGATCGTAGCGTTTGGCACCACGTCGAAATAATGGGTGTCAAAATTCATATCGGGAGCCATCTCGTATTTCACATCCAAAGAAGTTCCTTCCGCACGGACACCCGCTTTCACGCCAAACTTATCAAACTTCATCGAATAGCCCAGATAAGCGGAATAGATATGTTGGGTATGACGGAAATGGCTATCCTTGGAAGTAACATCTTCCCATATATTCAGCGAATCGTTGAAAGCGGTACGATCTGTATTACTCCGGCTCTGGCGAAATATGTATTTCGCGCCAACCTCCAAGGTCTGGTCCTTCCATGTAGGAGTCGTATAATCCACCTGTCCGGTGTGCTCATTCGTAGAAGCCTTATTGATATTATTTTGCGGATAGCCGAGCCAAGGATTGTAATTCACGACATTCTCTAATTCCGTATAATCCTTACTATCATTCGGAGAATGGCTGAAACGGTAAGAGACCGTCAGCAACTCATCTTTCTTATGGGTAGAGTGCTGGTAATCCACGTTCACGTCCGTAGAACCAAATGTCTCTGTCGTTTCCGAGTTACGGTTATAACTGTAGACCGGATTATGATTGATATCCTGCATATTCACGTTATACTCCGAGAAACTTTTCATCTCGCCACGGAATAAGTTCGCGCCAACGGTCAATAGATTCAAAGAGTCGATCTCATAACTTCCCTCCAAATAACCGAATTGGAACGGTCCACGGCTCTTTTTACGTCCATTTTGTGTCAAGAAGTGTTCCCCGTCATTTTGCAAATCTTCCCGTACGGAGTTAGCGTCATTCCATGGGTCCCGCTCCCGATTATAGTTATAGTTGGCGGTAAGTCCTAATTTTCCGGCTTTTAGAGATACATAACCACCACCGCCTACACGCCCCAACGAACTACCGTTCACACGAACCGTACCAGTATATCCTTGTAGAGCATTTTTCGTTGTAATGATATTAATAATACCACCGATACCCTCGGCGTCATATTTAGCGCCCGGGTCTGTGATCACCTCTATGTTTTTCACGGAATTGGCCGGCATACTCTTTAATACCTCAGCAGGATTATTACTCAACAGGTTAGAAGGTTTACCATTCATGTAGATCTTGAAGTTCGTGGAACCTTTCAATTGGATTTGGTCATCTCCATCCACGGTTACCATCGGCACTTTGCGCAACATATCCAACGTATTGTTGGTCTGTGCCTCGGGGTCATCTTCCAAGCTATAGGTAAGTTTATCGATCTCAGCCTTCACCAAAGGTTTCTGCGCCGTAACCGTCACTTCCCCCAGCCGCTGGTTATCCTCCTGCATATATAACTTACCCAAATCCAAGTTCCTCTGTTTATCCGAGATCGTAAATGTTTTCTCGGCAGGAGCTTTTCCTATCGATTGCATAGAGATGATATATTTGCCGGCGCTACTCAATGGTGCCTGAAACTTACCATCCACATCACACGCTAAAAGCTTGACCGGTTTCTCGGGGGTCTTCGCAAAAGCAATTCTCAACGTCGCATAGGGTACGGACTCGTTACTCAGCGAATCTAACACCTGTCCCTTAATTGAATAGGAACCGGTTTTATCAGCCTGCGCATACAGAGGAAGCGCAAGGAACAGTACCCAAAATAAGGTAAATAATTTCTCTTTCATACGTTCATCTATCACTATAAAAATAATACATTTTACTGCAAATTACACTATTTACGATTTCATCGTACAAATAAAGTCATTAATAATGTTCATATTTCCTTTTTCTTCTAAAGAAGTCTGAAAAAAGAGTATTTTTTCATATATAGACGGACATCAAGTAAAACAGGTTGCACAATAATCCTAGGAATCTTTGAGAAAACGAATATATTGTTATTTTTGCATTCGTAATTCTTTAAAATACAATGTCATGAGAACTATCTTTTGTGTATTAGCCACTTTGATGTTGGGTTTGACGAGTCTGCAAGCCCAAAGTTTAAAAGCCATTAAGTTGAACGCTCCCGACAAGACCCGAGGCGCTTCGGTGATGGAAGCCCTGGCAGATCGTCACTCCGAGCGTGAGTTCGCCAACAAGAAACTCAGCCAACAAGATCTTTCCGATTTGATGTGGGCCGCCATTGGGATCAATCGCAAGGACGGGAAACGTACCGCCGCCTCTGCCTTGAACAAACAAGACGTGGATGTTTACGTATTGATGGAAGAGGGTGCTTATCTGTATGATCCGAAAGCCCATCAACTGAATCCTGTAGCGGAAGGTGACCACCGTCCACTGATCGGAGGAAAGCAAACCTCCGTGAACTCAGCTCCCGCTTGTCTATTGATGGTTTCTGATGTTTCCAAATTCGGCAATGTAGGTACACCGCAATTACGAGAGCGTTTTGGAGCGTTAGATGCCGGGCTGGTCTCTCAGAATATCGCCTTGTTCTGTTCCGGATGCGGCTTGGTAACAGTTCCCCGAGGTAGCATGGAGGCAGATGCTTTGAAAAAAGTGTTGAAGCTATCCGACTCCCAAATCCCAATGATTAATCATCCCGTGGGTTACGCTAAATAACAGGGGTACCCCCATCGCCTTACGGCAGTAGTCCCATAAGCCAACACCACTACTGCCGTAGGCTTACGCCACTACTCCTTATGGGGCATGCCAGTAGTCACATTAAAAACACACGCTCCAAGCGAAGATCAAAGCCAGCAACGCAAAGATCACCACCAAAATCGTATTCCCCCAGCGAATCAGGAAAGAGGGTAAACGCTCGATAAATCCCTCTATATTAGCGATACGGGCTGCCAATAACAAGCGAGATTTATCAATCTCACCGTCATCCACGGCGATATTGCGTGCGATCGACTCTGAGAACAGATAACCGTCTTGCATCACTGCGCCACATTGGTCACGCCACCATAAAAGGCTGAAAGATCACAAATCATCTCCACCCACCCGGATATCGCCTTCTACCGGATTATAGTAACCCAATAATAACTTGATCAAGGTTGTTTTCACCGTAAAAAAAGTCTTGTTATAAATAGACTCTTCGATTTGAGACAGCAGAAATATCCAAAAAACATTTTTAGCGGTAGAGCCTATAAATGAGTTTCCCAGCAAAGGATACAAGGTTTGTTACGCCAACACGTTAAGCGGTATTCAAGACATATATCATATCTATTGGAGATTATCAGCTGGAACTTTCCACACATCAATTATTCTATAAACAAGAGCTGTTAAAGGTATTAAGCCCCAAAGATTTCAAGTTACTCTATCAGTTATCCAAACCATTGAATCAACCGGTAAGCAGAGAAAAGCTTTTCCAAGAAATTTGGGAAGGTCAAGAAGCTCATGATAGCTTGAATAATAGTATCTCACGTTTACGTAAGTTATTGGAAAGGGATACCACGCTTTCAATAGATGCCGTAAAAGGAATTGGCTATATATTACAAAAAAAGACCTATTCCCCTCATCGCAATTAAGGGAGGCTTATTGTAGATTTCTTTATACGCTCTTGTTCCCTAGCGCATGATTCGGGAAAAACACGTACGACTTTTTTGAAAAACACGTACGACTTTTCCCGGAAACACATACGTGTTTTGAAAGAAAGATAGCCATGTTTTAAACACACTAATTCTCAATACATTACGCACCTATGTCATTCGCTTGCTTATTGTCTGGAATTTGTCTTGGAATACAACGCATCCTTACTTGCCCTGTATTTACATCCACGTAGAGACGCAGCACGCTATGTCACTACAATTAGAGGACATAATGCGGTGAAAATCGAGCAGAAAAAGTCTTTCGCAAATCATACCATTTGCCGCATAAAGAGTTTTCATTATCTTCGCGGAAAATTAATAGAAATGTTATCGTTCTTTATCATACTTCCAATCCTGTATCTTGCAGGGAATATTTATATTTATCTAAAGGGAAAACAGGCTTTGAAAAGCCAGTCTACCGGAGTTAAAGTATTGTTATCCATTGTTTTTTGGGGAGGAGCTTTATCATTCTTCAGTAGTTTTCTATTCAGGAACCTAGATATGCCGGCTTCTTTCGCTCAAACAGTTTCTCAAGTAGGAACAGGATGGCTCGTGTTCACTTTATACATGGTATTGGCCCTGTTGGTATTTGATATCTTACGACTTTTCCACCTACGTTTCAAATACTCATTCTATTTATCATTATTCTTAACACTCAGCTTATTAGGATATGGAAACTATAATTACCAACATCCTGATACACGAGTTATCAACATGGTTATCAACAAACCGGCCAATACCGATGGACAGCCGCTGAAGGTCGTAGCCATTAGCGACATACACTTAGGATACGCTACCAACAAGACGATGCTTGCCGGATATGTGGATATGATAAACGCCCAACGCCCGGACATCGTTCTTATCGGTGGAGACATGATAGACAACAGTGTCGCACCTCTGCGATACGAGCATATGGAAGAGGAACTGTCCAAGATATACGCTCCATTAGGCGTTTATATGGTACCGGGTAACCATGAGTATATCAGTGGTATAGAGGAGAGCGAGAAATTTATAGCGCAGACGCCCATCGTACTTTTAAGGGATTCCGTGGCTATCTTGACCAATCAGATCCAACTCGTAGGACGGGACGACCGGCATAACAAAGGACGGAAAACTTTAGGTCAGCTTACCGCGAACCTTGATAAAAGCAAACCTGTTATCTTACTAGACCATCAACCCTACGATTTAGAGAAAACGGAAGAGGCTGGCGTAGACTTACAGTTTAGCGGACATACACATCGAGGACAAGTATGGCCGATGAACTGGATCGTGGATCATCTGTTCGAATTAAGTTACGGGATTAAAAAAATCGGAAATAGTACGATTTATGTCTCATCCGGCTTATCTTTGTGGGGACCGCCTTTCCGTATCGGGACGGACAGCGAGATGGTGGTGTTCAATATTACATTCAAAGAGTAAAGATGAAAGTATTTATTCAATCGATCGTAGCGCAGCTATTACTAAATCCGTATATTTTCTGGAGAGGATATCAAGCGCTTCCTCCTAAGAAAAGTTGCCGGATTCCTTTTATCTTGTTTTTCGTACTCGAACTATCGCTTTATTTTTTCGGATTTATTTTTAGGAATGAACTACCTGATAACGTGATAATCACGATCCAATACATCTGTAACACTTGGTATATAGCGTCCATTTATATCACTTTATCTCTCTTGGTACTTGAGTTGATCAGGCTCTCCCAACGTATCAAGCCATGGTTCCCCAAATGGATGAAAGGGCATTGGCAACAAACCAAGCTAACCCTGTTTTTTCTTATCGTATTCGGTGTTACCGGTTTAATGATTCACGCATACCATACGGTAATGAATCCGATTGTTAAGAACGTATATATCACGTTGCCCAAAGCCGCGGGGGATCGGGATAGCCTGACTATTGTCATGATGAGCGACTTACATATCGGAGAGGTTATCGGGAAGGATTTGGTACAAAAATATGTGGCGCTCAGCAACGCACAGCATCCGGATATGGTGGTATTAGCGGGGGATATCATGGATTATGAATCCCGGTTCGCGGAAAACGCCCACATCGAGGATGATTTAAAACAATTAAAAGCTCCGTTGGGCGTATATATCATTTACGGGAATCATGAATACCGGGCAAACCGGAACGCGAAATATCGTTGGCTGCAAAAGACCGGAGGTACGCTACTAATAGACTCGGTGGTCCAACCGGACTCAACTTTTTATTTGATAGGGAGGGATGATTTCATCCATAAGAAACGAAAATCGCTTCATTCGTTAATGGAAGGGGTGGATACCGGCAAACCGATTATCGTTTTGGATCATCAACCTTGGTCGTTCGCCGAGATGAATATGAATGGGGTGGATTTGGGACTGCACGGACATACGCATAACGGACAGTTATGGCCTTATCCCCTGCTGATGAAACTTGTGTATGAATGCCCGTACGGATATTATAAGAAAGGACCTACGCAATTCTATGTATCTTCCGGCATTGGTATAGCAGGACCTCCTTATCGGGTGGGAACCGTCTCGGAATTGGTCGTATTGCATATCCGCTTCAAAGCCCCCAAACAGACTGGCGAAAGAGGGAAAAGCACGATGCCCATTCAAGGGAGCTGACAATGGGCATCGTAAGCTCCCTTGAATGGGCATCGTAAGGCCCTTTGAATGGGCATCGGCAGAAACCCGCCTATTCGGTACCCTTGGTGGCCGCCTCCAACTCAACCGGCACGCTCAATGTACGCCTGTATAAATCCGGATCGCCCAATACCTCCAACGCTTTCTCCAATACAAGATCATCTTTCAAGCTTTCTTGCAACTCTCCTCGTTGGTAATAATAACGTTTTACGATCTCGGCGGCCATTACTCGTTTCACCTCATCCTTGAAACGATCGAAATCTCTTTCCAGATTCGGAGTCAGCTTAGCCTCTAATTCCTTGAACGCAGTAGAATCCTCCTCCAGATACCCCTCAAACTCAGCCACTTCTTTCAAGTTCTTCAATACTTTCTCGCTTTGGCGGTCATAGGTGAAATTCTTGGACTTGGCGTATTGCTTCAAAGCTTCGAAATCCTCATCGGAAACCGTAAATTCCTCGATGGGAGCGATCGTCTTATGCTTTTGTGCCCAATCCGTAACGAAGTCGAACAAGACCGTATCCGCCGCCAAATAATACATCATGGTAGGCACTTTCGGCTCCTTCACCTCAAACTCCGGACGCACGCCACCCCCATCACGAACCGGACGCTTCTTGGACGTATAGAATACGGAAGTCAAGCTATCCGGAATAGCCGCCACGCTACCATCCTCTTTCCGGTGCGAATAATCGATTTGCTGGATGCAACGACCACTCGGGATATAGTATTTACTCATCGTGATTTTCACTTTCCCATTATAAGGCAGGTCACGAGGAGCTTGCACCAACCCCTTACCAAACGAACGTTGTCCCACCAACACGGCACGATCCATATCCTGCAAAGATCCCGATACGATCTCAGCGGCGGAAGCCGTACCTCCATTGATCAATATAGCCAACGGCATTACCGTATCCAAAGGCTCCGTAGAGGTTCGGTACGTACGATCCCATTGCTTGATCTTTCCTTTCGTTGAAAGCACCTCGCTGCCTTTCGGTACGAACATACCTACGATTTGTACAGCACCTTCCAGCACGCCGCCGCCGTTACCGCGCAAATCCAGTACCAAAGACTTAATATTATGATTTTTCTTTAAATCCAAGAATGCCTCTTTCACCTCTTGAGCACTCTTGATAGTAAATGCCTTTAGATAAATATAACCGATACTGTCATTCTTAACCCCGTAGTAAGTAACTTGAGGTGTCGTGATCTGCTTACGGGTAATCTCGAACTTCCGGGGTTTCTTCTCGCCCGGACGTTGGATCGTCAAAACCATCTTCGTATTCGGAACACCTTTCAACAACTCGCTGACCCGGGAGTTTGTCGCCTTGGAAACATCGATCGTATCGATTGCCAAGATCAGATCGCCCGGCTTCAGACCCGCTAAATCGGCCGGCATTCCCTCGGTAGGCTCGGCAATCATCACGCCTCCCTCGTTGTTACGCTGACGGATCAAGGAACCGATACCTCCGTATTCGCCGGTCGTCATCAGACTCAATTCCTCCGTTTTTTGCTCAGGATAGTATTCCGTATAAGGATCTAAACCAGCCAACATTGCCTCGATTCCCCGCTGAACGGTTTTATCCACATCCACTGAATCCACGTAGAACATCTCTACTTCTTTCAATAAAGAATTGAAAATGTCTAGGTTCTTACTCACCTCAAAGCGGTTATCTTTTTGCGCCCATCCCGGCACTACGCTACTTGCGACGAACAGCAAGCAAAATAAACCTATAATTCCTCTTCGTTGAACCAATCTGCACATACAATATTTAGTTAATTAACGGCATAAATGTAAGGAATAATACGCCGCCTAAGCCAATATCCCTTTTACTTTTAACTTTATTTGTTCCCATTTATCATACGGAATCTCCGGGCCAACCACGTCGATCACATAGCCCGCCAACATCGATCCGATGCGTGCGGATTGTACCAAAGACGCTCCTATAGATTGACCGTACAAGAATCCGGCGGCGAAGTTATCACCGGCGCCAGTCGTATCAACAGGCTTGCCCCCCTCAGCCGGGACAGAATAAAATTGACCATGACTACCGATCAAGGCACCTTCCTTTCCCAAAGTGACCAATGAGACCTCTACCAACTCAGACAAGGTATGTACGGCCTCAGCAGCCTTCTGCCCGGTAAAAGCCTCAGCCTCACTCTCATTAGAGAACAAAATATCCACATATTTAGGAATGATATCCTCCAGCATTCCTTTAAAAGCATTCACGATATTGAAGTTCGACAAATCCAGCGCTACTTTCAAGCCCAACTTTTTAGCCTTCTCCATCGTAGAACGAACCAACGGTTCGTTTACGAGCAAGTAACCTTCTATATAAATACATTGATATTTACTTAGCATCTCCTCGGTGATCTCATCCGGGGTTATTGTCGGGGCCGGGCCAAGGAAAGTCCCCATCGTACGTTCCCCATCCGGAGAAATCATCACCGTACAGCTACCTGTAAGTCCATCCGTCTTGATAAAATAGGAAGTGACACCCGCTTTTTCCAACGCATCCTCATAAAATCCGCCGATCGAATCATCCCCGATCTTACCGATAAAACCGGAATTCGCCCCTAAAGAAGACATCGAACGCATCGTGTTGCAGACAGATCCTCCCGGGGTTTGCGTACGTGGCAAGCCGGCTAAAGTTGTACGGATAGCGATCATTTGTTCCCTGTTAATCATATCCATAGCTCCTTTCTGTATCCCGATTTCCGATAGGACATCATCATTTTCAAGCCTCAATAAAACGTCAACCAAAGCGTTTCCTAAACCTATTGTATTCATTTTTTCGTAATTTTTTTCGCAAAGATATTGCATATTTCGAAAATACCCCGTACTTTTGCAGTGCAATTTCAGAAAGGGGTTACGGAATAACCTTTGAAAGAGCGAAAAATTCTTCCTTAGCTCAGTTGGTTAGAGCATCTGACTGTTAATCAGAGGGTCCTTGGTTCAAGTCCAAGAGGAAGAGCGAAAAGACATCGGGAAAGACTGAAAAACATTCTTCTTTAGCTCAGTTGGTTAGAGCATCTGACTGTTAATCAGAGGGTCCTTGGTTCAAGTCCAAGAAGAAGAGCGAAAAGAGTTTTCATATAGAGATTAAAAAGTTAAAAACTGATTCTTCCTTAGCTCAGTTGGTTAGAGCATCTGACTGTTAATCAGAGGGTCCTTGGTTCAAGTCCAAGAGGAAGAGCAAAAAGAGAGAGATACCTATTAATAGGTATCTCTTTTTTCTTTTGTTCTTTTTCCGTTATTCACAGGGTTTTCAACAGGGTTATTAACAACCCTGTAATCCTCCTACCCTCTCCAAGCGATTAAAAATAAGTTCTTTAATTCTTCCGCAAGGACTCCACGACGCATATTGGGAAGATGAACGTTATCCCGCAAATCAGCGGGCATGTCTTTAATAAGTACATCCGACTCCTGCGAAGCCTTATAAATAAACTCCGTATCAAATAAAAAGCGATTCACCTGAGTTGAGGCCAAAAACGATTTTCCCCGCTGGTTAAAACCTTTCAAACCTCCTTGAGCATCCGTATGCGTTAATCCTAGAAGCGTAAAATTCAATATACGGGAAGCATAACTCATAATCTTTCTTCGAGTACTTAAATGGGTATAATAAGTATGATTCCGCACGGCGATAACGACATCATATCCCGATTCCAACCATTCTACCATCCGGCAGATAGAATCCGCCTCATACGGAAAATCATAATCCGTATATAAAGTAATGGATGAGGTGGAATGAGACAAGCCAGCCCTAACAGCGGCTCCTTTTCCCTTATTCGTATCATAACTTACGATCATCGTATCAGGGAGAGCCTCCAGAAGACGTCCCACCGCATCCTTCGTAAATCCTCTCTTCGAAGCGTCATTCACGACGATAAAACGAAGTGAGCGACCTTTAAGCATCTTTACCAATTCCGCATGTTTCTCGATCATCAAACGTTCCCAGCCTTCTTGTGGGTTATAACAAGGCAAGATAAGGTCGATCGCCTCCTCTTTACCCGGGAGAGTCTTCGGCCGATGAAGCGGCTCTGAAAAATCCAATGTCAATTGCTCCCATACGATCTTAAACCAGATCAACACACAAGGTAGTGCTTTCAACGCATAAGGAATAACATACGTTTTCCGGATATAACAGGGAAATATATCTGTAGGGGAAAGGGATGTCAGAATAAAACAGAAAACGAATAGTACCGTATTCAAGACAGGAGTCGTCTTACGGGTAGGCGTACCTATATACCAAAGGCAGACGGCTATCATGGCTCCCAAATATCCGCTATTCTCTGTTCCGGAGCTAAAAAGAACCATGAACAAAAGAGTAGAGCAAAGAAAATGCATGCGGAACCGCCGGTTATCATATTGATTTATCCTAAAATAAGGAGCAATAAATAAAAGTAGCCCGGGGATAACCAACCAGAGATCACTATACGTATTGACTCCCGAAATCTTACGAACCATCCCCAACAAAGAGATATTTGTATAAGGAGTAAATAAATTCTCTACATTCTTATCGAGAAGTACCTCATACCATTTCACGTATTGACTTGCCACATATTGAGGAGACGTATATAACATCGGAAGAACATACAAGACTATGCCCCAGAAAATAAGTCCTTTCAAAAAGGCGATCCGGCGTTTTGAGAATAGCAGGAAAGCAAGACCGACAATGCCATAAATCTTAGTCATCGTACCCAAGACAATCATTAGCGCCGCCCAAAACTCCTGTTTCCGCTCAATAAAAATAAACGAGAATAAAATCATGCCGGCTATGGCTATGTTAAATTGCTGCATAAGAACACACGTAAATAACTCATTCAAGCATACCCAAATGACAAACGCCTGTTTCCAATCCGCCAATCCGAGTTTACGGATAGCCATATAAAGCAGCAAGCTATTCGCGAGACACCATAGCAACATCCCGATATAAGGAGAGAAGAGGGAGAAAGGCGCTATTATAGCCGTAAAAGGAATCCCGTATAAAAACCGGTCGTGGTATTCATTCGGATAATATATATAAAGGTCTTTCAACTCTAACGCATGGAAAAAGGAAGCCCTATAAATCATAAAGTTATTATAAGTCCTTCCCACAGGTAATTTCAATAAGCAAGCGACAAGGGCCGTCGCAAACCAAACAAATCCGACAAACCTCGGATTCTTAAATATCGGGCGTCTAAAAAATACTCTCAACATATCCTTTTTTATTCGTTACAACTCCACTTTCAAATAAAACTTCTGACAGCCTATATGTTCAAAAGACTCGCCAACGCATAAAAACCCCTATCTAAAACAGTAGAAAAAACGTAAAAAGCATTTTTTTAAGTATTATCTTCGCGACATGGGAAAGAATAAATTAGCTAAGTTTGACGATATGGCGGGCTATCCGCACGTATTCCAATACCCTTTCGCCGCCCTACAAGAAAAAGGGTTTGATATGAAAGGACAGTGGCATGAACGTTTTTTCAAGAACGACCATCCTATTGTTTTGGAATTGGGATGTGGAAAAGGGGAATATACCGTAGGTTTGGGAAAGCTTTTCCCAAATAAGAATTTTATTGGTGTCGATATCAAGGGAGCACGTATGTGGACCGGAGCGAAAGAATCGCTGGAAGCCGGGATGAATAACGTGGCTTTCCTACGTACCAGTATCGAATTGATTTCCTATTTCTTCGCTCCGGGCGAAGTAGCCGAGATCTGGATCACATTTCCGGACCCTCAAATGAAAAAGGTCAATAAGCGTCTGACCGGAACCCGTTTCATGAAAATGTATCGGGAAATCCTTTCCGGAGATGGTATTATCCATTTAAAAACGGATAGTAACTTTATGTATACCTATACGTGCGAGATGGTAAAAGCGAACCATTATCCCGTATTGTTCAGTACAGACGACCTATATCATTCCAATCTGGCGGATGAGATCTTATCCATCAAAACCTATTACGAGCAACAATGGCTGGATCGTGGATTAAACATCAAATACATCAAGTTTGTTTGTGAGGAAAGGGAACGATTGGTGGAACCTGACGTAGAAATAGAGTTAGATCCTTATCGTAGCTTTAATCGCAGTAAACGAAGCGCTTTGGCTTCTGGTAAATAAAAGAATGACTTAAAAAAATCAACAGATATGACAATCTATCCGAATCTGATTATTGAGGCGTTGAAGAACGTTCGTTACCCGGGTACCGGAAAGGACATCGTTTCCATGGGCCTCGTAGAAGACAACATTCGTATCGATGGTATGAATGTCACCTTCTCGTTATTATTCGAGAAGCCGAATGATCCGTTTATCCGCTCCGTAGTAAAAGCCGCGGAGACAGCTATTTTAACCTATGTAAGCCCGGAGGTGAATATCAAGGGAAACATCACGGTAAAAGCCCGTCAGTTAGCTCGCCCGGAACCGGATAAATTATTACCGCAAGTAAAAAATATTATCGCCGTATCTTCCGGTAAAGGAGGAGTTGGTAAAAGTACCGTTGCCGCTAATCTAGCTGTCGCATTGGCTTTACAAGGATATAAGGTAGGATTGCTGGATGCCGATATATTCGGGCCGTCCCAACCCAAGATGTTCAACCTAGAAGAGGCTCGCCCTTATATGGAAGAGGTAGAGGGCAGGGAACTGATCAAGCCGGCCGAAAATTATGGTGTCAAGATGTTATCCATCGGCTTCTTCGTAAATAAAAACGACGCAGTCCTATGGCGTGGAGCAATGGCTAGCAACGCATTGAAGCAATTGATCGGCGACGCCAACTGGGGTGAGCTTGATTATTTCTTAATCGATTTACCTCCCGGAACGAGTGATATCCATTTGACAATGGTACAAACACTAGCGATAACCGGAGCCGTGGTGGTAAGTACGCCGCAAGAGGTTGCTTTAGCGGACGCTCGTAAGGGTATCAGCATGTTCACTGGAGATAAGGTTAATGTCCCTGTTTTAGGATTGATCGAGAATATGGCTTGGTTTACCCCTGCGGAATTACCGGAAAACAAATATTATATATTCGGAAAGGAAGGTTGTAAACGCCTAGCTGAGGAACTGAACGTGCCGTTACTGGGACAGATTCCTATCGTACAAAGTATCTGCGAAGGAGGAGATCAAGGTAAGCCGGTAGCGTTGAACCCGGACTCGATCACAGGAAAGGCATTCCAAGAATTGGCCGAGAATGTAGTCAAGCAAATAGACTATCGCAACGAGCATCTGGCTCCGACAGAGCGAGTGATTGTAACCAAGAAATAAAGATGATTTATACGTATATACGTGTGGTCTCGCACGTATATACGTATCGTCCTACACGTACGCTCGCATGGGCCTACGCCTATATACGTATCAGCCTATGCGAACGTACGTATAAATTCAGCCCACAATATACTTGGCTTTCTTACCGCAAATCTTTCTGATACCCAACACAATCAGCCAAGATACAGCGAATGCTACCACAGAAGCGGCAGGAATCTGTAAACCCAATGGGATATTCAAGGCTCTCGCCAGCAGCACGCTGGGTCCCGTAAAGAAATAATGTACCATATAGATACCGAAACCGCATATGGTTAAGTTCGCCAACATTCGCTTAATCGTATCCGACTTAACATTTACCTTCTTCGCCAGCAAGAAGATAGGAATCGTCATCATCACCACATTGGGAGAACAATAATAGAAGAATAACTCCAACTGTTCCTCCGTGTAAGCAGGCAAAGCTGTCGTATAGCGGAAACCGAAGAAAGTAATGGCATAGCCCACAACAAACATAGGAATGCCTATCCCAACGATCTTTCCTGACGACCAATCATGATTCCGCAGATAATGCCCCAATAGCAAGTAACCGTTAAACCCGGCGAAATAATAAAGCATACTGAATTCATTCCATGAGCATCCACCCCAAATGTAAGGAGATACGAATTCCCGATAATAAGGAATAAACAAAGTCACTCCCCAACCTGCCAGAAACCATAATTTCGCCTTATCCGAAACTTTCTCGACCCAAGCGGAGAAGATCGGCAAATAAAGATATAAACCTATCAGTAAATAGATATACCACATATGTACATCCAACAATGAGAAATTGAACGGTATCTGGGCGATATAGCCTAAAGACACACTCAACGATTGACGAGTCACCTCTTCTCCCGAATAAGGGAAGAAATCAAGAATAAGTTCCGGCCTCAAACCAAGCAGTCCCGTAAACCAAGGGAATAAATTATAGATAACAGACCAAATCAAGAAAGGCCAGAACACCCGCAAGATCCTTTTCTTATAGAAGATAGAAGTCTCTTCCCGGACCGGTAGCAACAAGGCTCCCGTAATCATAACAAACAGAGGTACACAAGGACGAAGAAAAGCCCCATAGGCAGCTCCCCAAAACTTAATATCCCCAATAATCGGAGAATCTCCGGGATAGAAATTAAACGGGTCTGTACAATGACAGCAAACAACGGTAAACATCGCGATCAGGCGAACAACGTCCAACCATACGACATGAGTTTTCACGGTAGAGATTTGCTTTTGTTCCATATAAATAACTGTTTCATTCGTAATAGTTGGCGAATATACAAAAAAAGGAATAGTCATACATCGTATCCACGGCTATATAGCTCCGGCTCTCGCTCTTCACCCGACAGAACGGGTGATCGCAACCAAGAATCAAGAAAAGATAACATAAATTGCACCGCAAGTAGTGCAATTCTTTACGAAAAATGCACTATTCACAGTGCAAATTAGTATATTTGCGAAAACATTATAATATATGGATAAGTTACAAACAAGTTTCGATGCGATGTTACGTACTACACCTACCTCATTCCATCGATATATGTTCGACCGCATTAATTGGAACAACCGGCTATTGGGCTTAGTAGGTCCGCGTGGCGTTGGGAAAACTACTTTGATGTTGCAATATGCCAAAGAAAAACTGAACAGAAATACGACCTTGTTCGTCAACGCTGATGATTTGTACTTTTCCAGCCACCACTTAGTGGATTTAGCTGATGACTTCGTCAAGCGAGGAGGGACCCATCTTCTTATAGACGAAATCCATAAATACAAGGACTGGGCCCGCGAGCTAAAACTGATGTATGACTATCACGCAGATCTAAAGATATTCTTCACAGGTTCCTCCATCCTTGATATCAACAAGGGATCGGCAGACCTGAGCCGACGGGCTATCGTCTATTCTATGCAAGGGCTTTCATTTCGCGAATATCTTAATATGTTTCACAACATAGAGATCCAGACCCATACACTAGCCGATATCGTAGAACACCGCATAGAACTCCCCGGGAAATTCCGTCCTTATGCTTATTTCCAATCCTATCTAGAGAAAGGGTATTATCCGTTCTCGAAAGAAGACCAATTTCATATACGCTTACAACAAGTAATAAACACAACGTTGGAAGTTGATATACCGCAGTATTCAGAAATGAGCATATCAACAGCACGAAAACTAAAGCAATTGCTCACCATCATTGCCCAAAGCGTACCATTCAAACCGAATATGAGTAGCATAGCGATTATGCTAGGAGTGAGTCGCAACAATTTATCCGATTACTTTCTTTATCTCGAGGAATCCGGATTAATCTCCCAACTACGCGATGGAGTCGGTGGCATCAGAGGGCTAGGCAAAGTAGATAAAGTTTATCTGGATAATCCTACTCTTATGTACAATTTGGGGAAGGAAATATCCAACATCGGGAACATCAGAGAAACATTCTTCTTGAATCAAACACGTGTGGAGCAAGAAGTCATCACCTCCCCTATATCGGATTTTCAAATAGCCGACTATACTTTCGAAGTTGGAGGGAAAAATAAAAAGCAAAAGCAACTGCAAGGAATAGAGAACGGCTTCGTTGTAAAGGACAATATCGAACAAGGATACATGAATGTAATCCCTTTGTGGCAGTTCGGGCTCAATTATTAAATCCGCTCATTTAGTTTCATTCGTAATAGTTGGCGAATATACAAAAAGAACACGGAGCACACAGGATACACGGCATCGCACAGATCAATATTACATATCGCAAAACAAATCCGTGTATTCCGTGTGCTCCGTGTTCCTAAAATTAATATACAAAGTCTTTCCTACGAATAAACGCCACCGTACGATGTATTTCCGTGTACATAATAATATCCTCATCGATAAATGGCACCTCTTTCCGGTAATCCTTCAAGAACTTCTCCAACACAGGGGAGGTCCTAGCCGGACGACGGAACTCGATTCCTTGTGCCGCATTCATCAGCTCGATCGCCAAGATATGATCCAAGTTGTCCATGATCTTAAACAATTTCGTCGCCGCATTCGCCCCCATACTCACATGATCCTCTTGTCCATTACTAGACACGATAGAATCGCTGCTCGCCGCATAGCAATACATCTTATTCTGGCTTACCATACTGGCGGCCGCATATTGAGGGATCATGAAACCGGAGTTCAAGCCGGGATTAGCGACCAAGAACTCAGGCAATCCCCGCAAACCCATGATCAATTGAGCGACACGACGTTCCGATATATTTCCTAACTCAGCCAAGGCAATCGCCAAGAAATCATAAGAAATCGCCAAGGGCTGACCGTGGAAATTACCGCCGGAAATAATCTTATCCTCCTCCGGGAAGATCGTCGGGTTATCCGTCACGGAATTTACTTCGGTAAGCAGGACATTCGCCACATAATTGATAGCGTCTTTCGTAGCCCCATGCACTTGAGGGATACAACGGAATGAATACGGGTCCTGAACATGTTCCTTTTTCCGGGCGATTAACTCACTTCCCTCCAATAGCCGTCGAAAAGCGGCCCCGGTCTCGATTTGTCCGGGATGCGGACGCATCTGCTGGATACAATCCATGAAAGGATCGATACGCCCATCGAAAGCCTCCAAGGATAAAGCGGCGATCAGATCCGCTTTCTTGGACAGGCTAAACGCACGCATCAAGGCGAATACGCCATTGGCGCTCATAAATTGCGTACCGTTCAATAAAGCTAACCCCTCCTTGCTTTTCAGCTTCACAGGCTTCCAAGCGAACTCGTCCAATACGCTGATCGCTTCCCGTTTGCGGCCCTTATAATAAACATCACCCACGCCGATCAGAGGCAGGAACAAATTCGCCAGAGGTGCCAAATCACCGGAAGCGCCTAAAGAGCCACGATCATACACGATCGGAAGCACGTCATTATTGAAAAAGTCCAGAATACGTTGTACGGTGATCACCTGTACGCCACTATGCCCCAACGAAAGGGCATGCGCTTTCAATAACATCATCAAACGGACGATCACCGGACTTACCTCATCCCCTACGCTACAGGCATGACTTTTCACCAAGTTCTCTTGCAAGGTGCTCAATTCGTCCGGAGAGATATTCTTATTACATAAGGAACCGAAACCGGTAGTAATCCCATACAAAGGCCCCTCCTGCTGCTCGATTTTATGATCCAAGTAATCCCGGCAACGCTGGATGCGCTCCTTCACCTCGAGTGAAAGCTCCAACTTCATATTTTGAGTAAGTATCCGTTCGACTCCCTCAAAAGAGAGAGGCTCGGAACCCACATAATAGACATTGCTCATATGCTATAATTTAGTCTTCACCCAATCCAATAACTTTTGCTCTACACGGATAGCGTTCGCCTCCAGTTCATCCGCTTTCTTCCGCATCTTTCCGACGAACACCTCGTCTTGGATGGACGTTAAGTTAATTCGGACATTCAATAAAGCCCCCAATACACAAGTACGGGCAGCCATCATCGCCACGCAAGCATCCGTGACGGCATTCTGATTACCTTTGTGAGCCACATAGATAATCGTCTCCATTACGGAACCGATCTCCTCCGCCACCCTCATCGGAACAATAGCCGCCTCTTTAGTAGCGCTCTGTATCGCATTCGTACGGATCACCTGTTCGTCAGGCGTTTCTTTCGGCAACTTAAAAGCTGAGAATACACGATCATAAGCCTCGCTGTCCTTATCAATATATTCAGTAAGACGCTCACGGATCAAAGCCGCCTCGATAGCGATCGTTTTCATTTGTCCTTCCACTTCCGCATATTTCTTTTTGCCAACAGTCAGATGGGCCACCATCTCTGTCAAAGCTGCCGCTATAGCGCCATTCAAGGCAGATATACTTCCACCACCGGGAACGGGAGCACTACCCGCCGTTTCCGCCAAAAAATCTTTAATTGTCAAGTCTGCTAACATAGTATTTTGATTTAAATGATTCAACAATTCTTATCTTACATCATATAAAGTTCCCCGTCCTTAATTACGGTATCCACGAGATTCATTCCCACATGATAAGGTAGAAACTTATAAGACGGGTATTTCAGCAAGATCACGTCCGCACGTTTTCCCACGCTGATACTTCCAATCTCGGAGGCACGTCCCACAGCTGCGGCTCCATTAATGGTCAATGCCGTTACCGCTTCTTCAGGGCTCATCTTCATATAGATACAGGCCAAGGCTATCATCATCGGGATCGAGGCCGAAAAACAACTTCCCGGATTTAGATCGGAAGCTAAAGCCACCGCGCAACCGGCATCTATCATTTTCCGGGCAGGCGCATACGGCTCATTCAAGGAAAAGGCAGTCAGCGGAAGTAAGGTAGCTACGACACCCGCTCTTGCCAGACGTTTGATGCCTGTATCCGATATATGTAATAAATGATCAGCACTTACACACTTCAAGGAGGCCGCCAGTTCCGCCCCTCCGAAAGGAACGATCTCATCCGCATGCATCTTCAATTTAAAACGATGATGACGGGCGGCACGAAGCAAGCGCTCACTCTGTTCTAACGAGAAAACGCCTTTCTCACAAAACACATCACAAAACGTAACCGTATGTTCGGCTCGTATGGCAGGAAGAACTTCCTCGATCATATAATCCACATAATCGTCCGTACGACCGGCAAATTCAGGAGGAACAGCATGAGCTCCCAAAAAGGTCGATACGACATCCATCGGATGAGACTCATTCAGGTCCGACATGACACGAAGCTGAACTAATTCTGTTTGCAAATCCAAACCATAACCACTTTTCCCCTCCACCGTGGTAACACCCATGGAAAATAACTCATCCAAACGTTCTTCCCCTCTGTCCCATAGTGTATCGAAATCACTTTCACGGGTAGCTTTCATCGTATTCACGATACCTCCACCACGCTCCATGATCGACATATAACTATCTCCCCGCAATCGCCAAGAGAACTCCTCCTCCCGGTAACCGCCAAAGATAAAATGCGTATGGCTATCTACAAATCCGGGTAACACCGCTTGGTTCTCCGCCCGAATCTCCAAATAATCCTCCGCATGGATGTTTCGAAGTACCTCCTCCGTAGGTCCTACATGCGTAATAACCCCATCAGACATCGCTACGGCTCCATCCTCGATAACGCCTAAATCAGACATCTCCGCTCCCCGTCGTGCCTTATCCCCATGACAAGTGACGATCTGGGCAGCATTCCTGATTAATATCTTGCTATTCTCCATACGCTATTCCATAATACGGGCTTCCAATACTTGATTCATAGAGAAGTCCTCTAATCCCAAATAGTAAGAGGCCGTATCGATCAACGCCTCCATAGGAACCAAGCCGATAATCTCGCTCCCCACCACCGGAACACCATATCTGCGAGCTTCGATACGAACTAACTCGAAGGCCCGGTACAAGGCCGTACGGGTATAATCGGTCATATTAATAGAGACCTGTACGATACCACGTTCCTTCAACTCAACCCCCATCGCTTTACAATAGCGTAAACCTCCGCCGATGAAACGGATTTTCTTCGCTATATCCGTAGCGATCTGCAATTGATTCGTTCCTAAGTTCACATTATAGGCGACCAAAGGCATGCGGGCTCCTATGGCGACCGTACCGGCTGTCGGATGTCTTTCGGCCGGACCAAAATCAGGTTTCCACTCCGGTTGATGGATTTTCTCTGCCATCCCTTCAAACTCTCCTTTACGGATCGCAGCCAGATTCTCCCGGTAAGGGACGGAAGCCGATTTCTCATATAAGAAGACCGGCACGGCATAATGAGCGCCCACTTCCTCCCCTACTTCCTTAGACAAGGCGATCGCCTCTTCCATCGTACATCCGCGAATCGGTATAAAAGGAACAACATCTACGGCCCCCATTCGAGGATGTTGACCGCTATGCTTGTTTAAATCGATCAACTCAACGGCAACTCCAATGGCCTCCAATACGGCTTGTTTTAAAGCGACTGGCTCCCCTACCACGGTAACAACCAAGCGATTATGATCCTCGTCATTACTATAGTCCAACAGTTTAACACCCGTCTTAGCCCGGAAAGGCGCTACGATCTTATCTATCTTCTCCAGATCCCGTCCTTCACTGAAGTTAGGGACACATTCCATAATCTTATTCCAAGTACTCATACCTTTTTATTTAATGATGTTTGTACGATTTCATGAATAAACGCCCTCTCCGGGATATACGGAAGGGTAATATGATACTGTTCGCCACGGTTCTCATTGAAAGTAGCGCTCGTACGCATCGCATTCGGGTTACGGGCCCATGAGCGACGAGCGACACCCCCCATCACGTCCCATATCATAGCAGAGCGAAGTATCTCGTCCACCCGCTCACTACCATCGAGAACCATACCGAAACCTCCGTTTATCGCCTTACCGATACCAACTCCTCCACCATTATGAAGAGCGACCAAGCTCATACCCCGGGCGGCATTTCCAGCGAAGCACTGCACCGCCATATCAGCCATCACATTGCTTCCGTCCCGTATATTAGAGGTCTCACGGAATGGAGAATCCGTACCGCTCACGTCATGATGGTCTCGTCCCAACATAATCGGGCCTACCTCCCCATCACGTACCATTCGGTTAAACTCAAGGGCGATCTTCAAGCGCCCCTCAGCGTCTTGATATAAGATCCGGGCTTGCGTACCCACCACCAAACGGTTCTTCTCCGCGTCACGTATCCAATTATAATTATCCATATCCTGCCCTCTTCGAGTCGGATCGATACACGCCATAGCCGCATGATCCGTGCGAATCAAATCTTCCGGCTTACCGCTTAAACATACCCAGCGGAAAGGGCCATACCCATAATCAAATAATTCCGGCCCCATGATATCTTCCACATAAGAAGGCCATATAAAACCATCTTTCTCGTCCACACCGTTACGGGAAATCTCATGTATACCGGCATCATAGATCGCTTTCATGAAGGAGTTCCCATAGTCAAAGAAATAGGTACCCCGGGCAACCAGACGCTTGATCACCTCGAAATGTCGCTTCAACGTTTTATCGACCAAAGCACAAAAGTCTTCCCGGTGATGAGCCAATAATTCCGTACGTTCCTCAAACGTCACGCCTACCGGGCAATAACCACCTTCATAGACCGCATGACACGAGGTCTGATCACTCAAAAGGTCGATGGAAAGCCCCTGTTTATCGGCATATTCCAATAAATCCACGATATTGCCATGAAAAGCGATAGAGATCGGTTCTTTCTTACGAATCGCCTCGTCGGCTAAGGAGAAAGCTTTCCCCATATCATCCGTCACATACTGGACCCATCCTTGGCATCGGCGTGTCTCGATACGGGAAGCGTCTACCTCGGCGATTATACTGGCAGCACCGGCAATCACGGCGGCTTTAGGTTGAGCGCCACTCATTCCTCCTAAACCGGAAGATACAAACAGATAGCCTCGCAAATCCTTATCTTGTGGAATCCCTAATTTCTTACGTCCAGCATTCAACAATGTATTAAACGTACCGTGTACGATACCTTGCGGGCCGATATACATCCAACCTCCGGCCGTCATCTGTCCATAATTAGCGACTCCCATCTGGGCGGCGATATGCCAATCCTTTTGGTTATCGAACATTCCCACCATCATGGAGTTCGTGATAATCACCCGTGGGGCATCCGGCTTAGAATGAAACAATCCCAGAGGATGCCCAGATTCAATCACCAAGGTCTGCTCCTCGGTCAGCTCCTCCAAATACTTCTTAATCAAACGATATTGCATCCAATTCTGGCAGACCTGCCCAGTCTCGCCATACGTAACCAACTCGTAAGGGTACAAAGCGATATCAAAGCAGAGGTTATTATCGATCATTACTTGAAAGGCCTTTCCCTCGATACATTTACCTTTATATTCAGAGATAGGCTTCGCTTTCAGGTCTCCCTGCGGACGGTAGCGATAACCATAGATCCGTCCCCGGGTCAATAATTCCTCCATGAACTCAGGAGCTAGCTTCTCATGTAATTCAACAGGGATGTAACGAAGCGCGTTCATCAATGCCGTTTCTGTTTGAGCGGGCGTAAGCGAATAGCCGCGATCGGGAGCACGGCGAATACCGGAAACGAAGGAAGGATATTCCGGCAAATAGTTATCAAGATGTATTTCCATAACGTGAATGATTTAGTAGGTGCTTACAATCTGCAAGGAATTTCACGGATTCAGCGCCGACAAGTTAGCGATTATCCAAATCCCAACCAATTATCATTCCATGTTTAGAAGCATAAAAAAGCCCCCGTCTCTCTCATCCACCCTAAGGGAAAGAAAGACGGGGGCATAATTATAATTGTTCAGTAGTAGAAGTTGTTTCGTAAATACAATAGTCCGTTAGTTTTCACAAAAGAAATCAAAAATAAGTTTTGACAGCAAATTCAAATTGTTCTATGAATATCTTCTTGAAAGCGGCAATGTTATTCTGTTCATAGAATATCAGCATGGCTTTTTTGTAGTCTATGGAATCAACCGTTCTGAATGAGATTGGGCAATAGCCATTGGCTATCAGTATGGCATTGCTTGTGATACGGGCAGTACGTTTGTTTCCATCCGAAAATGCCTGAATATAAGAAAGGAGAACCAGTGCAAGTAATGACTTCTCAAAGATATTGTCTTTGCCATTGATAAGTTTACAGGAATCTTCCAATGCCTCACGAATCTGGAACTCGTTATCAAGGGGACGATAGTTCGTACCTGTGATACCCACACGTCGGCATCGTATGTTTCTTTCCACACCTAAGTCCTTGGTCAGTAAAGAATGGATGTCCTCTATGCGGTGGACGGATATTTCCTTAAGATAGTCGGGCACATTGAGAACAAAATCAAGCGCATCTTTGTGATTGAGCAGCATGATAGCTTCTTCCCTTGTCTTACCAGTAGCTTCCTGTCTTTCTTTCAGCAGGCGCTCCGTTTCTAGCAGGGAATAAGTATTGCCCTCGATTTGTGAAGATTTCCACGACAGGTCAACTCCCAGTCTTTCCATCTCCTTTTTGTAATCTGTTTCAGAAAGTTCTTCAAGGTGGGTTCTGAAAGTGGACTGAGCTTTATCCAAACGTTTACATTCCTCTTCTGTGAAAAGTGAAACCTTTGGCAGAATCTGTTTTATGAGTTCGAAATTGAAATTTTCCTGCACAGTACGATCATCCATTTCATTCTTGAAATAGGTATCAATATCCAAAGGCATCGTTACCTGAGCTTGTGGAGTAAGCGAGTATTTGGTAGCAGGTCCTTTTCCATACACTTCTATAAGACCTTTGCTGACAGCATCAGCCAAGAGTCTTTTCATGGTGCTGTCGCTTGGTGCATTTACCAGCATGGAAGCTATCGCTCCTCTATTTGATAGCGGATGATAGTGCAATACCTGTAGGATTTCTGTTTCGATAGTCATAACATTCCTTTCACTAAATCGGCTCAAAAGTACTAATTTTCCTTCAACTATCGGCTCAAATTGAGCCGATAGTCGTATCTTTACCGCAATATTTGAGCCGATTTGCAATATTTTCCCAATACCCAATGCGTAGGAACACGATCCTAGCTCTCTCACACATGGTCATAAACTCCGCTCTCGAATAGAGTAAGACTTTGGGGCGAAGGAAAAGTTCAGCTAAAGAACACAAAAAAAGGTGCATCAAAATGACACACCCTCCTCGTAACAAAAATAAAATCTTTATGATTAGCCTTTACTTAGGCCTACGCATTGAAACGAATTTAGCTCATGAAAGCTGTTAAAATCAACGCTCAATCAAGCCCCTTATACCTCCAACGATATACTCAATATCCCGATCCGTCACATACGGGCCGGAAGGCAGGCACAACCCAACCTTAAACAAAGATTCGCTCACCCCATTCACATAAGCCGGGCAATCCTTATAAACAGGTTGCTTATGCATCGGTTTCCACAAAGGACGGGATTCTATACCCATCGCGTCAAGTCCCACACGCATCGCCTCGACATTGGCATTCGGCTCGCAATCCGTATGTGCGTTAACCGCTGCGTGAGTCACACCGCCCGCACCACCAACAGCACCTTGTACCGTTGCTTGATAAGCATTCTCCTGCCCTTTCACCCTCAATAAAGGATCCAAGACAATCGTATTCAACCAATAATTACTATCAAAACGACCGGAAGGATTCTCATGCAAGGTGATCCCTCTCACATCCTTCAACAGCTCCCGATATAAATCACACGTATGCTTATGATGAGCCACATGAGCGTCAGCCACCGTCATCTGACCACGCCCGATACCCGCACAAATATTCGACATCCGGTAATTATACCCGATCCGCTCATGCTGGTAATACGGATAAGCCTCCCGAGCCTGCGTAGCGTAGAACATGATCTCCCGCTTAGCCTCCTCATCCGGACAAATCAACGCACCATCACCACTGGTCGTAATCATCTTATTCCCAATTCTATAAATTTTGTTCGCAGCGAAGATATATCTTTCAATTAATAGCCATTTTTGACTGCTTACATAATTAAATCTACGTTAAACTGTTTCAATTATTTAGGAAGGCAACATAGAAGGTTCTCGATAATGTACTCAACGTCTTCCTCAGTCATCTTTGTGTTCAGAGGAAGTGTAATCTCGTTCTCAAAGAATTTGTATGCATTAGGATAATCCTTGATATCAAGGCCCTTTGCTTTATATGCGGTCATCATCGGGAGTGGCTTATAGTGTACGTTGGTTGCGATACCACGCTCTGCCATCTGCTCAATGATGCTGTTGCATTGCTCACGTGTTTTACCAGGAAGACGAGTGATGTAAAGATGACCACTACCAGCCCAATCTGCACCATAATGCTTCAAGCCTACAATGCCATATGGAGCCAGAGCTTCGTCATAACGCTCAATGTACTTCTTACGCTTAGCCAACATCTCAGGATAACGCTCGAACTGGATAAGCCCCAGAGCAGCCATAATGTCAGTCATGTTGCACTTGTACCAAGGGCCAATGATATCATACTCCCAGGCACCCAACTTTGTCTTAGCCAACGCATCCTTATTCTGACCATGGAGCGAGAAGAGCTGTGATAGACGATAGATGAATTCATTCCAAGTCTCACCCTCTATGAAAGGTACAGGACTTCCGCAATACACTTGCTGGCGTTCCACCTTCTCGTTTCCGAAAGGCAGGTTCCATGTCATTGCGCCACCCTCTGCAGTAGTGAAGTTCTTAACAGCATGGAAAGAGAATGAAGAGAAGTCCGCAATCTCACCAGCCATCTTACCATGGCGAGAGGCACCAAATGAGTGGGCACAGTCGTTAGAAACCACGATACGTCCCATCTTAGCCTGAATGTCATTAGCAGGACGATAGAGCGCCTTGATCTCTAGGCGGTTCACCACTTCAAAAATCTTCTCTACATTAGCGCATATACCAGCCAAGTCAACAGGTACAATTACCTTCGTACGCTCAGTGATTGCTGCAGCCAGCTTCTCGTAGTCCATCTCAAAATCCTGATGATCGTTACCATCATTCTCTGCATAAGCCGCCGGACGGATATCCACCATCTTTATGGTAGCACCCACATGATCAACCACCGAAGCAGATGCTGTATAGGTATATGCAGGCATAATCACCTCGTCACCAGGACCAACGCCCATCACATGGAGCACCATCTCCATGGCAGCCGTAGCCGAGTTCAAACATACAGTTTTCTCCGTATGAACATATTCCGAAATTATCTTCTCCAACTTCTTTGTACGAGGGCCAGTAGTTATCCAACCACTAAGGATTGCGTCACGAACCTCGTGGGCTTCAGCCTCCGTCATATCTGGGGGTGAAAAGGGAATTTTCCTTCTTTTCAAATCAGTACTCATTATACTTGTTTTTAAAAATTAATCTCGTATTTATCTCTCAGTAATAATCTCTTTAAATGTTTGGAAAATAAGTTTGATATCATACCAGAATGACGCATTCTGCACATATTCCAAATACAGCTTTATCTTCTCCTGCATAATCACGTTGATATAATAGTCCTCAGGATCTTTTGCTTTTTCCATCAACTCATTCTCATTGCGGAATTTAATTGAGGCAGGGTCGGTGATACCAGGACGAACATCCAAAACATGCATCTGTTCCTCTGTCCAGTAGTTTACATAGTGACGAACCTCTGGACGAGGACCGACAAGACTCATCTCACCAAGAAACACATTAATCAATTGAGGGAACTCGTCCAACTTATATTTTCGTATAAAATATCCAGAACGAGTAATTCGAGGGTCTCGACCTCCAATAGTTACCAAAGAGCCCTTATCTGAACCTACACGCATCGAACGAAACTTAAAAATACGGAAATCATTATTATTTCGTCCTACACGAACCTGACGATAGAACACAGATCCCTCGGAATCCAACTTAATCCAGATTGCCATAATGAGGAATATGGGACTTAATACCAGTAAACCGCAGCCACTGGCAAAAACATCAAATAGCCGTTTCATATATACGTTTGATTATTCAAAAAAAAGAGATGCTTTTCGGTTAATATTAAGGTCATCATTGTACAAAGTAAACGCTATCCAGTTCTAATATACAACAGTTGGAAGAGAACCTGTCATTGTGACTATAGCTTCATTATCAAGCGTCCACTTACTCCTAACTATGAATGTACTCAATGAATGTAAGTATTGGAGTTGAATACACTATTGACTATTTTGTCAACTTGTATCACTTATATCGTACCGTTATCAACGTGAATATTCTGACCAGTGATACTCTCTGCCTTCTCGCTTACAAGGAAAGCAACAGTTTCTGCAACTGAACGGATACTAGTAGCTGCCTTGAGTGACGTACGGGCATAAATCTTGCCTCTTTGTTCCTCTGTAAGAGTAGAGCTCATAGCGGTTGCCATGAAGCCAGGAACTACGACATTTGAGCGGATGCCGAGGGATCCCCACTCGCGAGCAGTATCCTTTGAGAATGCTTCGAGTGCACCCTTAGAAGAGGCATACATTGCCAATCCCTTGTAGCCTGTGTGAACAGAGATAGAAGAGATATGTACAATAGATCCCTTCACCTTGTGAAGAATCATGTTGCGAATAACATTCTTGGTCATCATCATTGGAGTGAAGACATTCACGTTGTACATAGCCTGAAGTCGCTCCAAATTGAGGTTGGTCACAATGTCATCGTATGCAACAGCTGCATTATTTACATAACCGTCAATCTGTACCTTGTTGCTACAAAAGTCTTTGAAGACATTATGGCGTACGTTTTCACAATCAGCAAGGTCAACACTCTTGAAGAAGACGTGATCAGGGCACTCTGCTTCCAGAGCCTTGAATTCATCGGTATAGCTACGAGCAATACCATATACGTTGTTGCCTTGTTCGAGTAGGACACGACAAATTTCGAGACCTACGCCACGAGAGCAACCTGTAACAATAATATTTTTACTCATGATCGTTTGAGTTTACCGGTTCTTGTTAATTCGAATTGTTCTACAAACTTAATTCTGCGTGGAATCTTGAAATCCTGCAGCTGTGAGGTAAGCGCCTTCTTAATATCAACATTGGTGAGTTCAGAACTATCTTCCAATTGGATGTCAGCACAAAGCACGCTACCGAGGACTGAATTTGCCCTACCATAGACAAGCACTTGCTTCACGCCATCGATTGCTCGAAGGACATTCTCCACTTCTCCTGGATTGACCTTGTAGCCTCCCACATTGATGAGCTCGTTCTTGCGACTCTTGAAGCGGAACAGTCCTTGCTCCTTGTCTACCCACTCGATGAGATCACCAGAGTGATAGTAATTACCCTCGAACTTAAAACTGTCGGAACGTCCAAGAAGTGACTTATGGATAAGCAGCTCGTCATCAACAACTGTAAACTTATCGCGAATCTTCTCTGGTATCTGGAAGCAATCGCCCTTGGCTGCGAACAACGATCCTGCCTCGGTTGAGGCATACACGTTATTAATCTTTGCCGTTGGGAAGATCTTCATAATGGAGTCATACAGATGCTGCTCAGACTTCTCGCCACCCAAAGTGACACGAATCACGCTCTCGTATGCATGCTCGAAAGGGAGGAGCAAACGATAGAATGTAGGAGTAGCTGACACATGAGTAATCTGATACTTGCCAATCAGCTCGTAAACATCAGCCCTCTGCTTGTTGAACACGTTGATGAGGGTATTCTGGTTCTCGAATGCTTGAAAGAACACCTGTAGACCTGCCATGTGAGTAGGGTTGTAGGCATACGCCCACACCTGGCCCTTGTACTTATCGCCAAGACGAACGCTACGAGTCAAGGTGTCAACGGTATGCACCACCTTCTTAGGCTGACCAGTAGTTCCTGAGGTGAAGATGGTGATCTCTGATGAAGACTGCTGAAGCGAAGCCACCACATCGTCCATCGAAGCAAATGATTTCTGCTCGATAACTTTTGTCTGGTTCACCTCATTCTCGTCCACACCATCAATCTCCGAAGGATTCAAGTCCGAATCCAATAGAACCAGAGGTCTATTTGCAGTCAGAGCACGGATTAGGTTAACGAAATAGACGTATACATCCCTAGTCTTGAGCAAAGGACAATATTCTATCGCATGATTAAGCGAGCAGAACAAGTCCTCGTATGTATAAGTCTTATCGTTATCTACAAGAAATACTGCCATTGCATTTAGCTAAGTTTTGCATAAATCTCACCAACAGTATTAACGAGACCATCCTCGAAGATGTCAATATCGAACTCATCCTCGATGCGAACGGTAAGTTCTGCAAGATCGAATGAAGTAAGGCCTAGATCGTCACGGAGCTTATCACCCTCGTTGAGGGTTACAACAGCTTCCATATTCTTAGAAGCACGAATATCATTAATAACTTCTAATACTTTAGTCTGCATAATGTTTTATTTATTAATTGGTTCATAGAATTTTGTTTCAGAAAGGTCAGCAGCGACACTACCCCAAGACAGCCCCACACCAAAACCACACATAATGGTCTTCTTGAGGTCATATTGTTTCTGACTGCAAACATCACTCAGCAGAAATGGTATGGTAGCAGGTCCAGTATTGCCATAGTCCTTGCAGTTGGCAGGGGCCACTTCAACAGCAACTTTTAGTTTTTTACGAACATAGTTTACCATAAATTCATTTGCCTGATGAAGGGCATAGAATCCTACATCTTCCTTTGCCCAATCCATGTACTCAATTAGTGAGTTCACATTTTTATGTACCTCGGTTATTGCAAAATTAAAAATGGCCATACCATCCATGAAAAGGTCATTCATAGTACGGCCATTCTTGTCCTCATCCCACTTTAGAACGCTTGTTTCCTCAGAAACTGGCAAACGGAAACCTCCAGCAGGAACTATCAAACGATCAGCTCCACTTCCATCACTTTGAATATGGAAGCCCATAGAAGTATTTCCTACAGTTACAAGGCTCGCGGTACCGCAATCACCGAACACCATACGAAGTGATTTATCATTAGGATTCATCATGCGTGATGTCGTATCACCAGCCAATACGAGTACATTCTTGCAAGCACCGATAGTTATCCAAGAAGCAGCCTGAAATAAACCATAAATAAAGCCAGAGCAACCATAATGAATGTCAATACAAACAGTGTCCTTTGACAAACCTAAACGGTCTTGAAGTGCAATAGACGTTGAAGGCAGAATCCAATCGCACGTCTGGCTAACGAACACAAGTCCGTCAATCTCATCCTTATTGATTCCATCCTTTTCCATTAACGCTTCAGCTGCCTTCTGGCACATGTCAGAAGAACACATGTCTTTGTCAGCAATGCGAGCACGTTCTACACCTGTTGCCTTCATAATGTTGGCTACCTCCGTATCACCATACTCTGCACCAAGAGAAACCATTTCTAGAATATTCTTTGGCAACCATGAAGCCACGGCCTTAACCTGAACATTGTTAAGAATTACTTTCATAATTATTCATGATTATTGAAGGGTAAAACCACCATCTATCACAAGATTTGTGCCTGTAGTGAACGAAGAAGCGTCACTTAGAAAATAGATAATGGCATGTGCTACCTCTTCTGGTTTGCCAAATCGCTTTAAAGGGTATTTCTTCATTTCTTCAGAAAGTTGCTCCTCTGAAATAGTTCCTGTATCCCAAATATGTGTATTTATTATACCTGGACATACCGCATTTACTCTAATATTTTTACTTGCAAGATCCAATGCAGCATTCTTAACAAAACCACACACGGCAGCCTTAGATGTAGAATACATAACGTTGCCAACTCCTGCAATAACAGGTCCAGAAATAGACGAAGTAAATACAACAGATCCATTCTTTTCTAGTTTTTTCTTTTTCAATAATTGCTGCATCAAAAGAATTGGAGCCAAAGTATTGACAGACATTATCTGCTCCATTTTATCACGAGTGATAAAATGAGTCGGTAGTATGATGGAAAGTCCCGCATTATTGACAAGTCCATCAATTGATGGGCATTTCTCAACAATTGTTGAAATATCAACATCACATGATAAATCAGCCACAATCATTAAATGACCATTTCCCATCAATAAATCATAGGTCTGCTGTAATTTGGCCTCATTACGACCAGTCAATACAACCTTGGCACCCATCTTAGAACACTCAATGGCTGTAGCTTTTCCTATACCAGAGGAGGCTCCTGTCACCAAAATAGTTTTACCCTCAAGTGAAAAAGGATTATACATACAGTTCACTTCTTTGAAGATATTAGTTCAAAGAGTTCCTGGATAGTGTTGGTCTTGCGCATTTCGTCAGCCCTAAGCTGTACCTCATACTCATCATCCACCATTGCCATCACGCTAAGAGCAACCATGGATGACCATCCATCTAATTCTCGGAAGTTTGTTTCAGCACTAATTGTTGAAGCATCAAGATCGTCAAACTGATCTGCAAAATTCACAATAAAATCTTTCATTGATGCAATTTTTAAATGTTAATCGTAATTTTATTATATAAATCTGAATTTTATCTTTGTTAAATCATATACCATCTCTGTTCTTTCTCTGCCGTCAGGGAGTGTAAATGTAGAAACAACCTTAGCTCCATTAATCTTATGAAATTTAAAGATCTGCTTATTAATTGTATCTACTTCAATAAATAAATCTTTCACTCCCAATGTTTTCATAATCGACATGAACATGTCATTCATAGAAATTGCGACTTCAGGATCTTTTCTATTTGGCAACCATCCCCAATATTCACCTCGGGCACCTTTAGAAGAGACATAATGATTATTTGATTCACCTTTAGTTGATTTGAATCTATCAATTGCTGCCTTAATTAATTTCGGGTTTGATATTGCAGAGGTAAATAATGGCCACAGAAATGAAAATTTGTTATCACGCATTGATTTCATCTGCTTACTTGCATCTAGTGAACCGCTGCTAAAACCTACTATCAGTCCGTTCTCATCTTCTGCACAAACTATAACTTCGTTTGGATCATTAAGCATTACCTTATAATATTGCTTAAGGAAAGAATAATTTACCTGCGCAAAAAAACCTTGGTCATATTTATCTCTGATGTGCAAGTGAACATAAGCAATTTGCTTTGCATCACTTGGCTTAGCTAATCTAAATCGAATATTTGCCATATATCAAAATATTTTACCAATAACAACCACCCTCTACCGCAAAAGCATTCTTAGGTCTATCTTTGGCATCAGGATAAACGAAATACTCATTGATATAAGGCTTAAATTCATCATTCTCTTCATATCGCTTGCAAGTTATTCCAAATAGAAACTGAAGCACACCTCCCATGTGAACAGCCTTTTTGCCCATACGTTTGATATGAGCAGCCAGCGGAAGGGCGTATGCGCCACATCCTAGCAGAGCAATATCAAAATCCTTCTTGTCAATTTCGCTTTTCATCCAGTCAAGTGCATCGAACCAAGTGTCAAAGCCAACAGGATTGCCTGCAATTGACTGCACAGCCTTAATGGTCTGCAATGAAGCAAACTCAGGCAACACCTCGCTGTTCTTGAATAGTTTCTTCTTTTTGTTTTTGTACTGACTCTCGATGGTCTCAGAAAAAGGATGCACTACAAGAATCTTTTTCCCTTTTAGAGAATAGGTCCAAGGATGTTGCTGGGAAAAAAACGAATCCAAAGTTGACTTATGGACATATTTTTTATGATTAAACCAATTACTAAAAAATAGTTCTTCGATTCGCCACCTTACGAACAAGTCTATATCTTTGCAATCTTCTTTATAAAGAAGATAAAACTGTTTAAGTGTTCTCATTGAAACTGGGAAAAAACCGGCATTCATTCTCATATTTCTCTTTGATCTTGACAATAATGGAAAACTCAAAGGAAAATATCGGATTAAAAATAATGCTTGAAACTCAACACTTCCTATTCTTGATATCATGCTTGGATTCTCAGATTCGAGCAGCCGAGATATTTCTCTGATATCAGTCTCTAAATCATGTTTTCTGGGTCCTAAGAATTCATGAATACGATCTGCAAATTCAAATGTTCTATACTTCACAATATTAAATTTTAATCCATGTAGGCAAATACAAATCAGAATATTCCAACGTATTATGCCATTTATGTGGGCATATAATAAAACAATTTTTACGCTGGTTCAAGTATGCACCCCACCAAGAGAATGAACTGTTTGCCAATATGTTGCATCTAGCGATGGACAGGAGTTGCATATCGCGATAACTATCGGCACCTCGGTTGTGTGCAATAAAATGAACCTTTGCATCACCAAACTCATTCCTCATATTTTCCATACACCATTTCTGGTCATTTGAGAAAATAAAGAACTCTGGGCTAGTAATCAAGTTATAGGCCTCACGTATTGCATTACGATAATAATCAAGTGTGCATATACCTCCAAAAGAGGAAGATCCGACATAATCACCACGACGAATGTGTACAGTCACAGAGTTATCTTGTTTGAGAAGAGGTTCCAATTCCAAATTCTCCTTTGTATCGAATGGACGAAAAGTAAACTCTTTAAGAATCCTATCACGATATTTATCAAAGTAGAGTGGAGTCATCCAGTAACCATCAAAATAGCAGTCATCTATTACAGACAAAGCCTCTGGTATAAACACATACGGCTGCTGATCTGTCACAAACTCTGTCTTTCGCTTTGGAAATATGCGACGAACAGCTCGAGCAAGAACTTGATTTGGAATATAGAACGAAACCTTCATCAAATCCTTCGGTCTGGCAGGTTCTAAAGTCGCATTCGGGAATACCTTGTCTATCTCATAACCATTATGATAAAAGTTATTGCCATGATAAACCTTAATGAAAGCATTTTTATAATGTTGAGTATCAATAAAAACCTCCTCATTGGGATATTTCGCCTTCAACGCTACAGCAAAAGCATACTGAAACATCTGGTTACCTAGACCTCCTATGATATTTACGATTTTCATATACTAATCTTCAAAAATTTTTAATCTTGCAAAGGCTTCATCTAGTATCATTTCTACATCATATTCCCTTGCTGTAAGAATTGCATTTTTCCTTAATTTTTTGCGCAAATCAATATCTGAAATAAGTCTATTCATTGCGGTAGATAATGCTACTGCATCCTTAGGGGGAATAAGCAATCCATTATAACCATCAACAAGGACTTCACCATTAGCATGGAAGTCTGACGCAATAACTGGCACACCAGCTATGAATGCATCTAACAATGTTCCAGGAAAACCTTCACCCTTGAAATATGTAGGGAATAGTAAAACATCATACTCGGATAGTTGTTTATAACCATCTTCTACACTCACATCAAGAAAGCCTTTATAATTAATATTTAGGTAATAAAAATCCTTAAAATAGCCTTCATCATATGGAGGCACTAAAGTTCCGTAAATATCTAAACAAATGTTTTTATTATCTAAAGACTTAAATGCTTGGATTATTTCTTCGATTCCTTTTTGTATTAATACCCTTGAAAAATACACAAAACGTATTTTCTCAAAAATAGCTTTATCAATTGTTGGTTTAAATATTACTGGTTTAAAATTCGGAACCATTGCACAGTTAGTAATTGATAATTCCTCTAGGTCACGTTTCAAATAATTACATTGAACTACTACTTTAGTAAACACATCATATACTCTTCGGTTTTTAAGAGATACGTTTTTGAGATCTATTGCCAAATCTCCTCCTGCAACCCAATAGAAAATTCTCCGTTTTAGATGAGTTAAATTTAGTATTTTTGCTATATAATAAGCACCTCTAGTTGATATTGACAGAATGATTGGCTCACTTCTTTTAGTTCTTACAATATATATTAGAGACATAATTAACGACAATACGGATTTTTTTTTCCAAGTATCAAAGACTCTACAGTCAACATTTTTAGAGAGTATATATCTCAAAAAATGCTGATTCTTTGTTTGCACACCACCACCTGTACTTGGGCTATTTAATTGAATACTTCCTATAAAAGTTAATCTATTCATACTTTTTTCCACCTTAATTTGTTGACAAAGTAAATCCAATTTGCTTTGCAGGAACACCTGCTACTATTACATTATTAGGGATATCCTTATTTACAACAGATCCAGCCCCAATAACAACATTGTCGCCAATTGTTATAGGTCCCAAGATTATTGCTCCGACAGAAATATAAACATTGTTTCCTACATTGATACTACATTTAGAGCCAAAATTCATAGCATTACGTTTTCCAAATAAAACATTAGGAAGAACTGTGCAATTTTCTCCAATATGAATCCAACTATCACAACGAAGAAAACCTGGATGTACAATCATGACACCTGGCCCAAAAGTATTAGGAGCAACAAACATATTTGATTTTATTCTGCTGTGATTGTATCTATATTTCCAATACAACAGAAATACCCTCTCCAATAGAGTACGTTTTTCTAAATTTAGGTAAAATTCATAATGCCTCAATACACGAAAAAATTCATATATATAATAATTTTCATATCCTCCCAATCTTTTTATCATACGCTTATAAAAAGTCTGGGAACCAAACCCTAGATTATCTCGCTTTAAATATTCTTGCAGATCTTTTCTTGTAAATATCATAAACGTGATGTTTAGTTCTGCTTATTAGGGGGTTATCGCAAGAACCCCCGATAATTGATCTTTATATTAGATAATCGAGAATATATGTAAGCTGATGGAATAAACATATAATACATATACCTAAAGAAATTCACAGACTGTGATCTCACCAATGAGAAAAAAATGCATCCCATAATTGCGAACATAAATCGATTAAATCTTTCATTATTAGTTAAAATAAAACGATTCCATATTGACAATCCTAGACCTATCACCAATCCATTATATACAAACCCTAAAAAGCCACAAAAGATATAACCTTCAGCAAAAGGATGAAAAGCCCATCCCTGAGAGGCGCTTACTTGAGAACTAGGAAAAAGAGAATCTGCAATCAAAAAATATAACCAATCACCTCCCAATAATGGAAATGTTTTTATAATCTGAGAATTAATAACCATTAATGGATCAATAATATTTTTGCCAATAACACCAACCAAATTATACGCTGGCGCTGTATAATCTTGTTTAAGTAAAATATCTTCCAATGTCCCCTCATTAACACCTCCTCTTAACGAATAAGTAAAACTCGCTAAATATAGAAACGTAATAGCGATAAAAGACAAAACAAAAACTTGTTTAATCCTTATCTTACGTCCATATATCCATAAAAGTACAAGTCCCAATATAACTGCAAGGATATCAGAACGAGATCCTGATAGAATATTATAGATAGTATAAAGTAAAATATTATATGCAGTAAAAACTTGCATATACCATTTTTTCTGTTCCATAGCAACCATTGGGAATATCACGAAAGCAGGCAACCACTTAAACATTTGATCAATTATAGTCATCAAAATATTCTCGTTTCCCATCGATCCATTTTCCACTAAGGATTGGTAAGAAATTTTCACCATATTGGTAACTAATAAATATGAACTTAAAAAACTAAACACAAGAACAAAAAAACAAACTATTGATTTTGAATTTCTCCTCCTATAATATACAACATTATAGACCTTATGAATTTTGGATGTATGATTTAGGACTATAAATAACGTAATCAATGAAAAGTTAACAAACCAATACAATTCACACCAAACATCTTTTCCCCAGTATGCATCATATAGATATGGAAAAAATCTATAAGTAATTTCTGTCGGTAATAAATACAAATAAATAACCATACAAAAAATGGCATAAAATCTATTCCTATTCCATAACTTAAATATACATGATACCCATACAAAAACTTGAAAACACAACAATATTATATCCATATTAATATCATCCATAGAATTAAAAGTTTAGCAATTAATCGAATTCCACTATATATAATTAACTAAGTAAAAACATTGTACATTATCATCAACACAAGCCATTCATCACTAACAATTACAATTAGATAACCATAGCCTAACACCAATAAAATATCATCGAAAAACTTTCAAAAAAGTTTACTTTTTATCACATGTGCAATTTTTTCATTGACAGACAAAATCATTTCATTAACTAAAATCTTGCATAAAAGAAAATCTGCTAAAACTGTATACAAGACTCCACTTATCAGCAAACAAACTATATTATTCAAATAATAATTGAGAATATTTTTATAAAAGAGATACAAGAATATTGCAATTAAAATTAATAAAACAATTTGACTAAGCAACTTTACTATATCTTTAAACCAAAACACTTTTGCTAATGAAATTATATAAAATAGAGAAATCAAAGCAAACAATCCCATAGATATAGTCTCAACAAATCCAACAAAGATATAATTTACTTGTATTGAAAATATAATCGAAGAAAAAAAGAAAATAAATGTCACTAACCCACTAAAAACCGCAAATATTTTTTGCTTATTTAATGAATAAAAAACATTCCTCGTCAAATTCATTATTGCAATCAGCACTCCATTCACAAGATATATAGGAAGAACTGAAGATAATCCAATAACAGCTTCATTATCAAATTCCCCTCTTAAAAAAAGAACACTTATTATTGGGCAAGCAAATACGGATGTAAAAACAGCAACAAATGTTGAAAAAACAACGACGGCTTCTATTTGTTTCCAAAAATTAATAAATCCTTGGTTAACTATTTCCTTATTCTTTGAAGAAAGAGACCTAGCAAGATCAGGGAAAGAAACGGTTGACAACCCCATACTTGCAGCAACAGAAAGAAAAGCGCAAAAACTATGAGAATAACCTAAAAGCGAAACGCCACCTTCATAATCTAGTTGTCCGGCCCACAAATATGCAATTGAAGCAAACGAATGGAATGGGAAAAAAGATATAATTATTAGTATAATGTTTTGGACAACTACAAAAGAGTCCATTTTGGTATACGATTGGGATTTCTTGAATAAATTACCATAATATCGATTTACTATATAAGAAATAAATGCTGAAAATAGCATACCAAAAGCAATAGAATTTACTCCTATAACCTGATGAAGAATAAGCACAAATAATATGATAAAAATGTATACCAGCAACTGAGATAAAGATACAATTAAAAAATTTTTGAAATAATTTTGGACAGAAGAAAGAAAACCATTAACGATTGACATGTATGCATTAATCCACAATAAAAAAGCCAACAATAAAGAAAGATTATAATATGATTTTTCTATGGAACCAACAATGTAATCCATATTAAAATATGTAATTACAAAGCCAACAACAGCTATAAGCAATGCTATTTTTGATACACACTCTTTTATAGTCCAAATATAAGAATCTAACTCAACTGAATCTATTCGAGCAAAAATAGGGAAAAACAAAGATGAAAAAACAGCACCAGACGCACCTGTTATAATCGCAGGAATGGAGAGAAACGAAAAATAAATATCCATCTCTTTCCCTAAGCCAAAGAAATAGGCATACAACAATTGGCAAACAAAGCCTAATATACCACAAACAATAAAAATAAGACTAATAACGAATGTTTTTTTCATACATTTACATATGTCAACCTTCAGAACATCGTATTACAAATTCCTAAATCCGACAGAAACAATGAAATTTTACTTTGAAAGAAATGCTCCGATACTAAACAGTAACATGCATATCATAAAGATCCAATATTGAGGAGTACTTTCAAGAGTCTCCCTTTTATTCATTACGCATGAAAAAAATCTTTGGAATTCTTCTTTTTCTGTAAATAAATTCTATCGCTTATGATATAACTTCATCATATCTAGGAATGGCAAAGTTCTGATTGATATTATTGCCTTCGAACATGAAGTTCTATGGCTTCTCGATGATTATGGCAAAATATCTTACTGTCTAACACCACAAGTGCCTGGTATCTACCTCCACCGAAACCATGCATTTTCCACGCAAACACGTCATATCCTTGCCTTCTATGACAGAACAACCCTCCTTTTAAGGAGCTATTTGAAGCCGTTGGTGGTATGAACCACATACAAATGTACTACCTATACAACGACTTTCCAAATTGGAATATTACTTTACGATACCTTTTTCAAGATACTCAGCAAGGTTCATCTTGCGAACACCTTCAGCAGCATGATCAGCAGCGACTTTAGCCATATCATGCTTAACCATGAGCTCGACGAGTTGCTCGAAGGTGGTGGTCATAGGATTCCAACCAAGTTCATTCTTAGCCTTGGTTGGATCGCCCCAGAGATTCACCACATCGGTAGGACGATAGAAATCTTCAGATACGGCTACAACGACCTTGCCTACAAGAAATTCAGGGCCAGATATTACAATACCTTTCTCATTAATGCCTTCACCTTCCCAACTAAGTTCTATACCAGCGTGATGGAAAGCGAGAGTAGCAAACTCACGAACAGTATGCTGTACACCTGTAGCAATAACGAAATCTTCTGGCTTATCGTGCTGGAGGATAAGCCACATACACTCAACATAATCCTTGGCATACCCCCAGTCGCGAAGGGAGTCTAGATTGCCAAGGTAGAGGCAATCCTGCTTACCCTGGGTAATGTGTGCAGCAGCGAGAGTTATCTTGCGGGTTACGAATGTCTCGCCTCTACGCTCAGACTCGTGGTTGAAGAGGATGCCTGAGCAACAGAACATATCATATGCCTCACGATACTCCTTCACAATCCAGAAGCCATAGAGTTTAGCGACAGCATATGGTGAATATGGGTGAAATGGGGTATTCTCGTTCTGGGGAACCTCCTCTACCTTACCATAGAGCTCAGAAGTTGATGCCTGATAAATCTTACAGCTCTTCTCAAGGTGATTGGTACGGACAGCCTCCAGTATGCGAAGAACACCTGTTGCATCTACCTCTGCAGTAAACTCAGGAGCATCGAAAGACACTTGAACGTGAGACTGAGCAGCCAAGTTATAAATCTCTGTCGGCTGCACCTTGTCCACAAGCTTCACAAGCGACATAGAGTCGGTGAGGTCAGCATAATGCAGGTGGAAATTTGGAGTTCCTTCGAGGTGCGCGATACGCTCACGGAAATCTACTGATGAGCGGCGGATGATACCATGGACCTCATAGCCCTTGGCCAAAAGAAATTCAGAGAGGTAGCTACCGTCCTGTCCAGTAACACCTGTGATAAGTGCAATATTCTTTGACATAATTGTATTTTTTGCGTTATTGAATTGTTTTCAACTTATGCTCTCCTCGTACCATTCGAAAAGCTTCTGAACACCATCTTCAATATCAACCTTATGTGTCCATCCAAGAAAATGAAGCTTGCTGACATCTATGAGCTTACGCATAGTACCATCAGGTTTAGCAGTATCAAACTCAACTGTTCCGGTGAAACCTACTGCCTTGACTACAAGTTCTGAAAGCTCGCAAATGGTGATTTCCTTCCCTGTACCCACATTGATGTGACAGTTGCGGATCTCGCCAAGGCTTGGGATTGCGCCACCACGACCAGTTGAGTGGTTGCGATCAACTACACCATCCGCTTTGTTGCCGTAATGGACTGATGAGTATTTCTCGATACCAATGATGTCGGAGAAGTTAACGTTGAGAAGAACGTGAACTGATGCGTCTGCCATATCCTCACTCCAGAGGAACTCACGAAGAGGCTTACCTGTGCCCCAGAGGTTCACCTTGTTGTGCTCTATACCATAGAAGGAAAGGACTTTGAGAATCTCAGCTTCTGAACTGTTGCCATCAATGACATAACGATTTTCCTTTATATTTGCTCCTACAGGACGAATATTGAGGTCTTTGCGAATAGCTTCCCAATTACCATCGTTGATGAGCTTTGCGAGATAAACCTTACGCATCATGGCTGGCATAACGTGCGAATTCTCCAGATGAAAATTGTCATTAGGACCATAGAGGTTGGTAGGCATTACGGCAATATAGTTGGTACCGTACTGGAGATTGTACGACTCGCACATCTTGAGACCAGCAATCTTGGCAATGGCGTATTCCTCGTTGGTGTATTCCAATTCACTAGTGAGGAGGCAGTCCTCCTTCATGGGCTGAAGCGCATTCTTAGGATAGATACAGGTAGAGCCAAGGAAGAGGAGTTTCTTCACATCATGAGCATATGCCTCGGAAATAACGTTGCACTGGATCTTCATATTCATCATCAGAAAGTCAGCACGATAAAGACTGTTGGCCATGATGCCACCTACAAAGGCAGCTGCTAGTACTACAGCATCAGGCTGCTCCTCATCGAAAAACTTTTTTACAGCATACTGATCTGTGAGATCAAGATCCTTGTGAGTGCGACCTACGAGATTGGTGTAGCCTCTCCGCAAGAGGTTGTTCCAAATTGCGGAACCTACGAGGCCCCTATGGCCTGCAACATATATTTTGCTTGATTTATCTAACATATGATTAATTTGAAAATAAAAAAGCGTGTTTCACTCTGAATTATTTTTATTGTGCGGAATAATCATTGAACCCACAGATCCACATACTATAATGCAGATTCAAATAAAATAATATATCAATTACTCTTTAAGGAATGCACAAATGGTCATTTATCAACGCATATATAATATGTTGAATACCATTCTGCAAATGCTCTAAGACCATCACGCAAAGAAGTTGATGGCTTAAATCCAAAATCTTGTTCAAGAGGTGTAGTATCTGCATATGTTACAGATACGTCACCAGGCCGCATTGGGACAAGTTCCTTGTGAGCCTCAAAATCGTAGTTCTGCGGTAGCACCTTGGCACGGATGAGCTCCTCCTGTAGGATAGAGACGAAGTCAAGAAGGTTTTCAGGTGAATTGTTACCGATATTATATACTTTGTACGCTGGGATTGGAAGTCCATCTTCTCCATTCTGCTTCTCGGGAGCGTGCTGCATGATGCGAACTACACCCTCGACGATATCATCGACATAGGTAAAGTCACGCTTGCAGTTTCCATAGTTAAAGATCTGGATGGTCTTGCCATCACGAAGCTTGTTGGTGAATCCGAAGTAGGCCATATCAGGACGGCCTGCAGGTCCATATACAGTGAAGAAACGAAGACCTGTTGATGGGATATTGTAAAGCTTCGAATAAGCGTGTGCCATAAGTTCGTTACTCTTCTTGGTGGCAGCATACAGGCTGGCTGGATTATCCACCTTGTCATCTGTTGAATATGGAACCTTCTTATTAGAACCATAGACTGATGATGATGATGCATATACCAAATGTTCAACTTCATGATGACGGCAAGCTTCAAGAAGGTTGTAGAAACCGATAAGATTGCTCTCTATGTAGGCATCAGGATTGGTGATAGAGTAACGAACTCCTGCCTGAGCTGCGAGATTTACGACAACAGCTATCTTGTTGTCAGTAAATATCTTCTCGACAGCAACCTTATCTGAGATGCTTGCATGAACAAACTCCCAATCTCGGTTAAGAGCCTCTATTTCTTTGAGACGCTCGTACTTGATGTTGACATCGTAGTAGTCTGTGATGCTGTCAATACCGATTACCTTGATATTCTTTATATCCTTAAACAAACGCTTAACGAGATTAGATCCGATAAAGCCTGCTGCTCCAGTAACGAGAACGGTCTTGCCCTCAAGATTTACATTATACTGTACCATGAGTTAATCACGCTTAAATATGTCACGAGTATAAACCTTCTCAATCACATCATCGAGGCATGAGTCATAGCGGTTGGCGATGATGGCCTTTGACTTCTGTTTGAACTCCTCAAGATTGTTGATTACCAGAGAGCCGAAGAATGAAGTACCATTTTCAAGAGTTGGCTCATAGATTATGACCTCTGCGCCTTTGGCCTTGATACGCTTCATGATACCCTGGATTGCAGACTGGCGGAAGTTGTCAGAGTTAGACTTCATAGTCAAGCGGTACACACCGATAACACATTCATGCTCTTTAGCGGCATCCCATACAGCATTTTCATTGTAATAGCCAGCCTTGCGAAGTACGGCATCGGCAATATAATCCTTTCGGGTACGATTAGACTCCACAATCGCAGACATCATAGCCTGTGGCACGTTTTCATAATTGGCAAGAAGTTGCTTGGTATCCTTTGGGAGACAATAACCACCATAACCAAATGACGGGTTATTGTAGTGAGTACCAATACGTGGATCGAGACCAATGCCATTAATAATTGCCTGTGAATCGAGCCCCTTTACTTCCGCATAGGTATCAAGCTCATTGAAATAAGAAACTCGAAGAGCGAGATAGGTGTTGGCAAAGAGTTTGACAGCCTCTGCTTCCTTCATACCCATGAATAGAGTCGGAACGTTCTCCTTGATTGCACCCTCTTGAAGAAGATTCGCAAAGATCTTGGCGTAATCTTCCGCATTTGGATTGCCAATAGCTGCAATTGCCGCATTCTCCTCATCCCAGTTTCTATCTTGATCAGAGGGGAGTACTTTAGGATAGCCCACGATAATTCTCGAAGGTTCCAAATTATCAAGTAAGGCCTTGCTTTCACGAAGAAACTCTGGAGAGAATAGAAGATTGAAATAATGTCCCTTAAGAGATGGATCTGTCATAAACTTGAGAGCATACTTCACATAAAGCGAACGGCAATACCCAACAGGAATGGTTGATTTAATGACCATCACGGCATCCGGATTGACGTTCAATACCAAATCGATCACATCCTCTATATGATGTGTATCGAAGTAATTCCGCAGCGGATCATAATTGGTGGGAGCCGCAATGACAATGAAATCGGCATCACGATAAGCCGCCTCGCCATCAAGCGTAGCTCGCAGGTTCAAATCTTTCTCAGCGAGATATCGCTTGATATACTCATCTTGAATCGGTGATTTCTTACGGTTGATAAGATCCACCTTCTCCGGTATCACGTCCACCGCTGTCACCGGATGATGTTGTGCCAGCAAGGTAGCGATACTCAATCCCACGTAACCGGTTCCGGCCACGGCGATCTTGATTTCTTTATTCATATTGATTATTTTTTTGTTAGCCCTAAAATACTTTTCATCTTTCTGATTTTCAAAAAGATGATTCACAGTTAAGTTGTTTGTTTTATACCAAAAGTAACAGGTAGTAAGTATTCAATTTAGGACATACTCCTCATTAAGACACTTCAAAAGTGTCTTAACCGAGTTCAGTAAAAAATATTGCGTTTACCTTCTTTATTCAATCACCCAATCCCCCAACGTTCGCTTCTCCGTATCGAAATTGATCCCAACCTTTACGATGGGTAATCCGCAAAGGGCGAAGCGCTCCGGGTAATTGCGCAAATGGATTTGCTCAAGGGCTGTATCCGCGGTTTTATTCAACTTTAATTCCACGACATAGAGGGTGGTCGGGGTGCGCATCACCATATCCACACGGCCTTTGGGGGTACGGACCTCTACGTCCACATAATTGCCTATCAACGTAAAAATCACATAAAGCAATTGTTGGTAATGTCCCTCGTAATGCGTATTCTCGCAATAGGGGATCGTGGAGAGAACCGTGCGCATCAAAACTAAAGCGCCGTCCATATCGCCATTATAAATCTTCTCCGCCACCAACGTATTCAACTCGGCGGGGCGTTGCACATAGTTAGGCAACAAGCTGCGCATCAAGCCGATCCGAACCTCCTTGTTCGGGATATCCAACTGATACAGGCCGCTGAAACGGGGATGCCGAAGCACCGTCTTCGGTGTTTCTTTTTAATCATATAAAAGATTTTTTATAGGCGGATTTCAAGAGCGACGTGATGTCGGTTTTGTCTTCCGCCTGTATTTTTGCTATCGAAAAAAATACGATTCATTCAATTGATATAGAAGTTTTTAGGTGTAATAATACTAAAAAAGCATTTCGACTGTCCGAGTGGCAGCATCATGAAACATCTAAGAGAGTTCGTAACTTCAGTACCTGAATACCGTAGAACCGGGAAAGGCAATTTCAAGCATAAACTTGAAGACATACTTATGCTTGTCATATTGGGCAGGCTCAGTAAGTGCATTACCAAAACCGAGATACTCGAGTTTGGCAAACGTTATCCTATATGGATAATTAATCGACAGGATGAGATGGCGAATCAATTCAATCCAACTCCTCAAACTGGGAGTTCTGGCTCTTGAACTCAGGGACGAAGGCTTTCATCTCCTTCACCATCAAAAGGATTTGGACACGGAGAGACAATTCGGTTAATACATTAATATGTTCTACTACATCCTTATAGATATACTCACGAACCGCCGCTACTCGAATCTTCTCGTGAGGGGTCTCTTTCGTGTTCTCCTTATTATTCAGTAGCTCTTCATACAATTTCTCGCCGGGGCGAAGACCAGTATACTTGATCTCGATATCCTTGTCTACCTGCAACCCGGACAGTTCAATCATGCGCTTCGCCAAATCCGCTATCTTCACCGGTTCTCCCATGTCGAAGATAAAGATCTCACCGCCCTTACCCATCGTACCGGCCTCTAATACCAGACGACAAGCCTCCGGGATGGTCATGAAGTAACGGATAATATCGGGATGGGTGACCGTCACTGGGCCTCCTTGAGCGATTTGTTCCCGGAAACGGGGGATAACCGAACCATTACTACCTAAGACATTGCCAAAGCGGGTCGTAATGAAACGCGTCTCGCCTTTCACCTCTCCTCGCTCAATCGCAAGGCTCAGACTCTGTACGTAGATCTCGGCCAAGCGTTTGCTACATCCCATGATGTTCGTGGGGTTCACCGCCTTATCCGTACTGATCATCACAAATTTCTCCACGCCATAGCTTACAGCGGCATCTGCCATCACACGAGTACCGAACACGTTTGTTCGGATCGCCTCGCAGGGGTTCTCTTCCATCAAGGGGACATGCTTGTAGGCCGCCGCATGGAACACCACTTGGGGGTGCCAGTTGCGGAACACATAATCCACACGGTCCGGGCTGCGAACATCGCCGATCACCGGAACAAAGTTCAGTTCCTTGTATTTCTCTTCCAATTCCAAACGAAGATTATGCATCGGAGTCTCAGCGGAGTCGAAGCAAACCAACTTCTTAATCGGAAAATGAGCCAGCTGGCGACAGATCTCGCTACCGATACTGCCGGCGGCTCCCGTGACAAGCACGGTCTTCCCTTCCAACAGATTGCCGATCTCATCCAGATTGATATGGATCTCCTCACGACCTAGCAAATCCTCGATACGGATCTCTCGGACGGAACGTTTCGCCTCACCTCCACGTAGCTCCTCCATCTCCGGGACTACCAACGTCTTCAAGGAGGCCTGCTCGCAATAACGGATCAAACGGTCACGCTCCTGATGGGCAACCTTTATATTGGGGAAGAGAACGCCATCCAAGCTGTTGCGAGGGATCAAGCGATACAGATCCTCCACGTTCTCGATCTGGTAGACCGGTAACTCCGCGATCCGGATGCTTTTCTTGGAATTGCCAAAGGAAAGGAAGCCCATGATGCTATAATTCTGCATGAATACCTGACGGTTCGCCGATGTGGCGATCATCACGCTCTCCTCCTCCGTGCCAAAGACCAGTACCCGCTTGCGTTTCTTGCCGAGTTGCAGGAGGACGCTGTTATAGACATTGATCACGAAGACACGCAACGTGACCAACATCACGATCGTCAACGTACTGTCCATGATTCCACCCAACCAATAGATAGAAGGGCTGAAACGGGCTTTCAACAGCCAAAGCAGCAGGAACATCAAGAGCGACTTGCCGATCGCAGCACCACCGATCCGCCACAAGCCACGCAGCGTGGAATGACGAATAACCCCATGATATGCTTTGAACAGCAAGAACGAAACGATACTGGCCACAAATGAGGAGAGGCCTACTTTCAGCACATCAGACTCTCCTATACGTATATGCAGAATGGAGAACATTCCTAGTACGCCCAGCAACGACACGGAGAGCGAGACGAAAAGGTCCGCACTAAAAATGATCCAACGGTTGATATACCGCAAATTCACCAGACGGCCTAAGGCCAATCGCCATCTGCCCTTATGAAAATCCATCATTTGTATTTTGTTTGTTTTATATTCAATGCCCTAACTTTTCCCAACGGCGGTGCCTGTGACTCGTGGCGTCCCGAAGCGGCGGGCGTAATACAGCTTTCCGTCCGCAAGATCGTACCATCACCCTGGTGGATGATTTGGATCGCATGGGTTGCATTGGGCACGATCTGCACATTGCAACCGTAGATATGGAAGACGAAACGTGCTTGTTCCGCCCGCTCATGGTTTTCTGTCATATCGTAATTTTTTCAGTAAGGTTATCACTTTTCGTTTCCCTTGGAAAACGAGGTATATATGAATTGCCCTATGAAGTATATATCAATTACCTAACGCAGTATATATCCTCGGGCATATGCAGTATATCTTCTCAAAAACGGCCAGTTGAGCGGTGTCTGAGACGACTGCTCCACGCATCGTTGATACGGGCACGGATGTTGCTGACGCTTTTACCCTTCGTGATTCGGGGGGTGATGGGTAGAAAGAGGCGGATGAAACGCTCTTTGACCATCTCCTCGGGGGTTATTTTCAGCTCGTTCTCTTGCATGACCAGAATGACTTGGGCCAACTCGGTAACCGTCCGGCACTCGACGATCTGCGCAAGATAGCGTTCCAGATCCTCTTCTTTATTTATATAGGCACGAAAACGGATCGTTTCAGGCATGAGACCGGATCTACCGTCCCCCTCTTCTAGGGAGGTCTCCCCGCAATATTCCCCCACATAGAAGTTCTGGATGGCTTCCGTAGCGTTGGGGAGTATCTGGTTATTGCCGCCGTGTATGGTAATCGTTATATCAGACATAAGGTATATATGAATCGTTTGTCAATGAAAAGTAAACAGTTTGTCAACGGTTATCAACGGATTTGATTTCGCTATCCGGGGGTTGTACTTTCGCATTGTCAACAATAAGTTTAATCTTTTAAAAAAAGAAGTATGATTAATTATTCAACTTACATGTGGAAAAGTCCACTGGATGAGACAGCAAAGGAACAGGCGTACGCCAAGAACCAAGTGACGAAAGTGATGAGTTTCGATGATTTCGTGAAGCACATCTCAGATCACAACGGTGTTTTCACACGCGGCACGGTAAAAGGCGTGGTAAGCGACACCTGCTCATGTCTAGTGGAACAATTGCTGAACGGCTACAAGGTACAATTCGGCGAACTAGGAATCTTTAGCATCTCCATCACCTGCGAGCCGGCCGCTACACTCAAGGACTTCTCCAGCGATAATATCAAGGCAGTGAACATTCTATTCAATCCGGGTATAGACTTCGAGAACCTACGTTCTAAGGCAGAATTCAACCTAGTAACCAGCCGCGCGATCCAAGCCGCCTCGCTGAAGGCGGTAAAGGAGAATAAAGACACGGTAGACTTGGCAGCGTTGAAGAAAGGAGACTCAGAATCTCCCGATGAGATCTAAATCCTACCATTGAGAAATACGGCTCTTAACCATGAAGCTTATTTTATTCATTTATTTAAAGACTACAAGTATGAAAAAAACAAATTGGAAGAGCGTCTTGCTCTACATCATCCGTATTGTCGAACTGGTCATCACCGGTGCTGCCGGTGGAGCCGCTAGCGGTTGGATCGGATGAGAACCATCACGTTGATTATCGTGCATTGCTCTGCCAATAGGCAGGGCAGCACTTTACGGATGATGGACATCGACCGTCTGCATCGCTCTCTCGGCTGGAAAGGCTGCGGATATCACTTCGTTATCCCGACCGATGGTACGATCGAGACCGGTAGGCCCCTTGAACAAGTGGGCGCTCACTGTAAGAACCACAATCGGTACAGTATCGGGGTTTGCTATATCGGAGGACTCGCCAACGATGGAAAGACTCCCATGGATACCCGAACGGAAGCCCAACGAGAAGCCCTACAGGGTTTGCTTCGTGAATTGCATCAGCGATTCCCCAAAGCCCTAATCGTGGGACATCAAGACTTGGACCCGTCGAAATCCTGTCCCTGTTTTAATGTCGTGAACGAGTTTTCCGATTAGTTTAACGCAGGGAGTCCCTTCACCTCCCTCGTATGCCACGCTTGGTAGGCGGGAGCGGAGAGTTCAGGTACAGTCAATAACTTGTAATCCGCCCCGTTCTGCTTAGCTATATGTTTTCGTTCATACAAACGAAGGGAACGATCCGTTACGGAAACCATGACAACCGGAAAAGGATAAGCGTACAGGCGCATCGGCGTGATCTCACTATCCGGAAAGGCACGACGCAATTGATAAGCGGAACGTTCGAACGCGACCCAATAAGATCCCGTACAATATAAATGGATCGAGGTCTGATTCGCACACTCAAGATTCATGATCTCTCTCAAATGCCCTTTCAGCAATAGCATCAAACGGATACCGGAGGGAATTTCGCTTTCCTTTCTCATGACAGTCTACTATTTAATGTTTTAGCCAAATATCGTAATCGTGTAAACGCTGTATCAACAAGGCCTTGCTTCTCTTAGGCGAAGGGTCATCCCGCCAGGGATCTACCAGCTCATGCGCCATACGGTAATACAGGTTGCTATTCGTGCAGCCGTAAAGCGTGACGAGTAGCAAGGCACGAGAATTCACTGCCTTAACCAATGGAAGCATATTGCGTAGGGTGGAATACAAGCGTTCAAACTCCTCTTCCTGATCCAACAGCTTATAGGCCGGAAGGAGTAATGAGTAAACCTTGCAACGCATCACGTCGGTCTCCACACGAAGGGAAGCATAGCCCTTCAGCACCTCATGAACCAAAAGTTCGTCTTCCTTTCCCAATTTGCCCGAGAGATAATAACGCCCCAACGCCTTGTGCATACCTTCCGATAAACGATCGTTATCCAAATGGGTATAAACGTGCTTGCCTTTCGTATTCAACTCGATCAGCTCATACTCGCCTTGCCTTACCTCAAATAGAGGAACCCACATACAGTCAAGGATACGTACCATGACATCCTTATGACCTCCACCCGGTTGCACCACCACCTCAGCCTCCATCCCCATGAAAGAACCCGAGGTGATACGTACACGGTCACCTTTCAGCAAGCGACCGCTATCCGGTACGTACACCGGAAGCTCATTGGAATAAGATTCTGCCATCCAGCGTAAGGTCTCCATCTCATGATCTGACAGGTAAGGGAAATAAGAGTGTTCGCCCACGGATACCCGAGGAAGAAGATTATATAAGGGCATGATACGTTTCAAACGGAAAATCTCATTCTCCGAAGCATGGATAAACACATAGTTGTATAAAAGAGGCTTCCTCGTATTGACCATCTTGCCTCCCACCTTGCGAGCCTCGACATACGAGGGGGCAAAGTACTCGAACAAGGGTTCCCCACAACGTTTACGACGAGAAAGCTCGGCATCTAATCCTTTTGACGAATAGATATTATCACGTCCCCCAACAGCGGTAGGAAGCGTCAGTACGTACCAGCGTACAGCCTCCTGGCTACGGCGATTGCGTATATGCACCATAGCTCTATCAGAGCTATTACTTGTCATGATATTCATTGAGGAAGATAATTCAGAGCCTTATCAAGATATTCTTGTAATACCCTGATAAATAAATACTTATGTGAAAATAAAAAGGAATTACTGAAAATTTGCATCCCTTCAATACTCATGCTACTTGGCGAGTAGCCTTAACAAGAGGAGTGAAAGGATATTCCTTAGTTGTAGAGACGGAGCGTGTCCCGTTTCATCCCCTTACAATGGTATTTTAGTTACTATCAGGCGGTGGGAGACGGAGCACGCTCCATCTCTACATGATGTTATATGGAATTTACTTCGGATAACGTGATGATTTCGGGAATAACGAGGCCATTTCGTTTCTATTGCCATGTCTATACATCAGAAATAAGAACGAAGATTTAAAGAGAATTAAGGTTGAAACACAAACAAAGCCTAATGTTTGCTTGTGTTATGTTATTTTTTACTACATTTGCGGCATGAAATGAACGCTACTCGCCAAGTAGCGTACTTTTCTTCACCCTACTTTCGGCGCATAATTATACACACTCTCGAAACAAAGTTTGTTTACGGTTGAGAGCTTTTCTAAAGAGAAACTCTTCAAGTATATTTGCGTAGTCTTGATAGATTTATGCCCTAACAGTTCACTGATCATCTCAATCGGTACGTTTTGCTCCTTCAAGGTCGTGGCGAAAGAGTGACGAATCGTGTATGAGGTAACCCGAGTATGAATGCCAATGGATTCCGACAGTATTTTCAATCTGCGGTTAAAACCTCCTAATACGGTATTATATTCCTTGTAGGCATCCTCACCGGTCTTCATTCCCTCTAAAAATGGAAACAGATAGGGCGAATCCTCGGTTGTATCGGCTGCCAACTCATTCAGCAGCCCTTGTGCCTCCGCTGGAATCTCCACCTGTATAAGGGATCCGCTTTTCTGCCGATAATAAGACAAGATCCCTTCCTTGATATCCTCCTTTCGCAAATGCGCCAAATCTACGAAAGCCATCCCGCAAAACAAAAACATCAGGCAAAAGGCTGATTGGGTCCTCTTCTGTTGCGGATCTGTCACCGGGCTTGTCATCAGCAAGCGTAAGCTTTCCGAAGGCAACGCCTTTTTACGTTTACTCTCAACCCCCGTAAACACATTCTTAAACAAATGAGGAATATAGGCAGCCTCACCCACCTCTACCGCTAAATTATAGATGTGACGAATCCGGCGCATATAAGTAGATACCGTGTTACGAGCACATCCCTTGGCCAACAGCCAAGATTGATAACGCAAAAGTGTATCCCGATTAATATACGCATAAGGAATCTCTTCCCGGCCACAAAAACATTTAAACGACCTCAACGCATCTTGATAACTCTTCGCCGTGGAATAACGCTTTTTCTCACGCAGGCAGGTGATATACGTAAGTACACCCACCACAAAATCATTCTCATTCATACTTTATCTCCTTAAGAATTAATACATAAAAAAATCCTCTATCTCTCCGTTGGCACGGGAAAGATAGAGGATCTTCATAAAATCCTTAAAGAAATATATTATTTTCCTGCTTTCTCAGCAGCAGCTTTCTTATTGATCTTCTTCTTCTGCAACTCGTAAGCGATCGGAGTAGCGATGAACAAAGTAGAGTATGTACCGATAATGATACCTAATAAGATAGCGAACGTAAAGCTTCGGATCGTGCTACCGCCCAAGATGAAGATACACAATACAACCACCAACGTAGTCAATGATGTATTAAATGTACGACACAAGGTAGAGTTCAACGCATCATTGATCACTTGATAACGATCACGCTTCGGATACAAAGCGATCGTCTCACGGATACGGTCGAATACAACCGCGGTATCATTGATAGAGTAACCGATAATCGTCAAGATAGCTGCGATAAACGTCTGGTCTACCTCCATTGAGAACGGAAGAACCTTCCATAACAAAGTATAGAAAGAAATGATACACAATGTAGTCGTAGCAACAGAGGCGAACGCACCAACAGAGAATGACACATCACGGAAACGAAGCAGGATATAAGCGGCCATACAGATCATGGCGAAGATTACCGCTAAGATAGCGCTATTCTTGATATCGTCTGCCATGCTAGGACCCACCTTCTGCGAACTCTGTATGAAAGTAGTCGTGAACTCATCTAATGTAGTTCCTTCCGGAAGTAAGGACTTCACGCCCTCAAACAATTTATTCTCGATCTCTTGATCTACCGTAGGATCATTGTCTTCGATCTTATAGTTGGTAGATACACGCACTTGATCCGCTGTACCGATCTGGATAACACTAACAGAACCGTCTAACTGGGCATCCAGCATATTACGAACATCGTCTGTCTTCACCTCTTGATTAAAACGAATCACGTAGTTACGTCCACCCGTGAAATCGATACCGTTATTCAAACCGATCGTCATCATAGAAATAGCACCCAATACGATAATAGCGGCCGGAATCAAATAACCGACTTTGCGAGCACCCAAGAAATTGATCTTCGGGTTTGTCAGCAAGTCTTTCGTCAGAGAAGTCGTGAATGTCACGTTCTTCAATTTATCTTTCGCTAACAATGCCTCATAAACGATACGAGTCAAGAACACGGCTGTAAGGAAGGAAGCGAACAAACCGATGATCATCGTCGTAGCGAAACCACGGATAGGACCCGTACCGAAATAGAACAATACGATACCGGTAATGATAGATGTCAAGTTTGAGTCGAAGATAGCGGAGAACGCATTGCTGTAACCGTCGGCGATCGCCTTTCCTAAAGACTTACCGGCGCGAAGTTCCTCTTTCGTACGCTCATAGATCAATACGTTCGCATCGACTGCCATACCTAGCGTCAACACCATACCGGCAATACCCGGCAAGGTAAGAACCGCTTGGAAAGAAGCAAGGATACCCATCGTGAAGAAAATGTTCAATACCAAAGCACCATCGGCGATCAATCCCGGTACCAATCCATAGAATGCGCACATATAGATCATCAACAGCACCAATGCCAACACGAAAGAGATCACACCGGCATTGATAGCCTCTTGTCCTAATGACGGACCAACGACGTCTTCTTGAACGATATGTACGGAAGCAGCCATCTTACCCGATTTCAATACGTTCGCTAAGTCCTTCGCCTCTTCCGGTGTAAAGTGACCGGTGATTTGTGAACGACCTCCCGTGATCTCATCGTTTACGTTCGGAGCGGAATAAACCATCTCATCCAAAACGATAGCGATCTGGCGACCGATATTCTCTTTCGTCAAACGAGCCCAAGCCTTAGAGCCTTCGGCATTCATAACCATGTTAACCATTTGCTCTGAACGACCGGCTTGTTGCATAAAGTCAGCGTTAGCATCTGTTACTACGTCACCACCTAAAGCGGGACTTCCGTCACGGTTCGTTACCTTCAAGGCATATAACTCAAAGAACTGCTCTTTATCATCGATCGCCTTTACACCCCATTTTAAAGCCAAGTTACGAGGCAATACCTCTTTCACTTGTTTCATGTTCAGGTATTCGCTGATCTTCTCCATATCTTTTGCTTGAGCGATACCTACCGTCGAACCCGGAGACAACTGACCGTTGTACTGGCTAATCTGCAATAAAGCAAATAATGGATGTTGCTTAGCGAACTCTTCCATGCTTTGATTAGCTTCCGTATCTTTTTTATCTTGACCAAGCTCAGCCAACAAAGAATCGGCCTCACTTACATTCGCATCAGCGGCATCAGCGATTTTCTTAACATTATCGGTAGCTACAGAATCAGCGGAAGCCTCCTTACTTAGGATAGTAGCCAATACATTATCAGCGGCAACCAATTGTTGATAGATTTCCGGTAACTTATAAGTTTCCCAGAATTCCAAGTTAGCGCTACCTTGAAGCAACTTACGAACACGTTCCGGTTCTTTCACACCCGGCAACTCAACCAAGATACGACCCGCTGTCTCCAAACGTTGGATGTTCGGAGAAACCACACCGAAACGGTCGATACGAGTACGCAGTACGTTGAATGAGTTATCAATCGCACTCTGCAACTCTTGTTTCAAAACAGAAACAACCTGAGCGTCTGAACTCTGGGGCGTGATTTTATCTTTTAACTCGAATGTACTGAAAATAGCGGAAAGACGTGCGCCGCTATCCAACTTCTTATACTCCTCAGCGAAAAGGTCGATGAAATCTTTTTGGCTAGTCGCTTGATGCGCGTAAGCTAAATCCAACGCCTTGTTGAAATTCTCGTCTTGGTTGTTGTTAGACAACGAACGGATTACATCCGCCACGTTCAACTCAAGGACAACGTTCATACCGCCCTTTAAGTCAAGACCTAAACTAATTTCCATTTCACGGCATTGCTTAAGCGTATAGCCTAACCATACCTTCTGAGTAGATAGTGAGTCTAAATAAGCACTCTCTTTCGCAGGATCTCCACCCGCATACTCAGCGGCTTTACTGTTGTAATGTTGCGTCACGAACGAGAACGACAAATAGAACAAACAGACAAGCGTAAGTAACACCGCGAAGACCTTTACAAATCCTTTGTTTTGCATCTGAATCTTAGGTTTATGTTATTACATTATTTATATTCGTTTTTTCACAGGGTGCAAATATAGACTTTTTTTCTTTGATAAAGAGCAATTAGTATAATTATTTGTCACGCTCATAGTTTATTTCAAACGCAAATGTATATCTTTGGGGCTAAAATAATAAGGAAAATATACCATGAAACAGTTATTATTCGCTCTGTTATTTATCCCCGCCCTGCTATTCGCGCAAGAGGATCAACACTATCTGGCAGGGGCCGTTCCGGTTGCAGACGGTAAAGTCGTTTTTACCCGAGAGATTAATGCCCCCTCTTTAAGCAAGGCACAAATCTACCAACAACTATTAAAATGGGGACAAGAAAATTTTAACACAAAGGAAAGTAGAGTAGCTTATCAAAATGAGGCAAAAGGCGAGATCGCCATTATCGGGGAAGAATATATAGTATTCTCCAGCACAGCCTTATCCCTCGATCGGGCGATGATGAAATACCGTATTATCATTGAATGCAAGGAACATGCTTGTACCCTGCAACTTGCGGGCATCCGATATGAATATAACGTGTCTTACCAGAACGAGCCGGAGAAATACCTAGCCGAGGAATGGATCACGGACGAGTATGCCTTGAATAAGAGCAAGACGAAATTGAACCGTATCAGCGGTAAGTTCCGTAAGGCCACGATTGACTTCGCGGATAAGACGTTCGATAGCGCAGCCAACGCATTAGGCGCACAGTTGCTGACAGCTGCACCGGTAGAACCAGTATCCGCTCCGCAACGGGAAACACGACCTGTGGCACCGATGGAAGGTTTCGTAGCGTTCCAAGCGGACAAAATACCTAGCACGATCCTCCAAATGTTACCGGACAACGCTTTACAGATCAAAGCCGTAAAAGGAAATACGACCGACGCAAACGTTGAATGGAAAGGCATAGGCAATATGTTCGGTAAAACGATCAGTACAATCTCCATATCCAAAGATAGTCCTGCTTATAAAGCGATTGGCAATAACGACGTATATCGATTATCCTTCTCCAACCCCGGCACATCTGCCGATGCGCCATGGATTATTATCGAGTGCCGTAAACAAGGCGAGACCTCCGAAGGACAGCAAACGATGTTAATCGGCGAGATTACGAATGTATGGATCAAATAACGAAAAAGAGAGTTGCATTTATGAAAAAGATTCTATTATTAATATATATGATGTTCCCTGTGCTAGTCATGGCGCAGGGGCATAAAGGCGAGGTAGACGAATGCGCCCCCATGAAAAACGGGAAGGTATGCTATAGTGATGATGTAGAGATCGAGAATACCTCTAAACTAGAAATATTCAACGCTATTAACGCATGGGCTAAGAAATCTTATGGAAAAGATGTCTTCTTATCCAACGTAAACTCGAACAAGAACAAAGGGACCATCTTCGTAAGCTCTAAGGTTGAATTATTGTTGAATGATACAGACAAGACTATCATTAAATATAAAATGCGTATCACCTGCTTCGACAACCGATACACGATCGAGGCGAGCGATATCGTATATCAATACGATCCGCTAAACGATAAAAAGTACAAGACCTATAAAGCGGAAGATGTGATCGCCAATAATGGGGATAGCAATACGATAGCGCTGATCAAAGATCCTAAGCTATTCTGTAACGCTACCTTCTTCTTTGTCGAGAACTTGTTCGCCGACGTATTTGACGCTGCGCAGAACGCAGAATCCGAGTGATGAAACCCTTTTATTCAAGTTTCAGATAACACCATAACGGGTAGTGGTCTGAATAAGCGACCTTATCCACGGAACAATTCATAGAGGTCATGTTCGGGGAATGCAGGATATTATCGATACGGAACCAGAAGAAATTTTGATTATAGGTAATACCCATTCCCCGGCCAGACTCGGCAAAGGCATCCGTCAAATCCCCTTGGATCGTACGGTGCGCATAAGAAATAGGCGTATCATTAAAGTCACCGCATACCAAGACATAATCTCCTTTAGCGTTCTTAATCTCTTCTGATACCGCTTCCGCTTGCTTAGCCCGAATCCGGAAAGCAGGTCCTAGCTTTTGCTCGAACGCTCCTTTCAAATCGTCCAACCCATCCGAGCTAAAGCTCTTTATAAGGGATGAATAACGGGTCCGATCCTCCATCGTCAGTTTAAACGATTCCAAATGGTTATTAATCAAGGTCAACTTCTTTCCCTTGATGTTCACTTCATGTACGGAAGAGCCGTTATAATCCGAATCGTATTTCACCATCCGGGAATTCGACAGCGGATATTTGGAGAACACAGCGATGCCGAAACTCTGGAATTTCGTGGAGCTTTGATAAAATACGGAACGATAAGGATACATGCTCAACGCATCATAGATCTTAGAGGCAGTAAGGCTCTTCTCTGATTTAGCCGTGGCATATTCCTGCAAACAAACAATATCTGCGTCCGAGTTAGCGATATATTGGATAATCTTGTTCGGAGCTATCTTCGTATGATTCTTGTACCCAAAAGCCATCACATTATAAGTCAGCACCTTCAGTACCTCTTCCCGAGGAACATCCTTATGCGAGTGAAACGGAAAATAGCGTTTCACGGGACCCCAACATAACAAGAAGGAGAATATGCCGATCAATAAGAACTTCCATTCCCATAAGAACAGCCAATAGATAATAAAGCAAAGATTGACTACACATAAGACAGGAAAGGCTAATCCCAGATAAGATAACGTCATACTCGTCTCAGGAGACACCCGATCCGAATAAGCCGAGACTATCAACAATACGACAGCCACCACATTCGCTACGACGAATAAGAATTGAAGAAAAATCCGTAGAGTTTTCATAAGTATCTGTTATTTCTTACTGGCGTCGAAAAGTCGCTTTTTCTCTTCAGCGGAAAGGCTCTCATAACCGGAACGTTTCAATTTATCCAGTATAGTATCTAGATCCACCGACTCCTGATGTTTGCGTGCGTTATACTCATAATCCGTCTCGTTACGTTTATAAGTCACACGCATCTTCGGTTTCCGTTTGCCCAAATTCACGAACCAGTCGATCAACCGATTCATCGGAGCGGTCAAGTCCTTTCCATTACGAATACGGGAAGCGAACCACATACCAAACAAAGCCCCGCCGATATGGGCGATATGTCCTCCCGCATTATCAGAAGTCATCGCCAACAAATCGATCACCAGCGTAAAGATAGCCAAATAAATTAATTTGATCCTTCCGATCAAGAATAAATTAATCTCCAAATCCTTCCGGTAAAACGACACGGCGAAAACGATCGCCATAACAGATGCCGAAGCCCCCATCAAATAGCTAAAAGAAGCCACGTTCTGGAAATAAGGGAAAATATTATAAGCAAGGACAAACAATACCGCACCGGCAAGACCTCCCAATATATACAAGCCTCCCAACTGCCGCTCACTGAAGAAATTCAAGAACAATCCCCCGAACCAATACAACCAAAGCATATTGAACAAGATATGCAAGAAGTCAAAATGAGTGAACATATAAGTAAACAACGTCCACGGACGGAAGAGCAAAAGTTCCGGAGAAGCCGGTAACTGCAAATACTGCAAAAAAGGTACCCCTTGCACATTAAAGAGCATAAACAATACGCTGGCCAAACGTATCAAGATAAACAAGCCTACATTTATATATATCAGTTTCGACAGGATATTACCCGACTGAAACATACGCTTCAAATTAGTAAAAATACCGTCCATTGTCTGCATCTTTCTTTTTCCAATAACGAATTAGGAAATAACCGAATAACATACCCCCCAAATGAGCGAAATGCGCTACCGTATCGCCACCAAAACTAGCCACACCCATAAATAGTTCGGCAAGACCATAAAATATTACGAAATATTTGGCTTTAATCGGGATCGGTATGAACATCAAGTACAAAGGAACATTCGGGAAGATCATCGCGAATGCCAACAAGATTCCGAATACGGCACCCGAAGCGCCAATGGTCACGAAATAATTCAAGAACTCGCTTTTGCTGATAATCTGGGCTCCATTCAAGTTTATCATGTCTTGGCTAGCGAAGATCACATCCCGCAAATTAAAGAACCATACCACCTCTTGTACCAAACCGGCGCCTATACCCGTCACGAAGTAAAAAATCAAGAAACGTTTGGGGCCCCATACGTTCTCCAATACCCGGCCGAACATATAAACGGCGAACATATTAAAAAACACATGCGCAAACGAATGGGTATCGTGCATGAACATATAAGAAACGATCTGATAAGCCTTGAAGTCGGTAGCACCCGGGACGTGAAGCCCTAATAAATCCACTAAATCGACGCCGACTTTCGGCAGTGCAAGGCTGGCTACCCAAAATAGCAAGTTTATAATGATAAGATTTTTCGTTACCGGCGGGATACTATTCAAGAACCCCGAATTTGTCTGATTCATCATATACTACGTTAATTTAGCGGCAAAGGTAAATATATTTTAGCCGTTTTTGCCCATAATAATACTAAAACATATGTAAATCGGTAAAAAAAGTAGGTTTTTCTTTTGTGATATTTCAAAATAAAACTACATTTGGAGCCGTCTATCGGTTATCATAGTTTTGTTTAATATATTAACAGTCAAACCATCATGAACAAATCAGAATTTATTAGTGCAGTCGCTGAAAAATCAGGTCTCAGCAAAGTGGATGCTAAAAAGGCAGTAGAAGCTTTTGTTGACACAGTTTCTAACGAATTAAAAGAAGGCGGTAAAGTCGCTCTACTTGGCTTCGGTTCATTCTCTGTGTCAGAGAAGGCCGCTCGTAAAGGTGTTAACCCGAAAACTAAAGAAACCATTGAAATCGCAGCTCGCAAGGCCGTGAAGTTCAAGGCTGGTGCTGAATTGAACGAGCTAATCAAATAAGAAACACCATTATTCTCTATAGAAGAAGGATACGATGCAAATTGTATCCTTTTTTTGTGTACCTTCGCGTACAAATAAAATCCGAATTATAGTTAGACGAATATGGTTATCGAACAACAGATTACCGGGGCTATCATAGCCGGCATCAAAGAGCTGTACGGAGCGGATGTCACCGCTAGCCAAGTGCAGTTACAAAAAACGAAAAAAGAATTCAAGGGGCACTTGACCCTAGTCGTATTCCCATTCCTTCGCATGTCGAAGAAATCTCCGGAGCAGACCGCTCAGGAAATCGGTGAGTACTTGTTGAGAAACGAGCCAGCGGTAGCTGAATTCAATGTAATCAAAGGATTCCTTAACCTGACGGTCGCTTGCTCTTGCTGGATCGATTTACTAAACTCGATCAATGAGCAGCCCGCTTACGGTATCATTCCGGTTACCGAGCAATCGCCTTTGGTTATGATCGAATATTCCTCTCCCAATACAAATAAACCGCTTCACTTGGGCCATGTCCGCAATAACTTATTAGGATACAGCTTATCGAAGATCATGAAAGCGAACGGTAACCAGATCGTAAAGACGAATATCGTAAACGATCGTGGTATCCATATCTGTAAATCCATGTTGGCTTGGCAGAAATGGGGAAATGGAGCTACCCCAGAGTCTACCGGAAAGAAGGGTGACCATCTGATCGGTGACTTTTACGTATTATTCAGCAACAAATTAAAAGAGGAAACCCATGCGTTAGAAGCGAAAGGCCTTACCAAGGAAGAAGCCGAGGCTCAATCCACCTTGATGGCGGAAGCCCGTGAGATGCTTCGTAAATGGGAAGCCGGAGACAAAGAGGTGCGTGCGCTTTGGGAAATGATGAATAATTGGGTATACGCCGGGTTCAACGAGACCTATAAGATGATGGGCGTAGATTTCGATAAGATTTATTACGAGTCTCAAACCTATCTGGAAGGAAAAGGCAAGGTGATGGAAGGCCTAGAGAAAGGGATTTTCTATCGCCGTGAAGACGGCTCCGTATGGGCTGATTTGACGAAAGACGGGCTGGATGAGAAATTATTGCTTCGTGCGGATGGAACTTCCGTCTATATGACGCAGGATATCGGTACCGCCAAGCTGCGCTTCGATGATTACCCGATCAATAAGATGATCTATGTGGTAGGGAACGAGCAGAATTATCACTTCCAAGTATTATCGATCTTATTGGATAAGTTAGGCTTCGAGTTTGGCAAGGGATTGGTCCACTTCTCCTACGGAATGGTAGAGCTACCGGAAGGTAAGATGAAGAGCCGTGAGGGAACGGTCGTAGACGCCGATGATTTGATGGCCGAGATGATCAGTACCGCACGCGAGATTTCCCAAGAATTAGGGAAATTGGACGAGATGACTCCGGAAGAGGCTGAGAATATCGCCCGTATCGTAGGTCTTGGCTCCTTGAAATATTTCATATTAAAGGTAGACCCTCGCAAGAATATGACGTTCAATCCGAAAGAGTCTATCGACTTCAACGGAAATACGGGACCATTCATCCAATATACCTACGCCCGTATCCGTTCCGTATTGCGCAAAGCAGCGGAACAGGGCATCGCATTACCGGAGCAGTTACCGCTTACTTTCGCCATTTCCGAGAAAGAAGAGAACCTGATCCAAATGATCGCCGATTATGCAGAGATCGTGAAAGAGGCAGGTAAGCTATACAGCCCGGCCTGTGTCGCCAACTATATTTATGATCTGGTAAAGGAATACAATCAATTCTATCACGATTTCTCCATCCTTCGCGAAGAGAATCCGGAATTGAAGAACTTCCGTTTAGTCTTATCCGCCAATGTAGCTAAGATCGTGAAATCCGGTATGGATTTATTAGGCATCGAGGTCCCGGAAAGAATGTAACGATAGAAGATGAACATAAACGAGAAAACAAGAAAGGCTCTCCTTCGATTTCAACAAAATGAAATCACGGAGAGCCTTCTCTATACGCAACTCGCCGCTATCGAGAAAGATCCAAGCAACAAGGAAGTATTACTACAGATAGCGAATGACGAGAAAGGACATTATACGATCCTGAAAAAGTATACGGGGCAAGAGATCTCCCCGAATAAATTACGCGTCACCAAATACTACTGGTTGGCACGTATCTTGGGGATTACTTTCGCCATTAAGCTAATGGAAGGTAGCGAGGAAAGCGCCAAGAATGATTACGCCTCTTATGATGAGTATCCGGATTTGCAACAAATCGCACGTGACGAGGATGAGCATGAGCAGAGGTTGATCGCCTTGATCAATGAGGAACGGTTGGAATATATGGGTTCTGTCGTACTGGGGCTAAATGACGCTTTGGTAGAATTTACAGGTGCTTTAGCAGGCTTTACCCTTGCCTTGAGCGACTCTAGATTAATAGCGTTGACCGGAAGCATCACTGGAATAGCCGCCGCATTATCCATGGCTTCCTCCGAATATCTATCTACCAAGTCCGAGAATGGAAATGAAAACGGGAAACATCCTGTAAAGGCATCGATCTATACGGGAATAGCTTATATCTTTACGGTAGTCGCCTTGGTCGCTCCATTTATCTTTATATCGAACGTATTAATGGCTTTAGGGCTTATGCTCATCATAGCGTTAAGCATCATCGCCCTTTTCAACTATTATTATTCCATAGCGAGAAGCGAGAGTTTCCGGAAGCGTTTTACCGAGATGGCAGTACTTAGTTTTAGCGTGGCCGCATTAAGCTTCTTGATCGGATATGCGTTAAAAGAATTTACGGGTATCGATGTCTAAAAAAATCATAGTTATGTTTTGAAAAATTCATAGTTATGAGTTTAGTAAATCATAACTATGAATTTTTAGAGCTATAATCAAGCCTTTTTCCGTGTCGTACGTTTCTTCGTCGCGGCAGGTTTTTCTCCCGCCTCGGCGATTATCTTCTGGCATTCCTCCAAGGTCAAGTTCTCCGGTTTCTCTATCGTCTTAGGGATTCTGTAATTCTTTTTCTTATAAGAGATATAAGGGCCGAAGCGACCATTCAAGATCTCCATTTCCGGGTCCTCATCGAACTTCTTGATAAATCGTTGCTCATCCTTTTGTTTTTTTGCCTCGATCAACTCGATAGCTTCCTCGGCTGTTATCGACAAAGGATTCAAGCCCTTCGGTATGGATACGAACTTTCCGTCATGACGGATAAACGGGCCAAAACGTCCGACAGCGGCAACCATGACCTTACCTTCATATTCACCGATCGTACGGGGTAGATCAAACAATTTCAAGGCTTCTTCCAAAGTAATCGTCTCGATAGATTGCCCCTTCATCAAGGTTGCGAACTGAGGTTTAGGAGCCTCTTTATCCTCTGGGTGCGCCTGCCCGATCTGTACGACTGGGCCATAACGACCGATCTTCACGAAAACAGGTTTGCCGCTCTTCGGATCGATACCCAATTCACGCTCACCCACTTTATGCTCCGTACGGACAGAGGCTGCCTCTTCCACGATCGGATGGAATAGTTTATAGAATTTATCGATCGCATCCGTCCATACCATCTCGCCTTCCGCTACGGCATCGAATTCCTTCTCTACGCTCGCCGTGAAGTTATAATCCATAACGCCCGGGAAATACTCCATCAAGAAATCATTCACGACCGTACCGATATCGGTTGGCATCAACTTATTCCGGTCCGCTCCTACGATCTCCGTCTTTTGGACTTCCTTGATCGTATGCTGAGCCAAGGTTATGATATTATAAGTACGCTCCGTTCCTTCCTTATCCCCTTTCACGACATACTCTCGATTCTGAATCGTCTGGATCGTAGGAGCATAGGTAGAAGGACGACCGATTCCCAATTCCTCCAAACGGCGAACCAAGCTTGCTTCCGTATAGCGGGGAGGACGTTGCGTGAAACGCTCGGTAGCGACGATATCCTTCATACTCAATACCTCGTTCAAGGTAACCGGAGGAAGAAGGCCGTTTTCCTGTTCCTTCTCATTCTCGTCATCAAAACTCTCGCGGTACACCTGAAGGAAACCGTCGAAAGTAATGACCTCACCGGTAGCCACGAACTTCTCTTTCTTGCCGCCGATGCCTACGGAGATCGTCGTACGCTCCAACTCGGCGTCCGCCATCTGGCAAGCGATCGTACGTTTGCGGATCAATTCGTATAATCTCTTTTCCTGAGCGGTCCCGCTTATCTCATCATGGCTGATATAGGTCGGACGAATCGCCTCGTGCGCTTCTTGCGCTCCCTTGCTCTTGGTATGATATTGACGGAATTTATAATATTTCTCACCGTAGGTATCCAAGATAGCTTCTTTTGCCGTCCCCAAAGCCAAATCACTTAAGTTCACGGAGTCAGTACGCATATACGTGATCAATCCGGACTCATACAGGCGTTGGGCGATCATCATGGTCTGCGAGACCGAATAACCCAACTTACGGGCGGCCTCCTGCTGCAAGGTAGATGTCGTAAAAGGAGGGGCTGGTGTCTTGCGCACCGGCTTTTTCGAGATATCATCGATCGTGAAAGAAGCGTCCTTGCAAGATTCAAGGAATGCCTCCACCTCTTCCTTATCTTTCAAACGACGGTTCAGCTCTGCCTTGAGGATTGTCGTACCATCCGGCAAGATAAAGCTGGCGATCACACGGTAAGCGGCCTCCGAGACAAACTCGTTGATCTCTCGCTCCCGCTCTACGATCAGACGTACGGCAACCGATTGCACGCGCCCCGCGGATAAAGCCGGCTTCACCTTACGCCAAAGAATGGGGGATAGCTCGAAACCCACGATACGGTCTAAGATACGACGGGCTTGCTGCGCGTTCACCAAATCGATATTGATATCTCTCGGCGTCTCGATCGCATGTAATATAGCGTTCTTGGTAATTTCATGAAAAACGATACGTTTCGTATTCTCAGGTTTCAATCCTAATACCTCATATAAATGCCAAGAGATGGCCTCTCCCTCCCGGTCCTCATCGGAAGCCAACCAAACCTGCTCGGCTTTCTTCGCTTCGTTCTTCAATTCGGTCACGAGTTTCTTCTTGTCAGAGGGAATCACGTATTCCGGGGCATAATTGTGTTCGAGGTCTATACTGAAATCTTTCGTTTTCAAGTCGCGGATATGACCATAGCTAGACATAACCTTATAGTCCTTTCCGAGGAACTTCTCGATGGTTTTTGCCTTGGCGGGTGACTCCACTATTACCAAATTCTTTTGCATATCTATTTTTTGCTGGTTAGAAATCGGGTGCAAACTTACACAAATAATTAACGTACGCGGTATATCGGTCACTAAAAAAGCGTTTTTTCCTATACATTATATATATAGTCATGCGTTTCTATTTACCTTCGCGGGACAAAATCAAAAAGCTATTCAAAAATATGGAAGAGATAAAGCGACTTATTTCAGAGAATAAACTAGAAGAAGCGATCCGGCTCTTGGACGCTTACCTCACGGAGCAACCGAGATCCGACGAGGCTTGGTTTCTCCTCGGAAAAGCTCATTATAAACTAGGCAACGTACGCCTAGCCCTCAACAGCTACCTGCAAGCGATAGAGATCAATCCGGAAAGCCCGGCACAAGCGGCCTACGATATGGCGATCAAGGTACTGGATTTTTATAATAAGGATATGTACAACCATTAAGAAGACAGAGCACCCGTACCCAAATAAATTCTAGAAGTACAAGTAACTCGACTTTATGCATTTATGAAGTTAGTTGTTCTTGATATAGCGTTTATTTGTATAATGCTCATTTACAACTTATAACGTAAGCTCGTCATAATAGGCATCGTTAAAGGCTTATAATGGGCATTATAAAGTGCTTATAATGGGCATTCTTAGCACCTAACATTGCCCATCGTAATTTGTAGAGACGGGGCGTGCCCCGTCTCTACAAGATATACAATGAATTTATGTTTCTTTAGATTTCAATCTTCCATGGGAGTAATCGTATAGTCATGCAGACAGAAGAAATGATAAAAATACAGAAAATGCTTTTTTCATATAAGTAAACTTTAAGAAATTACCTTTATCCAAATGATTATCCTTTATAAGTCAGCGCCAACATCGTAATATCATCGCTCTGCATAGCGCCGTTCACGAATGATTGGACGGATTCGGATATACCTTCGATCATGGATTTGGGGGATTGGTTCTTTACGGAGCTACAAGCCTCTACCAAACGGATATCTCCATATTGCTCATTCCGCAGGTTCATCGCCTCACTGATTCCATCCGTATAGAGGAACAAGCTGTCTCCCGCTTCCAGTTTCAAGGATTGTTCTTTATAAGCTAATCCCGGCACGACTCCCAAGGCCATCCCACCAGTCATCGGCAAAAGAGATACCTTATCGTTCTTACGAATCCAAACCGGACGATTATGCCCCCCATTGCAATAAACCACGTCGCCCGTATGGATATTCAAGATCGCATAAAAAGTAGTGACAAACATCCCATTGACACTCTCACGGCACAATAGATCATTCGATTCCTTCATACAGACCGCCGGGGAAAGCTGCCTAAGCGCCGTAGCACGGATCACCGTACGGCTGATCGCCATAAAAATAGCGGCCGGAATCCCCTTATCCGACACGTCAGCGATCGTAAAACCCAGATGATTATCGTCCACCAAGAAGAAATCATAGAAATCACCCCCCACGGCTTTCGCCGCGCTCATGGTCGCATAAAGATCGAATTGCTTATATTGCGGGAACGGAGGGAACTGCTTCGGCAAAATCGATTGCTGTATCTCACGTGCCACGTTCAAGTCATATTGGATCTCCTCTAGCTGATGATGTTCCTTTTGGGCCTCCTTGATAAAAGAAATCTGCTCGACCGCCTTCTCGATCGTACGTTCCAGATCCTCCATATCGATCGGCTTGGTAGCGAAGTCGAAAGCACCATGGTTCATGGCGGTACGAATATTCTCCATATCCCCGTAAGCCGATACGATGATACATTTCAAGGCCGGGTTACGCATCTCGTTAATCTTCGTCAGCAATGTCAAGCCATCCATCTCCGGCATATTGATATCGCTCAATATGATATCAAAGTCCGGATGGTCCAACATCATCCTCAACGCCTCCAAACCATTATGGGCAAAGGAGAACTCATACTCTCCCTTACGGATCTTCCGACGGAAATATTGGGTTAGCAACGCTTCCAGATCCTGTTCGTCGTCTACGCTTAATATCTTGATAGCCATAATTCTTCTGTTTATTTCGTTAATGGAATAAGGAATATGAAACGGGTAAACTCACCTTCTTTCGATTCCACCTCTATCTTCCCGTCATGCTTCTCCTCTATAATGGATCGAGTGATAGATAGCCCCAAGCCAGTTCCCTCTCCCACCGGTTTCGTGGTAAAGAACGCGGAGAATATCTGCTCCCGGATATTCTCCGGCATACCGATACCATTATCCTCGATACTTAATCTTAAAGAATCTCCCTCCTTCCGTAGATCCACGGATATAACCGGCTCATACCCGATCGGCGAGAGCTTGGATTTACTATAGACCGCATAGCAAGCGTTATTCATGACATTCAATACCGCACGGCTCAAATCCTGCGGGATCACTTTCAGCATCGGAAGCCCCTCCTCGTAATGCTCCCGGATCGCAATATTGAAACCTTTATAGTTCGCTCGCATCGAATGATAAGCCAGCCAAACATATTCCTTCACCAGATTCTTGATATCCGTAGGGATGTACTCGTCATCCTTCCCTCTGGAATAAAGCAAGATACCCCGGATGATACTTGTCGCCCGGTTTCCATGTTCCTCGATCTTCTTCAAGTTACCATGCAAATCGTTAACGATCTCGCTAAACTCCTCATGCAAGGCGGTCAGCTTCTCCCAAGATTCCGGAGGCAAGACATCTTTCTCTTCTTCTAATATATCTTCCAAGTCATCCACTAACTTAGAGGACAGCTTACTGAAATTGATGACAAAGTTGAGCGGATTCTGGATCTCATGCGCGATCCCGGCACTCAACATACCTAAAGAAGATAATTTCTCTAAGTTCTTCACTTGCAAACGTAGCCGTTCTATTTCCTTACTCTGGTCTTCCATATCTATTCCTCCTCTTTAGGCGGTGTAATTGTTTTCGGTTGATATACAGGGATCGTAATTAGAAACTGGGTATATTCTCCTTTCTTACTCTCCACCTCGATGGTTCCCCGATGGTTTTGCACGATCTCACGGCATAGGTAAAGCCCTACGCCGGCCGCTTCCCCCGTTGTCTTTGTCGTGAAGAAAGGAGCGAATATCTTATCTTTTATATTCTCGTCGATACCGGACCCGTTATCCCGGATCGTTATTTCCAGCATATCCTTATTGACTTTCAATCCAAGGAATATCTCCGGACTAAAAGTCACGGTCTCCGATTTCTTTAACAGGGCATACATGGAATTTTTCAATATCCCGGCCAGAACCTTACTGAACTGCTCCACGTTTACCTCCATCATCAAAGACAGCGTCAAATTATCGAAAACAATCCGGATATTCTTCTCTTGAATATCCTGCTCATACGTTTTCTTCAATTTATCCAAGGCGATCCGGCATAATCCGTTTATGTTGGTAAGCGTAAGATTACCTCTTCGGTCTTTCAGCAATTCCTCCATCGCCTTAACGATACGGACCGTATTGAAACCATGCTCGGAGATCTTCTCCAAATTACTGGTCATCATATTCAGCAAATCTACCGAGTCGTCATACACATCCGGTTTCAGATGCTCTTTCTGACTATCCAGATTTTCCCGGAGATCCTTGGCCAACCCCGATGTCAGATTTGCGAAGTTATTGATATAATTCAGTGGGTTCAAGATACGGTCCACCAAACCTTGGGTCAATTGCCCTACGGTAGCCATCCGTTCCTTACGGACCAGCTCGTCCTGCGCCTCACCCAAGGCTTTCAAAGCCGCCGCCAATTTCTCGGATTCCTCTTGGATCGCGTCTTTCTCCGAACGGATCTCCTGCGTACGCTCCTCTACCTCTTTCACCAAATACTCTTTTTGTTTGAGTTTCCGCTTGAAAACCAACTTAGAGATCTGGCAAAACAGAATCAAGAAAAGCAATCCGATCCATTCTTGATGACCGAACTTCACAGATACACAAATACCGACCAAGCTACCCAGCGTAACCCGCTCGCAAAGTTTAATTCGCCTTTTTAACCGATCGATCTCGGTATGTAAATCCTGTATCATGATGAACCTCCTTTCCTAACTATAAATAGGCAACGTAATCGTAACTTCCGTATATTTATCTTTCTCCGACTCGATAGCGATCGTACCCTTATGGTTCAAAACGACCTCCCGACTCAAGTAAAGACCTGTTCCTGCCGCTTCCGCGGTCGGTTTGGTGGTAAAGAACGGAGAAAAGACTTTCGTCTTTATCGTTTCTTCTATACCGACGCCATTATCACGGATAACCACTTGCAGCTTATCCGCTTGAATACGCAATACCAACGAGACAGAAGGCTGATATCCCGGCTCTCCGGCCTTTTTCAAGACCGCATATATACTATTATCCAATATCTGCGACAAGGCTTTTCCCATCTGATCAATATTCACCTCGATTGTCAACGGTACGGAAAGCCCGGAGAATGATAGATCTACTTGATTCTTCTCGATCTCCTTCGCGTAATTCTTTCGCAAGATATCCAGATTGACCTTACATAAATCATTAATATCCACGCAAGTTCGATTCGCCGAATGATCTTTCAGCAATTCTTCCATCGCTTTTACGATCCGCACCGTGTTATCACCATGCTTGGCTATCTTATCCAGATTGCTGGTCAAAAGAACCAGCAGTTCTTGCGTATCATTATAATTATCGTGTTTACCGGTCTCTTCGTCCTCATCGATATTCTGCTTGATATCTTTCGCTAATACAGCAGACAAATGAGCGAAGTTATTGATATAATTCAAGGGATTCAAGATACGGTCTACCAGACCTTTCGTTAATTGGCCGATCGATGCCAGACGTTCCTTACGAACCAACTCGTCCTGGGCATCCGCCAAGGCAGAAAGGGCACGGGATAGTTTTTCCGACTCCGCTTGCATCGCATCCCGCTGGAAACGCAATTCCATCGTTCGCTGCTCCACGAGATTAGAGACGAACTGTCTTTTTCGCAGACGGAATTGCGTATAATACTTTAACAGGAATAGAAGGACTACGGCTCCCACCAAATAATAAACCAGTTCTTCCTTCTTCTGGTAAACCGCCAAGGCGATCCACGCTGTCCCGATCACGGTCAGCGTCTCGATCACCCGCATCCTCCAGCGAAGGCTTTCCAGTTGTTTGATATTTATGTCACCCATCCTTCCTATTTCAAGTGTTAGAAATTGATATTAACGCCAATCATCGCACTAAAGCTTTGCAAAGGATATCCGTAATATACCTCATACTTCTGGCAAAGGATATTATTCAACTTAGCGTAAACACCAAAGGTATCGTTGAAGGTATAGGTACCTGTTAGGTTTAGCTCGTTGATGTTGTTCATCTTGTATTCGCCAGCTCCCGCAGACACGCTACTGTGATTTTCAGCTTCCCAGTAATTCTTTACAAAAGCATAACGTCCGGTGGCCAAATAATAATCCAAGGCAACAGATAACTTATCGATCGGACGCACGGTTACATTTGCGTTAACCTCCATTTCTGGCTTTCCATAAGCATGGCTTAGTTCAACACTCTCATCCCCTTGATTTGCCTTCCAATTATTATACACCCCTTTTAAAGAGATATCCAGCAATTGCTGATAGCTATATTTCAAGTTAGCCCCTACAAAAAGCTGCTTAGTATCGACATCCGGTATCGCTTCACTGAAATTGGAAAAAAAGTCAGGTTTAGATGTGGCCACTTGACTGAAAAGCACATCGCTACTAGTTATCTTATAACCAGCGAACACGTCGAACCAAAATCCCGGTGCCACGCCACTCCGGATACCCAAGATAGCATTCAACCAGTTACGAGAAGGAGCCAACTCTTTCATTGGATACAGATAACGGTTGATCTGTGACATATCGTACATGCTGTTGGAGTAAAGCTTTCCGTCAGCCTTTACATATAGCTCCGTTTTATCAGCAACCTCCACATCAGCGGCAATATTTGGCGAGGCCATGAACTCCGCATCATCACCTGTAGCCAACATCACATTCGCACCTAATTTGATTTTCCAATTATCACCCTCAACTTTATAATATGGTGATAACATCACCTCGGCATGATTCTTAAACTCATAAACATACGAATTAGAAGCTGCCTCCGGAAAGTTGTAGTTGAAATACTCCACCAATCCACCCAAGCCAATCCGCATATTCCCATTAAAACCTGCGTTCAAATCAAACTTCGCCTCTAAAGTATGCTCCGTCGGTCCATCTATATTCTTGTTCAACCCATATTTATGGGAGAAATTTATATAACCTAAATCCAGCAAATATCCGAACGGGGCATCTTCCTTCGACTCAAATCCTATATTAGCAGCTATCGTCTGGTTTACTTGGTTTGTTTCCCGATCCACTCTATCCAAACTACCCTCTGCCATCATAGACCAAGCATCCGCAATAGGCAGTCCATAATAATTAAACGCCGAATACCCGTACTTCGCACCGATACTAAATATCGTCTTATCAAAAACATGCTTGAAATTAATGCCTCCCAGATTGTCATTGAGTTTCGCCTTTACCTTCTCATCGTCCATCTGGATATATTTCACCTTTCCATTCGTAGAACGATGCGAATACCAAATATTCAACTTATCCTTCTCGGTACTCAAGATATGATATCCCAAATCACCATTTATATTTAGATAGGTACCGGCACCAAAGTTAAAATATCCCCGGCGCTTGTTGTAGTCCATCTGCGTCATGATATTTCCGGAAGGCAACAAACTAATCTCTTTCTGCGGATCGGCGGCGATCGTATAATTCGAGTAATCGATCGGGATCTTACGAACCTCCGGCTCTTTCACCACGGGAAGCGTATTTACCTTGCTAGCGTCCTGCACGGAAGGATCATACTCCCGTTCAAGCGTCATCTCTCGGTTCAGGTTCTTTTCTTTCGTAACATCCTCTTGCGCACTCGCAGCAGCAGCCGAACCCAGCAAAGCTACCACACACAACGCCTTTACATTATATATAGTCTTCATCGCTTTCTTTTATTTCTTTAGTTTACCCAATCTGTCTTCGATCATCGCGGCGATCTCATCATCGCCCTTGTAGTTGTTTTGCAAACTGGTCAGATATTGACGAGCTTGGAAATCATCACCTTGGCGGATATAAATATCAGCCAACAAGATAAAGCCCCGTGCCAACCAATATTGGTGAGGCGTACCGTTCTCGATGAAGTTCATCAAGACAGTCTCGGCATTCTTATCATCCTTATTATCATAATACAATTGAGCCAATAGATATTTAGCCTCCGCCCCGTGTATCGTACGGGTATCCTTGCTGATCTCCTTCAAGTCGGCCAACGCCTTGTTCTCCTGCTTCAAGCTGATATAAGCCTTCGCACGGACATAACGGGCCTCGGACATAATCTCGGGAGATAGCTTCGGTTCCTTCAGCAAATCGTTGGCGGCAAGCAAAGCCTCTTGCGGCTGACCGGTCAACTCGGCGCAACGCATCAAGCCCAATTTAGCGGCCTCCTTATTCTCCGGATTCTCCGCTACCGCCTGTAGATGCTTGAAACTTTCCATAGCGGCGGCGTAATCCTTATCCAGATACTCGATCTCAGCCTTACGAGCCCAAGACTCTTCCCTGAATTTCGTATCACCGCTCTCCAATACCAACGAGAACAGACGTTTCGCCTCCTCCAGATCTTTCTTGGCAAAAGCGATACTTGCCAAATAGAAATTAGCGTTCGAGCTAAACGCTCCCTGCGGGAAGGTTTGCAAATAATTCGTCAAGCTACGACGAGCGCCCTCATTATCGCCTCGCATAAATAACTTCTCGGCCGCCAGATAGGTCAAGGAGTCTTGCTCACTCACCTCGAAACGAACATTTCCACCTAACGAATTCGCATAGGCGGCAAACGAATTGATATCGTTCAGCTCGATATATACGGACTTCAAGTCTTGCAAGGCCACTTTCGCCTCCTCGCTACCCGGATAATTGCTAATCACGCTCTTATAAGCGTCGGCCGCTTTCTCCGGCTGATTGTCGTTGAAGTAAATCAAACCAAGCTGTACGCCGGCCTTACGAGCCAGACTGCTTTGCGGGAAATCACGCATCAATTGCTCAAAGCTTGCCGCAGCCGCTTGATTATTATCCAATAACACGTAAGAACGTCCTTTCTCAAACAAGGCATCGTCCACATATTGTGATTCCGGGAACTCACGGATCAAGCGATCCATCACGCTGATCTTTCCCTTATAATCTTTCTGCAATCCCAGCAAGAAGCCCTTCTGATACACCGAATAATCTCCGGCGGACGGTTGCAATTGCGCCGCACGGGTATAATTCTCTTCCGCCATAGCGAACTGACGGTTGTGGAATAAACAATCGCCGATACGATTATAAGCGTCCGCATAAGCCGGAGTCTGCTGATTGCTTTCCAAATTCACGTATTGACGGAAGCGGTTCAACGCCTCGCCATACTCTTTCAATTTGAAGTAGCTGTAACCTAAGTTATAATGTGCCAAGGCATACATATCCGTATTACGTTGGCGGGTATTATTCAAATAGGTACGATAATCGGAAATCGCCTTGTTATACTCACCTTGGCGATAATAAGATTCCCCACGCCAGAAATAAGCGTCGTTACGAGATTCCAGATTATAAGCGCCCAACGAAATCGCACGGCTGAAAAGATCGACCGCCTTATCCAATTCCATATTCGTGAACGCCTGCGTTCCCAACTGGAATAAGATATCTTGCTTCGCCTCCAAGATCTTCGTGCTCGGATGCTTGATCTTATCGATAGAGTTCAGAGCCGCTTGATAGTTCTTGGTAGTCAAATAAACCTCCACCAGATAATCGTTTACCTTATCGGCATATTTGGAATTCGGGAAATCATTCAAGAAATCCTCGAAGATTGTCACCGACTCGCCAAAGCCAGTGAAAGCGGTCTCGTGGATCAATAAAGCGTAATTATACATAGCCGCCTCTTTCACTTGCTTATCGAAAGAAGAAGTCGCGGCAGCCTCGAAGGCCATACGGGCGTTATTCTTATCTTTTAATTTCAGATAACTTTGCCCCAGATACAGATAAGCGTTCTGCGAAAGGGCATCGTTCTCACGTACGGTCCGCCCCAAAGCGTTCACGGCGCTACTGTAATTACCCTTATTGTAATAACATACGCCCAAGATATATAAATCGCCCCTCAACGGGCTATCCGTCGAGGATACATATTTACTCAGCATATTAATCGCCTGATCCTCATTTCCCAGATGATAGTAGGCGTTACCCATGATACGGTAAACCTCGCTATTGTTCTCGCTATCCGGATAAGAGGCTAGCAATTCCTTACCTTCGCTGATCACTTTCTCGTATTTATTCTGGATAAAATAAATTTGCGTGATATAGTACAAAGATCGCTCCTTATAATCAGGCAAGTCCTTCAAGCGGGTAAATTCCACCAAGGCATTGTTGTATTTACCGGTTGCGTAATCGATATAAGCGACATAATAGGTAGATGCTTCCCGGTACTTCGTTCCGATCTGCTCGATCCGTGCGAAATAACCACGGGCCTTCTCCATATCCCCAATTTGCAACAAGGAATAAGCCAAACGGAAACAATAAACCTCCTGTTGTTCCGGACTTAGCATATCAATGTTCGATTCGTTAAACCAAAAGATAGCTTTCTGATATTCTCCCTGTCCGAAATGGGCGGAACCGATCAAGAAGTTCACCTCGTCCGCATGACGGGAAGCCGGGTACACATCCAGATAATCTTTCAATAACTCAACGGCATTGGGACGGCCTTGCTCATAAGCGGAGTAGACCAACATATAATCGGCTTCTTGAATCAAGTCGGCATCCGTGGAATGCTGTTTATACGCCTCCAGCTTATCGATGCAACCTGAATAATTCTTCAAACTAAACAACTCCTTGCCTTCGACAAACAAACGGTTCGGCGCATCAAATTGATACGATCTCTGCCCGCTTGCCATGTGGCTGCCTACTACCAGACACAGCGGAATAAGTATTCTTTTCATCACTCATTTGCTTTTTAATACAAGCACTTACTTCAGTGCCTATTCGTTCTAATTCGCAAATATAAGTAATATGCGCCAAACAGCAGGCAAGTTCTATCAATATTTACCAAGATAGATCGGTACCGCCTTTCGGATAGAGTCTAAACCGAAGTCTTCCGGATTCACATCCTCCGGGCGAAGGATCACGATCTCGGCGGCATCATCTTCCGCATGCACGTTATTGAAATCATCTACCAAACACTCATAAAACATATCCAGCGTATGCACCTCAAAGCCGGAATACATATATAAATTAGGCAAGGAAAACAAATAACGACAATTCTGGATATGCAACCCCGTCTCCTCCCTTACTTCCCGGCGAGCGGCCTCCTCCCCCGACTCAAACATATCGACGAAGCCACCGGGCAAATCCAATGTACCCTTAGCCGGCTCTTTTCCTCGGCGAACCAGCAATAACTCCCCCTTAGCGTTCTTTATGAAACAAGCGACAGCCGACGACGGGTTGAAATAATAAACAAAACCGCACGCCATACATTTTTTCGCTTTCTCGTTATGTTCCACGAAAGCTTTTGCCCCGCAAACCGGGCAAAACTGAAATTGATACAACGGATGTCTCATACTTTATGATTTATAATTCAATTAAAAACAACAAGCCGCACCTAAATATAGATGCGGCTTGCCTTATTTCGCAAATGTCTTTTCGTTATACGCAAAACCGGATTTAGACTTCCAAACCAGCGCTTTGGTCTCTTACTTCCCAACCCAAAGCACTTGCTCCTAATACGGCAGCATCGCTCTCTTTCAATTGAGAGAATAATAATTTAGTCTTACCTGCGTAAACTTTCAACATATTTTTCTCCATTGAACGTTTAATCGGGTTCATGATCAAATCACCAGCTTTCGTAAGACCGCCAAACAAAATGATAGCCTCCGGGCTAGAGAATGCTACGAAATCAGCGAAAGCCTCTCCCAACATAGAGCCGGTAGCCTCGAAAATCTCAAGAGCGATCTTATCATTCTTCATAGCTGCGTCGTATACGTCTTTTGAAGTGATTTCATCCGGATCCAAGTCGCGAAGAACACTCTCGTCCTTACGGATTTCCAGATATTCACGAGCCGTACGAGCCACACCGGTAGCTGAAGCATAAGCCTCCAGACATCCTTGGCGACCGCAACCGCACTGACGACCATTGTTACGACGCATGATAACGTGGCCCAACTCGCCGGCAAAACCGTCATGTCCGTATACCAAGTTACCACCGATTACGATACCGCTACCCACGCCAGTACCCAAAGTGATCACGATAAAATCTTTCATACCGCGAGCGGCTCCATAAGTCATCTCACCGATAGCGGCAGCGTTGGCGTCGTTTGTTAAAGCAACAGGAATACCATCGATCTGTTCGCTGATCAATTGAGCCAAAGGAATCTTACCTTTCCAAGGCAAGTTCGGAGCGAATTCGATACATCCGTTGAAAAAGTTTCCGTTCGGAGCACCTACACCCACACCTTTAATCTTATCCGGACCACCAGCCTGATCAATAACAGACTTCAGACCTTTAGCAAGTTCCGCTACATAGTCATTAACGTCTGCATATTTACCAGTCTTAATTGATCCACTATACAAGATTGTTCCTCTTGCGTCAACTACACCAAAAACAGTGTTGGTACCACCTATATCGATACCTACTACATAAGGCTTCTCCATGATTTTATATTTAGGATTAATAATGATTTTCCTCTTTCTGGGTAGCAAATATAAGAGGTTTAACACAAGTTGCAATACGATTTGAAGAAAATTTTACAGATTCCTGTCATTTTATCTTCTTTTTTCGAAAACTTATGTTAAGCAACATTGTTATATAATAATGGAGAATTATCGCAACGGTAATATCTCGATCCAATAGTCATCCGGATCATTAATAAAATACAATCCCATCTTGGTATTCTCGAAGCAAACCGCTCCCATTTCCTTGTGGTATTTACGTACCTCCTCATAATCGCCGGCTACCCGGAAACAAAGATGGCTCTCATTGTCGCCTAGCTCATAAGGTTCTTTCCGGTCACGCAGCCAAGTCAGCTCCATCAAGAAACCGGTTTGCTCATCCGTTAAATAAACCAATATAAAAGAACCGTCTTCCGCGACCTTTCGATGATGCTCTTTCAATCCCAACGCTTTGTTATAAAAAGCGATACTTTTCTCCAAATCCAATACGTTAATATTGAAATGGTCAAATCTGCCTTTAACTTCCATACCTAAATAAATTTATATGTTTTCTAAAACCTATACATTAATAATATATTATATATCGGTACCCTCACCCGGTACAGAAAGGACAACATACCGGCAACCTTTCGATTCGGCATACGGGGCAAAAGCCATGACCTCCGCCGGACGTTCCCAGAAATGCATCGGCACAAAGATACCGGTCTTTATCCGGTCGATGAATTGTTGGGCACCTCGCATAAAATCGGTCCCTAAGCGGGGATCTACCGGAAACATGACAACATCCATCGCCTGCGTATATTTCGCTATTATATCCAGTTCTTTCAGGTAATTCCCTTCCGCCTCCGCAACTTCCTGTGGAGTAGACTCATCTTTCCAATGCCAATTATTCAAGTCTCCGGCATGAAAAATCAGTTTACCTTGCGCCTCGATCAAAAAAGAGATACCGACATCGGTCGATCCGAACGCCCTAATCGTTAAATGCTCATCTTGGTACACATCTCCCTTCTTCATATAAAAAGCGTCCTCGGCTTTTGCCCGGCGGCGTTTCAAGATATCCTTGGAGAAAATATATTTGATATCGTCTTTCTCCTCTTTCCATTTCAACACGTCCGGATTAAAATGATCCGGATGGAAATGTGATGCCAAGACGTACAACGTCCCCGGACGTTTTAATAGCTCCCCACGCACAAACCCCTTCGCCGGGCCCGGATTCGTATCTTTGAAATAATCGATCAAGATGGAGAAGCCTTCCGCCTCTACAACAAACCCGCTATGATAAATATACACCAGTCTCATCCTATTCTCTTTATTTGTTTATTAAAAAACACCGAAACCCTCCGGGTTGTTGACTTCATGCCGCAAATATACAAAACGGTCAGACATATCACATGCCTGACCGATACAGATTATTAACCTACGATTTATTTCCAATTCTCATTCTGGACTAAAACGCCTTCCATGGTCACGATTTGATCATTCGGGATCGGAAGAGTTACCCATTTAGCGTTATAAACGCAGTTGGCAAACTTTCCGAGATGCCTCTTCTCGTAAGTGATATAATTACTTATCTCATCGTACGCTATTCCCCAACGAGCTAAGTCGTACCAGCGATGACCTTCCATCGCCAACTCTAATTTACGCTCGAAACGTAAAGCGGCTAAAGCACCATCCTTGCTGTTGAATTGCGAATCCGGATACAAACCTACACGATAATTAGCCGCAGCGTTCGAATCCAACTTCCCATTCACTTTATCATCCAAGACATAAGATGTAGAAGTGGGCAACATCGTGGCAGCATCAACGCCCTTCACATACGAGTTTGCCGCACGGGCACGTACCTCATTTATATACTTCCCGGCCTCCTTATAATTTCCGTCGTGAATCAAGACTTCGGCATACCAAAGTAAAACATCCGCATAACGGATCAAATGGTAATTCTTGGCTGTAGAACTCGTCTCCGTAGATACGCTCGTACCGCCTTTATCCGCTTTTTTCGGTTGCCGCTTCTTATTCATATAAGGACCACCATTCGCGATATCACGTACCCACCCATCCAAGATAGAAGGAACCGTCCAGTCCCAATAAGGGACATCAAAACGACCGGTACTGATATCCAGACGAGGATCGGTAAAAACCTCTAAATCCGTATGTGGAATATTATCTGTCAAGGTAGTCAACGCCGGTTTATCTTGATATGATTTATCCAGATACGGCAAACCACTCTCGTCTACGATATGTGAGTTTACCAACTCATAGGAAGGTTGATAGAAACCCCATCCGGATGTACCCATACCTCCCGGAGGAGCCGTATGCCATGAACCTTCGATAGAGTTCGTGATTACCTGAGAACCAGAGATAGTCCGCTGTATATCGAACACGGACTCACCGCTCCAATCGGCACTACCTGCCGTAAACAAATCCTCATAAGTATCCGCTAGTTTGAATTTCGTGCCATTATTATCCTGCCCATTCGCGATAATAGCCTCCAATAAAGCCTTGGCATCCGCCCAATGATCGGAAGTACCATTCGTACCGTTATAGGGTGAAGACTGATACAGCCTCAATTTTGCCAAGAAAGCGGCGGCGGCCCATTTATTGACACGCCCTTTATCGCTCGCCCAAATATCCGGCAGGTTATCATAAGCGAACTGTAAATCCTCGGCCACCTTATCCCATATGTAAATATAATTGCCAGACTCATCCACATTGGAAACTTTTGGGTTTACATCGCTAGCGAACTCCTCGCTTCCCACGTAAGGAATAGCGGCACCAAATAATTTCATTCCCTCAAAATGCCAGAATCCGCGGAAGAATCGGGCTTGGGCGATCGCTTCGGTATAAAAATCCTTTGATACGCCTTTTACGGAGGAAAGCTCGTCCTTGATCTTATCGATCATATTAATCACGTTGTTCGCACGATAGACACCTTCATAAACCACTTTCCATTTGGTATTCAAATATCCGTTGTCCGTAGTGATCGCATACGTTTCCAAGTTCGTAAAGTCAGACTGGTCCGTAAACGTAGACCCTTTATTCGCGCTTCCACCCAGTACATCGCCATAGGCATAATTTGTCAAAGGAGCCGCAAAATACTCCTGTGTAAGCATCGATGAATACATTCCTGTAATCGCATAATTTACGCCTTCCTGATTCAGTAACTCTTCTTCACTGACCGCACCCACCGGCTTCACATCCAAGAAGTCAGAGCAAGAGGTCATCGCTCCTAATGAAGACGCCACTAACATTGAATATATAAATAGTCTTTTCATACTGTTTTTTTTAATCGTTATCAATATCCTTATCGAAAATCCTTTTAGAAAGAAATATTCACGCCTAAAATGAACTGGCGTGGCATACCATAAGAACCGTAGTCGATACCTTTCATCATATCGTTACTGCTATCTTCATTATTGCTACGAACCTCCGGATCCAAACCTGAATAGCCTGTTAATGTAAACACATTGGAAACCTGACCGTAAACACGAATCTTCTCAAATTTGATCTTATTCAAGATACTCTTTGGCAACGTATAACCGAGCGTCAATGTCTGCATACGCAAGTATGAACCGTCTTCTATATAAGTAGAATTGGATTCATTAGCCGCCTCCGTACCTTCATTAGATGTACCAGCCCATAATGGATAGATACCATCCGGGTTTGTAACGGGATCCCAAGAGTTTTCCAAGCGATCTTTAGAGAAGTTACTTTGTAATGCCCCGAAATGCGTATAATACTGATAATGTTTATACAAGTCGTTACCTACAGAGAAATAAAGGAATGTACTCAAATCAAAACCTTTCCAACCAACACTAAGGTTCACACCTCCCGTGAAGTCCGGATGCGGATTACCGATAATCGTACGGTCTTCCGCCCCAATCTTTCCATCTCCGTTCACGTCACGAATCTTATAACGACCTACCCATGATTGAGGATTCAAGCTGGCCTCGTCCGCCACGGCATACGGTAAAATCGTTTTTCCATCCGCGGTCTTATAGTTCAGCACATCTTGTTCACTCGTATAGATTCCGTCCACTTGATAACCGTAGAACATCGCTACCGGTTGACCAACCGTGGTGATGTTTACCTTACTCAAACGCGTATTCGTAAATAGATCCGAGGAACCTAATTGGGTAACCTTATTCTTATAGGTTGAGATATTGGCGTTTACCGAGTAACTAAAATCACCGACTTTATCTCTCCAGCCCACACTGAAATCAAGACCTTTATTCTGCATATCGCCAATATTGATCTTTGGCTTAGTAGCGTTACCGGCCAAAGCGGACCAGTTAGCGTTCACCAACAAATCTGAAGTCTTCTTAATATAATAATCGATACTTCCGGTCAAACGATTATTCAACGCCGTTACGTCTAAACCGACGTTAAACATCTTGGTTGTTTCCCACTTAGCATTCACATCACCCAGATTTGAGATCGCATAGCCCGGAGACGCCCCTGAATCCGCACCTGTGATTCCATATAAATAATCATTTCCGGTCGCATATTGAAACGCATAATTATAGGCTCCGATATTAGAGTTACCGGTCGTTCCATAACCCGCACGCACCTTTAAATCATCCAACCACGTACGTGTCTTTTCCATAAAGACCTCATCCGACATACGCCAGCCTAAAGAAAGAGAAGGGAATGTACCCCAGCGGTTATCCTCGCCAAACCGGGAAGAAGCATCCCGGCGAACCGTTACAGTTGCCAAGTATTTACCTTTATAGGAATAATCGCCACGGAAAAACAAGCCGAACATCGTACTTTTATCAAACATTTTTCCTTCATTCTTCATATTGTCGGAAGAACCATTGTTTAATATCCATGTATTGGGATTATTCTCGAAGATATAATCATAGCGAATGGCTTTCATACTTCGTCCCACACCAAATTTCATAGCTTCCGTACCGATCATAAATGTCACGTCATGATCTTCATTGAATTTCGTCTTATAAGTCGCCGTATTGGTCCACTGATAATCCAACCTCCAATTCGCGTTTTCCTCCAGATAATTTTGAGATTGCCCCTCTTTATTGGTAGCGATCGTCTTCTCACTCAACGCTTGGCTCCACATACCCATCAAACGAACACTGAACTGCGTACGAAGACTCAGGCCTTTGATCGGTTTCAACTCGGCGAAAGCCGCACTTTGCAATCGCATGAAACGAGTCCAATCATCCTGTTGATTCATGGCTGTCTGATAAGCCGTATTCGCACGTCCACCTTCCGAGGCCTGTGATCCCGCATAATCGCCACCTACATTATAAACAGGTACCCATGGCTGGATCGTATATGTTTGGGCGAATACGCTCGCATCGCCTTGACGACCCCGCTCACCGCCCATCTCCATTACGGCGATATTGGAATTCTGGCCTATCGTGAAATATTTATTCGCATTATAAGTAGAGTTGGCACGCAGTGAATAACGTTTAAAGAAAGAAGAGATAATCGTTCCTTCCCGATTAGTATAGCCTAAAGAGGCTGAGTAAGTTCCTTTCTCTCCGCCTCCTAATAAAGAGATCTGATGATCCTGTACTTTACCCGTACGAGTCACCATATCATACCAATTCGTTCCTTTCTGGGCCTCCGCTTCCGAATATCCATCTTCCAACATCTGATAATAAGCGGAACGTGACCACGAATTACTACCATCCGGTTTATAGGAAGCCACCCACGCATCGATACTACCAAACTGCGAGATTACTTGATCTTTTGATAAACCGGCCGGTTTAATCGCATAAGGCATCGTCAATTCATCTTTATCGTTCAACGATCCGAATTGAGGATGAGCGGTAGGTGTTTGTCCACGATAATCCCGCACGTTTCTCATACCTTGTGCTTGCCATTCCATCGCCTCCCATCCATTCAACAAATCATAACCACTATTCGCCATCTTCGCCACACCAAAGTAACCATCATAAGATACTCGTACCCGGCCGCTTTTAGTTCCTTGCTTTGTCGTGATAATGATTACACCATTCGCTCCTTGCGCACCGTAAATCGCAGTAGCGGAAGCATCTTTCAAGACTTGCAAAGACTCGATATCATTCGGATTGACCGCGTCGATATCCACATTCGAGACACCGTCCACAACAATCAATGGGTCTGAACCATTCAACGAGCCGACACCACGGATACGGATAGTCGTCTCACCACTAGGTCCACCCGAGTTCGAGATATACACACCGGAAGCCTTTCCCTGCAAGGCTTCTGAGAATGTCGCTACCGGAGTCTCCTTCAACTCTTCCGTAGATACGACAGCGACAGACCCCGTAATATCTTTCTTCGCTTGGGTACCATAACCGACAACAACGACCTCATCCAAGGCTTGTGTGTCTTCCGCTAATTTTACTTTGATATTGTTCTGGCTATTCTTCAGAGAGATCTCTTGAGTTACATAGCCAATGTAAGATACCACCAATATGGCATTATCCGGCACACCATCAAGTATGACACGTCCGTCCATATCGGAAATATTTCCGATAGTTGTCCCTTTAACAAGGACATTCGCTCCAACAATTGGTCCTGCTTTGTCTGAAATAACGCAAGTGACTCTACGTCCATCTTGTTGCAGGGCATTGCCCCTTACGTCTGGTGTTAAATCGCCTACTTCAGTGGCCATGACTGGACTTGCGCCACATAAGAATAAAGAGGCTCCTAGAAACACCTGTTTCCATAATACTACATTATTCATACAACATTAGATTTTAAGGTATAAATCAATAAAAAACACAATCTAACAGCAAAATGATCTTTCCATATACAACAACATTCTAGATTTCAGTAAATTTCTGAATACTTATGGTCTAAATGTTTTTTCATAAACGACTAGTCTAAACGATCGTTTAAATCTTGCGTTTTTGAAAAGAGGAAATGATGATTTGAAAAAGAAAAGCTTTTTTTAGATCGATGAAGGGTTATCTCTCCCATTAGCAATGGGATAAAATAAAAAAAATCAACAAAAAGTTGCACGTGTCGAAAAAAAAACAGACCTTTACAAACGACTAATAGAAACGATCGTTTAGACTAGTCGTTTTTTTAGTATTATGAAAGAAAGCAAGAAGCGGCTTTTATCATTAAAGACATGAGAATGAAGAAGCTACACAAATGAAGTTGAGAAGAAGAGAATGATGTTTGCCTATTTTGAGATGTAAACAGATGTAACATACCCTAGAGGTATGGCAGAGTAGTGAATTCATTTTGTTAAAAGTCTGTGTTTTTTATTTTATTATACCTTAAATTCTAAATTTGTATGAGAAATGTTGTATCATGGAAGCCATTAGTCTTAGGAGCTTCTTTTCTTCTGTACGGAGCCGGAACAGCTTTTGCTACAGAAACAGATTATTTGTATCCAACATCCAGTACAGGACTTATGAGCGTACAGCAAGATGGACGACAAGTTAACTGTACCATCGTAGACAAATCTGGCCCTATCCTCGGAGCTAATGTAGTCGTAAAAGGGACTACTATCGGAAACATCTCGGACATGGACGGTCGTGCTATAATCGACAATGTGCCCGCAAACGCAGTCTTAGTAGTATCTTACATCGGATACGTAACTCAAGAAGTGCATCTTAAAGATAACCAGACCTCTATCAAAATTACATTAGTAGAAGACTCCCAAGCCTTGGACGAGGTTGTCGTAACGGGTTATAGTACCCAAGCGAAGAAAGACATTACCGGATCCGTGGCCGTAGTCTCTACAGATGACTTAAAAGAGACTCCAGTATCCAACTTCGCCGAGGCCTTGCAAGGCAAGGCAGCCGGTGTATTCGTACAGGCTGGTGGCGGTCCGTTGGGTGAGACTACGATCCGTATCCGTGGTGTAGGCTCCGTGAATGGTTCCGACCCGTTAGTGATCGTGGATGGTGTATCCGGTGTAGATATCGATGCTGTGAACCCGAACGATATCGAGTCCATGCAGATCTTGAAGGATGCCGCCGCCGCCGCCATCTATGGAGCGAAAGGAGCGAATGGCGTTATCATCATCACCACCAAACAAGGAAAGAAAGATGACCGTGTAAAGGTTTCTTACAACGGTTATTTTGGTGTGGCCAAGATGGCTAATAACGGTTATGATCTATTGGACGCATGGGAAGCGATGGAATTCCAAGAAGAAGGTCAGCGTAACTTGTTGAAATATCGCGGTTTGACCACGACTCACGCACAGTTCGGCTCAATCGGAGCAGATGGTTCAGGCCATTTAACAATGCCTTACGCACTGAAACCTGCTGGTTATAGTAAGGATCAAGTCATTCAAGAGTTTGGTTCAATCGACGCATGGATAAAATCCTATAAGGATGACGGAACAAACACATGGTCTCGTTCCGCTTACTACCAAATGCTGGAAGATGGTTATTCAGAAGAAGAAGCTCGTAAAGGTACAAACTGGTACGACGAGGTAGTACAAACCGGTAAGGTGCAGAACCACGAGATCTCAGTAACAGGTGGTGGCGAGAAGGCTACCTACTCGGTAGGTTTAGGCTACATGAACCGTGAGGGTACGATCAAGGAGTCTTGGTTCCGCCGTTATTCTTTGCGTGCAAATACCAACTTCTTCGTAAACAAGTGGTTCAACATCGGACAAAATACGAATCTCGCCGTAATAGAGAACTCCGGTGAGCGGGGGCGCCAAGGTGACGACAACACATTCGGTAAGACTTTCTCCATCCAGCCGTGGGTACCTATTTATACGGTAGGTGGAGACTATGCGGGATCCGTGAACAATGAGGGTGGACGTGCGGAAAGTGCCGTGATGTCTGTTAACCACGGTAAGGATAACCGCCGTCGTTTCTTGCGTGCGCAATCCGCTATCTATGCGGAGATCAAACCATTGGAAAGCATTGGCGAGGACTTGACGATCCGTACGCAGTTCAGTGCCCGCTTAAGTGGTGCTTGGGACTTTTGGATGAACAAGCGTACTATCATGACCAACAAGGAGGGACGTAACAACAATGAGTTCTACGAGAACGCCAGTTATTGGTTAGGCTACCAATGGACGAATACGGCCACTTATAAAAAGACAATCAACGAAGACCACTCAATCGGCGTAGTATTAGGAACAGAAGCTATCCGCGAGGGCTTAGGCCGCGTGATACAGGCCGGCCGTATTGATTACCAGTTCGAGGATGACCCGAACACATGGCAAATCGACAACGGTTCTGCCGCCAACTTACGTAACAGTGGTTACATGCACTCACCCAGCACCATGTTTGGTATCTTCGGACGTGCTGATTACGCTTACCAAGGCAAATACTTGGCTACCGTGACCGTTCGTCGAGACGCATCCTCTCGATTCTCCGAGAAAAACCGTTGGGGTACATTCCCTTCCGTATCTTTGGGATGGCGTATGTCAGACGAGAATTTCATGGAAAAGACTCGTACATGGTTAGACGACTTCAAGTTGCGCGCCGGTTACGGTACGACGGGTAACTCTAATATCGGAGCATACAACTGGGCATTCCGCTACGGTACAGGTAACACGTGGCTCTATAGCATCACCGGTAGTGATACGGACGTAATGACAGGATACGGTGTTACGGCCTTAGGTGATATCGATGCGAAGTGGGAAACCTCTAAGATGTTGAACGTAGGTTTCGATGCGACAGTCTTCGACCAACGCTTAGGCATCAACTTCGACTGGTACCTGAAGAAGACCTCCGATATGTTGATCGATGCGAACTGGTCTGCTTTGGCTGGTAACGCAGACAAGCCTAAAGTAAATATCGGCGACATGGAAAATAAGGGTGTTGACTTGAATTTGACATGGCGCGACAAGGTTGGCGAGGTAGATTACTCGATTGGCGTGAACCTTTCTCACTATAAGAACAAATTGACAGAGATCGGTACGGAAGCCGGTATCTTCGAAGGTACTCGTATCTCCAACATGAATGTCATGATGAAGGGGTATGCGGTTGGTATGTTCCACGGTTATCAGGTGGATGGTATCTACAAGAGCGAGGATGAGGTTCGCAACTATAAGAATGATGCTGGAGGCGCTGTATTACCATACGGTACGGCAGACGCCGCTTCGTTAAATCCGTCTCAATACGTAGGTCAATTCAAGGTGAAAGATGTGAACAACGATGGTAAGATCGACGCAAGTGACCGTACATTCATCGGTAACCCGCATCCGGACTTGACTGGTGGTGTTAACTTAAGCGTAGGCTGGAAAGGTTTCGACTTGAGCACTTACTTGTACTTCTCCGTAGGTAATGACATCTTTGCCATGTATAAATACTATACACACTACGGTTCTTTGCAATCTGCTTATTCAAAAGATCGTCGCGACAACTCTTGGAGCCCGGAGAATCCAAACGGAATCTACCCGATGTGGGCAACCGCTACAGGAGAAAGTACGATTGCGGCCAACGAATCTAATTCCAGCTACATAGAGGATGGTTCCTTCTTGCGTATGCAAACATTAACGTTGGGTTATACCTTGCCGAAAGCATGGATGAACAAGATCAAATTCGACAAGATCCGTATCTATGGTCAGATCTCTAACGTATTCACATTGACCGGTTATTCCGGATTGGATCCTCAGGTTCGTACGGATGATGGTTCCGGTAATTCTAAAGACCGTAACATGGGTACAGACTATGGTTCATACGGTATGCCACGTCAATTTATCCTTGGAGTTAATGTTACGTTCTAAAACTAGGAATGAAAATCTGATTATATTAACAATTAAGTAGAACAATAATGAAAAAAATATTTATATATTCCGCAATGGCGGCAGTTCTAGCCTTAGGAAATACGTCTTGTTCGGATTTTCTAGAGGTCAAACCCGCTGGTTCAGTAAGTGAGCAAGATTTCGTGTCAGCGAAAGGGGTAGAGCAATTGGTGACAGGTATGTATGCAAAAATGCACGACAACTCCTATTTCGAGGCAACATTGAGTAACTATGTATATGGCGACGTGATGGGCGGTAGTGCCAATAAGGGCTCCACGTATCAAGACCAACCGGACTTCACAAGTTTGGAGACCTATACGTTTACCACAGACAACGGTTACCTAAACGTGAAATGGAAAAAATGCTATAACGGTGTTTTCGTGGCAAACAACGTGATCAAGTTGGCAGACATGGCCAAAGAAGAAATGTCAACGGTCAATGGAGAGGCGAAAGACAACTATACGGAAACGATCGCACAGGCACGCTTCTTCCGTGCTTTCTGGCATTTCGAGGTTGTAAAATTATTTGGAGCCGCTGTTCCTTACGTGGACGATCTGGCTATGCAAGAGAACGTAAACCCGCAGGTTTCTAATGTAGACGAGAGTGGTAACTACATTTATATTTGGGATAAGATCATCGATGACTTACAATTTGCGTACGACAATCTTCCAGATCGCTGGACTACCGACAAGGGGCGTATAAACAAATGGGCCGCAGGTGCCTTATTGGCAAAAGTAAAAATGTATCAATCTTCTCCATACGATGGAAAGAACGGCTCACAAAACCGTTGGACTGAGGTCAAGAGCCTTTTGGAGGAAGTCATGGCGAACGGTAAAGACAATAACGGCACAAAATACAAATTGGCTGACACATATGAGGAGCTTCACATCGCAGGTGAAGCCGATTGGACTGGCGAGTCTGTATTTGATATCCAAATGGCAATCACTGGTACTGTGGAAGAAACTTCCAGTATCAACGGACCATGGCACATCGGTTTTAACGGTGCGTTAGGTACAGGAGGTTGGGGATTCTATCAGCCCTCCAACGATTTGGTAAACTCACATATCGTTGACGCAAACGGTCTGCCGATGATGGATGGTCAGTATAAAAACAGCCCTGCGCTTACGACGCTAGACGCAAACAACATTCCTCATACGGATCTAACGGTTTACACCGACCCGCGTCTGGATGTTTCAACCGGACGTTTCAATACTCCGTTCTGGGATTGGACAGTTCCTTCATCTTTGGATGGTTGGGTACGCGATTATAGTAATGGTGGCTTGTACCTGAACAAGAAGAACATCCCGCGTAAGGCAGACAAGGGTAGCTTGTCTATCGTAACGGTAACGAACTCTTCAGCGAAGAACTTCCACCTGATCCGTTATGCAGACGTATTGCTATGGTACGCTGAGGCATTGATTGAAACAGGCAACCATAAGGAGGCCGGTAAATATATCAATCAAGTCCGTGCCCGTGCCGCCAACGGATATGTAAAGGCTGCCGATCCGAATAATGGTATGGCAGAGACTACATCCTCATATGTATTAGAGGACAAGGTAAACGGAAAGACTCTATCGAATGCCGCGGCTAACTACCGTATCGGCTTATATCCCGATTCTCAATTCGCTTCCAAAGCATCTGCGACGCAAGCGTTACGTTGGGAACGTAAGATTGAGATGGCTCTTGAAGGTCACCGCTGGTATGATTTGGCTCGCTGGGGTATCATCGCCGATGAGTTGAACAGCTACGCTTCTTATGAAAAGAAATTCTTATTGAAATATGCGAATAGCGTTTACAACGCAAAATGGTGCGTATTGCCTATTCCATTGAATGAGATTCAAAAGATGGACGGCCTCTTGGTTCAAAATGAAAATTGGAAATAAACAAGTGGGTTAACATTAATATCGGGTAACCAGGCATGTGATATGTGTGGTTACCCCCTCACAAAAGCGAAAAGCGAATGCTTATTCGCTTTTTTCATTTTAAATACATATCTTTGTTTGACTTTAAATCATAATGAAACGTATACTCTAGCCATGAGATATAAACAAATACTCTTCGGTTTGATACTGTTTGCCATATTAGGGGTTTTCTTGCAAATAACCAGCAAGTTTCATTTCTTTTATATCGAGCAGCTTCAACTATTCCAATTTTCCGGAGACTATCTTGCGGATAAAATCAGTTATCCGGGAGGTTTATCTTCGGTCATCGGGGAATTTTTGACACAATTTTTTATCACCCCTTATCTCGGTCCCTTTATCTTTGCCGCATTGCTCACTGGCATAGGGCTTACCATGAGGGCTGTCGTAAGACAAATCACCCCGGAAAAAGAGTTGTATCTGATTTACTTACTCCCCGTCTTATCCTTATTATTGGCTCAATACGATTTCAATTACTTACTACAAGGAACAGTGGCCTTTTTAATTTGCCTACTTTGTTTGAATGGGTGGATACGGATCAATAACTTTCGATTCCGATTATTTACGGCCCTACTTATCACACCTCTACTTTTCTGGATAGGAGGGCCTATAGCCGGATTATTCACGGTCTGCGCATTCATCAAGGAATTATTCGGCCAATTCAAACAAGGAGTTGTCTTCTTGGTGATCCCCATCGAGTTTACACTCATAGCGACCAGTTGCGTATGGGCGACAGTCATTACCGATTATCATTTCGCGTTCCTACCGGATGCCTATTATCATCCGATCTTACAAGCTCCGAATGTCATATATTTTTCCTGGGTCAGTTTGCCGCTTTCGCTGATCTTCGCATTTACATGGCCTAAAGGCACTTCGAAAAAGAGAGATTGGATAGAGATCTCCGTACAACTTATCATAATTCTCGCACTTTGCAGGTTCGGGATACCAAAATATAATGATCAAAAATCTTATCAACTAAAGGAACTAGATTATTATGCCCGAAACGGACAATGGGATCAAATCATCCGGAACTGCCAAGGTCCGATCAAGAATTACTTATACTTGACTTACCTAAACAACGCCCTTGCTGAGAAAGGCGAGTTAGGAAACCGGATGTTTGCGTTCGATCAACACGGGCCTCAAGGATTATTAGCCTCTTGGAATAAGACTTCTTCCGTATCGACCTTACTTAGCGACGCCTATTTTACGCTTGGAGAAATCGCCTTATCGCAAGAGATGGCATTTGAAGGATATGTCACCGTGATTGGGGCCGGTAATCCCCGGAACCTACAACGTCTAGTCCAAACCAACTTGATTTACGGTACATATCCAATCGCAGAGAAGTACATCGATATATTAGAGAAGACTTACGCTTATCACGACTGGGCAAAACGACATAGGGAATTTCTATATAATGATAAAGCCATAGAAGAAGATCCGGTACTGGGGATTAAACGAAAAGGACTTCCCCTTCGTAACAACCTTTCCGGTGTAAACGGGTTAGAACATGATTTATTGATCCGGGCAGAACAAAACCCGGAGAATCAGATTCCCATCCAATTTGTCGGAGCCATCTATCTTTTATCCAAGGATATGAAATCTTTCCAGACATTCATTGAGAAATATTACGGTACATCTACACTTCCTTCCCTTCCGACGAGTTTCCAAGAAGCGGTTATTTTACTAGCCGAGAAAGACTCGGATTATTGGAGACGGTTCAACGTGTCCGAAAATGTCATCCGGAAATTCACAGGTTACAGGAATCTTGTATTGCAGAACCGGAATAACCCACAGCTACCCCAATTGATAAAAAACTCTTTTGGAGACACCTATTGGTCTTATTACCTTCTTAAATGATTCATTGCCATGAAAAAGCACTATCTATATATTATATGTGTATGTTTTATCGTACTGGGGATATTTTCATGTTCAGACACGGTTCCGGTAAGCAAGGAAACCTCTGAGAAACCGATATTATACCCAGATTACGCAGATGTAACGATACCGAATAATATCGCTCCCCTGAATTTTAAAATACAGAATGCACATACGGAAGCGTTCGCTGTTTTCTGTTTTGAGGAAGTGAAGTTGCAGGTGAAAGAAAAAAAGGGGCAATTCCATATTCCTGCCGCCAACTGGAAAAAGCTACTTAGGAAAGCGACAGGCAAAACGATACAAGTAAAACTTTATGCTAAGGATAAGGAATGGCTGAGCTATCCGGAATTCTCGTTGTTTATCGCACAGGAACCTATGGATTCCTATCTAGCCTACCGTCTGATAGAGCCCGGATATGAACTTTGGAACCAGATGGGTATTTACCAACGGAGCCTGGAAACCTACGAACAAAGTCCCATTATGGAAAATAAACACAGTGGACAAAATTGCATGAATTGCCATTCATTTTGTATGCAAAACCCCAACAAGATGTTATTCCACATGAGAGATAAATACGCCGGGACTTATTTGATAGACGGAGATAAAATAGAAAAATTAAATACGAAAACGGAGCAAACAATTTCCCCCTTGGTTTATCCCTCTTGGCATCCCTCCGGGAAATACGTGGCATTCTCGGTAAACCAAACGAGCCAGAGCTTTCATTCCAATGACAAAAACAGGGTCGAGGTTTTCGATAGCCAATCGGATGTAGTGGTGTACGATACCGAGAAACATGAGATCATCAGTACTCCCGCTATTCGTACGAAAGAGGCTTTTGAGACATTCCCTACCTTTTCCCCCGACGGAAGAACGCTTTATTTCTGTACCGCCGAGGCACGTTCGATGCCCCACGAGTATTCGGAGGTAAAGTATAATCTTTGCTCCATAGCGTTTGATCCGGTAACAAGGAGTTTCGGATCAAAGATAGACACATTATATAATGTACGAGAGAATGGAAAAAGTGTCTCTTTTCCCCGTGTCTCTCCCGACGGGAAATTCTTGTTATTCACCTTATCGGGCTACGGGAACTTCTCTATCTGGCATAAAGACGCTGATTTATATCTTCTGGATATCGAGAGTGGTTTTTTCCATCCCTTACGAAACGCGAACAGCACAGACACGGAGAGTTATCATTCGTGGAGTAGCAACAACCGATGGATCGTTTTCAGCAGCCGACGAATCGACGGATTATATACCCGACCTTATTTCGCCTATATCGACGAGAGCGGAAATGCCTCCAAACCGTTCCTATTACCACAGGAAGATACGGATTTCTACCACCGGTTCATGAAATCATATAACATACCTGAATTTATCACAGGAAAAGTATCATCTAACATACGGAAAATCAGCAAACTTGCCAAAGAAAGCAAGGGGGTTGACGTTACTTATCATAAATAGATCGAATCTGGGAAACATACATAAAGTAAAAAGAACATGAATAACTTAAGCAAAAAGATCATACCTATTCTTCTGCTCTTATTGTGCACCTGCCTTCTGGGGTTACATTTACAAGCCACTCAAGAAGCAACCTTCTTCTACCGGGAACAACAGCAGATCTTCCTATTCGATAGTGAATATGTATTGAATATACTTAAGACAATTGGAGGATTGGCTACGATTTGCTCCCAATTTATTATACAGTTCTTCAAGGTGCCGCTGATCGGATCGCTGGTGACCGCCTTGATCGGTGGAATCTCCGGTTGGTTATTCTGGCTGACCTTACGAAAGATACATCCAGCATTGTATCTTCTGCCCTTGGCCTTTCTCCCCATCTTATTCCAATATCTTTACCTAATGAAAGATAGCTATCATTATGAAGGGCTGATAGCCATGTTATTTTGGTCATTGGCTCTTAGCCTGTACAGTTACGGGGCACGAAAATTTAATTGGACCTACCGCACCTTAATCGGTTGCTTGCTGGCGACCGGATTGTTTTACACGATGGGATCTGTAGCTATATTATTCGCCCTTAGCATCTTACTATTTGATATATTACAAAAAAGCGAACGCTGGTACGCAAGCTTCATCCCTTTGATCCTGCTGCTTATCGTAGGTTCTCTATGCGTTCTAGGGGGCAGTAAACCCGATTATGACTATGTATTTTGGATGAAAGATTACGTAGAGTATTTCATTGATCTGGAACCATTCTACGGTTTCTCTTGGCAAGTAGCGTTACTCGTTATGCTTCTATTCTCCCTATCACGTTATTTAGATCACATAAAAACCTATTTAAAAGCTTTAGTAGCCGTAGCATTACTTGCCTTATCCGGTATGTATTATACGCAAACGGCTCTTCAACAGAGGAATAAAGATTTCTATACGTTGATGCAAATGTTTCATTACATAGATACCGAGCAATGGGACGCCATAATCTCGTCCACCGATCTGAACTATAATAACTATTTACACCTGAATTGCTTAAACCTTGCCTTATCCCACAAGGGTGTCATGCAGACTGATTTATTCAAATACCCGCAAAGCGGAATACAATCTTTGGTCTCAAAGTACCAAGCGCATATAGAGGAAAGTTTCCTGTTCAGCCAGATATACTACCATGTAGGAATCACGTCCTTGGCATACAATTTCGCTTTTGGTACCTCGGTAGGAATTACATACGGCAGTCCCGTCATGACTAAATTATTAATAAAATCCCATTTGATATACGGACAGTATCCCGCGGCCGAGAAGTTTATATCCTTATTGGAAAAGACATGGGCCTATCACGAATGGGCCTCCTCGCAACGAAAGTTCTTATATAATGACCAAGCGGTGGAGAGCGACCCGGAATTAGGTACAAAAAGAAAAAGCCTATCCAGCGACAAAGACCTTTTCGCCAATATAATCGGATTGTTTGATAACCTAATGATTATATTGGAAGAGAATCCCCTGAATAAAGCCGCATTGGATTATACGATCGGTACGTTATTATTATCGAAAGACCTGCCCGCTATAAAAACGTTTGTTGAAAGATTCAGTGGGACGGAAGTACTCCCCGCATTACCCGAACCCTTGCAACAAGCCGTGATCTCTTATGCGGAGCATGATCCGGAATATTGCCGCAAGTATGGGGTAACCGATAAAATCCTGTCCGAGTTCTCGATATTCAAGCAACGTGTATTGGGACTAAGGCATGCCCGACAAAATGTAGCGACTGGAATAGCCGACTATCAACCTACTTTCTGGTACTATTTGATACTCTCTAAATAAAACACATATGGAAAGACAGACTTACACAAATACAAACCGATATCTTTTCCTTTTTCTCATCGCCTTGATGGTTTCATGCTCCAAAAGCGACGTACAGATCGCCAAGAGTCTAAACAAGGAAATCGCCATTTATCCGGATTACAAGGATGTGACCATCCCTGTGAACATCGCCCCGCTCAATTTCTCTATCGCCGATAGCAGTGAGCACTGCCTTATCATTAAAGGGGAAAAGACTCAACTCCAAGTCTATAGCGATGAGGGGCTCTTTGAGATCCCACAAAAGAGATGGAAAGCCTTATTGAAAGAGAATGCCGGAAACCAAATAGAATTGACCATCGCTAAACGCATACAGGGCGAATGGAACGCCTATACGCCTTTTCATATGGACATCGTAAATGATTCCATTGATAAATATATAGCCTATCGGTTATTAGCCTTGAGCAATGATATGTGGAACAGGATGGGTATCTATCAACGAAACTTGGAAAATTATGACCAAAGCGTGATTTATGAGAATAACCTAACCGACTATAACTGCGTAAACTGCCACACGTTTTCCTCCGGGAACCCGGATAAAATGATTTTCCATATGCGGGGCAAACACGCCGGTTCCGTACTGATTGATGGAAAGAAAATCACCAAGCTAAATACAAAGACTCCCGAGACCGTCTCAAACTTTGTCTACATGTATTGGCATCCGAATGGTAACTATCTGGCGGCCACCGTATGCGATACCTACCAAAACTTCTTCATCAATAATCCCAATACGCTGGAAGTATTGGATCATAACTCCGATATCGTGATCTACGACGTGAAGAAGAACGAGGTATTCTCTTGCGAAGCGTTAAATTCCAAAGACGCATGGCAAATATTCCCTGCGTTCTCTCCCGACGGGAAGAGCCTCTATTTCAGTTCGACCGCCGCCGTAGATTCTATTTCTAAGAATTTCAGACAAATGACCTACAGCCTATGCCGTGTCGACTTTGACCCGGAAACCCGCACCCTAGGCCAGCAAGTAGATACTTTATACAATGGCCGGGCCAACCACAAAAGCGTATCCTTCCCTAGAATCTCACCGGATGGTAAATATCTGGCTTTTACCCTACAGGAATATGGCGGTTTCGGGGTTTGGCATAAAGACGCCGAATTATATATGATCCGCCTATCCGACGGAAAGACGTACCCGCTGACCGAGGCGAACAGCGCCGAAGGAGAAAGCTACCATTCATGGAGCCGCAACAATCGTTGGCTGGTATTTAGCAGTCGCAGGTTGGATGGATTATACACACGCCCGTTCTTTACCTATATCGATGATAAAGGCACGGCCCATAAACCATTCCTCCTGCCACAAAGAAATCCCGTAAAATATTATAAAGACTTGTTGTGGACTTACAACCTCCCGGAGTTTATACAAGAAAAGGTCCAAGTAGACACTCATGCCGTGATGGAAACAATGAGAAATACAAAAGGAATCCATGTAAAATAAGAACAATAGCTAGGGTGGGTGAAAGGAGATAAGGATGTCTGTTTGGTTAAATCTACCCACCCTTAGCTATTGATCTGTTTGCTCACTCTTTTATCTTCACCGAGAATAGAAATAGAGCGTTTCAAATCAACGCCCATATTTCCATTTGTTGTATTCATAAAATAAGTACAAACTTTCGGCAATCAGATTTCACTCTTTAGTGAAACAAACATATGTAATCTGCGTTTATAGATTATCAAATGTCTCTTTAAAAACTTGAGACAAAAATAAACTATTTTGATAGAAAAATAGGTCTGTAAATATTCACATTTTATTCACAACACACACCAAAACGTTCATTTATCCTAGGAAGCATCACAATTTAACATCTAACCGCTCCATCATCACTCCGGTCTTCTCCCTTGCCTCCGTCACATCCAAACCACGAGCCAGCAAGACGGCCATACGGCGATGTCCATGAACTTCCGGTTTTCCAAAGAAACGCATCTGCGTATCGGGTTGTTCCAAGACCTTATCCAGATTCCCCAAAGACAACCGGTCACTGTCCCCTTCCACTACGACGGCACGGGAAGCTCCCGCTCCATGAAACGCGATATTAGGGATCGGCAAGCCAAGCACCGCACGGGCGTGCAAAGCGAATTGAGACAAATCTTGCGTAATCATCGTCACCATTCCGGTATCGTGCGGACGGGGGGAAACCTCGCTGAATATGACATCGTCTCCTTTAATGAATAATTCCACGCCGAAAATACCACGTCCGCCTAAAGCCTCGGTGATCTTACCGGCGATCTCACGGGCTTTCGCTTTAGCGGCAAGGCTCATGGCTTGCGGTTGCCAAGACTCCCGGTAATCACCATCCACCTGAACATGTCCTACGGGTTCCAAGTAAGACGTTCCTCCGATATGCCGAACCGTCAGCTGGGTAATCTCATAGTCGAAATCCACGAAACCTTCCACGATCACCTTACCCGCTCCAGCACGTCCGCCTTCTTGGGCGTACTGCCAAGCACGATCGATATCCTTTTCCTCACGAACCACGCTCTGTCCGTGTCCGCTCGAGCTCATGATCGGCTTCACCACGCAAGGCATACCGATTACCTTCACCGCTTCCTTGAATTCCTCCTCGGTCTCGGCGAAACGATACGGCGAGGTAGGCAAGCCCAGTTCCTCGGCCGCCAAGCGGCGGATTCCCTCACGGTTCATCGTCAGCCAAGTGGCACGGGCGGTAGGAATCACATGGTATCCCTCTTCCTCCAGTTCCATCAAGGTACGGGTAGCGATCGCTTCCACCACGAAACCTTCCACGATCACCTTACCCGCTCCAGCACGTCCGCCTTCTTGGGCGTACTGCCAAGCACGATCGATATCCTTTTCCTCACGAACCACGCTCTGTCCGTGTCCGCTCGAGCTCATGATCGGCTTCACCACGCAAGGCATACCGATTACCTTCACCGCTTCCTTGAATTCCTCCTCGGTCTCGGCGAAACGATACGGCGAGGTAGGCAAGCCCAGTTCCTCGGCCGCCAAGCGGCGGATTCCCTCACGGTTCATCGTCAGCCAAGTGGCACGGGCGGTAGGAATCACATGGTATCCCTCTTCCTCCAGTTCCATCAAGGTACGGGTAGCGATCGCTTCCACCTCCGGCACGATATAATCCGGTTTCTCTTTCTCGATGATCTCCCGCAAGGCATCGCCATCCAGCATGGAGACCACATAGGAACGATGCGCCACCTGCATGGCCGGAGCGTCCGGATACTTATCCAAGGCGATTACCTCCACGCCATAACGCTGCAACTCTATTACAAACTCTTTCCCCAATTCGCCCGAGCCACAAAGCACGACTTTAGTTGCCGTAGCCGATTTGGGCGTACCAATTGTTACCATAAATCTTTCTGCTATTTGAATTTCGCCGCAAAGGTAAGGGTTTAGATAAAGATAGCCTAGGGCTTTTTTCTTTATCTATTAAGTGGAAGAAGCAGAGAGATTCATTATCTATCAGTTGTTGGACGATCATGCACCAACTGTTGGATGATCGTCTACCAATTGGTGCATGATCGTCCAACGGATGGTAGAAGATGTATACATATAGTACCGGCACGTAAAGTTACCGCACGTACAAGTTAATAGATATAGATGGTAGAGCTAAACCTTTTCGATCAAAACCTTTTGTTAATATTACATAATTATAAGTACCTTGCGATACAAGGTATCTTAGTAAAGCATATATTTGTGACCAAATGATAAAAGTGTTCACCAACAGTGTAACTTATTTAGCAAACTGTACGTCTAATATATAAAGTAACTACATAATATGATGATTCAACTGAGAGGAATAAACAAAACGTACTTCAACGGAGCCCCCCTGCACGTTTTGAAAGGTATCGACCTAGATATAGAGAAGGGAGAGATGGTATCTATCATGGGAGCGTCCGGTTCCGGTAAGTCAACCTTATTGAATATCTTAGGGATATTAGATACGTACGACACGGGCACCTATCAATTAAACGGGCAGTTGATTCAGAATCTCAGCGAAAGTCGTGCCGCCGAGCTCCGGAACCGAATGATCGGCTTCATTTTTCAATCTTTTAACTTAATCTCATTCAAGAACGCCATGGAGAACGTTGCCCTCCCACTCTATTATCAAGGGGTCAGCCGGAAAAAGAGGAATGCCATGGCGCTGGAATACTTGGACATGGTGGGATTGAAAGATTGGGCGGAGCATATGCCGAATGAGATGTCCGGTGGACAGAAGCAACGGGTAGCGATCGCCCGGGCCTTGATAGCGAAACCCCAAGTCATATTGGCCGACGAGCCGACCGGAGCGTTGGATAGCAAAACGACCGTGGAGGTAATGGAACTACTACGCAAGGTAAACCTAGAAGGGATGACCATGGTGATCGTTACCCACGAACCCTCCGTAGCGGAGGCTACAGACCGGATTATCCGGGTAAAGGACGGGTTGATTGAACGTATCGAAAAAGAAGAGAATCATGTTTGACTTTGATAATTTCAGGGAAATATGGAGCACCATCAAAAAGAATAAGCTCCGTACCTTCTTGACCGGCTTCTCGGTCTCATGGGGTATTTTCATGTTGATCGTGTTACTGGGGGCGGGAAACGGGTTGCGCAATGGCATCATGTACAACTTCAGGAATATGTCTACCAACCGGGTCGAGGTATGGACACGCTATACCACCAAGCCTTGGAAAGGTATGCAATCCAACCGCAGCATCAGTTTCAAGGAAGAGGACCTAGGCGCCTTGAAGAGAGACTTCAAGGAGGTGGATCTTTGCTCGGCTACGATCTCCCACAATGACACGATCACTTACAACGAGGAATATGTGACGGGACAAACCAATGGCGTATATCCGGATCATGCCCCGATCAATTACGTGAATGTAGAGACGCATAACGGCCGCTTCATCAATGAGCAGGACATGAGGGACCGAAGAAAGGTGATCGTGATCAGTCCCCGTATGGCGGAGGTCTTGTTTCGTGACGAGAAGCCGCTGGGTAAATACGTGAAATGCGGGAATATGATGTATCAAGTAGTCGGCGTGTACAACGATGATGACAAAAGTAATAACGCTCCCGCTTACATCCCATTCTCCGTAGCCCAATTGCTATATAATAAAGGATACGGTTTCGGATCGCTAACGTTTACCTTGAAAGGGGTGACTACCGAAGAGGAGAATGAGGCTTTCGAGGAAAGTTTCCGGGAATGGATGGCACGCCGCCACCAATTCGACCCGACAGACAAGAACGCTATCGGTATGTGGAACATGGCGAATGAGTTCTTGATGTGGAATAATATAATGAACGGGATTACCTTGTTTATCTGGATTATCGGTATCGGAACGTTGATGGCAGGAATCGTGGGAGTTAGCAACATCATGCTGATCACCGTACGGGAACGGACCCGGGAGTTCGGCATACGCAAGGCATTGGGAGCTAAACCCGGCTCGATCTTGGCATTAGTAATCGCCGAGTCCATCCTCGTAACAGCCGTTTTCGGCTATGTCGGGATGATCATGGGGATCGGGCTCACGGAGCCAATCAATCACGCGATGGAAATGGCCCAAGCCGGAGCCCAGTCCGGTGGGAATATCGGAGAAGACACGACGGTCTTCCGTAACCCGACCGTCAATCTGGCGATAGCTAGCTCCGCTACGGTCTTGATCATCGCGGCCGGTGTATTGGCGGGTTATTTCCCGGCACGCAAAGCGGTGAAAGTCACGGCTATCGAAGCCATGAGAACGGAATAATCATAAAAAAGAAAAGAACCATGTTTGACATAGACAGATGGGTAGAGATATGGGTGACGATCACCCGAAACAAGACACGCAGCTTGTTGACCTGCTTCGGCGTATTCTGGGGAATCTTGATGTTGGTGATTCTATTGGGAGCCGGAAACGGGATGAAGAACGCTATGTTCTCGAATATCAACGGATTCGCCACGAACTCCGCCTTCTTTTTCTCCGACCGGACCAGCGAATCGTACAAAGGCTTTAACAAGGGGCGTCAATGGGACATGCGAAACCGGGACGTGGAGAGCATCCGGAAACAGGTGAAGGACATCGAGGCCGTCTCCCCCATCATCTGGGGAAATCGCTCGGACAAGAATATCGTTTTCGGCCAATTAAGCGGTACTTATAACGTAAAAGGCGTGCAGCCCGATTATTTCAAGATCGAGACCCAGCAGCTTTATTACGGACGGTTACTAAACGAGATCGACGAGATCGAGAAACGTAAGGTTTGCTTGATCGGCGCTAAGGTGAACGAGGTATTGTTCAAGGGAAGTGATCCCTGCGGGAAATATATCCGGGTAAACGGGATTTACTACCAAGTGGTAGGCGTCACGAAGCAACGAGCTTCTAGCGTCAATATCGGCGGACGGGCCGAGGAAAGCGTATTCCTCCCTTTCAGCACCATGCAACAGACGCTGAACCAAGGGGATATCATTCACTTCTTGTGCGTGAGCGCCAAACCCGGCTATAAGATCGATCCGGTGATCACGCAGATCAAGGATATTGTAAAGAGCCAGAACCAGATCTCTCCTACCGACCCGCAGGCCGTGACGGTGATCAACTTGGCGGCTCAGTTCGAGACCTTCAATATGCTATTTATCGGTATCGACATCTTGATCTGGCTCGTGGGTATGGGTACGTTATTGGCGGGTATCATCGGTGTAAGTAATATCATGATGGTAACAGTTAAGGAGCGTACCCGGGAAATCGGCGTACGCAGGGCTATCGGAGCGAAACCTTGGAACATCATCTCGCAGATCATGAGCGAGAGTCTGCTACTTACAGCCTTAGCGGGTTTGTTGGGGTTAAGCGCCGGGGTATTCCTGCTCGATCTGGTAGATAAGATCATGAGTGCCCAGCCGGCTTCCAACGGAACCATGATGGAGCATCCGGAGGTAAGCATCCAGATCGCGGTAGCGGCCACGGTGATCTTATTATTCAGCGGTCTGCTGGCCGGGCTGATCCCCGCATGGCGAGCTATGCAGATCAAGGCGATAGATGCCATACGAGAAGAATAAACAACAATTGTCAATTAATAAAACTATATAATCATGAAGAATCGCATTGTAAAAAAGATCCTGCGTATCATCTTATTAGTACTTGTGGGAGCAGCGGTAATCGGTACATTCTATTTCTTATGGAAGAAAGCGCAACCGGTCATCACCGTTTATGAGATCGTAACCCCAGAAAAAGGGGATGTGGAAACCAAGACGGTCGCTACCGGAAACGTAGAGCCTCGTTTCGAGGTGGAGATCAAGCCGCAGATTTCCGGTATCATCTCCGAGCTGAAGAAAGAAGCGGGGCAGATGGTTCAAGCGGGAGAGATTATCGCCATTATCAAGGTAATCCCCGAGATGGTACAGCTCAACAGCGCCGAATCGCGCGTGAACCTTGCCAATATCTCTTTAAAGCAAGTGGAAGAGACTTATAAGCGGGATACGCAATTATTTAAGCAAGGTGTTATCGCCCAAGAAGATTTCGATCTTTCCAAAGCGAACTACCTGAAAGCCGTGGAGGAAAAGGATAACGCGCAAAGTGCCTTGGAGATCATCCGCGACGGTATAGCCAAGAACTCCAGCGTAGCCAGTACGACCCAAATCCGTAGTACCATTACCGGTATGATCTTGGACATCCCCGTCAAAGTAGGTAACTCGGTTATTCAAGCGAATAATTTCAATGATGGCACGACGATCGCTACCGTAGCCAATATGAACGACATGATCTTCAAAGGAAACGTAGACGAGACCGAGATCGGACGCATCCACGAGGGAATGCCGATCAAATTGACCGTCGGCGCCATGGAAAGCCGTTCATTCGACGCTTTGCTGGAATATGTATCGCCCAAGGGAGTAGACAAGAATGGAGCTATTCAATTTGAGATCAAGGCGGCCGTAACAATCCCCGAAGATGCTTTCATCCGTGCGGGATATAGCGCCAACGCCGAGATCGTGCTAAAACGTGCGGAAGACGTGCTTACGATCCCGGAAAGTACGGTTGAGTTCCAAGGGGATTCCGCATTCGTTCAGTTAGTTAAACAAGAGCAACCGGAGCAAGTCTTCGAGAAGCATCCTGTAAAGGTAGGTCTGTCCGACGGTATCAAGATCGAGATTCAAGAAGGACTGGCCGCGACCGATAAAGTCCGGGGCGCAGCTATTGACCCGAATAAGAAATAAAAGAAAGATTGTATGATGAGAAGAAACTTATATATACTGGCAATCGCTTCCCTCCTGTCCGGAAACTATGTTTTCGCTCAGGATGCGGTGAAGCAATGGAGTCTGGAGGAGTGCATCCAATATGCCATCGAGCATAATATCGACTTAAAGCAAAAGGAGCAGGAACAGGAAAGCCGAAAGGTAGACTTACATACCAGCAAATACAGTTGGCTCCCGGCCCTAAATGGCAGTCTTGGGCAGAGCTTCCAGTTCGGACGCTCCACGTCTAAATCCGGGGTGATCGTAGACCAGAACGCCGCCAATTCCACATTGGGGATCAATCTGGACATGCCTTTATTTGACGGGTTAAAAATACCGAACGATATCGCCGCCCGCAAACTTGATCTAAAAGCGTCTATCGAGAACTTGAATAAGGCGAGAGAAGACCTATCCATCAATATAGCTTCCTACTACCTGCAAGTACTTTATAATAAAGAGCTGCTGAAAATAGCGCAACTACAAGTGGAACTAGACAAGGAGCAGGTGAATAAAACGGAGGCCATGGTGAACGCCGGAAAGGTGCCTCTTTCCCAACTGTATGATATCAAGGCCCAATTAGCGAAAGATGAGGTCACGCTTACCGAGTCGCAAAACAATGTGAACCTCGCTTTATTGGATCTTGCGCAAAGTCTGGAACTAGAGCGAAGCGACCGGAATTTCGATATACAGACTCCTGTAATTGAAGATGCTGTGGCTGATAATATGAGCAGTATCCTACCTCCGGAAAACATTTACGATCATGCGGTTACGTTCAAGCCTCAGATCAAGGAACAACAGTATTTGCTAGAGAGCCAAAAGAAAATGTTGCGTGTCGCGCAAGCGGGCTATTACCCCAAGTTAAATTTCGGGGCTAGTTACAGCAATGGATATTATCATTCTACTTCCGGAGGTGAATTTGCCGATACTCGTTCCTTTAGCGAGCAGTTTAAGCAGAATGGGCAAAAGATCGTCGGATTCTCATTGAGCATTCCACTTTTCAACCGCTTCCAAGTACGCAATAGCGTTCGTACCGCAAGGATCAACATTATCAACCGGGAATTGCTGATGGAAAATACAAAGAAAACATTATACAAGGAAATCCAGCAAGCGTACTACAACGCAACGGCTTCCCAAGAGAAATATACGGCTTCCGACAAATCCGTCACGGCGAGCAAGGAAGCGTTCAATTATGCCCAAGAGCGTTACAACGCAGGTAAAAGCACTGTCTTTGAATTTAATGAGGCTAAAACAAAATACGCGCAAAGTCTAGCGGAACAGGCACAGGCCAAATATGATTTTATCTTCCGTACGAAGATTCTAGATTTCTATAATGGTAACCCTATCCGTTTATAAACGTTAATTAATACTTCATTTTTTTCATTATACACACAAAGTTTAAGGGAAGATATCCTTTATGGACATCTTCCCTTTCAGCATCCATTAAGGCATTTAGTCTGCACAGAACTATGTTTAATAGCATAATTAACAAATAGATAGCTAAGACCAAAAACCCTCCTGCCAGCTATCATAATGCAATAAGATCCCCAGTACAACTAAATTGAATTTGGCAATATCAATCAATATTATATTAGTTTTAGAATGTTTTATAACAGTTTGCTTTTTTATAATAAAAATTAGTATATTTGCGGCTGTGAATTTCTAGAGTCTTGGTATGTACATTTTTTGATAAGTATTTTAACTGTAGTTCTGTGCAGACTATGGTCTCTCGAAAAAATAATGTGTGTCTAATTAACAAACAAATTCATTCTATGAAGCACAAATTAACGCTTGTACTACTCTCATTCTTTCTGGGAGTGCAGTGTATGGTCGCCCAGCAAATGAAGGTGACCGGTGTAGTGATTAATGAAGATGATGGGGAGCCTGTTATAGGTGCATCCATCGTAGTAAAAGGAACCACTATTGGAACCATTACCGATTTAGATGGTAAATTTGAGTTAGAAACTCAGAAAGATGCTAAGCTAATTATTTCTTATGTAGGTTTACGGACTCAAGAAACTACAGCTCAGCAAAACATGAGAATTGTTCTTTCTTCAGATTCTCAAGCTATAGATGAAGTTGTTGTCGTAGCTTATGGTACCGCAAAGAAAAGTTCTTTTACAGGTTCCGCATCCACGGTGGGTGCCGCTTTGATGGACAAACGTCCATTGAGTAACGCCCTCTCCGCATTAGAAGGAAACACTTCCGGAGTACAAATGACTTCCTCTATCGGACAACCGGGAGAAGCTGCTAAGGTAACGATCCGTGGTTTTGGTTCTGTAAACGCGGATAATGCTCCTTTATATGTAGTGGATGGCGCCATCTTCAGTGGTGATATCTCTTCTATCAGCCCATCTGATATCGAATCAATGACAATTTTAAAAGATGCCGCTTCTACATCTTTGTATGGATCTAGCGCAGGTAACGGTGTGGTTTTGATCACGACCAAGAAAGGTTCTACCAGCAGTGGCGCAGGTGTTACCTTGAGTATCTCACAAGGTTGGTCTAGCAGAGCTTATAACGATTACGCAAAAGTAGGTGTATACGATTATTATCCTTTGCAATGGCAAATGTTGAGAAACGCAAATATGTCACTCGGACAAAGTGCTGCCGACGCTGCCGCTAATGCTTCTAAAGATATTATCAACAAATTAAAATATAATCCTTTCGTAGGAATCGCCAATGACGCAATCGTGGGCACAGACGGTTTATTGAATCCATCAGCCTCGGCTTTAAAATGGGGTGAGGACCTTGATTGGGAAGATGCCGCTTACCGTACCGGACATCGCCAAGAATATAATGTAAGCTACAATACAAAAACAGAAAAGAGCGACACATATGCTTCCATAGGCTATCTGAATGATAAGGGATATATGATTAAGACAGACTTTGAGCGTTACAACGCACGCTTGAACTATAATATCTATCCGGTGAAATGGTTCAAGAGTGGATTGAATTTAGGTTTAAGTCGTACAAACTCCAATTATTCTACTTCTACTTCTAGCAACTCCGCTGGTTATGGTAACTTATCTCGTTTCATTCGTTCTATGGCACCGATCTATCCGGTACATAAGCATGATATTGAGACAGGGGCTTATTTGGATAAAGAAGGAAACGTAGTTACTGATCCGGCTTTATATACCTACGATTATGAAGGAGCCCGTATCTCTAGCAATGGACGCGACGGTATCGCTGAGGCCCTGTGGAACGATCGCTTGATGTCTACCACAAACTCTAGTGCCCGTACTTATGTAACGATCACTCCGATCGAAGGATTGAATTTAACAGTGAACTACGCATTTGACAATAAGGATGAACGCCGTAGAGTATATGAGAACCCAGAGGTAGGTGACGGAACCGCAGGACCGGGACGTTTGAACATCCGAAATAGAAACTTCTTGACACAGACATTCAACCAGTTGATTAATTACACAAAGACTTTTGGTAAGCATAACATCGAAGCTTTGTTAGGCCATGAGAACTATAGCTACCGTTTACAATATAACTACGGTATGAAGACTAATGAGATCGTTTCCGGAACGTATGAGTACAGTAACTTCGTAAGCATAAGCTCAATGGATTCTTATACACGCGAATATAAGAAAGAAGGATACTTCGCTCGTTTGAACTATGATTTCGATGATAAATATTATGTAACAGCCTCGTATCGTCGTGACGGTTCCTCTCGCTTTAGCAAGGATAACCGTTGGGGTAACTTCTGGTCATTCGGAGCATCTTGGCGTATCAGCCAAGAAGATTTCATGGAAAACTTGACTTGGGTGGACAATTTGAAACTGAGGGCATCCTACGGTGAAACCGGAAACGATGCCATCTATTATACAGATGATGACACACAACAGGATTACTATCCTTATCAAACCTTGTATAATTTGGGTATCAACAACGGTTTGGAAGCAGGTCTCTACTTCCCGACTATGGCAAACAATAATTTGAAATGGGAGACACAGGTTTCTACCGATGTCGCTTTAGAATTCGGATTGTTCGGTCGCTTGAATGGTACGGTCGAGTTCTTCCGTAAGGCCTCCAGAGACTTGTTATTTAATGTTAGCCAACCGTTATCCAGTGGTGTCGAAAAGATCGTACAAAACATTGGTAAAGTTCGTAACCAAGGTGTGGAAATCGACTTAAACTACCAAGTATTAAAATCAAAAGATTGGAAATTATCAGTCGGCGCAAACGCTACATTCATCAATAATAAGGTGACTCGTCTGCCTGATGCCAACCGGAAAGATGGTATCATCAAAGACTCTAAGAAATTGATGGAGGGACATTCAATCTATGAGTTCTGGTTACGTCAATGGTGGGGTGTTAATCCTGATAACGGAGATGGATTGTATATCTTTGATGCCGAAAACAACACCGATGCGAATGGTAATATTAAAGATGCGGTAAAAAAGACACTTGTAGAGAAAGATGGTCAAGTATTGACAAACTCTTATAGCTATGCGAAATATGATTTCAGTGGTTCTGCCGTTCCGAAAGTATATGGTGGTTTCAATATCAATTTGAGCTATAAGGCATTCGACCTTTCTACCGTATTCTCTTATTCATTAGGAGGTAAGGTGCTTGACTCGAGTTATAGAGGATTGATGGATGTAGGTGAGTTCGGTTATGCGATGTCACCGGATCTACATAACGCATGGACAACTCCGGGCCAGATCACAGATGTACCTCGTTTGGACAATAACTCAGGTCATGCGACTAGCATCGGACAATCCTATTCTACACGTTGGTTGACAAACGCAAATTACTTGAACTTGCGTACTGTCACTTTGGCTTACAACTTGCCTAAGTCTATCCTAAACGTTATCAACATCAAGAGTGCACGCGTCAATGTCAGCGCAGAGAACTTATTCATGTTGAAAGCCCGTCAAGGTCTGAATCCGCAAGCTAACTATGCCGGAGTATCTTACAATGAATATATGCCGGCTAAGAACTTTACGATCGGTTTAAATGTATCGTTCTAAATTCATAATACATCAAACAAAGGAAAAGATATGAAAAATATACAATTATTCAAACACATCGCAGCAGGACTGCTTCTAAGTGGCTCTCTGATCGGCACAAGCTGTTCCAGCGATTATATGGATACAATCCCAACCGAGAACGTTTCATTCACGACAGTATCCACTTCGCTCGACAATCTTTATCTTGCACTGAACGGTATTCATCGTAAGATGGTATCTCAAGACTTAGGCAACCAAGGTTTGGGAGGTGAGCCCGGTTTCATCATCGGTCGAGAAGCGTTAGCTGATGATTTGACATGGGACACGCAGACTTGGCATCAAGGTTTCTTAAACTGGAGTTATCCAACGAACGCAACAAGTTCGTACAACTCCGGTGAGTGGGAAACTTATTATAAGTTCATTTTGAATGCAAACAACATCTTGAAAGCGTTGAATGATAACTTTAGCGATGAGTCAAAACTCACAGATAGCGAAAAAGCGCTTGCGAACCATATCAAGGGCGAGTGTTTGGCAATTCGTGCATGGAGTCATTTCAATCTAGTACAATATTATGCGAAACCATATCGTAACGGACAGGACAACTCTCAACCGGGAGTTCCTTATCGTACGAGTCCGGAAATCGAGCCTATGGCACGTAATACGGTAGAAGAGGTGTACACGAAGATTCACGGGGACTTAGACGAAGCGTTGAACTTATTGGCAGACTATGAGCCAAATGATAAGAATCATTATAGCCTAGCATCGGTTTACGGATTGAAAGCACGTGCTCTTCTGACTCAACAGAAATACGCAGACGCAGCTACGGCCGCAGTGAATTCTATCAATGAAGCAGAGAAAGATGGCTGTAAGATCATGTCTCAGTCTGAATTGATGAATGGTTTCGCTAATATCACTTCCGCTACGAAAGAGGCTATGTATGCCGCTATGACGCAGAATGACCAAACGGTTTATTTCTACTCTTTCTATGCGTATATGTCTTGGAACTTCAACTCCAGCTCTATCCGCACAGGTATCAAATGTATCAGCCAAAGTACTTACGACTTAATGTCGCCAACCGATCTTCGCCGTCAATGGTGGGATCCGACAGGAAAGGCAGAAGTGCCCGCAACTTCTTACAACCAGCGTGTTTATCAGAACCGCAAGTTCACGGCACGCTCTACAGCTGATGCTGTAGGTGATTTTGCCTTCATGCGTATCAGCGAAATGTACTTGACAGCAGCCGAGGCTTTCGCTCGTTCCAATCAAGACGCAAAAGCAAAGGAATATTTGCAAGCCTTGTTGAAAGAACGTGATCCAGAGTACAAGGATTTGGGTAACACAGGCGCAAAACTAGCGGATGAGATCATGACACATCGCCGTATCGAACTTTGGGGCGAAGGTTTCCGTTGGTTCGACTTGAAACGTCTAGGTTTGCCATTGGATAGAACCGGTTCTAATTTTGACGCTACTTTCTGTGGCTTCTTGCACAAGGATCCGAATGCTGATGGCTGGATCTTCGAGATTCCAAAAAAGGAAACAGATTTCAACGACTTGATCGAAAAGAACTATTAACACTCTTTTTACGTTAACTTACATTAATCACAATCCCCAAAGTATACTTTAACAGGTTATCTTTGGGGATTTCTTATATCACTATTTATGAAAACAAATCATTTATTTTCAGCTCTGCTCTCTTTAGCGCTTATATGCCCTGGAATAGCGCAAGAAACACATTATCAACGTCCTCCTGCAGTTATCGAAGAAGTGGCCTTGGCCAAGCTTTCTCCTATCATCCGAATTAGTGATAACAATCAGTGGGCACTCCAGTTAGAGCGTTCCCCGTACCGGTCTATCGCCAAGCTTGCGCAACCGGAGCTTAAATTAGCGGGAATGCGTATCAGTCCCGAAACATTCAATACGAGCCGGCAAGCCGAATATACGGGTGCCAGTTTAATGAACATCGCTACTCAAGAAGAAATCAAGATAGAAGGAATTCCTGACAATGCGGTAATCACAGAAGCCTCATTCTCTCCTTCATCCAATAAGGTAGCTCTATTCGTGGAAGAAGCGGATGGCGTATACCTTTATATCTGTACCCCGGAACAGCCCGTAGCACAGAAAGTAAGTACCCGTAAAATCAACGCAACAAGTGGAGCGGAGATCTTATGGATTAGCGACAATGAATTTATTACGCTTATGGTTCCGGAAAACAGGGAGAAGGCACCAGAGAAACCCACAGTCCCATCCGGGCCCATCATTCAAGAAAGTACTGGAAAGGTGATGCCCGCCCGTACCTATCAAGACTTACTCAAAAATCCGTACGACGAGCAACTATTCGACTATTATTTCACCGCTCAATTGGTACGCATAAAAGAAGGTGCTGTGTACGAGATCGGAAAACCGGCAATCTACGGCAGTACACTTTCATTATCCCCGGATAAATCTTTGCTACTTATCGCGACAGTCCATCGTCCGTATTCCTATCAAGTACCGGTATATAACTTTCCACAAAAGTTCGAGGTTATCGACTTACAAGGTAATTCCATTTATACGTTAGCGGATAATCCAACCATTAATATACCGATGGGATATGACACGACCTCGCCTTATCCCCGCCAATTCGGATGGAGATCGGATCAACCGGCTACCGTTTACTGGGCGGAAGCGCAAGATAAAGGAGATCCTAAGCAAAACAAGACTGATTTCATGGATATTATCTACCAAATAAGCTATCCGTTCAACAGCGAGAAACAGGAAGTCGCAAAGACAGAGAAACGTTTCCGCAACATCCTGTGGAATGACGATGCTTTCGCTTTATTGATCGAGACTTCCCGGGAGACTCGAAAAAACAGGACATTTACTTTTAAGCCTTGCTCTTCTGAGTCTCCGGTTCTATTATTCGATGTATCCACCGACGATAATTACAACAATCCGGGAAATCCACTTACGGTTAAAAATGCGTATGGTAAATATATCGTTTATATCAATAAAGCCCACAATGAGTTATTGATGCTTGCCCAAGGTGCCTCTCCTAAAGGGGATATGCCTTACCTTAGCCGTTACAATTTGAAAACAAAAAAGAACACAGAACTTTGGCGCTGCGAGGACGGATATTATGAGACCATCCTAAAGGTAGCGAATCCGGAAAAGCTGCAATTGATCACTTCACGGCAATCCATTACAGAACCGGCGAATCTCTGCTCTCGTGACTTGAGAAAGAAAAAATTCGCTCAATTGACTCATTTCGCCAATCCATATCCGGCCATGGCAAACGTTAGTAAACAAAAGATTAAATATAAACGTGCCGATGGATTGGACTTAACCGCAACGGTATATCTCCCTGCCGGATATGATAAGTCAAAAGAAGGCCCGCTACCCGTCTTGATGTGGGCTTACCCAAGAGAATACAAGAGCAAGGCCGAGGCATCCCAGGTACGTGGTTCCCAATACATGTTCACGAACATCAATTACGGATCACCAGTCTATTGGGTATTGAGAGGATACTGCGTAATGGAGAATGTCGAGATGCCGATCGTAAGCACGAGCGAGGGAGCGGAGCCAAACGATGATTTCATTGAGCAATTGACAATGAACGCCGAGGCGGCCGTAAAAGTCATTTCCGAGATGGGTGTAGGTGATCCGAATCGTGTAGCCGTAGGAGGACATTCCTATGGAGCTTTCATGACAGCGAATCTATTAACACATACCAAACTGTTCAAAGCCGGCATCGCACGTAGCGGGGCTTACAACCGTACGCTTACCCCGTTCGGCTTCCAAACAGAGACCCGTACGTATTGGGAAGTGCCGGAAATATACAACACGATGTCTCCATTCATGTATGCGGATAAACTGCATGGAGCCTTGTTAATCATACACGGCGAGATGGATAATAACTCTGGGACATTCCCGATCCAATCCGAACGTTTGTTCAGCGCCCTGAAAGGTCACGGAGCGACCGCACGCTACATCGTATTGCCTTATGAAAGTCATGGCTATGCCGCCAAGGAAAACATCTTGCATTTATTATATGAGTGCGACCAATGGTTAGAGCAGCACGTAAAAAACGCCCAAAAGTAAGTTAACTTCATTGGCAAAGTATGTTAAGTTCATCGGCAAAGTAACTTAACATACTTTTGCCGGTCGACCTTGATGGAGAAGTCAGCCTCCAACCCCCAATTGCCCTAAAACAACGATGCCCATCGTAAGGTTATAAGAATGCCCATCGTAAACTCCTTACAATGGGCATTCTTAACTCCTTATGATGGGCATTCAAAGAAAGCCCTATCTGAGATTCGTTTATTTTAGCAATGAACAAGGACAAAGATGATCCTTCTCGATATCCTTGAAATAGTTATAAGTACCTACCTTAAGATCCGCACAAGCCGCCTCATCGCAAACAATGATTCCCTTCGGATGCAACTGCAAGGCGGTAATTGTCCACATTTGGTTCACGGCACCCTCAACGGCTTGTTGCAACGCACGAGCCTTGTTATGACCATTTACCATGATCAATACCTCCTTAGCGTCAAGAACCGTACCTACACCAACCGTTACAGAAGTCTTCGGAACTTTATTCACGTCATTATCAAAGAAACGGGAGTTAGCGATAATCGTATCTGTAGTTAACGTCTTGATACGAGTACGAGAACTCAAAGATGAACCCGGCTCATTGAACGCGATATGGCCATCAGGACCGATACCACCCAAGAACAGGTCTACGCCACCGACCGCTTTCATGCGAGCCTCATAAGACGCACACTCAGCCTCCAAATCCTCGGCGTTACCATTCAAGATATTTACGTTCTCCGGTTTGATATCGATATGACTGAAGAAATTATTCCACATGAAAGAATGATAGCTTTCCGGATGATCTTTCGGAAGGCCGACATACTCATCCATATTGAAAGTGATCACGTTCTGGAACGATACGACACCCTGCTTGTTCAATTCAATCAGGTTCTTGTACATACCCAGCGGAGAAGATCCGGTAGGCAAGCCCAGTACGAATGGTTTTTCAGCGGTTGGATTCGCGGCTTTGATCTTCGCTGCTACATAATTGGCAGCCCATTTTGAGAGTTGCTCGTAATTAGGTTCGATAATTAATCTCATAACGTTATGTTTTTTAATTGAAAGTTGTATCAACTTTCTTGTTTATAAATTAGATTTGTCGTTAATTGTTTTCAATTTCCCAGCCATTTCCTTGCCCAAAGCTAAACACTCCTCGTATTTAGTAGCGCTTAAACCTTGCTTCTGCTCAACCGGCGTACCGACAGTCTCCCACTTCATCTTCTCGCCAAAAGCCGCCAAACGTTTCACGGCGGCTCCAGCCCATGTGAAAGACCCGAAATAACCGAAAATACGATTTTTCACCTCACGCAACTCGATCTTACTCAACACAGCTTCCACCTCCGGGAACAATTGATTGCTATAAGTCGGGCTACCTACGATAACTCCCTTATATTTGAACACATCTTTCAAGATATAAGAAGAAGGGCTTTTGCTAACATTATGCATCACGATATTCTTAATGCCATTATCAGCCAAAGAAGCGGCGATCGCCTCAGCCATCTGCTCCGTGTTACCATACATGCTGCCATAAATAATAACCACGCCTTCCTCACCTTCGTAGCGGCTCATACGGTCATAGATATCGATCGCTTTCGACGCATATTCACGCCAAACAGGTCCATGGGTAGAGCAAATCGTCTGGATATCCAAGCCCGAAAGCTTCTGTAATGCCCTTTGTACTGGACTTCCATATTTTCCGACAATGTTGGAGTAATAGCGAATCATCTCTTCCCAATAATGCTCCACGTTCATCTCCGTATCGATCACACCACCATCCAATGTGCCATACGTACCGAACGCATCCGCGGAGAATACGATTTTATCCGTAACGTCATAAGTAACCATCACTTCCGGCCAATGCACCATCGGAGCCATATAAAATACAAGCTCATGACGACCCGTATTCAAGGTATCACCCTCTTTCACCTCAAACAAGCCTTCCTTGATGCCATGATATCCTTCCAGCATTCCGAAAGTCTTATTGTTTCCGACAATCTGTACGTCCGGATATTGCTGACGCAACAAACGGATACTACCCGCATGATCCGGCTCCATATGATTTACCACGAGATAATCCAAAGAACGTCCGTCCAAGGCATCCGCTACTTTTTTCAAGAAAATATCAGAGTAACAAACATCGACCGTATCGATCAATACGGTTTTCTCGTCTACGATCAAGTACGAGTTATAGGAAACGCCGTATGGCAACGGCCACATATTCTCGAAGAGGGCCTTTTGACGGTCATTAACTCCTACATAATAAACTTTATCCGCAATTTCTTTTAACTTGTACATCTTTTTTAATTGATAATTGATAATTAAAAATTGAAAATAACAAAGCGTGTGCTCTCTAATTTTCAATTCTCAATTTTTAATTTTCCATTTCTTAGCGCTCTCCAGACAAACCAGCACCCTGCCAAAACAAACGGGATACTTAGCCATTGCCCCATATTCAACATCATTCCAGCCTCGAAAGGCTCTTGGTCATTTTTCACGAATTCGATGAAGAAACGAGACCCGAATACGCATATCATAAATACGCCGAAGATAAGTCCTTGCTTTTTCCATGCCTCTTTCTTGAAATATAGCCACATACAGATAGCGAACGTCACCAGATAACAAGCGGCCTCATACAATTGCGTCGGATGGCTCGGAGCTGTAAAAATAGGCTCCGCCCCCATTCTCCATGCGTGTAAATTATCGATAAAACGAAATCCCCAAGGCAAATCAGTGGAATGACCGTAAATCTCATGATTCATCAGGTTTCCCAGACGAATCATAGCAGCTACCAATCCTGTCGGAACCACCAACTTATCGAAAGCCCATAACATACTTTTATGGCTTACTCGCTTAGAGTAGAAATAAATGGCGATAATTATACCTAACGTACCACCATGGCTAGCCAATCCTCCCTCCCAAATCTTGAAAATCTCAATCGGGTTGGCTAAATAATATTCCGGCGCATAAAACAAACAATGCCCCAAACGGGCACCAATCACCGTACCGAGCATCGTATAAATCAAAAGGGAATCGATCCATGCGGGCGGCAGTCCCTCTTTTTTCCACATCCGCTCTACAATCATATAGCCAATAGCGAAACCAATCGCAAAAGCCAATCCATACCAACGAATCTCCCGGGAACCGATGGTAAAGATAGCGGGATCGGCAGTCCATGTAATAAAGTCAAGCATAATTATTTCAGTTGGCAATTGACAATTGACAGTCGACAATCGCAAGTCAGGATTTCCCGAACTGTCAATTGCCAGCTGTCAACCATCAACTTATATTAAACGAGTCTTCTAATTAAGTTCTCTCTCTCGCCGTACAGCATATCGATTATCGGCAATTCGATCATCGTATACGCACCCGGTTGTTGCTTCAAGCTCGCACGGGCGACAGAAACTAAGATCTGAGCAGTCAAGGCAGGGTTATTGATCTTCATATCGAATTCGATCAACTGGTTCTGAGTCTTACCCGATACACCTTTACGAACCAAGTTCACGCCATGTCCCATATCCAACAGGTTATCAACACATTCAACCTGCATTACATGAGTCTCATCATGAGCGAAATAATCATCCGCCTTGATAGCGGCAGACACTTGCTTGAAATCGTATCCGTCTTCCACCTCGATATAAACCATACGACGGTGCACGCCCGTTCCCAAAGGAATCGTCATACTTAAAGCCGCTTTCACGCCTTCGATAGCCTTCACGGCAACCGTATGCCCCATACTCATACCCGGACCGAAGTTCGTATAAGTAATACCTTTCGGCACCATCGCTTCTAACAAAGCACGTACCACAGAGTCGCTTCCCGGATCCCAACCGGCAGAAATTACAGCTACCGTATTATGAGCCTTCGCTACAGCGTCCAAAGAACGACGTAAATCCACGATACCTCCGTGGATATCGAAACTATCGACCGTATTGATGCCTAAAGCCAGAATCTCTTTCGCATGCTCTTCCACGCTGCGTGTAGGAGTAGCCAAAACCGCTACGTCAACCTTATCTAACTTGGTGATGCTATCAGTAACCGTGTATGCCTTCAACTCGTCCGGAATATCATTCGGATTACGACGAATAATACCTGCTACCTCAAAATCCGGGGCAGCTTCAAGGGCCTCTAACACATATTTCCCGATGTTGCCATAACCTACGATGGCGGCTCTAATTTTCTTCATACTCTAGTTTTTACTTTTCAACCAACCGCAAAGTTAGATATAATTTAGAGCTTTAACAATAAGGAATACAGTTTTTATATCATTTTCAGAATGATATAGATCCTCACTCTTTCACGAATGAATCCGGATAGGTAGTAAGCTGCTCTACACCGGCTTTCGTACGAATCCAAGTCTTGAAGGTACGGGCTCCCTCGTTCAACTCGATCACACGTGCTCCATTTGGTATATGGATGTATTCCGTCGGACCACCCGTAAAACGACCGTAAGCCAATAATACGTCATACCAGCAAACCGCATAATCATCGTCATGATCATGGCCGACAAATACGCCCATCACGTCCCCGTTTTCCTTAATCGCCGTAAATAAGCCGGAATTCAAGGCCGGAGCGCATGCCTTTTCCCTACGTATGCCATAGAGTTGGGCATTCTCATCGGAAGCCGCTTGATTAAACTCCGGCAATGCGATATGGAAGAAAGCCAAAGAAGGAACCGGCTCTCCCCCGTTATTCCGGGTAAACTCTGCGCTTTTCTTACAATACCAATCGATCTGGTCACGCTTAATATAATCGTATCCTTTTACCCCTTTGATAGTTGAATAGGTATTCGAGTCGATGCAATACAAAACGCAAGCATCCTTCTTACCATCGGACGAACGTACGGTCAAGGCGTAATTACCAACACCAGAGATTTCGGGGACCTCATCCGCCGTCAAACTATACGGTAGGCTTTCGGCTACTTTCAGCAACTCCTCTTTTGTCGCCCCCTGCTCATTATCATGATTTCCGAAAACAATGGAGAACGGTATTTTACGGTCGGAGACTGTCTTCAATACATTCCGCATATTTTCCAACGCAGGTTTGCTATAGATAATATCTCCCGTAAAAATCACCAAGTCCGGTTTCTCGTCATCCAACACTTGGTTCATACGCTCAAAAGCGATGTCCGAACGAGGGTCTTGCCATTTCACATGCAAGTCCGTAAACTGTACAATCTTAAACTTCTTATCCGGATTAAACTTCAACCCCGGTTTTTGGGCAAATCCCAAAGAACTCAAGCCGGCGGCCAATAACAAGGCCCCGGCAAACATCCACTTTCTCACACTCATCAAATCTCGTGTTTTTTGTAATTAATAATTATTTATTCCTTTCCGAAACAAGCGTCGAACGCATGGGCGGAAGGTTGGAAATCCACTCTCTTCACCAATTCGCAAGATTCCCGTGCCCCATGTTCCCGATCCATAGCGCTATCTTCCCATTCCACGGAAAGCGGACCTTGATAGCCAATTGAATTCAAAGCACGGATAATCTCCTCAAAATTAATCTTTCCTCGTCCTAAGCTACGGAAATTCCAATATCGACGGGGATCGCCGAAAGTAACATGACCGCCGAATATACCCACCTGCTTAGGGGTATCACTCCAATATACGTCCTTCATATGCACATGGAAGATACGCTCCGGAAACTGATAGATGAAATCCACATAGTCCACCCCTTGATATCCTAGATGACTCGGATCATAGTTAAAACCGAAAGCAGGATGGTTATTTACCGCCTCCAATGCCCTGCGTGCGGAAAAAGTATCGAACGCGATCTCTGTAGGATGTACCTCCAACGCAAAACGTACACCCAGTTTCTGAAACTCATCCAAGATGGGCGTAAAGCGACGGGCGAAATCATCATACCCCTTTTGTATCATAGCGTCCGTTACCGGAGGGAAAGAATACAAATAATGCCAAATAGAACTACCCGTAAAACCTACAACCGTATCGACTCCCAACATCTTTGCCGCATGGGCGGTCCGGATCATCTCCTCGGTAGCCCGTTGGTGAACCCCTTCCGGATCGCCATCTCCCCAAATATAATCCGGCAAGATCGCCTTATGGCGCTCATCGATATTATCGCAAACAGCCTGTCCTACCAAATGGGTAGAGATCGCATAAAGCCGTAAGTCATATTTCTTTAACAGATCCTTGATTCCTTGATAATAAGCCGTATCCGTACGTCGGACATCCACATGATCGGGAAGTCCCAATTCCACACCGTCGTATCCGAATTCTTTCGCTTTTTGACAAACTGTTTCCAGTGATAAATCTCCCCACTGGAGGGTATACAATGTTACAGGACGTGCCATAATAGTATTATTTTTAGTCGATTATTTTTATCCATTTATTCTCTGTCGATCCGGTAGCTACAATCGTCTCGATAAACCGCATGCCACGGACACCGTCTTCGGCGGAAGGGAAATCCAAGGTCTCAAGAGCCGGTTCCTCACCAGCCAGAATCGATTGCAAAGCCAAGGCGAAATTCCGATACAAATTAGCGAATGCCTCTATATAGCCTTCCGGATGCCCGCCCGGTGTACGGGAATTATGAGCGGCGATACCCGACATATATCCATTGGAAGTACGGACGATCTCCGCTGGACGATCCGGCCAACGCATAACCATCGTATTCGGTTCTTCTTGACGCCATTCCAACCCACCTTTCTCTCCATACACACGAATATTCAAGCCATTCTCTACACCTACGGCGATCTGGCTAGCGGTCAGCACCCCTTTCGCACCTCCCTCATAACGGATCAATGCCGCCCCATCGTCATCCAAAAGACGATCCGGCACGAAGGTATTCAATTCACCGCATAATTCCACGGCCTTCAGCCCTGTTATATATTCCGCCAGATTAAACGCATGCGTCCCGATATCCCCCATGCAACCGGCCTTGCCCGACCGACCGGGATCCACCCGCCAAGCCGCCTGCTTATTAACATCAGCGCAGTCATTATATAGCCAGCCTTGAGGATATTCCACATAAATACGGCGTATCTTACCTAAATCCCCCCTGCGTACCCTTTCCCGAGCCTCCTTCACCATCGGGTAAGCGGTATAGGTATGAGTCAGCATAAACAATTTTCCGGTTTCCTTCACTTTGTCACGTAATTGTTTCGCCTCATCCAAGGTATATGTCATCGGTTTATCCAGCACGACATGAAAACCATGTTCCAACGCCATCATGGCCGGACCGAAATGCACATGATTCGGGGTAACAATAGACACAAAATCCATCCGTTCGCCTTCAGGCAGGGTGGCCTCTTTCTCTATCATTTCCTGATAAGATGCGTAAATACGATTATCCGGTAAAAATAAAGATTGTCCGGTAGCCAATGAATTCTCCGGGCGAGAACTGAAGCATCCACAGACCAACTCGATCTGTCCGTCTAAATTAGCGGCGATACGATGAACGGCCCCGATAAACGAGCCTTGTCCTCCACCGACCATTCCCATTCTGATTTTTCGTTTCATGGTATTATTCCGTTTTATTAAACTAAGGTAATTACATTGTTGATTCACAAAGCTATGAAAAATAACCCTGCGTACGCCAATTTAACAGCTTAATATTTTTTAATTCACAAAATATATCGTTCCTTTGCGTCAAACATTTACCAAAAATATCAACTATGAAGAAAAATGAATTAGTGGCTATCGCCTGTCTGCTTTGTTTTTGTTGTTGTAATGGAACGGAAAAGGAAGTACCTAACCCCGACCTACAAGAGGAATTATCACCCATACAGTTTACGATCGATTTACAAAAGGAAGTATTACCCTTCCCCGTAACCAAGAGTATTCCCGAGCTGAATATCCCTGAGCCTATTCCCCAAAATCCCGATGCCGAGGAAGATACTTCTACACCAGATATCGATCCGGATAATTTATACAACCGGATCGATTATATCGTATACCAAAGCGGAAAACCGGACATTCTGGTAAAACATAAGCAATTCACGCCTCAAGATCCGGATTTCACGATCATTTATGATTCACTGCCCTCCGGCAACTATCATATTTGTTTCCTAGCCCACTCAGACAAGAATATCTCCGTGTCCGGACAAACCGCACTATTCAGTAAAGTATCAGATACGTTTCATCTTTTTCTCACCCAAGAAGTACAAGCGGGAGAAAGAATCATTAAAGATATCACCTTACAAAGAATCGTCGGCAAAATAGAGTTCATATCCGCCGATGCCGTACCTAAAGCCCTAAAAAGCTTCACGATAAATGTCTCCAATTATCAAAACAAGATTGACTTAACCACCGGGAATGGCATTTCTCAAAACACGCCTTATACACAAACCGACACTTTTAACGACTCGGATATCGGGAAAACAAATTTCTCCCATTCCTTCTTCACGTTTATCCCGGCTCCGGAATTCATGCTCAAAGCACACCTCTCGGCCAAAAATCAGATAAATGAAGTAACCCGGGAAAGAGAGGTTAATAACATCCTGCCTCTCAAAAATCACATTATTCGTTATACTGGGATTCTCTACACCCCGAAGGAATCAGACGATACCTTCACCCTTGATATATTAAACGGTGGCAAATGGGATAGCCCCATCGACAAAGATCTAAAAGATTAATACAAAGCCGGTGTGCCAAATTTGACACACCGGCTACCTTTTTCCTAACCTTCACACTTATTTTGCGTCTTCTATCTTGAAGAGAGCGTTAAATCCCGTCAAACTAAAGGTCTCACGAACCACATTCCGCATACCGATCAAACGTAAAGACCCTTTCTTGGCAGTCGTCATTTTTTGTAATATTAAAAACAATCGGAGGCCCGCACTACTCACATATTCCAAATCAGAACAATCGACACATACTTTTACTCCCGGATTCTCCCATACCGGCAAAACCTTTTCCTCGCATTCGCGAGCCGTATTCGTATCCAATCTTCCTTTGATCTTAATTACAGTCTCTTCACCTTTTTGGTCAATAACTACTTCCATATCTTTATATTTTATTCGGTTATTTTTTTCTTCATGATAAAGACATTCCGCTCATCTACTCTCTGATAAGAGACCTCATCCATAATCTTCTTGATCAAGAAAATACCCAACCCTCCGATTGGACGGTCTTCGGCAGATAAAGTAATATCAGGGTCTTTTCTTAAAGTCGGATCGAAAGCAATCCCATGATCTATCAAAGTCACGATCAATTCCCCACCTTCCCTGACCAACGAAATGTCTACGGCATCCTCAACATCTCCCTTATACGCATAAAAAATTATATTTGAGACAGCTTCTTCCATCACCAGATTCAGGCTCATCATGAAAGCGGTGCTTAATCCCAATTCTTCTCCAGCTTCTTCCAAGAACTCATTCATCATGGAAAGCTCATGAATATCGTTCTTAATGCGTAATGTTTTTTGCATATATCTGAAAATTTTGCGCTAAAGATATAAAAAAAAGAAACATCCTTTCCTTAAATTTGTATTTTACCTCCGAATAGTATTTAAAGGTATAGAGTTATGGCTAAAAGATATTTAATAAACATATTCTTATTGATCGCCGTCTTATGCGGGTTCAGTAGTTGCGAGGAGGATCCGTATTATGATCCGTATGAGGAAATCACCTATGATTTATGTAATTATGTATGGACAGATTGGTTTGTCGTAGACGGCTTGGATTGTGAGCAGCAACTTACATTTAATCCGGATGGGAAAGGATGGGATACAAGAATTTATCATTACCCAAGCGGACGCATAGATCGAGAGGAAATTCCATTCTACTGGGATTGGGACAATTACTATACCGATATACTTTATATGGACTATGAAGACGGACAAACGGTCTTGAAGGACATATGGATAAGCGGCCGAACTTTTGAATGTCAATACAATGGCGAATGGGTAACGTTTAAAGCCTATTAAATGATACTCACCTCTGTTGCGGTCATATCAAGGGTATTATCCAATCCGCTTGGTAATGTTTTCCAAAAGCAATTAACCAATCGGTATAATCACCCTTTATTAATCAACTTCTTGACATTCCTACTATTGAGCGTATTCTGTATCATCCCGGCGATCCAAGTTCGCTGGCTTGAGCTGCCTTTCGAATTCTGGAAATATTGTATTCTAGCCGGAATCGTGGGAGCTACCGGGAATGGATTCTTAGTAAAAGCTTTACAATGCGGGGATCTATCGGTACTGGGCCCCATCAATTCCTACAAATCCGTAGTAGGTATTATTGTCGGTACCTTCTTATTAGGGGAGATTCCAAACCTATGGGGTATCGCAGGAATGTCACTGATCGTATATGGGAGCTATTATGTTTTGGATACGATGGATGAGCATTTTTCCTTGGCTCTTTTAAAACGGAAAGAGATTCAATACCGGATATGGGCTATGGTCCTTACAGCTATCGAGGCGGTCTTTATCAAGAAAATCATCTTATATTCATCCACCACCATCTCGTTCATTGTTTGGTGTTGGTTTGGCGCGATTTTCTCTTTCGCTCTTTTATTCGCTTTCAAGGTCCATCTTGTCAAAGAACTCAAGCGAATCAAAATACGGGATCTTTCCTCCTACTTTTATTTGGTCCTTTGTATCGGCACCATGCAATACACCACCAATTACGTATTCGATCATATGGAGGTAGGTTACGCATTGGCCTTGTTCCAACTTTCCACGATCGTAAGTATCTTCTTAGGATACCGTATATTCAAAGAGGAAAATATAACGAAGAAATTGATTGGCTCCGTTATCATGGTAGCGGGATCGGTCATGATCATCTTATTAAAATAATACATTGAGCTTATTTACAGATCAACCGTTCTATCTTATCCTTAAGCGGAAATAGATCTGTTTGAATGGTTCCCCACACTATCTCATCCCGAATCTGATAATACCCATGCACTAACACATGGCGCATGCCTATGACCTCATTCCATGCGATCTCTTGATGTTCCTCCCGAAATTCCTTTGTAATCAAATAAGCCGCCTCCCCTATAATCTCCAAATTCTTGATGACCGCAAAACGCAATATCTTGTTCCTGGAATACTCCTCAAAAGTCACATCTGTCGTGAACTCAATGACATTATTTATCGCCTCCAGCATATGCCGTAGACGTGTATTGTCTTTAGGCTTCTCTCTCATATACCAATATTTTATCCCGATCTACAGAAGAAACGGCAAAATCCTTCAATTGTCCTTCCTCCACCAAATCAACCTTACGATGCAACAATTGGCTTAGAGCTTCCACCATACCCGCATACTTGAATAATGTAATACGAGCGTGGGAGTCAAAACGAACCAGAATATCAATATCGCTATCCTTCGTCTCCTCTCCACGTGAACAGGAACCAAACACCCATGCTTTCTCTATTGGTTGCAAAGAGAAAAAGCCTCTTAGCTTATTAATTATCTGTTGTTTCATCTTTTAGTGATTACCTTGCGCAAATATAAACAATATTCTCACCACAAGAAACAACCTGCAGTAAGAAAACGCTTATTTTATTTACTCTCTCTTTATACAAGAGACAAAAAAACGTTTAACAATAAGGAGATCAACTTACTTGTTTTGACCAAGTTTGATAAAAAAGAGAGGAAATAAAAGTAGTCTCGCCGGGAATCGAACCCGGATCTAAAGTTTAGGAAACTTCTATTCTATCCGTTGAACTACAAGACCAACTCTTTTGAGATTGCAAAAGTATAATCTTTTCCTCAAATAGGCAACCGTTATCGGATGTTTTTCCCGCCTATCCGGAAGCTTCTCATTATTTCCGAAAAAACATGTACGTGTTTCCGGAAAAACATGTACGTCTTTTTCAAGAAACACGTACGTGTTTTCAAGAGCTAATATAACATCAAATAGATCAATCAAATAAGCTTTGCATCACCGATAACGATTTGATTTCCGGAAAATCCGGGAGATGTAGACGGTAATACTCAAGAATACGATGAATAATACGGACCCGCTCTTGCCGGGAAAAACCATAAAGCGACATATTCTCAAAACTGATACGCAGCAAACGGGAAAAGAAAGCGCTCTCCACCTTATTTAAATAATGCCGATGCATCGGGATATGATCCGTAAACACCCCATTCAACATATCGAAATAATATCCCACCCTATGCGATTCCATATTCGGGAAAATACCGAGATGGTGGAGAAGACCTAACAAGAAAACCATATGAAAATTAGCGATACCCTTATCCGCATACTCCAATAGATGTATGGACTCGTATAAATAATCAAATAAACGGGGATCCGACTCCGTATCTTTCACGACCCTAAAAAGAACCTCCGAGAGGAAAAGCGCCAATACATTCTTAACCGGATCACAACAAACATCATTCAGCGGAAAACAAATGCGGGTCTCCTTAATCCGGTGCAAGTCCCGCTTATTCAAGTGCTCCACCTCCATTTCCAGAACGGACAAAGGTATAAACAAAGCCTTCGACACCGTGCTTTTCTTCCCACGGCTACGACTAACCAGATACGAGGCCCGGCCAAACGCCTCCGTATACATATATATAATAGAATATTTATCATTGTAAGGGATCGTATGCAAGACAATCCCCCTCGTTTTACACAACATAATTCGTATCTTTGCGACGATGATTAAGAACAAAGATACTCAAATTAACGTTATACATATAATTAAAGTATAGAATTATGTTGGACTTAACGACCCCTTCTTTATTATTTTCCGCCATATCATTGATATTGCTGGCCTATACGAATCGCTTCCTTTCATACGCCAGCGTAGTGCGCGCCTTGAAAGAAAAGCATCAGCAAACCCATGACCCCAAGGATATCGCCCAGATAGCGAACCTGCGGAAAAGGCTCTATCTGACCCGTTCCATGCAAATATTAGGAATACTCAGTTTGCTGCTCTGCGTGATCGCTATGTTCTTCATTTATGTATCGTGGCAGATTTTCGCCGCATGGATATTTGGCATAGCCTTATTGCTATTAGCGGCGTCGTTATGTGTATGTATCTGGGAAATAAATATTTCCGTTAAAGCCTTGGAAATTCATCTGGAAGATATAAGTTCTAAAGAGAAGTTAAAACAGTGAGTAGTATTAAATTTTCCTTCGAAATGTTTTGCCAGTTCGGAGAGATCGTCTATCTTTGCACTCGCAATCGGGAAATCACTTTCTTAGAACGCTATAAGTGAGAGCTTTGACATTTTGGCCCATTCGTCTATCGGCTAGGACGCAAGATTTTCATTCTTGAAAGAGGGGTTCGATTCCCCTATGGGCTACAATAAACAGGATTAAAAAACAATAAAGAGAAGATCGAGAAATGGCAAATCATAAGTCATCAATCAAGAGAATCAGACAGACAAACGCAAGACGTTTGCGTAACAGATATTACGCAAAGACAGCTAGAAACGCTATGAAAGTTTTGCGCGCTACTGAAGACAAGAATGAGGCACAAGCTTTGTTCCCTAAGGTATGCTCTATGTTGGATAAGCTTGCAAAAAAGAACGTTATCCACAAGAACAAGGCCGGTAATCTGAAATCTAAGTTGGCTAAGCACGTTAATGCGCTAGCATAAGCAGAAGGTAATTACTTTTACAAGTATAAAGCCGGACTCTCAATAAGCCCGGCTTTTTTAAACCTAATGGCCCATTCGTCTATCGGCTAGGACGCAAGATTTTCATTCTTGAAAGAGGGGTTCGATTCCCCTATGGGCTACCAACCAAAAGGAGAGAGATAAGTTCATGGCTTATCTCTCTCCTTTTTTATTATACCCGTCCTTTTTTCGCTATTTTCACATCCCCCACTTCGCTATCTCGATAAAAATCACTACATTTGTTAGATTTTTTTTTGAGGACATAGATAATTACAGATTTTAAAGAAAGATAAACTCATGAGTGAAGAAATTAAGAATACTTCTACAGAGTACTCCGCAGATAGTATTCAAGTACTTGAAGGGTTAGAGGCAGTACGAAAAAGGCCATCCATGTATATTGGCGATACCAGCGAGAAAGGTCTCCATCACTTAGTGTATGAGGTCGTAGATAACTCCATAGACGAAGCGCTAGCCGGATATTGTACATACATCGACGTGGTAATCAATGAGGACAACTCGATCACGGTTACCGACGACGGCCGTGGTATCCCCGTGGATATTCATGAGAAAGAAGGTAAATCAGCCTTGGAGGTAGTATTGACGGTGCTGCACGCCGGCGGTAAGTTCGACAAGGGAACCTATAAAGTATCCGGTGGTTTGCACGGTGTGGGTGTATCTTGCGTAAACGCCCTCTCTACTTATCTGAAAGCGGAAGTTCGCAGGAACGGCAAAGTACATATGCAGGAGTTCTCTTGCGGAAAGCCGTTGCACGACGTACAGGTTATCGATAATACGGATAAAACAGGTACTACGATCTCTTTCAAGCCGGACGGTTCTATCTTTACGGTCACGGAATACAAGTATGATATCTTGGCTACCCGTTTGCGTGAATTAGCGTTCTTGAACGCAGGTATTACGCTACGTCTGACAGATAAGCGAGTTCTGAAAGAAGACGGTTCATTCAAGTCCGAGGTATTCCATTCGGATGAGGGATTGAAAGAGTTTGTCCGCTATATCGACCGTTCTAAAGAGAAACTGATTCCAGACGTAATCCATATCGTTACCGAGAAGCAGGGTATCCCTGTCGAGGTGGCGTTAACTTATAATACTTCTTACAATGAGAGCGTATTCTCTTACGTAAATGATATTAACACGATAGAAGGTGGTACACACTTAGCCGGTTTCCGCCGTGGCCTGACCCGTACGTTGAAAAAGTACGCCGAGGATTCTAAATTATTGGAGAAAGCCAAGGTGGAGATTCAAGGGGATGACTTCCGTGAAGGTTTGACCGCCGTTATCTCTATCAAGGTAGCCGAACCTCAGTTCGAGGGACAGACAAAGACGAAGCTGGGTAATAGCGAGGTTACCGGTGCAGTGGATATGGCGATCGGTGAGGCGTTAGGCTATTATTTGGAAGAACATCCGAAAGAGGCGAAAATAATCGTCGACAAGGTGATCTTGGCCGCTCAAGCCCGTCATGCCGCTCGTAAGGCTCGCGAATTGGTACAACGCAAATCTCCGCTGACAGGAGGTGGGCTTCCCGGTAAATTGGCGGACTGTTCCTCTAAAGACGCAGCGATCTGCGAATTGTTCCTTGTCGAGGGAGACTCCGCAGGTGGTACGGCTAAGCAAGGACGCGACCGTAACTTCCAAGCGATCCTACCATTGCGCGGTAAGATATTGAACGTGGAGAAAGCGATGGATCATAAGATCTTCGAAAGCGAGGAAATCCAGAACATCTATCGCGCGATGGGCGTAACCGTCGGTACGGAGGATGACCCGAAAGCGTTGAACATGGAGAAGCTGCGTTACCACAAGGTGATTATCATGACCGATGCCGATGTGGACGGTAGCCACATCGCCACATTGATCTTGACCTTCTTCTTCCGCCGTATGCGTTCCTTGATCGAGAACGGATATGTGTATCTGGCGACTCCTCCCCTCTATTTGTGTAAGAAAGGTAAGGTTGAGGAATATTGCTGGACCGAGCAACAACGTCAGCAGTTCATCTTAAAATATGGAGGAGGCAACGAGAACTCGATCCATACACAACGATACAAAGGTTTGGGAGAAATGAACGACCATCAATTGTGGGATACGACCATGAACCCGGAAAACCGTACGTTAAAGCAGATCACGATCGACAACGCAGCCGAGGCTGACCAAATCTTCGCCATGTTGATGGGTGAAGACGTAGGCCCTCGCCGCGAGTTTATCGAGGAAAACGCTACATATGCTAACATAGATGCTTAAAATCATGAAAGTCCGTCGTCCGAATCTAGAGGCCCTATACAAAGAAGTTGATAATTATATACCGGCTAAAGAAAGCCTTCAACCTCCCCGAATAGGAATATCCGCTAACCGGAGAGACGGACTTTCCTGTATAGCCGAGACCTACGTGCAAGCCGTGCTGGATGCGGGGGGAGCCCCGGTACTTATCCCGGTGATCACGGATCTGAAAGCATTGACCGTACTGGTTTCCGAACTAGACGGATTGGTTATGAGCGGGGGTGGAGACATCAATCCGCTCTATTTGCATGAGGAGCCTATCCCGCAATTGCAAGACGTAGATACGCTACGTGACGAATACGATTTGATCTTGCTTCGCTTGGCCGCTAACCGACAAATTCCGATCATGGGTATTTGCCGAGGGCATCAGATCATGAATGTAGCGTTCGGAGGAAGTGTCTATCAAGACATCCATTCACAAGCCGGTCAACCGCTATTGAAACACAGCCAGACATTGGCGCGGGAATATCCGTCGCATACGGTAACTCTCGAACCGGGAACGAACCGGCTATGCGCTATTTTCAATGGAGAAGAACAAATCCTTGTCAACTCTTTCCACCATCAAGCGGTAAAAGAGGTCGCCCCCGGATTTAGGGCGACAGCGACCGCCCCGGATGGAATCAATGAGGCTATGGAACATACGGAGAAAACGATATTCGGCGTACAATGGCATCCGGAGGCCATGGCTCCGCAAGGGGATGAGGCCATGAAAGCCCTATTCGCTTACCATATCGAGAATGCCCGCCGTTTCGCGAAAGCCAAAGCGATCCATCAACGGATCGTGACGATCGATTCCCATACAGATACCCCGATGATCTTTCCCGGTGAATTTAATATCGGGGAGAAAGAAGGAGGGAAAGTGAATCTTTCTTTTATGGAAGAAGGACGTATCGACGCAACCTTTATGGTCGCCTATATCCCGCAAGGTAAACGAGATGAGGCATCCTTACAGGCAGCGACAGCGTATGCGATAGAACGGCTGAATCAAGTAAAACGCCAGCAAACCTTACATCCGGACCGGATGGTTATAGCGACTACCCCCCAAGAGATCCGGACGATTAAGGCGCAAGGGAAAAAAGCGATCTGTCTCGGTATCGAGAACGGGTACGCTTTAGGGAAGCAGATCGAGAACCTACGGATGTTCAAGGAGATGGGAGTTTCTTATATCACCTTATGCCATAATGGGGATAACGATATTTGTGATTCCGCTAGAGGAAAACAGGAATGGAAAGGACTAAGTCCTTTCGGTAAGGAAGTGGTAAAAGAGATGAACCGATTAGGAATCATGGTTGATATCTCGCATGCGGCGGAAAGTACCTTTTATCAGGTAATGGAAGTGAGCGAGACGCCAATCATAGCCTCCCACTCTTCCGCACGTGCGCTTTGCGATCATCCTCGCAATTTAACGGATGATCAACTGAAAGCGCTGGCCGCTCAAGGGGGTGTCGCCCAAATCTGCCTATACAAAGGATTCATCAATAAGGAAGAGGACAAAGCTTCTTTAAGCGACGCTATCCGCCATATCAATCATATCGTGGATTTAATCGGTATCGATCATGTAGGAATCGGCTCGGATTTTGACGGAGACGGGGAACTGATCGGTTGCTCGGCTACCAACGAGTTGATTAACATTACCGTCCGACTTTTAGAAGAAGGATATACGGAAGAAGATATACGGAAAATATGGGGTGGAAACTTGCTAAGGGTTATGACCGCTATACAAGATTTCCAAAACAAATAGCAAACGAAAACAACTACATATTATGAAAAAGATCTTATACACAGCAATATGCGCCTGTAGTATCTTATGTGGAGCACAGGCACAGACACCCGGATCGGAGGTACCCAACTTAAAAAAGCTATATGAGTTGACAGACTCTTGCGATGTAAACGTGCGGGCACAATTCTCCCCATTGATCGGGATTTCCGCTAGTATCTCCAATGGTGCTTCCCGGGTGGGGGCCACCTATATCCAATCCATCGTAAAGGCAGGGGGAACTCCGGTTATCATCCCGGCTGTTACTGACGGTAAGGTACTCAGAAATATCGTATCGAATTTAGACGGGCTAGTTCTTATAGGAGGAGCGGATGTAAACCCTCTATGGTATGAGGAGGAGCCTCGGGAAAAGCTGGAGGAAGTCGATCCGGTACGCGATTTGTATGAGTTGAAACTAATCAAGATGGCTACCGACCAAAATATTCCCGTCTTAGGCATATGCCGGGGATTGCAACTGTTGAATGTAGCGTTTGGCGGTACGCTTTACCAAGACATCCCCTCACAACGTGGCGATCATTCTGTCAAGCATAGGCAAGATTTACCCAGTTCGTATGGCTCACACCGTGTCTTTGTTGACGCGAACTCACAGCTAGCCACTATTCTAGGGAAAGATTCCTTAGCCGTAAACTCTCTTCATCATCAAGCGATCAAGGAGTTGGCGCCTATCTTCAAGGCTACCGCTTATGCGCCCGACAGTATTATCGAGGCTATCGACGCTTATCCGAACCGATCCATCATGGGAGTTCAATGGCATCCGGAAGCATTGACTTACGGAGGCGACACTACGATGTTAAAGATATTCCACCATCTGATAGGAAAGGCCGAGACTTTCCACCAAGCCAAAGAGATGCACAAGCATTTCCTTTCCGTAGATACACATACCGATACTCCTTTCTGGTTTAAACGTGCCGGATTCAGCATCGCCGACCGGGAACGTAACCGGGTAAACATCCCTAAGATGCAAGAAGGGAAACTAGACGGGGTGTTCCTTGCGGCCTTCATCGGACAAGGTAAACGTGATGAGGCCTCTTTACAAGAAGCCGTACAAAAAGTAACAGGCTTGATCGAAGGTATTCGCAAGCAAGCTGAATTGAATAAGGATTTATGTGGCATCGCCGTTACGAACCAAGACTTCATCCGCTTGAAGAATGAAGGGAAAAAAGCGTTCTTTATCGGTATAGAGAATGGATACGGCATTGGTAAGGATCTGGCGAATATCGCTAAGTTCAAGGCGATGGGTGTCAATTATATCACGCTCTGCCACTCCTACGATAACGATATTTGCGACTCATCCACCCATACCAAGAAAGAATGGGACGGTTTAAGTCCGTTTGGCGAAGAGGTCGTGAAAGAGATGAATCGCCAAGGTATCATGGTGGATATGTCTCATGCCTCTGAGAAGTCATTTTGGGATGTTATCAAATTGTCCAAGGCCCCGATCATCTGCTCGCATTCCTCATCCATGGCGATGTGCAAGCACGACCGTAACCTGACCGACGAACAACTAAAGGCCCTTGCCCAAAATGGAGGCGTAGCGCAAGTTTGCTTGCTCGACCGCTATATCAATGAGGATTATAAAAACGCGAGCCTTACCGACGCGATCGAACATATCGATCATATGGTGAAAGTCGCCGGTATCGATCATGTAGGTATCGGCTCTGATTTTGATGGCGGTGGCGGAATTATCGGTTGCGAAAGTGACAACGATTTCATACAGATCACTGTTAAATTAATAGAGAAAGGATATACAGAGGAAGATATCGCCAAGATATGGGGTGGAAACTTGATGCGTGTATTAGACGAGGTTCAAGCGACTGCCTCCGTAAAAACATTATAAACAAAACAGATTTATGATCAGATTATTTTTTGCGTTATTGAGTTTTGCTCTTTTATCATGTGGAGCCAAAGGAACCAAAGAGACAGGTAATATGCCGGAGATCAAAAAACAACCGATCGCCTCAGCTGTTCCCGATTTCAACGCAGACAGCGCTTACGCCTATGTAGCGAACCAAGTCGCTTTTGGTCCCCGTGTACCTAACACGGCGGCTCATAAAGCATGCGGGGATTACTTAGCATCTGAATTGAAGCGCTTTGGCGCCAAAGTCTACCAACAGGAAGCGATACTGACCGCCTACGACGGAACGAAGCTGGAAGCGAGAAACATCATAGGCTCGTTTGATCCGGAGAATAGTAAACGTGTTTTACTATTCGCGCATTGGGACAGCCGTCCCTATTCGGACCACGATCCCGATCCTTCCAAGCACCGGACCCCATTGGACGGGGCGGACGATGGCGGTAGCGGCGTAGGTGCCTTATTGGAGATCGCCCGCCAAATCGGACAAAAAGCCCCGGGTATCGGCATCGATATTATTTTCTTCGATGCGGAGGATTATGGTACGCCGGAGTTCGTAACCGATTATACACCGGATAGCTGGTGCCTAGGTACCCAGTTCTGGGCAAAAAATCCGCATGTCCCTAATTATACGGCGGAATACGGAATCTTATTGGATATGGTGGGCGGCAAGAACGCCACGTTTTTCAAGGAGCAACAATCCTTACGTGCGGCAGCCCCGATCGTCGAGATGGTATGGAGCGCGGCCCGCGATCTGGGATATGGCAAATATTTCATTAACGCCGCAGGTGGAGCCATCACAGACGATCACCAATATGTGATTAGCGGACGTAATATCCCGAGTATCGACATCATTAACTACGACCCTGAGTCTAAAACAGGTTTCGCCAGTTATTGGCATACTCAAAAAGATAATATGGAGAATATAGACCGTGAGACTCTAAAAGCTGCCGGTCAAACCGTACTGGAAGTAATATACAATCGATAAAATACTGATAAAATGACAATCAATGAACTTCAAGACAATGTAATCGAAGAATTCTCAGTCTTCGATGATTGGATGGATAAATATGCGTTATTAATAGATTTGGGAAACTCCCTTCCCCCGCTTGATGAGAAATATAAAACGGAAAGCAACTTGATCGAGGGTTGTCAAAGTCGGGTTTGGTTCCAAGCGGATTATGTGGATGGAAAGATTATTTTCCAAGGAGAAAGCGATGCCGTGATCGTAAAAGGTATCGTATCCCTTTTGATCAATATCCTATCCGGCCATACCCCGCAGGAGATACTGGATGCCGATCTTTACTTTATCGACAAGGTAGGATTAAAAGAGCATTTATCCCCTACTCGTTCCAACGGGTTGGTAGCGATGGTGAAGCAAATGCGCCTATACGCGATGGCTTACCGGGCAAAGGAACAACAATAAAAACAGGTATTTTACACGTATATAGGCACGGGCCGATACGTATATACGTGTAAGCCTACACCGATATAGGCATAGCCTCATACGTATATACGCATAAGGTTATGCCTATATACGTATTAAAAACCTAGTGTAAGCTGCTCCGGTAACAGTGTGAATGTCTTACGATGATAAGGTGTGATGCCGCATTCCCGGATCGCTTCCCTGTGGGCCTTGGTAGGATAGCCTTTATTGTCCAGCCAATGATAAGCGGGGTATTCCAAGGCCAATTCATTCATATAATCATCCCGATAGGTTTTAGCCAATATAGAGGCGGCGGCGATACTCAGGTATTTGCCATCGCCTTTTACTACAGTCGTATGCGGAATATCGGGATAGGGGGTAAAACGGTTTCCATCGATCAATAAATGTTCCGGCTGTACTTTCAGCTGCTCGATCGCACGATGCATGGCCAAGAAAGAGGCTTTCAAAATATTAATCTTATCGATCTCTTCCGGGCTAACGATACCTACCGCCCAAGCGATCGCCTCCCGCTCGATGACGGGACGAAGCTTATACCGTTTCTTCTCGCTTAATTGCTTGCTATCGTTTAAATCCTGATTCTTGAAATCTTCCGGAAGAATCACGGCGGAGGCGAATACCGCACCCGCCAAGCAACCTCTTCCCGCCTCATCACACCCGGCCTCTATACGCCCGGTTTCCATATAAGGTAATAACATATCCCAGTTTATTATTTATCGTATATATAGCTTACATTATTTTTGCTCCTTTACAATCCAAGGGCGAAGCACGAACCAAGCGAATGTCGTAGCGGCGATCACCCCGCAAGTATTCGCCAAGAAATCAAACCAATCCCCGCCCCGGTACGTCGTACAATATTCTTGCAATATCTCAATAATCCCACTCATAACGATCGGGCATAAAACCGCCCCGATCCAAGCATGCCATAATACCGTCTCATACTTCCGGTGATTCCGCAAGAACTCCAGCCATAGCATACCCGACATCCCCCCATACATACAGAAATGAACCACCTTGTCCACTCCCGGAAACAAAGGCAGATTCTCCATCGACGGCGGTTTGAAGAAAGATAGATAAATAACGATCAATATAATCGCCAGAGAAAACGGATATTTCTTAATATAATACATCATACTCAAAACATCTTCCGAACTCGTTCCACACCTGCGATGAACGTATCGATCTCCTCTTTCGTATTATAAAAAGAAAAAGACGCCCGCACCGTACCTTCGATCCCTAAGGCATGCATCAAAGGCTGGGCACAATGATGCCCTGTACGAACCGCTATTCCCAAACGGTCCAGCAACATCCCCATATCGTAATGATGGATATTACCCACCAAAAAAGAAAGCACCGCTCCTTTATGATCCGCTTGTCCGAAAATACGCATCCCTTCGATCGTATTTAATCCAGCGGTCGCATATCGCAAAAGCTCATCCTCATAAGCAGCTATATTCTCTATACCGATCCGGTCTACATACCGCAAGGCTTCCGCCAACGCCGTGCTACCAATATAATCCGGAGTTCCCGCCTCAAACTTAAAGGGAAGCTCATTAAAAGTTGTCTTCTCGAACGAGACCGTAGCGATCATCTCGCCTCCTCCCTGATACGGAGGAAGTTTATCCAACCACTCCTCTTTGCCATACAAGACCCCGATACCCGTCGGTCCGTAAATCTTATGCCCGGAGAAAACATAGAACTCCGCATCCAAGTCCTGCACATCCACCTTCATATGCGGAACGGCTTGAGCCCCGTCTACCAACACCGGCACGCCTTGTTCATGAGCGATCTCGATCATCGCCTTTACCGGATTTACCGTACCCAAGACGTTAGACACATGAGTCACGGAAACCAGACGAGTCTTATCCGAGAATAATTTACGATACTCATCCAGATTCAACTCCCCTTTCTCATTCATCGGGATCACCTTCAACCTAATACCTTTCCGGGCCGCTTGTATCTGCCAAGGAACGATATTGGAATGATGCTCCATCACGGACACGATCACCTCATCCCCTGCCGACATACATTCATCCGTAAAGCTGGAAGCGATCAAATTAATGGATTCCGTAGTTCCCCGGGTAAAAATAATCTCATTCGAGAAACGGGCATTCAAGAAATGCTGTACCGTTTTGCGAGCCTCCTCATGCGCCTCTGTCGCCGCTTGGCTCAAGAAATGTACGCCTCGGTGGATATTAGCGTTTACGTTATAATATCCATTCTCTATCTTTTCTACCACTTGACGAGGTTTCTGGGTAGTAGCACCATTATCGAAATATATCAGCGGTTTATCGTATATCTTATGATCCAAGATCGGAAAGTCTTTTCGGATCGCTTGAACGTCTAACATAGTCTTACTTCTTTTTGTCTTAAAATTACGAGAGCCAAAGATACAAAAAAAAGGCTTTCTCGCTGAAAGAAAGCCTTTTTTATCATTACCTAACAGATATTACGCCTACACTTTATCCTCTACTCGCACGCCTACTTTTCTCTTCCAAAGTCAAAGTACGGAGACTCTGTACGGGCGTTGTCCATTAAGGATACTAGTTCTTTTACCTTATCGGGATACTTCTCCGCTAGATTCGTATCCTCATGTATATCATTACTTAAATCATACAGTTCCAATATAGTTTCACCCACGATCGGTTGCCGGATTAGTTTCCATTTACCGGAGCGCAATGCTTCCCGGCCATTCAACTCGTGAAATTCCCAATATAAATAATTATGGGCCTGTTGATTTTTCTTTGATAACAAGGTTGGTAAGAAAGAGATTCCATCCGTCTGCTCGGGCAAAACCGTACCTGTAAGCTCTGCCAACGTAGGCATGACATCCCAGAATGCGCTTATATGATCCGATTGAGCTCCGGCCTTGATCGTACCCGGGCACCATGCCACCATAGGTATACGGATACCTCCTTCATATACATCCCGTTTGATCCCCCTGAAAGGTCCGTAGCTCTTGAAAAAGTCCGGATCAGCTCCACCCTCATGATGCGGGCCGTTATCGCTGGTAAAAATCACGATCGTATTCTTATCCAAACCCAACTCTTTCAATTCAGCCATTACATCCCCCACGTATTTATCCAACCGGGAGACCATGGCGGCAAAGGAGGCCAAGGGCTTCTCCGAGGTGTTATAACCGCCATACACTTTATCAAACTTACCAATATAAGGAGTCTCCTCGAATGAGTTCTCGTACATCTTATAAATAGAATCATGCGGAAGATTCAATTCCGCATGAGGCAGCGTATAGGTAAGCATCGCAAAGAACGGTTGCTCCTTATGATCCCGGATGAACTTCAATGCTTGCTCATGAATCAAATCTTGTGAATATGTCTTGCAAGCATTGTTCTCGTTTTCAGGAAAAAGAACCTTCTCCTCATTATGCCATAAATGATCCGGATAGAAGGAATGCGACTGGCGTTGGCAATTATACCCATAAAACTCATCGAAGCCCATCTTATTAGGAATGGAGACAGAGCCCGGATTTCCCAACCCCCATTTACCAAAGATACCGGTCGTATAACCGGCCGATTTCATTAATTTACCCAACGTATAGGTATCTTCCCGCATCGGCTGTTGGCCTTCGGGCGTGATCTCCCGGTTTCCCCGGACTTGCGTATGTCCCGTATGCAATCCGGTCATCAAGGAGCAACGGGAAGGGGCACTCACCGTACATCCGGCATAATGCTGCGTGAACAACATTCCCTCCTTCGCCATCCGGTCTATATTGGGAGTCTTGATAATCTGTTGGCCATAACAGCCAACATCTCCATATCCTAAATCATCCGCTAAGATATACACAACATTCATAGGACGCTCCGGAGTTTTTTCGCAACCGGACATTCCGATAAGCAGCAATGTCCCGGATATACATAAAGTCAATTGTGTTTTCATATACCTTTAAAATAAATAGAAGTGTTAGAAACCAATTACAATCTTCTGATCCTGATTCGTAGACAAACGGTTCGTCCGTACCTTAACCCTTCCCATACGATCCGAGGCATCGAAGTACCAGCCTTCTTGTCCGGCATTGAACGCTTCGGGGGAGATGGCAGATAGCGGCTTCCCGGCTACGGTTACGTTTGACGGGCTGGACTCCGAGCGGACATCCAATAGGTAAGTACGCTCTTGGTAACGTCCTTTATAATCTCCTTTCGCTTTCGCAATGTCCACGGTGATCGTGCCTTTCTCACCTTTTGGGGAGGAAACAGAGATCAAGGTACGGGCAAACTCGCCTTTCTTATAATCACGGGTGAGACCGTCGTCTTCATATAAATTGAAAGAGGTGTTTCCGTAGGGATATAAGTCCAAAGTCAAGACATCCGCAGGTTTCTCGCCGACATAATTCATATCCGGGTACATCGGGATAATGGCGCCTTGACGGATAAATACCGGGCAAATATCCAGTTTAGCCTCATATTTATCCAACCACTTGCCACCCTCGTATGTCTTTCCGGTCCAATAGTCGTACCATTCTCCGGCAGGGAAGTAAATACTATCGCGTACATTCTTACGGGTATATACAGGGGCAACCATCATCCACTCGCCACTCATAAATTGATATTGGGTGGTCGTATCACGGGTAACCACGTCATCCGGGAATTCCAGTACCATCGCACGAGCCATCGGTACACCGGTCGTATGCGCCTCATGGCAATAGGTATAGGCGTACGGGTTCAGACGCATCTTCAGCTTTAGGAATTTACGGTTGATATCCGTGTACGGATGCCCATATACCCAAGGCTGACGGTCGGCATCCGCCCAGCCGCTCATGGTCATAAAGATCGGGGTGAAGACCTTCCATTGCAAGTCGCGGGTATAGGTTTTCGGAGAACCGCCGAAGATACCGTCCACATCGCTAGTAGCGGCGTTCATGGCGGAAAGGCCGGCACCCGTGATCGTCGGGATATGGTAACGGATATAATCCCAGTTGCTCACTTGGTCACCGCTCCATACTGTAGAATAACGCTGAGTTCCGGCCCAACCGCAAACAGCCCATACGAAGCCTCGTTCGTTCGTATTGCTCTCGATCCCCTCGAATGCGGATTTACAGCCGTTCAAGGCAAACTCATAACCTTCTCCAACCCAAGCCACATCCAATTTACACAGGCGGGTACCACATTTACCAACCTCGTAGGCAATCTTATCCACACCATTCTCTGTCCACAAGCCCGTATGGAAGCCTCGTTTACCTAATTCCGTCACAACAGAATCCAATTTCACATAGCCGCAACCATAGCCATCGTTCGGCAAGATCCAGCCACGGGGCATATCATATTCCACATATTTATCAGCAACTTGGCTGATTACGTCCGGGGTGGATTGAGGCCATCCGGTGCGCTGTTCCCCTTTGTTATAGCAGTCAGCGTCTCCCATCGTAAGCATCCACATCGCCGGCATAAAAGGTTTTCCGGTGATATCCGTATAGTCGTTCAATAGGTCTTTCAAGGAAGGGCCGTAGAAGTAGAACGCGTCAAAGCGATTCTCGTTATGCGTCAACTGACTGGTGAAGCCCATCAGCTTAAAGCCATCATCATAGCTCTTGTCCAGCATCTCCGTGCCGTTGAAGGCATAATGGCCCGGGGCAAACGTATTGCGGAATACGCCATATCCTTTCGTGGACATATAGAAGGGAGCCGGGTTAGAGGATTGATCCTCATCCCAACCGGTCACCTCGATATCCGCTTCCTTCCCAGCGTATGAGAAATTACCTTGTTGCATACCGCAACCGTAGAAATCCTCATCACCGCTACGGCGCATCGTTTGGGTCGTTTTCAGTCCGAAGGCAAGTGGTTCGGCCTCCTCGTAGATCACGGCACGGTTATTCTTGTCATACATGGCGAAACGAATAGGGTTCTTATAGACACGTACGACACATTGGGGAGTCGTGAACTTATAATAGCTATCGTTGTCGGCCATGGAGACTCTCGGGTTCTTTACCCCATAATCCACAACGATCGAGTTTGCCGCCGGATTGGTATATTCCCCATCCGGTGCCAACCAGATACGGAAGATATCATCCCGGTAAAACATCAACTTAACCTTAGCGTACCCGGAGACGAACTCATATTCCGTGTTGCTGATCTTATTGAACTTCGTCAACTTACCCAAGTTCATACGGGCGGCGAACAGGTTCGCTTTTAATACGTTGTTTGACGAACGCTCATCCTTCGGATATTGGATAGCGAACTCTATTTTATAGGAGCCCATCTGGGTTAGGTCGGTAGCGGGGAAAGCTACCTCATATTCCTCTTGTTTAGCGATCGGATGCCCGGAGGCGGTTACCGTGGCGGTTAGTTTCTGACCGTTGTTCAAGGAGGCGGTTACCGTGAAATCCTCGTCTACGGGCTGGGAACCAACGTTCTTCAGCTTCACTTTCAACACGTCTTCCTTCGTGAACGTATTCCCGGTTTCTTGGTGTGAGGTCACTTTCTCCAAAGCCAAATCATGCGCGAAAGGCTCTGTCAGCTCAATATCATCGACCATCCAATACCAAGAGAAGATATCCCGCCAGAAGAAACGCAAGTAGACAGTTTTCTGGTTCGCGGCTACCTCGCTGATGTTAATCTCCTCATTCACCGGGGCGTGAAGCTGGGTAGCGGCGGGGATCTTATCCATCACGTTATACTCTTTCCAATTCACCCCGTCGTTGCTGACGCCAACCCAAAGGCCGGCACGTTTTCCGGTGAACCAATTATTCCAACGAAACAAGTGCTGGAATTTCAATACCACATCGTTCTTTCCCGCGCAATCGATAGCGCTGGTCTGGAAATAGCCGTTCGGGTATTCCTCCCGTTGATTCCACTTCGTGATCTCCTCCCCGGTGACTACGCCCGGCCGGAATTGCATATGATAGCCACGACTCGTAGAGGCGATGGGAGGCGCTTGTTGCTCGAACTGGAAAGAGCCGGGATAAGGCTGATCGGTTACAATCCATTCACACTTTGCCGATTTCGTCGAATCGACAATCATCCAGCCGTCGGGTAATTTCCCGGCGGAGAAATCTTCTTTCCAAAAACTTTGTTGTGCGGACAGGGAGGAAACGCAACCTGTCAGAAGCATGGATACAATTAGACTTTTTATCATTTGAATTAGTTGATCCTCAAATCCGCAACTAAGCTCTTCAGCGTCCTTCTTGCGTCTAAACGTCCTCTCATCACTGAATTAGCAGATAAATTGAGGCTGAAATACCCACTTCTGCCCACAATATCCCCTTGCCCCACTATGCGACTTGAGGCAATACGCAGTATCATACCCATAAGTTGTAGGCGTTATCCAAAATCAGTCTGAAAAATATCTGCGTAAGCATTATTACAGGTATAGATATTCAGCACATACCGCCTTGATGTTCTGATCCACTTGGCTGGTACAGAGACAAACCTGAAGACAAACGCTTTTATGCGACTTGTTGCATTGAGTCCGAACCTCTTTACGTCAAGTCTGTGGATAATGGCCTTGTAGAAATTACGGATAAGTGCCGTAAGAAGAAGGAACACAGTGTTCTCTGCCATGAAGGATTTGGGCAATCTGTCCCACCCGAAACCATTGTTCATATCATCGAAGATACGTTCCTTTCCTCCACGAAGGTTATAGAACTCGACAATTTCTCTTGTGGAAGATTCATAGTCGTTAGTCAGGATACAACGGTATGTGTATTCTCCTTCCCAAAGATCCAGCACACCGTCCATCCGTTTCTGTCTTTGAATCACAAGTCGGTATGCTTTACCCTTCCACTTCTCAACAAGAATAGAGTTCAATTCGAACTCAATGCCATTGATTTCCTCAGTCTTCCAGCCTCTAAGAGCAAAGATGTCATTGTAGAGCGAACTGCAGCGGTTTGCGCGGATATAGAAGGATTTGCTGTGTTTCTCTATTTCCTCCACGATTTCCTCGGAACATGATCCACAATCAGCTCTGAAACGATTGATTGTAAGTCCGTTCTGCTCAAATCTCTCAAAGAATCTCTTCAGCGTGTCCTTCTGATGAAAACGAACGTTGGTGTTACCATCGCTATTCTCAATGCCAACAATCAAGTCGTCAATAACCGCCACGCCAGGGCGATAACCAAGGAACTTCTTGTATGTAGGCTTTGCATCATACTTCTCAGTCTCTATGAACTGATGGTCGAAATCAACATCATACATCTCGCCCTCTTTCAGTTGGCCGGATGCAAACATACAATTGAGCAGTAAGGTATTGAGTGTGTCAGCCGTGTTGAAATCGTAGTTCTTACCCGTATCTGATGTGTATGAGATGTTTCCTTGCGTCAGTTCCTTTATCGCTCTGAGGATAGTATCAGAACTACAAGTACGAAGTGTCGGATGGAGCGAGAGATGGTTCATCAAATGAGTAGTGACATCCTCAATGCATGAGCCACCACAGAAGTAGATACTCATGAGGGAACGGACGATTTCACTGTACTGATAACCGAACGAGCTACACCTTAGACCGAGTGTCGAGTCGATTACAGATGACAATGTGGAGTCAAATTGCTCCATGATTGAAAATATTCCTCCAAAAGGAGTGAGCTTCTCGGATTTTATTTGTATTTTTGCCATGCCTGATGAGGTTTTGTTTGATTATTTTTTTGCAACACTAAGTTAAGTGAATCCTCTGACATGGCAAAATCCTGAGCAACTTTTTGTTGCTCAGGTACTTAAAAAAAATATTTTATAATAGTGTTGCGGAATTAAGGTTGATTAGATTTAGGCAGTAAAGATAGTCTTAATTTACGAGGGTTCGCAAACGTTCGCGTGATTTTTATTCTCTTTTCGCCGGGCGGAAACGTGTTATTATCAATGGAATCCTTCTATCTTCGCGTATGTACAACCTTGTCATATAAATCAATAAACATATATCATGAACAGACATTTATTCTTGAGCCTTTTACTGGCCCTTTTCGCTTCCAGTACGCTTTCTGCCGATAACCTTAAAATCGAGCCGGCCTTCTGGTGGAGCGGTATGAAGAACCCGGAACTCCAGCTGATGGTGTATGGTAAGGATATCGCCGGATATCTTCCTAGCGTGAAATATCCCGGCGTACAGTTGAAAAGCTCGGTAGCGTTGGAAAGCCCGAATTACTTATTGATCTATCTGGACGTGGAAAAGGCCAAGCCCGGCAGGTTTGATATCACGTTCACGAAGGACAAAAAGAGTTTCAATTACTCGTATGAGTTGAAGGCCCGTAAACCGAACGCCGATCGGATCAAGGGGTTTGACTCTTCCGACGTGCTTTATCTCATCATGCCAGATCGTTTCGCGAACGGAGATCCCTCGAACGATCAAATCCCGATGCGTACCGCTTATAAGGTAGACCGTAACAGCCCGAACGCCCGTCACGGAGGCGACTTGGCCGGTATCGAACAGCATTTGGATTATATCGAGGATCTGGGCGTTACCGCTATCTGGCTGAACCCAGTATTGGAGAATGACATGGAGGGAGGCTCTTATCACGGATATGCCACGACGGATTATTATCGGGTAGACCCACGCTTCGGCACGAACGAGGATTACGTCCGCTTGATCGAGAAGACACACGAGCGGGGTATGCGTGTCGTAATGGATATGATCTTCAACCATTGTGGAAGCGATCATCCTTGGATGAAAGATATCCCTAGCCACGACTGGTTTAATAATCTCGATAACTACGTGCAGACCAACCACGATAAAGAGGCTTATTTCGATCCTTACGTCTCGGATTATGATAAGGAGACGATGCTGAACGGCTGGTTTGTCCCGAGCATGCCGGACTTGAACCAAAAGAACCCACATGTAGCCAAATACCTTATCCAGAACTCTATCTGGTGGATCGAGTATTGCGGCGTGGATGGTATCCGTCAAGATACGTATCCGTATGCCGACGTGGACATGATGCGGAATTGGTGTACGGAGGTCATGAACGAGTATCCGGAGTATAACATCGTAGGCGAGGCGTGGATGAACTACACGATCGGTTCCGCTTATTGGCAGAAAGGCAGCCGGTTGAACTTCGGACAGGATACCGAGCTGAAATCGGTAATGGATTTCCGCTTGATGGGTATCGCGAGCAAGGCGTTCCATGAGGAGACTGGGTATTCCGGAGGCTTGCATACGATCTTCGAGCATATGTGTTATGATTATGTATATCCCGATATCTATAACGTATTGCGTTTCTTGGAGAACCATGATACGGATCGTTTTCTTCCCTCCATGCCTAAGTCTGTCGATGATTTGTACGCATTCAAGCAAGGGGTGACATTCTTGTTGACGATCCCCGGTATTCCCCAGCTCTATTACGGGCAGGAGTTGCTGATGAATGGCACCAAGGAGAAGGGAGACGGATATATCCGCTTGGATGTTCCCGGTGGTTGGCCCGGCGACAAGGTGAATCAATTCGAGGCATCCGGTCGCAGCGAGGTGCAAAATGACGCATGGAATTTCCTCCGGACTTTATTGAAATGGCGCAAGGGCAACGATATCATCGCTAAGGGCAAGATGAAACATTTCATGGTGAACCAAGGTGTCTACGTGTACGAGCGCAGTCTGGATGGCCGGAGCGTATTGGTCTTGATGAATGGCAGCGATAAGGAGGTGAACTTGCCGTTGGCCCGCTATGCGGAAGTATTGCGAGGTAAAACCTCCGGAAAAGAGATATTAACCGGAAAGGAGATTCCATTGGGAGACGAATTATCCTTGGCACCGAAAGGGATCTTCGTACTGGAAATGTGATGCCATTAGCCCCGATGATTTTTCATTCGAGGACCTATTCATAGATTACTAATAATTAAATCGGGAGGCCTTAAACCTCCCGATTTTCTTTTCATATATACTATTTTAATCGCTTTTCAAGAATCAATTGATGCCTGCATTGAATGCCGTTCTCCCAGATAGGCTCGGCATAGTTCCGTACGAAATAATCGCGATCTACGGCTACCAAGTCAAAGCCTTCCTGTTGATAAAGCATCATCGGGCCGGCGGCTGAGGTTCCGGTGCAAATACGCAAAAGCTCGACACCTTGGGCCGGAGCCCATTTATTAGATACATGCCGTAATAGTTTCCGGGCGATTCCTCGCCGACGGAAGATATCCGCCACGGCAAGGTTCATGATCTCCGCCTTGCCACCCTCCTCCTTGCGAACCACGATCACGCCGGCAACGGAATTTCGTACCGTAGCGATAAAGCAATCCGAATCCTTTAGGTAAGCCTCTACTTTCTCCCGATCCGGATCGGCTTCCAGCAGTAACTCATAAGGAGGAAATAAAGCTACTTGTATCTCCGGCTCCCCGCCCACGACGATCTCTACTATATTTCCGTCAGGATCTCGGATTACACCCTCATAGTAACCATCCCCGGAAGTGCGGGTCTCACCGGCGATCGTGTATCCATCCATCCGGAAACGTTCGATCATTTGATCCACTTGCTCCTTCGTATCCGCATGAAAAGCCAGATGAGCCAAGCCGATATGATCCTTGTCGTAAGCCTCAGTAATATCTTGCCGTTGCATGATCTCCAAAGCGGGGCCACTCTCGAAAGAGACGAAATAAGAGGCGAACCCTTTCTTTGGATTCACATATTTCTCATTACTCTTACCGTTGAAATACTTTACATAGAAATCCCGTAAACGTTCCAGATGATTCGTCCACAAAGCGATGTGTGTTAATTGCATAAGTTGGAGGTTTTAATTTGTCACTGCCAAAGATACGAAAAATCAGACATGGTTCCCTACATAATCGTCGGGATAATCCATGTCTGATTACTGTTTTCTTCTTATTCGCGATTATTTACAAATCCGGCAACCGGCGCATTTAGCCAGCTCACCGCGGAAACGTTTCTCTACCAGTTTATGCAAACGGTCTTTCAACGCCTCCAAGCGTACATGGTCGATCACGTCGGAAGTGAAAGCCACGCTCAATAACATACGGGCCTCGTCACGCGGGATACCGCGACTTTGCATATAGAACAAGGCGTTCTCATCCAACTGGCCGGTAGTCATACCGTGCGAGCATTTTACGTCATCCGCGTAAATCTCCAGTTGCGGCTTGCTATACATACGTGCCTCACGGGTAGCACACAGATTACGGTTCGTCTGGTAAGCGGCAGTCTTCTGGGCATCCTCTTTCACCAAGATACGTCCACTGAAGACACCTACGGCATGATCATTCAGTACGTTCTTGAACAACTCGTTGCTGGTACAATTCGGGACCGCATGGGTAATATGGCTATAGGTATCCATCTGTTGCTCCTTGTCCAGAACGGACATACCGCATAAGGTAGACTCGGCATACTCGCCATTCAGTTCCACATAATAATTGTTGCGAGTCAAGCCATTCGTCAACGTAATGCCGTTTACCAAGACATTGGTCGAGGCCGCCTGCTTTACGTGTACGGAAGAGAAACGGGTCGTAGACTCGCTGCTTTCTTCCAAATCATAATAATCAAAGCGAGCACCTTCCTCCGCGAAAATCTCAACCACTTGAGTCGCCAAGAATTTCACGTCATCGATACTATGATCGCAAACCAATAGCTTCGCTTCCGAATGAGGTTCCATAATCACCAGAACACGACGGTTCGCCATCGTATCCACATCGCTACGGAAAATATTCACCAATTGGATAGGACGCTCAACCACGACATTTTTCGGTACATACACCACAAAACCATCTTGGGCTAACATCGTATTCAACGCAATAATACCATCCTTGCTACTCGGCGCCGCCTTTCCGTAATACTTGGAAGCGATCTCCGGATATTGCTCCGTAAAAGCCTTCAACCCTCCAGCATACACGCCTTCCGGCAAATGCGCTTTTGGCAATTCCTTATCGTAAAACGTATCGTTCACGACAAAGTATAACGATGTGCTCAGGTTCGGCACGTCACAACGGAACACGTCATAAGGATTCACTGGGATAGCGACCCGGTTGATATTCAAACCGTAATCCGGAGCGAACGCTTGGGCTACATCCGTATATTTATAATCCTCGCTTCTCGTGGAGGGGAATCCGAGTCGCTCAAAGTTCGCCAAGGCATCAGCCCTAAGGGCATTCATCACCGGCGTACTATGACGACATACCAGATCCTCACATTGGGCGAAAAGATCGATATATTGTTGCTCGGCCTTCATATTACTCATCTCCCATCTCTTTCTTGATCCAGTCGTAACCTTTCTCTTCCAGTTCCAAGGCCAATTCCGGACCGGCGGTCTTCACGATACGGCCTTTGTAAAGCACATGAACCACATCCGGCTTGATGTAATCCAGCAGACGCTGATAGTGCGTGATTACGATAGCGGCATTCTCCGGAGTCCTCAACTGGTTCACGCCATGCGCTACGATACGCAAGGCATCGATATCCAAACCACTATCCGTCTCATCCAAGATCGCCAATTTCGGCTCCAGCATCGCCATCTGGAAGATCTCGTTCCGCTTTTTCTCTCCACCAGAGAAACCTTCGTTCACGCTACGGCTGGCTAGTTTATTATCCAGCTCGACGATCGCACGCTTCTCACGCATCAATTTCAAGAAGTCCGTAGCCGAAACCGGTTCCAGACCGTTATATTTACGGTGCTCGTTCAACGCCGCACGCATAAAGTTCACCATACTAACTCCCGGGATCTCGACCGGATATTGGAAGCTCAAGAAAATACCCTCACGGCTACGATCCTCGGGAGAAAGATCCAGCAGATTCTTACCGTTGAAGATAACCTCTCCTTCCGTTACCTCAAAAGCGGGATTACCTACCAATACACTACTTAACGTACTTTTTCCGGAACCGTTCGGTCCCATGATAGCATGTACCTCACCCGCTTTCACCGACAGGTTGATACCTTTCAATATCTCTTTGCCATTTACGTTGGCATGTAAATTCTTAACCTCTAACATCTTTTCTAATTGAAAATTGAAAGTTGAAAATTGAAAATTATTCTATCCTACGCTGCCTTCCAGCGAGATCGTTAGTAATTTCTGAGCCTCGACGGCGAACTCCATCGGTAACTTATTCATTACCTCACGGGCATATCCATTCACGATCAAACCGACAGCCTCTTCTACCGAGATACCCCGTTGCTGGCAGTAGAACAATTGCTCCTCGCTGATCTTACTCGTCGTAGCCTCATGCTCCACGATCGCCGTCTCATTCTGAATATCAGCGTAAGGGAACGTATGAGCTCCACAAGTAGAGCTTAGTAACAAACTATCGCATTGGCTATGGTTACGGGCGCCTTCCGCACGGGCGGACACCTTTACCAATCCCCGATAGCTATTCTGGCTATGACCGGCAGAGATACCCTTGGATACGATCGTACTTTTCGTATTCTTACCCAGATGGATCATCTTCGTACCCGTATCGGCCTGTTGGTAATTATTGGTCACGGCAACCGAGTAAAACTCACCTACCGAGTTATCACCCGCCAAGATACAGCTCGGATATTTCCAAGTGATCGCCGAACCGGTCTCTACTTGCGTCCAAGAGATCTTGCTACCCTCACCTTTGCACAAACCTCGTTTCGTCACGAAGTTATAGATACCGCCTTTACCTTCCTTATCACCCGGATACCAGTTCTGTACGGTAGAATACTTCACCTCAGCACGCTCGTTCGCCACGATCTCCACGATAGCGGCATGCAATTGGTTCTCGTCACGCATCGGCGCCGTACATCCTTCCAGATAACTTACATACGCCTCATCGTCAGCGACAATCAAGGTACGCTCGAACTGTCCGGTATTAGCGGCATTGATACGGAAATACGTACTCAGCTCCATCGGGCAACGTACGCCCTTCGGTATATAAACAAACGAACCGTCCGAGAACACGGCCGAATTCAAGGCGGCGAAGAAATTATCACGATAACCAACCACGCTGCCCAAATACTTCTGCACCAAGTCCGGATGATGTTGTACAGCCTCGCTGAACGAACAGAAAATAATCCCCTTCTCCGCAAGATTCTCCTTGAAAGTAGTCTTCACTGAAACACTATCCATCACGGCGTCTACCGCCATTCCGCTTAAATGCTTCTGTTCTTCCAAAGGAATACCCAGTTTATCGAATGTTTTCAACAACTCAGGATCTACCTCATCCAAGCTCTTTGGTCCCTCTTTTTTCTTAGGGGCGGCATAATAGATAATGTCCTGATAATCGATCGGCGGGATATTCAAGTGAGGCCATGTAGGCATCTCCAACGTCTGCCAATGGCGAAAAGCCTTCAAACGGAACTCGAGTAACCATTCCGGCTCGTTCTTCTTGGCAGAGATAATACGGACCGTCTCCTCGTCTAATCCACGATGGATCACCTCCGTATCAATATCGGTAACGAAGCCATATTTATAATCTCCGCTCGTTACCTCATTAATTATATGATTTGAATCCTGCATAATTAAAAATTAACCATTGATAAAAGCCCTTCATTCTCCTAATGAAAACAAATTATGTGGGAAAATTGTTGGTACTATTTGCTTCACGCTATAATAAAAACGAGATTCTATCTTTGATTGGCGATGAATCAAGACCGATCCACGATCCACGAACTCCAGCGCATTCAACAGCAAACTGGTAAAGACCAAAACGACCAGCAACCCGAAAAAACCACCAAACAAATGGTTGATAACGCTCAACGGTGTCGCCCCTACCACCTTGGTAACCAGTTCACCCGCTAGGATAAATACCCCCATAATCAAGATAAAACCCGCTATATAACTCAAGATCGTAACCCCTTCTTCCGGAAACCAACCCAACGCCAAGATATATCCTTTCAGCCAAGCCGCCGCTTTTCCGCAGAAAAAGATCGCGATCACTAGGGCTATAAGCGAAACAACCTGTTTGATGATTCCATCAAACAGGCCTTTCACAAATCCTATCCCTGCCAGACATAGCAATGTAATGTCCAACCAGTTCATCGTTATAACGTCTTCTTAATTTCTGTCTCTTCGTAAGCCTCGATCATATCGCCCACTTGGATATCGTTGAAGTTCGTAATATTCAAACCGCAATCCAAGCCAGCCACGACCTCTTTCGCATCGTCCTTGAAACGTTTCAAAGAGCCTAGCTCGCCGGCATAAATCACGATACCGTCACGTATCAAGCGGATCTTGTTCGTACGCTTGATCTTGCCTTCCTTAACCATACATCCGGCAACCGTACCGACCTTGGTGATCTTGAATACCTGCTGAACTTCCACATAAGCGGTAATCTCCTCCTTGATCTCCGGAGAAAGCATGCCTTCCATAGCGCTCTTCACCTCCTCGATCGCATCGTAGATGATAGAGTACAAACGGATCTCTACACCTTCCTTCTCGGCGTTTCTACGTGCTTGCAAAGACGGACGAACTTGGAATCCGATAATGATAGCGTTCGAAGCCGCTGCCAAAACCACATCCGACTCGGAAATCTGACCAACCGCCTTATGAATTACATTCACCTGAATCTCCTCGGTAGACAAACGGATCAAGGAGTCGGACAAAGCCTCTACGGAGCCATCCACGTCACCCTTCACGATCACGTTCAACTCTTGGAAGTTACCCACGGCGATACGACGTCCGATATCATCCAAGGTAAGCATCTTCTGCGTACGAAGACCTAACTCACGCTGCAATTGCTCACGACGGTTAGCGATCTCACGCGCCTCTTGCTCAGTCTCCAATACATTAAATGTATCACCGGCCTGAGGAGCACCGTTCAAACCGAGGATCAATACCGGCTCGGAAGGACCAGCCTTCTCCACCCGTTGATTACGCTCGTTGAACATCGCTTTGATACGTCCTTGATGAGTTCCCGCCAAAACGATATCTCCCATCTTCAACGTACCGTTCTCCACCAATATGGTAGATACATAGCCACGTCCCTTGTCCAAAGAAGACTCGATGATAGAACCAACCGCACGTTTTTTCGGATTCGCTTTCAAATCCAACAGGTCGGCCTCCAACAGTACCTTCTCCAACAACTCCTCGACACCGATACCTTTCTTAGCGGAGATCTCTTGACTCTGGTACTTACCCCCCCAGTCTTCCACCAAGTAATTCATATTCGCCAACTCCTCCTTGATCTTCTCAGGATTAGCATGTGGCTTATCGATTTTATTAATAGCGAAAACAATAGGAACACCGGCAGCCGAAGCGTGATTAATCGCCTCGATCGTCTGAGGCATCACGTTATCATCAGCGGCCACGATAATAATTGCGATATCCGTCACCTTCGCGCCACGGGCACGCATAGCGGTAAACGCCTCGTGACCCGGAGTATCCAAGAACGTGATACGGCGGCCATTCTGCAACTTCACGTTGTAGGCTCCGATATGCTGCGTGATACCACCGGCCTCACCGGCGATTACGTTCGCGCTACGGATATTATCCAATAAAGAAGTCTTACCATGGTCAACGTGTCCCATCACCGTTACGATAGGCGGACGGGCTACCCAATCCTCCTCGTTATCATCTTCCTCATCAGCGTTGATCGCCTCGACAACATCCGCGCTTACATATTCAGTCTTATAACCGAACTCCTCAGCCACGATATTGATCGTCTCCGCATCCAGGCGCTGATTGATCGAAACCATAAGGCCGATGCTCATGCAAGTACCGATAACCTCCGTTACAGATACGTCCATCATGTTCGCCAAGTCGTTGGCCGTAACGAACTCGGTCAGCTTCAATACCTTGCTTTCCAGTTCTTCCTGTTCCATCAACTCGTGCTCACGTTTCACAGCGGCGTCACGTTTATCACGACGGTATTTAGCCCCCTTATTATTCTTATTATTCTTGTTGGTCAAGCGAGCCAAAGTCTCCTTGATCTGCTTTTGAACATCCTCTTCGCTAACTTCCGCTTTCACCGGCTTCTTCAAGCGAGGCTTACGGTCGTTATTCGGACGATCGTCACGATTCGGGCGCGGATAATTCGTACCCGGCGTATTATTCACGTCTACTCGATCTTTCTTGATACGTTTACGCTTCTTCTTAGCGTCACCTTCCTCACCCGGTTTAGCAGGAGCGTTCGGTTTAATCAAAGTAGGCGAATTCGGACTCTTATGAGGAGCGCCCGGACCGTTGCTATTATTACCCGGCCGATTGTTATTAAACTTTTGCTTCTCATCACGCTCTTTCCGCTTCTCCTCCTTCGTTTTCTTCTTCGGACGAGTCGATTGGTTAAGCGCATCCAAGTCAATCTTACCGGTTACCTTGATCTTTGATTCCAATTTAACCGAGTTCAAACGGAAAAGATTATCGTCTTTTTCCTCGGTCTTCTCTACTTCCTGTTCCGGTTTCACACTTTCCACCTTAGGTTCCGCAACAACCGGTTGCTTCTCTACGGTTTTTTCTTTTTCCACTTCCACTACTATAACTTTTTCTTCTTTTTTCTCCGTGGGAGCCTGCGCAGGCTGCGCGGGTTTAACAGGAGCTTGAGCAGCGGGAGCGGCAGGCGCTTCCTTCACTTTCGGCTCTTCCTTTACCTTAGGCTCTTCTTTCACCTTCGGCTCCTCTTTAGCCTTCGGCTCTTCCTGCTGTTTTTTATGTTGTCCACCATCCAAATCGATATGACCCTTCATTACGATCTTAGGCCTGAATTCTTCCGGTATCACTGTCTTTATTTCCGCAGTCTTCTCTTCTTTCACAGAAGGAGCCTCTTTCTGCGCACGATCCGCCGCAAAATTACGATCTTTCTCAGGCAGATCCTTTCCAAACTCTTTTACGAGCAAAGCATACTGTTCATCACTGATCCTCGTGTTGGGATTATCCTCAACCGAGAACCCATTCCGGTGCAGGAACTCAACCACCGTGTTGATTCCCACGTTCAATTTTCTCTGTACTTGAATTAATTTTATAGGCATATCTAACTTTGTCGTAATACTTATTCGTTACCTTCATCTTCAAATTCCGCAGATAAGATAGCTAAAAGATCGTCCACGGTCTGCTCTTCCAGATCGGCACGTTCAATAATCTCATTGCGGTTCATAGCAAGGACGCTCTTCGCCGTATAGCATCCTATATTCTTCAGTGCGTCGATCACCCAGCTGTCGATCTCGTCGGAGAACTCATCCAAGTAGATATCCTCCTCGTCCGCTCCTTCGATATCACGGAATACGTCAATCGTATACTCAGTCAACATACAAGCCAACTTAATATTCAGACCACCCTTACCGATCGCTAAAGAAACCTCCTCCGGACGTAGATAAACCTCAGCTTTCTTTTCTTCCTCATTTACACGGATAGAAGAGATCTTAGCCGGGCTTAAAGCACGCTGGATAAACAAAGAGAGATTTGAGGTGTAATTAATCACATCAATGTTCTCGTTTCTCAACTCGCGAACGATTCCGTGAATACGAGAGCCTTTCATACCTACGCAAGCACCCACCGGGTCAATACGGTCATCGTATGACTCGACAGCCACTTTGGCACGCTCTCCCGGGATACGGGCGATCGCCTTGATCGTAATCAAGCCATCATTAATCTCCGGAACCTCCAACTCGAACAACCGCTGCAAGAAGACCTTATCCGTACGGGAAAGAAGGATCTTCGGGTTGTTATTATAGTTATCCACACGTTGAACGATCGCACGTACGGTCTCTCCCTTACGATAGAAATCGGTCGGGATTTGCTCGGATTTCGGCAGTAGCAACTCATTACCATCGTCATCCAGCAACAGGATTTCTTTCTTCCACACCTGATAAACCTCAGCGGCGATGATGTGGCCGATTTTATCCTTATACTTAGCGTACAAGCTGTCTTTCTGCAATTCAAGTATCTTTGAAGCCAAAGTCTGGCGCAAGTTTAAGATCGCACGACGTCCGAAGTCCGCGAAATGCACCTCGTCGGTCACTTCCTCGCCCACCTCACAGTCGGCGTCGATTTTACGGGCCTCCGTCAACGTAAGCTGCAAGTTCTCATCCTCCAATTCATCATCAGCCACAACCGTACGGTTTCTCCAGATCTCGAAATCACCTTTCTCAGGATTGATAATCACGTCATAGTTCTCATCCGTGCCAAACATCTTGGCGATCACGTTACGGAACGAATCTTCCAAAACGCTAATCATCGTATCTTTATCGATATTCTTCAACTCCTTGAACTCCGCAAGGGTGTCAATCATACTGATTGTTTCCTCTTTCTTGGCCATAATCTTACTTGAATCTTATTAAGTATTTTGTATATTTTATTTCATCAAATGTATACGACTCATCCTCTATCACGGTTACCTTCCGCTTAGCGCCCTCCGGTTTCACCTTCTTCTCGACAGAGACAACCACACCGTTCTCGTCGGCAGATTTCAACACACCTGTCAGCTTCGAGCCGTTTTTCAACAGCATCTCCACCTCGTTTCCGATGTTCTTGACGTATTGGCGAAGTACCTTAAAAGGAGAAGTAATGCCGGCGGAGCCAACCTCCAGCTCATAATCCTCGACGTCACGATCCAGATGCTCCTCCAAATACCGGCTCAACTCAGCGCAATCATCAATGCTTACCGCTTCATCGTTATCAATTTCAACGACTATCAGGTTCCCCGGTTTAATCACTACGTCTACTAAATAATTGCTTGAAGAGGCTAGTTTTTCCTCTACTAATTGGCTTACCACTTTCTTTTCTATCATACACATATCTGTTAAGAACAAAAGAAGGGGACTACCCGCCCCCTCCTCAACTTCACTTAATCGCCCGCAAATATACAAAAAATCAATGAGTTCTCAAAATATCCTCATCTTTTTGCAGAAAAAATTAATACGACACAAACCGGATTACGATCGATAGTAATCAGAATTAATATCTATAGAAATCCGATTTACTATTGATAGTAATATTTATTAACATTTTTATGCCTATCTTTGCTGCCGAATACGAAGGGGTGCTCGCGGAATCCTTCACGAAAGGAGCGGGCTGAGATCATACCCATAGAACCTGTACAGGTAATGCTGTCGTAGGGATTCATGCTTCTCCGATCCTTTCTATTCATCTATTTAGTTTTAAAGCAAAAAGATGAAAAGATGAAAAATGTATTGGTTATCTTGGCCGGCTCCTTGCTGGCTACAACCGCCAAGGCACAAATGCCTAGTCCGGTCGACTCCTTGAAAATCTCAAAAGACGTATCTTTAGATGAAGTGGTTATTACCGCTACCAAAGTCGGGAAAGAGACCCCGGTAGCTTATAGCGACATCTCCAAACAAGAACTAAGCAGCCGGAACAACGGGCAAGGTATCCCATTCCTTATCTCCCAATCCCCGTCTGTTATCATGACCTCGGATGCCGGAACGGGTATCGGTTACTCCGGTTTTCGTATCCGGGGTACAGATGCGAACCGTATCAATATCACGATCAATGGCGTACCGGTTAATGACTCCGAGTCTCATACCGTATTCTGGGCTAATATGGCCGATATAGCTTCCTCGGTAGAATCGATCCAGATCCAACGAGGCGCCGGAACCTCTACGAACGGAGCTGCGGCTTTTGGCGCTACGGTCGCCATGCAGACCGAGAAACCGTCCTTAAAGCCTTACGGCGAATATTCCGTATCAGCAGGTTCTTTCGGTACGCTGAAACATACGGTAAAAGGCGGCACTGGATTACTTTACGATCATTTCGCTTTCGACGCCCGCTACTCCAATATCCGTAGCGACGGCTTTATCGATCGTGCCTCCGCCCGTATGAGTTCTTACTATGCCTCCGCCGCTTTCTATGCCGATAATACATTGATTAAATTCCAAGCCTTCGGGAACAGCGAGAAGACCTATCAAGCATGGAACGGTGTTCCGTCTTATTTACTTGACACAGATCGTAGCTATAATCCATGCGGAGAATATGAGGAAGATGGAGTGAAGAAGTTTTATAACAATCAGACGGATAATTATTGGCAACACAACTACCATTTAATGGCCAGCCAGCGTATCGGAGATTTCTGGAATATGAACCTGACCCTTCATTACACCGACGGAAATGGATATTACGAGGATTATAAATCGAAAGCCAAATTCAGCAGTTATAAACTACCGGAATATATCGATCCGGAGGGTAATACCGTAAAAAAGACGGACCTTGTGCGCCGTAAATGGCTCGACAATTATTTCTATGGAGCCGTTTATAGCGCAAACTATCAACGTGACAATACCCGCCTTACGCTGGGAACCGCCGTCAACAACTATGTAGGCGATCATTTTGGCCGGGTAATGTGGACCAAAAGCGCAAACGTCTTGCCACAACCGGATTACGAATATTATCGCAATACCGGTAAGAAATTAGACTACAACGCATACGCTAAATTGACTCAACGTCTTTCCCCTCTTTTCACCGGCTATCTGGACTTACAATACCGTGGGATCCATTACACCATTAAGGGAAACGATGACAAAGCCGGGGAAGGACTGGACATTCGTAAGAACTGGAACTTCTTCAACCCGAAAGCCGGAATAAACTTCCATAACAATGGCCATAACGCCTTCGTCTCTTTCTCCGTCGCTAACCGGGAACCGAACCGTGACAATTTCACGGAGGCAGGCCCCGAGGAACGTCCTACCCACGAGACCTTATATGATTACGAGGCCGGTTATAGTTTTGGTAACGACCGTTTCCGGTTTGGAGCCAATCTCTATTTCATGGATTACAACAACCAATTGATCCTGACCGGCAAGATCAGCGAGATCGGCGAGGCCCTCACTTCCAATATAAAGGATAGTTACCGAATGGGTATCGAGCTTACCGGAGGTGTACAAATCACCTCTTGGCTAAATTGGAGCGCGAACGTAACCCTCAGCCAAAATAAAATCAAGCATTTCGTGGAATACGTGGATAATTGGGATACCGGAGGACAAGAGATCAATGATCTAGGCACAACGAATATAGCTTTCTCACCCAATCTAATAGCGAACAGCATGTTCGATTTCGTTTACAAAGGGTTTATCGCAAGTTTCAACTCACAAATAGTAGGCCGCCAATACATAGACAATTCAAGCAGCAAGGATCGTTCCATCGATCCCTACTTTATCAATAGCCTACGTATCGGTTACGCCTTCCAGCCTAAGTTCATGAAAGAAATAACCCTAGACGTGACTATCAACAACCTCTTCAACGAGAAGTACGAGACCAACGCATGGGTATACTCGTATATCGAAAACGGCACACGTAAAAAGGATGACGGTTATTTCACCCAAGCCGGCACGAACGCCATGGCCAGGATCACCTTCAAATTCTAACTTAATTTTCAATTATCAATTATCAATTACTAAAATGGTTTGGCTAGAATACTTCGGAGTAATAACCGGTCTGCTCTATCTCTTTCTAGAGATTAAACAACATAAGGGCATGTGGGTGGTGGGATTCCTCACCTCCCTCGTGTATGTCTTTGTCTTCCTGTCCGCTAAGATTTATGCGGACATGGGATTGCAAACCTATTACGTAGGAATCAGCATATACGGTTTCTATCAATGGACCCGGAAGAAACATGAGATACACACGGAAAACGACAGTCTTCCCTCCGACCGTATCCTATACACCCATCTGAGCCTTCCGCTTTTCGTGGGGATTATCGGAACATTGGCCGTTGTATTCGCCATCTTATGGTATCTCCTTCATCAATTCACGGACTCTCCCATCCCCGTAGGCGATGCGTTCACCACGTCGGTAGGCATTGTCGCTACTTGGATGCTGGCAAGGCGAATTATCGAGCATTGGATTTTTTGGGTAATCGTAAACCTCGTTTCCGTATATCTTTATTACCTTCGGGGCTTGTATCCGACGATGCTACTCTATTTTTGCTATGCGACACTAGCCATTGTGGGCTATTACAATTGGCGGAAGAAAGGGGAAGAGTTTTAATTTATAATTTATGAATTATGGGAGATAATACGGAAGTGAAGGAAAGAGGATGTGTGATCGTAGCGAATGGGAGATTTCCTTCCGCTGAGTTACCCTTGAGATTATTAAAGGAAGCGAAAACGATTATCGCTTGTGATGGAGCCGTAAAGACACTTTATGAAAAGGGTATTCATCCGGACGCTATCGTAGGAGACTTGGACAGTATACCCGCCGACCTGCGCAAACGCTACGCAGACCGAATCCACCATGTAGAGGACCAAGAGATCAACGACCTCTCCAAATCCATCCGCTTCGCCCATGCCCAAGGCTATCGAGAAGTTCTCATATTAGGAGCTACCGGATTGCGTGAGGATCATACATTGGGAAATATATCCCTTCTTATGGAGTATGCCCCCTTATTCAAGCGGGTGGAGATGTTATCCGACTATGGTCTTTTCACACCTATCTTAGAAACAACGACTTTCGCTTCTTATCCGGGGCAACAAATCTCCATTTTCGTTCTTTATCCCGAAGGGGAGATTAGTACAGAAGGACTCCGCTGGCCCATTTGCCAACGAAAGCTCACCTCATGGTGGCAAGGAACTCTCAACGAGGCTTTAGGAAATCAATTTACCGTCACCCTCTCCCCAGATTGCCGGGTGATCATTTACAGGGAAGCTCCCCATACAAAAAAATAGTCCTGAAAAGTATCACTACTTTTCAGGACCGTTACACCCCTCAACTTTACATGCTTAAATAAGAAGCGTTCGCTTCCTTATCAAGCAGATAATTTTTTTAACTCATTCTCTTTCCATTCGGAAAAACCTTCTACCCTATCCCTTATCTGGAACTGTAGCTTATCGTCGGCAACCAACTTCAGCACAGCCGTAGGAGAAAGGGGCAAATACATATCATTCACGGCGAAAAAAGCTTTCAGTAAAACCACGTCATAGTCATCGTGGATTACTTCTTTCTTTAATACAACCGAAACCTCCATCTGAGTCAGATAGTAGGCTGAACGTTCGTATGCGCACCAAGCATCTCCTTCCAGATACAGATAGACATTGTTTGGATTATCTACCTCATGAGGCAGAACCAACTCTACTACATCTGATGCTTGTTCCATATAAAAGAAATTATTATTAATATTTGTCTTCATGACATTTACAAATTAAGTGCCTTCTACCCTATACATAGGGAGGAATAGCTATCATTTTACAGCGTTGAAACTATCAAATACCGCATTATCCTCTATTTTCTTGCGCAATTCCTCTAAATTTATCGCCGCGGCCTTTACTCCCATATCCTGAGCCTGCTTCAATAGAGATTCCGCTTCCGTCAAATCACCGGTCAACATACTTAACACTCCTTTCGCATGAACCGCCTCCGGGGCGTTCCCCGCTTTCGCCAAATAGTTCTTAGCGGAAGCATAATCACCCTTGCCCATAGCGATATTCGCGGCGTTAAGATTCGCTACCGGATCATTCGGAAACATACGGACAGCGATATCAAATACATTATTATATTCGTCACTACCGATCTCATAGCTGTTAGCCACCGCGAACATCTCCCCTAAACTTAGCTGTTGCGGACGAGTCTTGATAATCTCACGCCCCTCATCCACCGTAAACTCACGTACCGTATAATCAATCTTATATTCCGAGCGACGTAACGAAGGGAAAATATCTTTCAGCACATAACGGAAAGCGGCGCCACCACCCAAGGCACGTAACTTAGCCTCCTTGCGATCCGGATCATCCGAGCTATCGATAATCGCCAATACCTCGCTACGATTCGGTACATTCGGATCGGCCTCTACCTTTTCCTTAAAACCGACCCAATCTTCCGGTTCCGAGCTCATCGTGAAGAAATCAGCCTTGAAGTCATTCTTCTGGCGGATATAGTCACGTAACGCTTTGACACGATTATCCGCCAATTTCTTATTACTAGCGTAAGAGCCTTCCGGTGAGGCATATCCTTTCAGTACGATACCTGTCGGTTTCACGTTCTTATCCTCTGTAACGGTACGAATCGTATTATTGATCTTCGCCAACTCCACCGCATTATTACGGAAATCAGGAAGAATCTGATATTTACCCACTTGGAAGTCCAAAAAAGCCGTACCGACCTCCGCACGATGCTTCTCCGTCTCTGCCATCGGCGTGATATAAGAGAATGTAGGCTGAACCTCATAGCGCTTATCCGGACGACGACGAATCTTGTCCGCGATCAATAACGGACTACCGGCCTCTTCCTTACCGCAACCGCATAGATTCGGGTCTAACACGACACGTGCGTCTTTCATCCAATCCTCAAAAGGCACGGCGGTTTTATAACTTACCACTTGATCTTCCTTATCGGCTTTCAAGATAGTATAATGAGGTACGTCGTTCAAATTATCTAAAGCGACCTCACGGTTATATACTTTCTGGCGGATACGTCCGTTCACCAAAATAGAAGGAAGCCCCTCTTTTTGCGAAGCCGATTCCAAGACGGGGGTCAGTTCCAAATAGCTACGGGATTTCACCGCATCGCCACTTACCGTCACCACGGCATCGATATATACCGAGTCACCCTTCTGTACCACGTCGTTACAAATCACTTTAACCCCATCCGAGGCAGTCTGTCCCATGATTGCCGGAGACACGACGGCCATCATAGCCGCCATCATATATGCATTTATCTTCTTGTTCATCGCTTGGGTCATTTAATAAAGTAAATAATAGAAATAGCCGCTTTCGTAACCCCGAAATAATCTTTCGTATCGCTTTTCAATACGGTTCCGCAAGTGGCGCAAGGATATTTATCATAATCCAGATGTGCCCAACCAATACCCAGCACGGCTTCCATGCTCCACCGGTCACTCAACAACCACTGATAACCATAAGAAAGTCCGGCTCCATACAAATTACCTTGATACCGATGATTCTCCATATTCTTGCTCAAGAACTTCAGACCTCCAACATTGTAATCCGCATAGTGCGCATGCAATCCGAAGAAATGTCCATTGAACTTCTCGCACAACCAATAACGAGCTTCTGGTTGTACCAGCCAATGTTTCATACGAGCCTCATCGCCAAACTTCCATCCATTATAGTTACCGGATAAATCTAGCGACCACTTTTTCGCCAAGCCAACCTCTACGCCCAAGTTGATCGTAGCAGTCGCATCATAGAGCAAGTTCGACTTCACCGCGAACTTCTGGCCGTAAACGCCTGTCGTAGCTACCAAGAGCAGGACTAGGAAAAGAATTCTCTTCATATCGAATATTTTTTCGTTTTTATTATACATACGTGAATGCCTTCACTTCGACGAGCTCGCATTCAACCGTTTAAGTAATAACTTACCAGGCTTAAACTTCACGCTTCTACGAGCTCTTATCATATAAGCCACTCCATTCCTAGGATTTCTGCCGATCCGTTCGGTTTGTTCCCAAGCGGAGAACGTCCCAAAGCCCAATAGCATCAAAGAACCATCACTTTCCAAAGCCTCTGTCGTAGTCTCTTCCCAAGCTTGAACAAAGCGCATTGCCTCCGCTTGCGTAACCGACATTTTATCAGCCAATGTTTTCACGAGTTCTCTCCTATTCATCCCTTTCACTTTTAATTTGCATCACAAAAATAGATTATAACATTTCTTAGCACGATAGGTGTGAGTTTCAACTTTAAAGGGTAAACCTACCAACTATCCTTGATTGATAAGAACACCTATTCATTTCAAAGAAGGTGATAGGAACACCGACACTTTATAAAGACAGCAAGGGGCAGACTTGTGTAAGCCTGCCCCTTATCAGTCATACTGTATTTATCAGACTCGGATTCTATTAACACCATCAATCCGCATCATCCACTTCTAATTCTTAATCTCCTCCTTGCGGATAAGGTTCTCAAGGTCATTCACCTCCTCCAAGGAAAACCCCGTAGATTGGGCGATCACAGCCGGATCCGCCCAAAAGTCTTACCTGTTTGCTCGTTTGCCAGAACCACGTCCGTTCGCCATGAAGGGAACTCGGGAAGGCTGAAGTTCAGAAAACGTATCTATGCCGTAAAGGTAAGGACTATTTTCCGAATAAAAAATCTCGTCTAGATAAAATAAGCCATTCATATCACTTTAGTATCAAAGATCAACCTGTTAGCCAAACGAACATTATCTGATCCTTTTGATCAATATAAGACGCATATCGTGGCATTCCCTTTTAATGAAAGCCACGTAATAAAGGCGTGGAGCGCCGCTTTATTCATGTTTTAGGATAAAAAAGGACGGTTTTCAACGCACATTAGGAGGCAAAAGCCTACACATACGGTGGCGTTGGGCAACACCTACCGTGCCGTTGGGCATCGTAAGCGGTCGCTAATAGGGTTATAAGCGGTTGCGAATGGGCATTCTTGTACCGTTACACCCCAGTCGTAAGCCTGTTTTTCCCCTTTTCACCCTACTTGATATGAATTACGATGAACTAATTTAGCTAGAATGAATGGGCGTTTTTCAGCATCTACGTATATGCTAAGCAATTACTGTTTTTTTCTTGCGTATTTGGAGGCAAGCCGTAGGTTGGGCGGAAAAAGGGATTCTCCGGGAGTTAAGGATACAAAGTGTCAGATTGATTTCAGTTAAATAGAGAGAGACGCAGCATGCTGCGTCTCTACAACTAGATATATCAATTTATTTTTCACTCCTCACACAACGAACAAACATGCCGTTATTCGTATTTAATGTTCCGACATTAATAGGAACATTGGTATTCAGAGAATACCAAAAATCTATAAAAAGCATATTCGTATCAGCATTAGAGTCACCAGATCCAGACCAATAAAAAGCCCCATATCGATGGGCTGTATTATAGAGAAGTCGACCTCCACCCAAATATCTAATACCAATCTCATCAATCCCTGTATCCTCTGCAGCACTCCCATGCTCAGTCATAACAGCCTTTCCATAAGAGAAGAACAAATTGACAGGTTCTCCAGTAGAACGAACCATTAATGTTCCTTTAGCCGGATTGCAATCTATAGTTTCATCTATAACCGCATTGCCTTCTGAATCCCACTGCCAACCAAAAGGAGTTTTCTCAACCGGACAACTATCATCATACACATATCCTCCATATGTAAATAATGTATTTTCCTCCGTAGCACTCTTAATAGCACTGTAATGGCTAGCCACAGGAACTTTATAACCACTCGGACATGGACCTTGTTCATACTCCCATTTGTATTTTTCTCTGCGCATGTCATCCAATGTTTTTTCTTTCCAATTCAAATGCTTATTACCATAAGTCACATCCCATGGTGTATAATAGGAATCTGAAGCCCCTCCTTGATAAAAATATCCAGATTGGGTCGGAGCGTTGGTGATAGAGCCTTTTGTCGTACAATTGAATAAAGACCAAGTTGCCCCACCATCCAACAATTGCGTATCCGCATAACCTTGACGCAAATAAATCATATGCTCGCAACGGTTATTATGATAGGTTACCTTGATAGCGCCATAACGATTGGTGGAAGAACTTCCTGTGCTCGAATTCGGTTTATAATTAAAAACAATATCACCTCCAGTACCTGTAACAGACTTCAATTTTCCGACGACAGACTGTCCGTCATCTGTAGATAGCGTGAACCAATCCCCGGCGGCAATAGTAGCTGTCCAAGGGCCGATAGAATTCAATATCTCATACTTTCTCTTCCCCTTATTAAATTCTCGCACCTTAACTTTGACAAGCTCCGTGTTGTCCCATTTCTTATAGAAAGCTATCGGATCGACCAAACGGATAACTTGATTGACAGTTACAGTTTTAGAGATTGATTTTCCGTCCTTCCCTGTAGCCGTAATCGTCACGGTATTAGTTATGTGATCCTTACTACTAATATTCGTTTTCTTCGTGATAACTCGAATCGTATTCGTATTTTTATCATACGCACCAATCTGGAAATCCTCACGATTTGAACCTTCCACACTCCATGTACAATTATCAAACCAACCATGGTCTGTCGGCAACTTCACTTGGATATCACTTATAGAGCCTATCCGATACCCGATATAAATATCATCCACCGTAAAATCCCAGTTAAAATCTTTCGTCACACGCCAAGAAGCCTCGTCAACCCCGCCCTTACCGGTAAGATTAAGCGTCACGTTATAGTGGGCGTTTCGCTCTACCGCAAAATTGGTAAAAGCGTCATCTCCTAAGAAAAAGCGATAAACAATCTTCCCACTAGCACCCATTTCTGAATACTCCGCTTCCACACGAATATAAGAACAAGTCTTATCCGCTTCCACAGTGGCAACATCCTTTATTGGGGTGTTACCTAAACTGGCCGGGGTTTTATATGCCTCTACATACTTTCCGTCTTTCAGTAAGCAGACACCATCCGGTTGCTTATTCTCATACATAAAGAAAACACTGTTATCTTTCATTGAACTAACATTCTCTACCGGATTGGAAAATTCGATCATATCAGCCTCCGTTATATAATCTGAAGGTGACGGATTTGCCGGGATTAAGTTGTTCATAAACAATTTACCAGTAGCCGGTACTTGATGCAAAGATACTTTTAGGGGCTTGATCGTACGATCTTTCAATCCAGAAGTATTCACAGATACGGATATCATAGCGTAAATACGCTTTAACGAAAGGATGGCAAAACCTTTTCCTCCGCTAACTGATACATCATCAGCGGATGCGCTCATTACCATCTTTGGCAAATTATCTAACGTTCCATACGATAGATTATCTATCTTATCGAACGGCTCCGCACTCAAATCAGATTCTGCGTTCGCAATTACTCGTACACGATAAGAACCATTCTGTAAAGCTATATCGTAATTAACCGCCTTATTCTCTTCGTTATTATTTACGGTAAGGCCATTCAAGGCTGCACCGGTCAAATACAATCCTTTAACTAAGCGATTATTATCCTTATTATACACAAGGATATTCAAATCGCTAATAGCATTAGCATCAGTAGCTGAGGCTTTCGTGAGCGGAGAGATCACGTCGCTAGCGGAAACGCTCAAGGACAGTCGTAATCCATCAACATTCTGCTCTCCTCCATTCACTTCCGTCTCTTCCATGCAGGAACCTAGTCCTAGCATTAACAGGCCCAAGAACAAGGCATATATATTTTTTATCGCTTTCATAATATTCTATTTACTGTTTAATTAAAGTTTGCGCTAACATCTTTCCCAACCCAAGGAGCTACCCATATATTAAACTCACCTGTTGATTGTTTCAACATTCCTGTCACATGATAATAGTTACCGTGGATCAAACCGTCCGTGCATTCATCCGCTTTATATTCAGGGTTGATTGGGATGGAGTATTGATAGTCCGTACTCTCTCCGGTAGAAGTTATATCTATTTTAGATACGGTTCCACCCATTTCCAATTCTTCCGTATTGATAATAAACTTAGTGTTTGAACCTTCTCCCCAGCCCCCATCTTCATCCCATGTGGGATGAAAACCTGTAGACTTCAACTTATAAGTTGCTATTTCCTTTTTATCACCCTTAACGTATTCCCCAACTATCTTCACAGACAAGGCTTTTGTTAGATCACTGACCTTGTCTCTTTCATACGTGTAAAAAGATAAATTGACCTTAGTATCTGCCATTCCTCCTAGGATAGATCCCTCTCTCAAACCAATCGCATCATTCAATTGATTTGTGGGGATAATCAGTTTCGATTGTGTATTCACATTCAATACTTGAACACTTATCAAATTAAACAACCATGTTGGAGTTGTAGTAGTTATCGCCATTGTAATAGGGTTTCCCGAAGAAAAACTTTCTATATGCGCATATTTATTACTAGTATTAGGTTGATTAGCACAGTCTTTATCCGCAGAGTTATTCCATGCCCGCGCTAACGCCTTAGCACCAGCTGGAACTTTTTCTCCCGATCCTGTTGCCTTCAATGCACCAGACTGATCCACATATACAATAACAGGTTTATTTTTGTTAGATGCGCTACTCATTCTTTTAGATAACTTATTGATAATGTCATCCATAGAATAACCATCCAACGTCCACTTACTCGTAGTCGTAGAGCCTTCCATCTTCGGCAACTCCACATCCAAGTCCAACTCTACTTTCGCCGCCAATTGCTTCAAATGGACATCCTTGCCGCCAGAAATCACACCGCTAGTAGCGGTAAATTTCATATCCTGCTCGCCTGCCTTTATCAAGGTTTTCGGATCGAATGTATAATAACCCTCTCCACCCAACGTACCAGTATAAGTTACCGTCTCGGCACTTAACCCATTATAATCCATTTCCGCATAAGACGCAACCTTGTCCTCCAATGGATTCACGATAGCTACCACCTTCAGTTCCGTGTTAAGCGGTAAGGTTAAACCGGTCAATTTAAAAGAGCCGGAACTTTGTGTCCCGACAAAACTGCCATCACCTAAGGTTCCAGTCTTAGAAATCAAGTATTTCCACTCGTTATCCACCTTCTTGAAGATGGAGACGAAAATATTGTTTATGTTAAGCTCATCCGCCGTAGCGTACTGATAAGTACCACCGGCATTTATCGCTTTCGTCTCCACGCCCTCAGTAGAGAAAGAGATCGAAACCGTACCTGTTTCCATCGGTCGCTCATCTATCAGCTTCTCTTCCGTACATGCGGTAAAGGCCAAGAGCGCCAAAAATCCTGTCAATACTATATCTTTTAACTGCTTCATGTTATGTTTATTTTACCCTGTTTACTTAACTGGTTCTCCAAAAATATCACCGACACTCAAGGTATTCGGTATCCAATCTTCAATTACAAAATCAATATCCTCGCTGGCATTACCTATTGTCACAGATAACTTATAGAGATTCCCCCCAACAACCTTCACCGCATCTCCCGGCTTTGTCTTGATCGGATAGGTACGATCCATTACCGCACCATCGACCTTATAGGTTATTTTCATGGAAGTCTGACGATCCACATCCGTATTATCATAGCCATAAAAACGGATCTTATCGTAAGTACCGTAAATGTCTTTCTTCGGATCACTCTGGTTCACATCGGTTGGCTTCAGAATATTATCATCTACTCCGGAAAAAGAGCTACCATACTCACCTACCACTTTAGCGCTTAGCTTAATGTTCAGCATCTGTACGGAAACGACCTCTACATTCGGTACTACCGGATACTCACCATCCACCTTTTCTTTACTCGTGTCTACCACCTTGAAGGAAGCCAGTTCAAACGCCGCAACTCTCTGCGATACGGGAATTGTTATTTTGTTACAATTCACGTCATCGTGAGTAGCCAATTGAGTAGTTGTTTTATAAGATCCAATGGGTTGTTCTCCTACTTTTACTAGAAAATTAGGTTCTGCCAACTCTACATCTCGAATACCCGCTATGGTTGTACAAGCCAATAACTTATCGGCAGTCGTCTGTGTCAGGTTCGCCACCGCATAAGCCGTAAGTGCCGGCTTATCACTTGGCACTTTCACGATCATGTGGCGCTTGATATCCGTAGTAAAGGACTCGCTACTCGTCTGCAAATCGCTTGTTGCGTACCAATAAGAAGACAATACATTGTCATCTTTAATAATAGCTACAAAACAATTACTGATAGAAGATTCCGTAGAAGTAACATCATTGGGATTTTCCGTTATTTCACCAGCCTTGGTCATAGAGCTATTGCCGGAAAGAGAGAAGGCAAAAACGGCCTCGGTGTTTGCGATATTCGTCCCAACGCCTCCCATATCCACGTTATTCAAAATATCGTCTTCCATGGAGCAGGACACTCCGATGCAAAGGAAGCATAACAATGCTAGTATATTCTTTATTTTCATAATGGATTGAATTTTTCTCTTGTTTTTACGCTAGCAAAATTAGAGGAATCCATTATTCGGCACGATAGGCGTAACTTTCAACTTTAAGGGGTAAAACTAGCATATTGAATATAGGCATTTGAGGGTGTGGTTAAAGCTATCTTTGGAGATAGGGATACCTATGCAGAGCGCAAATCCATTCATCATAGGACAAAAAAAACGGAGTCCGGAAATTCCGAACCCCGTTCTCGCTATTAATCGTTATGAAAGAGTTTAATCAATTCACGTCTGTCTCAGTTTGCGTGATGACCGTCCAAGGCTCGACCTTAATACTGAAACTGATACAAGCGTTCAACTCGCTTGTGTCGGGATCCTTAGAGCCTTCACCGGTTATCGTAGCGTATATCTTATAGATGGTATTACGTTGTACACCAATAATGCCACTAGTCGCATCTTGCTTAATTGGTATACGGTAGTAGCGATCTTTTTTAACCACATCATTACTTTGTCCATTCGTTTTTCCATTCGTTTTTCCATTTGGATACCAATTGCCCCGAAGAATTAACATGGTCTGTATATTTCCAGATGGAGAAGCACCTTTATTCAGATCATCTGCAAGCATCGGTTTATCCCCCTTCATTTCAAACACATAAAATTGAGGCATCTCTTTACGTCCATATCCATCACCACTAATCGTTTGGTCATCAAAAGAGAACCAACTGCTACCATTATAATTTATGGAACCATCGCCGTTCAAATTAGAAGAATGACTATGACCCGTCATTTTGATGTCTACCCCTGCATCCATTGTCCAAGCTAAAGAAGCTATATTTTTAGTACCATTCACTAAGAAATAGTCATCTCGCTCATAGCTACAACCATGAGAATAAGCAGTAGCATTATCCAAACTATACGGTTTTGTTGCGTCAGCATAGATAAGGGAAGTATTGCTAGCGTTAGCGATATATACATGTGTCAACTCAAATGACGCGTCTGCATAATTGTTCTTGAAGTCGCAATCAATAGCTTGAAGTTGGACACGGGCTACATGGCGGGTTAATGGGATTTTATCATCATCTGGAATATTTGCCGGATCATAAGAGGAATTTTTTTCAGTCCATCCTTCCGCTTCACTTTTTTTCTCAATCTCCTTATGTGCTGCACCTACTACCGCATTGTTTGTATATGTAATAGAAGGGGTTGTAGATCCTTTCACCCAATTATCATATGTTGTTCCTGCCAGAAGCTTAGAACTACCTCCACCGATCGTAACTATCTGGCTAAACATCGGTACATACGTTTGCGTACCACTGGGCACTGGATGCACTTGCATAAAATCAACAAGACTTTCAAGTTTGGCTGCTTTCACATCCCCCAAATTAGAAGGAGGCGTAGCAAGTTTCGTATTCGCTAAAAAGACCACCGCCAATTGCGTATCAGAAAGTTCGCCGGCCGCCGTAGCTTTTACCTTGACAACGATATCCTCAATAGTCTTTACGGAATGACCATCAGCAGCAGAGGATACCGTCTTCATTGCGGCGAATTTATATGCATCCTCGTTCACCCCATTGTCTGCATAAAACAAATAGGCGGTTAGTTCATTAATAAATTGCTCGTTATTACTGCCAGATTCTAGCACAGCATCACCGCCCTCTTCCGTTGCACCTTTTGTCTGTATCCCATCCAAAGCCGTAGCGGTAAGAGAGACGTTCGCATCTATCATCTGATAGTTCTCTTCCGGTATCTCGATGCCATTCGAGCTATCGTCCGAGCAGGAGGCGAAAGTGCATGCGGCGAAGGAGGCTAATAATAAATGTCTTAGTTTCATATCCTTTTGTTTTTTCTTGTTTATACTAAATTTCATTCCCTATGATTCCATAATTTAGTCTATTACCGGATGCTGCATTACCGGGCCCCAGCCTACTACCTGCACGGCTATATTCAAGTTGGTATCTACCTCGGGTTCCGGATCCGGACCTGGGCCCGGGTCTGGCGTTACGGGAATATTGTCGAAACTTTCGCCGTCAAAATAAATACGGAGACGGTAAACGTAGTTGCGACGGATGAAATTATGATCATAGCCGTTCTGCAAGCCACCCGCATTGATCACCGCCGTGAAGATTTTCGTATGGTCCTGATAACTGGAATTTCCCCGTAAGGTAGCTTTTACGGCGATCATCGTGTGATCGTCGCTTTTCATATTTTCCATTACATAATGAACGAATGGCGTATTGGATATCGAAGTGCCATCATTTACCAACAGATCCTCGAACGAGGTATCTTCCGAATTTCGCACGGCATCGGGAGCCTCTGTCTCTCCCCAATCCGCCTCACTGAAATAGTAAGACTTTGTCTTCATATTGTAGATGCCTACCGCATCGATTCGCACCTCACGTCCGGCGAACGGCGTTCCGGCAAAACGAGTGGATATATTCACCAAATCAATACGTGCGGCTACACGGGTCAAAAGGATCGGGTCGGAGATGCCATCCACATTCTGATCGCCAAGATCCGTATATCCTAAATAGTTATCTTCCTCAGATAAAGTGGATTTTGTAACGATCACTTGACTACTCATCGTTAGGTTCGTTTGCGATTGCGAGGAGAGGTCTACCAAGCGAGTCTGGAACTCATCATATGTAGAAACGGTAGATAATAAATCTCTCGGTACGTTCGCCAAGACAATGATCCGTGCCCGGACAGCCTTCGTTGTCGGCACATCGGCTATTATGGCGGAATGTTCCGCCCCGGAAAGAGCCTCCCATTTATAACCGAGCAGTTCCGTGCCGGTCTCATTAAATACTACCACTGCCAAATTATTGATATAAGCCTCACCCTCCAACTCATTCACGTCATTGGGATTATAGGCTTTCGTAGCCGTACCGGACGCCTTGACAGCGACGGACAGCTTAGCGCCTTCTAAGGGAAGAACCGGATCCTCATCTTTAGAACAACTCACACAAGCGAGAATCGCCAAACCGGATAAAAATATGTTCGCTAATAATTTCATGTTCGTATCGTATTTCTTATTTATATATGATGAGGTACCCTTTAATGCATCGGAATATCTTCTTCCACTACTCCCCAAGGACGAACGGTTGCCCGGACGGATAAGGTTCCGCCCTCACCCCATTCAAGGATCAGATGGGTATTCTCTCCCGCGCTCGTATAAATAGGATCACCGTTCTCGTCTACCTTGGCCGAGCCTAACGATACTCCATTGGCGCTTATCGACACAGCCATATCCTGTCCCGGACAAGCGGTTTGCATAGTAGGAGTTATCCATTCAACCCCGGACTCGTTCCACGCACCTTCCGGATTATAATATACGCTATCGCCAATCTGCGTGCCACGGTAATCAAAACCACTTAATGTATTATTCAAGTAGAAGTCGCAATCCGCGGAACTTCTCAACCCCATCCTGCCGAGTTGCTCTTGCAACCCTCGGGTCTCGATCGTGACCGTACCCACTTTCGGACGAATCACGATCTCAGTCTCCTTCGCTACGCCTCCGGCTTTTGTCAACACTTGTTCGCTACCATAATAAAGGCTATCCGGGGTAACCGCCAAACCATCTTGGCTTTTCAACATCACTTTCAAGTCCTCTATGGTCTGGGCCTCCGATACGGATTGCTTTTCACCCAAGGCATTCACGTTGCCCCATGCCACGATACGTAGACTACGATCGGCGGTATAGCCATCCAATACGATCTCATTGCGGGAACGGATAAAGTTCTTATCCAAGCGACGTTTCTCCAAGTAATTCAGATTCTCGTCGAATATATACAGATCGGTAGATTCCATCCATCCGTATTCCGTTATATCATCTCCCTTGATATTCTCGACCTTCAGTTTGAGCGTATAGCATTGATCCAAATCCTCCTTGATGCAGCTAGTCGCTATCATAACGAACAAAGCCACAACTAAGAGAAGCAATTCCTTTGTAAACAGTATGTGTTTCATAATCCTAATTTTTTCTTATCAATTATTTTACCCAATATTGCTTTATTCTACTTCCTCATGGATAGTCTTCACGTTCCATGGCTCCACTTTCACGGATGCGCTCACATTGGTGGAGATCATCGGGTCGTATGGGATCTCGGAACCGGGGCCGATAATCGTTAAAGAGATCGCGTATTTGTAGTTACGTTGAACATAGAAACCTTTTTGAGTTCCAGTTTTCCCGTCAATCGTAACTTCCGCTCCTACAGGTATCGCATAATAACAATTTTCTTTTTTCACATAATTAGTTTCAGTATCAGCCAAACCATTCGGCAGATAGGTATAATCTCCTTTTACGATCAATAAGGTGTGGTTAGCGTAATCCCGGTTCGCGGAAGCTTTGTCCGCTTCAGCGATCTCTCCCAATTTATTTTCATAGACATAGAATTCATGATTCAAGGCTGTATTGTCTTTTGTATGAGCCTTTGCTAATTCATCTCTTTTTGTCTGAGTTCCTTTTTTATAAGAACCCTCGTCGATATTCGGAGATCCTGAGAATTCTTTACCTACCATATAATTTGAATATCCAAAACCTGTGTTTGTAAAGTCAAATGTTTTCTCTATCCCCCCCCAATTGGATGCGGAAGCCACATTAGAAACACCTTTCGCGCTAGCGATAAAGACTTCTTTTAAAACGAAGCCTTTACTTATATAATTCGCATTTTCCAGATTATCTACCTTAAATTCTTTCAAAGCGATCGAAGCGACATCGCGGACTAATTTAACCGGGCCTGCTCCGTAAACTTCTTTACCGGCTTGACCTCCTACGGTTATATCGCCCGGCTTCGTACTATAACCAATATAATTAGTCGTATTCGCGACCAAAGTTACTGTAAGCACCTCGCTGCTCATAGTCAAACCTTTTTTCAGAGTTTCCTCCTCCAGCTTAATCACCGTAGCAAGAAACGCGTCTTTCGTACCGGCATTGGCCAACGCTGCCTGAACATTTGCCGAAGCATTGGCCACGACAACAACTTCTGCCGCACCCGCATATACCTCTTTCGGACCGATTTCTTGCGTGGTCACATCTGTACTTGTAGAGGTCGTTATGTCCTCACCGCTCACCGTATATACCATACTCCAACCCGTACCGAACACCCCGACCGTAAGCGTATTCACGTCCGCGTCCGTAGGAGTAGCCTCCTCTCCCGCCTTCGTCATCGCACCCTTCTCGCTCTTGATCGCCAAGGCCAGTTGCGCTTTCTCCAGTACCGGCGCTTCCGGAATCTCTATCGTGTTATCGTCCGAACAAGCGACCAGACCACATAACACCAACGATAAAAGAATATATCTCTTGAATCTCATTGTATAATATTTTTTTATTTCCACATTTAATATGTGGCAAAAATAGGAAGGATATATCGTGGCGCTGATAGGCAGAACTCTCTATAATAAGAGACAAATGTATCAATTTCATAAAAGTGATAGGTTTCCCTACCTTTTGCAACTTTCACCTATAGAAAAAGGCTCAATCCGTGTATTTTATGCTACCGGGGTGGTACTCGGATCATCCTAGTAACAAATATACATAATCACTTAAATTCAGCAAAATCATGGCAAGAAAAAAGCAAGACCCATTTCCATGCAGGGATCACCTTGATCTCCTTGCCTTCTCTATTGAATGTATTTTCCTCGTCTTTCGTGACAATGATAAGATTCTCGCATCCGGTCACCGAGGCGGCTTCCAGCAAGCCTTTGATTTCCCTTTCTCTCGTACTCGCATCCACCATATCCCAAGTAACCTGTATGAGTTGTATCACGTTATCCTCCCGTTGAAGCACAAAATCGCACTCACAATTTCCTTGATAGTAGGTAATCTTGTCCGAAGGGAGCCGCATCCGGTTCAGTTGCATAAACACGGTGTTTTCCAGATTTTTCCCATTGTCGTTGCTCTGCGGCATAAGCACGGCACCACGCATACCGTTATCTATACAGTAGTATTTATCAAGCGATTTCTGTTCCTTTACCAGCGAACGGTCGTATTTGGAGATTCGTGCGAACATGAAGATGTTACAGATATAATCAGCCCAAAGATACAGGTCATCCTTACTGACTTTAAGCCCTTGGGACTTGATGTCCTTGTAGATGGCATTGATGGAGGTAGGCTTGGTGAGATTGGCCATGACACGCTTGACGAAATACCGTACCACACCCGTATTGGATATCTTGTAATGTTCGGCCAAGTCCTTCAATATCATCGTGTCGAAATAGCCGTGAAGCAGTTTCAACTGCTCCGACCGGGATGACGTCAATACGATTTCGGGAAAAGCGCTTGCCTGATTGTATGCCTCGAAAGCCATCTTCAATCTTGCCCTGTCCTGTTCCAAATAGCTATTAGTGGCGATTCCCTTGAAACGGCAATATTCATTGAACGAAAGCGGATAGGTCTCGTATTCCAAGGGATATCCGCGCAGAGCCGAACTTAACTCTGTGGACAGCATGGTAGCATTGCTTCCGCACACATAAATGTTCTTACAATAAGATTTATAGACACGCAAGACGAAGTATTCCCAATCCTTAATCAATTGAATCTCGTCGAAAAACATATACACATCTTTTATGGGTATATCCGGAAACATCTCCATGTATGAAACTATCACATCATCCAAATCATCGGATGACATATTTTTCAAACGCTCATCATCAAACCCTAGCCATAATATATTTCTAGGGGAAACCCCTTCACGGACAAGCCCATTGATAGCGATCTCCATTAATGTGGACTTACCGCAACGACGCACACCCGGAACCGTAATGATCTTGTTTCGGTTGATCGGTAACTTTATGTCTCGCTCAATCACATCAAACGGAATTTCGCTTTGCTTGATGGCAATAAGAGATTTGATGACATCTTTCCTCATGATTTTCTTTTTTTATAGGACAAAGATAGGATTTATTTCCTAAATTACAGGAAACAAACATATTGATATTTCCTTGAAATTAGGAAATACTATACTGAAAAACTTACATAATCACTTAAATTCAGCAAAATCATGGCAAGAAAAAAGAATGAGGTGAAAGCGAAAGAGCCCGTAAAGCTCCGGTTCAAGAAACTGTCGAACGCGAACCAGTCCATATATCTGGACATCTATTACAAAGGAAAGAGGTATTATGAGTTCCTCAAGCTCTACCTCACCCCGGAACGTTTCCCTGAAGACCGTGATAAGAACCGAATCACTTTGCGCTTGGCCAATAGTATCAAGGCACAACGGATCATTGATCTTCAGAACGAGATTTATGGTGTCCGTATGATAAACGGGCTCGGGAAAAAAACACTTTTAGAATTCCTCTCGGAATTGTCCACCGATAAATCCGCGCATGGCGACAAAGCCTATTCCCTACGATTAAGAAGTCTGGCCAATCATCTTAGAGACTATATGCCGCAATGCTTGCTTAAAGACATAGATACCGGTTTCGTGAAAGGTTTCATCGCTCACTTGCGTAAACAACCCTACCTCAAAAGCGACTTCACGATTCACGGTTATTACCGGCTCCTGAATGTCACACTCAATAAGGCGGTCAAAAAAGGACTGATCCTCTCGAATCCTTGTGGTTCGCTGGATACAGACGAAAAACCCCACAAACCTACCAGCCTGCGTACTTATTTGACCCTAGAGGAACTAAAGAGGTTAATCCGGACAGATTGCGCATGCCCAGAGGTAAAAAAGGCTTTTCTGTTCTGCTGTTTCTGCGGACTCCGGATCAGCGACTTGACCGCTCTTAGATGGGAAGATATGCAAAAAGAAGGAAATGATAAATTCCGTTTACAGATCATACAAAGAAAGACGAAAGAGGCTATTTATCTCCCATTGTCCGAGGAAGCGATAAAATACCTTCCCGCAAGGGAGAATGACAATGACAGGGTCGGCTTGATATTCCATCTACCTAGCCTCACGATTATATGTCAGGTATTAAAAGGCTGGGCCTTAGCCGCCGGCATCAAGAACAAGAAAGTGACCTTTCACGTAAGGAAACACAATGCTTTTGCTATCTAACTGAAAATTAAATAGTTCTCTTGTTATTTTTATTTAATAGGTAACTATTTAGAAACGAGCGAAATTCAGCGGCTTGTTTCATCTTGCATACATTCAAAGGACGTTTTTGTTATGCAAAAATAAGGTTTTCAAGTGAGAAAAACAAAATATCCTTAGGCTTTATCTCCTAAAAACTACCAGTAATGGGGGGCTGGAAAACAATCCTCCTTTTGAAGATATTTCTCTTCTTTTATGTACATATCCGCGTATGCTTTGCGGAACAAATGTCTTTTTCTATTATTAATATTCATCATTTCCTTTTTTGCCAAACGCATCTTACTATCAGGTCTGTCCTTTTTTCTATAGTTGTGTCCCTGGCATAAGACTGTCCTGCCGGGTTACGGGTATGGAAGTGTTCCTCTTCCCCTTTGTCTGGCGGTTGCATCTCAAAGGTTCATCCCGGGCAAGGCAGCCGGTAACACAAGCAGGGCGGTCCGTCGGAGTCCACGTAATAATTTCACATTTTCTGTGTTTCTTTCTGTAAGGCTTCCTTCAGCGTCTGCTTGTCCAGTGTTTTCTGTTTCGACATGAGCAGCTGCAGGGCGCAACGGCGCACCACGTTGGTTATGGAAGGAAAGGTAAAAATAATAAAAGAATTGATTCGCTTCAATAAAAATCCAGTTTTTTTCATATCGGACATTATACCTTTGTTGTTTCGGGTATATTAAAAGGCGTGCCATAAGAAACTTTACAAAAGTATTAGGACACAAAATCAATCTTTTCTATGCAGATATATGCTGAACTGATTAACCCAAAGGTCGGAGAAGATACGGACAAAATTTTCGATAAGATTAGTTTCATATATCGCTTAGCTAATTAGAAATGTATTCTACATAGAGATACACTTGGCACAAAAAACATCGTAAGATATATAACTTGATGCAATCCTTTCCGCACAGCCATGCAAGCGTCGGAACAAACAGGCGGGATATTTGACGTAACTTGTGCACCGCTTATCAACCTATGGGGATTTGGCTTTACAAAGTTTGACAGCATCACTCCGCAACTCGTAGACAGTATCCGCCACTTTGTAGGCTTCCGAAAAGTGCGTTTACAGGGCAACCGTGTGATGAAAGACGATCCCCGCATCCTGCTCAATTTCTCGGTGCTCGGCGGCGGTACTATCTGTAACATAATCGCGTGTTTGTTCGACCGCAAAGGCATATCGAACTATATGATAGACATCGGCGGCGAAATGATAGCGAAAGGAAAGAACCCGCAAGGGTGGAATTGGTGCATTGGCATTGTCAGACCGAAGGATGACAGTACCGGAACAAACTCCGAGCTTGAACAAATTGTGCAACTGTCGGAACGGCTGGGACTCGCAACTTCCGGCAACTACCGTAATTTCTATCTGAAAGATGGAAGGAAATACGCTCATGCCATCAATCCGATAACAGGATATCCGGTTCAAAAGGATATATTGAGTGCTACAATTATTGCCCATCAGTGCATGCTTGCTGATGCCTATGCAACGGCCTTTATGACGTTGGGGAGCCGCAAAGCCCGTCAGTTGTAGAAAGAGCATCCGGAAATTGACAATTTCATTATCTATACGGACAGTTGCGGAAACTACCGGACAGAGTACTCGCCGCGAATGAAAAGGTATCTGGCAGATTAATGTTTTCTATATTCCTGCGGAGTAGAGCCGGTGAACCGTTTAAAGAATTGGGTGAAGAACGCCGTATTTTCAAATCCCAGCGAATGGGCCATCTCCTTTACGAACATATACGCAATTACTTCGGCGTGAAAGTGACAAAGGGAGTCGCTTTCCAGTTTATGGTGAACAACCTGTTGAGCAAGGAGTGCGGCTATCGTTCGATAACATTCATGGTGAAATTGGATATTACTTTTTAACAGTAGAAGGATAATAACCAGGAGCCGTAATGGAGAGATTACTTTCGTTACGACTCCTTTCGCATGCCGTCTGCATGATTTTAACGTCTCAACTCTCTTATTCACAGTCGTTAGACCATGTGTAGCCATGTGTATCGCATTCCACATCATTGTAGAAAAAATGCCCATCAGACATTTGCATTATGCAATATGAATAATTCATAAGGGTCTGTTTTACAGCAATATGATAAATATCCATTTATTTGGCACGGTGATTGTCTATTCTTTAGCGTAAGACGATAAGATGTTTAACAATTTAATAATTAGCATTATGAAAAAGGTATTGTTTGCAGTAGCACTGGTAATGGGATTAGGTAGTTCAGTAGCATTCGCTAACAACATGGCATCAGATGTTGAAATCGTTGCAATGGTGAACGAGTTTAAACCGATTGATATAAAGGAACTCCCGCAGGCAGTTCAGGACGCCATCAAGAAAGACTATGCTGAATCCACCATTAAGGAAGCAGCCGTAGAAGTGGCAGAAGATGGCGTAAAGACTTATAAAGTAACTTTGGTTGATGCCGTCGGAACCGAAAGCGTTGTGTTTTTCAACGAAAAAGGTGAAATGCTGAAATAATTCTGAATGGTTATTTAGGATAACAGTTACATTTGCACATAAAATAAACAAGGCTGTCTCAAATAAACTTTGGGATGGCCTTTTTTGTGTCTGCAAAAAATCGGGTAAGCCCTAACTTCGCTCAGCCAGAACTTGCCCA